>Ga0078972_1000064_pt1 | contig 397106 bp, 405 predicted proteins | sample YelNatPaOPGAMG01_FD_67568 | JGI IMG/M metagenome (GOLD analysis project Ga0078972, IMG submission 67568) | Hot spring thermophilic microbial communities from Obsidian Pool, Yellowstone National Park, USA - OP-RAMG-01 (SPADES assembly) (version 2) | ecosystem: Environmental > Aquatic > Thermal... | reverse complement strand
ATGATTGGGGTGAAGTCGTAACAAGGTAGCCGTAGGGGAACCTGCGGCTGGATCACCTCCTTTCTAAGGAGCCAAGAGGGAAGTAGGCGGAATATTTTCTTCTCAAGGTGCAGGATGTGGGGATGTAGCTCAGTTGGGAGAGCGCCTGCTTTGCAAGCAGGAGGCCACGGGTTCAAGTCCCGTCATCTCCACCAGATTTTTCAAGGCTTCCACCTACTTGGTCATCCTGTAAAACCCCACTTTGACAGCAACAGGAAACTGGACACCATTCTTCTAAATCCTCTCGATTTCTGGGGTAAACACTTAGGGTAATGACGACGACAAAGTGTCCGAGGCTTTCCCGAACCACCCAGGTTCTCCTATGCAGTCCAGGTATTATCCTTCCCCTGGACCGCTTTTGCCATTTTTCTCATCGGTGCAGAAAGACACAGGGTTCCCACTTGAGGATAGCAGGAGCAACAGCGAGAAAGCAGGATACAAGTCGGGGAGAAGCTAAGGAAACACCGTAGCATTCAAGTCAAAATCGGCCACAGCTCTTGTTTCTCCTTTATTCCTCAGGGTATAATCAGAGCTGTATTTCAGGAAAGGCGAACAGCCAATGCGGCCAAAGAAAGAAGCACCTCCTGAGGGATTGTACTCGTTGTCCGAGCTTGAACGGGAGGCCCCTTCCCTTGAGGGTGTTCCTACGGGAGTACCGGGGCTTGATAATCTCTTCTTTCGCTTAATCTGGAAGGATGAGAAACCCCAGAGGGTTCCTCTCCCGGGATTCCCCCGCTTTGCCGTGGTGCACCTCACCGGAGTTCCCGACACAGGAAAGTCGCTCGTAGCCGAGCAATTCGCCCTCGCCCAGACCCAGAGGGGGGAGAAGGTGCTCTTCGTCACCGTGGAGCTCCCGGGTCCTTTTCTCGTGCAAAGCGTTCGGGAACGGGCAAAGTCGCTGGGTGTCTCCTGGGAACAGGTCACGGAACACATTCTCCTTGCCGATGCTGCCAAGCACGCCGAGCTCCGGGACGATGTGCTCGCTCTTTCTTCCCTTGTGGAGAGTGTAGTGCGGCGTTACAAAGTGCGGCACGTCGTCATCGACTCTATCACTGGTCTCTATGAAGGAAAGGAAATGATGGCCAGGAGTATCGTGAGAAAGCTCTACCATACGGTGAAGTCTCTCTACCAGACGGCGATCTTCGTCTCTCAGAAGCGTTCCAGTCACGAGGAAACCTCTGCGGAGGCCGCGGGAGGCTATGCCGTCCCCCACATTGTGGACTGCACCATTGTCCTGTCCAAGTTTGTTGTGACGACGAAGCAGGCAAGCAGCATTTACGGAAAGGCCGTTGGAGATGTTGTGCGAACGCTACGGATTGATGGGTGCAGGGTGTGTGGGCACGATACGAGGACGTATCTTGCGGAAATCGATGAAAGGGGCGTATTTTCTCTGAAGGGACCGCTCTTTCAGGAAGGAGGAGGGACATGAAAGAGGTGTCTCTTGAGGGTTTTGGCAAATTCCGGAGCATTGTGGAAGAGGAACTTGCCTACCGAGTTTTTGAACGGAGCCTTCGCCTCCTTGGAGGACCGAGGAAGATTGTTCTGTACCAGCGTCTGACCTGGGTTTCTTCGCTTCTTGAAGCAGCCCTGGTTCTTGTGCTTCACAGGGTTTTCGAGCGAACAGCGGAAGAGATCGCCGAAGAACTCGGCATCAGCGTGCAGACTGTGCGGAACATCCTGCGAGCAGACCCGGAAAGAGCATTCCAGTACCTTGAGGAGAAAATAAAAGAGGAAGACGTCGAGACGAAGGGCGTCCATATCGCTGGTGGTCTGGCAAAGAGAGCTTTTGAAGAAATCGAGGCACGAGGGTGGTAGACTTTCCGGCTGTTCATGACCTGGAAAAGCACTTACTGTTTTGGGTTTTCGGTCCTTGAGGTCATCATCGGCCTTTCTCTCTGTGCCTTGCTTTTAGCCCTGGGAGTTCCTTCCCTCTCTCGCCTTCAGGGAGAATCCGTTCTTCTGGGAACGGCTCAGCAGATAGCAAGTGCCATACGTCTTGCGCGAATTGAGGCCCTTGAGGCAGCAACGCAGACGAGGATTATCTTCGATGTCGCGGGGAATCGTTTCCTCTTCCGGGGAAAAGAGGGAAAAACCAGAATATACCCCGTACCGGAGGGCGTCGCGCTCTACGCAACTAATTTCCCCTCTAACGAGCTTCGTTTTTTGCCCTCGGGAACCCCTCTGTGTGGGGGAACGGTCATCCTGAGAACGCCCAAAAAGCGGAAGTACGTCATCATCGCTCCAGTCACAGGAAGGGTGCGACTCAGTGACACACCGCCGCAATGACTCTGGTGCAACCTTTGTGGGCATTGTCGTTTCTCTGAGTCTGCTTTCGCTTCTTGTGAGTGTTGCTCTCCTTGAAGTCCGTACCCTCTCTGTGCTCAGAGTTTCGGCAGAACTCAAAACTCAAGCCCTGATGCTTGCGGTGAACACCATGGAGTCCATAAAGGGTACAGGGTATCCTCCCCCGTCCCCAGGGGAAACCGGTGGGCTTATCGTCCAGTGGGATATCAGGGAGTTCTCACCCACAACGTTACTCTGCGAGGTGACGGTCACCAAGGAAGATGGAGGGGAGATTCTTGCTCTTCGGACGCTCAAGAAACGGGGGATTCCTGCTCCTTGAGGCACTTCTCAGCATCACCATAGGAATCATCATTATCTGCGGCGCTCTTGGGGTTTTCGCCCAGTGCATCCGTCTTTTCTCTCTGACCCTCGAGCGGATTGAGGAGAAGGAACAGGCGCTCTCGGCACTCTACACGGTTTTTCACCTTGCACGATACGGGGATAACGCCGTGGTTTCAGAAGGTGGGAGAAGGTTCTCCGTTCGCCTGAGGAGTGCCACGCTCTCTGTGTACGCGTTGCGTGGCTCTCTTCTTCTGGCGCACAAGGGGACTGCAAACCCCATCGCCGAGGGATGTACCGGTGTGGCATTTTCCTTTCTCCAACATTCCCTGACCGCCAGGATTTCCTTTGGGAATGAGGTCTACACCCTTCAGGTCCTTCCGGGGTACTTCAAAAGGTGAGGAAAAGGGAAGCATCGAGCTTGCTGTGTGCATCATGCTCACTGCGGCTGCCATCGTGGTCATCCTTCTTTCCCAGGAAATCACCTTTCACGTTCGCACCATCAACGCGTACCTTCGGGAGTACCAGGAAGAATACACAAGGGAGGGTGTACTCATCGAGGCTGTCGCGCTACTTGAGGAAAAAGGAGAAGGATTTGTGGCCACGAACCTTCCTTCATCCTTTGCTCCTTCCTATGCATTCACCATCACAAGTGATACAATTACTCTCACAAAGGATAGAGAGGTTGTGCTGCGCGCAGGCATTCGATGGGAGGGAAAGAAGCTCTCCGTGGTATACGTAGAGAATAATTTCGTTCGTCCCTTCTCCCAGTAGGGCCATGCTTGGCATTGACACGGGATCGTACGCTCTGAAGTTTTGCCTGAGTGAGGCGCAAGGCAAGGATTTTGCTCTCCGGAGAGTAGGGGAGTTTGTGCTTCTTTCGGAGAAGGCTCCTCTGACAAGTGAGGGTATCCGGCTCTTTTTTCAGCGTAACCGCCTCCCCAGGGAAGTTACCCTCTCCTTCTCCCACCCCCGGATGGTCTTCCAGCGGGTGAGTTTCCCTGAGATGCCTCAGGAGGAACTCGAGAATACCCTCCAGTGGGAGGCCCGTTCCCTCATACCTGACGAAGAAAACTTCCAGGTCAGCTGGAGCATTGTCGGAAAAAACGGTGGAAAGATGGAGGTCCTTTTTGCCGCTGTTCCCCTCCAGGAGGTGGAAAGATACGTCGATGTCTTCTCCAGGGCAGGAGTGCGGGTAGAGGCTGTGGAACCCCATGTCACAAGCCTTGTGAAGGGGTTTCTGGGTCTCCATCCGGAGTTCTTCGAACAAGCTTTCACCCTGGTGGACATTGGTTTTGGGAAAACCACTCTCATCTGCTTTGCCAATCACCACGTTCTCCTTTCCCGGAGCTTCAGCTGGGGTATGAAGAGATTGTGGGACGCCCTTTCAGAGGAGTTCCACCTCTCGCCTGTTGAGGCTTTTGAAGTTCTCCGGAGAGGAGAGGGCACTGCAGGAATTCCATACCAGCTGGAAGAGGCCATACCCCTGGTCTCTCCGGACCTTGTTTCCGAACTCAAGCGTTCTTTTGCCTTTTTCCAGGCAGAGTTTGGTGCCAGGGTTTTGGAGCAGATCTTCCTTTTGGGAGGAGGGGCTCTGTGTCGTCCCCTCCGGAGCTACGTCGCCCAGGGACTTTCTCTTGACTTCCAGACGCCGCGGCCACTCACCCTGGGCAAGGATTCCATCGCTTCTGAGCGATTTCTTGCCGCTTTAGGAGCGTCGCTATGGAAGTGAAGGTGCCATACCGGGTTACCCTGAACCTTCTGCCGCGGAAGTACATTGCCCGACGAACGCCAAACTGGGCCCGTCTCTTTTTCATCGCCGTACTCCTTAGCTTCTCGGCCCTTTACCTTTTCTCCTACGGGGTGTTCAGCCTCAGGGTGCAATCCCTGGAACGGGAGGTCAAAACCCTTGAGCTTCAAGCCGTCCGTCTGCGGGAGGAGGTGGAGAGGCTGAAGAAAGTCCAGGACGAGGTGACGAAAATCGAACAGAGGGTGCGCCTCCTCAAATCGCTGATTGCTCGGGAGAAAGACTGGCTCCGCTTTTTCACCATCCTCGGGGAGTACATGCCTCAGGACCTCGCGCTCTTTGAGCTTCGTTGCTCTCCGGAAAGAGTGGAATGTCGGGGACGAGCAGCCACCGTGGCCAGCATTGCCGACTTTATCGGAAGCCTCTTGCGATACAGGGATTTCTTTTCCTCGGTGGATTTCACGTCCCTCACCCTTGGGCAGGATAACCTCTACGAATTCGGACTGACGATGGAGCTGAAAAGCCCATGAGGGACAGGGAACACTGGGCAGTATACCTTGTAGTCTGGGTTGGTTGCCTCTTTGCAGTCCTCTACTTTGTGCTTTTCCCCCTCCTGCAGCGAATGGCAACCCTGGAAGGGGAGAAGATGCGCCTTCTTCAGGAAATCACCGTCCTTCAGAGAAAGGCTGCGGAACTCCGGCGTCTTGAAGAGCGCCTCCAAGAGCTTGAGGCCCTTGCTCGGACACTTTCACGCCGCCTCCCTGAAGAGAAGGAAATCCCAGATCTCCTCATCACCATTGAGGATGCCGCCTTTCTCTCGCACCTCGAGCTCCTTTCTCTGAAGCCAGAACCCCCAAAGCCCCAGGAAGGGTACACTGAACTCCCCTTTTCCGGTTCGGTCCGTACTTCTTTTCAGGGTTTCCTCTTTTTCCTGAATTACCTCCGCCAGTCCCCCCGGCTTATTCAAGTTGAGGGGTTCTCCTTTGGGAAGGACCAGGAGGCCTTCAGGGTAGATTTTCTCCTCTCCACATATCTTCTTGGGGGAGGAAAGCCGTGAAAGAGCGGGAAATGGTCTTTGTCGCCCTTCTCGCTGTAGCCCTTGCAATCCTTGGCGTTTTGAGCCTTCGTGTCATCGAGAAGCTGAATACTCCTGCCTCCTTTGCCCAGGAAGGTACCGGAAGCCAGCCTGTCTTCTCTCTGCCGAAATCCGGGGAAACCCCGAAGGAACAGGAGGTCTTCCTTGCGCCTTTGAACGAGGAGGAAATCGCTGGCCTGCGGGACGTCTTCTCTTTTGCCTATCCCCAGGCCCCTGAAGGGCCAGGGGAGACCATTCCCGTTTCTGAAGGAAGCCCTGAAAAGCTCCCGGCTACCCCGGAAGAGACACCGCCGTCGATCACTCTGAAGGGTGTGGTGCTCTCGCCCACAAAACAGGTGGTTGTGGTGGAGGTGAACGGGGAAATTTTCTTCCTCACTCCTGAAAAGCCCTTGTCAGGAGAACTCCAGTTGGTTAAAGTAGACAGAAAGCAGGTTGTGCTCACGTATCAGGGGAGGGAGTTCACATTTCCGCTCGAAAAGTAGCGTTCTGGGCGCTCCTTCTGTGGAGTGTGGGACTTACCTCGGCATTTGCTCTGGAACTCAAGGATTTCTTCTTTCGGGCCGGCAACGCTGAAATTAAGCTCACCTTCAAGTTCGACGCTCCGTGCAGCTGGAAAGATGTTTCCCCTGATGCTTACCACATCGTCCTTGATGTCCAGGAGGCAAGGCGGGGGCTTCCTTACGCGGAACGTCCAATGAACGTTGGACCGGTGAAAAGCGTCATTTTTCGGGAAACCGAGAATGGTCTTCGCATCTGGATTGAACTTAAGAATCCTGTATCCTACGAGGTCTATGACGAAGCCAATCGGCGTCTGGTCAGCGTGCTCATTCAAGGACCCTTCGCCCCCGGAGTGGGAGAAGAGCGATTTTCTTTTGACTTCCGTGACGCGGACGTCAAGGATGTGCTCCTTGCCCTAGCCAAGGCCAGGGGCGTGAACATTGTGGTGGATGAGTCCGTTCAGGGAACCGTCACCCTGTCTTTCGAGAACCTGACCTTCGACCAGGCCCTGGGATACATCCTCACCATGAAAGGTCTCGGACAGGTACGCCTTGGGGAGAACATCATCATTGCGGAAAAGCGGAAACTTGAAGAGAACTTCGGACTCCTTGAGGTGCGGAGATTCCCCCTAAAGAGCATGAACCCCGAGAAGGCCAAAGAAATCGTAAGCCTGGTCATCCCTCCCGAGCGCATCGCCGTCGATACCACAGGCCGGGCTCTGGTTGTGCGGGGAAGAGAAGAGGAGTTCCAAAGGGTTCAGGATATCCTTGAAAAGGTTGACGTAGCGCTGGAAACGAGAACATTGTACCTCTCCAACAATATCTATGAGGATGAGAAACAGCTCGAGAAAATCCGGGAGCTCTTGAAAATCGTTATCCCTGAGGAAGAGCGCATCAACTATGACTTCACCCAGAAAGCTTTTGTCGTCCGGGGCACAAAAGAAGAGCTTGAGGCAACAGAGCAGCTCCTTGCAAACCTTGACCGGAAACTACCGCAGATTATGATTGACGCAAAACTCGTGGAGATTAACCGGGAGAAGATCAAAGACCTCGGGGTTACGTGGGCCGTTGGCGGCAAGGAGGGGGAAATCACGTTTGGAGAACTCAGCCTTGGAGGGACCATGGAACGCCAGGATCTGGTGGAGATGACCATCAAGGCTCTGGAGAAGAAAAACCTGGCAAGGCTAGTCGGGAACCCCAGGATCCTCACGCTCAGTGGCAAAACAGCCACAATCCACGTGGGTGATTCCATCCCTTACCGGAACCTCGAGACAGACGAAGAAGGTCGCCTCATTCCTGGAGAACTCCGGTTCCTTGAGGTGGGTATTACGCTTGAAGTCACTCCGGTCCTCACCCAGGAAGGAACAGTGGTGGTCCATGCGAAACCTGAGGTCAGCACCTACACTGAGCGGGAGTATGTCCTGGCCGGCTTAACCTTTAGAGATCCCCAAAAGAGCGTGAAGAACGCCGATACCACCGCACGCCTGCGTCCTGGGGAAACTCTCGTCATTGGGGGTCTCATCCGGAGTGAGGACATCGAGAGAATCACCCGGATTCCCATTTTGAGCGAGCTTCCTCTCATTGGGGATCTCTTTACACTCCGGAGTAGGACCCATAAGGAGACGGAACTCATTGTGTTCCTTACCCCCCACGTCATTGAGTACTGAAAAACTTATCGCAGGAGGAAGGAAATGAGAGGGAAAAATCTGGTGCTCTACGCCTTTTTGAGCGTACTTTTCTTCCTCTCGAGTTGCGGCTGGTTTTCGGATAACCCTATGTTTCCCAAAGCCAAAGTGAGTATCACCGGAGAGGTCCTTGTACCCTCCCTCTCCGTCGCCTCGGCTGAATCGAAAAACTGGGGATTAACTCGATTCACTTTTACCCCTCTCAACAGAGTTGGAGTGAAAATCACCCAGTGTCGTCTTGAGTACAGGAAAGCTGACGGAACTGTGCTCGCTGCACTGACACGAACTATAGGGACAAGCATTGACGTTATTCCTCCCCAAACACCCATGGCCTCTGTTGCCGGTATGGAAGATGCTTCGGTAACCTGGGAAGCTGACCTCTTGCCGCCAGACGTGGAAGCGTACATCCGATCCAATCGCATCCCTGTGGTGATAGTGACCGTGACGTTCTCCGGTACGGACTACGCAACGCACGCGGTGAGCTACCGGGGTGGCGATTTTGGGTTCAGCATGCTTGAAGGTTTGCCCAGTGTGGACCTGGAGTTCTTCTGCACAGTGGGTGGTGGTTGCCCATCCTGCGACACCGAATCCTCAGTCCAAGTTGGCTGTGCCTTAAAGGTAGACGATGCCACGGTCATCAAAAAAGTAGAGTTCTCCATCAACGGCCAGTCTGCAGGGGTGGACACAACCCCACCTTTTGTCTCCGAAAGCGTGGGAGTGAGCCTCAGCGATACCGTCACCGCTGTTGCTGCGGTTTACGACGTCAATGGAGGGGTATCAATAGCGACAAAAACCCAGAAGGCCAGCGAGATCTGTCAGATTCCCTCTCCATCGCCCCAAACACCGGGAGGTTCGTAACCGGAGACACAGACTGTGCGTTGCAACATCGCTCTCCTTGGCTTTATGGGCTGTGGCAAAACCAGCGTCGGCCGGAAAGTGGCCCAGAGCATTGGCTGGGAGTTCCACGATACCGATGCTCTCATCGAGGAAAGAGTGGGTCTCCCTATTCCTGAAATCTTCTCCCGTTACGGGGAAGAGTACTTCCGGACGCTCGAAACAGAAGTCCTCGCAGAACTGGCTACAAGGTGTCACCTGGTTCTTGCTACCGGTGGAGGCCTTCCTGTGAGGGAGAAGAACAGAGAAATCCTCAGGGAGCACTTCTTCACCGTGTTCCTTCGGGTTTCCTTTCCCCTTCTCTTCGAGCGCATCCGGCGTAGCACCAACCGTCCGCTTCTCAAAAAGTACAGAACCCCTGAGGAACTCGAGGCACTTTACAGAACGAGAATTCCCTACTACGAGAGCGCCCATGTTATAATTGATGCGGACTTTCTCACCGAAGAAGACATTGCTGAGGAGATTATTCGCCGTGCGCGAGATTACGGTGTCCTTGCCTGAGGGGAGATCATACCGGGTATTCATTGACCCATTGCTCTTCTCCCAAGATGACTGGTTGCAAGAGGTTTCTTTCCCCTCCCGGCGGGGGGTGATTCTCACCAATGACCTGGTGGAGGCACTCCACGCCGAGCGGGTGCAGAGGTTTTTCGTGCAGCGAGGGTATGCTGTTGACGTTGTTGCCGTTCCTGATGGGGAAGAGCACAAAAACCTGGCCACAGTCGAAAAAGTGTACCACAGGCTCCTTGCCCTTGACCTTGACCGGAAGTCCTTCCTCCTTGCTCTGGGAGGAGGGGTGATCACCGACCTTGCCGGTTTCGTGGCCTCGACCTTTCTTCGGGGCATTGCCTACTACCAGATTCCCACAAGTCTCCTTGCCCAGGTTGATAGTTCTGTCGGAGGAAAAACCGGGGTGAACCTCGAAGAAGGGAAGAACCTCGTTGGCACCTTCTACCAACCCTCCGGGGTCTTTATCGACCTTTCGTTCCTTGAGACGCTCCCGGAACGAGAATACCGGGAGGGTCTTGCGGAGGTGGCTAAGGCAGCATTCCTTGAGGGGGAAGATTTTACCACTTTCCTCCTCAAGCATACTGAGGACATCCTTGGGCGAAAAGGGACCATCCTCGAAGAAATGATCGCAAGGTCCATTGCCTTTAAGAAAGCGGTGGTTGAAAGGGACGAGAGGGAAGGAGGTCTCAGGAGTATCTTGAATTACGGACACACCATTGGGCATGCCCTGGAAAAGGCAATGGGCTATGGTGTACTCCGCCACGGAGAAGCGGTGAGCGTGGGGATGAGAGGAGAAGCGCTCCTTGCATGTGCCCTGGGGGTAGGTACCGAGGAGGTTTACACCATCCAGAAGACGGTCTTGGAGAAACTCGGACTTCCTCTTCGGGCTCCCCAGAAAATCAACCTGAACGCTTTCTTCTCTGCTCTGTGGAGAGATAAAAAGAGAGAAGGCCAGAAGGTACGATGCACGCTCCTTGCGGACCTGGGGAAACCAGTCACAGGAGTCGAAGTTGAGAAATCGGCAATCCTTAAGGTACTTCCTGAAATTTGCGAGGTGGAAGGATGAAACTGCTCTGCCTTCTTGGGCCAAATCTCAATCTCCTTGGGGAACGGGAGAAGGATGTCTACGGTCAGATGTCCTTTGAAGAACTGGTGCAGCTCCTCCAGAAGGAAGCAGCACGACGGGGTATAGAGCTTGAAATCTTCCAGTCCAACCACGAGGGAGCGCTCATCGACAAAATTCATGAAGCTCGGGGAAAGTGGGATGGTATTATCCTGAACCCAGGAGCGTACACGCACTATAGCATTGCCCTTCGGGATGCCATCAGGGCAGTGAACGTTCCCACCGTTGAGGTCCACATGTCGAACATTTACGCCCGGGAGGAGTTCCGCCACCATTCGGTTACCGCTCCGGTCTGCTGGGGGCAGATCACCGGTTTTGCCTATCTTGGGTACATTCTGGCTATGGAAGCCTTTCTCTTGAGGGAGAGAAGCCGTGAACTTTCAAAGTCGCCTTGAAAGGTTGAGGAAAACCCTGGAGGGTCCGCTGCTTGTTCTTTCCCCAGGGAATGTCTTCTACCTCTCGGGGTTTCGGGGATCTCTGGGTTTCCTCCTTGTATTCCCCGGGGGGAAGACTTTCTTTTTCTGCGATGGTCGGTATGCCACCCAGAGCAGGGAAGAACTGGCTGTTGAAGCAGAAATCGTGGAGTTCGAGCAGGATGCCGTGGCTTCCATCTGTGACGTCTTTTTTTCTTCCCGTGAGAACCTTCTTTTCGTTGAAGACGTGGCCAGTGTGGGGTTCATCCGCCGCTTTGAGGAGAAGAAATGCCCGGTCATCCCCTGTCCCTCTCCAGTGAATGCCTTACGGGCAGTGAAGGACGAAGCAGAGATTCGGGCCATTCGGAGGGCCGTCACCGTTGCCGAAGAGGCCTTCAGAGATGTTCTTCCCCTTATTCAGGAGGGAATCAGCGAACACGAGATTGCCGTGGAACTTGAATACCGGATGCGCAGGCGGGGTGGCGAAGCCATAGCTTTTCCGACCATCGTGGCTTCGGGGAAGAGGGCTGCCCTTCCTCATGCCCGCCCGACGTCTGCGAGAGTCAAAAAAGGAGAGTGGGTCCTCGTTGACTGGGGCGTGAGAGTTGACGGGTACTGTGCGGACCTCACCCGAGTTGTCCCGGTGGGTGAGGTTCAGGAGACATCCTTCCGAAAAGCGTTTGCTGCGCTCCTTGAGGCCCAGGCTATTGCGCTGGAACTCATCCGGGAGGGGGTAGAAGCAAAAACGGTGGATCAGAAGGTCAGGGAGGTTCTCCGAAAAAGCGGCTTCGAACGGTACTTCATCCACAGCCTCGGCCATGGTGTGGGTATCGATGTTCACGAAGAGCCGAAGCTCAGCACACAGAGCACCGCTATGCTCCACCGTGGCATGGTGGTAACCGTTGAGCCTGGGATATACTCCCCTGAGTGGGGAGGGGTGCGTTTGGAACACATGGTGCTTGTGGAGGAAAGGAGTTGCAAGGTTTTAGACACACTTCCGGAAACCTTTGACGAGAAAGGAGGCGAAAATCGTGCCTGAGTACATCTCGAGCAACGACTTGCGAGTGGGAACCTGCATCGAGGTGGACGGAACGCTATACGTTGTCACCGCCTTCCAGCACACAAAAGTCGGCAAGTGGGGAGCCATTGTCAAGGCAAAACTGAAAGACCTCAACACCGGTCTTGTGGTGGAGAAGAGTTTTCGGGCCGGTGAGAAAGTTGCCCGGGCAGTCCTTGAGGGGAAACGGGCTCAGTTTATGTATCGTTCCGGGTCAGATTTCCACTTCCTGAACCTCGAAACCTACGAGGAAATCGTGCTCCCCGAGGAGGTTGTGGGAGACAACCAGGACTTCCTTGTAGAGAATCTCGAGGTCGAGCTCCTCGTCTATGAGGGGAGGTACATTGCGGTGAACGTCCCGCCCTTTGTCGACCTTGAAGTTGTGGACACTCCTCCGGGAGTTCGGGGTGATACAGCCTCTGGAGGATCAAAACCGGCCACCCTTGAGACGGGCCTGACCATTCAGGTACCGCTTTTCGTGAACCGGGGTGACCGGGTTCGTATTGATACCCGGACACGGGAGTACCTGGAACGGATATAGGGAGCGGAATATTGAAGGGCTGTGAAGTTCTTTTTGAAGAAGGAAAAGTTACGTATGCTTTCCGGGTGCTGCAAAAGCTCATAGAGCGCCTTCTCCAGGGCATCCCGGGGGTGGAATCTCTGGAGAAAAACCGGGAGGAGAGCATTCGTCTTGACGCCCGAGGGGACCTCCTCTCGGTGAATCTCTTTCTCATCTTGACCCTCGAGCGGAGAGTTCCTGAAACTGCATGGGAAATCCAGAAAAGGGTCAAGGAAAAAATCGAGAAAGAGACCACCCTAAGGGTTGACCACATTAACATCTACGTTCAGGGCTTTGCAACCGGCCATCTCTCGTCTTTCTCCCTCCAGGGAGCCTTAAAGACATGAGGAGGAAAGCCCGGGAACTCGCCTTGCAGGTCCTTTTCCAGAAGGACTTACGCCGGAAAGGAGTTGACGATATCCTTCCCTATACTCCTTTGCCGGCTTCCTGGGATGAGGACACGAGGAGCTTTTTCCTCACCCTGGTCAGAGGGGTGGAAGAAAAAGAGAGGGAAATCGACCGTCTGATTGCGGAAATCGCCGAAGGGTGGCCACTGCACCGCATGGCAACCATTGACCGTAACATCCTTCGCCTCGCCACCTACGAAATTGTCTTCCTTCCGGAAATACCGGCAAGTGTCTCCATTAATGAAGCAGTAGAACTGGGGAAAAAGTACGGTACTGAGGAATCTGGACGGTTCATTAATGGTGTCTTAGGACGCCTCGTACGGCACCTTGGGAAGAGCAAAGAGCTTGAGGAGGTCAAGGGGAATGGAAGTTGAGGAACTCCTGGCTCGGAATGCCGAGCTCGTTGAGGAATTCACGAAGAACCATCTTTCCCGGGAGGGTGTACCATCGCTTCTCTGGGAGTCGGTGATATACGGCGCCACAGGAGGGAAAAAGCTTCGGGCTTCTCTCCTTTTTGCCACGGCAAAAGCCTACCACGTCGGCGAAGAAGAGGTGCTCCCTCTTGCCGCCGGAATCGAGATGATTCACTCGTTCTCCCTGGTGCATGACGATCTCCCCTGCATGGACAATGACGACTTTCGCCGGGGAAAGCCAAGTCTCCATAGGGCTTTCGGAGAGGCAATGGGAGTCCTTGCAGGGGATGCACTCCTTGTTGAGGGGTTGCGAATGTTCACAGAGAACCGGGAGTTCCAGCGTGCTTTTGGCACCCGAAAAACCCTTGCAGTGCTTCGGGTGTTGCTTCGCGCCTTGGGAAACCAAGGGATGGTCGGTGGACAGGTTCTGGATATCCTTTACCAGGGAAAGGAGGTCAGCGAGAGGGAAATCCTTGACATGTACCGTCGCAAAACTGCCCTTTTCATACAGGCTGCAGTGCTCTGCGGGGGCATACTTGGCAGCGCTTCCCGGAGGGAAAAAACCCTCCTTTCTCGTTTTGGCCTACTCCTTGGAGAGTGTTTCCAGATGAAAGACGACCTTCTCGATGTGACCCAGGAAAGCGCTCGTTTGGGCAAAACGGCAGGGAAGGACCTCGTCCAGGGGAAGGCGACTCTCGTTCGCGTCAAGGGCATTCTGGAAACGGAAAGGATGATGGAAGAGCGATTCCAGAAAGCCTGCCAAGTACTCGAAGCTCTCCCCCGGGATTTCTCTGAGCTTCTTGCCCTGTCCCGTTTCGTCATCACCCGCGACCGTTGAGGATGAAGAAAGTTCGCCTGGATATCCTCCTCGTCGAGCGTGGCCTCTGCGAAAGCAGGGAACAGGCACAGCGCCTCATTCTCGGGGGAAAGGTCCGGATCGAGGGGTTTCCCCGTCCTCTTAAACCCTCAACCCCTGTTCCCCCGAATGCCCCGGTGGTGTTGCTTGAACCTCCGAAATACGTGAGCCGGGGCGGGGAGAAACTCGAATGGGCTCTGAAGGTCTTCCAGATTACCCCTTCAGGACTCGTTTTTGCCGATATCGGAGCCTCCACCGGTGGCTTCACCGACTGCCTCCTCCAGCACGGGGCCCTAAAGGTCTACGCCATCGATGTAGGGAGCGGGCAGCTTCATGAAAAGCTTCGTGCCTCATCCCGGGTGGTGGTTATGGAAAAAACCAATGCCCGGTACCTCACACCCCTGCACCTTGGAACATACGTTGATGGAGTTACGGTGGATGTCTCGTTCATTTCCCTGCGACTCCTCTGGGACGCTATTGCGAAAATCCTGAAAGATGATGGTATGGTCATTGCGCTCGTTAAACCCCAGTTTGAGGCGGGACGGGAAAGGGTGAAAAAGGGTGTCGTTAGAGACCCTGAAGTTCATGAGAAGGTGCTCAGAGAAGTTCTCGAGGCTGCACAGGCAAAAGGGCTGGGCCTGCGGAATCTCACCTTCTCTCCGCTTCTTGGACCTCAAGGAAACATCGAGTTCTTTGCGTACTGCCGCAAGGGTGGGTCACCCTTAACGGAGTCTGAGAAAAGGGATATAATACTGAGAGTGGTGCGGGATGCCCATGAATTCTTTCGGGTTTGAGGGAACAACCTGGACGTTTCTTCTTGTTGCGCTCCTTCTGGGGGTAGCGGTCTGGTTGACGCTCTGGGTTAGGAAGCTCCTTGAGCGGAGAGCCTTTCGGCGTCTCATGCGGCGCGCGAAAAGCCTTGAACGACAGGCACTGCAGTTCCTTGAACGACAGGGCTTCCGGTGCCTCCAGGAACAGGCTGAGAGGGAATCCTTTTTCCTCCTCAATGGAAGACGGATCCCATTTCGGGTTCGGGTCGACTACCTCCTGAGGCGGAAGGGGAAACGATACATCGCAGAGGTCAAAACGGGAAAGCAGGTGGAAAGCCCTGAAAATCCCTCAATACGAAGGCAACTCCTTGAGTATGCACTCCTTTTTGCTCCCTGTACAGTGCTTTTCGTCGATGGGGAACATGAAAAAATGTACGAGGTTTCCTTCCCCTGGCTTGGATCTCTATCCAGAACGACGAGGTGGATGTGGATAGTGTGCTTTTCGGTCGGCTTCCTTGTGGGGCGATGGAGCAGAGGCTGGTGAAAAACGTCCACGTCTTCGTGCGAAGGAAAAATGGTCTGGTTTCCGAGAAGGCCCAAGAACTTGCTCTCCTTCTTGAAAAAAAGGGATTGCGGGTAACGCTTATCGCAGAAGGAGAAGGAGGGGTTGGGGATTCCGTGCCTGATCTTGCCTTTGTGGTTGGAGGAGACGGAACGTTCCTTGCTGCCTGCCACCTGTACGCTCCGCTTCGCGTTCCACTTCTTGGTGTCGACATGGGAGGGTTGGGATTCCTTGCCGAGGTCAGTGTGGAGGAGATGGAGCAAGCTACAGACCAGATTGTCTCTGGAGCGTTCACCCTCGAGGAGCGGATGATGGCCCACTGCCGGGTTGTCCACGAGGATGGTAAGGAAGAGGAAGACTTTGCCCTAAACGATGTTGTCATCTACCGCGGTCCTTTCGCACAGATGATTCGCCTTTCGACGTACATAGATGGAGAGTTTCTGGCCTCCTTCCCCGCCGATGGCCTCATTGTGGCCACTCCCACGGGGTCAAGCGCGTACTCGCTTTCTGCCGGTGGACCGGTGGTGTTCCCGGGGCTTGAGCTCTTCATCGTTACACCAATCTGTGCCCACACGCTCTACGCAAGATCCATCGTGCTCCCCTCTTCTTCCTGTATCCAGGTTGTTCTTGAGTCTCTGAAAGAGGGAACCATGGTGACGCTTGATGGGCAGAGGGGGTATGCCCTGAGGAAGGGAGAACGCATCATGGTGCACCGGTCGCCTTTCTCCGCCGTCCTTGTCCGGCTCCTGCCTGAGCGCCCTTTCTACGCCCTTTTGCGAAACAAACTCTCCTGGGGAATGGATATCCGGAAGCGAGTGGAGCAAGAGTGTTGAGGACGCTGGTCATCCGTGACTTTATTCTGGTAGAGCATCAGGAGATTCCTTTCGCTCCAGGGATGAACGTCATCACGGGAGAAACGGGTACAGGGAAGTCTCTTCTTGTGAATGCCCTTTCATTGCTCCTTGGGGCTCGGGGGAAAGAGGAGTGGATTCGCCCGGGGAGCGTAAGAGCAGTTGTCGAGGGGTGCTTTGCTCTTCAAGGGGTTCCTGAGGTCCGGCAATACCTCGCTGCCTGCGGTATTCCCCCCGAAGAAGATCTCGTCGTCCTTTCCCGGGAACTCACTCAAGGAACAAAGAGCAAAGCCCGGATCAACGGGAGGTCTGTACCTCTCAACGTTCTCCGGGACGTGGCCGTCCTGTTCCTTGACATCTGCGGACAGAGGGAACACTCCCTGTTTTTCACCTCCTCAAATATCCTCCGCCTCCTTGATACCTTCCTCCCGGAAAGGGGGAAAGCCGTCAAACAGCAGTACGTGGCTCGTTTTGAAGAAAAGCGGGTCCTCGAAGAACGACTCTCTTCCCTTGAGCGGGGACAGGAAAAGGAGCTTGCAGAACTTGAGGAAATCCTTGAGGAAATGCAACAGTCGGAGCTCACTCCCGAGCTCATCCTTGACTATGAGGAAGAATTCGGAAGGATTTCCCAAGCTCAGCGGTACCTTGAGGCCGTGCAGGAGTTCCGCGAAAGCATCCTGGGAGATGGGGGAGTACTCTGGAGGATTTCCCGTCTCCGGGCACTCTTTCGGGAACTGTCCGGGACTTCAGCAGCCCCCCAGGAGGCAGAAGTTCAGGAAATCCTTGAGCGTGTGGAGCTTGAGCTTGAGGAGGCCTTGCGCCTTGTGCAGGGTCTTGAAAGGCTTTTCTCCTTCTCTCCGGAACGAGTAGAGAACGTAGAAAGGGCCGTGGCGGAAATCGAGCGACTGAAAAGGAAATACCGATTCCTTACTACTTCAGAGCTCGTGGCGTTTCTGAAAGGTCTCAAAGAGCGGAAGAACATTCTCGAGGAAGAGATCGCCCAAAAGGACATCCTCCGAGAACGCATTGCGGAACTATCACGGGAACTGCTCTTTCTCGGAGGAGAACTCTCCGCCGAACGCCGGAGGGCTTTTGAGGTCCTCAGAGAGCGGGTGAAAGAGGAACTGGCCACCCTTGCCCTCCAGGGAGCAAATCTCGATCTCGTCTTAGAGAAAAGACGAGAACCCGGTCCTGAGGGGATTGACGAGGCCCGTCTCCTCGTTTCTCTGAATCCTGGAATGCCCCTCCTCCCCGTTGAGGAAGCCGCTTCCGGGGGGGAAATCTCTCGGATTGTTCTTGCCTTAAAGAGTGTGGCTTCTGCTCTTTCCGGTACACCGGTTCTCGTCTTTGATGAAATCGACCAGGGGGTGGGAGGCGTGACTGCTTTCGGGGTGGGGGATAAGCTCAAAAAGCTCTCCCGGCAACATCAGGTCATCTGCATTACTCACTTGCCCCAGATTGCAAGCTTTGCTGACCACCACCTGAAGGTGGAGAAATTCTCCACTGAAGAGAAAGCCTGGGTTGAGGTGACTCCCCTCTCCTCCTGGGAGGAACGTCTCCGGGAAATCGCCCGCATGATGGGAGACGAAAAAAAACAGGCTGCAACCTTAGAGTACGCGGAAACCCTCATAAGGAGAGCACGAAGTGGAGGTTTTGAAATCCAGTAGTTTCCTCGAAGAGGTCATAACCAGCGGGGAAATCTTTGTTTTCTCTGGACCGGGAGGAACTGGTAAAAGCGAGGTGGCCGCCAATTTCGCCACTTTGCTCGCCACCCGGGGGATTTCTTGCACACTGGTGGACCTTGACTTCTCGAAGGGAGATTTCACCCTCCGGAGTGGGCGTTTCGCTCTTGAGAAATCTCTTATTCTGCAGGGGGGCAAAGAACGATACACTGAAGCACCGACCTTTGGGCAGGATGTGCTTGAGCTTTTCAGCCGTGCAGGGGGAAAGTTCCGCCTGGTGGTGGATCTCGGGAGGGACGAGAGAGGGCTACGAGTGTTCAGGAGTTTGAAGCCCTTCTGGGAGAAACGGAAAACCCACGTTGTGCTTGTGGTGAATTTCGCCCGACCCTTTTTTGAAGACGTAGAGAGCTATATCGCTTTTGTCCGTAACTTCAGAGAACGCCATGGGGTTCCCTTCGCCTCCCTTGTGGCCAACACCCACCTCATGCATGAGACAGACCCTTTCCTTCTTGAAAGGGGATGGAAGAAAACCCAGGCCTTGGAAAAAGTTCTGAATCTCCCAATACTCTTTGCCAGCCTCTGGGAGCGGAATAAAAATTACTACCCCCTTGTTGACTGGGGAGAAAGCGCGGTTTTTGCCATTTCGCGATTCGTGGTGCTTCCGTGGGGAGAGGAGGACGAGAAATGCCCAGAGCACGGGTTGTGATCAACCGGGAGTTCTGTAAAGGCTGCGCACTCTGCACCTATGCCTGCCCACGGGGGGTTCTTGTGATCTCCCGGGATTTCAATTCCCGAGGGTACTACCCCGTCATGGTAACGGATGAAGAGCAGTGTGCTGGTTGTGGCTTCTGTGCCCAGGTCTGTCCTGATGTAGCCATCGCGGTATACCGGGAGTGATGCCTATGGAAAAAATCCTCATGCGGGGGAATGAGGCTGTGGCGGAAGCGGCAGTCCGGGCAGGATGCCGCCTGTATTTCGGCTACCCCATTACTCCGCAGAACGAGATTAGCGAATACCTCTCCTTCCGTCTACCCCAAGTAGGGGGAGTATTCCTCCAGGCTGAGAGCGAGGTTGCTGCCATCCACATGGTGTACGGAGCAGCTGCAACGGGTGCCCGGGTCATGACTTCCTCCTCTGGCCCCGGGGTAAGCCTCATGCAGGAGGGACTCTCCTGTCTTGCCGCGGCTGAGCTCCCCTGTGTTGTGGTGAACATGAGTCGAGGAGGGCCAGGAGTTGGGAATATTCAGCCTGCGCAAAGCGACTACTTTCAGGCGGTGAAAGGCGGAGGGCATGGGGATTACCGGCTCATTGTTCTTGCTCCCTCCACCGTCCAGGAGCTCGTTGACCTTACTTATCGGGCTTTCTACCTTGCCGACAAGTACCGGAATCCGGTGGAAATTCTGGGGGACGGGATGCTCGGACAGATGATGGAACCGGTGACCTTCAGGGAGCCGGAATTTCCTCCCCTTCCCCCTAAAGACTGGGCAATCCGGGGAAAGGGCAGTGGTCCCCGAAAGTGGGTTGTCTGTCTCGACCTTGACCCAAAGGGGCTTGAGGCATTGAACCTGAAACTCCAGCGAAAATACCGTCTCCTCGAAGAGCAGGAAACCGACTACGACACCTTTGGGGATCCCGAGCCAGAAATTCTCCTTGTGGGATTCGGAACTGTGGGACGAATTTTGAAGAGCGTTGTCCGGGAAGGGAAGAAAGAGGGATTGAAGCTCGCCCTTTTCCGACCGATAACGCTCTTTCCCTTCCCAAAGGCTGCACTTTTCGAAAAGGCTAAAGGAGTGAAAGGCATCCTCGTCGTGGAGATGAACCTTGGCCAGATGCTTGAGGACGTGGAGCTGGTGGTGCGGGGAAAGGTACCGGTGTTCTTCCTCGGGCACACAGGGGGTGTGATCCCCACTGTTTCTGAAATTCTCGAGTACGTCCACGGCCTCCTCAAGGAGGAGATACGGGTATGAAGGTGGTCTTTGAGCGGCCAAAGACGCTCCTTGAAAAACCATTCACCTACTGTCCTGGGTGCCACCATGGCCTGGCACAACGGCTCATTGCCGAGGTCATCGAGGAGCTGGGCATTGCCGACCGGACCATCGGAGTAGGACCCATCGGGTGCTCGGTGTACATCTACGAATTCATCGACGTCGACTTCGTTGTGGGAGCCCACGGGAGAGCCCCAGCCATCGCTACAGGAATCAAGAGGTCCCTTCCGGATCGGGTTGTCTTCTCCTACCAGGGTGACGGGGATATCGCGGCTATCGGAACCGCTGAAATCATCCACGTTGCGAACCGAGGAGAACTCATCACCTCCTTTTTCGTTAACAACGCGGTGTTCGGCATGACCGGGGGACAGATGGCTCCCACTACCCTTTTAGGACAGAAGACGAAAACCACCCCCCTGGGGAGAGATCCCCAGGTTCACGGTTTTCCTTTTCGCCTCGGGGAATGCTTGAGTGTCCTTGAAGGGAGCGCCTACATCGCCCGGGTGGCCCTCACCCGTCCTCAATTCATTCGTCAGGCCAAGGAATGTATCCGCAAAGCCTTCCTCACCCAGATGGAGGGGAAGGGGTTCTCTCTGATTGAAATTCTCTCTCCCTGCCCCACAAACTGGGGCATGAGCCCAAAGGAAGCGGTGGACTGGCTTGAGGAGAAAATGATCCCTTACTTTCCCCTTGGGGAGCTCAAAGTGAAGGGGTGCAACTCTCGTGAAACACCATGAGATTCTCATTGCCGGCTTTGGGGGGCAGGGTATCCTTTTCTTGGGGAGGGTTCTTGCTGTTGCGGGGATGTTTGAAGGGTATGAGGTCAGCTGGTATCCATCATATGGACCGGAAATGCGAGGAGGAACGGCAAACTGCACGGTGATCATCTCTGACGAAGAAATTGGTGCCACTATTTCTGACCGACCCGGTATCTGCATCGTCATGAACGAGCCTTCCTTTTTCCGCTTTACCCCCACCGTGCGATCCGGGGGACTCCTTCTTGTGAACACCTCTCTTGTCCGGGCAAAATGCGAGCGAGAAGACCTTGAAGTCCTCCCTGTTCCGGCAAACGACCTGGCCAAGCTCTACCTCAATGGAGCGGAGGTCACAAACACCATCATCCTTGGAGCCCTCCTTGCCCGGTGCCCTGTTGTCCAGAGGGAAAGCGCTGAAAGGGCGCTCGTAGAGTGCCTGCGGGGAAAGCGAGAGAAACTCTACACCCTGAATCTGAAGGCTCTCGAGGTGGGGTGGGAGTTCGTTGCAAAGGGGGCCTGAAGTATGCTGGTGAGAGATCGCATGAGTAGGGACGTTGTTACCATCCCGAGTTCGGTCACCATCCTTGAAGCACAGAAAATCATGCGGGAAAGCCGGGTACGGAGGCTTCCCGTGGTGGACCATGGAGAGCTCGTGGGCATCGTGACGTACAACGACCTCCTTGAGGCTTCTCCCTCAAAGGCGACCACGCTGAGTCGTTTTGAGTTGACGTACCTTCTGAGCAAAATGACTGTAGCCGAGATTATGACCCGTAACGTCATTACCGTCCCACCCGACGTCCCTATTGAAGAGGCAGCACTCATCATGCAGAGGCACCGGATTGGGGGTCTACCGGTTGTGGAGGGGGAGAAGGTGGTGGGCATCATCACCGAGTCAGACATCTTTGAGGTCTTCGTGGAAACCCTGGGAATCAAGGAGGGAGGAACACGGATCACCCTGGAACTCCCACAAAAGCCGGGAGCGTTGCATGAAGTCACCGGGGTGATTAAAGAATACGGTATCAACATCTTGAGCCTTGCCACTTTCTACGAGGAAGGCAAGCCCGAATACCGGTATGTCGTGGTAAGGGTCAATACAGTAACTCCCCAGGAAATTGTGGCTAAACTCAGAGAGAAGGGTATCACCGTCACCCACGTTTGGATTGCTCCTTTGGGGGAGAGAGGCCATGTTCTTCCCGTATGACGGAAAGGCTACTGAATTGCCCGAGCCTGAAACGGAGAAAGAAGAGATACTCCTGAGGACAAGGGTGTTCGATGTCGTTCGGAAAACATACCGTGGCGGTATGGAACGGATTTTCGTCCGCCACCGCGGTGCCGTGACCGTCATCGCCACCACCCCCCGGGAACAGGTGCTCCTTGTCAGGCAATTCCGTGCCCCTGTTGGGGAATGGCTCTGGGAGATCCCGGCAGGGACCCTCGAAGAGGGAGAAGACCCACTGTTCTGTGCCCAGCGGGAACTCGAGGAAGAAACGGGCTTTTCCTCTCCGGAGTGGTCTTACCTTTTCTCCGTGTGCCTTGCCCCAGGATATAGCAGCGAAATCATCCATTTCTTCCGGGCTCGGAATGCCTGTCCCCTTGAGGGAGATATCCGCGAAGGAGACGCTGACGAGGTCATCTACTACCTTGAGATCTCTAAAGAAGAAGCGCAGGCCATGCTTGCGGAGGGTGTCATTAAAGACGCCAAAACCCTTATCGGTCTCCAGTACTGGCTCAGTGAGAGACCATGAGAGTGTTCATTGCGCTCCTTGATGGTGTTGGCGTTGGCGCCCTCCCCGATGCCTATCTTTACGGGGACGAAGGGAGTCATACTCTGAGGAATACCGCCCTGGCCGTGGGTGGGCTGTGTCTTCCGAACCTTGAACGCCTGGGGCTGGGTCTTCTCGAGGACATTCCGCACCTTGGTCGGCCCAGTTCCTTCCTTTCATGGTACGGGAAGATGCTTGAGCAATCACCAGGAAAGGACACTACGAGCGGGCATTGGGAAATCGCCGGGGTCATTCTGGAACGTCCTTTCCCTGTGTACCCTCAGGGATTTCCCCAAAACGTCGTGGAGAGCATTGAAGAGGCCATCGGACGGCCAATTCTTGGAAATAAGCCAGCTTCAGGAACGGTCATTATCGAAGAGCTTGGGAGGGAACACCTCCGTACCGGATTCCCTATTGTGTACACCTCGGCAGACAGCGTGCTCCAGATTGCAGCCCATGAAGAAGTTATTCCCCCTTCCGAACTCTACGCGATGTGTGAGAGGGTTCGAGCCATCATGACGGGAGAGCACGCCGTTGCCCGGGTCATTGCCCGGCCCTTTTTGGGGAAACCGGGAGCCTTTTACCGGACCCCCCATCGCCGTGACTTCTCCCTCCCCCCACCCCGTGAAACCATCCTCGATGTGCTTTCCCAGGAAGGGAAAAAGGTTGTGGGAATAGGGAAAATCTGGGACATCTTTGCCGGGCGGGGAATTACCGAGAGCTTCCCCACCAAGGACAACGAAGAGACTTTTGCCGTTTTCCAGAAGATGGCCTTAAGGGACGATATCGCCCTGGTGTGGGCAAACTTCAACGATTTTGACACCCTGTACGGCCACCGCAACAACCCCCATGGTTTTGCTCAGGCCTTAGAGGCATGGGATAGAGAGCTTGGAGGTTTTCTCCCTTCTTTGGGAGAGGACGACATCCTCATCATTACCAGTGACCACGGATGTGATCCAACCACCCCGAGTACAGACCATTCCCGGGAATATGCCCTCCTTCTTGCCTTCTCCCCCCGAACACTCCGGGGAGGGTATCTGGGAATCCGCAAGACTTTCGCCGATGTGGCAGCTACCGTTGCCGAGCTCTTCGAGGTGAGGTGGCATGGACCGGGAGAGAGCTTTGCTCCGCACCTTGTATCGCGATGACGTTCTCGAGTATCTCCAAAGTGTGGCAGGTGTTTCCCCTCTGCGCCCCCTATGTGCCCTTGTGGCGGGATCGGGATGGGGTGGGTGCGTTGAAGGAGAAACCGTTGAGGAATTCGCCCTTGCAAGGCTCCATCCTTCGCTTTGCCCAGGAGTTCCGGGGCACCAGGGAGTTCTTCGCTTTGTGCGTTTCCCCCAAGGCCACCTCCTCGTGGTTGAGGGACGCCTCCACCTCTACGAGGGGTACGGACTCCCTGAGGTGCTCCTCCCCATCACCTTTGCACGTTTTCTCGGCGTGCAGATTGTCATTCTCACCAACGCCTCGGGGAGTCTCTCTCCCTTTCTCCACCCGGGGAATATCCTCGTTTTGTCCGACCAGATAGACTGGACCTTCATCCCCGATTGTTTCCCCCAACCCGTCTTCGACGAAAAGCTCCGGCATCTGGCTCTTCGAGAAGCCTGGGCCTGTGGGCTTTCTGCCTCTGAAGGCGTGTATGTAGGAGTTCTTGGGCCTTCCTTTGAGACGAAGGCGGAAATCCAGATGCTTGGATTCCTGGGAGGACACGCCGTAGGGATGTCAACGGTGAAAGAGTCGAAGTGGGCGAGGGGCCTCGGCATGAAGGTTCTGGCCCTTTCTCTTGTGACCAACTGGGGAACGGGGCTCTCACCATCCCCCCTCTCCCATGAGGAAGTCTTATCCCTTGCGGAAGCCCGGAAGCCTCTCCTGAGAACATTCCTCCATCGCGTTGTGACGGAGATTCTCTATGAAAATCGTTGTGAGTCATGAAGGAACGGATTTCGACGCCTTTGCCTCCATGTTCGCTGTGACCAAGATTTTCCCTGGGACGCACATCGTCCTCTGGGGGACAGTGAATCCCAACGTCCGGCACTTCCTTTCCCTCCACGGCACGTTCTTCCCCTTCCTCACGGAAAAGGACGTGGACTGGAACGCCGTGGAGACCATCTACGTTGTCGACACGGTATACCTTGAACGACTGAGCAAAGCAGGCCACCTCATTCGGGAAAACCGGGTTGATTACTTTGTCTTTGATCACCACCCGGTGGAGGCAAAAGACGTTCCCCCGCGTGCCCTCCTCAAAACCTGCGGTGCCTGCACCACCATCCTGGTAGAAAAAATCAGGGAGGCAGCTTTGCCCCTTTCTCCTCTTGAGGCCACCCTGCTCCTTCTTGGTATCTACGAGGACACCGGGTCTTTCACGTTTCCTACCACGACCGCCCTTGACCTTCAGGCTGCGTCCTTCCTGCTCTCCCAGGGAGGTATGGTGAGCTACATTCCCCGGTTCACACGGGTGGTGCTCACGAAGGAACAGGAAGAGGTCCTCAGAGCCATGGTTCGTGCCCTCACCGTCGAGGACATCAATGGTGTTCCTGTGCATTTCTGTGTGCTCTCTTTCCCACAGTATCTTGAGGGTATGTCGCTTCTTGTACACCGGCTCATGGAAATGGAAGACATAGAGGTCTTTTTTGGCATCTTTGCCATGGAGAACAAAGTCCATGTCATTGCGCGAAGCCGCCTTGAGGGAGTCAACCTCCATGAGATTCTCGGGGAAATCGGCGGGGGAGGGCATCAGAGCGCAGCCTCCGCCACCTTCCGCAACCGGAGCCCTGAAGAAATCCAGGAGGAAATCCGCCGCCTCCTGCACCGGTCGGTTTCTTTCACCAGGGCCTTTGAAGTGATGTCGCACCCAGTGAAAACCGTTTCTCCAGAGACAACCATTGAGGAGGCCTTCGCCCTCCTCTTGCGTTTCGGCTTTTCCGGTCTTCCGGTCGTGGATAGGGAAGGGAAACTGGTTGGGCTCATTGCTCGAAGAGACGTGGAAAAGGCCATGCACCATGGTCTGCGCTGGGCTCCCGTGAGGAGTTTCATGTCCTCCCAGCTCGTCACGGTGGGTCCCGAGGAATCCTTGGTCCGGGTACGGAACCTGATGGTGGAGAAGGACGTGGGGAGAGTTCCAGTGGTGAAGGACGGAAGAATCCTAGGCATCATTACCCGAAGCGATGTCCTACGGGCCATGCACCAGAAGGAGAACCTTGTGCTCCAGCGCATGACTCGTGTGTCTTTAGCGGAAAAACTCTACCAGCACTTTGGACGGGAATACCTCCTACTCCTTGAGGAGGTAGCCGAAACCGCAAAGCGTGCCGGTGTTAAGGTTTACCTCGTGGGGGGGGTGGTCCGGGACATTATCCTTGGGGTACCCAATGAAGACCTCGACCTTGTGGTTGAGGGAGATGCCATTGCCTTCGCCCGTTTTCTTGGAAACCGCTTCAGGGGGAAGGTTGTTCCGTATCCTCCTTTTGGAACCGCTATGCTCTTTCTTCCAAACGGAAAGAGGATTGACCTCGCTTCAGCGCGTCACGAGTTCTACGCTTTCCCCGGGGCTTCTCCCCAGGTGGAATACGCCAACCTCCGACGAGACCTTTTCCGGCGAGATTTTACCATCAACGCCATGGCCATCAGTCTCCACCCCGATAGTTGGGGGGAACTTTTTGATTTCTTCGGAGGCCTTAAGGATCTTGAGAAGGGCATCCTCCGGGTTCTCCATCCCTTGAGCTTTGTGGAAGACCCTGCCCGGGCCATCCGGGCCGTTCGCTTTGAGGGGAAATACGGTTTCTCCATCGAACCTTTCACCTTGAGCCTTCTGCAGCAGACCGTACGGGAAAGCTTCCTCACGAAAATCAAGCCAGACCGCCTCAAAGAGGAACTCTCCCTTATCCTTGCACTTCCTGACTTTCCTCGTTACCTTTCACGAATGTACCAGCTCGATATGTTCCCCGCCCTTTTCCCTGGATGCATCTGGAAAAGGGAATTCGAGACCATTTACAGGAAACTCCTGGACATCCTGCACACCTATGACACTTCCTCCTGTGATCCTCTCCTCCTGAAGCTTTCGCCCCTTTTTGGTTCCATGGACCTACAGTTCCTCGAGGACCTCAAAGCCAGGCTCTCTCTGTCAAAAAAGAGCGTTCAAAAAATCGCGACCTTCCACGAAAAACGAGAGCAAACCTTAGCGGAGCTCTCCCAGGAATCTCTCAAAAATTCCCGGGTTTACCTCCTGTGCTCTGCCATCCCCCTCGAATTCCTTTTCCTCCTTCTTGCCGAACACGAGGGAATGGTTCACAAGCGTATTGAGCAGTACCTCAGAGAATGGAGGAACGCAAGACCCATCCTTGACGGTCTTGCTCTCGAGGCCCTGGGCATCCCGAAAGGACCGATATATGGTAGAATTCTCCATGAACTTCTCCTTGCCCAGCTCGATGGAGAAGTCACAACTCCCAAAGAGGGGGAACACTTTGTACGGACTTTTCTGGAGAGGATGAGCAATGACCGGAAGAGAACGCATCTTTAGCGGTATGCGACCAACTGGACAGATGCACATCGGACACTATTTTGGGGTTCTGAGGAACTGGGTTCGTCTGCAGCATGAGTACGAGTGCATCTTCGGGGTGGCCGACTGGCATGCCCTGACGACGTCTTTTGAGAACACAAAGGACCTTGAAATACACATGATCGACATGGTGACGGACTGGTTGAGTGTGGGGATCGACCCCAAAAAGTGCCTCCTCATGGTCCAGTCCCTTGTCCCAGAGCACGCCGAGCTCCATCTCCTATTTTCTATGATCACCCCCGTGGGATGGCTTGAACGAAATCCAGTTCTCAAACAGCAGCTCCAGGACATGGGTCTCAAGGAAGTTGTAGGGTACGGCCACCTGGGGTACCCGGTGCTCATGGCCTCTGATATCCTTATCTACAAGGCGAGCAAGGTCCCCGTGGGGGAAGACCAGGTTCCCCACATTGAGATTACTCGGGAGATTGCTCGCCGGTTCAACAGTCTGTACGCTCCAGTTTTCCCCGAACCCCAGGCTTTGCTCACTGACTCCCCCCGCATTCTGGGAATCGATGGGAGGAAGATGAGCAAAAGCCTTGGAAACCAGATTGGGCTCTCTGAGCCCCCCGGGGAGGTTCGCCGAAAGGTCCTGGCAATGTTCACAGATCCCGAGAAAATCCGCAGGAACGATCCGGGGCATCCTGAGCGGTGCAACGTTTTCACCTTCCACAGAGCCACTGGCAACGCAAGGGCGGGAGAAATCGAGAGGGATTGCCGGAGTGGGGCTCTGGGGTGTGTAGCCTGCAAGCAGGAACTGGCAGAGCACCTGGTCCAGTTCCTTGAAGCCATTGCTCCGTATCGAGGAGAATACGAGGGCAAAAGGGAACTTGTGCGGGAGATTCTCATTGAGGGAAGCAGGAGAGCTCGTCTCCTTGCCCGGGAGACTCTGGAAGAGGCCCGAAGGGCCATGGGCATTCATTATGGAATCGCGCGATAGAACGTACTGGGAGCATCGTCTTGCCCAGTGTTCTTCTTTCCTTGAGCGAGCGGATGTTCTCGAAGAACTCCTGAACTTTCTCCGGGAGGAGCTGGCGAAGGCCCTTGGGGACAGGGAAGGAGAACATGAAGAACCTTACAAAGAGCAGCATGAAAAGGACTTTTTCGAGCTCTTCGTGGAGGCTCTGGAGGCCCTCCAGAGGAGAGAAGAAAATACCATAGGCGCTCCGCCAGAGCGCCGGAAAGCCCTCGGTGCAGAGGTGGCTTATGATCCTTGCGCCCTCAGCCTCCAGGACCTTCTGGAACTCTACGGACTGTACCTTGGGGGAGGGGCAGAGGAGCGCCTTCCACTTCCCGACACTGAATTTGCACGCCTTCTTGAAGAAAGGCGCAGGGTGATTCTCTCCCGGTGTCGCGAAGACCTCCTCCTTCCCATGGGGCACTTCTTCAGCGACTGTGCAAACAGAAGAATGACGATTGCCACGTTTCTCGTGCTCCTTGACCTGGTTTTCCGAAACATTTTGTTCATGCGGCAGGGAAGAAACGGAGAGATCCTCCTTGGATTGGCAGGATCAGAAAATGCTGCAGAATCTCCTTGAGGGGTTGCTTTTCTCTTCTCCCCACCCTGTGAGTCTGGGGGAGATGGAGCGGGTAACAGGGAGGAACGAGGAGGAAATCCTCCGTGCTCTTCAGGAGCTCAAGCAATCCTATGAAGCCCGGGAGGGAGCATTGGCCATCCGAAGGGTGGGGAAGAAGTGGCAGATGGTCGTCCGTCCTCAGTACGGGGCACTGCTTCGGGAACGTCTCCGTCGCAGTTTCTCAAGAACGCTTTCCCGCAGCGCCCTTGAGACTCTGGCCATTGTGTCTTTGTACCAGCCCGTGACAAAGGTCGATATCGACCTCAAAAGAGGAACGGACTCCGCCCAGGCTCTCCGAACCCTTCTCAGAACAGGCCTTGTCACCGTCTGCGGAAGGAGTTCTGCTCCTGGTCGACCGTTTCTTTACCGGGTAACAGAGAAGTTCTTTCAGGCCTTTGGGCTTGAGGGAGAAGAGGAACTCGAGAAGCTGAAGCGTCTTCTTGGGGAGAAAGGCTATGGAACGGCTCAACAAATTCCTGGCCCGGGCCGGAGTGGCCTCGCGGAGGAAATGTGACCAGCTTATCGCAGAAGGAAGAGTGACGGTGAACGGCATCGTGGTGACGAACCCCGCCACCCGTGTCTCGGAGAACGACCTTGTCCTTGTGGATAACGTCCCGGTGCGCCCGGTGGAACGCCATGTGTACATTGAGCTCCATAAACCCCGTGGGTACCTCACAACCCTCAAGGACCCTTACGGACGGAAGACCATTGCTGAGCTCCTCCAGGATATCCCGTACCGGGTGTTCCCGGTTGGTCGCCTGGACCGGGACAGCGAGGGGTTGTTGCTCCTCACAAACGACGGGCTCCTCACGTACGTCTTCACCCATCCCAGGTTCGGCGTGGAGAAGAGGTACCTTGTCCATGTTCAGGGAGAGGTTCAAGCTGAAGACCTCGAGAAGCTCAAAGCAGGGATTCTTCGGGGGGAGGAATTCTACCGCATTGTGTCTGGTCGGGTGCTTGAGAAAAAAGGAGAAACCTCGCTCGTTGAGGTGGTACTGACAGAGGGGAAAAAACACGAAGTTCGAATTCTCTTTGATGCCTTAGGCTTTCCCGTGATACAGCTCATCCGTGTGGGCATGGGGCCTCTTACCTTGGACCCGGAACTTCCCCCCGGGAAATGGCGGTATCTCCGGAAGGATGAGGAGGAGAAACTCAGGGCGTACCTTGCGGAGCGGAGGCAGACGTGAAGGAAGAGAAAGGCCTTGTGCAGCTCTTCTTTGGAGATGGGAAGGGTAAAACCTCTGCGTCCTTGGGGGTGCTTTTGCGAGCCTCCGGGCACGGAAAGAAAGTCCTTTTCCTCGCCTTCTTTAAAGGGAGGTTCTCGGGAGAGGTTGCGGCGGTTCAGTTTCTTCCGGGAGTGGAATACTACCAGTTTGGAACCGGAACATTCATCCGGAACGGGAGTCCTGGACCTCTTGAAAGGCAGGAATTCCTCTGCGGCTGGCATATGGCCCGTCTGGCCCTCCTTGAAGGCACTCATGACCTTGTCATTCTCGACGAGTTCCCCTATGCTTTCTTATGGGGGCTCCTCACCTTTCAGGAGTTCTCCGAGGTCCTTGCTTCCCGAAAACCCTGGGTGGAGGTCGTCCTGACGGGGAGAAAGGTCCCCGAGGAACTTCTTGAGATTGCCGACCTTGTCTCTGAGATACGGAACATTCGCCATCCTTTCGAGAGGGGAATTCAGGCGCGAAGGGGGTTCGAATACTGAGTGAAGGTCGTACGCGGAATCCGGGGGGCAATAACGGTTGACCGGGATGAGCGGGAAGAGATCAAGCAAGCAAGCCTTGAGCTCTTCACCCAAATCCTCACAGAGAACGAACTTTCTCCCGACGACATCGCGGGGGTCTTCATCACTGCCACACCGGATCTCAGGTCGGTTTTCCCTGCGGAGGTCATCAGGGAACAGGAATGTTTCCGCTACGTTCCTATCCTCTGTGCCCAGGAAATGGATGTGGAGGGGGCCTTACAAAAGTGCATTCGAATGCTCGTCCTTGCCCACACCCCAAAGGGTCCACAGGAGGTTCGTCACGTTTACCTCCGCGGGGCCCAGTCTCTAAGGAAAGACCTTTACCAAGGAGGAGGGAAGACGTGAGACGCGCACTGGTTTCGCCCTTCCGGGGTACTCTCCAGGGGACCATCCTGTGTCCACGGGATAAATCCCTGAGTCATCGAGCAGCGTTCATCGGGGCCCTGAGCGAGGGAGAAACTCGCATCAGCGGGTTCTCCTTCTGTCGCGACTGCCTTGCAACGCTCTCCTGCATCCGCGCTCTGGGGGTTGAGGTCCGCGCTTTCCCCGAAGAGGGGAAGGTGGTCATCCGGAGTGGAGGGTTGTCTGCGCTCAGGGAACCAGAGGATGTCCTGAACGCAGAGAATTCGGGAACAACAATCCGTTTCATGGCAGGGATTGCTTCAGGAATCCGGGGATTAACGGTCCTCACAGGGGATGAGAGCCTTCGCCGCCGACCGATGCGACGGGTTATCGAACCCCTCAGAAAAGCTGGGGTGGAGATTGGGGGAAGAGGGGGAGACCGTTTCCCCCCTCTCTTCATACGGGGGAAGGGCAGCGTCCTGCCTTTCCACCATGTCCTCGAAGTTCCCAGTGCTCAGGTGAAATCCGCACTCCTTTTTGCTGCACTGTGGGGGGAGGGGAAGTCCACCATTGTTGAGCCCCTTCCATCACGGAACCATACCGAGAATATGCTCCGGTATGTGGGCGTACCGCTTCACGAAAACCATGGAGTCATCACCGTTGAGCCCCCCGGGAGAATCTCCGCCTCTTCCTTCGACCTTCCGGGAGACATTTCTTCGGCCGCCTTCCTCATGGCTCTTGCGCTCTGCATTCCCGGGAGTTCTCTCCTAATTCAGGATGTAGGACTGAACCCGACACGGACAGGGTTCCTCCGGTGCCTTGAACGGATGGGTGGAAGGTACCGCGTGCTTGGGCGACGAAAAACCTTTGGAGAAGAGCGGGGAGATATCCTCGTTGAGTACTCCGAGCTTGTGGCCACATCTGTGGAGCCGGAGGAGATCCCCCTTGTGATTGACGAAATCCCCATTCTTGCCGTGATTGCAGCCAAAGCCAGGGGGACAACGGTCATCTCCGGCGCTCAGGAACTCCGAGTAAAGGAAAGCGACCGCCTTTTCGCCATTGCCCGGGGCCTGCAGTCCCTGGGGGTGAACGTCGAGGAAAAAGAGGACGGCCTCACCATCCATGGCCCATGCGCCTTTCGGGGTGGAACCGTGCAGAGCTTTGGCGACCACCGGATTGCCATGAGCTTCATCATCGCCGGCCTTCTGGGCGAAGGAAGCGTGGTGGTTGAGGACGTCGACTGTGTGGATGTGAGTTACCCTTCCTTTTTTACAGACCTTGGAAAGCTTGGCATCCAGAGTGTCACCGTCGAGGAGGCTTGCTAAAGGCCGTGAAACAGCACATCGCCATTGATGGCCCTGCCGGAGCGGGGAAAAGCACGGTTGCCCGGCTCCTTGCCCAGCGGCTTGGTTACCTCTACCTCGATACCGGGGCTTTCTACCGGGCCGTAACGCTGCACTTCCTCGAACTCGGTCTGGGAAAGGAGGACCTAGAAAGGGGAGAAATTGCCCGTTTCCTCCAGTCCGTACGCATCGACATTTGCCCCGGGGGCGAGACCAGGATTCTCCTGAACGGTCGAGATGTTTCCCAGGACATCCGGACTCCTGAAGTCGACGCACTCGTCTCCTATGTGGCAAAAGCACCCGAAGTGCGGGACTTTCTCAGGGAAGTGCAGCGGCACATTGCGCTCTCCCGGCCCTCGGTGGTTGAGGGAAGAGACATTGGAACGGTTATCCTTCCTGAAGCGGACCTTAAGGTTTTCCTCACCGCCCTTCCGGAGGTTCGGGCCAGGAGGCGATGGCAAGAACTCGCCTTGCGGGGGAAGAAAGTGGATTACAAGGTGGTTTTGAAGAACCTCCTGGAGAGAGACAGCATCGATTCCCAGAGGTCCTGTGCTCCCCTACGGCAGGCTCAAGACGCGGTGGTCGTTGATACCTCACACCTCACCGTAGAGGAAGTGGTGGAGAAACTCTACATCCTGGCGACGGAGGGAAATCATGAGGGTTCGTGTGGCCACCTCTTTCGGATTCTGTAAGGGGGTACGGCAGGCCTTCGCGCTTGCGGAGCGCTCTTTCGAGCTTGGTAGCCCAGTGTACCTTTTGGGAGAGCTCGTGCACAATCACGACGCCATGGAAACGTTCCGTGCCAGAGGCGCCCGCATCGTCGAGAATCCCGAGGAAATTCCCTCCGGGGCTGTTGTGGTCACCCGGTCCCACGGGATACCGAAGGATGTACGGGAAGAACTCCTGAAAAAGAACGTAACCATCGTCGACACAACCTGCTCGAAGGTGAAACGGGTTCAGGTTCTGGCCCGGCAACTTGAGGAGGAAGGGTACCACCTTGTGGTCTTTGGAAAGGCTTCGCACCCTGAGGTCCAGGCCCTTCTGAGTGTCCTCAAAAAACAAGCGCAGGTCGTTGCAGCTCCGGAGGAGTGGCAGAGGGTCTTTGCTGCGGACCACCAGGGCCCCTTTGCTGTGCTGGCCCAGACAACCTTTCCCAGTATTCTTTTGCGACAATTCGAGAACTGGATTCGGGAGCAAAGCCTCTCTGGAGTCCGAATAATGTACACCCTCTGCGATGAAACCGAAAAGCGCCAGAGGGAGCTCGAGCAAAACCTGGAACAAAATCCAGAAGATGTGGTTATTGTTGTTGGAGGAAAGCACAGTGCCAATACTTGTTCACTCTTTGTCCTCGCCAGAAGGCGAGGAGTGCCGGTGTTCTGGGTGGAGAATGCCACTGAGCTTCGATCGCTTTCGCTCCCAAAGAAGGCATCGTTTTTCGTCACGAGTGGTACGTCAACTCCGGACTGGGTCGTTCAGGAAATTGTCGCCTACCTCCAGTCACTGTAGTGCTGGGGTTCTTTGGCCATGAGGGATAACCTTCCTCTTTGCGTCCTTGTCGGAAGGACGAACGTAGGCAAGTCGACTCTTTTCAACCTCCTTGTGGGTGAACGGGTCGCCATTGTGGACCCCACCCCGGGTGTTACCCGGGACTGGATTGAACGCGTGGTGTCGGTGAAAGGTCTTGCAATACGCCTGGTGGATACCGGAGGGATATCCCTGGGAGAGGAAGGATTGCAAAAAGCAGTGGAGGAACGTGTCTGGCGGCTTGTTGAGGAAGCCCAGCTTGTCCTTTTTCTTGTCGACGGGCGGGTGCCACTAACGAGAGTAGAGGCCGAGGTTATTACCGCACTTCGCAGGAAGCAGCGCCCATTCTTCGTGGTAGTGAACAAACGCGAAGGCATCACTCATGAGCCACCTCCTCCCGAGATTCTCGAGCTTGCAGGAGGAAAGGTTTTCCAGATTTCCGCAAAGCATGGAGACGGCATTGCCCGCCTCAAGGAGGCTATTTTCCGAGAGCTCAAGGAATTCAGAAACCCTAAAGCCTCCGCGATATCCCCCACAGGAGGCATTCCTGTGGCCATTGTGGGAAAACCCAACGTGGGCAAATCAACGCTTTTTAATAGCCTTCTTGGGGAGGAGCGGGCTATCGTGAGTCCGGTGCCTGGAACCACAAGGGATGCTGTTGAAGCCCCGTTGCGGGGGTCTTACGGCCACTACCTTCTTGTGGATACCGCTGGCCTCCCCAGAAGGAAGAATATCCGGGATCGGGTCACGCTGTACGCGACGTTCCGAACCGCGGAGCGTCTTGCTGACGCTGAGCTCTGTCTTCTTGTCCTTGACCCCTTTCAGGGTGTGACCCGCCAGGACCGGAGAATTGCCGGAGAAATCGCCCGACTGCACAAATGCTGCATCGTGTTCGTGAATAAAGTTGACGTACTCCTTGCCAAAAACCCAAACCTGTCCCTATCGGAACTCTGTAAGAGGGCCCGCATTGACCTTCCCGCCCTCCACTATGCGGCATTCCGCGCCGGCTCAGCCCTTGATGCCTCCTCGGTCCGGGAGGAACTCCTCCCCCTCATGGCCGGTGTGGTCACCCGTTTCCACCAGACGGTTCGAGAGGACGTCCTCAACGGAAGAGTCCGGGAAAGGATTCACCGGCAGTTCTCCATACTTCCCAGAAGGAGGAAACCTCGCCTTGAGCTACTGCTCCAGCAGGGTATAGCGCCACCCCATTTCCTCGCGGTGGTGGAGGGTATCCGGGAAAAGGACGAGGAAGAACAGTGCCTGAATATCATCGAGAAGGCCCTGCGAGAGGAGATGGATTGGGAAGGTGTACCGCTTCGAATCACAGTGCAGCGAAAAGGAGAGAGAGTACCTCAGAGCGTACTGGAATTATCTCCAGAATGAGCGACGGTGTTCTCCCCACACCTTAGAGAACTACTTTCGTGTTCTCGGCCAATTCGTGGAGTTCCTGCGGGCCCGGGGGAAAAACCTCTGTTTTGTGGACGCCCAGGATGTGAATGACTTCTTCGTGTACCTCCGTGTACACCGCCAGCTGAAACGGATTTCCCAGAGCCATCGTGCTTCAGTTCTTCGGAGCTTCTTCCGGTTTCTGCGCCGCCGCGGCTTCCTCTTAGAGAATCCCTGCGATGGCCTCGGACAACTCCGTGTAGAGAAAAAGCTCCCCCAGTTTCTGACCCAGGAGGAGGTCACAAGAATCCTTGATACCCTGAAACGGGAAAGGGACGAACATCCCGGGGATTTCTTCTGTGTGCGAAACTGGGCGCTCCTTGAACTCCTCTACGCAAGCGGCGTGCGGGTGAGCGAGGCTTCCCGGATACAGCTCGAGGACATAGACTTCACAAAAAACACAATCCGGGTGCGAGGCAAAGGGGGGAAAGAGCGAATCGTTCCTTTCAACGAAGCCACAAGAAAAGCCCTGGGGACGTATCTTGAGCTCTGGAGCACCGCCTTCCCGAAGGCTGAATTCCTTTTCGTGAACCGCTCTGGAAAACCCCTCACGCCCCGGGGGATCAGGAACATTGTGGAGAACGCAGCGAGTAGAGCCGGCATCTGGGGGAAGAGGGTTTTTCCCCACATCTTCCGGCACAGTTTCGCCACCCACTTCCTCGCCGGTGGGGGAGAACTGCGCGTGATCCAGGAAGCTCTGGGGCACTCAAGTTTGTCCACAACGCAGGTGTACACTCACCTTGATTGGGATAAAATGAAAAAGGTGTACGAGAGTGCCCATCCTCACGCCTGGGGAGCGAGGGAGAACAAGACGTGATGCGCGCAACCACTGTTATTGCCGTCCTGAAAGATGGAAAAGGTGCAATGGCCTGTGACGGCCAGGTGACTATGAACGAGGCCGTTCTGAAACGGGGAGCCAGGAAGATCCGGCGGCTTTACCAGGACAGAGTGCTGGCGGGTTTTGCAGGAAGCGGGGCTGATTGTTTGACGTTGCTTGAACGCCTTGAGGAGAAGCTCAACATGTACGGTGGTAATCTCCCCCGTGCAGCGATAGAACTGGCGAAGATGTGGCGTACCGATAAAGTGCTGCGCCAGCTGGATGCGCTGCTTTTGGCCATGGACACCTCCCATATTTTCCTTATCTCTGGTCGGGGTGATGTGGTTGAACCCGATGAGCCGGTGGCCGCCATCGGCTCAGGAGGAAACTATGCCTTAGCAGCGGCAAAGGCGCTTCTGCGCCATACCAACCTCGAAGCCCGAGACATTGCCCGTATTGCTCTCCAGATTGCCTCGGAAATCTGCATTTACACCAATGACAACGTTTTTCTGGAAACCTTAGGGGAGGAAAAAACGTGATGGAGGAGAGTCTCACCCCGGAGGAAATCGTACGGGAGCTCGATAAGTACATCGTGGGGCAAAGTGAAGCCAAAAAGTGTGTGGCTATTGCCCTCAGGAACCGGATGCGGCGGCGGATGCTCCCCCCAGAAATCGCCGAGGAAATCACCCCAAAGAACATCATCATGATCGGTCCAACAGGAGTTGGGAAGACAGAAATCGCCCGTCGTATTGCAAAACTCACCAATGCACCGTTTTTGAAAGTGGAGGCGACAAAGTTCACCGAGGTCGGGTATGTGGGTCGGGATGTAGAGTCCATCATCCGGGACCTCACTGAGCTTGCCATTCGTATGGTGAAAAACGAACGCATCAAGACTCAGGAGGAGAGAGTGAGGGAAATTGTAGAAGAAAGAATCCTCGACGCTCTTATGGCCCAGGATGCCGGAAGGGATGAAGAACCAGACTTCGAAAGCTCGCCCCGGGTGGATGTAGTATGGCCGACGGTCCCTGCTTCACTCACTAGGACTCGAGAAAAACTCCGGGAGAAACTCCGCAGGGGAGAACTCGAGGAACGCATCATTGAGATCGAAGTTGAAGAGAGCTCTTTCCCGGTGGAGTTTGTGGCCGCAAGCGGCATGGAAAGCCTGGGCATTGACCTGCGGGACGTTTTCGGAAGCCTCTTCCCGCCCCGAAGGAAGCGAAAGCGCATGAAGATCAAGGATGCCCGGGAGGTTCTCTTCAACCAGGAGGTTCAGAGAGCTATCGATATGGACGATGTCGTGCAGGAGGCCATCCGACGAGTGGAAGAAACGGGCATCGTCTTCATCGACGAAATCGACAAAATCGTCTCCCCTCCGGGAGGGGGATACGGCCCGGACGTCTCCCGGGGTGGCGTACAGCGAGATCTCCTTCCCATTGTTGAGGGTTCGACAGTTCTGACGAAACACGGTCCTGTTCGGACAAACCATATTCTCTTCATCGCTGCGGGAGCCTTTTCTCAGTCCAAACCCTCGGACCTTCTTCCCGAGCTCCAGGGACGTTTCCCTATCCGGGTAGAGCTCTCTCCACTCTCTGAAGAGGACCTCTACCGAATCCTTGTTGAGCCATACAACTCTCTGGTGAAACAGTATAAGGCTCTCCTGTCCACCGAAGGGGTTTCCATCGATTTCACCGAGGACGCTCTCCGCGAGATTGCCCACATCGCCTACTCGCTGAATGAAAAGATGGAGAACATTGGAGCACGGAGGCTGTACACCGTTGTGGAAAAGGTCCTCCAGGACATCTCGTTTCATGCACCACGTCTTAAAGGGCAACACATCGTGATCGACCGGGAGTACGTCAGAAAACAGCTCCAGGATATCCTCAGGGATGAAGACGTCACAAGGTATATTCTCTGACCAGGGGGGACTTGTGGCGTTCCTGCCCTTCGTGCTATACTTACCCAGGCTTTGAGCACGCATGCGGGGAACCCTCCGGTGCCTTTTATGGTTTTCCCCGCAGAGGAAAAACCGGAAGGAGGATCAGTCTATGGCCGTTGTTACCATGAAGCAGCTGCTTGAGGCGGGGGTCCATTTCGGCCACCAGACCCGACGATGGAACCCCAAAATGAAGCCGTACATCTTCACCGAGCGGAATAACATCTACATTATCGACCTGCAGAAAACCGTTGAGCTCACTGAAAAAGCGTACAACTTCGTGAAGGAACTTGCCCGCCAGGGTGGTACAGTGCTCTTCGTGGGGACGAAAAAGCAGGCTCAGGAAGCCATCCAGCAGGAGGCTCAGCGCTGTGGCATGTTCTACGTCAACCAGCGCTGGCTGGGCGGCATGCTCACGAATTTCGCCACCATCCGGAAGAGCGTTGAACGCCTGAAGAACATCGAAGCCATGGAGGCCAGAGGGCTTTTGGAGAAGCTTCCGAAAAAAGAGGTCATGCAGCTTCTTAAGAGAAAAGCCCGCCTGGTGAAGTACCTGAGTGGTATCCGGGACATGGAACGTTTACCCGATTGCCTGTTCGTCGTCGATCCCCGTAGGGAGCGAAATGCCGTTCTTGAGGCTCGTCGTCTGGGAATCCCCATTGTTGCCATTGTGGACACCAATTGCGATCCGGATGAAATTGACTACGTCATTCCGGGCAACGACGATGCCATTCGCGCCATCCGTCTTTTCGCCTCTCTCATTGCCGATGCCGTTATCGAAGGCCGACGGCTGGCCACAGAGGGTGCTGACGTCATGCCCACCACAGGAGTCGCCATCCCTGAGGAAACCCAGGAGGAGGCTTCAACCATCCTTGAAGAACTTGAAGAGCTTGAGGAGGAAGAACAATGAACGTCAAGAGCAAAGACATTTTAGAACTCAGGAATCGAACCGGTGCAGGGGTCATGGATTGTAAAAAGGCCCTCCTTGAGGCCGGAGGAGACCTGGAAAAAGCTTGCGAGATTCTCCGCCGGAAAGGCATTGAGATTGCAGCAAAAAAGAAAGAACGTACCGCCCGGGAGGGATTGATTGGCGCCTACGTCCACACGGATGGAAAAATCGGAGTGCTCGTTGAGGTGAACTGTGAGACAGACTTTGTTGCCCGAACAGAGGAATTCCGAAACCTTGTCAAAGAGCTCTCACTGCAGATCGCTGCGCAGGCACCTCGCTGGATTGCCCCTGAGGACGTTCCTGAGGACGTCCGAAAGAGGGAGGAAAGCTTCTACTGGGAAGAGCTCAAAGAGAGCAACAAGCCTGAGGAAGTGAAGCGGAAGATTGTGGAAGGGAAGATGAAAAAGTTCTACGAAGAGCACTGCCTCCTCGAACAGGAGTACATCCGTGACCCCGAGAAAAAGGTGAAGGACCTTCTCGTTGAGGCCATCGCCAAACTCGGGGAGAACATCGTTGTGCGGCGTTTTGTCCGCTTTAAGCTGGGTGAAGGAGATGACGAGTGATTCATTGCGCTTCAAGAGAATTCTTCTGAAACTCTCGGGGGAGGCACTTAAAGGGTCTCTCCCTTCGGGAATCGATACGCAGGTGCTTGCTTACCTTGCGGCAGAAATCGACGCTGTTCGATCTCTGGGTGTTGAGGTTGCCGTGGTGGTGGGAGGAGGGAACATCTTTCGGGGAAGGAGTGCTGGAGAAAAGGGCATCAGTCGGGTTACAGCAGATTACATGGGCATGCTGGCTACAGTCATCAACGCCCTGGCTTTGCAGGATTTCCTCGAAGAGCGAGGAATCCCAACCAGAGTGCAGACGGCGATTGAGATGCGGGAGGTAGCAGAACCCTACATCCGGAGAAGGGCCATCCGGCACCTCGAGAAGGGAAGAGTAGTGATCTTTGCCGGTGGAACGGGGAATCCCTACTTCACCACCGACACCGCTGCAGCCCTGCGGGCTGCAGAAATCAAAGCCGATGCCCTCCTGAAGGCCACAAAGGTTGATGGGGTGTACGAGGCAGATCCTACTTTCCACAAAGACGCCACGAAGTTCGACACTCTTGATTACCTTGAGGTCCTCAATCGGGGACTGAAGGTTATGGATTCCACTGCTGTTTCCCTGTGCATGGAAAACCACATCCCCATCATCATCTTTAATATCAACCAGGCAGGAAATCTCCAGAAGATTGTCATGGGGCATAAGGTTGGAACGCTTGTGGGGAGGGAAAAATATGAATGAACTCCTGAAACCCCTTCTGAAGGACGTTGAAAAACGCATGAAGCAGGCAGTGAACGTTGTGCGGGAGGAACTCTCCCATGTTCGCACCGGTAGAGCGTCTCCTGCGCTCGTTGAACACCTTGAGGTAGAGTACTACGGCACGACGGTGCAACTCAAGCAAATTGCCTCCATCACTACACCTGACGCTCGAACCATTCTCATTCAGCCCTGGGATCGCAACGCCCTGCCGCTCATCGAGAAGGCCATCTGGAAATCCGATCTTGGCTTCAATCCCACGGTTGATGCCACCGTCATACGGGTGAATCTCCCCCCGCTCACCGAGGAGCGAAGGAAAGAAATTGCCAAAATGGCCAAAAAAATTGTGGAGGATGGGAAGGTGGCGGTACGAAATCTCCGCCGGGAAGCCAACGAAGAAGTGAAGAAAATGGAGAAAGAGGGCAAAATCTCTGAGGACGAGAGCAAATGGGCCCAGGCTGAGATTCAAAAACTGACTGATGAGCACGTCAACGAACTTGACGGTCTATGGGAGAAGAAGGAAAAAGAGATTATGAGCGTGTGAGCGCTCTCCTGCAGCATGTGGCCATCATTATGGATGGTAACGGGCGGTGGGCCGAACGCCAGGGGCTTCCTCGCCTTGAAGGGCATCGAAGGGGTCTTGAAACGGTACGGGTTATCGTTGAAGAAACGGGACACCTGGGCATCCCGTTCCTGACGCTGTACTCTTTCTCAACCGAGAACTGGAGGAGGCCGCTCCAGGAGGTTCAGGGGTTACTTGCGCTTTTTGAAGAAGCGATGCTCCGCTACGGAGAAGAGCTGAAGAAGAACAACGTCCGCGTTCGCTTCCTGGGGCGTCGGGAGGGTCTTCCAGAACATCTGAGGGCCATGATGCACGAGCTTGAGGAGCAAACGGCGACCAACCAGGGTCTTACCCTGAACCTTGCCCTGAACTATGGAGGAAGGGATGAAATCCTTCGGGCGGTGCAGCGTTTCCAAAAGGCACGGGGAGACTGGTCCGCCTTAAGCGAGGAAACGTTTCGCGCCTTCCTGGACACGGGGAGTCAACCTGATCCTGATCTCCTCATCCGTACCGGAGGCGAACAGCGCATCAGTAATTTCCTCCTTTGGCAAATCGCGTACACCGAACTCTGGTTCACCGATATCTTGTGGCCAGATTTTACCGTCTCCCATTTCCACCAGGCACTCGAGGATTTCGCCCGGCGAAAAAGGAAGTTCGGAGGTCTCTGTTGAGAAAAGCCGTGGTTCTCCAGGCCGACCTCAGGACACGAACGGCAACCATTGCCATCTTTCTCCCCCTCTTCCTGGTACTGGTTCTTGTCAGCAGAGTCACCCTTGTGGGGCTTTTTGCTGTCCTTTCCTTCCTGGCCTTCCAGGAATACTGGAAGATCGCCATAGGCGAAAGGAAATTCCTCGTTGTTCTCCTTTCGGGCATTGTGCTTTTCTGGATGTACGCGTCACCCTGGATCACCCGGAACCTGCAACTTCTCGGGTGGTACGGTATTACCCTTTTCCTCGCCGGGTGGGCAGTGCAGGACACCAGAAAGTGCCTTGAACGGATGAGCTTCTTTCTCTTCGGGAGCCTGTACTGTTTTGGTCTTCCCCTCTTTTGGGTGAGAACTGGTTTAGAGTTTTCCCCCTGGCTTCTCCTTTTCTTCGCCCTTCTTGTTTGGATCAACGACACCTGCGCCTACCTTTTTGGAATCCGATGGGGAAAACACAAAATTGCCCCCTCCTTAAGCCCTGGAAAAAGCTGGGAAGGATTCCTTGGGGGAGCGGGGAGTACAGTCCTTGGAAGCGTCCTCGTCGGTTTTCTCGGGAGATTGCCCCTCTCATGGTCCTGTCTCTGTGGAGCAACCATTCCTCCGGTAGCCCTTCTTGGAGATATGTTTGAGTCTGCTCTGAAGCGGAGAAGCAGTGTCAAGGATTCCGGAGGGTTGCTTCCTGGACACGGAGGTATTCTGGACCGTTTTGACGCCTTTTTCGCCGTTGGACCTCTGGTGTACCTTCTTGCTTTATTCGGGAGAGGATGACCATGCGCGTTGCACTCCTTGGGTCTACAGGCTTTCTCGGAGAACAGATTCTCGAGGTCCTCAGCACACACCGGGACTTTGAGGTCGTGCTCCTTGGGGGTTTCCGCAATGTCGCGAAACTCCTTGACCAGGCAACTTCCTTCCGCCCCCGGTACGTTTACAGCCCTTACCTTGAAGGACTCTCCACCCCCTTCCATATCCTTACTTCCTGCGAAGCACTTGAAGCGGTTCTTCTTTCTGATGAAGTTGAAGGGGTCTTCTTCGCCGCAAGTGGTGTCACCCTTTTTGAGACTTTTCTTAAGCTTCTGCGAACGGGGAAAACTCTCTGGGTGGGGAGTAAGGAGCTCCTGATTCTTGCAGGGGACTTGGAGGGCAGTGGATTACTTTTGCGGTATCCCCATCTCATTCCCCTGGACAGCGAGCACAACGCCCTGTGGCAGATGCTCCGGTTGCTCCCCAGGAAAGAGATTGCCAAAGTGTACATTACCGCTTCAGGAGGACCCTTCTACGAATGGCAGGGGTCCTTTGCCGACATCACCCCCGAGATGGCCCTGGCCCACCCGAACTGGAAGATGGGAACCAAAATCACTGTGGATTCCGCAAATCTGGTGAATAAAGGCCTTGAGGTGATGGAAGCCTTTTTCCTTTTCGACATCCCCCAGGAAAAAATTGACGTGCTTATCCAGCGCGAAAGCATAGTCCACGCTCTGGTAGAAATGAAAGACGGATTTACCTTCGGGGTTTTTGCCCCTCCTGACATGCGCCTTGTCATCCAGAACGCCATTTCCCCAAGAAGACTCGAACATCCTTTCCAGCGCCTTCGCTTTGCGGAACTCCATGCCCTGCGTTTTGATTACCCGGTCCCCCAAAGATTCCAGGGCTTTTACCTAGCGCTGTATGCCCTCTCCAAGGGCCAGGGTTATCCCACGCTTTTTTGTGGTGCCGATGAGGCGTGCGTGCATCATTTCCTGACACGGAATATTTCTTTTGAAGATATTCCCTCGATTCTGGAGCAGGTTCTCGACCACGACATATCTCCTCCTCGGAGTGTCCCTGAGGTCCAGCGCCTTTTCCAGCTGGGGTTCTCTCAAGCTGAAGCACTGATTCGTCAAAGGAGTATCCTGCGGTGATTACCGTTTTCGCCTTTATCTTCGTCCTGAGCCTCCTTGTTCTCGCCCATGAGTGCGGTCACTTCCTCATGGCTCGTCGTTTCGGAATCAGGGTCCTGCACTTCGCCCTGGGCTATGGGCCGAAAATCGTCTCCTGGATGTGGAGGGGTATAGAGTTCTCCATCCGGATGCTCCCCCTTGGGGGATATGTCCGCATGGCAGGGATGGAGGGGAACCTCATCGAGGGTCCAGGGGAATTCTCTGTCCCTTCTTCGGAGCGCTTCGATACGAAACCCCTCTGGCAGAGAAGCCTCGTCGTCCTTGCCGGTCCCCTGATGAACCTCATCCTTTCGGTGTTTCTCCTCTTCATCGTCTTCAGCATTTCGGGCATTCCCACAGGACGAATCGCGGTTCTTGAGGTGATGCCTGGTGGTCCTGCCGAAAGGAGCGGTATCCAGAAAGGGGATGTTCTCATCGCAGTGGACGGAAAACCGGTGGAACGTATAGAAGAGGTTACCCAGACTATCGCCACAAGTCCAGGGAAGACCATAGTCCTCACCCTGGAGCGAAAGGGAAACATAGTGGAAATTCCTGTAGTCCCCGAGTGGAGTCCGGAGGAAAAACGGGCCCTTATCCGGGTGGTATTCGGTGGGGAGAACAGGAAATACCATCCCTTAGTGACGGTGGCAAAGAGCGCCATGACGGTGCTTGAGTGGTTCGTACTGAGCCTTCTTGGAGTTCTGTACACCATCACGGGGAGATTCCCTCTTGAGGTCACCGGGCCCTTAGGTATAGCGCAGATGGCAGGACAGGCAGCGGCTTTTGGTTTTGTGAACCTCCTGGCCTTTGCAGCAGTGATCAGCGTTTTTCTGGCCCTTTTTAACCTCTTTCCTATCCCGGTCCTCGATGGAGGTCACCTTCTCATTTTCCTCTACGAGAAGGTAAGGGGTCGGCCTCTTGAGGAGGAAAAGAAAGGTATAATATATCTCATCGGTATCGTCTTTATCTTTCTTCTCTCCATTTTCGTCACGTACCAGGATGTTCTCAGAATTGTAGCGGGGAAATGAAGCGGCGGAGAACTCAAGAAGTTCCTCTCGGTTCCCTGACAGTTGGAGGGGATTCCCCTGTCTGGGTAGAAGCCATGGGAAGGAAGCACCCGGGGGAATGGGTGAGCTGCCTGCGGGAGATTGAGGAAGCCTTCTCCCAGGGCTGTGAGATTTTCCGAGTTGCTGTTTTCGACGATTGCGGTGTTTCGGGTCTTCGGGAAATCAAAAAACGAAGCAGAGACCTCCCTCTTGTGGCGGACATCCATTTCACCCTCCAGCTTGCCTTCCAGGCCATTGAGGCTGGAGTTGACGCAATCCGCATCAATCCTGGCACCGCCCGTGACGTCGGCCTTTTGGAATCCTTGATCGACTTTGCCCGAGACCGGGGGGTTACACTTCGCATTGGGGCGAACACAGGTTCTCTTCCCCCGTCCCTGCGCGGCAAGAAAAGGAGCGAAGCGCTGGTCGAAAGCGTTGGTCTGTGTGTGGAGTTAGCGGAAAAGAAAAACATGCGCCGCCTGATCCTCTCAGCAAAGTCCCCTGATATCGAGGAAACCATAGAGGTGTACCGGAGGCTGAGTAGAATCTTTCCGTATCCTCTACACATTGGGCTGACCGAGGCAGGAGGTGGACTTGAGGGCATCGTGAAATCTTCTGTAGCGTTAGGGGTGCTCCTTGCCGAGGGCATTGGGGACACCCTCCGGGTGTCCCTGACGTCACAAAGCCCTGTTCTTGAAGTGAAAGTGGGATGGGAAATCCTTGAAGCCCTCAACATACGGTCACGGGGCGTGACCGTTATCTCTTGCCCAACCTGTGCCCGGGTCAGGGGAAATGTGGTATCATGTGTCCAGAGGTTCAGAAGGGCTATTGCGCCTTTGGAGAAGGTCGCCAGAAAGACACCGCTTAAGGTCGCCATTATGGGGTGTGAAGTGAACGGTCCGGGAGAAGCCAGGGAAGCCGATTTTGGTCTCGCCTTGAGTTCGGGTGGGAAAGCAGTGCTTTTTGCTCGAGGCATGGTGACCGCTGTGGTACCACAGGAAGAGGCTCTGGAAAAGCTCGTTGATCTCGTTAGGGAAGCAATCCAGAAAGGGGAGGAGAGAAGCCGGTGAGGATGTCCTTGCTTTTCGCCCCAACCATGAGGGAAGACCCCCAGGAAGCGGAGGTTGTGAGCCACCGCCTGATGCTCCGAGGGGGTTTCATCCGCCAGCTCTCAGCCGGGGTGTACACCTTTTTGCCCCTGGGGTGGCGAACACTGGAGAAAATCATCCGCATCGTCCGGGAAGAAATGAACCGGGCGGGGGGTCAGGAACTCCTCATGCCCGCCATGCAGCCCGCAGAACTCTGGAAGGAGACCGGTCGCTGGGATCTGTACGGACCGGAGCTTGTCCGCTTCCAGGACCGGAGGGGAAGGGACTTTTGCCTTGGTCCCACTCATGAAGAGGTCATCACCGACCTTGCCCGGAGGGAAATCCGCTCGTACCGTCAGCTTCCCCTCATGCTTTACCAGATCCAGACGAAGTTCCGGGATGAAATCCGCCCGCGTTTTGGCATTATGCGGGCACGAGAGTTCATCATGAAAGACCTTTACAGCTTCGATCGAGACGTGGAAGGGCTACGGGTGAGCTATCAGAAAATGTACGAAGCGTACTGCCGCGTTTTCAGCCGCTGCGGGCTCCGGTACATTGCCGTTCCAGCGGAAAGCGGGGTGATTGGAGGAGACGTTTCTCACGAATTTCTCATCCTCGCAGAATCTGGGGAAGAAAAGGTTTTCGTTTGTCCAAGCTGCGACAATGCCACCACGGCCGAGGAAGCCGTGTGCCCCCAGTGTGGGGGGTTTTTAGAGGAGAAGCGGGGCATTGAGGTCGGCCACATTTTCCAGCTGGGAACAAAGTACAGCGAACCCATGAAAGCCTATTTCGTGGACCGGGATGGGAAAGAAAAACCCCTGGTCATGGGTTGCTATGGAATAGGGATTGGGCGGACCATGGCAGCAGCCATTGAGGCCAACCATGACGAGAAAGGCATTTGCTGGCCGATCTCTCTCGCGCCCTATGAGGTTGTGGTCATTCCGGTCAACATGAAAAAGGAAGGGCATCGCCAGGCAGCTGAAGAACTGTACGGGAAGCTGTGTCAGTCTGGTTTTGAAGCTGTCATCGACGACCGGGAAGAAAGTGCAGGGTACAAGTTCACCGAAGCAGACCTTATCGGCTTTCCTCTCCATATCATTGTGGGAGAAAGGATGGAACGGAGCGGAAGGGTTGAGATCAAGCTTCGCAAAACTCACGAGCGCTTTGAGGTCCAGAAGGACGATGTGTGCGAGCTCCTTGGAAAGATTCGAAAGGAGCTTCTGGAGTAGCGATGGAAAAGAGAGAAACCTCGAAGAACATGAAAACCACAGCCATTATTGCTGCGTACAACGAGGAAAAGACCATTGGTCCTATTCTTGACGTGCTCCGGGAGAGCCCCCTGGTTGACCAGATTGTGGTGGTCAGCGACGGATCCACAGACCGAACTGTAGAGATTGCCCGCAGCAAAGGGGCAGAAGTTGTTGAGCTTTTACATAATGTCGGAAAGGGCGGAGCTCTGTACCGCGGACTCGAGTACATCCGCAGTGACGTGGTGCTCCTCCTTGATGCTGACCTCATTGGACTGAACCCAAAGCACGTTGAATCCCTTGTTGAACCAGTACTCCAGGGAGAGGTCGATGTAGCCATTGGAGTCTTTGAAGAGGGGAGACTGGCCACAGACCTTGCGCAAAAGATTGCTCCTTTCTTGTCCGGGCAGAGAGCCATTCGCACAGACATCCTGCAGAATATCCCGGACATGGAAGTCGCCCGCTACGGAGTCGAGGTGGCCATTAATAGGTACGTTCGGAGGAATGGTGTCCGAGTGAAGCTGGTGAAGCTTCCTGGACTCACCCATGTGATGAAAGAGGAGAAACTTGGGCTTGTTCGGGGTCTGCGGGAACGGATGAAAATGTACTGGGAGATCTTCAAGAACCTCTACCGGAGGGTTGACGGAGACAAGAGATGAAAGGCAACCGTTCTGGCATTCTTGTGTTCGTCGAGCGCCCTCCCTTCCCGGAATCTCTCGAGCCCCTTGTGGAGGAAACGATAGAGATTGCAAGGAGTGCGGGTCGGAGTATCGCCCTCGTTGTTCCCTGTAGGGTACGAAACCCCTTTCCCCGATATTACCTCAGCAAGGGCAAGGTAGAAGAAATTCGTGAACTCGTCGCAGTTCATGATCCGGACTTTGTCCTCATCAACGTTGAAATCACCCCTTCCCAGCAGCGGAACCTCGAGGAGGCGTGGGGGATTCCAGTATACACCAAGCAGGCAGTGATCCATGAAATCTTCGCCCAGCGAGCCAGGACAGCCCAGGGGAAAATCAAGGTAGAACTCGCTCGCCTTCGTTATGAACTGAGCCGCCTCACGGGGAAGGGAACGGAGCTCTCTCGAACCGGAGGTGGCATCGGGACAAGGGGCCCGGGAGAGCAGAAAATCGAGGTGGAGCGGAGGAAAATTAAGGACCGCATTGCCTTCCTGACCCGGGAACTGAGAAGAATTGAACAGCAGGCCTTCACGCAAAAAAGCCTTCGAAGGAAGCTGGGGGCACTTCAGATAGCCATTGTGGGATACACCAATGCTGGGAAGTCCACGCTCATGAACGCCCTCACCGGTTCCAAAGTCCGCGCTGAAGCACGGATGTTTGCCACTCTTGACCCTACGGCAAGAAGACTCTTTGTTCCTGGTATTGGAGACGTTATCCTTGTCGATACAGTAGGGTTTATCCGGGAAATGCCGGGAACCCTCAAGGATGCCTTCCGGAGCACCCTGGAAGAGGTGAAAGAGGCAGATGTGATCCTCGAAGTCATTGACGTTGCGGATCCCGATTATGTCAACCACTTCCGAGTGGTCAGTGAGACTCTCCGGGAGATTGGTGCCGAAAATCTCCCGAAGATTCTCGTTTTGAACAAAATCGACCTTCTCGATGAGCTCCCCTTACTTGAATACGACATGCGAACTGCGCATCCCTATGTATTTGTCTCCGCAAAGAAAAAAATCGGCCTTGACCGTCTTCTTGAAGCGATTGCTCAAGCGCTTCAGCCGAAAGTCGCGGAAGTCCACCTTGAGGTTGCCCCAGAGCAGCTCCCCCTTGTGCGGCAGCGGCTGTCTTTCCGGGGGTACATCCGGCACCTCAAACCTTTAGAGAACGGAAAGGTTGCCTTGGACTGCATTGTCCAGCGCGAGTTCCTCACCGGGCTCCATACGCTTGTGGCTTCCCGATAACCGTTACTTCCCATAATGTATATTATGTTAAATCTTTACTCCTGGGCAAGCTGCCGCATCTTCTCCACAAAGTTCAGCTGCAGATTGGAAAGGTGGAACTCAAGTTCCCGAACCTCTTCCGCCTCAAGGTCTCGCTTCAGGGCCTCAAGGACAACAGAGAAAAGGTCAATAGCCTTTCGAGCCTCCTCAAGGTCCACAAGGACCTGTCCGTTCTCGGGATGCACCATGAGCCCGAGATACTGCCAGGCCTTGGCCGAAAGGAGGTTCAGGAAGTAGTAGCCGAGGTCTTTGATCTTCCCGGGTTGTGCAGTCTTCTCTTCCACGGTCTATCCCTCCTCAAGATGGGTCCTGACAAAATGATACACTTCTTCTGCAAGCTTCAGGAAATCCCCATCCTCGGGAGAAAACCAGGTAATGGGCATTTTCCGGAACCAGTTCATCTGCCTTTTCACAAACGTCAGGGTTCCCCGAACAATCTCCTCCTTCGCGGCAGCGAGAGAACATCGACCTTTGAGGAAATCAACAACAGGACGATAGGTGAAGTTCTCAAGTGCCGGAATCGGCAGGTGGTATCCCCGCTCGAAAAGGCGCTGCACTTCCTCGACGATGCCCTGGCGGAACATCTCCTCCACCCGTTCCTTGATTCGCTCCCTGAGTTTTTCTTTGCTCCAGGAAATCCCGACAAGAAGGTACCGAAAAGTCCAGGATTTCTGGCAAGGTGTTCTCTTCTCTGAAGGCATTCTCAACGTGAGCAGGAAAATCTCAAGAGCGCGAATGAGTCGTTTTCGATCCCTTTTCCCTATCTTTCTGGCCCGATGGGGATCAACACTCACAAGGAGTGCATAGAGTTTTTCCGTGGACATTCGCTCAAGGATCCAGCGGAGGTTACGATCCTGCGGCGCTCCCCATCCCGGAATACCGTAAAAAAGCGTACTCAGGTAGAACGCCGTACCGCCCACAACCACCGGAAGACGCCCTCGCAGGGAAATCTCACGGAACAAACGAAGGGCTTCCCTGCGGAATTCGTAAGCGCTCCATCGTTCCCGGGGATCCAAGAAATCAACAAGATGGTGGGGAATGCGCTGCCTGACCTCAAGAGGAGGCTTTGCTGTTCCGATGTCAAGGTACTTGTACACCGCCAGAGAATCGGCAGAAACAATCTCCACGTTCTGGAGACGCTCGGCAAGGTCTATTGAAAGCGCCGTCTTTCCACTCGCCGTGGGACCAAGGATGCAAAGGACGGGCTTAGCTCTCTCCACCATCCTGACACAATACGGGAATACCGACACACTTCCCCTGAGGATTCCTGGCAAGACAAACCTCCAAAAAACTCCCTGCCCGGAGGTTCTCTCCACCCTCCAGGAAAACCCTCAGATTCTCTCGAGTCCGGGCCACGAGTTCTCCATCTTCCTCAAGGAGCAGAACCTCTGTCACCCTCCCCTCGTGGACACAGAGGCGGCGAAGATACGCCTCTCGTAGCCTATCATTCAGCACCTGCAGCCGCTCTTTTTTCACCTCCTGAGGAACGTCATCGTTGAGCTGCGCAGCCTTTGTACGGGGACGAGGAGAATACACGTAGGTATAGGCAATTTCAAATTGCACTTCCTGAACGACCCTGAGGGTTTCGGCAAAATCGTCCTCGCTTTCTGTGGGGAACCCCACGATGATGTCCGTCCCAATGACCGCTTCAGGAATACGTTCACGAATGAAGGAGGCTATCCGCAAGTACTCCTTCTGAGTGTACCCCCGGTTCATGAGGGCAAGGATTCTATCCGAACCGGCCTGGAGAGGGAGATGGAAGTACGGACAGAGCACACGGCTTCCTCGCACGATCTCCACGATTTCCCTTCGCATATCCCGGGGGTGAGAGGTGATGAAGCGAACCCAGATTTTCTCTCCTCCAAAACGGCGTTCGATATCTTCAAGAAGGCTCTCAAAAGCCCGGGGATTCCCAAGGTCCCTGCCGTAACTGTTGACGTTCTGCCCCAGGAGGATGACTTCCCGAAAACCCTCACGAACGACTTCGTCGAGCTCTTCAAGAATCACATCATGGGGCTTGCTCCGCTGAGGGCCAGTCGTGTACGGTACAACACAGTAACTGCAGAAATTATCACACCCGAAGGCAATCGGGAGGTAAGCGGAAACCTTTCCTTTCCGACGGTATCCCCTCTCGGTGAAGTGCAGTGAGGGAGGTGAGAAGACAACTTTCCGTTCCCCAGTAGCGTAGGCTTCCCGAACAAGGGAGGGAAGCTCTTCGATGTTGTGGGTTCCGGTAAGCACCCTCACACATGGGAGGCGAACAAGAAGCTCCTCCCGCAGGAGCTCGCTCATACACCCACAGAGAACAACGCAGGGAGGCTGCCCTCTCCTCCGTAACGCAGCGTGATAGAGATGGGTAATAACCCCAACAGCCCTTGCCACAGCGTGTTCCCGAACAGCACAGGTGTTGAAAACGAGCACATCTGCCTCCTCCTCTTCCTGGGCCTCGGAGAAGCCATCCTGAAGGAAGAGGTGGAGAATATGCTCAGAGCGGCTCCTATTCATCTGGCAGCCAAAGGTCACCAAAGCAACAGAAAGCCTATCTCCCATAGTTTTCCCAGAAGAAAGAAACGAAAAGAAAACCCACCTATTCCTCGGGAAAAGGCGGAAAAAGAGAAAGCCTGCTCAAAAAGAGCAGGCTTTCTCTTTCTTAATCGTTCCGGGGCTTGACGATGAGTTTAATCGCCGTTCGCTCTTCCCCGTCGATGGTCACGTCGGTAAAGGCGGGAATGCACACAAGGTCAATGCCGCTTGGCGCAACGTATCCCCGGGCAATGGCGATAGCTTTAATCGCTTGATTCACTGCCCCTGCCCCTATGGCCTGTATCTCTGCCACGCCCTTTTCCCGGATTGCACCTGCCAAGGCACCAGCAACTGCATTGGGATTGGACTTTGAGGATACCTTGAGAACGTCCATCGTCGACTCCCCCTTGTCCACAAGATGAAAGATTTCGTTTCTCCTTCCACATCAAGTACTCAAACGTGCTCCACAAGAGGTACGGAAAGACGGAAAATCTTCTGCGCTTTCCCTGTAGTGTCATCCACCTCCACGACAATGCCATTGAGCTTCACGTTTTCCTTCGCCACTCGGTACTTCACTGGCATTTGCGTGAGGAATCTTCCAACGATGTCTGCTACCTCAATTCCGATAACCGAATCGTGAGCACCCGTCATACCGATGTCAGTGATGTACGCTGTCCCCTGGGGAAGGATACGTTCATCGGCCGTAGCCACATGGGTATGGGTTCCAAACACACACGAGACCTTGCCGTCCAGAAACCACCCCATTGCTATCTTCTCCGACGAGGCCTCAGCATGAAAATCTACAAGGATAAGCCGCGTCTCTTCGTGGAGATATTTGAGCTCCTCTTCCATCCTGCGAAAGGGGCAATCCAAGGGAGGCATGAACACACGGCCACTGAGATTCACAACTGCCCAAACCTTCCCCCCCTTCTCCAAGATGAGCGATCCCCTCCCTGGAACACCATCGGGGTAATTCAGGGGACGGAGGAGACGGGGCTGATGCTCAATGTAAGTGACAATCTCCTTCTTGTCCCAGATATGGTTGCCCGTAGTGATCACGTCCACCCCGTACCCCAAAATCTCCTCACAGACCTCCGGCGTTATCCCCAAGCCTCCTGCGGCGTTCTCGCCGTTGACGATGACGGCATCAATCTGCAGCTCTTCCCGAAGCGACGAGAGCTTCTCCCGAAGCACTCGTCGCCCTGGTTTCCCTACCACGTCCCCTACGATGAGGAATCTCAAGCACTCATCCTCCTCACTACTTGGCGTATTCAACAGCCCGGGTTTCCCGGATAACCGTCACCTTGATCTGCCCTGGGTACTCCAGCTCTTTCTCAATCCGCTTCACCACGTCTCGAGCGAGCTTCGCCGCACCAGCATCGTCAATCCGGTCTGGCTTCACAATAATGCGTACCTCGCGGCCCGCCTGAATGGCATAGGCCTTTTCCACACCCTCGAAAGAATCCGCAATCTTTTCCAGACGCTCCAAACGTTTAATGTATGCCTCAAGGCTTTCCCTTCGTGCTCCAGGGCGCGATGCCGAGATAGCATCTGCCGCCTGCACAAGCACAGCCTCGAGGGTCTGGGGTTCGACATCACCGTGGTGCGCCTCAACGGCGTGAATAACTTCCCACCTTTCCCCATATCTTCCAAGGAGCTCTGCTCCAATCCTTGCATGGGGTCCTTCGACTTCGTGGTCCAGAGCCTTGCCGATATCATGCAGAAGTCCTGCTCGCTTCGCCACCTGCACATTAGCCCCAAGCTCTGCCGCCATCATGCTGGCAAAGTGCGCCACTTCCTTGGCGTGTTGCAGAACATTCTGCCCGTAACTCGTACGGAAGTAAAGTTTCCCCAAGAGCTTCACGAGCTCCGGGTTCATGTTCTTGATGCCAGTATCAAAGAGGGCCTGTTCTCCCTCCTGGAGGATCTTCTCCTCAACCTGGGCTTTGGCCTTCTCGATGAGCTCCTCGATACGAGCAGGATGAATACGACCATCCATGATGAGTTTTTCAAGAGCGATGCGAGCAACCTCTCGTCGTATGGGGTCAAAGCACGAGATGATGACAGCTTCCGGCGTATCGTCAATGATGAGATCAACCCCAGTCATCATCTCAAAGGTCCGGATGTTCCTTCCCTCGCGGCCAATGATGCGCCCCTTCATCTCGTCGTTGGGAAGTGCTACCACGGATACCGTGCTCTCCACCGTGAAGTCTGCAGCGTAGCGCTGGATGGCCTGACCAACGATATCTCGAGCAATCCTTTCTGCTTCTTTCTTCGCCCGTTCTTCGGCCTCCTTTATCCTCAAGCCAACTTCGTACTCCAGGGTTTTTTCCACGCGTTCCAGAAGTTCTCGTTGCGCCTCTTCCACAGAGAGCCCTGCAATACGAGAAAGCTCCTGAATCTCTCTCGCCTTCAGGGCTTCGACTTCTTGTCTTTCCCGCTCAAGGGCTTCCTGAGCCTTCCGGAGAGCGTTCTCCGATCTCTCAAGCTGCTCCATCCGGCGTTCCAGCATCTCCTCCCGTCGAAGAAGACGGCCCTCGAGGTTCTGCAGTTCTTTCCGCTTCCGCTGAATTTCTTCTTCAAGTGCCTGTTTTTCCCGGAGGACCTCTTCTTTCGCCGAAAGGAGCGCTTCCTTCTTCAGGCTCTCTGCCTGACGGGCAGCTTCCTCAAGCATTTCCCGAACCCGAAGCTCCACGCTCTCCTTTCGTCTTTTCAGCTGGAAATTCACGAAGAACATACCTGCTACGAACCCTATTGCCGCTCCTAAAAAGATGTATATCGGCCCCATAGGCTGGATTCACCCCTTATTCACTTTTCAATGTGCGGAACAAGCCTTGGAAATATTCTAATCGCACCGGGAGGGCAAGTCAAGGACGGAAAGAACCGAAAAAGCGCGACCACCCCTGCTCGATGGCCTCTTCTGCAAATCCCCTGGTTCTGAGACGACGCCAGAACCGCTCACGGTCTTCCTCTCTGGCCTGCCAAAAGGACAATAACCCCACCACATCCTCAACTTCGGCCTCAAGGGGGTAGACACTGCGGAGTTCAGCAAGAAGCAGCGAGGGGATGCCCCTTTTCTTGAGTTCATGACGCAGCGCAAAGAACCCCCTGGGGTTTCTCTGACGCCGCTCCTCAACATACGCACTCACGTAGGCTCGGTCATCGAGGTACCCTCTCTCAGAAAGCAGGGCGATCGTCTCCTCCAGGACTGCGTCGGGAAACCCCTCGCGCCGCAGAGCCTCCCGGATTTCCCAGGAGGTGCACATCCTCCGGGAAAGTTTCTGCAGCGCCCGTCTTAAGGCTTCATCAGTCGTTAAGGGCAATTTTCGGGTCAATTCCCATCTTCTCCAGGGAAGCCAAAAGAATCTTCTGGGCGACTTCGGGATTCTCTTTCAGGAACTGGCGCACTCCCTCCCGTCCCTGTCCCAGTCGGTACTCGCCAAAGGCATACCAGCTTCCTGAACGCTTGACCACTCCTGCTCCCTCGGCGAGATCCAGGATTTCCCCTTCTCTCGATATGCCCTCTCCATAGAAGAGCTCAAGGTCCGCATCCTTAAAGGGGGCAGCGAGCTTGTTCTTGACCACCCGCACCTTCGTCCACGCCCCGACAATCTGCTCGCCTCCCGTCCGGATGTAATCCTTTTTGCGAACATCGAGCCGGACTGAAGCGTAGAACTTGAGTGCCCTTCCTCCCGGAGTGGTTTCAGAGGGACCATAATTTGTCCCAATCTTCTCGCGGAGCTGGTTGACAAAAATGGCCACAGTTTTCGTCTTGCTGATATACCCTGTGAGCCGGCGAAGGGCCTGAGACATGAGTCTTGCCTGGAGGCCAACCGTGGGCTCCCCAATGCCCCCTTCAAGCTCCATCCGTGGAGCAAGCGCTGCCACAGAGTCCAGGACCACAATGTCAATGCTGCCACTGCGCACCAGGGTATCCACGATATCCAGAGCCTCCTCAGCTGTCGTAGGCTGCGAGATGAGAAGCCTGTCTATCTGAACCCCTATGCGGCTGGCGTAGGCAGGGTCCAGGGCATGCTCGGCGTCGATGAAAGCCGCGATGCCACCCTTTTTCTGAGCCTCAGCAATGGCATGGAGGGCAATGGTGGTTTTGCCCGAAGCCTCCGGTCCGAAGATTTCCACCACCCGTCCTCTGGGAAACCCCCCGACCCCTAAGGCGATGTTGAGGAGGATTGACCCGGTCTTGATCACCTCCACGTCAGCAGCAAGCACGTTCTGAGAAAGGAACATGATGGCTCCTTTTCCATACTTCTTCTCTATGATACTCATGGCCTGCCTGATGATTTCTTCCCTGCTATCCCTTCCCGCCTCGTTCATGAACATCACCCCTTCAAAGGAACCTGCACAAGTTTTTGGTACACCGGGCCCGAAGGCGTGAGGGTACTCTGGAAGAGCGCGATCTCCCTGAAAACCACCGGAAACGGTGACCATCCTGCAAGCGCTGTAGCGCACAGCGCAAGGGGCGAACGAAACCGGGCAAGGGTCACGTGGGGAACAAAGTCTTTACCCTCGTCCCAGGAGATACGAGCCTCACGGAGCTTTTGGAACAGGGCCCTCGCCACCCGGATGGTCGCCGTCTTTCCCTCGCCATCAAGGCCTATCCAGAGGACCCTCGCCCTCTGCCAGGAGGGAAATACCCCGACTTCCTCAAGAACCACACTGTACGAAGGGAAGGCACCGCCAAGATGCTCGAGAATCCCACGAATGCCCTCAACACAGGGAGAAGGCAGTGCTGGAAAGAACGCAAGGGTGAGGTGGAAATGGTCTTTGCTGACCCACTTCCCCTGGGGATAGGCACTCTTCTTTCTCTCCACAAAACGCCACAGGGCATCTTTAGCCTCTTCAGGGAGAGGAAGAGCCACAAAAGCACGAATACTCTCTCTCACCGGGTATCCCTCTCTCGCAAGAAAGTGAAAAGCACGGTCAGCGCTGCCTGGGAGAAGAAACGCTTGTTCATCAGCCGGTCGCCCCGGAACTGGAACTTCCGGACCTCCGTACACAGAGCGTCACTCACGGCGACGTACACAAGGCCCACTGGTTTCTCCAGGCTTCCTCCTCCGGGACCAGCGATGCCTGTAATGCCCAGACCAATATCCACTCCAGTCTTCTTTCGCACTCCCTCCGCGAGATACCGTGCTGTTTCCTCGCTCACCGCTCCAAAACGGTAGAGGACCTCTTCGGGAACCCCTACGTCGGTGAGCTTCGCTTCATTGCTGTACACGACATACCCCCGCTCGAAGTAGCGCGAACTTCCCGGAACATCGGTTATGCGGCTTCCTACAAGGCCACCTGTGCAGGACTCAGCCAGGGCCACCCTCCACCCCCGCTCAAGGAGTAGCCTCCCCACCGCCTCTTCAAGCGTCTCACCGAAGGGAGAAAAGAGATACGGCATAAAGGCGCTCTTCACCGCCGCAATGGTTTCCTCTGCCCTTTTTTGGTCCTCTAGTGGAACATCCTGGCCGTAGAGGAAGAACCAGACCTCTCCGTAGTTGGGGAGAAAGGCAAGACGGAGCGACTGCGGAAGCCCGGAAAGCAAAGGAAGCATTTTCTCCTCAAGCTGCGATTCTCCGATACCGCAGAACTTCAGGATTTCGCTGCGGTAAACCCCGCCCTGAAGCGTGGGAATCTCTTGCTCCAGAAGACCCCAGAAGAACTCCACCTCCCTTGGAACACCAGGAAGGACAAAAATCCTGGTCCCTCTCTCCTCAAGGATGAAAGCGGGAGCGGTACCCACCCCATTGGGGAGAAAACGGGCACCCTCGGGAAAGAAAGCCTGTTTCCGGTTACTCTCCGGTGGTTCAATGCCCCGAATCCGGTAGAACGCCTGACGAATGCCTTCCCAGGCTTCTTCACAGAAAACGAGCGGCCTCCCCAAGGCCCGGGCAACTGCCTCCCGAGTGAAATCGTCAACCGTGGGTCCCAGACCTCCTGAGATGAAAAGGAAGTTCACTCCCTGCTCCAGAAGAAAGCGAAGACCAGAGGCAATCTCCTCCATGCCATCGGGAACAAAGAGTATCCACTTTGGGAAAATTCCCTTGCCCAGAAGTTTATACACCAGAAAACCTGCGTTGATATCCCGCACCATGCCGGTGACGAGTTCTGTCCCCACACAGAGAACCGCAGCGTTCACAGAACCTCTCCCTCCAGTTCGTAAGCAGAAGTCGTTGTGATACGCACCGCAACCCTTTGGCCCCGCCGAAGATGCACCCCACGAGCCCACACCTTAACCTGACAGTCGACCTCAGGAGCGTCTTTGGTCGTACGCCCCAGAAAGAACGGCCCCCGCTCACTCCACAGCGGCCCCTCGTCAAGGAGAACTTCAAAGGTCATCCCACGGTATGTCCTGTGCACGCTTTCCATGACAGCCCTCTGCGCTTCCATAAGCGCAGCATACCGCCTTTCCTTCACTTCCTCAGGGACCTTGGGCTCAAGGGCAAAGGAGCGTGTGCCCTCTTCATCGGAATACATGAAGGCTCCCATCCGCTCAAAACGAAAAGCCTGAACAAAGTCAAGAAGACGGAGAAAGTGCTCCTCTTCCTCCCCCGGGAACCCCACCATGAAGGTCGTTCGAAGCGCAACTCCAGGGATACGATCCCGTATCTTCTCAAGTCTCCTCCGGATTTCTTCAAAGGAGGAGAAACGGCGCATACGCTGGAGAATATCGGGCACAACGTGCTGGAGGGGGATATCCAGGTATTTGACAACCTGGGGAATGGAAGCAACCGCCTCGATTAAGGTGTCGTCGATGCCCTCGGGAGAGAGGTAGAGCAGCCGGATCCAGGTATCCTCTTGGAGGGCTTCGCCGAGGGCCCAGAGAAGCCTTCCCAGGCTTCTTTGACGATAGAGGTCAAGACCGTAAGAGGTCAGGTCCTGAGCAACAAGGATAATCTCCCGAACCCCTCCTTGCTCCAACAAGCGAGCTTCCTCGACTATAGAGGGAATGGGCCGACTCCGGAGGGGTCCACGGAGGGCCGGAATAAGGCAGAAGCTGCACCGGTGGAGACACCCCTCGGCAATCTTCAGATAGGCATAATGAGGCGGCGTGGAGAGGACCCGAGGGTCGGTGTGAGTGTATATTGAAGGGGAGGATCCCAGGAACACCCCTCTTTCCCTGGAGGAAATAATGTCCGGAAGGCGGAAGATTTCGTGCACTCCGACCCAGAAATCCACTTCCCGGTACTGGGAGGCAGCTCTTTCCCGAAAACGTTCCACGTAACACCCCAGAACCACGATTTTCTTCCGGGGATCCTTTTTCTTGAGGCGAATAAGCTTCCGAATCCATGCCTCCGCTTCCTCACAGGAGGACCGGATGAAAGCACAGGTATTGAGGAACACCCACTCGGCTTCCTCCGGGGGAACCACGGCGTTGTACCCGTGGACAAGGAGCTTCCCCAGGACGACCTCGGAATCCACGAGGTTTTTATCGCAACCCAGGGTGACGAAGGCGATGCGCTTCATGGAACAAAAGTCTCACGGAAAGGTCCAGGGGTCTCAGCAAGGTACCCTCTTTCCTCCCCATTCAGCCATACTCGAACGGCACTTCCATCATCTCCAGAGACCTCAACAGGACCCTCGCTCCGGAACACATAGGTCTTCCCGGGGACAAGAACCCCCGAGAACATTGTGACCCCCAGGGAAACGACATCAGCCCAAGTGACCCTTTCCGCCACAAGACGCAGAACAACGGGGAAGGAGGCAGGAGGACTTTCAGAAGGAAGGGGTGAGGCAAGGTCATCGGCAAGGAGGGTTTCCTCACTTTTTCCAGGATTCTCCACCACAGAGGAATGAAGAGGAGCAAAAAAGAATACGAGGAGCACGCCGCAAAGCGCCACAAGGGAGAAGAGGATGGCAAAAAGTACAGTTTTTCGCTTCTTTCTCGGCCCTGGGGGGAACGCCTCAACAGGTTTTCTTGCTTCCCTGAGGTGTTCGCGCTTTCCTCCCTCCCTGTAAGCTTTCAGGAAGAGGTCAACGACCTCTTCCTGTTGAAGGCCAAGAAAACGAGCGTAAATCTTCACATACCCCAGTGCATAGGCTTTCCCAGGGAGCTCTTCCCATCGTCCCTCCTCAAGGGCCCGAAGGAAGCGTCCAGAGACGAACGTGGCTGCTTCAACCTTCTCGACAGGCACACCCTTTTCTTCCCGAGTACGCCGCAACAGGTCCCCAACTTGCTTCGCTATTTCCCGGTTAAATTCCTGCACCCTTCTCCCCTCGCTTCGCAATAACCTTACGGGGTTTACTCCCCTCATAAGGACCGACAATGCCCTCTCGCTCCATCCGCTCAATAAGCCGGGCAGCCCGGTTGAAGCCGATGCGAAGCCTTCTTTGGAGAAGCGATGTCGAAGCCTTCCCCGTCTCAAGGACAATCCTCACAGCTTCCTCATAGAGCTCGTCGTCTTCCTCATCCCCCCCCATGGTGGTTTCCTCTTCCTGGACAACGAACTCCAGAGGATAGGAAACATCGCCTTTCTGACGCGCCCAATGTTCCACAATTCTCTTCGTCTCTTCCGTACGGATGAGCGCTCCTTGACCGCGGATGGGTTTACCCGCCCCCATGGGGGCGAAGAGCATATCGCCATTCCCAAGGAGTTTTTCGGCCCCCGGGCCGTCGAGGATGGTCCGGGAATCCACCTGCGAGGAGACGGCAAAAGCCAGGCGGGAAGGAAAGTTGGCCTTGATGAGCCCGGTGATGACGTCCACGGAGGGTCTCTGGGTTGCAACAACCAGGTGGATACCCACAGCTCTTGCCATCTGGGCAAGCCGGCAGATATAGGTCTCAACGTCCCCAGGCGCAGTCATCATGAGGTCAGCCAGTTCGTCAATAACCACAACGATATAGGGAAGCTTTTCTCTATCTTCCACAATGCTGTTGTACTCCTCTATGTTACGACAGGAAACTTCTGACAGAAGCTCATACCTTGTGTCCATTTCCCGGCAGAGCCACTTAAGGAATCGCACGACCAGACGGACCTCAGAAATGACTGGAGCGCAGAGATGGGGCAAGCCAGCGTACACTGAAAGTTCGACCCTCTTCGGGTCAATGAGGGCAATCCGAAGCCGCGTCGGATCAGCCCTGTACAGGAGGCTGGCAAGGATGGCATTGATGCAGACGCTTTTTCCTGAACCTGTGGCACCGGCGATGAGCAGATGCGGCATGTCCCGAAGGTCCCAGAAAATTGGTTTTCCACCCACATCTTTCCCCAGAGCAAGGAGCAACGGAGAGGGGTGACCGGTAAATTCTCCCCGCTCAAGGAGCTCTCGCAGGACGACAATGTCCTTGTGACGGTTCGGAACCTCAATGCCTACGGCTGCCTTCCCGGGAATCGGAGCTTCGATGCGCACCGCTGCCACGGCGAAGGCCAGCGCAATGTCGTTCGAGAGCCCAACAATCTTATTGACTTTAATCCCCGGAGCAGGCTGGAACTCGTACCGGGTAACTGTGGGGCCAACCTGGACATGCACCACCTTGCCCATCACCCCGAACTCCGCAAGGGTTTGCTCGAGTTTTGCCACCTCCTCCTCAATGTCCCGACGGCTCTTTTCGAATCGCTTTGGAGGAGGGGGGTTGAGAAGTTCCACCGAGGGCAGAACCCAGGAAGACTTCCTTTCCTCCTGGGGAGGCTTTGGTTTCGGCTTCCTCCGGAGAGAAGGCTCAGGTTCTGGGTGCTCGAAAAGCTTAGGAAGACTAAAGGTCTCTACTACCTCGATGTTTTCCCTCCTTGCAGGTGCGGGTGACGGACTCTCCGGCTTCTTCGAAGGAGCCGAAGGGGTGGCCTGTGTGCTTCCCCTACTTTTGACGAATTGCACAAGGGTGGCAACCTTTCGCAGGAGCTTTCCGTCGCTCAAAAGGTAGGTACCAAGAAGGGCCACAAGGAAAAGAAGTAGCGCCGTCCCTAGGTCTCCGAAATACCGCCGAAAAAAGCCCAGCAAGACGAAACCAACCACGCCCCCCACTTCTCCTGTAGGGAGGGAAAAGCCCCTGCGCAGGGCCTCCTGCTCGGAGAGGGCAAGGAACACAAAGAGCCACAAAAGAACACCAGTGAGTCTCCCCACAAAGCGGTATTTCTTCGCGGGGTGGAACACCACGAGCTCGTAGACGACAAAACCCAGCAAAAAGGGCAAAACATAAGCCCCAAGGCCAAAGACCCGGAGCGCTTGGTATCGGAGAAAACCCCCAACCACCCCCATTCCCGAGGAAAGGAGGGCAAGGAAGAGGTACACCGCCGTCAGAGTCAGTATCGACAGAACGAAGAGCTTTCTCTTCGATTCCACGATGCCCACACTCGTCCTTATTTTCTCCTCTGAGGAGGCTTTGTGTCCTTGGGGGGAGAAACTGCCGCAATGGCTTCCTTATGGCTTAAGGTGATGCGTCCCAGGGAATCAATACCGATAACCTTCACCAGGAGATCCTCCCCTGGTTTGACGAAATCCTCCACCTTCCGGATACGTTCAAAGGAAAGCTGGGAAATATGGCATAACCCTTCTCGACCGGGGAAAATCTCCACGAAGGCTCCGAAGTCGGCAATCCTTGTCACCTTTCCGAGGTAAATTTTCCCAACTTCGACATCCTGAGTCACATTCCGGATCATTTCGATGGCCTTCTCTTTACCTTCTTCGGTACGGGAGAACACGAGAACCTTCCCATTCTCCTTGATGTCTATGGTCACCCCGGCCTCTTCAACAATGCGCTTGATGATTTTCCCTCCCGGACCGATGAGCGCACCGATGCGGTCCGGATTAATCTCCACAATACCGATGCGGGGCGCATACGGCGAAATGGAGCTCCGCGGTCGGTCAAGCACAGAGTCCATAATGTCAAGAATGTACATTCTGCCCTCTTTTGCTTCCTGGAGAGCTTCAGCAAGAATCTCCCACTGCAACCCCTTGTTCTTGACATCAAGCTGAATAGCAGTAATGCCCTTGCGGCTTCCTGCAACTTTAAAATCCATTTCTCCATAGTGGTCCTCTGAGCCGATGATATCCCGAAGGAAAACCTTCCTGTCACCGGAAAGAAGAAGACCAATCGAAAGCCCGGCACAGGAGGAACGAATAGGGACTCCTGCGTCCATGAGGGAGAGACTGCCTCCGCACACTGTAGCCATGGAGGATGAACCGTTCGACTCCAGAATCTCGGAAACCACCCGGATGGTGTAAGGGAATTCTTCCTCCGGAGGAATAAAGCACTCCAGCGCCCGCTCGGCAAGAGCCCCGTGGCCAATTTCTCGCCGTCCAGGACCACGCATAGGACGAACCTCTCCGGTGCTATAGGGCGGGAAGTTGTAGTGGAGCATGAAACGTTTGGCCTCTTCCTCCTGGAGGCCATCCACTTTCTGCTCTTCGCTTGTTGCACCAAGCGTTGTGATAACCAGGGCCTGGGTCTGTCCCCGAACAAAAAGGCTCGAACCGTGGGTACGCGGGAGGCATCCAACCTCACAGCGAATAGGCCGAATCTCCTGGGGAGTCCTCCCGTCCTGCCTCCGCCCCGTAGTGAAGACTAGGTTTTCGATTTCCTCCTTCACGACTTTATCCCAGACAGGGGTCAAGAAGGAAGTATTCCCGAATCGCGCTTCGACCTCCTCCTTTGCCTTCTGGAAGAGGACGTTCATCTCCTTCTCCCGGGCTTTCTTCTCCGGAATGGTGATGACTTGAGCAATGGTCTTGCGGTACTCCTCGTCAACAAAAGCCTGAAGCGCATCCCAGAAGGGAGGAAGGAGAACCTCCCGTTTAGGCTTTCCAAAGGAGGCCAGAATGTCCTTTTGGGCAGCAATCATTTTCAAGATTTCCTCGTACCCAAGGCGCAGAGCCGCAACGATATTTTCTTCATCCACTTCCTTTGCGCCAGCCTCAATCATGGCAATACCATACTCAGAACCGGCAACGACAAGGTCCAGACTGCTTGAGGCAAGTTCTTCCAGAGTAGGATTCACGACAAACTGGCCTCCGATGAGGCCTATGCGGCAGGCTCCGATAGGTCCCTCAAAGGGGATTTCCGAAAGCCCCAGAGCAAAAGAAGCCCCAACGATGGAAATGACATCGGGAGGATGGCTCTCGTCGACAGAGAGCACCGTGACGACAACCTGAATATCGTTATAGAGGAGCTTGGGGAAGAAGGGACGAATGGAACGGTCGATGAGACGAGCACTCAGGATTGCTGGAACGCGAGGTTTCCCCTCCCGCTTGATAAAACCACCAGGAATCTTCCCCGCAGCGTAAAAACGCTCCTCAAAATCCACAAGAAGCGGGGTAAAATCCACCTCTTCACGAACCTCATCGGACATCGTGGCCGTCACAAGGACCACGGTATCGCCGTAGCGAACGGTCACCGCGCCGTGAGCCTGCTGGGCGAGTTTTCCTGCCTCAATGAGGAGTGTTTCTCTTCCAAAGCCTATTTCCCACTTGTAGGACACAATACCATCCTACCTCCTTAACCCGAGTTTTTCAAGGATGGCATAGTACCGATCAACGTGGTACTTTCGGAGGTAGTTGAGAAGCCTCCGTCTTCGCCCAACCATGATGAACAGACCCCTTCGGGAATGGAAATCCTTGGGGTGCTGCTTCAGATGCTCGGTGAGCTCGCGAATGCGTTCCGTGAGAAGAGCAATCTGCACTTCAGGAGAACCGGTGTCGGTACTGTGGATCTTGAACTGGTCGATGATTTCCTTCTTCCGCTCTTTTGTCAGAGCCAACTTCGCTCCACCTCCAGCCTGTCTTTCTCTCAGACATTCAAAGGGTAGTTTATCACAGAAACACAGGTACTGTAAACCCTCAGGACGCGGGGGTTGGATATCCATTATTGACAGCACTCGTTCCTCCTGGTAGGATGATAGCAAAACTTCACTTCAAGGGGGGTAAGCTTATGCGGAAGCTTTTGTGGTGTGTGGTGCTGGTAGTTCTTCTTGCCGTCGCCTCTGCGCTTGCTGCAGAAAAAACGTGGGAATCCCAACCAGGAGAATTCAAAGGCCAGACCATTACCGTGCTCATCACTGACCCCCACTCCGCTGTCGTGGAATCCTGGAAACCGGAGTGGGAGGCTCTCACCGGAGCAAAAGTCGAAATGGTCGTTGTCCCCTACGCTTCCCTTTACGACAAAATGATGACGGACTTCATCACCGGAACTGGTGCTTACGACCTCATCTGCTGGCCCTCCACCTGGGCGGGAGACGTTATGGGTGGTGGATGGGTACTGCCGCTTGAAGACCTCATGAAAGAGTACGGTTACCCAGACTGGGACGACGTTGTCCCGGCCATTAAACTCATCGTCTCCTGGGGCGGCAAAGTTTACGCACTTCCTTATGACGGTGATTGCCACATGCTCTACTACCGGAAAGACGCTCTTGAGAACCCCGACTACAGGGCAAAGTTCAAGGAAAAGTACGGCTACGAGTACAATATCCCGCCGAAATCCTGGGAAGAGATCATGGACATTGCCGAGTTCTTTACCGGATGGGACTGGGATAACGACGGAGAAACGGAGTATGGCATTGCGTTCATTGCTCAACGGAAGACCCAGGCCATGTGGTCGTACCTTGATATTGCCATGCAGTACGCAGCCCAACCTGGTGTTGCTCCATTCTTCGATCCCGACACCATGGAGCCACAGGTTAACAACCCCGGATGGGTTGAGGCCATGGATGTCATCCAGAAGCTGACGAAGTTTGCCCCTCCAGGCCTTCTGAGCTACGGGTACAGCGAGCTCCGTCAGGCCTTTGTGTCGGGAAATTCGGCGATTGCCCTTGACTGGGGGGACATTGGCATTCTCGAGCAATCTCCGGAGAAGTACGGCAGCAAAGTCAAGGGGCTTTTGGGGTATGGTCCACTCCCTGGCGCCATGAAGACCTATGACTTCAGGGCAAAACAGTGGATTGAGGGATACAACCAGGTGAACTTTCTGAACTTCGGCGGGTGGGTCTTTTCAATCTCCAAATTCTCAAAGAATCCCGTTCCGGCGTACAAGTTCGCCACGTACTTCACCGCTCCTGAACGGAGTCTCCTTGACGTCTGTGGTGTCCACGGATACACCGGAGCCAACCCCTGGCGCTTCTCGCACTTTAAGAACATTGACAAGTGGATTGAGGGCGGCTGGGGTAAGGATTCCGTCACAAAATACCTGGAAACCATCCAGACCATTCTTTCCGACCCCAAAGCCATCACAGACCTCCGCATTCCTGGAGCCGCAGAGTACTATGACTACCTTGACCTCTACCTTGCTGAGGTGCTCTCTGGAACCAAAGCACCCAAGGAGGCCTGTGATGCCATTTACGCCGAATGGGTGAAAATCACCGAGGCTCATGGAAAGGAAAAGCAAAAGGCCCTTTACCGTGAGTCCCTTGGACTGCCTGCAGAGTGAACGCCTTCTAAAGGGCTGGGGGTGTTCCCCAGCCCTTTGCCTTTCAGGGCGTGAACACCCATGAGGAAAGAAGCCACAAAGTTTGGTTTCCTTCTGCCAGGACTTCTGTACCTTATGGCCATGGCGGTGTTTCCCCTCATCTGGTCACTAACATTGAGTCTCCATCGCTGGAAAGCCGCCACAGCCGCGCCAAGGGTTTTCGTGGGTATTGAGAACTTCCTCAACATCTTCTTTCGGGATCCCCGCTTTTGGAACAGCCTTCGCTTCACGGTGCTTTACGTCGCTATCGTCGTGAGCGTGGAGCTCTCTCTGGGCCTTCTTCTTGCGTACATTCTCAACGAGCGCATTCGTTTCCGGAACTTCTTCCGGGTACTCTTTCTCCTCCCCATGGCAGCACCACCCATTGCCGTTGCCTTCACGTGGCGAATGCTCCTCAACCCCGACGCGGGCATCGTGGTGAAAATCCTGAACTCTCTGGGTTTGAACATGGTTCGATGGCTCACCGATGCCCGGCTCACCCCTTTCGTGCTCATGGTGGTAGACATCTGGGAGTGGACACCTTTCATGTTCCTCGGTCTTCTCGCCGCCATGCAGTCGTTCCCCGTGTCCCTGTACGATGCTGCTCAGGTTGACGGAGCCTCTCGCCTGCAAATCTTCTGGTTCATCACCCTTCCCCTCCTTCTCCCTATTATGGTGACGCTTGTGCTTCTGCGGGCCATTGACGCCTTCAAGCTCTTCGAGCTTGTTTTTGGCATCACCGGCGGTGGACCAGGAACAAGCACGGAATCCCTCTCCTACTACACGTACACCGTGGGCTTTCAGTACTTTGACCTTGGATATGCCTGTGCCCTCTCGTGGGTATTCCTGGTGATCGTTCTCATCATGGCCAACTTTCTCCTCAAGAGGCTCCGCAAGGAGGTATGAAATGAAAAAGGGACGAATTACCGGATTTTCCGTCCTCGCCTGGGTGGTTCTCGTCCTCTTTTCGGCATGGACGGTCTTCCCGTTCTTCTGGGGTGCCATCACTTCCTTCAAGTCCCCCGGAGAACAGTACACCACCGCTTTCCTCCCTCTCGTCCAGTTCCGGCCCTCTACCTACGCCTGGCAGGTTGTGCTCGGACAGGCAGAAGGCGAGCGCACCCGTCAGGGGCTGCGAAATAGCGTCCTCATTTCTTCGCTCAGCTCACTCCTTGTTCTTCTCCTTGGATCCTTTGCCGGTTACGCCCTTGTCCGCTTCCGCTTCTATCGTTGGAAGAACAAAAACATCGCCAGCTGGATTCTCTCTAACCGCATGTTCCCTCCCATTGCCGTGGCCATTCCCTTCTTCCTTATCATGCGAACCCTGAGACTCCTTGATACTCTGCTTGCCATTATTATGGCCCACACGGTGTACAACCTCCCCCTCGCCGTATGGCTTATGATGGACTTCTTCCGCGAACTCCCCGAAGAGGTGGAAGAGGCTGCCCTTATCGATGGGTGTTCATCATTCCAGGCCTTCTTCCGCATTGCCCTGCCGCTTTCGCTTCCGGGAATCGTTGCGGTATACATCCTCTGCTTTATCTTCTCCTGGAATGAGTTCCTCTTTGTGGTGACGCTCTCATACCGGAAGACCATGACCATGCCAGTGATCATCGCCGGAACGCTTACCGTACGGGGACTGGATTTCTGGAAAGTTTCTGCGCTATCGCTCCTTGCCATCACCCCTCCTGTGGTCCTCGCCGCATTGGCTTCCCGCTTCCTCATTCGGGGGCTCACGCTTGGTGCCATCAAGGAGTAAATAGAGGAGGTGGAAACATGAACGTGAGACACATTCTGGTACCGACGGATTTTTCGCCCTTCTCAGACCTGGCGCTTCGGGTTGCTTCATCCCTTCAGGAAAAGTTCAACGCCAGGGTCACCGTGCTCCATGTGCTCACTCCCCTTGAAGCCGATGCTCTGACTGCTCAGCCCGGGAATCCCTGGGAGAACGTGGTGCTGCAAATTCAGAACGCCATAACCGAAGAGGTGGAGAAAAACGCTCCCTCCCTTCCCAGAGAATCCGTGAATCTTGAAGTCGTGGTGGGGGAGCCAGCAGAAGAAATCGCCCGCTTCGCAGAGGAAAACGGCGTTGACCTTATCGTCATGGGAACCCACGGGAGAACGGGACTTGCGGGAATCCTCCTCGGGAGTGTGACCGTGGGAGTTATCAGGAGAACGTGTGTCCCTGTGGTGGTGGTGAAGTGCCCGGAAAAACTGAAATAAAGCAATCCTTGCCCCGGGTCCCGGGGCAAGGATTCACAGGAACTGAGCAAACTCCTCTTGAAGGACTCTCTGGAACTCTTCCTCTTCAAAAAGGTTTCGTCGCTTTTTCGCCCGTCCTTCCACCTTCATCTCGTAAGTCGGCTGAGGGTTACGGTAGAAAACCCCAAGAGGAATGCGGTCTCCCCACTCAAGGCTTTTCTGGAATGCCGCAATCTGGTCCTCGGGATTATGGTCCTCTCCAAGGTAGTATACCCGTTCTCGGTACCAGGCATAGGTGTTCACAGGGTTGAAGGTCACACAAGGCTGTAGGATGTCCACCAGAGCAAAACCGCGGAAGTTCAGGGCCTCTTTGAGAATCCCCTTCAACCCCTCTTTGTCCCCGGCAAAGGCCCTGGCCACAAGTCCTGCCCCCTGGGATATGGCCAAACTCAGGGGATTGAGTGGTCTTGAGAGGTTCCCCCACGGCTGTGCTTTACTCCTGAAGCCCTCCCCTGAAGTTGGGGAGGCCTGACCTTTCGTAAGGCCGTATACCTGGTTGTTGTGAACGAGAACGGTGATGTCAGGGTTGCGGCGAATAGCGTGCAACAGGTGATTACCACCCTCACCGTACATGCATCCATCGCCCGATTCAGCAATGACAAGGAGCTCTGGCCGAATAGCCTTAATGGCGAAAGCCACAGGAATGCTCCTTCCGTGGAGACCGTTGAAAACATTGACCCTGAGGTAATGAGGAGCCTTGGCCGCTTGACCAATTCCAGAAACCACCACAACGTCCTGAGGACGGTACCCGAGCTCGTCAAGGGTTTCCTTCAACGCCTGAAGAATGCCAAAGTTCCCGCATCCAGGACACCAGGCAATTTCCACATCATGAGCGTCAAAAAGAGTCGCCACGGTCACAGCACCTCCGCAACCTGTTCGACAAGTTCCTCAACAAGAAAAGGGAGACCATCGTAACGGCAAATCCTTTTGGGGAAAGGAAGGAGCGTTTCCTGCTCAAGGAGGGTGGCCAGCTGACCGCTGAAATTCTGCTCCACCACAACAGGATTGGGGAAACGCTTAAGGAAGTCCCGAAGACCTTCCGGAAGGGGATAAAGGTCGCTGAAATGCACCACCCCAATGCTTTTGCCTTTTTGCCCCAAAGCTTTGCGTACCTCAAGGAGTACTCCCCAGGTGGATCCCCACCCGATGAGCGTGGCGTCTTTCCCCTCAAGCACAAAGGGAAGACGCATCTCCTTTCGCATGACCTCAAGCTTCCTCATCCGTTTTTCCTGCATCGCCTTCCGGAGCGCAAGGTCCTCGGTGAGGTGCCCACGCTCGTCGTGTTCGTCACTGTCGGCAACCACAAGGGCTTCTCCTCCAGGGAAAAGCCTCGGAGAAATGCCATCAGGGGTCAGGGCGTATCTCCGATAGGGGGAGGCGCCATCCCAGGACAACGAGGGCCGGATCGGGCGCTCCTCGCAGGACAACCGGTCGTAGGACCACCTGGTGTCTGCAAGGTACTGGTCACTGAGGATAATCGCCGGGACTTGGTACTTCTCGGCCAGGTTGAAAGCCCGGATGACCGTGTTGAGTGCCTCCTGAGGATCCCGGGGGGCAAAAACGAAACGGGGAAACTCATCATGGGAAGCATGGAGCACGAAAAGGAGGTCTCCCTGAGCAGTCCTCGTTGGGAGACCAGTGCTGGGCCCGGGGCGCTGCGCATCGATAACAACAATGGGGGTTTCGGTCATTGCCGCCAGCCCCAGTCCTTCACACATGAGACAAAACCCCCCACCTGATGTCCCCGTCATAGCTCGTGCTCCCGCATAGGACGCTCCAATGGCCATGTTAATGGCGGCAATTTCATCCTCTGCTTGTTCCACAATGAGACCATAGGCTTCAGCTCTGGAGGCAAGGAAATTCAGGATGCCTGTTGAAGGGGTCATGGGGTAGGCGCTGTAGAATGTACATCCGGCAAGGAGCGCCCCAAGTCCCAGAGCTTCGTTGCCGCTTATGAGGTACCGTCGGGAAACCCTTGAGGGATTCTGGTGCCCTCCGAGGAATGGAGAGGAAGAAAGCCCCGATGCCTCCACAAGCCTTGTCCCTTCCTCCAGGGCTTCCTCATTCTTTGCCACGATTTCAGGACCCTTGCGGGCGAACGTCTCCCGAACGTATTCTCGAGCTTCCTCAAGACCTATGCCCAGGATTGCCAGAACTGCTCCTGTGGCCACCATATTGGCGAAAACCCGGTTCCCAAGGCGCAAAGCAACACCTTCAAAATCAAGGGGCAAAAGACGAACATCCTCGCCAGGTGCTTCATTGCCAGTCTTCCCCAGAATCACCCCACCCGCCTTCACCTCACCACGGTGCAGGTGGTACGTCGCTTCGTCGAGACACACGAGGATGTCCAATGCCCCTTTTCCTCCTGAAACCCACTGTTCTGCAACACGTAGGAGGGTGAAGGTGTGACCTCCTCGAATCCGCGACTGGTAGTCCTCGATGGAGAACACGTAATACCCATGCCGGGCGAGGATGAGGGAAAGCACCTCAGAGACGGTTTGCACTCCTTGCCCTGCCGCACCGCCCACCTTCAGGGTAACGTCAACCATGGCCTCACCTCGTTGGTTTTTACCAAAGAATAACCGGAAACAGCCTTCAGGTCTTCCCAGGAGTGTCGAGGAAAACCACGTACTTCGGATAGGGAATCTCGATGCGCTCGGCGTCAAAGGCTTTCTTGATATGGTACAGAAGATCCCGCTCCACTTCCCAGTGTTTCTGGGGAAGCACCTGTACCACCACCCGCAGGACAACACCCGAGCTCTCCAGGCGAACAATACGCTGCACCGAAGGGTCACCAAGGAAGAGTTCAGGGCGACTCTCCCGATACGCTGCCACCACCTTCTGGAGGACCTCCGAAGCCCTGTCGATATCTGCTTCATAAGCCACACTGACCTCGACCACAGCCCGGCTGAACCCCCGATTGTAGTTCACAATACGGGAGATTTCCCCGTTGGGAATGGTCACCAGCGCCCCCGACAGAGTACGAATCCGTGTGACTCGCAGACCGATTTCCTCCACAGTCCCAGTGGTGTCCCCAATCTGCACCGTATCTCCCACCGAAAGGCTGTCCTCAAAGACCAGAAAAAGCCCCGTGAGGATATCCCGAATAAGGGTTTGAGCACCAAAACCTACAGCGATACCCACCACTCCCGCACCAGCCAGAATTGCCGTGGCGTCAACGCCAACCTCTCGAAGGATCAGTACCAGAGCAAAGAACGCCACAAGGTACGTCACTACATTCTGGAGGAGAGGGAGAAAAGTGTTGAGCTTGCGGGAGAGGTCAGCCCGCTTTTCCGGGGTTTTCAATCGTCTGAGGAAGAGCTGTCGGAAGACAAAACGACTCACATACGCCAAAACCCACGAAAACCCAACAATGGCTCCGATACGAAGGACTTTCTCAAGAAGAGGACTCACGGAAGCACAGCAATCCCCTCTTTGCTCCTTCTAAGGCTCAGGGAAAGGCCCAGGGCAGCCCGAACCTCCTCGTGGTACTCCTGGATTGACCGTATGGTCATCTTCCCGCCTTTGAGCCGCTCAATCGCGTAGACCGTAGCCTCCGCTCCTGAGAGCGTTGTGACACAGGGAATGTCACGCATAATGGCTTCCTTTCGAATGACACTGCTTTCTTTCTGGGCTTTCCCTCCAGAAGGCGTGTTGATGATGAGATGAATCTCCCGATTCTTAATCATGTCCACGATGTTCGGTCGACCTTCCCCGACCTTCTTCACAACCTCAACCGGAATACCGTTGTTGCTCAAGACCTTCGCCGTGCCCCTTGTGGCTACGATCCGGAAGCCCATGTCCCAGAGCCTTTTCGCGAGGAAAATCACACCCCGTTTGTCCTTGTTCTTGACGCTGATGAAGACCGTTCCCTCAAGGGGGAGATACGACTGAGCAGCAAGCTGGGATTTCGCGTAGGCCATCCCGAAATCCCAGTCAATTCCCATAACCTCACCCGTTGAACGCATTTCAGGGCCAAGCACAGGGTCAACTCCCGGGAAACGACGGAAGGGGAATACCGACTCCTTTACCGCAAAGTACGGGATTTCGATTTCCCGTACAAGACCAATGTCCCGGAGCTTTCGCCCCGCCATCACCTGGGACGCAAGACGGGCAAAAGGAACGCCAGTGGCCTTGCTCACAAAGGGAATGGTCCGGGAAGCCCGGGGATTCACCTCAAGAACGTAGACCTCATCATCCTTGACCGCGTACTGCACATTTATCAACCCTACAACCCTAAGTTCCCGGGCAAGAGCATAGGTGTACTTCTTCACCTGGTCGATGATGTCATCGCTCAGGGAGAAGGGAGGAAGGACACAGGCACTGTCGCCAGAGTGAATTCCCGCTTCTTCAATGTGCTCCATGATCCCCGCAACAACGGTGAGTTCACCGTCGCTTATAGCGTCGACGTCGATTTCGATGGCATCTTCGAGGAATTCGTCAATGAGCACCGGCCGACCAGGAGAAACCTCCACTGCCTGAGAGATGAACTCTTCGAGTTCCTCCTCAGTGTAGATAATCCGCATGGCCCTGCCCCCAAGAACGTACGAGGGGCGGACCATGACCGGATACCCGATGCTCTGAGCAACACGTTTGGCCTCCTCAAAAGAGGTGGCCACACCATTTCTTGGTTGCCTGAGGCCCAGGCGTTCCACAAGACCTTTGAAACGATCCCGATCCTCAGCGATGTCAATGCTCTCCGGAGACGTTCCCAGAATCGGTACCCCGGCCCGTTCCAGGTCCTTGGCCAGATTCAGGGGAGTCTGCCCTCCAAGCTGGAGGATAACCCCCTCGGGACGCTCCTTCTCAACGACGTTGAGAACGTCCTCAATGTACAGGGGCTCAAAAAAGAGTTTGTCCGAGGTGTCGTAGTCGGTACTCACCGTCTCGGGATTGCTGTTCACCATGATGGTTTCATATCCCAGGTCCTGCAGGCCCCAGGTGGCGTGAACACAGCAGTAATCGAATTCAATCCCCTGACCAATACGGTTTGGCCCCGCCCCAAGAATGACAACCTTCTTGCAATTGCTGGGGTTTGCTTCGCACTCTTCCTCGTAGGTGGAGTAGTAGTAAGGGGTCTCAGCCTCAAACTCTGCGGCACAGGTATCCACCTGCTTGTACACGGGCTCAATCCCTAAGGATTTGCGAACCCGACGAACTTCCCACTCATCAGTCCCAAGGAGACGAGCAATCTGCCGATCGGAGAAGCCGAACTCCTTCGCCCGCCGGAGGAGATCCCTGTCAATCTGGTGGAGCGAGGGAACCTTTCGCAACTCTTCCTCCATCACGACGATTTCTTCAATCTGGCGGATGAACCATGGATCAATCTTCGACCACTCGTAAATTTCCCGAATGCTCAGCCCTTCCTTCAGGGCCATCTTGACGTAGAAGATACGGTCGGGATTGGGACGCGTGAGCTTCTCGTAGAGGATTTCCCTCCGTTTTGCCCTGGGAATGTCATCCCATCCTTTCACGTCTTCAAGACCGCACTTCCCTATTTCCAGGGAACGAAGGCCTTTCTGCAGTGCTTCCTTGAAATTCCGTCCAATGGCCATGGTTTCTCCGACGCTCTTCATGGAGATGCCAAGGTACGGCTCTGCCTCGGGGAATTTCTCAAAGGTGAACCGGGGAATCTTGACCACACAGTAGTCCAGAGCAGGCTCAAAGCAGGCAGGGGTCTTCTTCGTGATGTCATTTGGGATCTCGTCAAGAGTATACCCCACGGCGAGCTTGGCAGCGATTTTGGCGATGGGAAACCCGGTAGCCTTTGAAGCCAGGGCAGAGCTCCGGGAAACCCGGGGATTGATTTCAATGATAACCATGCGACCATTCTCGGGATTGACGGCAAACTGGATATTACACCCTCCCGTGTCCACACCGATTTCTCGAATAGCACGGATGGCGTAATCCCGCATCTTCTGGTATTCTTCATCGGTTAGCGTTTGCGCAGGAGCAACGGTGATGCTGTCACCGGTGTGAATCCCCATGGGGTCCAGGTTCTCAATGGAGCAGATAATCACTACGTTATCCTTTCCATCACGCATGACTTCAAGCTCGTACTCCTTCCACCCGATGACCGACTCCTCAATGAGGATTTCCCGAATCATGCTGCTGTCAAGAGCCCGCTGGGCGAGTTCTTCGAACTCCTCAATGTTGTAGGCGATAGCCCCTCCCGTCCCCCCCAGGGTGAAACTCGGCCGAATCACAAGGGGAAAGCCAATCTCCCGGGCAACTTCCAGGGCTTCCCTGAGGTTATAGGCCTGACCACTTCGAGGCACGTCAATGCCGATTTTCAGCATGGCCTCTTTGAAGAGCTTTCGGTCTTCGGCCTTCTCGATGGCTTCTGGCGAGGCCCCAAGGACCTTGACACCGAAACGATCGAGGACTCCTCGCTTTTTCAACTGGACAGTAAGGTTAAGTGCCGTCTGACCTCCAAGGGTCGGTAAAAGCGCATCAGGACGTTCCCTGGCAATGATGCTCTCCAGGACCTCAGGGATTAAGGGCTCAATATAAGTTCGATCGGCCATCTCTGGATCGGTCATGATGGTCGCAGGGTTACTGTTCACGAGGATGACCTCATATCCCTCGCTTTTCAGGGCTTTGCATCCCTGGGTACCTGAGTAATCGAACTCACATGCCTGCCCGATGACAATCGGGCCTGAACCGATAATGAGAATCCGGCGAACATCCGTCCTTTTAGGCACGGCAGTCCTCCACCATCCCTATGAACCGGTCGAAAAGGTACGTGGTGTCATGGGGTCCGGGACGGGCCTCGGGATGGAACTGCACAGAGAAGAGCGGGAGTTCGCGATGGGCAATGCCCTCGAGGGTGAAGTCGTTGAGGTTCACATGGGTGACCTCCACATTCCCCGGGAGGGTATCAACATCGACGCTGAAGCCATGGTTTTGGGTGGTGATGGCCACCTGTCCTGTTCGGAGATCCTTCACTGGATGGTTCCCTCCATGATGGCCAAACTTGAGCTTAAAGGTTTTCGCTCCTAACGCCTGGGCAATGACCTGGTGTCCGAGGCAAATCCCAAACACTGGAACCTTCCCAATGACCCGGCGAGCGAACTCCACAACGTACGGCAACGCCGCAGGGTCTCCTGGTCCGTTGGAGAGGAGAATACCATCGGGTTTTTCTCGAAGCACATCCTCTGCTTGTGTAAAGGCGGGGTATACGATAACGCGACAACGCCGTCTGGCCAGCTGCCGCAGAATGCCAAACTTCACCCCGCAGTCCAAAACAGCAATGGTGTAGACTCCATCTTCACTCCACACATAGGGCTTTTGGGTTGTCACCTTCTGCACCAGGTCCTGTCCGGCCATTTCGGGAATGCTTCGCGCTTTCTCAACTAAAGACGCTGGATCAAGGTCAAGGCAGGACATCACCCCACGCATGGCTCCCCGTTCTCGGATATGGCGCGTGAGCGCACGGGTATCAATGCGCTCAAGTCCCATGATACCGTGGCGCTTCAGGTACTCCTCAAGGCTTTCTTCTGCTCTCCAGTTGCTGTAGAGGGAGCTCTTCTCCCGAACGACGAAGCCTTCCACCTGAGGCTTTGCTGATTCCACATCCTCGGAGTTCACGCCATAGTTCCCAATGAGGGGGTACGTCATGGTGACAATCTGGCCCTTGTAGGAGGGATCGGTGAGGATTTCCTGGTAGCCGGTCATGCTGGTGTTGAAGACGACTTCTCCGCTGACTTCCCCCAAAGCTCCGAAGGCGTAACCCCAGAAAACCCGCCCGTCTTCTAAAGCAAGCAACGCCTTCACAGCAACACCCTCTGCCTAATATACCATACCTGTCAAGGGGTGCCTGCCCTCCTGGGGAAGGCTTTTGGGGTGGGAAGCCACCCAGTGGTAGTAGAGGCTCGCGGGAAGAAAATAGTGGAGGTACCGCCAGTTTCGGAGGAGCCGTCGGGCAATGCGGGGCAAGGAGTAAAATTCGCGAAAAACAAAATTGTATCCTTCCTGAAGCTCCTGCGGTGTCATCTTCGCCGGTTGATACACCACATGGGCAAAGTCATACTTTGACCAGTCAAAAGAGAAGATGCGCCCCTGAGACCGCAGTCGATGGAAAACTTCCGTTCCAGGGAGGGGGGTAAGAATCGAAAACTGAGCGAAGTCGATTTTTGTGTCCTCAATGAACTGGAGTGTTCGACGAAAAACACCAGGGTCATCCTCATCAAATCCAAAGACGAAAGAACCTATCACCATGATGCCGTGCTGGTGGAAGCGATCGATAAGCCTTCGATACTGGTCAACCCGGTGAAAAGATTTGTGCATCTCCCGGAGATTCTCCTCGTTCACCGACTCAAACCCCACAAAAAGGGCAACGCACCCGCTCTGGGCGGCAAGGCGCAGAAGTCCCTCGTCCTCTGCCATGCGGAGTGTCCCCTGGCTCACCCACTTTCTCTTCAGGGGTATGAGTGCCTGGAAGAGTTCCCGGGAATAGGCAGGATTCCCCACAATGTTGTCATCTAAAAACCCAATCATCCGAGAGGAGTACTGCCGGACCTCCTCAACAACTTCCTCCACCGGACGGTGACGGTACTTCCTCCCCATGAAGGTTGAAACGGAGCAGAAACCACAGGCGTGAGGACACCCCCGGGTGGTCTGAAAGACGTACTTCAGGAGATATCTCCCCTGCAGAAGGTCGAGCCTCGAGTGGGGAAGACCGACAAGAGAAGGGAAATCCTCCCTTCTGTAAAATGGCTGTAATGCCCCTCGCTCACAGTCTTCAAGAAGCCTCTCCCAGAGACCCTCTGCCTCCCCAATCACCACACTATCTGCGTGTTCCTTCGCTTCCTCAGGAAGCGCCGTGGGATGGATGCCTCCAAGGACAACCTTCACTCCTCTTTTCCTGAATTCATCGGCAATCTGATAGGCCCGGATTGCTGTGGCACTCATGACGGTGATACCCACAAGGTCATACGATCCGTCGAAATCCACGTCCTCAATCCGCTCATCCACAATGCGAACCTCGTGACGCGAGGGAGTCAGAGCGGCAAGAAGGGGAAGGCTGGCCTGAGGAAAAGGAACATACCACGCCTTCTTCCGACGTGGTGCATTTGGATCTGGAGCAACAAGGAGAATTCGCAAACAATCAACCCTCTTTCTCTCAATCTTCCTTGCATTATACATCACCCTCTTGGGATTGAGAATTGTGTTACAATGAAAACATGAAAAGGAGCGCAGGGGTATTCGGCATCGTGGCATGTCTTCTCGTGTTGACCTTTGCTCCCCTGGGAGCCCAGGAAAGGGTTCTTGGAGGGAGAATTATGGGTGTTATCACTCCGGTTCTTGAAGATTTTGTCGAGCGCGTTCTTGACCGCGCTCTTTCTGAAAAGGCACAGGCAGTGCTCTTCCTCCTCGACACCCCTGGAGGCCTTGAAGAGTCCATGCGGAACATTGTGCGAAAAATCCTCCAGTCTTCGGTGCCGGTTGTGGTGTACGTCCACCCCCAGGGGGCACGGGCTGCCTCCGCAGGAAGTTTCATCGTCCTTGCTGCCCATCGCGCTTTCATGAGCCCGAACACCACTATCGGAGCAGCCCACCCGGTGACCATTGAGGGGGAGAAAGTGAGCGAGAAAATCGTCAACGATATGGCCTCCTTTGCCCGCTCTCTGGCCGAGAGTCGAAACCGGAACCCCGAAATCGCAGAGAAAATGGTCCGGGAAAGCCTCTCCCTCACCGAGCAAGAAGCATATGCTCAGCAGGTCATCGATGGAGTCTTTGCGTCCGTTGAAGAGGTTCTTGAGGCTCTCCATATGGGGGGAGTCCCTGTCTTTTGGGTGGAGATGTCGGGAAAGGAAAAATTCCTCCAGCTTCTTGTCAATCCGAATCTGGCGTACATCTTTCTGGTGTTGGGAATCCTTGGACTCATCTTTGAGCTCTCTAACCCCGGTGCCGTCGTTCCTGGAGTCTTTGGAAGCATTCTCCTTTTGCTTTCACTGTATGCGTTTTCGCTTTTGCCCACCAATTGGAGTGGCATCGTTCTCCTGCTCCTTGGCTTCCTCTTTCTCGCCCTCGACCTTTTCGTCACCCCGGGCATCGGCGTCCTCACCGCAGGAGGAATAGTCTCCCTGCTCCTTGGTTCGCTTATGGTTTTCAGCCCTCAGGGGGGCATCCGTATTCCCCTTGGGCTTGTCTTCGCCGTCACTGGAAGCGTGGCTGCATTCTTCGTCTTTGCCCTTTTTATGGCCTTGCACGCCCACAAGAAAAGGGTGACAACGGGTGTAGAATCCATCATCGGGAAGACAGGTGTTGCCCGGGAGGACCTTGCCCCTGAGGGGTTCATCGTGGTCGACGGAGAGCTGTGGTGGGCAAAGGCCAAAACCCCGGTTCGAAAGGGGGAACGGGTGGTCATTCTGGGAAAAGAGGGAGCGATGCTCCTTGTAGAGAGGAAGGAGGGATAAACATGGTGGTACTGGGCACCATCATCGTTATCGCGCTCATTTTCTTTCTTGCGTCCATCCGGGTAGTTCGGGAATACGAGCGAGGGGTTATCTTTCGTCTGGGGCGTCTTGTAGGGGCAAAGGGTCCGGGGCTCTTCTTCATCATTCCCTTCATCGACCAGCTGGTGAAGGTGGACCTCCGGGTGGTCACCATGGACGTTCCCAAGCAAGAACTCATCACCCGGGACAACGTCCCGGTCACGGTGGACGCGGTGGTGTACTTTCGTGTCATGAGCCCCGAAGACGCAGTGACCAAGGTGGAAAACTACATTACGGCAACATCGCTGATTTCCCAGACCACTCTCCGCAGTGTCGTCGGACAATCAGAGCTTGATGAGCTGCTCATCCATCGGGACAAGATCAACGAGTCCCTGCAGCGAATCATCGACGAGAAAACCGATCCCTGGGGTATCAAGGTTTCGGCGGTGGAAATTAAAGAAGTGACCCTTCCCGAAGAGCTCAAAAGGGCCATGGCCCGGCAGGCAGAAACTGAGCGGGAACGCAGAGCCAAAATCATCAATGCCGAGGGCGAGTTTCAGGCAGCCGAAAAGCTTTCCCAGGCTGCCCGTATCATTGCAGAAAACCCCATTGCCCTGCAGCTCCGATACCTTCAGACCCTGAGCGATATCTCTGCAGAGAATGCCACAACCATTGTCTTCCCGCTTCCCATTGAGCTCCTTGAAATCTTCAAGAAAAGAGCATGAGCTGCCCTAAGGCTCAACCCTTTTCCAGGAGGCCTGGATTTCACCAAAGTAGATGGTATGGTAATCCCCCTGAGGATAGTAGGTCTCCTGGATAAGGGGCACAAGCGTTGAAGGTTCGACTCGCGTCTTCTCGACGACAGCGCACTGAACGGTGGCAACACACTCGGCAATGGAGGGAACGGGGAACCCTCCGAGGTAAACAGGGGTAAGTGCACAGTGAGTGAACTTGTTCATTGTCCGTCCTGAGTATTTCCCACACTCTTCAACGGCTTTCCGGAGGTGTGTAGGAGGAACGTTGATGGTGAAAAGGAGCGTTTCCTCAAGGAGAACATGGGTGAACCGGGAAGGACGAACCAGGACGCAGGCGACCGGTCGCCCCCAGACCACGCCAAAGGATACCCACCCGATGGTCATGACGTTCGTTGCTGCATGCTCCTTCCCCTGGGTCACAAGGAGCAACCCCCCTGTGGTTCCAAGGGCCTGGAATGCCAGAGGACACAGTTCTTCCCAGGAAAATTTTTCAAAATGCACAGGTCTCACCCCCATTGTACAGTGCTATGCGAGTGCTCCGCCCCTTTGACCCCTGGCAGGGAGAGCTCTGCACCTGCCCTCCAAAGTATACCCTGAATCCTTACACCGGATGCGCCCACCGGTGCCTCTACTGTTACATCTCCTCCTTTATCCCCCGGGCCTTTGAGGTTCGAGAAAAATCTCCCTTCCTCCACCTTCTGGAAAAGGACCTGAAAGAACGTGAAAAAACCCTCTATCTCTCCCTTGCGAACTCCTCTGACCCCTATCCCCCGGTGGAGGCAGAGCGGGAACTCACAAGGGCAATCCTCAAGCTCTGCCAGAGAGAAGGTATGCCCGTACTGATTCTGACCAAATCTCCCCTGGTGGTACGGGACGCTGACCTTCTGCAAGCAATGCAGGCAGCAGTGAGCATCACCATCACAACCCTGGACAGCCAAAAGGCCCGGCTTCTTGAGCCTGGTGCCCCTCCCCCAAAGGACCGTGTCCGCGCTCTTCAGGTCCTGGCGGAAGCTGGTATCCCCACAATCCTTCGCCTGGACCCCATTATCCCTGGCATCAACGATGCCCAAGAGGAATGGCACACCTTGCTTTCGCAGCTTGCCCCGTACATCCGGCAGGTTGTTGCCTCTACTCTGAAGCTCCGGTGGGATACAGGGGAAAGGATTGCCATCTCCTTTCCAGAAGTGCGACGCTTTCTGCCTCTTTTCTCCGAGAGAAAAGGGCGGAGTCTGTACCTTGAGCGAAAGACGCGGTATGCTCTTTTGGGAGAGCTCCGGGAAATCGTTCATGCTCACAATATCCCCTTCTCCACCTGTCGAGAAGGTTTCCCCGAATTCAACGACCTCACCTGCGATGGAAGTGCTCTTTTCAGTCGATGAGGTGTTCAATGTTGAAGGAGGCAATGTCTTCCTTCGTGTAAAAGTTCTCGAAATTTTCTTCTGCCGTCCCCACAATGGCCACGGTAAGTTCTTTCATAAGATCAAGGTCCCTGGGTTTTTCAAGGGGCTGGCCATTGGGGTCGCGGATGACCCGGACCACGGGGCGAATCGGGAGACCCTCGTTCAGGCGGACCACCACGGCAATCTCTCCGGTTGTGAGACGAACGGTCTCCCCCACGGGATAGGGAGCGATGTGGCGCACCATGGTGGTGACCACCTGGAGGTCGAAGAGTCGCGAGGCATTCCCCATGAGGTATTCCAAAGCCTCCGCATAGGAGAATCGTTTTCGGTACGGTCGGTCCACCGTCAGGGCATCGTACACATCGGCACAGGCACAGATGCGGGAGAGGAAGTGAATCTCCTCTCCTGAAAGCCCATAGGGGTATCCACTGCCGTCAAGGCGTTCGTGGTGCTGCAGGGCGATAACTGAAGCAAGGAAGTCGTAATCCGGGTTTCTCTGGATCATCTCCTTACTCCAGACAGGATGCATACGAACGAGATGTCGTTCGTCGTCAGTGAGGTTTCGTTCCTTTACCAGAAGGTCCTCGGGGAGACGAACTTTCCCGAGGTCGTGGAGAAGAGCACCGAGTCCGAGTTTCCTAAGCTGCAGACGGGAGAGGTTCAGGCATTTCCCCACAAGGAGACTCAGCACAGCCACGTTCACCGAGTGATGGAAGATAAGGTCATTGCGGCTCTGCATCTGGACGAGGTAGAAAACGGTGGTGGGATTGGTAAGAATTTCGTCGAGAATCTCCTCAAGCACCTGAAGAACCTCATGGTATGCTACTCCCCCACCACGTCTGAGGCGTCTCACGGTATCATGGAGTATCCTCTGCACCCGTCTCCTGGTTTCGACGCGTAGTGGTTCGCTTACCGCAATATCTTCGAAGAGCTCATGTTCCACAAAAATCGACTGAAAACCGAGCTCCTGAAGTTTTTGAATATAGGCCTCAGTGAGCACAACGCCTCTATTGAGGAGAACAGAACCGTCTTCCCGGAGTACCGGATACGCAACCTTCATTCCAGGCTTCAGCTCACTCACCGGAACCCGAATCATGGCCCGTACCACCGCCAAAGAAAACGAAAGACTTCTTCTGGGGTACCTCCCAGGTGACTTCTGCCGTCCCCACAATGGCCACGGTAAGTTCTTTCATAAGATCAAGGTCCCTGGGTTTTTCAAGGGGCTGGCCATTGGGGTCGCGGATGACCCGGACCACGGGGCGAATCGGGAGACCCTCGTTCAGGCGGACCACCACGGCAATCTCTCCGGTTGTGAGACGAACGGTCTCCCCCACGGGATAGGGAGCGATGTGGCGCACCATGGTGGTGACCACCTGGAGGTCGAAGAGTCGCGAGGCATTCCCCATGAGGTATTCCAAAGCCTCCGCATAGGAGAATCGTTTTCGGTACGGTCGGTCCACCGTCAGGGCATCGTACACATCGGCACAGGCACAGATGCGGGAGAGGAAGTGAATCTCCTCTCCTGAAAGCCCATAGGGGTATCCACTGCCGTCAAGGCGTTCGTGGTGCTGCAGGGCGATAAGGACGCTCTCTCCCTCCTCCGATATCCGCTCAGCCATAAGCTCTGCAGACCAGAGCGAGTGTTTCCTGATGAGATGCCACTCTTCTTCGGAGAGACTCTCTGGTTTATTCAGGATTTCAAGAGGCACGCGAATCTTCCCAAGATCGTGCATGAGACTCCCCAAGGCGAGTATCCGAAGCTGCTGGCGGGAGAGCCGCAGGAACTTCCCGATGAAGACGCTTAAAGCTGCCACATTCACGGAATGGGAGAAGACCGCATCATCGTGCTGCCGCAGCTGAATAAGGCTCACCACCGATTTTTTGGTACTCAGCACTTCATCGATAATTTCATCAACAAGCCTCTTGAGGGGTTCCACTGCGGCTTCCTGCCCCCGGACAATTTGGTAAAAGGATTCATTAAGGGTTACAAGGGCCTGACGGCGGATGTCGTAGGAAATGACCTCCTCAAAGTCGACATCGGCAAAATGGGGATCCCGGATGTAGATGTACTCGAATCCCAGCTCCCTGATCTTCCGGATAAGGCGGTCGTTCAAACGAACTCCTTCCTTCAGGAGGACTACTCCATCGTCCCGAACAAGAGGGTAACCAACGATCATGCCCGGCCTTAAGCGGCTTGTAGCAATACGAATCATTGTCCTTTCCCGTTGTCTTCTGAAGTATTTTTGTCTATTATACTGTCAAAAGGAGCGTGGCAAAAGAGACCTTGGTGAACTGGCGAGAACATCTTGAAGTGATGGACATCCCGCTTTACATCCTCCCTGCAAGGCTTTCGGGATGGTACGAAGAAGGGGCATGGGTTGCTTCCCCGCCCTGCGATATTGCGGAGCTTGCGCGGAAGGTTCGGGGGAAATTTCCTTTTGTGCTCCAGTGGGCGGTATATGCTCCTCCTTCGTCTCTGCCCCTGAGCGAGGGAGAGATGGAGAGCATCCTCTGTGCCCTCGAGAGGATGATTGACGAATTTCTGTACTCCCTTTCTTTCTACGAGAAGATTGCGAAGAACTACCGCTTCATGTTCTCCCTTTGCCTTGTAGCCTACATTATCGGACTCTTCAGTGTGAACACCTGGTGGTTCATCTGGTTCCGCCAGCCCTACCTTGCGCTCACGGGTATCGATAACTGGGCAAGACGAAGACGTTTCCTTCGTCTTGCCCAGTGTCGGCTTCAGACAATCACCCAGGGCCAGGATCCCAAGCGGCACGAAGCCCTTTCTGAGGTGCTGGACTTTTTCCTTACTCTCTCCCCTGGGGATCCTGCGTACCTCGAGAAAATCATGGGTTTCCTGAAGACAAAGGAAAAGACAGATTCCGTCTTTGGAGAAATTCGCAAGGCATACGAGAACCTCAAAAGACGCGAAAAGGACAAGAGCTACCTCCTCAAGCGCATCCCACACACCTCCTGGACCAAGGTCAAACGTTTCTTCCTTGGAGATCTCCTCCTTATCCCTGAGGTCTTCACGCCTTTCCTTTGCATCCCTGTGCGGGATCTCTCTTTTACCCTAGAAGCAGTGGAGGAACGTTATGCCCAAAATCGAGCTCTACAAGCTCTTCAATAAGAGCGGTTACACGCTCTTTTCCCCAAGACACCCCTTCTTTGCGGAAGAGCGATTTGCTCAGTACCTCCGGGCTTTCCGGGGCGAGGAAACGGAAATCATCCTCCACGTCGAGGATAAAGGAAAAGAGAGCTTCCTGACGCGCCTGCCCCCGGAGTTCCTGACCGTTGAGGAAACTTCGAGCGGGTACGCCATCACTCCCCGGAAATCCGCCAGAGAAGTGCAGGAGTACCTGAAAAACGTGTTCTTCGACACCCTCCGGAAAGACGATGCTCTCCTCCTTGAGGTACAGAGGCACCAGGACCTTTTCTACCACTACGGTCGTTTCCGTTTTCGGGGCTTTTACAGCATTCTCCACCGCCTCTTCCCCATTCTCTTCATCATGCATGGCATTCCGGGGTTCCAGCCAATGGCCTGGGACATGATTATCGGAGACCCGTACTTTGAAGACCGAAACTTCCTCGAGATTTCTCGGCACTACCAGCAGGTGTCCTGGGGCCTAGAAAGCGCCTTTGAAGATGTGACGCTTCGCGTTGTCGAAAACCACGCACTTCGCCTACTCAACGACGTGGTACGGCAGGACAGAAACGGTGAGGGTTTTGTGCAAGCCTTTCGTCTTGCTGCACGGCTCGGCCTTGGATTCCTTAAAGACTTCTTCTGGCCAGCAACCCAGGCGACAGAAAAGAGCGAATGGACGAAATTCCTCCGTCCTCCCGTACCCCTTGCTCCATGGAGCGATTCGCAGTGATGCCGGGTCTTGTTGATGCTACCTTTCTGGGAGCCTATCTTGAGCTTCTCGAGAGAGATTACGAAGACTTCCTGGAGGCGATGGAAACCCTCGCCCTCGAGCACCTGAACAAAAGTCCTGTCCCCGGGCGTTTCCTCTTCCTCCCGGACGCAACGGGGAATGAATTCCGAACCACTGGGGGGAGAAAAATTCCTGTTCTTGAAATCGGAAATCCCGAGGCACGAGGGAACACCCTGGTCTTTGAAGCCACATGTCATGGGGGGGAGAAGGTTCATTCCCTGACCCTATTCCTTGCCTTTCTCGCCCTGTGCCAAGGAGGTGACGAGTGGGAAACCCTCCTGGAAAAGGCGTACTGTATTTTTCTTCCCGTCATGGACCCGGATGGGTGGCACAAGGAAACCCGGGCGTACGTAGACCGCAGCGGCGAGGAAGTTCGTACCCCTGTGGTGGTCAACATGAACCATATCCGGAACTTCTTCGGCTGGGAGGATGCCAATGCGGCTTTTGGAAGAAAGACAGCGACAACCCGTGGACGGCGTATCCAAGCACTCCAGCAGTACCTTCTATCCCAGCCGGGGAATATCCGGGTGTACTCCAGCCTCCATGAAACCGTAACTTTACCGAGCGAATACGTGTACAAGAACGCTGGCATCATGATCTTCCTCCACGAGCGTCTGTCTCCTGAAGAGTACGAGCGCATAGCCCGTCTCCGGTACCATCTCACCTTTTGTGAGAAGGTGGAGTACTTCCTGAGGAGCCGTTTCCCCTTCTTGCCCCCAAAATACCGGGGTGAGGTGTTGATGAGCTATCCTTCGGTGCAGAAGACGCTGGCCATACGGAATTTCATCCAGAAGTGTGGGTTGCCCATTTTCCAGGATGCCTTCGAAGCCGCTTTTCGGGGAATTCCTTTCCTCGTAGAACGAGACCTTCCTATCTTCGAAGGCGTCTACCTCATCGGTCCCATCTTCCAAAAAGCAGGGATTACCCTTGCACCAGACTTTTACCAGTACCACACCGGATGCACAGGACGAACCATTGAGACCTTTGCTCAACGTAAAGAACTGAGAATCCTCCAAGGCCTTGCCTTCGTTGAAGGAACACTGCGAGTTGAAGTGAAAGGAGAACGCTTCTGAAATGCGTCTGGAACGAGCCTTTCTCGTTGAGATTCCCCATCCTCTCAACTCTGAAGAGAAAATCGTTATAGGTTCAAAGAGTTCCCTGAGAAAGCGTTACCAGAGGCTATGGGCTTTCTGGAGAAGTTCCAACAAGCCCTTTCTCCTCTACTGCGTGGACAGTGCTAGTCCTGATGGATCAACAAAGGAGCGAGTCCTTGAATACGAACAACGGCTTTTTGCCCAGTGGCGGAGAGAGTACGAAAGCGCTCTGGGCAGGGATCTGCTCACTCTGGTGCTCTGCATTCTCCTCTCCTACGCCATATGGAACATCGGCTTTATATTCCAGGCAGTGGATGCGCTCTTCATGCTGGCTGGGGATTACCTGAATCCGTACGCCCAGGTTGTTCTCATCATCGCCCCCCTCCTCTACGGGGTATACCACAAACTCCTTGTGGGGGATACCATCTTTGCCAAAAGAAAGGCCTTTGCCTTTCTCGAGCTTTCGCCGCATCTTGGGACCCTTCAGAAGGAAGAGTTCGAGAGAGACCTCAAGAAATTCATCGCCCGGGTGGAGGGTCCCCAAAAAGAAGCTCTCCTTGCCCTGCTCCACGCTCTTGAGAACAACGATTACGAGACGGCACAGCACATGCTTTCTGCCCTGGGTACCTATTCCCTTTCTCTCAAGGAAACCCAGCAAATTGCTTCTCTCTGCAGGGAGCTCGAACTTCTCCTTGAGGGGCAATTCTCCCGCCGGATATGCCGAATTCAGCAGAATGAAGCCCTCGAAGAGTTCTTCTCCTCTCCCCTGTATCAGGATTTCGCCCTGCAGCTGCAACACCTTGCCCAGGACCTTCCCTCGTCCTCTCCCGCCCTTTTCGAAACGCTCCAGGCTCTCGAGCAAACTCTGTGCTCCAGGATGCGGGGAAAGGTGGAGGAAGAAGTACTCGAAGCTCTCCTGGAGTATTACCGGGAAATTCGCCATACCCTGATTTCCAGAGCGCGAAAAACCCCAAAGCTTTTCGAATCTCCCAGAGAGCTCCATTTCTTCCCGACACTTGTTCAGACTGCGCTTGTGAGCTTTTTGCTCATTGGTGTGAGCTTTCTTCTTTTCAGCACCCATCTTGTGGACCGGGAAGACTTCCTCATCGTGCGAAGCCCGAAAATTGGATGGCAGGGATTCCTTGGTGAACGGCTTGACATCGTCGAACAAGGTGTATCCCTGGGGTCGAAAAAACTCCTCCTCACCACTCCAAGACCGTTCGCATTTGCACACCGGGGAACGCGTCGTTCTCAACCCGTCGATGCGCTGTTGCTCTTGCGAGAGGTCGAGCCTGCTCCGCAGGGAGGCTTACTGGGAACACTTCGGTATCTTTGGGAGAAGAGCATGGCATTCTTCAAGGAAGGGTACGGGAACGACTTTGTGGTACTTCGCTTTTCCTTTAAATTCCAGATTACTGACCCCGAGAGGTGGAAACGGTATGACTTTGACGGGAGAGGGAAGGAGCGGCTCTCGCGGGATTTAGAGAATTTCCTTTTGGCTTATGCCGACAGAGTACGGGAGAAGTACCGTCAAGCCTTCTTTGAGGAAGAGTACGAAACGGCACGGGCAAAGCTTGTGGAGATTTCCCGAAGCCGAACCTTCCGGGAGTGGATTCGCCGTTTCCTCTACCCCTCACCCCTTGATACATACCGAGTAGGGTCGGTGTACGACATGTACCTTCTTGGTCTTGAATGGTTGCGGCGCCACCCACACATGGAAAACAACCCAGAATGGCAGGCCTTTGTCGAGCACGAAATGGCACTTATTCGTGAGAAAATGCAGAACGAGCACGACGACCTTATCGCTAACCCCCTTCGCGTCCGAGACCTCGTGCGCAACCCTAACGTTTTTGAGCTTGCAAATTACCCCGGTCTCTACCAGACACTCCTTATGATGGCCATCAACGAAATCGCCATGGGCAAGCTCCTGGAAGACCTCAAGGACGAGGCTTACCGAAAAGGCTTCGAAGGAGAAGCTCTGCAGTACCTCAGAAGCGAAAAGCTTTTCCAGATCATCGGCGTTGATCTCCTTGAAGTTCGAACGTCCCTTGAGCGGGTATCGTACCTGTACTATCTGCGATACCTCCAGAAACGCCAGAATCTCCTGTAAGGCGAGGGAGCGGAGATGAGCGGCAAAAGGATCTTGAGTATTCTCGGAACTTGGGTTCTCGGTTTCCTGCTGTTTCTGCTTTGTGTTCTGGGCTTTTTCATCTTTTTCGCCTCCTGGCACACTCTCCCCCCAGAAAGCGTGGCCATCGTGCGGGAGGTGTGGGTACGGGAAGGGGCACTCTTTGGACCCAGTGCACTTCCCTTCAGAATACGGGTCGTGGAGAACACCAAGAGCATTCCGGTTCGTCTCTTCGTCCAGCCCCCTCCTTTCGGAGTGATTGAGGAGGTCCTGCCCCTTCAGGGAGACATTGTTTGCTCTTTCCGTGTACCACTCTGGCGGAAGGACACCATCACCGGAAACCCTTACGATGGCAGCGTCGCCTTCGTGGGCGAAGTAGAGGCAAACCTCCGAGTGGTCAACCACGAGCGCTTTGCCAGAAGGCTTGACCCCGTTCTTGCCCGCTACGCAGGGGCAGGGCAAATTTCTCCCCTCCTCGCGGCGCCCGAACAGGAAGGTCAGGTCCTTCCTCGGAATCGACAGGACCTGCTTCGTGAAATACTCCGTCTGGACTTCTCACAGCGCATGGTGGGAGAGTTAGGAAAACTTTCCCAGAGCCTCCACTTCAAGCTCTATTTTGCCGAAAAAGTTCTGGAAGAAGCTCCTGCTCCTTCTCCTTCGGAACGGAAGATTGTGATCTGGAAGTACCTCGAGAGATACCCCTGGTACAAGCTCGAACCCCAGGAGATGGGGAAAATCATCGCTGAAAACGCAGAGATTTTCGAAAAAATCATGACCTACCTGCGTGAGGAACACACAAAAGGCGAAACCTACGAAAAACTCCGGGGAGAAATCCAGGAGTACTTTGCACAGTACATTACGCAGTATCCGCAAAGCTATGCCCAGGAACTCTGGGAGTACGCCATTGAGAAAGCCTCCTCAGGCCACCCTCTGCGCTTGACACCTGAGGTTCTCCGTGCCCTCACGTACCAGTACCTCCATGGGCATCCTGCCTTTCTGGAAAACCTCCTGAAGAACGAGGACTATATGAAGTTCCTCACCGCACAGTATGGCGTGGAAATGAAGAATCTCAGCATCCGGATTACCGAGGACTTGGCTTTCCGGTATCCAGAACTCCTCAAGTAGAGGTGAAAGAGAGTGCTCCAGAACATCAGGGTTTTTCTCTCTGATATGGACGGAACGTTCTACCTTGGTAATCGTCTGCTTCCCGGAGCTCTGGATTTCGCTGAAACCCTTCAGAAGCAGGGGAAAAACTTGTACTTCCTCACCAACAATTCCTCCCACCGGGCCACTTTCTATGTCCGGAAACTCCAGAAGCTGGGCCTTCGGGATTTCACCGAAGAGCACATCATCACCTCCACCGATGCCTGTATTTTCTACCTGAAAAGGCACCATCCCGGTTCCAGAGTGTTCCTCCTTGCTCCTCGGGAGGTGAGCATAGACTTCCTGCGGGCTGGATTCATCCTGGTTCAGGAGAACCCGGATATCCTCGTTCTCTGCTTTGACACAACACTCACGTACTCCAGGTTGGCAAAAGCCTGCGTTTTCCTCCGAAGGGGTATCCCGTTCTTCGCCACCCATCCCGACCTCAACTGCCCCACAGAAAGCGAGCCGCTCATTGATGCCGGATCCATTGTGGAGGCCATAAGAGCTGCAACCGGGAGAACCCCCCGGTACTTTGGGAAGCCCTATCCGGAAATGGTAGAATACGCTCTCTGGCGCACGGGAGCAAGCAAAGACGAAGTCGCCATTCTCGGAGACCGGCTGTACACCGACATTGCCATGGGACAGCAAGCCGGCATCACCACCATTCTTCTACTCACCGGGGAAACCCGCCGTGAGGATCTCAGGTCCTCTCCATGGCAGCCAGACTTTGTATTCACTTCCCTTGAAGAATTGACTCAAGCCATCAGGGGGTGAGAAAAATGGGGAAAGACCCTTTTACTCTCCTTGGAACAGCTTTCCCCTGTTCCTGTGGTAAAACCCACAGGATTCGGACGAAGAGGATTCTCGTGGGCAAGGGCGTTCTCGCCCATATGCCTGGAGTTCTCAGGGAGCTTGGCTTTTGCGGAAAAGCTCTGGTGCTTTTCGACGACGCAACCTATGAGGCAGCGGGAAAATCGGTGTGTGACCTCCTTTCCCGGAATGGCTTTGCCGTCATCCCTGGCCTTCTCAAAAAGCAGGAACGTTTCCCCTTCCTTGAACCAGATGAGGAAGCCAGAAGCCAGGTTGGGGAGTTCCTCTTCCATCGGCCGGACTTCCTCGTAGCTGTAGGGTCGGGAGTGATCAATGACCTGACGAAGTTCATTGCCCACAGGGTGGGTCTTCCCTATGTGGCTGTTGCCACCGCTCCATCCATGGATGGGTACGTGTCCCCCGGCGCACCGATGCTCGTTGGGGGGTACAAGGTGACCTATGATGCCACACCTCCGGTAGCGCTCTTTGCCGACACAGAAGTCCTCTGCTGTGCTCCCCTTTCACTCATCCAGGCTGGTTTTGCAGACCTTGTCGGAAAAATCACCGCCAATGCTGACTGGACTATCCGCAGGGTACTCTTTGGTGAGGATTTCTGCGACGCCCTCTGGGAACACACTGTTTCTTTCCTGGAAGCCCTGAGTGCCCACGCCGAAGGGGTACAGCAACGGGATGAGCAGGCTATCACCGTACTCACGCAGGCCCTCATCCAGTCTGGGCTCAGCATGGAGATGATCGGGGATTCCCGTCCTGCCTCAGGAGGGGAGCACCTCATCGCCCATCACCTTGAGATGATGGCCCTCCACAGAGGCATGCATCCCTCTTTCCATGGTCTACGGGTGGGAGCGGCAACCTGTATCGTGTGGAACCTCTTCCAGCGCTTCCTCGCCGAAGAACTCCCCCAGAGAGGAAGGCTGAAAGCCACCGTGGACCAGGAAACGTTGAAAGTCCACTTCGGTCCCCTCTTTCCCTTTATCGAAAAGCCGGCGCAAAAAAAGCTCAACATTCTGTGGCCAGAAATCAACTTCTCCACCCTCAAGCGGGCCGTGGAAGAGAAAATTGCCCTTCTGAATCCTCTTCACCTTCTCGAGCGGGCAGGTATCCCCACAAGTTTCGAAACTCTGGGGTTTCCCCCTGTGATGGTTCGTGAAGCCTGTCTTTTCGCTCGATTCCTGCGTGATCGGGTGACACTCCTTGACCTTTTGGACCACCTTGGAGCCCTTCAAGAATTCCTTGATACCACCCTCAGCGAATGATGCAGGAGGGACACTCATCGGTTTCCTTTTTGGACTCTCTGGGAACCTTCTTCCAAAGACCGACTCCTGCCTCCTTGGCTTTTTCCTGCATACTTAGGAGATACCCAAGGAGGTTCCTCCCTGCGGTTTTCTCGTCAAGAGTCACAAGACCTTCGCAGAGAAGCACAGCGTTGACAATGCAGGGTTCTTCCTCTGGATCCTGCTGTACATAAAGGTACCCCACCCAGGGGTGTTCTTTCGGAGTATGTCCCAGGGCAAAGTCAAAGCGCACTCTCTGTCCTTCTACCAGTTCCCGCAGACGGAAAAGAGCCAGACGGTATATCTCGGGATTCTCAAGAGGAGACGAAACACCAGCAAGTTTCACCCGAACCCTCTTGAATTCCCCCCTTTCCAGAACCTCGGCAATGACAAGGTTTGGACGGACGCACCTCACAATCCGAAGTTCACGGAGTTCCTCCTCCCCAAAGGCTTCAAAGGGGAAGACGAGAAAAACCATCAACGCCATGCACAAAACTCCAAAAAGTGCGTTTTTCACTCTGCTACCACCCTCCCCCAAGCACCGGTGTCGTCAGCACCCTCCACAAGGACCGGGAGAATTTTCCCTATCCACGTTCCCTGGGGATTTTCCACCCGCACGACAATGTAATTCTCCGAGTGACCCACTCCTACGCCATTCTCGCAAGATTCCACGAGGACCTCAAGCCTTTTGCCCACAAAGGACTGGTGGTATCGCCGGGAAAGCTCTCTCCCCACCTCGATAAGGCGTTGTACCCTTCTTTCCTTTTCGGGCTTAGGAATACCCTCCCTCTTCTCCCATTCGAAAGCTGCGGTACCAGACCGAGGAGAAAAGGCGAAAACGTGCATCCTCGAAAAGCCCATGGTCTGACAGAAACGCACAGTTGCTTCAAAGTCCTCCTCTTCCTCTCCCGGGAACCCCACGATAACATCGGTGGTGATGGCCACATGGGGACAGAGTGCCCTTGCGGTCGTCACCAGTACCTCGTATTCTTTAGAGGAATACCCGCGAGACATTTTCGCCAGTATCCTATCGCTTCCGCTCTGGAGTGGCAAGTGCAAATGAGGGCAGATTCTCGTTCCCAGGGCAAAGAACCTGCGAAGGAAATCCCTTGAGAAGAGGTAGGGCTCGAGAGAGCTCAGCCGAAAGCGAACGTCCCTGGTGTTCTGCACAAGGAGCTCCAGAAGGTCAATGAGCGTTACGGATTGCAGGTCCCTACCGAAGTACCCAAGGTTCGTTCCGCAGAGAACCACCTCCCGAACTCCCTGGGCTTCAAGGTACTGAACCTCTCGCAGGATGTCTTCGGGACTTCTGCTTTTTACCCCCTCCCGGAGATAGGGCACAAGGCAGAAACTGCAGAAGTGGTCGCACCCATCCTCGACTTTCACCCAGGCTCTGGACCGAGAAGGGAGAGGAAAGGGGGGGAGAGAAAGAGCAATACCCCAGTGCTCGGCAAAGAATCGGCAAATCTCCTGTTCTTTCTGGTCTGAGGCGAGCAAAACCACCCTTTCCTCAGAGAGCCTGTATCCACGACGCTGCCAGGCCTTGGCGCAGCAACCGATAAGGAGCACCAGGGCTTCTGGATTCCTCCGCAGTGCCCGACGAACGTACTGCCGGGTTTTGCGCTCTGCTTCACCGGTCACTGCACAGCTGTTGATCACGTAGCAGTCCGCAATCTCTTCAAAGTCAACCACTTCAAGACCTGCCTCGCGAAAGGCTGAGAGCAGGAGGTCACTTTCTGCCTGGTTCACCTTACACCCGAGGGTTTTCACGCCTACCCGCATGGTTGCCCTCCATAAAGGCCACAAGAAGCGATGCCCCAAAAAGCGCTGCGGTCTCACTGCGGAGAATCTTTTCCCCGAAAGACACCGGGTATACCCCTATCTTGGAGAGCGCTTCCTTCTCCCGCTCAGAGAAATCTCCTTCAGGACCGACAATCAGTGCTATTGAATCCTCTACCTCTCCTTTCCGGAGAACGTCAAGGAGTTGCTCTCCACAAGAGGCATCGGCAAGAAATACCCGCTGCCTTTTTTCAGAGAGATCACGAAGGAAGTCTTCCCACGACGCAAAAACCCGTACCGTAGGAAACCAAGTCCTCCCGGACTGCTTACAGGCACTCACAATGATTTTCTCCCATCTCGCTATGCGGTCCTTTGAAACCCGCTCCTTTACAGAGCGTTCCGCAGGGAAGAACCCAATCTCCGTGACCCCTATTTCAACGAGTTTCTCTATCATCCAGTCCATCCGCGCCGGGCTTCTGAGAAAGCCTTGCCAGACGGAGAGGGAAAAAGAAGGAACCGTATTTTCCACCTTTTCCTCAATAAATACCAGAGCATGCTCATCCCTTCTCTCGAGCAGTACCCCCCGATACAGCCCTCCCCTGCCGTCACCAATGAGAACAGGCGTCCGGAGGGGAATTCGCTGCACCCGGAGATGGTGGGTTTCCTCAGAAGAGAGCGCGATCACTTCTCCAACCTGGGGCATCGGGTGGAAGAGAAAACGACCCATGGGTGTTACTCCTCAGGGTGGATGAAGGCTTCCCGCAGACGGTCAAAAAATCCTCCTTTCCGGTTCTCCCCAGAGGTCCCCTCCTGAACACCACCACGCTCGATCTCAAGAAGCCGTTCTAAAAGCCTTCGGTGTTCCCCACTGACCCCCCGGGGGACATAAAGTCGTACCCGCAGAATCTGGTCTCCCCGAGTTCCCGTCCGTGGGTCAGGAAGACCCTTCCCGCGAAGACGCAAAAGCGTTCCGCTCTCTGTTCCAGGAGGAATGCGGATCCTCTCACTCCCCTGCAAGGTGGGAACCTCGACTTCATCCCCAAGGACGAGCTGGGCGTAAGTGACAACAAGGTCATAGTAGAGATCCTGCCCCCTCCGTTCAAAGAATCGATGCGGTCTCACCTTCACGAGGACATAGAGATCCCCTGGAGGACCTCCGTGCTCACCTGTTCCTCCCTCTCCCGGGATCCGCAGGCGATACCCTGTATCCACTCCAGGGGGAACCTTGATCTTCATCCTTCGCTCCCTCTGGACTTTCCCTCGACCCCGACAGGTGGCGCAGGTCTCCTCCACCACCCAGCCCCTGCCCTGACAGTACGGGCATGGACGGGATGTAATGATGGAACCAAAGAAAGAGGTCTGAGTGTGGCGTATTTCTCCCGTACCATGGCAATTGCCACAGGACACCTTTCTCCTTCCTCCTACCCCCTGGCAGTCAGAGCACTCCTCCAGGCGCCGGAAGGTTATCTCCTTTTCGGTACCGAACGCAGCTTCCTCAAACTCCAGTGTGATCTCAACCGTGACATCCTCACCCCGAACAGGCCGCGCCGCCCGTTCCCTCCGCCGGGTTTGCGTTCCGGATCCGAAAAAGAAATCGAAGATATCCCCAAAACCCGTGAACTCCCGGAAAATCTCAAAATCAGGCCCAAAACCGCCATACCCCGCCTGTGCCTCGCCCCCAAAAGCACTGTGCCCAAAACGGTCATACAGAGCCCGTTTCTCAGGGTCAGAGAGAACCTGGTAGGCTTCGTTAATCTCCTTGAACCGCTCAGCCGCTTCTTTGTCCCCGGGGTTCACGTCGGGATGGTACTGGCGAGCCAGGCGACGGTATGCCTTTTTAATCTCCTCCTGGGTTGCGTTTCGGTCAACTCCAAGAACCTCGTAGTAATCCCGTTTCATTGCCCACCCACCTTAGCACTCCCTACAAAAAAAGAAAGCCCATATCCCCCGGGGGATATGGGCTTTCTTTCTGTTACTTTCCTTCACCATCCACAACCCGGTAATCCGCATCCACAACGTTATCCTGAGTGCTCCCGGCAGTGCTACTCCCCGAGGAGTATCCACCCGAAGACCCACCCTGGGCTGCCTTCTGGTAGAGCTCCTGAGCCATAACGTGCGAGGCCGATTGGAGGTCGTCCATCTTTCGACGAATGTCTGCGATATCGGTGCCCTTCAAGGACTCCTTCAAGGCATTCAGTGCGCTCTCGACACGAGATCTTGTGCTCCCTGAGAGCCGGTCGCCCGATTCGCGGAGCGTCTTTTCCACCGTATAGATGAGGTTATCTGCCTGGTTCCGGAGTTCTGCTTCTTCCCTCTTGCGACGGTCCTCTTCAGCATAGAGTTCGGCTTCCCTGATCATCCGCTCGATTTCCTCCTTGGTGAGGCCGCTCGATGCCTTGATGGTGATGGCCTGCTCCTTACCCGTTGCAAGGTCCTTAGCCGAGACATGGAGAATGCCATCGGCATCGATGTCGAATTTCACCTCAATCTGTGGCACACCCCGTGGAGCTGGAGGAATCCCGGTGAGCTGGAACCGGCCAAGGGAGAAGTTGTCCTTTGCCATGGGTCGTTCGCCCTGGAGAACGTGAATCTCCACCGTTGTCTGGTTATCTGCCGCAGTAGTGAAGATTTGGCTCCGCGAAACCGGAATGGTGGTGTTCCGCTCGATGATTTTTGTGAACACTCCACCAAGGGTTTCGATGCCCAAGGAAAGAGGTGTGACATCAAGGAGAAGGACATCCTTCACTTCTCCCTTAAGGACTCCAGCCTGGATGGCCGCACCCATGGCGACAACCTCGTCAGGATTGACACCCCGGCGAGGCTCCTTCTTAAAGATTTTCTCCACGATTTCCTGGACTTTTGGCATCCGGGTCATGCCACCGACGAGAATCACCGCATCGATGTCTTCAGGTTTGAGACCAGCGTCACGCATGGCCTGTTCACATGGCCCAATAGTTCGCTCAATAAGGTCAATGGTGAGTTGCTCGAGCTTCGCCCGGGTAATGGTCATGACCAGGTGTTTTGGACCAGTGGCATCGGCGGTGATGAAGGGAAGGTTGATTTCTGTCTGCAGTGCTGTAGAGAGCTCGCACTTCGCCTTCTCCGCAGCCTCCTTCAGGCGCTGAAGCGCCATCTGATCGCCCCGGAGGTCAATCCCCGTATCTTTGCGAAATTCCTCGATGATGTAGTCCATGAGTCGGCGGTCGAAATCGTCACCGCCAAGGAATGTATCCCCAGCGGTCGCCTTGACCTCGAAAACACCGTCGCCGATTTCAAGGATAGAAATATCGAACGTTCCGCCTCCAAGGTCGTACACTGCGATGATTTCTTCCTTTCCCTTCCCAAGGCCGTACGCCAGGGCTGCTGCAGTGGGTTCGTTAATGATGCGTTTGACGTCGAGTCCTGCGATTTTTCCTGCGTCTTTGGTCGCCTGTCTCTGGCTATCGTTGAAGTAGGCCGGAACGGTGATAACGGCCTCCTGGATTTTCTCCCCCAGGTATTCTTCAGCGTCTTCTTTGAGTTTGCGGAGAATCATGGCCGAGATTTCCGGAGGAGTGTAGATCCGATCTCCCACTTTGACACAGGCCTCACCGTGTTTCCCGGGGACAATTTCATAAGGAAGCACACGACGGGCTTTTTCCACTTCAGGGTCATCGTAACGGCGACCCATAAGCCGCTTGATGGAAAAAATGGTGTTTTTGGGATTCGTGATCGCTTGCCGCTTAGCGAGTTGCCCCACTAGGATTTCGCCTTGTTTAGTAAATGCCACAACCGACGGCGTCAAACGAGATCCTTCCTTATTGGGAATGACAACCGGCTGACCACCTTCAAGGTAAGCGACCACCGAGTTTGTCGTTCCAAGGTCTATCCCAATGACTTTGGGCATTTTCCTCAACCTCCTTTCAGGCCATTCTGTCCTGTAAGATGCGGTTTACCTTGACCTGCGCTGGGCGCAGGACCTCATCGTGGTAGAGATACCCCTTTCGTATCTCCTCGACAATCTCGAAATCCTCCCGGTCGGGGAGGGAAACCGTCATCATCGCCTCATGGTACTTGGGGTCAAACTTCTGACCCCTAGTCTCTATGGGTCGAACACCCTCCTTTTCAAGAACCCCCAGGAACTTCCGGTAAATGAATTCCACACCCTGGAGGAATGCTTCGTGAACTTCGTTTTTCTGTCCCTCAGTAAGGGCCTTTTCAAGGTCATCGAGAACGGGAAGAAGTTTCAGAATCAAATCTCGATTGGCAGTCTTCACAAACTGCTGCCTGTAGAGCATTTCTCGTTTCCTGAAGTTATCAAAATCAGCCTTTACACGCTTGAGGTCGTTCAGGTACTCACTGGCTAACTGTTCTTTCTCAAGAACCTTTTGCCTTTCCTCTTCAAGGGCTGCTCTGAGCCTTGCAACTTCTTCTTGCAATGACACTTCCCCAGTCTCCTGGAGTGGAGCGGATTGTTCATGGCCTGTCTCGGCGTGCAAGAGTTCCTCTTTGTTCTCCATGCTGCCACCTCCTTTCCTTTACCTTCTTCGACTATTCACAGTTTACCGAGCAACCCTTCATTTGTCAAGTAAGGTCAAAAAATTTCTTCCCCCAAACGCAAAAACCCTCCCCCGCAGGGGGAGGGTTGGTCCTCAGGAAACCTTTACCGTCACACAATATAGGGTTCAAGGAGCTTCTTTGCAAGAATGATTCCCCGGAGTTTGCTCTCAGTGTCCTTCTCGAAGCTCCGGTCCTCATGCTCGATGCTCACCACGTAGTCATACCCAACCTCGTGGAGTGCCGTCAAAAAGGCAGACCAGTCGATGTCTCCTGTTCCGGCCACCTTGTCCACATACCAGCCAAAACCGAAAATCCCTACTTCATACAGCTTGTCCCAGAGGATTTTCGTGTCCTTGGCATGGACGTGGAAGATTTTCTCTCTGAAGTCGTACACTGCCCGGACGTAGTCAATCTGCTGCCAGATAAGGTGGGAGGGGTCAAGGTTCAACCCAAAGGAAGAAGAGGGAATGGCCTCGAACATCCGTTCCCAGATATAGGGAGTCGTGGCGAGATTCGTCCCTCCAGGCCAGCGGTCCAGGGTGTAGAGCATGGGGCAGTTCTCAATGGCGAGCTTCACCCCATGGTCCTCGGCGAACTTCACAAGATCAGGGAAGACCTTGCGGAATTCCTCAAGGGCCTCTTCCACGTTCATCCTTGGATCCCGACCCACAAAAGTCCCCACCACCGGCACCCCAAGCATCTGCGCTGCCTTGATGACCTTCTTGAGGTGCTCATGGTAGAAGCGGCGGTTCTCGAGGTTGGGGTCGAGGTTATTGGGGTAGTACCCGAGGGAGGAGATGGCAAGCCCGTGGGAAGCAAAGAGCTCCCGAATCCGGGCAGCCTCCTCTTCGGTGAGACTGGCGACATCGATGTGCTGGGTTCCGGCGTACCTCCGTTTTTCATAAACCTTCGGCCAGCAGGCCACCTCAAGCATCTGGAAACCGTTGCGGCTGGCCCACGCAACGAGCTCTTCAAGGCTCATCTCGGGCAAACATGCAGTCATAAACCCCAGTTTCATGGCCTTCCCTCCTACCGTACCTGAACCCACGCGCCTTTTTGGGCACTCTCAAGGATCGCTTCGCACAGAATAACCTCCCGCAACCCATCCACAAAGGTGGGGAAGGTCCATTCCTCCCTTGGCTGGTCATTGAGGATTGCAGAGTACACTTCCCGAAAGAAGTGTTTCGAAGTGTCCGGGAAACCCTCATTGTGCCCTCCGGGGAAAGAGATGATCTGGCGTGTGGTTTCACTCACTAAAGACGGGTCCTTCATGAGAAGCTCGTTGGCCTTATCCCTTCTCCCAATCCACAGTTCGTTCGGTCGCTCTGAATCCCAGAAGAGCGCACAGAGAGACCCGTCAATTTCGTAGGTGATTCTGTTCTTCCTCCCCGCCGCTACCTGGTTCACGGTCATCACCCCATGGGCACCACCATCAAAATGCAGGAGCACGCTGGCGTAATCTTCGGTAGTGATGGGGACGGTTTCGTAATCTTCCGGTTTCAGAATCTTTCCGGCATATGTCTCTACAGGCTTCAGGGGTTTTTTCCGGGTCTTGTGAAAGGTGGCAAAATCGGCAAAAACCTCCACCACTTGCTGTCCCGAGATGTACTCCACAAGGTCCAGCCAGTGGGAGCCGATATCCGCCACCGCCCTTGAGGGTCCACTGAGTTCGGGCTCCAAGCGCCAGTTGTAGTCCGTCTCGTAAAAGAGCCAATCCTGAAGATATGAGCCGTGGATGGCAAAAACCTTCCCAACCTTTCCCTGACTCACCAGAGAACGGGCTTCCCGCACCAGGGGGTAGAACCGGACGTTAAAGTGCACCGCGTGAACCTTTCCCAATTTTTCGGCAAGCTCCACAAGCTCCTCAGCCTCTCTCCGGTTCATGGCCAGAGGCTTTTCACAGACCACGTGTTTCCCAGCAAGGAGGGCCTCCTTTACCATGGTGTAATGCAAGTAATTGGGTGTGCAAATATGCACGACCTCAACATGGTCTTGTCGGAGCAACTCCCGGTAATCTCCAAAAGCGAGTCCAACCGCAAGGTCGTTTGCCTTACGACGAGCAACATCTCCATTGATATCGGCAAGCGCCACAACCTCGGCAAGGAAGGTCCGTCGCGCCGCTTCGATATGGGCGGGACCAATGAACCCGGTGCCAATAACCCCAACGTTCAGCGTCCTTCTCACCCTATAACCCCCTTTTCCAGGCGTTCCCTCGCCCAGGTCGCCGTCCCAATAACCCCTGCGTCAAGACCAAGCTGTGCGGGCACGAACTGAATGGTATCAACCGGAACCATGAAAAGCCGTTCTCGGAGGCCTTTGCGGATACTCTCAAAAAGGAGCTCTCCCGCCTGGGCAACACCTCCACCGATGACAATCATCTCTGGGTTCACCACCACGCAAATACAGGAGAGCGCCTGTCCAATGTACGCCCCGCTCCGTTCGATGATTTCCAGAGCCACACTGTCTCCTTTCTGCGCTGCCTCGGCAATGACCTTTGGCGTGACCCGAGTGAGGTCATCGGCAACAAGGTCTCGAATCAAGGTATCATTCTGCTGTACCAGAGCGCGCAAGGCCTGAGCCACCATAGCTGGACCCGAAGCGTACGCTTCAAGACATCCCCGGTTGCCGCACCCACAGCGCACGCCGTTGGGCTCCACCGTGATGTGGCCGAATTCCCCAGCGCTCCCATCCTTTCCGATGTAGAGTTCTCCGTCGATGATGACTCCTCCACCGATGCCGGTACCGATAGCCACCATGACCATGCTGTTGACGGTTTTCCCTGCACCAAATCGTTTTTCCGCCAGGGTAATTGCCCGAACATCATTAATTACTGCCACGGGAAGCCCAAGGCGTTTCTCCAACCATTCCTTCACCGGAACACCGTGCCACTTCCCAGGAAAATTCGGCAGAAGAATGCCCACTCCGGTTTTCCAGTCGATAAGCCCCGGTATGCCGATTCCTGCCGCCCAGACCTTGAACCCCCGGGCTTCGAACCTTTGACGAAGCTGGAGCGCTTCCTGGGCAATGTCGTCAAGGACTTCCTGTGCGCTTCGCATGGCCCTTGTGGGGATGACGCTTCGCTCAAGCACCACTCCGTCCCTGTCCACAAGGGCGATTTTGGTATTCGTTCCCCCGAGGTCAATTCCCAGAAACAGTGCCTTGGCCACCATCGTCTCCCAACCTCCTACACTTCAACCTGGCGGCGAATTTGAGCCTGATCAGCAACAAGGAGAACCGTAAAGCGGAGGCGATCTCCCCGGGCCACGGATTTCGTCCACTCCACAGGGACCTCATTCCGGAGATAGGCAACCCGCTCAATGATGAATGCCGGAAGGCCAACGCGACATTCAAGGTACTGTGCTTCCTCTTTTCTCACCTTTCCAACTTCGTAGGTTTCATAGGCGTGGTCGAGGAGAAGGCCATACTTTTCTCGAAGCACTGCATAGAGCGACCCCCGCTCGAGGTCTTCCTCGATAAGTCCCGGACAGAGATACAGAGGGATAACAGTGGTTTCAAGGAGAATTGGCTCGTTGTTGGCACAGCGAACCCGGACAATCCGGTTTACCTTTTCCTCTTGCGCAGGGAGTCGGAGGATTTCTCGTATCTTTTCATCCGCAGCAACCACCTCGCAGGAAAGCACCCGGGAACTCGGCTGAAGACCAAGCTCAAGCATATCTTCGGTAAAGCTGTAGAGCTTCGGCAACCTTCGACGAAGTTTCGGAGAGGTGACGAAGGTTCCCTTCCCCTGTTTCCGGTAGAGAAACCCCTCCTCCACAAGGCTGTGGATGGCCTGTCGAACCGTGATCCGGCTCACCCCGTACTTCGCGCACAATTCGGTCTCTGGAGGAATCCGGTCCCCCGGTTTGAGTACCCCGCTGAGAATCTGGCCCTTGAGAATATTCTTCAGCTGTTGGTACAGCGGAATGCCACTTTCTTCGAGAACCTCAGGCATTTCTCCACCCTCCTGTTGTTCAGGATTCTTTCCCCTCCCAAGAAGGGAGGAGTACGCCTTCTAAGTATACCGTACTCACCTTCTTTCAGCCATCATCCCAGGGGGTACCGGGAAAAGCTCACCACCCCTTGACTTCTGTAGGCAGGGAGGCCACCAGGGCAAGGTTTCCATTAAGTATGACATCCTCCTCAAGGAGGAGACCGGCGTTTGCTCCATCGGTAACGGCTCCCCGGAGATTACGGACTTCTTTTGCGTCGCCGATTTTCCCAACAAGAAGTCCTGCTTCGAGGCACTGCCTGTAGAAAGCATCGTTGGGCACAACCTTGGCGAGGATGACCTGGTCGACTTTGACCACCCTTCGCTTGAACTCACTGTCCTGGAGCACAACCTCTCCTTCGGGGCGAATCTCAAGCACTGTTGTCTGGGTAAAGACCGTTACCGGATGCTTATAGGAACGGAGGGTCAGGGCTTCACCATTCCCTCCTGCAAAACGCTTCATCATAACGTCTCGATGGCACGGTTCCATCCAGGAAGCAAACTCCTTGTTTTCGGTAACGATGTAGACCTTCTTTCCTTCGAACCCGAGCTTCTCCGCAGTGTCCGCCGCTCCAAAGTAGTCCCCCCAGATGAGCACCGTTTCCCCGCATTCCAGTGGCTTTGGCCTATCGCCCGGGTAGTAGGCGCACCCTCTGGCCTTACACCGGAGAACCTCATCAAAGGAAACCACAAAAGGCAGATCAATACCGGGAATATCAGGACGAAGAACCCTACTGCCAGTGGCCACAAGAACAACGTCGAAAGCCCGCAAGTCCTCAACAGTAGGTTCGGTCCGAAGACGCACAGTGACACCAAGTTGCTCGACCTGTTCCCGCAACCAGTCGGCATACCAGCGCATTTTCGTTTTCCCCGGAACGGTACAGCAGAGGAGTATCGCTCCTCCCAGCTCTCCGGTCTTCTCAAATACCGTGACCTCATGACCCCGCAGAGTGGCAATTCTTGCTGCCTCAAGGCCACTTGGACCCCCACCGACGACGGCAACCCGAAGGGGCTTCCTGGCCTTTGGAAGATTGATAAACCGCTCGTCACCCATTGCAGGATTGATCGTACATCGACACTCCCGCTTAACCATGAGGGATTCCTGCCAGCATCCCACAAGGCACGAGATGCACTTACGGATTTCCTTCACCTTTCCCTCTCTGGCCTTGTTTGCCCAGTAGGGATCTGCAATGAGCTGTCGCGAGAGCCCAACCATGTCGGCTTTTCCTTCAGCGAGAATTTGCTCACAGTACTCAGGGTCCCGCAGGGTGTGGCTTGTAATGACCGGGATTTTGACGTGTTTTTTGATTTCCTCTGCGGTGTAGGTATTCCATCCCTGGGGGTAGTACATGGGGTCCATTGTGGGTCCGGGAACCTCAAAGGTTCCGGCACTTATGTCGAGAAAAGCTACGCCGTTCTCTTCCATGAGCTTTGCGATTTTGATGCTTTCATCAAGCGTTCTTCCACCCTCAATCCATTCTTCGCCCGAGTACCGGATACCGATGGGGAAGTTCTTTCCGCACTTCCGCTTGATACGGTCGATAATCTCAAGGACAAATCGCATCCGGTTGATGAAACTCCCACCAAAGCGGTCATTCCTCCGGTTGATGTAGGGACTCATGAACTGGGCAATGAGATATCCATGGGCTCCGTGAAGTTCCACCGCGTCGAAACCCGCCTGCTGAACACGCCAGGCAGCCTCGGCAAATTTCTCAATGAGATCATAAATCTCTTCGATGGTCATAGCCCGGATGGATTTCCCTTTCTTGGAAACTTCCTCAGCGTAGACGATTTCGTGTCCTGCGGAACCGGGAAGGGACACCACCATGTCAGTAGCGGAGAAAAGGTCTTTCCTCGGCCAGGCTGCCTGCCTTCCGGGGTGCTGGATCTGCACAGCGCATCGTGCTCCGTGACGGTGCATTGCTTCGGCAAGACGGGCAAGTCCGGGGATCATGGGATCTTCATCCGCCGCAAGGCAGGTCACGGTGGGTCTTCCCGTTGCCTTGTCGGGAGTTGTTGCTCCAACAATGATGAAACCGCAACCTCCCTTGGCAATCTCCTCATGGTACCGGATAACTCGCTCGTTCACCGAGCCGTCGGCGTTTGCCGAACTGATATCCGTAGGTACATGGACAATCCGGTTAGGAACGACAAAGTTCCCAATCTCGATAGGAGAGAAAAGATGGGGGAAATATGGATTCTTCACTGGAATGCCTCCTCTCGCTGTACTCAACAGCATTCTTCCTTCCCTTTTCTTCGATAACACTCCTCCATAATCTCTTCGGTTCTCGTTGCTCCAAACCTCGTGGCACCCGCCTCCCGAACCTTCAAAGCGGTATCGAGATCCCGCACGCCCCCCGCTGCTTTGACCTGAACTTTTGGAGAAACGGACTGCCTCATCAGGATAAGGTCCTCAATGGTCGCGCCTCCAGGGCCAAACCCTGTGGAAGTTTTGACAAAGTCAGCCCCCGCTTCTTCAGCGAGCCTGCACCCGATGCGCTTCAATTCATCCGTGAGGTAGCAGTTCTCAAGGATGACCTTCACGATGACTCCGTGCCGGTGGGCAACCTCGACCACTGCCTGGATGTCCCGCTTCACGTACTCAAAGTCGCGGGAACGGAGCTTCCCAATATGGATAACCATGTCGAGTTCCTCTGCTCCATCGCGAATAGCCTGTTCCGCCTCGAAGACCTTGGTTTCCGTCTTGTGAGTGCCGTGGGGAAAACCAACCACAGCTCCAACCTTAACTTCGCTTCCTTCAAGGAGCTTCTTGGCCAGGGCTACATCAGAAGGGCGACAGCACACCGAGGCAACGTTGTACTTCCTGGCAATCTCACATCCTTTCACAATGTCCTCATCGGTAAGGTCAGGCCGAAGGAGAGAATGGTCAATCATTTTGGCAATGTCTTGACAGGTGTAATCCACCACCACACCTCCTTTGTAATAACAAAATAAAAACATGATATCGCTATTCATTGTAGAAGAACATCGCCAGCCTCGTCAAGGGGGCTTTGCGAAAATCCCTGGCGGTGATTACTTCCGCTCTCCCCAGAGGAGATTCAGACGTTCTGCGAGAACCTTCTCATAACCACGCTGGGTGGGACGATAGTACACTCTTCTTCCCAGCGAGGTGGGAAAGTACTCCTGAAGCACAAACCCTTCCGGGAAATCGTGGACGTACTGGTATTCCCTGGCGTATCCCAATTGCCGCAAAAGCCCGGTGGGAGCATTACGAAGATGGAGGGGAACAGGGAGTGAGCCATATTTCTTCACATCCTCCAGGGCTTCCTGAAGCGCTCGGTACGAAGCATTGCTTTTTGGGGCACAAGCGACATAGACTGTAGCCTGTGCAAGAGCGAGTCGCCCTTCAGGCTCTCCGAGAAAATCAAAGGCCTCCCGCGCCGCGAGAGCAATAAGCAGTGCCTGAGGATCAGCATTCCCGACATCCTCCGAAGCGCAGGCAATGAGACGTCGCAGGATAACGTGGGGGTCTTCTCCAGCTTCAAGCATTCGTGCAAGCCAGTACAGTGCCGCATCGGGGTCACTTCCCCGAAGACTCTTATGGTAGGCTGAAAGGAGGTTATAGTGTTCCTCCCCTGACTTATCGTAAAGGTAGGAAACCCTCTGGAAAAGGCCCTGCAAGAAATCAACGTCAACCTGCTTTTTGCCTTCCTGCCTCGCAAGGAGGGCAGCGGTTTCGAGCATATTCAGCGCCTGGCGTGCATCGCCACCAGCAAGACGGGCAATCCACTGCAGGGCTTCCTCTTCAAAGGGTGGAGCCTTCCCTCGGAGGCCCCGCTCTTCCTCAAGGGCACGTCGAAGGAGATGCAAAAGGTCCTCAAAGGGTATTTCCCGAAAGACGACGACCTGCACTCGGGAAAGGAGAGGTGCGATGATTTCAAAAGAGGGGTTCTCTGTGGTGGATCCGATAAACGTGATAAGCCCTTCCTCAACGTAAGGCAGAAGGAGACTTTGCTGACCCTTGTGGAAGCGATGCACTTCGTCGATGAAGAAAACGGTTTTCTTCCCCTGGAATTTCAGGGCGTTTTCGGCTTCCTGCACCGCTTCCCGAATCTCCTTGACCCCTGAAGCCACTGCACTCAGGGAGGTCATGCGGTACCCACACGCTTCGGCAAGGAGAAAGGCTACTGAGGTCTTTCCCGTTCCCGGCGGTCCCCAGAAAATGAGGGAAGGAAGAAATTGGGCTTCCACAATTCGGCGCAGCAACCCCTGGGGACCCGTAAGATGGGGCTGTCCTACGACTTCATCCAGCGTTCGGGGGCGCATTCGAAAGGCAAGGGGCCTTGTTTCCTCCCGAACTCCAAAGAGCTCTCCTTCTCTGAAAACTGCCGCTCTCCCCTTCCTTTAGAACTCTTGTTCTACATGTAACATTATATTCCCCAGGGCAAAAGAACACAAGCTTTCATTCCTGCAAGGCAATAAAGACCCCTCCGGAATCCAGTGCTCGGGCTAGTCCTTCCCGGAGCACCCCGAGGGCCCTTTCAATCTCAGCAAGCCAAAAGAGCGTGAGATGGGAAAACTGAAGGAAGTATCCCCCGGTGGCCCGCTGCAGCATCCCAAGAAACGACGTTTCCGAGAGGAGTGCCCTCATGCTTTCTGCATCGAGGCACGAAAGGTCTGCAAGATACGCCTTTACGGCTTCCTGGAAGGCATACTCTTCGAAGGGAATGAATCCCTGTTGAGGACAGGCATCAATAAGGGAATGGAGAAGCTTCTTCACCACATTCTCCAGACGCCTCATCGCTACCGCAACACCTCTTTGATAACTTCCACCGTCTCGAGGATGTCCTCTCTTGTTACCTCTCTTGAGGTCACAAACCGGACAAGCGATGCAGAAACCGGAGTGGCCAGGACACCTCGCTCCCGAAGAAACTCAACGAAGCAATACGCGGTAAGGTCCTTTCGGTGCAGGTGGAGCAAGACAAAGTTCGTCTGTACCCGGGAGAGGTCCACAGAAAGTCCCTCAATTTCCACAAGTTTTTCGGCAAGGAGACGAGCATTCTTGTGGTCCTCTGCAAGACGAGCAATGTTCTCTGGAGAAAGCGCTACAATCCCACAGGCACAGAGCCACCCGGTCTGGCGCATCCCGCCTCCAAGCATTTTCCGGTACCGCTTTGCTTCTTCGATCAAATCTTTCGGTCCAGCAAGAAGTGAGCCAACCGGGGCACCAAGGCCCTTCGAAAGGGAAATCATCACCGTATCCGCACAGGCAGCAATTTCTCTCGCAGGAATCCCAAGGTACACCGCCGCATTGAAAAGGCGGGCCCCGTCAAGGTGGACTCGTAATCCAGCCTCTTCTGCCAGGCGTTTGATGGCCCTGAGCTTCTCAAGAGGAGGAACGATACCCCCGTAACGGTAATGGGTATTCTCAAGACAAATAAGGCGAGTGCGGGGATAGTGGATATCCCGCGGGCGGATGGCCCGACGAACATCATCGGGATCCGGAGCGCCATCCTCTCCCCGGAGCGTTCGTACCATGAGTCCCGCTATGGCCCCGATACCTCCGGTTTCTGAGGTTCGAATGTGGGCGTTTTCTTCAAGAATAACTTCATCTCCTCGAGTGGTATGGGTGAGAAGGGCCACGAGATTCCCCATGGTGCCACTGGGGAGAAAGATGCTCGCTTCCTTTCCCAGAAGGGATGCTGCCAGGGATTCAAGCTCGTTCTGCATGGGGTCTTCGCCGTACACGGAATCTCCCAAGGGAGCCTGAAAGGCAAACTGCTTCATTTCCTCTGTGGGAAGGGTGATGGTATCCCGGCGGAGGTCAATGATCCTCTTCCTCATCGTCTCACCTCAGGCCAAAAAGGCAGTGAAAACCTCCTTGAGGATCTCCCTGTCATCCTGAGTAATGGTCCGCCCTTCCTTCAACTCCTCAATACAATACCCTCCAATGCTTGCGGCAACCATCCGCAAGAGTGCATCCCCTGGGATTTTCTTCCCGGTTCTCGTGGTCACTTCCCCAATTTTCTCTGCTATCCTCTTCCGAATCTCCTGGAACCTCTGGGCGATTTCCTGGAAACGCCGACAGGCCTCGTCATGGCTCAGGAGGTCAAAGGCAGCGCGCTGGAACACAAGAAGGAGATCCCTTTTCTCTGAGAAAAACTCACAGTAGCAGTCCACAATCCTTGCCAGAAGTTCCTTGGCGTTTCCCCTGGGAAGGGCACTCTCTAAAGCCATGGCGAGTTCCTCAAAAACCTCCTGAATGACCTTCATGAGGAGGTCGAGCTTATTCTCAAAGTAATAGTAAATGGTGGATTTCTTCACCCCTGAAAGGGCAGCTACGTCTTCGAGAGTGGCATCGAAAAAACTCTTCTCGGCGAAAATCTTCTTCGCCGCTTCAAGAATCTTCCTCCTCGTGTCCTCCAATGCTCACCACCTCAGAAGCTGTACTTTACCTCAAGAGCAATACCCTCACCAACGCTACCCAGTTTGCTCCCCTGGGTGCCTGAAGAGACGGAATACGTCAAGGTGACGTTCCAGTTATCCTTCGGTTTGTATTCCGTTCCAAGCATCCACACCGTGCTTCTATCTTCAAGGCTTGTAACGCAATTCAGGAAAGGCTTCCACTTCCCGTTCTCGCTCTGCCAGTCGACGTGGAAATACCCGTACGGGGAAACCCGCTCGCCCTCTTCCCAGAGGTTCCCCAAAAGGTAGGCAAGGTTCACATAGGTGTTGTTCCAAGAATAGTCGACCCCAAGACTTGCCTTCCAGTACGGGGCATCGAAAACGGGAATGTGCATCTCTCCTCCCTGGGGAAGGGTCACGGCGTGCACCCACTTTTCGGGGACCACAAAGGCCACGTCTCCCCGGAGGGTAAGCCCCTCTATCCCGGCAAGGGTCCCCTGGAACTCTAGGCCAAGAATGGACCTCTTCGGATACCCCGAATGCACCTGCACGTCCCACAGACCTTCAGGAAGAAGGGTAATGGTGGTCTCTTGGGGGTACGATGAGAGGAAATACCCCTGAACGTAGCTCAAAGCGATGTCAAAGGAACCCACCGATCCCCGGGCCCGGAGAGCCCAGATAGGGGAAGAGAAACTCACCGGAGGCTCATCCTTGGTGATGACTATGTTCGTCCTTTGCGGGTCTATCCCAAAAGGGAGGAGGGAGGGGAGGAGAATTTGCTTTTCCACGAATTCGGGGACGAAGTTGGCCACAAACCTCGGCTGGTAGAAAAATTCTAAAGACCAGGTTGCGTTGAGATACCACTCAAGGTCAAGCGCCGGAACGGGAATCTTCTCCTCAAGGACGCTTGCGCTGAGATCCCGGGAGAACGGGCGGGGATTCAGGACATCCACAGGGCTCATAACGTCTGAGGCTCCCCAGGTGATCTCAAGAAGTCCCACCCGGAAGTCCACTTCTTCCCAGGGAGCTTGAACTCCCTGGAAACTGACCTCCCGTACCCGCAAGGGGCGAATATTGTTCTCATCCTGGTACTTCAGGAGGAGTTCCACATTGCCGAAATAGCGGCTATCTAAGGGTATGGTGGAAGAAAGGTTCACCTTTACACCGTAGTCGAGGTCCCCATCCCGGAAGCTGTAAGAACTGAAAGCCGTAATGCTTCCCTGGGTCTCAAGAGCCCAGGCCGGGCGCAGAACACAGCCAAAAAGGAGAATGACCACTCCTGCCAGAAACCGTTTCATTGGCGTCACCTCATAACGTCGGCCGCTGAATGGTGCGGACGCTGAAGAAATCGTCAGGTAGAGGGATGTCCTCCTCGATGGACGACACCTCCATGATGGTCGTGTGGTTTTCCTTCACGTCCTTCAGAGAAAGCTTGAGAATCTGAATGCTCCCGTCTTCCCTTTCCCGAACCTCGTGAACCTCCAGCGTTTTCCAGAGGCTTCCGGCGGTATCGAAGAAGTCAATCTTTTTGAAGTAGAACTTCTCCTTGTCCACGGTCATGTCGAGCTTCCCATACTTTGAGTCCGCCTTCTTAGGGATAAGCTCAAGGTAGTAGTTGGTGTCATCCTCCCCTTTTAGCGTACTCTCGTAATCCTCCTTGCTGTAGCCTCCAGAGAGGTCGTCGTAACTGAAGTCCGTTCCCATGAATTTCTCACTCTTGCTTGAGCCGGCAATGAGACGGACTTTCTTGTACGCCGGCATGTAGAGGTAGATCTTCTCGCCGTTTCGAAGACTCAACAGCGTAACCCCCTTGACATCTGCAGGGCTCAAGAAACGGAAGATGATGGAGACCTTGTCTTCTCCCTCATCCTTGGAGTACATGACCATCTCCCGCGCTTCCTCTTTCCCCGAAGCGTCAACGAGCACGATTCTGCCCGCGGTCTTCTGAGTCGTGAATTGCGTTCGGCGCGCTTCCATTTCGTCGAGGATTTCCGAAGCGGTAAGGGCGAACACGCAACCTGTGACAAAAAGGAGAAGCAGTACAAAGAGCATCAAAACGATACCACGCTTCATCAGGCATTCCCCCTTCTCTGTGCTTTATTGTTTCCAAGGTACTCCTCAAGGTGCAGCAGGAGGGCCAAAGCAAGGAAGGTGTAGAAAACCCCGATGAGGAGCACCGTTGCCACCAGAGAGCCAAAAATCCGCAGCATATGGATGCGAGAAAGGGCAAGGACATAGAGACCTCCGGCAACACCCAAGGCGTTCAGCAGAATACCCCTGCCCGTATTGGTGAGCGTCGCCTGAAGGGCCCGGGTTCCAGGGTTCTGCGCAACCTCTCTGTACCAGCGGGCCGTAAAGTGAATGGCGTAATCAATCCCCGCACCGATGGCAATGCTCGCCACCATGAGGGTAGCGACATTGAGTGGAATGCGGAACCACCCCATCACCCCAAAGGACGTCACCACGGTGAGGAGAATAGGAACCATGGCGATGCTTGCCCGTCGCAGGGACAAAAGCTGCAACACAAGAAGGCCAAAGACAATCACCAGGGCGAGGAACATGCTCTTGAACTGCTGGCTGAAGAGCATTTCGTTGATGTGGTTAGAGATAATCGGGGTTCCGGTAATCCTGTAGGCAACCGTTATATCCCCATCCTCTGCCTCAAGGTACACCGCCTCGTCGAGAACCTCATACAGCGCGAAATCACAGCTTTTCTCAAAACGAACGCCTGCGAGTGCTTCCAGCTCTTCCCGCAGGGCCTCAACCTTCACTCTTTTGGCCACCCGCTCAAGGGATGTCTCAAGAACACTCCCCAGGTACTCAGCGCCCTCAGCATCAAGGCCAAGCTGCTCTTCAAGGACACTCTGGAGAGGGAGGTTCCCAGCGAGACTCTCAACAAGCGCCGCCTGAACTGCCTCTTCCTCAAGGCCCAGGTCTTCAATTTCAAGGCGAGCATCCTGGACAACCCGCGCGGCAAACTGGTCGTCTTTCCTGATAAATTCCTGCCAGGGTTTTCCCAGGAACTCAAGAATGACAGCCTGGGCTTTCTCCTGAGGAAGGGAAACGCCAAAAAGGGCAAGATCCTCGACAATGGTCTTTGCGAGGACTTCCCGAGCCCCGGCGGTCTCAAGGGGAACCCGCTTCACCCGCTTCGGACGGCTCTCGAGGAATGCCCGTGCTTTTTTGAGTTCTTCCCTAAGCTCTGCCGAGGTGGTTTCCCGGGCCTTGAATTCGACAAACGTCTCCCGCCCATCCTCGGTTATCCTCCCCTTCAGGTACTCATTATCGTTCACAAAGAACCACAGGTTGTTGATTTTCTCTTCTTCCAGGGGAATGGCTCGCCATCCTTCCATAGCCTCGTTGAGATCCAAAAGAAAAGAGGCCAAAGAAGAGGGTTCCTGGAAGTTCTGGAATCTCTTCAGGTACTGGGCAACCCGGATCATCTCCCGGAGCACAAAGGGTTCCCTGATGTTCTCTGTAGTTATGCAGAGGTAATTGTAGTCCGTGCTTCCAAAGCGGTCCTTAAAGTACTCGATGAGTTTCGTGATGGGATGCTCTGCGCCCATCTGCATCCGGATGGTCGTCTCCACATGGATTCTGGGGATACCGATGCAGAGGATCCCCGTAACGGCCACAAGGAAAAGCACAACAGCGCGTTTCCGGTGGAGCAAAGAGTGACTCAGAAAATGCAAGAATCGGTGGAAGTAGTCCCCCTCGTTTTCTCCAGAGTGCTCCAGATGACGGGGAACGTACCGGATGGGGAAAACCGTATAGAACGCCCCCAGGGAAAAAGTTGCAAGGACCATGCCGAAGAAGACACCCAGAGCCGCGTAGAGACCGAAATCGGAAACCGGCCGGATTTCAGCGGTGAGCAAAGACAAAAATCCGCCCATTGTCGTCAGAGCGCTCATGAGAATGGGCAGAAAAACGCCCTGCAGTGCCCGCTCGGCTGCCTCTCTACCCTCTGCGATTCTCCGCTCCTCGTAGTACCGATTGATGAAGTGTATGCCATAAGCACTGACCAGGGCGAGCAAGAGTACAGGGAGTGAAGCTGAAATAACGGTGAAGGATTTCCCCAAAAACACCGCAACACCCATAGCCCAGAGGGCTGAAAGCAGGGCCACAAAAATGGGTAAGAGCATTCCCCGAATACTCCGAAACCCAAACCAGAGGATGGCAAGGAGCACGCCTCCCGCCACAGGCGTCAGAAGCCGCATATTCCTCTGGGCATCTTTTGACATCTCTTCCATGATGATGCGTGCTCCGAAGAAGGTCACCCGAACATCCGGGGGAATTTCGCTACGTACCACCTCTGCTACAACCCGGATAGCTTGCCCCTGGTCGACGTTGTCGAAAAAGGAGACCACAATAATGGTCCCCCTGCCGTCGGGGGTCACGATCTTCCCCCACACCAGGTCGTTACTCATTAAGCGTTCCCGGAGTGCCCGGGCTTCTTCCTGACTTTTGGGGAGGGCCTCCACGACTTCCCGGACCTCGATGCCGTATTCTGTGGTGAGGATTTCCGGCATATTCGTGAGGGCGGTAACCTTCTGAACCACGGGGAGACTTTCGATTTTCTCCACCACATTCTGGAGAAGGGCGAGGTGCTCGGGGGTGAAAAGGTCGTCAAACTCTAAAGCTACGATCATGCTCTTTTTCTGAAAACCGGAGAACTTCTCTTCCAGGGTGTTGTAGAACGATACTTCGGGGTCGCTTTCAGGAACATACTTGGTGACGTCATCCTCAAAGCGGATGCTCTGCAGCTTCCAGAGGAAAAGCAGGGTGAGGAAGAGGGTTGCCGCAAGAATAGGCCAGGCGTACTTCCGAACCCACCGGGCAAGGCGCTCCATCCATTACCACCTCCAGAGAACTGTAAACCGACCGTTCAGTCGAAAATTATACTCTTACATCTTCTTTTCCACAACCCTGGAGCTGGATGTCACACCTCGAGTTTCCAGGCGTTCCTGTAACTTCCCAGGACCCTGAGGAAAGTGCTCCGGGTTCTAAGTTCCTCAAGGAGTTGCCGGTACTTTTCCTCGACCAGATTTCCTTCCCAGTCCACGTAAAAGAGATATTCCCAGGGTTTTCCTATGAATGGACGGGATTCAAGCTTTAAGAGATTCACACCCCTTCGGGCAAACACCCCTAAAGCCTCGTATAACGCCCCCGGGTAGTTCCGGAGGGCAAAGACGCAGGAAACCTTATCGTGTTCAGGAAGGGGTTCAAAACGTGTGGCAATGATGATGAAGCGGGTGAAGTTTCGAGGGTTATCTTCGATATCCTCTTCCACCTTCTCAAGACCATACTTGGCAATGGCCTCATCGCTTGAAATGCAACCGCTCCCGGGACCAAACTCGGCAGTCCTCCGGGCCGCCTCTTCCGTACTCCCTACGTTGATGACCCGCACATCCTTAAGACGCTCGAGAAATTTCCCACACTGGGCAAACCCCTGGGGATGTGCAAAGAGTACTCGAAGGGTGTCTTTCGCTGTTCCGGGGTAAAGCCCCAGGTGCTGGGAAACCCGGATGAAACGCTCTCCCACAATGAACGTTTCCGGAAACTCCAGAAGGAGGTCGAAATTGTGGTGAATGCTCCCCGTAATGGTGTTCTCTAAGGGAACCACTCCATGAGTTGCTTCACTCCTCACCACCCGCTCAAAAACCTCACGGAAGTTCTGGCAGGGAAGGAGTTCCACATCTTCCCCGAAGGAACGTCGAGCCACCTGGGAACTGAAGGATCCCTGCTCCCCAAGGAATGCCACTCTCGGCTTTTCAGGGTTCGGACCCCCAAAGGTCCTTCCAGAGTACGGTACGGTTGCAGCAATGTCCTCCCGCTTGAGTTCCCGGCCCACGAGAACGCTGATCACCTCGAGGTCCCTCATGAGCTTGCGGAATTGCTCAAAGCGAAGGCTCTGAGGACCGTCAGAGAGCGCTCGCTCCGGCTCTGGATGCACCTCAACCATGACACCGTCTGCTCCGCAGGCCACAGCAGCCCTCGCCATGGGGATGACCTTCTCCCTGAGACCTGTACCGTGGCTTGGATCCACCACAATGGGAAGATGCGAGAGCTCCTTCACCACCGGGATAGCGGTGAGATCCAGGGTGTTTCTGGTGAAGCGCTCAATGGTTCGGATACCCCGCTCGCAGAGAACTACCTGGAAGTTCCCAAGGCTCAGAATGTACTCTGCCGCGAGAAGCAGATCTTCAACAGTGGCGGACATACCTCGTTTCAGGAGAACGGGCTTTCGCAACATTCCCACTTTTTTAAGCAGTTCAAAATTCTGCATATTTCGAGCGCCAATCTGAATCATGTCCGCATACGCGGCCACAAGCTCAGCATTCTCGGGGCTCGTTGCCTCGGTAACCACAGGAAGACCAAAACGTTCCCTGGCCCTGGCAAGGATTTCAAGCCCTGCCTCTCCCAGTCCCTGAAAGCTATATGGGGAAGTGCGGGGCTTAAAGGCTCCCCCTCGAAGGATATGACCCCCAAAACGCCTTACCACTTCTGCGGTGCGGAAGAGCTGGTCCTGTGACTCCACCGCACAGGGTCCGGCAATGACCACTACGGTTTCCCCACCTATGGCAACATCCCCAACCCGCACCACAGTACCCTGTGGTAGGAAAGCGCGATGGGCCAGCTGAAAGGATGTCTCAAGGTCAATCACCCGTTCCACAAAGGAGGCTGGAAGGACCTCAGAAACGGGGAAAGCTCGCTCGCTGACCACAACCGTCTTTTTCCCGTCAAAATCCACAAAGTGCACCACAAAGCCACGATGCCGAAGGTTTTCCTGAAGCTCGCGCTTCTCCTTTTCATCAAGAACACGATTCCCGATGACGATCATGCGTCCTCACCCCGGAGAAAGAATCGGCCACTGGCTTTAGTTTCTTCCTGGCAAGTATGGCATACTCTTATCGAAGTAGGAGCATCAAAACCCCGAAAGAAGAGTCCTCCTTCGTACGAACACCGGAAGGCATCAAAGAAGTACCTTATAGTCAACACCACTCCCTCAAAAAGCCTTTCCCCCCTCGTTGCCCCTACCGCCAGGAGAAAACCTTTCTTGGGCTTCATGTCTTCCTTGAAGAGATACCGCCTTGCCCAGAGCACCTGTGTCCGGTCCACCAGTGCCTTGAAAGGAGCAGGAAGGCCATAGAAGAACACTGGGGTACTCACCACGACTCTATCTGCCGCAAGGAGCTTTTCGACCACCGCGGCCATGTCATCTTGAATGACGCACTTTCCCGTGGCTTCACAGTACCGGCAGCCCCGGCAGAACTGAATACGAAGCTGGGAGGGAGTGAGAATCTCCACGCCGGAAAACCCAGAAGAAAGAAACCACTCAAGGAGCACATCACTATTCCCCCCTCTACGGGGACTACCGCGAATACCCAGAATCTTCAAAAAACACCACCCTCCTCAATTCTACACGACTTTCAGAATAAAATCCGCCTTTCCTGGTTGAAGAAGAAAATCAAAATTGAGAAGAAAAGGAGGCGACCGGGATGCCCATCCCCATTGGTGAAAAGGCTAGAACCTTTGCGCTGAAGGATCAGCATGGGAACGTTGTTGCCCTCGAAGGCCTCCGCGGCAGGAAAGTCGTTCTCTCCTTCCACCCTCTGGCTTTCACCCGCATATGCACTTACCAGATGCAAGACCTGGAGAGATCTAAAGAGCAACTGGATGCTCTCAACGCCGTCGCCCTGGGCATCAGCGTTGATCCCGTACCGGCCAAGCACGCCTGGGCCAAAGAGATTGGAGTAAAACACACCCCTCTCCTTTCGGATTTCTGGCCCCACGGCGAGGTCGCGGAGATGTATGGAGTTTTCAGGAGAGACGACGGCTTTTCAGAGCGAGCCGTGTACATCCTCGATGGAGAGCACACCGTTCGATGGGTCAAAATCTACCCCATTTCTGAGCGGCCCAGTATTGAAGAAATCCTCGAAGTCCTCAAAAACCTCTGACTATAAGCTGAGGCCCTTTGGATCCAAAGGGCCTCAGCGGCTTCGCCGGTTACCGGCATACACGCTCAACATGGCGAAAAGGATGATACCAAACCCCAGCCACTTCCCAGCATCACCAAGGCCAAGGGCGGTGAGGAGATTGGTCAGCGCTTGGAGGAAAATCGAACCCAAAATGACTCCGAAATAGCTACCCCCACCGCCGGCAAGCGGCACTCCTCCAACCACCACGGCAGCAATACTCGGCATGACGTAATTTGATCCCATATCTTTAAAAGCAATCCCCATGTTTCCAAGAAGAAGGAGCCCGATAAGGCTTGCCAGGACACCACTTGCCACAAATGTCAGAAACCGAACCTTTTTGACGTCAATGCCACAGAGGTACGCTGTCCGCTCATTGGCACCGACACCGAAAAGAACTTGCCCCCACTTTGTCCTCTCAAAAACCAGTATCGCGAGAACGGCCACCGGGATGAGCACGAAGAGGATGTTCGGGAACACCCCGGTTAACTTCGCAGCAAGGGTCACAAGGACTGGTGATGGCCTCCCTGTGATGGCCTTCCCTGCCACATAGGCATTCACGATTCCCTGGAGAATATCTGCCATTGCCAGAGTGACGACAAGCGGAGGAAGCTTGAGGTATGACGTGAGTACCCCATTGGCGAACCCTACCAAAAGCCCAAGAACAAGAGCCACAAGAAGTGCTATCCCAAGATAGGCATTCCGTCCATCCATGATGCTTGCGGTGAGCACTGCGGTGAGCGTTGCCGTATACCCTACAGAGAGATCCAGTCCTCCACCCCCGGCAACGATGACGATCATCTGGCATAGGCCGAAAAGGGCGATGAAGGCCGCGAGTTTCAGGGTCAGGAGAATCTGCTCAAGGGTCAAAAACCCCGGAACGACTACGCCACCACCAGCATACAGAAGGACGGTGAGAAAGAGAATGGTAAAGGCTTTTCGGTACTGCACAGGAAACCAGGAACCCAGAAGCCATCCATACCAGGGGAACGTTTTCTTGAGAAACGTCTCCATACGTCTCACCTTAGCGGAGTTCTCGACGCAGGGTGGCATACGCCGGACCTGCGATGGCAGCAATGACGATGATGCCCGAAACCAGGGTCTGGTACGCATTGGGGACGTTGGCAAAGAAGATAATCCTCCCCACGAATCCAAGAATGAGCGCCCCCACAATGGCAAGGTACACACTTCCCCGACCACCGGAAAGCGCAATTCCCCCGACAACCACTGCGGCAATGGACCGAAGCGTCAGGGGCCCTCCCATGCGGGCATCGCCAGTCTGGTTCTGGCCAACAAAAAAGAGAGCCGCCAGGAAGATCAAAACGGCGTTGAGCACACAGGCGAGCATCTGCGTTTTCCCTGTATTGATACCACTCACGTAGGCACTCTCGATATTACTCCCCACGGCGTAGATGTACCGTCCAGTGCGGGTTCGACTCACAATATACCACAGGACGCATGCCCCAACAATCAAGAGGAGGGCCGGAGGAACGTAGTTCCCAAGGCTTTTGAGTACTTCGGGAACACCTTCAACCACGCGCATATTGTAGAATACCCTGAACCAGGGAACACTTTCTCCACCAGGGGTTGGGCGCAAGAAAAGCGCAATCCCAAGCCAAGCATAGGATGTGGCAAAAGTCACAATAACCGGAGGTATACGCAAGTACCCAATGCCAAGGCCGTTCACCACACCGGTACCCAGAGCTACAAGGAACGCCAGGATGAGTGCGTAGACACCCGTTATCGGGTCGTCCTTTTTCATAACCGTGGTGAGCACACAGGTAAGCAGTGACAACGCCGCTCCAGAGGAAAGGTCAATTCCCCCGGAAATGATGACGATGGCCTGCCCCATAGCAAGGAGGATCAGGGGGGCGAAAGAATTGATGGTTCGAACAATAGACTTTGCTTCAAAGAAATTCTCCTGCAAAATAGCGGTAATGCCAAAGAGTACAAAGAACATCAAGAGACTAGAGGCTTCAGGCTGGAGCAGGGCGCGTTTCAAAACCTCGAAAGGTAGGACGACGATACCCTTTCGTGCTGCATCCATACAACCTCTCTCCTTTCACCGGGCCCGCACGGAGGTAGCAGTGATGGTCTCTTCACTGATGTCTTCCCCCGTTAATGCGGCCACAATGCCACCCTCGTACATAACAAGAACTCGATCCGCGTACTGGGCCAACTCTTCATGGTCACTGGCATAAAGGATAACACCAATACCCCGTTCTCTTGCCAACCGTCTGATGTACTCGTACAAGTCCCTTTTGGCACCAATGTCCACACCCTTCGCCGGATCGGCAAGAAGGAAAACCTTGACGTCGAAAGAAAGCCATTTTCCTACAACAACTTTCTGCTGGTTGCCTCCAGAAAGCGTACTCACCGGAGCATCAAGGCTGGAAACCTTAATGGAGAGGAGCCGAACAATGTCCTCACACTCTCCCCGGTACTTCTTTTCGGGAATGATCACGGGATGCCGGGAAAGACCGAACTTAGGGAAAACCATGTTACTGTACACCGAATGCTCGAGAAACAGACCCTCTTTCTGTCGATCTCCGGGAACAAGAAGTATGCCATTCTGGATGGCGTCTTGAGGACGACGGAGGACAATTTTCCTCCCTTCTATTTCCACCTCGCACTGCACCCCAGGGAAGCTTCCTGCCAGGGCATAAAGTAGCTCATTCTGCCCCTGACCGGCAAGACCACCGATGCCAAGAATCTCTCCTCTTGCGAGTTCCAGAGAAACATCCCGCAGAGATTTTACCTTGCTTCTGATGTGAGCCCTGAGGAGAACCTCTCGGGATGCGGGCTTTTCTCCAAAGGTTCTCTCTGCCGGCGAAGATCGAACGGTTTCCCCGGTAATGTGGCTGATGATGGTTTCAGGGTCCTTCTCCTCCTGGTCGAAGTCAATATACGCCACCGTGGCACCGTTCCGGAAAATGGTGACGTCATTGCAAATCTCCATGACTTCCCAGAGGCGATGGGAGGTAAAGACAATAGCCACACCGCTTTGTGCCAGGGCTCGCATGTAGGCAAAAAGACTTTTGACCTGAGCATGCTCAAGAGCCGCCGTTGGCTCGTCAAGGATGAGTAGCTGCGGCCTTTCGGCGATCGCCTTAGCAATCTCCACAATCTGCATTTCTCCAGGGCTGAGCTCGTATACTTTCCTGGTGATGTCAAGGCCTGGCAGGAGTTTACTCAGAATGTCCCTCGCAATTTGCTTTGCTTCCTGGTTGTCAAGGAAAATACCCCGGCTCTTCTCCATACCAAGCACAACGTTCTGCCACACTGTGAGATCAGGAACAAGACTGAGGTTCTGAAAGACAAGGGCAATACCATCTCTCTTTGCTTCACTCGGGTTCCTGTAATGCACCGGCCGTCCTTTATACCATATTTCTCCCCCATCGGGCCTGTACACTCCGGCGATAATTTTCGACATAGTGCTCTTCCCCGAGCCGTTTGCCCCAAGAAGCCCCGTGATCCTTCCCTGCCGGCAGCGGAGGTTTCCATCTGAAAGTGCCACAACACCGCCGAAGTGTTTCCGAATGCCTCTGGCTTCAAGGATGACCAACGAATGTTCCCTCCTCCAACAAGAAAAGCGCCGGAGGACTCTTCCTCCGGCGCTTTGTGTATTACTCAAAGAGCTCGGCAACGGCTTCTTCGGACATGATTTCGGTTAGGAGGTAGTCATCGGGCTTGTCCTTCAAAAGCTCCCACGCTTCGTCGAAATTCTCGTCGGTAATGAACATGCTCACTTTGTAGAAGAAGGTATTATCTACGAGAATGCCCGGCTTGAACTGTTTCCCATTGTAGAGCTGCAACGCAATGCGGAAGGCAGTGCCACCGATTCCTGGCGGGTTCGGCTGAGTGCAGGCCTTAAAGTCTGCTCCGGCTTCACGGAGCTTTTTCCACTCTTTGAAGAAAGCGGTCCCTGGATCGCCGAACATGACCTTGGGAAGCTTCCCAGCATCAAGAAAAGCCGAAAGGACACCGTATGCCATTCCATCCTGGGTAATGACCCCGTCAATCTGCTGGCCAGAGGCGATGATCTGGGCTGCAACTTCTTTAGCCTTTGTCTGGTCCCAGTACCCACTTGTATCAGCAATGAGTTTGATATCGGGATACTGCTTGAGCACCTCGTAAACGGCTCTACGGCGGTCATTATCTGCAGGATGTCCCTCAAGGCCGTAGATTTGAATGACGTTTCCCTTCTGTAGCGTGGAACAAATCCATTCTACGTTTTTCTTCATCCACGTGTAGTGGTCGAGGGTGACGTTAATGACGTTCGGTGCAGTCACCGTAGCGTCAAAAGCCACAACGAGGATTCCTGCTTCCTGAGCTTCCTCAATAACCGCATTTAGGGCGGTAGGGGAATTAGGGTTCACGAGGATGATGTCTACGCCCTGGGCAATGAAATCGCGGAGGATATTGGCCTGTTCTGTGGCATCACCGTTGACAACGTTATTGACGATCTTAAAATCGGCAATCTTCCCCGCCGCTTTGTACTCGTTCCCCACTTCTTCCAGGCCGTTGATCATGATGGTCCGCCAGGAAGTTCCGGAAGACCCGGTGGATATCCCCACAACAGGGAGCTTCTTCTGGGCCAGTGCCTGGGACACCCCAAGCGCCAGAAGGAAGCAGAAAAGGCTTACCAACAGAACAACCATTTGGAAACCATGTCTCTGAGTCATTGTGTCCTACCTCCTCGAGATTCCTTCAGTCAAGAGATTCTGGCTCGTATCCCGCACTCCTTTGTTCAGCATCTCACCTCCCTCAATCAGGACCTGCAAATCTGCTATACATTATAACAATATCTTAATATGAGTTCAAGGCCCCATGTCCGAAAAAATTTCGTCCGTGTCCCAGGAGGGACACGGACGAAACGGTCACGCTTCCTTCTTCTTTGTCATCGACACCCAGATACCCACAATGCCCAGAATAATCTTCACAACAGCATGCCAGGCTGGCTCCGCACCGAGGTTGAGCCCCGGGATAAGCCCGAGAATCCCCATGATGAGCAGAAGCCAGCTGTAGATGGTGAGGAGCACTCGAACCATGATGCATCCCTCCTTTTGGATTGTGATGCCTTAATTATAGCAAATCAGCCACCTTCAAAAATAGGTTTTTCCTCTCCAAAATGCCACTCCTCTGGACTGCGCAGATACTCGTAGGTGTTGAAGAGGAGGTTGTAATGGCGATACTCTTCTGAGGCCAGAAAATCCAGGAAATCCTGAACGTCTTTCTCCTGAACCTCCTTTTTCCTCTCCACATAAAACCTGTGGGCTTTGGATTCAAGGTCCATAGCCGCCTGGAGGACATCGAGTTCTTCGCTCGTGGGAGGGATGAGCTCTTCTGCACGTTTCTGGGCCTCGGTGAAGATGTTCTCAAAGTACTCTCGTGTGGATTTCCGAATGCCTCCCCAGCTCTCGAAAACGAACTGCTGTCCCCTGCGGATACGTTCAAAACCTTCCTGGATCCTCTCGATGTGGACGAGCTCCTCATCGGCCAGACGCTTCAGTACCTCTTTGCTCAGGGGATTTGCGACCCGGGGAATCCCGCTGAGATAGAACTGCCGACCATCCTCTTCCATTTTCAGAGCAAACTCGAAAATAGCTTCAAGATTCATGGTCTTCCTCCTTTCGTCTCGTGAACAACCAGTTACCCTTCCAGAAACGGATAAGGGCGTAAGGTTCCTGAATCCTCCGTCCCAGGAACCGGACGAGGATTTCTCCATCCGTCCACTTCTCTACCTCAGAGTTTCCCTCATCCCAGATACGTACAATTCCCCTCCCATATCCCTCGGGAATCTCTCCCTCGAAATCGGCATAGGAAAACGGATGGTCTTCCACCGGGATGGCCAACCTCCGTTCTCCACTCATCTGGGGAATGCCCTTGGGAATTGCGAAACTCCGCAGAACCCCGCCCCTTTCAAGGCGAAGATCACAATGATGGTGTGAGGCCCAGTGTTCGTGGATGACAAACCTCGGCATACCTCACCTCCCTCGCTTCTTCGCTTTTTCCTTCTAACCACTCCGAAACTTGTCTTATTCACAGTTCCCTGATAGAATATCCCAAAAAGAGCTTAGAGGAGGAAGAAATGCCCGAACTCCCTCTCAAGTGCAAGCACTGCAAGGCCATTATCGGCCTTGAAGATGTTACCGAGATTGGCATCTATAAGATCCCAGCATACCGGGGTTCAGCGTACATCCGGTACATTTGCCCCTACTGCCGTGATTTCGGCGAAGTGACCTTTAATCTCGAGAAAATTGAGGATGTGGCAAAGATTTTCAAAAAGCGACGCAAAGAGACCCCTCGAGGGCAGATCACCATTGACGAGGTCATCGAATTCCATAGAGAGCTTGAAAAACTCAAAAATGCCGATTTTCTCAAGGATTCCTGAGGTCTGGTCAAGATGATGAAGACGAAAGAAGAGCAGAAGAGGGTTTTTCAGGAGCTTCTGGTTCCCGAGCTCCCCGCGCTTTTCCGTACGGCTCTTCGCATGACCAGGAACCGCGAGGACGCCGAGGACCTGGTCCAGGAAGCTGTAACTAAAGCCTTTGCTGCTTTTGACCGCTTTGAGGAAGGAACGAACTTCCGGGCCTGGATTTTCAAGATTCTCACCAACACCTTCATCAATAACTACTACCGCCTCAGGGACCGGCAGAAAGCACCATCGCTTGAAGAGATGGAAGACGAGACCTCTTTCCAGCCTTCCTTCGAAGGTGTCACCCCTGAGGAAGCCCTGCTCAACACGCTCACCCGGGAGGATATCCTCCGGGCCATCGAATCTCTGCCTCTTGAATTCCGTGCGGTTGTCGTGCTCACCCTCGTTGAGGGTTTTTCGTACAAAGAAACGGCCGAAATCTTAGACATTCCCATAGGTACAGTGATGTCCCGTCTCCACCGGGGACGGAAGCTACTCCAGAAGCTGCTCTGGGAGTACTCCACACGAAAAACCGGCATGGAAAAGGAGAACGAGAAAGGATGGACTGCAAAGACCTTGTAGAAAAGCTCTATTTTTACCTCGATGGAGAAGTTCTCTCTGAAGAAGAACGGAGGGCAATTGAAGAGCACCTGGCTTTGTGTCGGAAATGCTGTGAGCGGTATGAGTTCGAGCGCCTCCTCTGGGATATGGTACGGCACAACGGTCAAAACGACCATGTGCCCGAGGCCCTGATTGCCAGGATAGAAAGCGTTATCGCCCAGTTTTGAGGTGATGACCGTGGAGGGATTCCAAAGGGTTCCTGTTGAGCACATTGCCAAGGCCCTGGTGGAAAGTTACCGGAAAACACCCCGTATTACCTGCAGCGAGGAACGGGAGTTTCCCTCGCGGGAAAAAGTCATCTGGATTACCGAAGAACTCCGGGGGCTTCTCTTTCCCGGGTACCTTGGTAACACCCATATGTGCTGGGCAAATGTGGAGTACTTTGTGGGGTGCAAACTCGACCACCTCTTCGTCGCCTTGAGCCAGGAAATCGCCAAGGCTCTCCGAAGTGACCCAAGGGTCATGGAGGGGACCTCTCGCTCCTGCGAGGAACGAGCCTGTGAAGAGACCCGACGTTTCCTCGAAAAGCTCCCGATGATTCGGGAAATGCTTGATGAGGATGTTCAGGCTGCTTTCGATGGAGACCCTGCAGCAAAAAGCATTGAAGAGGTTATCCTGAGTTATCCCTGTGTCATCGCCATCTCCATCTACCGCATGGCCCACGAACTCTTTGTCCAGGGCATTCCTCTCATCCCCAGAATGATGACCGAATATGCTCACAGCATCACGGGTATCGATATTCATCCCGGAGCCAAGATAGGCCGGAGTTTCTTCATCGACCATGGAACAGGAGTGGTCATCGGCGAAACCTGCGAAATTGGAGACAATGTGAAAATCTACCAGGGTGTAACCCTTGGAGCGCTCTCTTTTCCGAAAGACGAACGGGGGAAAATCATCCGTGGGAAGAAACGCCATCCGACCATCGAGGACAACGTGACCATCTATGCAGGAGCGACAATCTTAGGAGGCGAAACGGTCATAGGAAGAGGAAGCGTCATTGGCGGGAATGTGTGGCTCACCCACTCGATTCCGGCAAACACCAAGGTGGTCATCGAGGAGCCCCGACTGAGAATCATTGAAAACCGTACCCAATGAGCTTCCTGGTACACCTTGCGTTCTTTGCAGGCTGGGTGGGAAGTAAGATTGCCTTCCCTTCCTCCTGGGTTTCCAGCGGTATTGGGGCTGTGTGGCTTGTTCTCTTTCTCTCCACAACCTTGTACTTTGCCGTCTTCTCCTGGAAAAGGAGAGCCTCACCTCTTCAGGGTCTCGGTTACGGGATCGTTGCCGCCATCCACTACCCGGAGTTTCTGTGGAAACTCAAACCACGGCTTGACCTCTCTTGGGAAGAAAAAAAGCAGCTCCTTGCCCTCTCCCCAGCAATCACCCACGTATCGCGTCCCAGTTCCCTGCTTTGCCCCTTTTGCAAAATCGAGATCGAACACATCCTCGTGGCGCTTCCTGGGGAAGGCATCGGTGTCCAAAAAAGACCAGTCCTCTGCCCCCGCTGTCAGACTCGCCTCGATTGTTGCCGGTTCTGTGTCTTCTTCGAGCCAAGAAGCGGACGCCCCCTGGGGTGGGGAGAGGATCTGACCTCTGGCCGGTGCACGCGCATCAAAAAGCACCAGTCTGTTGACGAGATTTGCAGTCCTTCCGTAGCCCGGAAACTCAAAGAGATGGGATGGCATACCCTCTACGCAGGGCTTGCCATCCCCGACTCCTTTTCACCACCGGACGAATGCCGCACGTTTCAATTCGACGAGCGAAAAACACTCCTCGAACGCCTTCCCTGTATGGGAAAAGAGCGAGCGTTGCTTCTTCGTCTTGAAGCGACTATCTACTCCCAGCCTTCTTCGAGTTCCCGCTCAGGCTGAGCAGCGGAAGAGGCGAAGTCGAAACCTAAAAGAGCACTCATTTCGTTGTTAATCTCTTGAAGAAGGGAAACCAGACGATCCTGGGCCTGAAAATATGCCAGAATCACCGGGTGAGAGAGCGCTTCCTGGCGAGCTTGCTCAATCCCGGCAAAGTCTTCATCAACGAGGTCCCTCTGGAGGGCAATTCGGCTCAAGGACCTCTGTTCCTCTTCAAGGCGCTCAAGAAGTCGCAGCGCTTCGGTATTTTTCGAGAGCATGGAACGGGTATTCTCAAAGTCCTGGAAGGGTTGGGTACAAACGATTTGTTCCACCAGCGACCGAATGGCATCCTTCAAAGATTGAGGAAGAACGATATGCACGTGACACCTCCAACAACTTTTCTCCTATTATAGGGTGCACTGGGGGAAATTTCCATCCTCCTCCCGAGACTTCTTCGAAAAAACACCGCGTTCGTTTACAATTTAGGTGATGAGAGAAATTCGCAGGAGGTGAACGTCGTGGCGAAAGTTGGTGTTATAACCTTCTCAGACGGACGCCCTCACGTACACCGGGAACTCCTCTCCATGAACCTTGCTTTTCAGGAACGGTTGGTACGACGCCTCCGGGAAGCCGGACACGAAGTTGTGACGGCTCCCGAACCCCCTTGGAACAACGAAACTGCCGTACAGGCCGGAAAACTCCTGCAGAGAGAAGATGTGGACTGCACTATCTTCAACTACGCCATCTGGTCGTGGCCTCATTTTACGGTTCTTGCTGCTCAGTTCGCTCCCCGACCGTACCTGTGCCTTTCGAATATCAACCCCGGATACCCTGGACTTGTGGGAATGCTGGCAAGCTCCGGAGCACTGGCCAACGTCGGTATACCGTACATTCGGGTCTCTGGAGACGTTGAGGATGAGAAAGTCTTCCGAAAAATTGAAACCTTCATCCGCGCTGCGTTCTGCGTCAAGTCTCTTCGGGGGGAAACCTTTGGGTGTTTTGGCGGGCGCCCCATGGGGATGTACACAGCCACTGTGGGAGCGGATGTCTGGGCAAAGGTTTTCGGCATTGATGTGGAACACATCGATCAGTGGGAAATCGTCCGCAGGGCCGAGACTATCCCTCGGGAGAAGATCGAGCAGGCTTTCAAGTGGTGCGAAGAAAACGTGGGAAAGATTCTCTACGATGGCAAACAGCTGACTCCCGAAATCCTGAAACGTCAGATCGCCTCATACTACGCCGTCAAATCGCTCTGTGAGGAACTGCACCTCGATTTCTGTGGTATCAAGGGGCAACCAGAGCTCACTAACAATTTCTGCACTATGGATGTTGCAGAGGCTTTCTTGAACGACCCCTACGACTTCGATGGCCCTAAAGAGCCCATCGTATGTGCAACCGAGGCTGACATGGACGCGGCCATCACTATGGAAATCCTCAAAAAACTCGCCCGAACCCCTGTTCTTTTTGCTGACGTTCGGCACTGGCACGAAGATTACGGGGTACTCGACCTTTGCAATTCGGGACAGCACGCAACGTATTTTGCCGGAGGGAGTTTCGACTACCGTGACAACCTCCCCAAAGTGGTCTTCTACCCTGAGGGCTTCTACTTCCCCGCCGGAGGAGCCGCAGTTCACCACCTCGCCCACCCGGGAAAGGTCACCCTGGCACGTCTTGGTCGTAAAAACGGGACATACTGGATGGCGATTCTCCGGGGAGAATTCGTGCAGTTCGACGAAAAGACCAACGAAGAAATCATGCGGAGAACCCAGATTGAGTGGCCTCACGCATTCTGTCGTCTTGAGACTTCCATCGAGCGGTTTATCGAAAAATTCCCCTGCAATCACATCCACGCGGTTTACGGCGATTATGTGGATGAACTCATCATGGTTTGTGAAATCCTGGGCATCCCCTGGGAAATCCTCTAAAAACACAAAAGCCCGGGGATACGGTATCCCCGGGCTTTTGTGTTCTACCCTTAGAAGCTCTTCTCAGCCTCGTTGAGATTGTCCTTGGTGATGACCTTTGGCTCGATGTACACAAGAGGCTTTTCAGGGGTTACGCCTTCCCGGAGGTACTTCACAAGGATTTCAAAGGCTGTAGCGGCCTGCTTCCCGGGGAACTGCTCAATGGTCGCATCAAGAACTCCTTCTTCAATGAGCTTCAGCGCCTCGGGGAGGGCGTCAAACCCAACGGTGATGACCTCCTTGACGTCGAATTTCCCGCTGGCATCCAGAGCCTGAATGGCTCCGAGAATCATCTCGTCGTTAGCTCCAAATACCGCGTCAATCTGTGGTGTGCTCATGATGAAATCTTCCATCACTTTCATGCCGTCCTCGCGGCGGAAGTTTGCAGTCTGGGACTTCACGACAATGTTCGGATACTGCTTCATAATCTCGTTGAACCCGGCACTCCGGTCAATAGCAGGACCAGCTCCAGGAGTCCCTGTGAGTTCAATGACCACTCCTTTGGGCTCACCATACTTTTCGGTGAGCTTCTCCACGATGAACCTTGCTGCCTTCCTTCCACCCTCGACGTTATCGGCACCAACATGGCACAGAATCTGCACTGGGGCTCCTTCTTTAATCCTCCGGTCCACAGTCACAACAGGGATGTTGGCCTTGTTCAGGGCCTCGATAGCTGGAATAACCGCTTCGACTTCAATGGGGACGAGGAGAACGCCGTCCACACCTTTGATAATCATGTCTTCGATGATGGAGATTTGCTTTGAGACGTTGTTCTCCGCCTCAAGCGAGATGACCTCAATGCCTCCAAGCTGGGCCGCCTTATCCTTCACCGCCTGTTCCAGAAAGGCGAACCAGGCAAAAGAAAGGCTTGGGAAAGAGAGACCAATGGTGAGATCTTTGCCGAGAACCAGAGACCCCAGCACCGAACACACCAGGAATACCCCAATCACCAACCCCAGAATGAGCTTCCTCACGCCGTTAACCTCCCTTCAGGAATGCTTTCTCCTCAAAGACCAGTCGCGGTAAGGATCAACCATGTGCTTCGCTCTCCCACCCCCTCATGCAGTTCTGAATCGGCGCTTCAGCCTGTCCAAAAGCACGGCGAAGATGACGATAACGCCTTTGACAATCATCTGCCAGTACGGCTGGACCCCCAGGAGATTCAAGCCATTGGAGACAACTCCGATGAGGAGAGCCCCAATCAGTGTCCCGTACACCCCTCCTTCTCCCCCCATGAGGCTCGTCCCACCGATGACCACAGAGGCGATTACGTCGAGTTCATATCCTTGTCCTGCCACAAGTTCCCCAGAGTTCAGGCGAGAGGTCAAAATGAGCCCGCTCAATCCTGAGAGGAACCCAAGAAGGGTGAAGGCACTGATTTTGTACCGCTCAACCATAATGCCTGAAAGGAGCGCCGCTTCCTCGTTGCCACCAATGGCATAGATGTAGCGGCCAAAAACAGTCCTCTTGAGCACAATACCGGCAATGATCACGCAACCCAAAAAGAGGATGACCGGAAAAGGAATGGGACCAACCATCCCCGCTCCGATGAAACGGAACGCAGGGCTCATCCCCGAGATGGGCTTCCCCTGGGCCACAAGAAGGGTTGCTCCTCGGAAAATGCTCATCATGCCTAAAGTCACGATAAAAGGATGCAGCTTCCCTTTGGTCGAAATGAATCCATTGAGAAAACCAATGCCTCCGCCAATAAGTAGTGGCACAACAATGCTCAGAAAAAGGCTTCCACCCCACTTGACCTGGAACCCTGCAGCAATGATTCCTGTGAAGGCCACAATGGACCCCACAGAGAGGTCAATCCCTCCAAGGAGGATGACAAAGGTCATTCCCACAGCGATGACCCCAATAATCGACACCTGCCGGATGACATTGAGGATGTTCAGGGGGTGGAAGAAAACAGGAGTCAGGGCACCGAACATGACGAAAACCACCAGAAAGGCGAGAAGGATGCCAACCCTATCCCAGAAGACGAAAAACTTCTGGAAAACCTGAGCACTCTTCTCCTCAACCAACACTGGCATACTCTTCCCTCCTCCCCAGGGCGAGCCTCAGAATGGCTTCCTTCGTCGCCTCTTCTCGGGAAAGTTCCCCAACTACTCTGCCCTCCCGCATGACAAGAATCCGGTCACTCATGGCAAGAACCTCAGGAAGCTCCGAGGAAACCATAACAATGGAAGCACCTCGCTCAAGAAGCCGGTTCATCAGGTGGTAAATCTCAACTTTCGCGCCAACGTCTATCCCCCGGGTTGGTTCGTCAAAGAGGTAGATGTCGCAATTGCGGGCGAACCACTTCCCAAGGACCACCTTCTGCTGGTTGCCTCCCGAAAGGTACATCACCCTCTGGAAAAGCGAGGGCGTTTTGATGTTCATATGCTGTACCATATCTTGAGCTATAGCCTTCAAACGTCCGTCCTGAATGAATCCCCGAACCGAAACCAGGGGGAGAATGGGAAGGCCAAGGTTATCGAGCACTGAGAGGAGGAGGACCAGTCCATGGACCTTCCGTTCCTCAGGAAGGAGAGCAATGCCGTGATTAATAGCATCAAGAGGAGACCGGATACGGGCTTCCTTTCCCCGGATGTATATCTTCCCCTCGTCAATGGGGTCAACGCCATAGATTGCCCGAAGGAGCTCTGTTCTCCCCGAACCAACCATGCCGGCGATGCCAAGAATTTCGCCTTTCCGAAGGGAAAAACTGATGTTTTCGAGGACTCCACGCCTTGTAAGACCTTCCACCCTCAGAACTTCCTCTCCGGCAGTATGCGATACCCGGGGGAACCTCTCGACAACCTCGCGCCCCACCATCATCCGGATGAGATCCTCCATGGTGACGTCCCGTACATCTCGGGTCGCAATATGTCGACCATCCCTCAGCACCGTGACCCGATCACAGATCTCGTAAATCTCCTCCAGACGGTGGGAAATGTAGACGATGGTCACACCCTCGCTCTTTAAAACTTTGATAATCCGAAAGAGTCTCTCGATTTCCTTCTGCGCCAGAGTCGCCGTAGGCTCATCCATGATAAGGACCCTTGCTCTGTGGGAGAGCGCCTTGGCTATCTCCACCACCTGTTTTTTGGCCACACCCAGGTCCCGGACCTTCTGGTCCACGTCGATATCCACATCAAGGAAGCGCATGAGCTCCTGGGCTTCCTTGCGCATCCGGTTCCAGTCAACAAAGAACCGCCGTGTCACGAAGTGATGCCCCATGAAGATGTTCTCGGCTACCGTCAGAGCAGGAATAAGATTGAACTCCTGGTATATCGCCGCAATACCGTTCTTCAAGGCTTCGTGAGGAGAGGAGAAATTCACCGGCTTCCCTTCAAAGAATATTTCCCCTGCGGTTTTTTGATACACTCCGGTGACAATCTTAATCAGCGTGGACTTTCCCGCGCCATTCTCCCCCACCAGGGCATGAACTTCCCCTTTTTGGATAGAAAACGTCACCCCATCAAGTGCCAGAACCCCGGGGAAACGCTTGGTAAGCTTCTCAAAATGGAGAATAGGAGCATCACTCATCGCATTCCCTACTCCACCTTAGGCCCGAAGTGCTTGAGCATCACCAGGTTTTCAGTCGCACTTTCGTTGACGATGGTGACCCCGCTACGAGCAGCCTCATAAGTCACAAAGAGCTCATCACGGGTCATTTCTCCAAAACGAATGAGGGTAGGCGCTTCAATGTCAAGGACACCGAATCTCCCATGCCCCTGAACCACGATGACCCCATATGGTCCGTCTTCCCTGATGGTGACACTCCTTCCGGGGAATACGGTGAGTTCCTTGGCAAAGAAGTCCTCCGAACCGTAGACCACGTAGTACTCCTCATACCCCTCGGCCCGCATCTCTTCAAGAGGCCGCACGGGTTTTGGCTCAAGGTAATGGTGAGCGAAGAAATCTGGGTCGGTGTTGGCCTCCCAGTCAAGGAGGCTCACGATGTACTCAAGGTCGTTTTTGTGTTCTGGAGGAACGTCCTTCACCACCAGGTCCCAGGGAATGAATCGGTCCCAGACGATGTTCTGGAAAGGCGCAAAGACATCAGAGGCCTTCTGGGGTTCGTAGGTCAAAAGGGATCCAGGAGCGTGGAGGATGCCAGGTTGCACAATCCAGCCAGTGCCGGGTTTGAGCTTGTACGCCCGGGAAAGGTAGAGGATGCCATTGTCCCCTTTGTCCCACATCTCAAGGCAACGGAGAACATCCTCCTTTTTTGTCCCCGGATTCAGGCCAAAGAACGTGTAGGGGAAATACCCACCGTGGTTGTTGAGCTGTGGGGGGAAGTAGTATCCTTCAGGCTTTCCAAGTCTCCCAACCTGCCTGGCCTTTTCATCATCATGGTGCACATGGTGGAAAAGGGGGTTCATGTTGTCGAAAAACTTGGCAAACACCGGCCATCCCCCGTACTTTTCCATCATGGCCTTTCCGACGATGACCTCCCCCGCAAGCTCAATGGCATCCCGAAGAAGGATTTTCTCTGCTTTCCCTCCGTCCTCAATATAGATGTAGCTCAGTCCCTCATCAGGAAGCGTTTCAGGACCGTTGTCTGCCTGAACCGTAGAGGCGAACCATCGTTCATCGATGCCTCCCCGGTGGACCCCAAAGGCGTAGTAATCGTCGGGATGAAGCTTCAGCCGCTTTCCGGGAATACAGAAGGACCGGGGAACCCAGGTGGGGAAAAGACGTAAAGCGCCTTGACCCTGATTCAGGGCAATGTCAAGAAGCATCTTCATCGTTCCCATAAGAGAATCTCCTTCCCACAAATTTTGGCAACAGGATATCGCAAATTCAGAGAAAAGTCTATTGGGATAACGTTTACGCTAAAAAACTACCACAGCCAGTTTTTCCTGTCAATCCTGGTTTTTCTGACCTTATCCATGGTATAATTTCCCCGAGAAGGAAAACGTTTTCGAGGAATTCGTATGGTCTCCATCAGGGATGTCGCGAGGCTTGCGGGAGTTTCCGTCACCACTGTCTCCCGGGTCATCAACAGAAGAGGAAGGACCAGCAAGGCAACCGAAGAAAAGGTCTGGAGAGCCATTGAGATCCTTCAGTACCGACCAAATCTTTTGGCACAGGGCCTCAGAAGCCAGAAAACCAGGCTTTTGGGGCTCCTTGTCCCGGATATTGACAGTCCGTTTTTCGCTCGCCTTGCAAGATACATCGAAGAAGCGGCATATCAGAGGGGATACAACCTCATCCTCTGTAACGTGGGAGAAGACCCAAAGAAAGAACGCCACTACCTCGAGGTACTCCTGCAACGGCAGGTGGAGGGGATCATCTTTCCCCGTGTTTCGGACGAGAGTTTGCTCTTCCGGATTCCCTCACTCTCGAGAGTTCCTTACGTTGTCCTTGACCGAACTCTTGAGCACGAGGAAGCTCCAACGGTAAAGCTCGATAACCTCGCCGCAGGAGCTCTGGCAGCTTCACACCTCCTTGAGCTCGGTCACAAGAAGTTCGCTTGTATCAGTGGGCCCCAGAAAATCACCGTTTGCCGGGAGCGCCTTGAGGGATTCCTCGCAAGACTCGCTCAGGAAGGCATCCCATCCCACGATGTTCTGGTCGTTGAAGGTGACTTCAAAATCGAGGGAGGACGCAAGGCCATGGAGACCATTCTCTCGCGCTCTTCTCCCCCCTTTGCCCTCTTTTGTATGAACGACATGATGGCTTTCGGTGCCATTCAGGTAGCAAAAGAAAAGGGCTGGCGAGTTCCTGAAGATATTTCAGTCATTGGCCTTGACAACAACCCTCTCTGCGAGGTTTTTTCTCCCCCCCTTACCACGGTAGCCCAGCCCTTTGACCGCATCGCCAAAGAAGGCATTGCGCTCCTCTGCAAGCTCATCGAGAAAAAGAAGATACGGAAGAAATCCATTACCGTTCCTCCTTATCTCATCGTACGCCAGTCTACTGTTCCTTTCCGGGAGCAATAGACTGGCGCTTTTTTGAGGAATCACCCGAGGATTGCCTTCAGGTCCTCTTCGGGTGTGGTAATGGGCACGAGGTTGAATTGTTCTTTGAGGACCTTGTACACTGGCTCCTTGACAAAAGCCGGCATGCTCGGCCCAAGGCGCATGTTCTTTATGCCCAGGTGCAGCAGGGTCAGGAGAATGGCTACCGCTTTCTGCTCATACCAGGAGAGGATGAGGGAAAGCGGGAGGCTGTTGACATCAGTGTTCAGCGCCTGAGCCAGACCAAGGGCAATCTGGATGGCCGAATAGGCATCGTTGCATTGGCCAACATCGAGAAGACGTGGAATGCCCTCAATCGTGCCAAACTCGAGCTTGTTGAAACGGTACTTGCCACAGGCCAGGGTGAGAATGATGGCATCCTGAGGAACGGCCTGAGCAAACTGGGTGTAGTAGTTCCTCCCCGGTTTTGCCCCGTCACATCCCCCAATGAGGAAGAAATGCCGGATTTTCCCCTGTCTGACAAGGTCCAGGACCCTGTCGGCAACGCTGAGAACAGCATTCCTTGCAAACCCCACAAGAATAGTCCTCTCCGGTTCGTCTTCAGGGAAACCCTCTTCCCTTAAAGCAGCCTCAATGACCGGGGAGAAGTCGCGATTCCGAATGTGGACAACCCCAGGCCACGCCACGAGCCCACTGGTGAAGATGCGGTGTTTGTAGCTCTCCCTGGGTTTCTGGAGACAGTTCGTCGTCATGAGAATAGCACCAGGGAAAACATCGAACTCTTTTTGCTGATTCTGCCAGGCACTGCCATAGTTGCCCACAAGATGCGGGTATTTCTTAAGACCGGGGTACCCGTGAGCAGGGAGCATTTCTCCATGGGTGTACACGTTAATCCCTGTCCCCTCGGTTTGTTTCAGGAGTTCTTCAAGGTCTTTCAGGTCATGACCGGAAACAACGATGGCCTTCCCCTTCACAGGGGTAACACGAACCGGTGTTGGCACTGGGTGACCATACGTGGTCGTATGAGCCCGGTCGAGCAATTCCATAACCCGTAGGTTATATTCGCCGACCTTCAGGGCTGTGGTAAGGAGTTCCTCCAGCGTGAAATTCTCACGAGTTAGGAAATCCAGAGTCCTGTGGAAAAAGGCGTATACGTCGTCATCCTCCACACCAAGGATCTGAGCGTGATCCGCGTAAGCCGCCATCCCCTTCAGACCATACAACACAAGGTGCTTTGCTCCAGCCACTGTTTCGCCGAACCGTTCAATGTCCCTCTTGAGGGTGACCTCTTCTCCCTGGCGAATGAGTTCACCCAGGCTCTCCGCAGGGACCCACTGGGCAGGACCCGAGAGACTCTCCGGAGTCTTCCCCTGCTCTCTGCAGGCCTCAAGGTACAGATGTTTTAGTCTTTCCTTGATTTCATAGGCCCTGTTGAGGTACGTTTGCAACCGCTCGGGGTCAAAGTCTACATTAGTGACCGTACTGAAGAGGGCCTCAAGGACAAAAACATCGGCTTCGCGGTCTTTCACGCCGAGTTCTCTGGCCCTTCTGGCAAACATAGCGATTCCCTGGGTTGCGTACACCAGAAGATCCTGCAAAGCAGCGGTCTCAGGGTCTTTTCCGCACACTCCGAGGTTGGTGCACCCCGTACCTCCGGCGGTCTGTTCACACTGGTAACAGAACACTCTCTCCACCTCTCTCCTAAGTTTTGGTATTACTATACCTAAATTCCTGTAAGGCGTCAAGATGGAGAGCGGCCTTCTGGAACAATGTCACCACCCTACTCTGCGAAAGCAAACAGAAGTATTGATGTCAAAACTCAGAGATTACTCCGGACCTCTTTACTTCTCACAAGCAACAGGATAAACTTACAGTACGAGGATAAGAAGGTTCCAGAGCGCGCCTGTAGCTCAACTGGACAGAGCGCTGGACTTCGGATCCAGGGGTTGGGGGTTCAAGTCCCTCCAGGCGCGCCAGGAATTAGCTCAAAAAGGCGTTTCCCCAGGTCTCATCATCCAGTCAGTTCCTCGAATATACGCTTTCCAGGAGGGAAAGAACCTCCTCCTTCGTGGGCACCCATGGGTTCACTGTGTAATCAGGAAGCTTAAAGGTATACTCAGCGATTTCAGGGAGTTCCTCCTTAGGTATGTGCAAATCTTCGAGACCAAACCACATGCCGATCTCTTTAAGGAAGGAGACCATGATGTCCCTGAGTTCCTGGGCGGCTATTTCGTCTTTCTCTTGAGAGAGCTCGGGACGGAAAATCCTGGCTATGGCGGCAAACCTCTCCAGAGCATATGGAGCAGTACGCTGTATAAACTCGGGGTAAACCACCGACAGAGCCTCACCATGCATAACCCAGGGTGTCTTCCCTCCGATGGACATAGCAATCCCATGAGGAAGAGTTGTCCCGCAATTGGCAATAGAGAGGCCTGCAAGGGTATCTGCCCAAGCCATTCGTGCCCGAGCTTCACGGTTCGAAAGATCGCGAAGGAGAGGGGGAAGGAAACGAACGATAAGGCGAATGGCCTCTAAGGCGAGAAGATCGGTGTAAGGATTAGCATTGACATGGATGTAGCTTTCAAAAGCATGCGCGAAGGCGTCAAACCCTGTAGAAGCAGTGAGGTGTTGAGGAAGGGTCATGACAAGGTCTGGATCCACAATGGCTTCCTTGGGGAAAAGAAGAGGGTCCACAATAGCCGATTTGAAACGCTCTTGAGGATTTGTGAGGACGGAAACCGCCGTAACGTGAGAGCCGGTTCCAGAAGTTGTGGGAATTGCTATGACTGGAAGAACTCTTTCGGTAACTCTCCTTTCTCCAAAAAGACGGTAATCCCAAGCAGTTCCCTCGTGAGTTGCCTCGACAGCGATGGCCTTGGCCGTATCAATGCTTGACCCTCCGCCAAGCCCTATAACAACCTGAACTCTAAGGCTTTTGGCCATTTCTGCTCCTTGAGAGATACTCTCAGTTGTAGGGTTAGGAACCACTTTATCGAAATGAGCAACCTCTACCCCACTTTCTTTCAGCAAATGTTTGGCTCTCTCGAAAACCGGCTCTAAGGCTGGAGAAGGTGGCACGGTAACAAGAAGGGCTTTCTTCCCGTAGCGAGCTGCGATCTTCCCAACCTCTTCGAGTTTTCCGAAGCCAAAATGAATACGGGTTGGCTGGTAATACGAGAATGACCTGAGCACTTCTATCACCCCCAACGCGGCTCACTAACTGCTCACCGCACCAAGCGTCATTCCCCGGACAAGGTACCGCTGCGCAAAAATGGCCAACAACACTATAGGAATTGCAGCGATACTCCCTCCTGCGTAGAAGGCAGACCACTCCCAGACGTAATCCCCCAAAAACCCTGAGATCGGAACAGGAAGCGTTGCAGCCTTCGTACTGGTAAGAGAAAAAGCAAAAATAAAATCGTTCCAGGACCAAAGAACGCAGAAAACCCCGGTTGCGGCAATCCCTCCAGCAGCGAGTGGAAGCACTACCCTGAAAAGAGCTCCCACAGAAGTGCATCCATCTAACAATGCAGCTTCGTCTATCTCCTTAGGGATTTCTCTGAAAAACCCTGCTAACATCCAACTGGCAAAGGGAAGATTGAACGTGACGTGCGCCAGTACCAATCCCAGGTGGCTATCTATAAGCCCAAGGCGGGTAAAGAAGATGTACAAAGGCAGTATGACCACTATAGGTGGCATCATACGTAAGCTGATAAGCCAGAAAGCAATTTGTTTTCGTCCTCGCATTGGGTACCGTGTTAATGAGTACGCGACCAGTGAACCCAGGAAGAGAGAAATAGCAGCGCTACCAAGAGAAACTACCAAACTGTTGAAAAGGTATTTTGGGAACTCCCTTTCCCGAATGATTTGAGCAAGGTGTGAAAAATCCGGTTGCAGGGGGAAAAAGGAAGGAGGTATAGTCCACAGGTCTTTAGCTGGTTTCAGGGCTGAGGAAAATAACCAGTAGATTGGAAAAACTGCAGTCACCGACACAACCACCAAAAGGACGTAGATGGCTACTCTTGTACCCGCACGGGAACGCATCGCTTGTGTTCCTCCTTAAAACTCTATTCTCGAAACTCGGAGATACAGCTGAGACAACAGGGTCACAATCGCCGCAATAATCCACGACATTGCAGCCGCTTTCCCCATATCGAAGTAATTCAGACCAACCCTGAAGTTATACAGGGTCAGCACTTCGGTAGCGTCTGCTGGGCCTCCCCGGGTCAGGACGTACACAACGTCAAAAAGCTTCACAAGGTCCATCGTCCTCATGAGCAAGGCTATAACCATTATCGGAGTAAGCAAGGGAAAAGTTATAAACCTGAAAGCCTGCCAGCCAGAAGCTCCATCAACCGTTGCGGCTTCCAGCGGTTCTCGCGGAAGGGAAACAAAGCCAGCGTAAAGGAGCAGGAATGCAAAAGGAGTCCACTGCCACATGTTAGCAAGAGCAACGGAAAAGAGGGCGAGTCTAGGATCAGCCAGCCACTCCACCTTTGAAATGCCCAGCAGACTAAGGAAGTAATTCACAAGACCGTAAGAAGGGTGCAACAGGAATTTCCACAGCACCCCAGAAACAACCGGGGTGAGGACAACAGGCATAACCAAACAGGTCCGAAAAATAACCTTTCCCCTAATGTCTCCTCTACTCAGAAGCAAAGCTAAAGACATACCTAAAGCAAATTCCACAGGAATGCAGATTACAGCTAACCTTAAGGTATTAAGCAAGGCGATCCTAAAGACAGCGTCCTTAAGAAGAATCGTAGAGTAATTCCGTAAACCGATGAAGGGGAAAAGGTGAGGTTTCCCCAGGTACCATCTGTGAAGACTTACCCAGAACGAGAATACCATCGGATACATAACAATAAAAGCCAGAAGAGCAACAGCGGGAAGAAGCATAAAATAAGGAGATGCTCTGCGAACTCTCCATTTCATCACAGGAATTCCCTCCAGTGGATGTAAAAACCCGCGGGGTTCCAAAACCCCCGCGGGTTTTGTGTCTTATTCAGAAGCTTTTGTCCCGTCAGGATTAACGTACTTAGAGGGCCAAACAAGGGGCTGGTCCTCAGGTATGTATCCGCCTCTCACCATCAGTTCATACAAAGCCTTTGCTGCATCGTCAAGTGCCTGCTTGGGGGTCTTAGCTCCTATAAAAGCTTGCTGAACTTCAGTTCCCACAATAATTTCATACTCAACTTCCTCAGCAATTGCCGGTCTACGACGAATGTGCTCTCGATACATTTCAAGCTCGATTGGGTACCTCCCTACTCTGTAACCCGTAGTTTCAGGAATGAAGTAACCACTTAATCTGCCCGTGTTTGTTCCGCCAAACTCAAGGTAATCTTTCATCTCATCGTGAGTCATGGTAAGACAGGATGCCCAGGCAATGAATTTCCACGCTGCTTCCTTATTTTTAGAGTCCTTGTTCATCACAAGTCCCCAACCACCAAGAGAAGCATAGCCCTCACCTGGTATAATACCCGGGACGTTGTTCACAGGGGCATCTGGCTTGCCAGGCATAAGGGCATAACCAACCTTGCCTGCTACCTTCGACTTTGCAGGATCCTCTACATCTCTAACAAAGTCGGACCATTGGAACATCATGGCTGCCTTTCCCTCGGTAAAGTCTGCGGTGATCTCAGCCCACTCGTAAGCCGCTACACCAGGGGGCATAAAGGGCTTCAGAGAGCAGAAGAACTCAAGTGCCTTCACTCCAATTTCACTGTTGCAAATAGGCATGTTCCGAATAGGGTCTTCAGGATCCGGGAAGCCTTGCCCAAACGCAAAGCAATCCGCACCCCACGACCAAGCGATGTTGTAGTAATTCTGCACAGCCATGTTCCCTTTTCCTGCAGACCAGGTAAGACCGTACAGCTCTGGAGGCCTTGTGAAGAACTCGGCAACGTCACGGAGCTGTTCCCACGTCTTGGGTACCTCAAGGTCGTAACCATATTTCGCACGAAAAGCGGCTTTCTCTTCCTCGTTTTCAAAGAGATCCTTACGGTAGTAGAGGAGCTGCACCCCCGGCATATTTGGGATACAGTAGAGGTTCCCTTCCCAGTTACCGTAGAAATTCAAAATAGGTACGATTAGGTCCTCGAGATGAATGGTCGGATACTTTTCAACACCAGGGGGCCATCTTCTCAGGTTATCCTTCCACAATCTCAGGCCCGCTTTTTCTATCCATGGCTCCAGATTCTCGATGAAACCAGCTCCTGCGTATTCCGGAAGCCAGGGGTTATCCATCTGCAGTACGTCATACCGTCCGGCGTGGGAAACAAAGTCGTTCACTTGTTTTGTGTGAATGTCAGCATAGGCGGTATCTTCCCATACAACCTTGACATCGGGGTATTTTGCCTCGAACTTTGGTATCATGTCTCGCAGAGCAAGCATTGCCGGAGAAGTCAGCATGAGCACCCGAATCTCGCTCTCCGGGAAAGCTACGGCACCGGAAAAACCTATCACCAGGCTCACAATCACCAGGAAGAACGCGGCTCGCCTCACGTTTTCCCTCCTCCTTTCAGGCTGTCAAAGTCTCCTTCTCTCACACATCGGGGTGCATCCACCATTGACCACTCCTCATAGAGTTCCCCTCATGTTCCACCTCCTTTCCTTTCACAGTTCCTCAGGGAACACCGTATTTCCAAGTGGACATCGAGAACCACTTCTTTTCTCTTTTTCCTCCTCCCTCTCATCCGCTCAAGCAAAAGCCGCGCTGCAGTCTCACCCAGATGGAAAGACGGCTGAGAAACCGCCGTAAGCGGAGGATCCATAAATCGAAACCAGGGAAGGTCGTCAAAAACTGCTACCCCTATCTCCTCGGGGACACGGACGCCTTTTTCCCTGATCGCCTCCATGGCTCCCAGACACATCAAATTGTTGCACGCATATATCACTTCCGGCGGAGACGGGGAGGAAAGAAAATCCAGTGCAATCTTGTACCCGCTTTCACGCCTGAAATCGCCAATCCTGATAAGCCTATCATCTCGAGAAATCGAAAAGCTCTGAAGAGCTTCCAAATAACCCTCCAGTCTCTCCCTGCCCGTAGTTGTGGTAAGAGGTCCGGCAATAATCCCTACACGCCTGTACCCCAGGGAGAACATGTACTCGACAAGTCGACGGCTCCCCCCTCTGTTGTCCACCAGCACGGTATCAGCCCACTCTTCCCCCTGAGCCCTCTTGTCCAGAAGGACAAGAGGGATGTTCCTTTCTCGAAACGTTCTCAAATTCCTGTTCCCCTCGCCTCCCAAAACTGCAATCGCACCATCGACTTGCCTGCTCAGAAGCGTTTCTATTGCCCTTTCCTCCTCCTTCGCATCGTAATTCGTATCAACAACGAGAAGGGTATAGCCCTTCTCGTTGAGCTGTTCCTCAATACCCTGCAGTACTTCTGCAAAAAAGGGGTTCTTGAGATCGCAAATAATCAATCCTACCGTGTAGGTCTTCTTGCTACGCAAACTCCTCGCTATTGTGTTTGGACGGTACCCAAGCTTCTCGATTGCCTGAAGAACCTTCGCCTGGGTTTCCTTACTCACCAAGCGAGTCCCATTGATAACGTATGAAACCGTTGTAGGTGAAACCCCGGCCTCTCTCGCTACATCCTTAATCGTCACCATGCTCTTACCTTTATTGTAACGTTTATCTAAACGTTAAACCTGCAAAAATGGTAAACCATGAGCGGCCATTGTGTCAAGAGGTAGATTGGGTTGTTTCTCGAGACCGCGTTGAAGCTGGAAGAAAATAAACGCAGAAGGCAAAAGCAAAGGAGTCTTGTGAGCATGGAGAAATCGTAAAGCACTGCACAACTAAGTGCCCTCTTTATCGCTAAATCCTCTCCTAATTCTTTTTGGTTGAACTAAACACTCCTTATATCCTGCACCTCCTCATCCCGTATTTCTCCCAACCCTTGGGATAACTTCCTCAGGGGAGGTCACGCAAGAAATTTTGTGTAAGGGTCCGAGTTTCATAGGGGGACACACCTTGGTTGGCAGAGGTGCCCCATAGACCAGGATACCTTGCGGATTCTTTCTGAGGGAAGCAGTGAAGGAGATGGTGGCCGAGGTTCTCCAGGTGGTCTTGAGGGTCCCCCAGGACCAGGAAGGCCGGTACTCCCCCGTCTATGGATGTGGAGGAGGTGGCGGTGGTTCTGTATACCACAGACATGAACCACCGCAAGGCGGCGGAGGTGATGAGCCTCCTCCTGACCATCACTCCTCCCATGAGACTAGGGGCGCCATGGCCGATGGGGTGCTCCAGGCAGTGGAGGCCTTCCGTCGAAGGCCCTTGCCTTAAGGGATGGCATTCATCTCTCTGGAGAGCCTTACCTTGAGGTTCTCAAGGAAGGGAAAAGCGTGGTCAGGGAGGCGGTGTACGTGGCTTTGGGGTGGAAAAGGGTTCTGGAGGAGCTCTGACGGAGGGGCCTCAGCGGGTTCTGTTTCCCATCACGGACAGGCTCCCCGGATTCCCCGAGACCATCCGCAGAGTCTCCCCTCAGGCGGAAGGAGAGCGGTACGTGGTGCACGGGGTGCGCTGGATCCTGGGGTAGCTGCAGGCCCAGTGGGGGAGCCGGTACCCGGAGGTGGTGGCCCCTGGGGGAGGAGGATTCGAGGTCCTTCTTGCGATGCTACGGGTACCCGAGGGCGCTGTGGCCGTACCTGCGAAGCACCAATCCGATGGAGCGATTTATCCGGGAGGTGAGGGACCATGAGTTCCCCGAGGCGGAGGTGGTGTACGAGCTCTTGTACCTGGAGTCAGAGAAGCAAGGAGGGAAGCGGGCAGAGCGAAGGCTCAAGGGTTTCGCTGAAGGCGAAGGAGTGCTAAAGGGAACGCTTCAAAAGCGGTATGCCCCCGTACACAGACTTTTCCAAAGAACTCTTGACATGACCATCCCTGGAAGGCAATGGCCTAAGGAGAATCTTCACCGAGTTAGAACAAAAGGGGAAGAAACCTTTTTTGAGAAACTCCAGGAATTTCTCCAGAAGACCGAGAGGTAGTGTTCCCTGCGAACCGAGGATTTAGACGAACGCATTTCTGCAGGCCCTTGAGCACCAGAGCCTCTGGACCTTACTTGGTACCTCCCATATCTCCACAATTTCTCCTCTCCTGCGGACCTGCGAGGAGAAAAGAAATCTGCCAGAACTGCGACTTGTTCAATCCTCCGGAAGAAAAACGCTCCATTTCCCCGTACCCCCTTGCAAGGGGGTACGGGGCTTTCATTCACTCCGGTTCCCCCGGCCAGGCACCGACAATGCCTTCTGCGGCCCACTCCATCGTGATAAGCTCGTCCATGGTGAGGCGAACTCCTTCAGGAACCCTGAGATTCCCCTTGCGGTCGCGGATGGGACCGGTGAAGGGGCTGAAAGCGTATTCAGGGTCAGCCATAGCCTTAAGAAGGGCAAAAACAAGGTCGTACACGCTGATTTCACCGTACACCGGATCGTTCACAATTGTAGATTTCAACTGGTCCTCAAAAACAGGATTGATGGGCATGCCGAAGTCCGCTCCGAGTTCAACGGCTCCTTCGCGGAGAAGCCACCAGTAGTCAACATTCCCAAGGTTTTTGGGAGTGTACAGGCCAGCATAGACTTTAGCGAAAAAGTCGAAATAGATGGCTTCCCAGTGCACAAGCTGACCCGATGCTACAAAGTTCGGAGCGAACTTGTACATGGGAGAGTAGTGCCCAAAACTCGGAAGCCCGTGTTCTGCAGCAACCTGAACAACCGTTGGAGAGTCTTCTGTGAAAGCCAGCACGTCCACTCCCTCGGCAATGAGGGACTCTGCCGCTTCTTTAGCTCCTGCAGGGTCGTACCAGGAAGTCTGGAGCCATCGAACGAGGACCTCCGCATTGGGGTTCACCCTCCGAGCACCCAAAGCAAAGGCATTGATGTGACGTTTGAGTTCCGGAATAGGAAAGGCCCCAACGTATCCGAGTTTTCCCGTTTTCGTCAGTGCTCCCGCAATGACTCCGTTGAGGTAGTACACCTGGTGAAAGTCTGCCATGTATGTGGCCATATTGGGTGCCCTTTTGAAGCCGGAACAGTGGAAGAAAATTTTGTCAGGATACCGCTGAGCCGCACTGAACGTCCCATCCATGAAACCAAAGCTTGTGGTAACAACGATGTCAACGCCCTCCTGGTTGATCAGACGATCGATAACCCCTTCGACTTCTCCCTCCGGTACCGCCTCAACATACACAGTTTCAAGCCAGGGGTAGGTGTCGTCGACAATGCGTCGGGCCTGGTCGTGAGCATAGCTCCAGCCAAAGTCCCCGATGGGCCCAACGTAGATGAACCCAGCCTTAATCTTTGTTTCCTGTGTGTTTCCCAAAGCCACGAAACCAAAACACAGGAGGAACACCAGCAAAACTCCCACCGCGAACCGTTTCATCGTTCCACCTCCACACCGGAATTGAATTGTCCTAACTGCTCCCTCTCTGGTAAGGCACCCCTAAGGAAGCGGGTGGCCCCACTTTCCTGCGAGCTGCTAAACGAGAGACAAAGCTTAGAGCCACAAGGGGGAAAAGATATGGAAGCGTGTTCAGGAGCTCCGGGGAAACTTGGGCCTGGAAACGAAAAGAAAAATGGTAGAGAATTCCAAAAAGGTATGCTCCCACCATCCCCCAGAAAGGATTCCAGAAGGCAAAAATAGTGAGCGCAATGGCCAGCCATCCAACTCCTGCAGTCATCCCATAAGACCACGAAGGGCGATACCCTAAAGAGAGATATCCTCCCGAAAGCCCAGCAAGAACTCCTCCGAAGAACACACAGGCGTAACGGACAAGGGTAACGTTAACCCCCATAGCATCACAGGCTGCGGGGTTTTCGCCTACAGAGCGGATGACGATGCCCCAGCGTGTGTGGAAAAGGACAAACCAGAGAATGACAGCCAGCCCCAAACTCACGTACACAAAGACATTGTGTTTCTCAAAACCCGGAAGAGCGGAGAGAAAGGGTAAACGGAACACCGGAAGCGTTGTAGCAAGGACTTTTCCCTCAAAATCCCTCCCCAGAACCCCCGAAACGCCCATACCGAGCATTCCCAGGGCCAGTCCCGAAACCACCTGATTCGTCCGGAGCGTGACGCTAAAGAAAGCATGAACAAGCGACGCACACCCGGCAACAACACCGGAAACAGCTACTCCCAGCCACGGATTTCCCGAAAAAAACGTCACGGCGAAAGCCGAAAACGCTCCAAGGGACATCAGACCCTCGACACCGAGGTTCAGAATCCCGGATCGTTCAGCGTAAATTTCCCCTAAAGTCGAAAGGAGCAACGGGACACTATAGGCGAGAGTCCTTCCAACTACTCCACTAATCCAAAACCCTATCGCACTCATCCTCTTTCTCACCCCATGGTGCAACGCGCAACGTAACCCGGTAGTACAAAAGTTGCTCTGAAGCGATGAGGAAAAAGAGCACCAGTCCATTGAGAATGTACATCACCTGGAAGGGAATGCCAAAAGCAACCTTCAATGCATCCTGTCCAGACATAAGAGCCCCAAAAAGAAAAGCACTTGCGAGAACGCCAAGGGGGTTTGCCCGGGCGATCCAGGCAACGATAATGGCCGTGAACCCATATCCCAGGGAAATGTGTGCAGGATGACGAAGCATGTGGTGAATGCCACTTACTTCACCCACTCCTGCAATACCGGCCAGCCCTCCTGAGAGAAAGAGCACCAGAGCCACAACACGCTGTGCAGGAATTCCTGCAAGATGAGCCGCTTTTTCTCCTCTTCCGACAACTCGGAGCTCAAAACCAAAGGTGGTCTTCGTTAAAAGGAAGTAACAGAAAAGAGCTGCGAGAAAGGCAAAAAGGAAGGTCATCAGAGGCACCCGGGTAGTGCCGATGGTGGCAAGCCAAACTTCTTGAGGAAAGGGATCTGTATAAGCAAATCCCCGAACCGTCTTCCCCTTCCAGGGACCGAGAATGAGGTAAAGCACGAGATTCGCGGCAACATAATTGAGCATCAGTGTGGTGATGATTTCGTTGATGGCCAGTCTATTCCGGCACCACGCAGCGAAAGCCCCCCACAGTGCTCCTCCCAAAAATCCAAGAATGAACATCGCAGGCAAAAGCAAGGAAGGGGGAAGAGGCGAAAAGAGCGCCACCCACGTTCCCACAATGGCTCCGATGAGCATCTGCCCCTCAGCACCGATATTCCACACCGAGGCCTGAAAGGACACCGCAAGACCCGCCCCGATAATGGCCAGAGGGATCATCCGCTTCACCGTCTCAGAAAGGGCGTAGAGACTGCCAAAGGCTCCCCGCCAGAAAACCCTGTAGGCCTCAAGGGGGGAAATCCCAAGAAAAGCAAAGAGTAGACCACTGACCAGGAAAGCCAGAAGGAGCGAGAGCACGGAGACAAAGAACACCATAGAGGCTGAGGGTTCAAGTCGTCTTGTTACCTGGAACCTCAGCCTCATCGAACCATCACGAGGCGTTCACCCGGAACTCCTCCCATCATCATTCCGATATCCCTGCGATCCTCCTCACTCCATCCACTCTGAGGACGTTTCCTTTCACCGAGGACGGTTCCTCTGTACAGGACGAGCACCCTGTCGGAAAGGGCGAGGATCTCATCAAGGTCGCCAGAAACAAGGAGAATGCCAACACCCTCCTCCTGCAAAGAGAGAAAGAGCCGGTGGATGAAATCAGTAGCCAGGATGTCGAGACCAGCAGTAGGGTTGGAAACCACAAGAACACGGGGACGAGAAGCCAGAACCTGCGCCAGGGCCACCCTCTGACGGTTACCCCCGGAAAGAAGACGCACCGGGAGTTGAGGAACAGGCGGCACAATCCGGTAGGTGGCAATCATTTCTTCTGCGTGTTCACGCACCTTCTTCCAGTCCACGAGGATTCCACGGCGGAAAGGTGCTTTCCGGTAATCCCGGAGGAAAAGGTTTTCAGCAAGGGTCAGATCCCCAACAAGCGCCATTCGGCGATCCTCGGGAACATATGCCAGACCTGCCTCGCGAACTTTCTGGGGGGACCATGCCGTGATGTCCACTTCGTCAACGAGGATACGTCCCCGCAGGGGAGAACGAAGACCGGCAAGGGCTTCGGTCAGCTCCCGCTGGCCATTTCCCACCACTCCGGCTATGCCCACAATCTCCCCTTCTCGAACCTCGAAAGACACCCCTCGTACCCCGGGGAATCCCCGGTCATCCAGTACCCAGAGGTCTTCAACCCGGAGAAGAGGGCGACCAGGAGAAAGTGCTTTCTTAGGCAGGGAAAGCACGATCTTCTCTCCCACCATCATGGTGGCAAGGGTTTCGAAATCGGCTTCACCTCGCGGAACCGTTCCCACTACTCTTCCCTTTCGGAGAACAGTAATGCGATCGCCGATCTCTCCCACTTCGCTGAACTTGTGGGTGACAAAAAGGCTTGTCTTCCCTTCTTCCTTCATCCTCTGCAAGACAAGGAAAAGCCTCTCCACATCCTTGGGGGTAAGCACGGAGGTGGGCTCATCGAGGATGAGAATCTCGGCTTTTCGAAGGAGGGCCTTCAGAATTTCCACCCGTTGCTGTTCCCCGGCAGAGAGCTGCCATATCCGGGCATCTGGATCCACATCAAGACCGTATTCCTTCGAGAGGTCCCGAATCATCTGCCGTGCCTGCGAAGCAGGAAAAAAGCGGGGAACCCGAGGAAATCCAAGCACAACGTTCTCCCATACGGTGTGGTTGGGGATAAGGCGAAAGTGCTGGTGGACCATTCCAATGCCCAGTTCTATGGCCACCCGGGGCGAAGGTATACGAACCTCCTTCCCCCGAAGGACAATAGTCCCCCCATCAGGCTGGTGGATCCCGTAGAGGATGTTCATGAGCGTGGTCTTCCCCGCTCCGTTTTCCCCAAGAAGCACGTGGACTGTCCCCCGCTCAACTCCAAAGCTCACCCGGTCATTGGCGAGGATACCTGGTGGGAAAATCTTGGTTATGTCTCGGAAAGCTACAATCTCCTGACACTCACAGGTCATGCTCTTCCTCCTGAGATACCCAACAACTCGTAATTATACTATTAGGGATTTGCAAGCAGCAATCTTCCTGCTACAATTGTGGCAGCTTCTTCAAAGGAGGGAGAACATGCTGGGGCTGCACGACTTCTGGATTATTCTTGTTTACCTTCTCTGTATTGGGAGTACCCTGCTCTGTGTGGTATACGGCCTGGTCAATTGGAATCGGGGTGGAGATGGTGTGCAACCAGAGAAAATCCTCCGCTGGGAGAAAGAAGAAGAGGAGCTAACGGAGTAAGGAGGGAGAAACATGTACCGTCTTGCCCTTGTGCTTGCAACGCTTGTGTACCTCCTCATCACGGGGTACCTCGGATACGTCGCCTACCGGAGGACTAAGACAACCACAGACTACCTTCTTGCCGGGCGGGAAGCCCACCCTTACATCATGGCCATGTCGTACGGAGCAACGTTCATCAGCACCTCGGCTATTGTGGGCTTTGGAGGGACAGCAGCACTTTTCGGACTGAGCCTTCTCTGGCTCACGTTCCTGAACATTTTTGTCGGGATATTCATCGCCTTTGTCTTTTTCGGCCACCGGACCCGTGCCATGGGATACAATCTTGACGCACACACCTTTCCAGAGCTTCTGGGAAAACGCTTCCAGTCGAGATTCATCCAGGTCTTCAGTGGCATTTTGATTTTCCTTTTCATGCCCATCTACGTCTCTGCAGTCCTCATGGGAGCCACGCAGTTTCTCACTGTGAACCTCAAGGTGGATTATGAAGCCGGTCTTCTACTCTTTTCCGCCATTGTCGCCCTCTATGTCATCATGGGAGGCTTGAAAGGTGTCATGTATACTGATGCCTTTCAGGGGACTGTGATGTTCGTCGGCATGCTCTCTCTCCTCTTTCTCACCTACTACCGCCTCGGGGGTGTGACCCAGGCTCACGAAGCCCTCACTGCTCTCACCCCAAAAGCCCAAGAGGTTTTTGGCGCCATGGGACACCGGGGATTCACCAGCATGCCTGCCTTTCTCTCCCCTCTCTGGTGGACAGTCGTGTCCACAATTGTCCTTGGGGTGGGTATTGGGGTTCTGGCGCAGCCACAACTTGTTGTTCGCTTCATGACTGTGCGGAGTAGCAGAGAGCTCAACCGGGCTACGGCCATTGGAGGGATTTTCATCCTTGCCATGACAGGAGTCGCTTTTGTTGTTGGGGCACTCACCAACGTCTACTTCTTCAACACCACTGGCCAGATTTCTTTCCTCGCCGCCCAGAAACAAGTCGATTCTATCATCCCCCTCTTCATCGAAAGAACCATGCCTTCATGGTTTAGCATTCTCTTCCTCGTCACGCTTTTTGCTGCAGCCATGTCCACCATGAGTAGTCAATACCACACGATAGGTACAGCCCTGAGCCGTGATATCTTCGAAACACTTACAGGGCGAAAGGGCACTATCGGCCTCAGCCGTGTTGGAACGTCTATCGGGATTCTTCTGAGTACCTTCCTTGGGTGGGGTCTGCCTCGCTTCTATGGCGCGGGGTCAGAAATCATTGCCCGGGGAACCTCCATTTTCTTTGGTCTCTGCGCTTCAACGCTTCTCCCCATGTACATCGGGGCTTTGTACTCCCGCCGCATCACCAAGGCCGGAGCCATCGCCGGAATGGTCGCGGGCTTTGTCGCAAGCATGTTCTGGTTCCTCTTCGTGCATGAAAAGGAATCCCAGGTCCTTGGGTTGTGCCATGCCCTTTTCGGACGGGGTGCCCTGTGGGGTCTTCCCTGGAAAGTCGTGGATCCCATCGTTATTGCGCTTCCTCTTGCCGCCCTCGTAACCGTCCTGGTGAGCCGCTTCACGCAACCCCCAGACGAGACTCACCTCAAAACCTGCTTCAATGGCCTCTCATGAAAGATGGCACCGGGAAACACCGGTTTCCCGGTGCCAGAGCGTGGTATAATACTTCAAAAGGCAAAAACTGCCTGCGGTGAGGAAGCGGAATGCTTCTGAAACCAAGGGGGTTAGTGAACCTGGTCTATTCCTCCCGCAGGCCAGGTTTTTGTTTTTCCGTCGGGAGGTGACGGCATGCTGACGAGAGACGTCCCACGTAACGTGCGAGAGTGGATGCAAAGCATCATCAGGGAAGAAGAAATCAACCGGTACCTTGTCAACGGGCGTGATTTTATCAATGACGAGGAGATTGAAGAACTCCTCCGAAAGTATCGGAATCCTGAGCCCCAGAGGGTCCGGGACATTATTGCCAAATCCCTTGCTCTGGAACGCCTTGAACCGGAGGAGACCGCAACGCTACTGAACGTTGAGGATGAGGAGCTGTGGGAAGAGATTTTCCAGGCAGCAGGTGAGGTGAAACGGAAGGTCTATGGAGACCGCATCGTCACCTTCGCCCCACTGTACTGCAGCAATTTCTGCGTCAACAATTGCCTCTACTGTGGATTCCGAAGGGACAATCACCTGCAGCAGCGGAGGCGGCTCACCATCGAGGAGGTTCGGAGGGAAGCAGAAGCTCTGGTTTCCATGGGGCATAAACGCCTCATCATGGTGTACGGAGAGCACCCTCTTTCTGATGTTGACTATATTGCCAGAACCATCCAAACCGTCTACGAAACAAAAGTCGGCAATGGTGAAATCCGCAGGGTCAACGTCAACGCAGCACCCATGGATATTGCCCGCCTTCGGGTCCTCAAAGAAGTTGGTATTGGGACGTTCCAGGTTTTTCAAGAGACGTACCACCACGAAACGTATCGAAAGGTTCATCCCGAAGGAACCCTTAAGGCCCATTACCGGTGGCGCCTTTATGCGCTGCACCGGGCCCAGGAAGCAGGAATCGATGATGTAGCCATTGGGGCACTCTTCGGACTCTACGACTGGAAGTTCGAGGTTATGGGGCTTCTCTACCATACCATAGACCTTGAACGGCATTTTGGAGGAGTCGGACCCCACACCATTTCCTTCCCCCGCCTTGAGCCGGCCATCAATACCCCCTTCGTCCAGGAAACACAATACAAGGTTTCCGATCGGGACTTCAAGCGACTCGTAGCCGTTATCCGTCTCTCTGTTCCCTACACCGGGATGATTATTACCGCTCGAGAGCCAGCACATATCCGTCGCGAGGTCATCCCTGTGGGGTGTACACAGACCGATGCTTCCACGCGTATTGGTATTGGGGCTTACAGTGATCGGTACACCGAACAGGACCTTAAACGGCAGCAATTTCAGATTGGCGACCCCAGGTCTTTAGACGAAGTGGTGCGAGAACTTGCCGAGATGGGATACATCACGTCTTTCTGCACTGCAGACTACCGCTGCGGGAGAACCGGAAAGTACTTCATGGGGATCGCCAAGAAGGGTAAAATCCACCATTTCTGCATGCCAAACGCCATTCTCACCTTCAAGGAGTACCTTATCGATTACGCCTCTCCGGAAACCCGGAGCGTCGGCGAAAGGCTCATCGAACAGAAGTTTGCTGAGCTTGATGAGGCTCTGAAACCCCTTGTTCGAGAGTACCTGGAGCGAATTGAACGTGGAGAAAGGGACCTCCGCATTTGAGACCTGGTTGAGGGAAATCCAGGAAGAAGTGGCAAAAAGAGAACTTCCAGATGCGCTGCGCACCGTCGCTGAGGAAATCCTCAAGCGTTACGGTACGCGCATATGGTTTGCCGAAATTTTGGGGAAACGGTGGTCCTACATTACCGGGTGCGGAGGGGAAGACCCTCTTCCCCTCCGCCAAATTCCTCTCACGTCGCGATTTGGACTTGTAGCAGAGAAATGGGAGTGTATTCCTCCTTTAGAGGGGGAAGCGATACTCGCCTTTCTGAGGGAATTCCTTGCTCAGACGGGGACTTCCTCGGCAAAAAGCGAAGGCTGAGAAAAGGAAGACACGGCCTTCTTGCCCCGGAAAAGGAGAAAAGGCAGAGCCCTTGCGGTGGAGGGTCCGAGCTTCTTGAGAACCTCCGGAGTGATGCGAACTCCCTGTCGGCGCAGCGCAAGGATGCTCTTGGCTGTCTCCGGCCCAATCCCGGGAACGCGGATGAGTACCTCATAAGGTGCTCGATGGACTTCAACGGGAAAGTACTCGGGGTGCTGGAGCGCCCAGACAGTCTTGGGGTCTTTCGAAAGGAAAAGATTGCCATCGTCCCTCACAGGGATTTCCTCGAAGGAGAAACCATACTTTCGGAGAAGAAAGTCGGCCTGATACAGCCGGTGTTCCCGCCAGGTGGAAACCCCAGGCATGTCCTCAAGTGGGGTTCCCACAATGGGTTGAAAAGCACTGTAGTACACACGCTGTGCCTGGAATTCCTGGTAAAGCACAGCTGCTACTTTGAGGATTTCCCGATCTTTTTCCCCAGCTGCCCCCACGACGAATTGGGTGGTGAACCCTCCACGGAGTTTCCCCTTTGTCTGGAGTTCTCGAAACCAGGAAAACTTTTCAAAAATGCGTGCAAAGTCCTTCTCAGGAGCAATCCTTCTGAGGTGTTCCAGAGAAGGTGCCTCGAGGTTCACAGAAATACGGGTCGCGAACTTTGCAGCCTCTTCCACAAAGTCCAAGCCGACTTCAGGCAGAACTTTCAAATGGATGTACCCCGGGAAGCGGTACCGAGAGCGGAGAATCTCGGCCACCTTAATCATGTCTTCCATTGTCCGGGAGGGTTCCCGGAAGACTGCAGAACTCAGGAAAAGTCCCTGCACAAGACCTCTCCCGTAGAGGTTCATGAAAAGACGGGCAAGCTCTTCGGGGACGAACGTTGCCCGGGGAGACGTTCTTCCGGCCCGGTTCGCACAGTAGAAACAGTTGTGAATACACTCGTTGGAGAGGAGTATCTTCAGGACCGGAACCCTTCGACCATCGGGGAGGGCAACGGGGTAAATCCATCCACCCCTGGGATGGCGGATACGTGACGCTCCTCCAAAACACGACCCGCACAGGTCAAACCGCGCTTCAGAACCAAGAAGGACAAGCTTTTCTTCGGGATCCTTCACCATCTGCCCCCAAAGTACATTGTACCTCTTCCCCAAATATTTTGCCAATCCCCTTGCGCATCCCCAGAACCTCCTGGTAATTTTCAGAAAAAAGGAGGAAACTGGAAATGTATCCTAAGCGTATCCTCTGCTTTGGCGATTCCCTCACCTGGGGATGGGATCCGGAAAGCCAGGACCGCTTTCCCCCTGAAAAACGCTGGACGAGGGTTTTAGCTCGCCTCCTCGGGGAAGGCTACGAAATCATCGAAGAGGGACTGAATGGCCGTACCACGGGCTTCGACGATCCCATTGAGGGTGACAAGAACGGTCGACGACATCTTGTGATGCTCCTTGAGACCCACAGACCAGTGGATCTCGTCGTCATTCTCCTTGGCACCAACGACCTGAAGCAACGGTTCAACCTCCACCCTGCAGACATCGCCCAAAGCGCGGGAGAGCTGGTGAAAATTGCCCAGAGAAGTTCTGCCGGGCCAGGTGGTCGTGCTCCCCTGGTGCTTCTCATTGCCCCACCACCGATTGGACCCCTACCTCAGGAGGCGGAAATTTTTGCAGGAGGGGAGGAAAAATCCCGAAAACTCGGACACCTCTACCGCCTCCAGGCGGAACGACTCAGGTGTCTCTTCTTCGATGCCCAGGAAGTGGTACGGACAAGCCCCAGAGATGGCATTCACTGGGATGCCGAGGGTAATCGGGCCTTTGCCGAAGCCTTAGCAGGGATAATCCGGCAGGCTCTGTAGGAGGAACAGAGCATGGAGAAAATCGCTATTTTGAGGGAGAAGTTCACCAGGGAGGGATATGCCCAGTTTCTCGGAATGGAACTCGAGGAGCTTGCTGAAGGCTATGCCCGGGTACGGATGAAGGTACAGGAACACCTGCACAACATCTTCTCCATCCTCCATGGAGGGGCGCTCTTTTCCCTGCTTGATGAAGCTTTTGAACTCGCCTGCAACTCCCACGTAGAGGATGCAGTGGCCATAAGCGTCACCGTGCACTACATGAGACCTGTGGTCTCCGGAGAGCTTGTTGCTGAGGCAAAAGAGGTTGCTCTCACTCCGAGAACTGGTCTTTACAGCCTCACGGCATACAACGGAGATGGGATACCCGTTGCCTTCGCGCAGGCACTCTGTTACCGAAAAAGAAAGGACTGAGGGGAAACCCCTCAGTCCTTTCTTTCCCCCATTCTGGCGTCGAGCACAAGAAGCCCTGGCCCTTCCCCTGCCATCTTGAGATATCCCAAAATCTCCGAAGCGTTCTTTTCTTCCTCAACCTGCTCGTCAACAAACCATTGCAGGTGGGTCATGAGGGGATAGTCTTTCTCTTCTCGGGCCATTTCGTAGAGCTTGTGAATCATCCCTGTGACTTTTTTCTCGTGCTCCAGAACCGCCTCAAACATGGCCTTGAGAGAAGGATACTCCACAGGAGGTTGCTCGATAGCCCGGAGCACCACGCGCCCTCCCCGGTCATTCACAAAATCGAAAAGGCGCATGCCGTGGGCGACTTCCTCTTTTGCCTGTACCTTAAGCCAGTGGGCAAACCCCTTGAGGTTCATAGCCTCACACTGCGCCGCCATCGCCAGATAAAGGTAAGCAGAATAAAACTCGTTTTTAATCTGCTCGTTCACCGCCTCTTCAAGACGCTTACTCAGCATAAGAATCCTCCTTTCCCAGGAATTTTTACCTTCTAACCCCTGAGAGATGCTCCGAATTCCCGTCCCAGCTGTTGTACCCGTTGCCGGTCCTCTTTTGTCCCTCCACCGCGGAACTCAAAGGCAACCGTCATCTCCCAGCCAAGCTCACGGGCGAAGCGCTCAATCTCCCTCCTCGCCCCTCCAGACCACCCAAAGCTCCCAAGGTACATCGCCCTTTTGTGCTTCACGTTTTTGCGAAGTGCCAGGTCAAGGACCTGTGCTACCGGTGGGAAAAGTCCGGCCTCATACGTCGGTGCCCCAACCACAACACCCTTCTTCTCCCAGAGGGAAGCCAGAATGTAGCTTGGATGCACCCGCCGGGCATCGAACATGTCGACCTGAACTCCGCTTTCGGCTATCCCCTGAGCCAGGGCATCCACCATGGCTTCGGTGTTGCCGTACATCGAGCCATAAAGCAACGTAACTCCCACTTCTCCTCCACTTTCAGCGTACTGAGACCACTTCCGGTAAAGCTCGATGATCCGCCCCGGGTTCTTCCTCCAGATGAGACCGTGAGAGGGAGCCACGATGGAAATCGAAAGCGGCGAGAGTTTCTCGATGGCTTTCAGGACCATAGCGCTGTACTTGGCCACAATGTTCGCAAAGTACCGGAGCGATTCCCTGATGTAAAAATCGAATTGCGGGCACTCGTCCTCGAAAATCGCCCCCTGAAGGGCTCCATAACCTCCGAAAGCATCACAGGAAAAGAGGACCTGCGTTTTCTCCTCATACGTCACCATGGTCTCTGGCCAGTGGACCATGGGAACATGGTAGAAGACCAGTTTCTTTTCCCCCAAGTCGATCCGTTCCCCGTCGCGGACGACCTGAACACCTTCGGAAATGCCATAAAAGGCTGAAACCATGTCTTTCGCCTGAGGTGAACAGAGAATAACTGCCTGAGGAGCGAGTTTCCTGAGAACCCTTAAAACTCCCGTGTGGTCTGGTTCCATGTGGTTGAGGATGATGTAGTTGAGGCTTTCAAGGGGAATGCGCTCGCCAATCTGTGCAAGGTACTCATCAACCTTCAGGGATTTAGCGAGATCAACGATGGCATTCTTCTGGTCAACAATGAGGTACGAATTATAGGAAACCCCTTCCTGCGTTATGGGCCAGAGACCTTCAAAAAGGTCTGTGGTGTGGTCGTTGACACCAATCCAGTAGACACCGGGGCAAACCTCCACCGAGGGCATCGCCATCCCTCCTCTCTTTTCCCGCGTTGCTCCATTGTACCAGACCTTAAGGCGCCTCAAAAGGGGGATATATACGGTTTTTCTCCTCAAGGCTCAGAAAACAGTTAAGGAGAAAGGCAATAGCGAGGACCCCAAGAAAAGACATGAAGTACCTCGAAGCGGCAAAGACCGGCCCGAGATTCTGTATCTCAAAAAGGAGCATTGGGATTTTCATTGTTGACCACGCTCCGAGGAAAACCCATATATTCCGCAAGCTTACACCCTTTCGAAGGAGAACTTCAGCCACGGGGAATGCAGCGTAAAGAGGACCAGCAGCAAAGGCCCCCAGGGCCAGAGCTATACCGATACCAACCATCCCTGAAGCCTCTCCCAGCCGTTTCACCACCATTTCCCTGGGGATCCACACATCGAAGAGCCCAACAAGAATAAACACGGGCGGGACAACACTGAGCATGAAAAGGATATTCTGCAGGGCTACCGTAAAGACTTTTCTCCCCAGGAGGGGAGAAAAGAAAAACGTAACGAAGCACAGTCCCAGAAGAACGAAAAACCCCCGGTAGGTTCGAAGAATATCCTTGACCATGGTTCATCTCACCACCTTTACAAAGATCCAGACTCCGTACCCTATGAGAAAAGCGTAACAGTAGGCCAGGAGATTTCGCCATACTGCGGCTTTTACCCCAAAGTATCGGATCTCAAGGGGGAGGGTCACAACGCCGACCATCATGAGGGTGGAGATGAATACGGCCATCTGGGCAACTCCCGCGCCATGGTCAAGGAGCACCTTTGCCATGGGAAAAGCGACAAAACCAGGAACAAGGGTAACCGCTCCAACGACAGAGGCAAGGAGATACCCCAAAAAACCACTTTTTTCTCCCAGAAAAGCGGCAATGGTTGCCTCAGGAAGGAGGACCACAACCAGGGCAAGAACGAGGAGGACCACAAGGAACGCAGGGAGAATGTTTGCAAAGCTTTTCCAGGCTTTTCTGAGTGCTTGTTCCGCCTTTTTTCGATCTCTGGCAAAAGAGAAGGCAAGCCAGGAAAGGGCAAGACCGTAGAGAACAAACGTGGTGACATCACCCATGGTGTTCACTCTCCCTCTGGAACTTCTCGTACTCTTCAAGAAATCTCTGAAGCCTTAGTACTTGCCTCCGCACGTGCTCTGCCCAAAGCCGGAGTACTGTTTTGCCTTCCCCGGTGAGGGTATAGATTCTCTTTGCCGGCCCTGAAGTTTCCGTAACCCACTCCGAGGAAACCCATCCATCCTCTTCCATTTTTCGAAGGGTTCGATACACGAGTCCAGGGTCTGGGGATTCATCCTCAAGGAGAAAGTGTTTCAGCCGCTCCATGAGTTCATACCCGTGAGAAGACCGAATGGCAAGACACAGAAGGAGACACGGCTGCAGAAACCGTTCAACCCTGAATCCCGGACACTCACAGTGCGACGAAAAGCACATGGGCTTCACCTCTTTAAGGCATCACTTATATGCAAAATGCATATATAGGTTATACATCCAAGCTTCTGCTGTCAAGAGCTCTGTGGTATACTTCCTTGAAAGCGAAAAAAGTGAATAGCGCTACCTTTTCCAACCTTCGGGGCAGGGTGAGGAGGACGCTTTCCTCCAATTCCCAACCGGTGGTGATGCCCCCTTTTGAGGGGACGAGTCCATCAGCCTCAGCGGTTGAACCGGTGAGAATCCGGTGCCGACGGTACAGTCCGAATGGGCGAAGGTTGGTTCCATTGTCTTTCAAGCCCCAACGAAGGTTGGGGCTTTTTCTTTTTGCAAAGCCAGAAGGGAAGGTGAAAAAATGGAAAAGGGAAACTGGGTGGTCAAGAAGGGACTGGCGGAGATGCTGAAAGGAGGTGTCATCATGGACGTAACAAGTCCCGAAGAGGCTTGTATTGCTGAGGATGCAGGAGCAGTCGCCGTTATGGCCCTTGAACGTGTTCCAGCTGACATTCGCCGCGAAGGTGGCGTCGCCCGAATGGCTTCAATCGAGAAAATCGTCGCCATTATGGAAGCCGTGTCTATTCCGGTCATGGCCAAGGTTCGTATCGGGCATATTGCCGAAGCCATGGTTCTTGAAGCTCTGGGAGTGGATTTCATCGATGAGAGCGAGGTCCTCACTCCAGCAGATGAAGAAAACCACATTGACAAACACGCTTTCACCGTGCCCTTCGTCTGTGGAGCCCGGGACCTGGGAGAAGCCTTGCGGAGAATTCAGGAAGGCGCAGCGATGATCCGCACCAAAGGTGAAGCGGGCACAGGGAACGTCGTTGAGGCTGTGCGGCACATGAGACGGATCACTCGCGAGATACACTACGTCTGCTCTCTCCCCCCTGAGGAACTTCCCAGAGTCGCCAAGGAAATGGGTGTCTCCCCTGCTCTCCTTGAGGAAGTTCGCAGAGAAAAGCGACTTCCTGTCGTGAATTTCGCCGCTGGTGGCATTGCTACCCCTCAGGATGCTGCCCTTCTGCGACTCCTTGGAGCCGATGGCATCTTTGTTGGCTCGGGAATTTTCAAATCAGAGAACCCTCCCGCCTTTGCAAGAAGTATCGTCCAGGCCTGTGCCTTCTTTGACGATAAAGAAGCCCTTCTTGAAGCGTGCAGAGGAATTGGGGGAGCCATGAAAGGTCTTGTGAAAGAGGAGTTTGTGGTACTCCTCCAGGAACGGGGGTGGTAGCGGTGGAAATCGGTATTCTCGGCTTTCAAGGAGGCGTTGAGGAACACGAGCGAGTTCTCCAGCGGCTTGGGGTAAAGACCAGGAGAATCCGGTACGCAAGAGATCTCGAGGGAGTCGATGCCATCGTTTTTCCTGGAGGAGAAAGCACAACCATAGGAATTTTCCTCCAAAACGGGGATCTCGTGCAACCCCTTCGGGAAGCCCTTATCCAAGGCATGCCTGCACTTGCAACCTGTGCAGGAACAATCCTCCTTGCCCGGGAAATCGAGGGGAAACACTTTGCTTCCTTAGGGATACTCCCGATAAGGGTGCGGAGAAACGCCTACGGCAGGCAAAGAGAGAGCTTCGTTGCCCCGCTCACTCTTGCCTTTGACCCATCACGACCCTTTCCTGGAGTGTTCATCCGGGCACCCCAGATTGCAACGGCCAGTCCAGAGATCCACCTCCTCTCCTCTCTTGACGGGCAACCGGTAATGGTGCAATACGGCGCTATCCTCGGATGCACGTTCCATCCCGAGCTTGCGGAGGACACACGGGTGCACGAATACTTCCTGAAAATCGCTTCTTCCCGGAAACCCAGGATATAAAGCTCCAAAAAAATTTCGTCCGCTCCCCTTGACAGAGAAGAGAAAAGGGGCAATAATAAAACTGCCACAGGTTTCGGGAAGCTGGAAGTTGGGGAGCTGGCAGAAGAGGGAATCCTCAGGCTGCTGGGTCTTGCAATGGAAGGTTTGCTGAGACCTGTGGTGTAGATTGCGGGTCCCGAGGAATCTCGAGATCCCAGTGAGCTGAGGGGTTTCCCCTGATGCTCCTACGGAGGTCGCAGAGCTCCGGCCTCTGAAGCAAAAACTGGGGTTCAAGGGGTTTGTTGGGACCCGCAGTTTTTTACAGTACCTTAGTACCACTGAGAGAGTAAGAATCGGTTACCTATAAAGACGTTCTTCAGCCCCGCCGCCTGGCACTTCTTGAGCGCCTCCTCGGCGTGGCGAACGGATGTCGTCGGGAGATTGTCGAAGAAAAAATTCGGCGCAAAACCCAAAAGGACGTAGGGAATATCAGGATTAAGACGGGCAATAAAAAGGGCAATCTGCTCCACTTCCTCCTCAGGGACATACCCAGGCACCAAGGGAGTGCTCGCCACAACGGTGGGCCTTTCGTACTTTTTGCTTTCCTCAGCAAGCCAGGCAAAGTTTTCGAGGGTCCTGCGATTTGTCACTCCGGTGAGGGCAAAGTGAATACGCTCGTCAAAGGCTTTTAGATCCACCTTGAGAATCCCTCCACTTTCGCAGGAGAGCTGGTACATCCTCTGGAGGATTCCAGGATGCGCTGTTCCATTGGTCTCCCAGCAAATGCGAACCACCGCCTTGGCCTTTTGGGCAAATGCAAGGGCATGGACTACTTGAGGCACTGGATCCCCACCAAAAAAGCATACACAGGCAACTCGTGGGTGCAGTGCTTTGAGGAGGTCTTCAACGCTTGCGAGAGGTTTCCGCTCAGCAAGAAGATGGTGAAAATGCCAGTTCTGACAGAAAAGGCAATTCAGGGAACACCCCGCATAGAAGACGGCAAGGTTCTGGTACCCAAGGTGTTTCCTCTCAGGACAAACAGAAGCTGCCACGCAATTCGTCGGAAGGTCATCATAGTACCACTCCAGAAGACCCCTTTTTGGTGTTCCCGCCCAACGCTTTCCCTCCTCAACCAGACCGCAGAAACTCTTCTCCCCCTGTGCGCAGGCATGAACACAGAGCCTGCACCGGGAAGTCCCTGAAGGCGCCGGATAGGGAAGGCCAAAAGACTGGCGCGCCCGACGATGAACCTCCTGAATATGGGAACGTACCTGAGAGAAATTCTCAATGATGCATCTGCGACAAAGGCCCAGAAAATCGGCAATGAGAAAGGACCTTTCTCCACAGAAAAAGCAACGCCCCTCACGTGGCTCCTCCATACTCCATCACCGGGACATCACCCCCCAGCTGGTCAAAAACCCCGATTTCCTCTCCAGGACAACCCTCCTGCAATGTTCCTTCTCTCTCGAGAAATACTCTCCACGGAAAACCCTGCTCTTTTAGGTGTGACACATCCTGTTCCATTTTCTCCTGCTGCCCCAGAGCCCTGTACGTAAGCGCCCGGAAAGCATATCCTCTGAGGAAAGCAGGGTTCAGAAGAATCGCTGCGGAAAAATCCTCAAGGGCCTTCTCGTACTCTCCTTTTCTGTAAAAGCACAGACCACGGGCAAAATATGCCCGGAAAAGGGCCGGATCAAGGTGAATGGCCTCACTCAGGCTTTCTACTGCCTCTTCGTAGTGCCCAAGCTCAAGCAGGACTATGCCCTTGAGGTAATGAGCTTTGGGATTCTGTCTCTGTAGGGTGATAACCTTTGAGAAATCCTCAAGCGCCCTGTCGTGGTTTCCTTTCTGAAAGAAATAGGTACCCCGAAGCAGGTACAGCCTTGGATCGAGGGGTCGAAGACTCAAAGCTTTTGAAACATCCTGCGCAACAAGCTCTTCACACCCCCTGTGCCTGAGAACAAGCAGCGCCCGGTAGTAGAGCGCTTCGGCATCAGAAGGATTCAGTGCAATGCACTGCGTGAGGTCTTCCACTGCTTCCCTGTGCTTCCCCTGCTCTGCAAGCGCTATAGCCCGGTTAAAGAAGGCCTCAGAAAGACGTGGGTTCAGCTCACAGGCTCGGGAGAGGTCCTGTAAAGCCTCTTCAAGCCGACCCAGCGAGAGGTAGGCATTCCCCCGGTTGTTATAGGCCTCGGCGAAATCGGGTCGCAGCGCAATCGCCTTCGAGTAGTCAGCAAGCGCTTTTTCGGCTTCCCCAAGGGCAAAATGGGCATTACCACGGTTCACATACCCTTCGGCGTAATCCGGCTTCAGCTCAAGAAGAACATTGTAGGTCTCAATGGCTTCCCGGTACCGTTTCTCCCGGAGATACCTGAAGGCAAGAAGAACGAGCCTTCGGAGCTCTGGAGAGAAAACATCTCGAACCTCAATACGCGAGAGATAAAGCGCCAGGACCGCAAGCGCTGCAAGGAGAAGGAGAAACACCAGTTCTCTTACCTCCACCCTTTTTCTTCTCATTTTAGCAGAAAAAGGGCCTCAGGTAAGCTTTTCGAGCTCGATATTACCCTCCACGCCAAGAAGGTCTTCAAAAACCACGACAACTCCCTCCAAAGAGGGAATGCGCCGGGCTAAACGTAAAACGGAAGCAACATCTTCTCTTTTCCGAACCCGGTTGGCGAGACTCGTCGCCCAGGCATCAGCTAAAGCTGCGGATTTGGCCACGACAACGACGGCATCGGCATGCCCAAAACTCAAAGAAGGACCCACTTTCCCTGAAGAGGTGGCAACCCCCCAGGTACTTCCACCGCGCAGTCGAATGCCTATCCTGAAACTGAAGGGAGAATCCTCGCCAGCATAAACGGCCACCAGGCGATCCCGTGAAGAGGTTACAAGAAGGTCTCCCCCGTTTTCGATGATGAGCTCAGGACTGAAAGGCAAAAGTTCTTCCGCAATAGCTTCGTTGATGGCTCCTGCTACCGCGGCCATTGGCCCGACACCGGCTTCCTGTGCTGCCCAGCCCATACGCCGGCATATCCGAGGAGCAAAAGAGGGAACAGGGATAGGAGTGAGTGATTCGGCAAAGCGGGGATCATATCGGATATAGGCTTCGAGATTCCTTCGCTCCCGAAGAAGACGGGCCTCCGCTTCCTTTTTGAGGTCCTTCTCGGCGAAGATGAAGAGGTCACTTTCCTTCACCTTCACCGAGAAGGACACAAGATCCCCGGCCTGCATATACTTTCGATACCACCGCTCCACATACCGGTGCACTTAAAGGAGCGCCTCCATGGCATGGGTTGGGCAGGCGAGGATACAGAGTTCACAGGCAATACACTTCGCCGGATCATACCGCACAAGGAAGGAGGGTCGCTCCATCGAGAGCGCTCCTGTGGGACAGAGGCCCACGCAGGTGCCGCAGTGGTAACACCGCTCTTCCACCATGCGGATGTCCTGGCTCAAGGGCTCGACAAAAACACCCCTTTCCCTCAAGAATGCCAGACCCTCCTCCTGTCTATCCCGGCCACCAATGAGCTCCATCACCATAATCCCTTCCCGATGGGGAGAAATAGAAGCCCGAAGGATGTTGAAGCGTAATCCAAAGCGCAAAGCAAGCTCGCAGACGATCGGACGATCGGCCACCTCTCGAGGAAACCGGAGGACAACTTTCTTCGAACCGTTGTTGCTCATCATCCCTACCTCCCAACGATCACGCTGGCCTCAACGGGACGTTCCACAAGGTTCTTGAACCGCACACCCGATTCCACTCCGGGAAGCTGGGCAACCGGCTGGGTCAAGGTGAACTTTCCTTCCTGAATCCATTTCTTGAGCGTCAAAGCAACCTCTCTGGCCTTACTGTAGCTAGACATGGGAGAAGTGGGTACTTCCTTACCCCCAATTGTAATCTTGCCACTTCGAAGCTCGGCATAACTCACATACCCCAGAATTTCCCCCGTTCCATAGGGATAAGCGTGGCTATAGTCCACCACGGGGGCCAGAATCTCTTCATCGCTCACCGAACAGTAGTACAGCGTTTCTTCGTCGAGAATGGGGATTGGAATACCAAGTCCAAGGGCAAGAGAACAGCCATACCCCCGAATGCTCACCCCCCAGAGCCAGTGGGGACTCATCCCTTTCAGGTCACCAATGACCGCAATGGTTCCTGCTCCACCCTTGGGTATTCCCCGCTCCGTCCGTTCAACGGCTGGGTTGTGTTGTGTCCCCTGCCAGGCCACGTATCCAATTCCCCCACCAAGGAAGATCTTAGTCCCTATGCCTATGACCCGGTAATACGGGTCATTCAGAAGCGGTGAAAGCTGCCCAGCCGAAGAATACCCTGCGTTGCCCATCCGAGGAAGAAGAACTCCAAGGTACGTGTAAATGGTCTTGTCTGAGAGGTTCACCGCCACATTGTAGTTCTGGTACGCATTCCGGGGATTAAAAAGATAGGCCTCGTTGAGATCCCGAATGTTGATCCAGGTGACGAGCTTCTTTCGGGGGTAGCAATCCGTCCCATAGGCATAAGCCTCAAGGAGCACGTCTTTTCCTGCCACGAGGTCCTGAATGACGTGGCCACCACCGTAGCGGAATTCCCCAGGGTGAACCTTGTTCAGAGGATCGTCCTTTGCCGGTTGTGTGGCTCCGATGTAGAGGTCGACGGCAGCAAGACCGGCATAGGCCATGACCCCGTTTAGATACGCCTCATGGATTTTCATCCTGGGCTTTGTGTGACCAATATTCAGAAAGGCCCCTGAAGAACACATGATTCCGAAGGTACCGGTTGTGACCACATCAACCTCCCGGGCAACTCTCTCCACCCCTTTTTCCCGTACAAGGTCTACGACTTCCTCTGCAGTCACAACCACGACCTGGCCCTTTTTGATTTTCTCGTTGATTTCCTCATAGGTTCGAAGCTTCGTACCCATGGCAACACCCCCCACTATAAAAATCAACCCCTCGTCCGAAGGGACGAGGGGTTGTGCTCGTGGTACCACCCTTCTTCGCTGACTCCGGGGAAGCCAGCCTCTTTACCGGTGCTCCTCCACACCGCGGTCCTGTAACGGGAACCACCCGTCGGTCACTACTCCCACTTCGTCACCGCAACTCCGGGGCCATGTTCATCAGGTCAGGAATACCAGGCTCCCACCTCTCCCTGGCTCTCTCTGATTCCCTTCCTGACTACTCATCCCCTTCATCGTTTCTGGGCTGGGGATATTATACCATGACGATAGGAATTGTCAAGAATGATACCACTCGTTCGGAAGATATTCCCGTTCTGCCTCGAACATATCGTCGACCATTCTTTTGATTTCATCAAGTGAAAGAACCGCCGCAGTGAGAGGATCATAATAGAGCGCATAGTAGATGTAGTCTCTGCACTTTTCCAGAATGCCACGCACCGCCATTTCCTGACTCTGCACCACCATGCGGTTTAAGGCTGCAAGCTGCAAAGGTAAATCCCCGACGAAAGCAGGCCGAATACGCCCTTTCTCGACAAAGCAGGGAACTTCAACGATACACTGAGGGGGAAGGTTCGTGATAGTACCCCGGTTGGGGAGATTGATATTCGCCCGGAAAATCCCCCCACCCTCAAGGGCGTAGATAATCTTCATCCCGTACTCTTCGCTCTCCTCGTAACTTAGAGGTTCTGCGCCACTTGCAATTCGCTCAAGTTCCTGCTCGTAACTCTCCCGGTCCTTTCCGTAGAGCTTGAGGATGAACCCTGTTTCGCCATTCCATCCTCCTCCCGGGGTGAAGCGCTGCAAGAGGTCTGGTCTTTTCCTGAACCAGGGGTTGTACTCTGAATTGTGGCCACTTGACTCGGTAACAAAGTACCCGAGGTGCTTGAGCATTTCAACACGGGTAGTATCCTTCTCCGCAATTTCGGGATCCCAAGCTTTCTCCCTCAGGAGAGGGTACACGTCCCTCCCTCGAAGGCGAAGCTCCAGAAACCAGGCCTGGTGGTTGATCCCCGCAACCCAGTACTCGAGGTCCTCGAGAGGCCAACCCATGTATTCAGCAATCTGCTTTGCGGTATGCTGGACACTGTGGCAGAGGCCGTAGAACCGCAAAGAGGGATGCACTTCTTTCACGACCCAGCAGAGAATCGACATGGGGTTCGTATAATTAAAGACAAAGGCTTCAGGACAGAGCTCTGCTATATCCCGGCAAATATCAAGAATCACCGGTGCGGTCCGCAGAGCCCGGAAGATGCCCCCAGGACCGATGGTATCCCCAATACACTGGTCTACCCCGTAACGCAGGGGGATTTCAATGTCCTTCCGGATGGCTTCGATATCACCCACGAGAATAGAGATAAAAATGTACTGTGAACCCCCAAGGACTGCCCTTCGATCTGTTGTAGCTGTGATTCTCTCAATAGGAATGCCATTTTCGGCAAAGATTCGCTGAGCGATTCGGGTGATGTAGGAAAGCCGCCGCTCGTTAATATCCACAAGGGCCACCTCTATCTCTTCACGGGGAAAGGGCAATCGCACAAGATCCACGAGGAGTCTTCGAGTAAAAATCAGACTTCCTGCACCGATAAAGGTTACCTTCACCGTTCATCCCTCTCTTTCCCAGGATTCCAGAATATCCGTTATGCTTGTAAGTGCCGGCCACATCCGGAGCGGAGGCAGGTCTTCGCTCACACAGAACATGAAACGGCTCCGATCCACTCCCTGTAACGCTGAAAAGAGGTGTTGTCTTACTGTTTCCTCCTCCTGGAAACACCAGTAAGCCGGGACATTGGCGACAATGCTTTTCTCAGGCCACTTCTGCTGGGCTTCCCTCACTTCCAGATTGCCCCCCGCACCGGGGAGGGTGAACGACTCGATCACATCGATAGAAGTCTCACCAATGAGTTCTTGGAGGTGCTTGAGTTTCCCGTCCATGTGGACAGCAAAGAGCTTTCCCTTTTGATGAAGGATTTCCGAAACACGCTGATAAAAGGGGAGACAGTATCGTTCAAAAAAACGGGGTGTAGTCATGTCTTCAGTAACATTGTCCCACACATGCACCACTCTAAGAGGCGAGGAAGCTGCAATGGTGTACTCTTCTTCCGCCTTCTTACCTAAGAGGGTTAACACTTCCTCGACCAGATCAGGTCTTTCTGCAAGGTCGGTAAATAGTCTCTCGGGGCCGGCCAGGTCCAAGAGTAACCTCTGAAAAGGGCTCCTCTCCACATGAGCAAAAACAAGGCCATCTTCACCCAGATTCTCTTCAGAGATTCTGAGAGAATCAAAAACAGGGTGAAAAAAGGTATTTTCCAACACATACATAAGCACTTCGTAATCACGCGGCTCTTTGATAAAGAATTCCTTTATCCACCGACTTCCATAAGTAGGATCGATCACTGAAAGCTCGGTAAGTTGACCTCGAGGCGTAGAAAGACGGCGTACGATATACTTTTTCCCTTCTTTCCAGAACTCCTGTTCCCCCCTTTCCACCCCACGGAGTTCTATGGAAGACGCACTCTCAAAGTGGAAAAGAATCCAACCACGCTCGCGAAGTGCTCGTTCCTTGTCCCCTCGGGGTAGGAGAAACGAATATCCTGCCCGGAGAATAGTGGTCCCCCGATAAGTCCCCTCGAAAAGGGAGAGGATGTCCCTCGCACTCATACCTTTTCCTTAGAGGCAGCCGTAGTGATGTACAGCCTGGTAAAGGGCTATAATATTCTCTACCGGAGTTAGCGGCTGGATGTTGTGGCAAGGAGCCACAATGAAGCCGGTTCCATCAGAAGCCAGAGTTTCAAGGAGGAAACATACCTCTTTCTCCACCTCTTCAGGACTTCCAAAGGGGAGAGTCTCCTGGTTATCCACCCCGCCATGGAAACAGAGCGATCTTCCAAAGTCTTCCTTCAAGCCTCTGGGGTCCATTCCCGGCAACCGCCATTGAACGGGGTTGAGGACTTCGATCCCCAGGTCTACGAGGAGGGGAATCACGTCCCGAATTGCTCCATCATCATGGTGAAAAACCTTAATGCCAAAAGATTTGGTGAGGCCAATGAGACGCCGATAGTGAGGAACAAGGAATTCCTCAATCATTTTGATACTCATCACCAGTCCCCGCTGGGTCCCCAGGTCATCAGTTACTTCGGCGATATCGATATACCCCTGGCCAGCCTCGAAAAGCTTTTCGTGCAACGCATAGAGGAAATCGACAATTTTCCCCAGGACAAAGTGAACATACTCAGGGTTTTCCACAAGATCGATGTAGGCTTGTTCCAAACCGCGAATAGTGGTATAGGTGTAAAAGGGTGACATGTACCCACATTGGATGGCATAACCCTGATATCGCTTGCACTCTTCGGCAAGAGTGGAAAAGTCAAACCAATCCACCTTAGGAAAGGTATAGGAAGCCTGCACCGCCTCTACAGTGTTCAAATGAGCAAGTGGACGCTCTTTCACCTCCCAGTAGGTCGCTTTCCCATTGAGGTAGGTTGTACGCTGGTACCTGACCCCCCAGATATCCTGGTCTTCGGGAAGGGGAGGACCAACATAGAAGCGTGAGACTGGTACCCAGATGACGCTGGGGGTGAGGTTGATAATCTTGTCAATTCCCAAGGATTTCCAGAGTTCTACATCTTCCTCCACTCCCAGGTGCCTTTTTAATCCCTCCACAACTTCAGGTGTCCCCCAGAAGTCACAGGGAATACGGTCGGGCCTTTCGTGATGAATAACGGCAAGGATTCTCTCTCTGGCTTCCATAATTATCTCCTTGTCATGTCCCCATCCCCACAAGGACTGGTGGGGATGGGGACAAAAATTCACTCTTTTGGTGGTGCGATTAAGGGGTCAATCCATTTCTGCAGTTCCACGAGCGTTTCTTCAACACCCTGCTCTCCGGTTATTGCTGCTTTCGTGACGATTTTCCCGATACCTTCGTGGTAAGGAGTAGCCTGCCCCGGCGGGAAGTTGCGTACCTTTCTGTATTTGAGAAATTCCTTGAAGTAGGGAATCACAATGTTTTCTTTAGCAAGTTCGTTCATGTAATTTTCATCGTTCAAAACAGAATTGAGCGCTGGGCCTTCGTAAACTGCAGTCAAACGGTGAATTTCCGGTTGGAGCATGAAGCGAACAAACTGAATAACCTGGTTCTTGTTGGCCTTGAAATTCGCCCCGTACTTATTCACCACCACTCCCCAGCAGTGGCCAATGCCGTAAGGTCCAGCAGGACCGGCCGGGAAGTTCATTACACCAATAACATCGCTCAGATTTTCCACTGCAGCAATTCTCCCCATCTCTGCCCAATCACGGAGCATGGCTACCTTGCCTTCCCGGAAAAGACCCCTGCTTTCATCGTAACCAATGGCAGAAAGCGCCGGCGGAGCAATGCTCTTGTAAACTTCGACCATGAACTCAAGGGCTTGCTTGGCCCGTGCATCTGGAACGCCCCCCGGGGCGAGTTCCCATTCTTCTCCTCCAGCCTGGTAGAGAAATTCACAGAAGTTGTTGTACATTTCACCCGGAGTTCCCTGAGTTACGTAGCCCCATTGATCAGGCGTGCCATCGCCAGTGGTATCCCGGGTAAAACGTTTTCCAACGACCAATAGTTCCTCCCAGGTCTGAGGTGGAGCAACTCCCTCTTTTTCAAAAAGATCCTTCCGGTAGTACATGTAGCTCATCCCGTTCCACCATGGAATCCGGTAGATCCCTCCATGAATCTTGATATATTCTTTCTGCAGATCGGCCAGATCGTTTATTTCTTCTTCTGAAAGGTAGGGCGTCAGATCTTCCCATACCCCAGCATAAGCTCCATCAAGGGTGAACACATCATCCTCGTAAAGAACATCCACACCCGCGTATTTGGTCCGAACCCAGAGGCTGGTACGCCCCACGTGTTCATCCCAGGTAGAAGGACCCTTGATGATCTCTACTTTGACATCTGGGTTGTCCTTTTCGAAGAGAGTGACAACTTTTTCTCCCTGCTCCAATCCCCAGGCCGGAAGGTAAAAAACGATCCTTGCTGCCGCCCAGCTCGCCGTTCCTACTCCCAAAGCCATTCCCAACACCAACGCCAGAATCAATGCGATCTTCCTCACAACACTATCCCTCCTCTCTCAGTTTTTGAGCATTTCCGATGCCGCAAGCTTCCTCGCAAGAAACCCCTGATTACCGACACCACCCCCTCGGTTCATTTAAAAGTTTGACCGACCAACCCACTCACCACGTACTTCTGAAAGACAATCACAATAGTGATGATAGGAAGGACGGCCAAAAAGCCCCCTGCTGCCATCTTGGCAAAAGGAATGTCAAGATATCCAGGAAACTCAAGAAGAGCGGGCATGATCATTTTGGCTCGATGGAAGGTAAAGGAGAGCGAATACAGGAGGTCGTTATAAGCCCACACAAAACGCAGGATAAAAAGGGCAATTAAAACATTTCTTAGAGCAGGAATAACGATCCGTAACACGATCCCCCATTCGCTGCAGCCGTCTAATCTTCCGGCATCGATAAGTTCGTTGGGAAAAGAATAGAGATAAGGCAGTGCAAACCAGGAAAAAAGCGGTATACCACTAAAACCATAAAGAAGAACCATCAGCACATGGCTATCCAGAAGTCCCAGACGACTTGCTATGATAAAGATGGGCAAGACATAAACCACCCAAGGAAGAGTGACAAGCCAGATAATGAAGTACTGTGTAAAATTCCTCAGCCGGAAGCGATACTTGGTCAGCGCATAGGCAACAGCAAAGCTCGAGAAGAGAGTGATAACGGAAGCAAGAAGAACAATCACTACAGAATTGAAAAGATAACGTGGAACCTCATACTTGGTAAGAATTTCTACATAGGACTTGAGGGTGGATACTGCCGGAGAAGGAAAGAGATGAGGTACGGAGCGGATGACTTCTTTTTCGGGCAAAAGAGAAACGTTGATCATCCAGTAAAGAGGAAAGAGTGTCAAAATGGTGATCACCACGAATCCCAGAAGCTTCAAACCGCTTTCCCAGACTCGCCGTCTCCTTTTCACTCAACGACCCTCCTCTGCAAGGGGCCAAAGACCACACCGGTAAAACCAAGGATAATCAAACTCCAGAGCACCGACGTAGCAATACCGTATTCATACTTTCCATAACGGACCCCGTGACGGTAAATATTCAACGACACCACCTCAGTAGCAAAACCAGGACCACCACCGGTAAGAGCATAAATGAGGTCAAAGTCTTGCAGAGCGAAAACGAAGAGAATTATTCCGATGTAAAGAATTGCTGGGCGCAACATGGGGACAGTTATGTACCGAAAATTCTGCCAGGGACCCGCCCCTGAGAGGGCACTCTCTTCATAGAGTTCTGGAGGGATGTTCTGACGAGCGGTCAAAAAGAGGAGAGCGCTAAACCAGACGTCTTTGTAAACACGGGCTAACATCACCGATACCTTTGCCAGAGAGGGATTTCCCAGCCAGGACAACCGTTCTCTGATAATCCCCGTTTGCAGTAGAAAGTAGTTTACTACCCCGAATTGCTGGCTCAAGGCAATCTGAAGCAAGAGCCCCCAAGCAGTAAGGGATATTGCCCAGGGGATAAGGAGAATGGATTTCACAAAATTTTGGCCCCTTTCCAGGGAATTGATGAAAATACCCAAAAGCAAGCCCAAAACAGTCATTACCACAGCCACCACACCAGCATAGGTAAAGGTGAATTGCAAGGCATTCCAAAAGGTCTGGTCCTTAAAGAGTGCCAGATAGTTTCTCAAGCCGATAAAACGACCGGTGGAGTTAAAAAAAGACAGGCTAAGCCCATAGAAAAAAGGACCCGTATGACTGATAAGGAAAAGCGAAAAAGGAAGAACAAAAAGCACAAACAGAGGTTTCTTCGTCATACTATCCCTCCTTTTTAGGCGCCTGGGTTGAAGACCGCAGCACCAGTTGCTCCTCCAGGACGATTTGACGAAGAGGAATTTTGTCACCCTGTTCAATCCGCTCTAAAAGGAGCGAAGCAGCCATTTCTCCGGCTTCGTACTTAGGAATAGCAACAGCAGTCAAGGGAGGCTCCAGAACTCCGGCAATAATATCATCCACAGCAATCAGAGATAGATCCTCAGGAATTCTTACTCTTTCTTCTTTAGCCACTCTCAATACCCCGATGCTCAGTTGCTCGTTAAAACCCAAGAGGGCCGAGGGTTTTTTGCGATTCCCTAAAAAAATCTTGGTGCTTAGATAACCACTCTTCTGGGAATAATCGCTGGCCTCAATGACCAGGCTCGGATCGAAAGGCACACCGAACTCCTCCAGCGCCTTCCGGCAACCATCAAGACGACGTTCACTCACCCCACTTCCTTTGACTTTAAGGATGGCAATCTCTCGATGTCCAAGCTCGAGAAGATACCGCATAGCCTTGTAACAGCCCGAGGAGGCATCACTCCATACCACATCGAGTGCAGGAACACGGGTTGATCCATAGCAGTTGACAACAGGAATGCCGCTTTCTATTGCTCTCTCGACCATCTCTCTCAAGGCCTCGTTGTACGGGGTCGAATAGATAATCCCTTCCACCCGGCTGCGAAGGAACATTTTGAAAAACCGTTCTGTCTTTGTGGTATCGTTATCATTGTTGCAGAGAATCACACTGTACCCCCGGGTAAAAGCCACGTCCTGAATCCCCCTCGCAATGCCAGCATAGAAGGGGTTGGTGATGTCTGGGAGAAGGTACCCTATGGTGAATGTGCGGCGGGTGCGCAGGCTCTTTGCCACCAGATTGTGGTTGTAGTTGAGCTTTGCCGCTGCCTCGAGAACCTTTTTCCGTGTTTCTTTACTTACGTACCCGTAGTTCCCAAGGGCTCTGCTTGCAGTAGCGACAGAAACTCCGGCTTCCCTTGCTACATCTTTGATGGTGACGATTTTCCTCTCCATCCTCTGCCCCTTTCCAGGGGATATGATAACGTTCTCATATTTTCCTGTCAAGGGGGGATCTTCACAAAGTACCCCACTCCTCGGTCAAGGGAAAATTCCTGTTCGGGATGCAATGCTTCCCAGTGAAAAAGCAAAATGAGAAACCCTATAGGCCAAGAACGGGGTATTCCGAACGGCGAGAACGAGCAGGCCTTGATAAAAATCCAAAGGGTATGGTATATTTTTTACTGCCCGTGGGTCCATAGCTCAGCGGTAGAGCAGCCGGCTCATAACCGGTCGGTCCCTGGTTCGAATCCGGGTGGACCCACCATTCTTTCCCCTGTGGAGGAGCGATGGAGCCACTACAGAACGTTGTCCGGTTCTTTGAAGAAATATTCCCCTCCTCCCTTGCTCTTCCCGAAGACCGCGTCGGTCTCCAGGTCCAGGCAAAAGACACCGTAGAAAGAGTCATGGTGGCTTTAGAGCTCAATCCTCGGGTTCTTAAGAAAGCCACAAGAGAAAGAATCGACCTTCTTTATCTTCACCACCCTCCCCTCTGGGAACCCCTCAGCAGGCTCTCTTACTTAGATCCTCTCTTCTCCATGCTCGCAGAACTGTACTTCCAGAAAATCTCCGTTCTTGCCCATCACACCAATCTCGACCTTGCGCCAGGGGGGATTGCCGACCAGTGGGTAAAACTCCTGGAACTTGAGGGATCTATAAAACCCTTGTTACCAGTAACGCACGGAAGAAAATACAAGGTTGTGACCTTTGTTCCTCCTTCCCACCTCAATGAAGTTCTCAGAGTGCTCTTTGCCCAGGGCGCAGGGATTATAGGAAATTACGAGGAGTGTGCGTTCTTCCTTCCGGGAACAGGAACCTTCCTCCCCCGGGCAGAAGCCCGGCCTTTCATTGGTGTCCCCGGTCAGCGAGAGACAGTGGAAGAAATCCGGGTTGAAGTCGAGGTGATGCCTTCCTGCCTTGAAAAGGTTCTGGAAGCTCTCCATGAGACCCACCCCTATGAACAGCCCGTTGTGGACGTCTATTCTCTTGTGATGTTTTCCTCTTCAGCAGGCCTTGGGAGAACAGTATACCTTTCCTCGCCTCTTCCATGGGAGGTCTTCGAAAAGAGAATAGCTTCCCTGGCGATACCCCGCACGGAATTCTTTGGGGAGAGAAAGGAAACTCTCCAGAAAATCGCCCTCTGTCCCGGAAGCGGAAGAAAGCTCGTCACCAGGGTCATCGAAGAAAGAGCTGACCTCTTCATCAGCGGAGACCTGACCCATCATGATGTTGAGACACTTTGTCTTTCCGGCATTTCTTACCTTCACCTTCCACACGGTGAGGGGGAACGGCGAGCACTTCGAGAACTCGTCCCTTCCCTAAGAGAACAGGTGCAAAAGAAAGGTCTGAATGTCAGTATCCTCTCCGAAGAAGATGTCCCATGAGTGACATCCTTGAGCTTTTGCAGAAACTCCAGGAAATAGACTACCGGAGGGACAACCTGAAACAGAGGATCGCCAAAAGAACCAGGGAAGGAGAAACCCTTGAGGAAGAAAAAAGGCGGATAGAAGAGGAACTTCGCCTCCTGAAGCAGGCTCTTGAACAGGCTTGTCTTGCGCTGGCCAGAAAGGAACTCGAACTCAAAGAGGCTGAAGAAAAGTGGGCGACCACAAAGAACAAACTCTACAGCGGGGAAATCACATCCTCCAAGGAACTTGCTCAGTGGGAGAAAAGCATGAAAAAGCTCGAAGAAACCAAAAGTCTCCTTGAGGACGAGATGCTCCTCGAAATGGAAAACGTGGAAAACCTGGAACGAGAATTTCGAGAAAAGACAAAGCTATCCTCCGAGCGCGAAAAGGACCTCACCCAGAGAATAGCCTCCATAGAAACAGAAATCGCCACCCTGAGGTCAGACCTTGCGTCCCTCGAAGCAGAACGAGAAAGTATCGCCGCCCTGCTCCCCCCGGAAATTCTCACTCGCTACGAAGACCTTCGCAAGAAATTCCCAAACGCTGTTGTTCCCCTTGCAGGAGAAGTCTGTGAGGGATGCCATCTCACCGTACCCACTGTGGTGGCCAAAGCAGTCCGGAGAAAAGAAGGCGTCGTGGGGTGCCCAAACTGTGGACGATTCCTCCGTTGAACCGTTCGACGAACTCCTGGTCTTCGTTGACGGTGCCTCAAAGGGAAATCCTGGAGAGAGCGCTGCAGCCTTTGTGGTCTGCGATGGAGACGGCAACGTACTGTTTGAAATGGCCTCTCGGATTGGGATTGCAACGAACAACGAGGCAGAATACTGGGCACTGCTCCTGGCCCTTGACTTTTTGCGCCAGTGGAAGGTGAAAAGACTCTCGGTCTTCTCCGACAGTGAGCTTCTGGTCCGGCAGCTCCAGGGTACCTACAGGGTCCGGTCTCCCAAGCTTTCCTCCCTTCACCAACTGGCGAAAGAGCGTATTCAGGGGTTCCCCTCGTTCACCATTACCCACATTCCCCGGGAGAAAAATCAACGAGCGGATTCCTTGGCTTCTGAAATACTCACTTCTCGTGTCCGGTTATAATTGCTGAGGAGGGTAGGTCGGGCAACCGCGGGGAGCGAAAAACTCCCTGAGGAAAGTCCGAGCTCCATAGAGCAGGGTGCTGGGTAACACCCAGTGGGGGTAACCCCAGGAAAGTGCCACAGAAAACATACCGCCCCGGAAGGGGTAAGGGTGAAAAGGTGAGGTAAGAGCTCACCGGACGCCGGGCGACCGGCGTGCCTGGCAAACCCCACCCGGAGCAAGGCTAAATAGGAAGGGATGAGGTGGCTCGCTGACCTTCGGGTTAGCCGCTTGAGGAGTGGGGTAACCCACTCCCCAGATAGATGGTTGCCGCTCTCCCCAAGGGAGAGTACAGAACTCGGCTTATAGACCTGCCCTCCTCAAGCCACCCTTCGCCGCAGGACTGAATGAATCGCAATGGAAATGACAATGATGAGACCGTAAACGAGCTGCGTCCAGAACCCCGAAAGCCCCATGGCAATGATGCCAGCTTCAAGAATGCCGATGATGATGGCTCCGATGAAGGTCCCAAAGATCGTCCCCACGCCACCCTCAACAGGCGTCCCGCCGAGGAAGACAGCAGCAATGGTTTTCAGGAGATACCCTTGACCAAGGGTGGGCCAGAAGTAGAGGACTTCCAAACTTGCGAGGACTCCTGCAAAGGCCGCAAACCCACCCATCTGGGTAAAGACAATGATTTTTACCCGGTCCACATTGACTCCCATGACCCGGGCACTGGCCTCGTTATCTCCGGTGTAGTAAATGTGAGCGCCAAACCGGTGCCGGTTCAAAACGAGCCAGAGGAAAAAGCCCACCGCTACAGCCCAGAAAATCTGAGCTGGAATTTTCCCCAGAACTCTCCCCACAAGGAGGTAGTACAGGGGGCTCTCCTTGGTAGGAACCAGAGTCTTCCCCAACCCCTGACAGAGAACCTGAGTGAGACCTGCCCAGAAGAACTGCGTGCCAATGGTGACCACAAGAGAGGGCAGGCGAAGCTTCACCACAAGGAGGCCATTCAGGTACCCGGCGATGAGGCCAACAACGACACAGACAAGAAGCGCCAGGGCAACACTCCGCGTGGCATGGAAAACCTGGGTGAAGACATATCCGCAAAACCCCATAATGGAGGGAAAGGAAAGGTCCATCTCGCCACAGATCACAACGAGGGTGAGCGAGAGAGCCATAATCATCGAAAACGGTATCGTGGACATAAAGGCAGCGTAGATATCCCCAGAGAGAAAAGTTCTCGGACTACTGATGATGAAAAGCAGAAGCAAAACGAAGAGGACGAAGAGAATGCTGACCTGCGTTCTATTCTCCGAAAGCCATCTGTTCCTCATCCTTCTTCCCCCCAGAAAAGACTTAGAAAAAAAGACCCCGGCTGCTCGCCGGGGTCTTTTCAGGGCATGAGTGACTCAAGACCGTGAGGGGTCGTCGGTGTCTTTTGCGAAACCTCACCCTCGTCGTTGAGTCGACCAGTACGGGCAACAAGGTAGAGTTTCTCGACGAGTTTCTCCAGGGAAATCGCCGCCTTCATGAACTCTCCGACTACCCTTCCCCGGTCGAGAATCACAATGCGATCCGCTACCGGGTACACATGGTAGATGTTATGGGTGATGAAAATGGCCGATTTCCCCTTTTTCTTAATTTCTTCGACGAAACTCAGCACCTTCTGCGTCTCGGAAAGGGAAAGGCCCGTTGTAGGCTCGTCGAGAATAATGAGGTCCGCCTGAAAGTGCAGAGCTCTTGCAATCGCCACACCCTGTTTCTCTCCTCCGGACATGGTTCCGACGATAGCGTCAACACTGAGCGCCGAGGAAGTGAAGCCCATGTACTCCCGGATGATTCGCTCAGCTTCTTCTCTCTGTTTCCGAATGTCTATGAACCCCCACCGGTTGGTGATCTCCCGACCCATGAAGATGTTGCGCCAGAGGGAATGCTGCTCCGAAAGTGCTCGTTCCTGGAAAACCGTTTCAATACCCAGTTCCCTTGCCTTAGCCACAGAGTAATTGACGAGCTTTTTCCCTTTCCAGTAAATCTCTCCTGAGTCAGGCTGATGCACACCGGTGAGGATTTTGATAAGTGTCGACTTTCCTGCGCCGTTGTCACCCAGAAGTCCAACAATTTCGTTGTATCCTACCTCGAAGTCGACCCCCCGGAGCACTTCCACATGCCCAAAGGATTTCCGAATATTGACCATCTTGACGAGAACTTCAGAAGGTTCAGCCATCCTCTCACCGAATCCCTTGCTCCACAAGTGGAGCGATTTCTTCAACGTTGGTCTTGTCCACAAGTCCAGACCCGGTGTCGATATGGAGACCGGCAAATTTGTACTTAATGCTCAGGCAAAGCTGCACAATCGGCAGGAACCCCTGCAGGAACTGCTGCTGGTCAAGGATAAGGTCGCAATACCCCTTGCGCATGGCCTCGAGAGTAGCCGGAGAGAGGTCAAATCCTGCACCGTACATGTCATCAGGACCCTTTCCAGCAGCCTTAAAGTACGTTTCCAGGGTGGCAGTGAGTCCACCGTGGTCCGTAACAACCAGCTTCACGTCAGGGTGCGAGGAAACGTACCCGGCAAAAACCGGAGCACCGAGAGGAGCATCAGCATTGACTTCAGGAGAAATTTCAAGGTAGTCAACAACAAGCCCTGCCTCTTTCAGTGCATCGATGACGCCCTTCGTTCTGAGACCACGGGTAGGTTGCGAGAGGAGACCCCAGACCATGGCCCGGTCCCCGGCTTTGAGGTCAAAGCGCTCGAGACACCCCTTCCCCAGGAGGAGGCCCGATTCGTAGAGCTCCTGGCCGACATAGCCAAAACCCCTCGACTTGTACTTTGCCTCGGCTTTGGGAAGGGTGGTGTTCTGGGAAGTCACGATGATTCCCTGAGCAAAGGCCTCGTCAATGAGCGGAAGCAACGCGTCGTCTCCCGGATGACCCATAACGGCAATACCATGAGGCTTCGCCGCCACGGCTTCCTTGAACTGGCGTACCATCATCTCGGGGTCCCAGTTTGACCAGACGTACTCCACCTTGCAGCCCATGAGCTTCTCAGCCAGCTGAGCACCACGGTACACGACACTCGCGAACGGACACCCTGGAGGCCCACCACAGAAGAAGCGAATGGTAATATCCTTGAAGGGGCTTTCCTCCTGAGCAAGCACCGAGGTCACAAGACCCCCAACGATAAGGAACACCGCAAATCCCAACACCCACAACCGATTCCGCTTCATCCCATCTCCCTCCTTTCAAAATTCTGGAATCCTCAAGCACACAAACTCCGAAAGAACACAACCCTCCCAAAACGGCCTTTCCTTATCCTTCTCTCACCTCCCTCACACTCGAACAGGATATACTCCGTATGTCTTCGCCGCTTCGAGAAAAGCCAGAAAGTTCTCAAGGGGCGTATCAAGCTGCACATGGTGCGTCGGAGCAATGATGAACCCTCCACCTGGAGCCATAACTCGAATGCGTTCCCGAACTTCACGCCGAACCGTCTCCGGAGTTCCGAAAGGAAGCGTCTCCTGCTCGTCAATGGTTCCCCAGAAAGACAGCCGTGTACCGTAGCGCCTCTTCAGGGTTGCAGGATCCATGGCTTTGGGCTGCACCGGATTCAGAACATCAATGCCAATCTCGATGAGGTCCTCAATGATGGGCTCAATATTGCCATCGCTGTGGTAGGCAATGAAAATATCCGGATTGAGACGCTTCAGCTCCGAGCAGATGACAGCCATGCGGGGCTTCAGGTACTTCCTCCAGAGCTCAGGAGCAATCAGCATTCCCCGTTGTGTTCCCACGTCGTCCCCAAGCCAGATGCCGTCAACACCCATCATAACGAGGTGTTTGGCTGCCTCAAGGTGGAAGGAAAAGGGAATATCGAGGATGGCATTGGCTTTTTCCTCATCGGTGACCATATCCACGAGAAGTCGTTCCAAACCCCGGAGATACCAGGCTCCTTCAAAGATTGTGCAAACGGTAACCCCGAGGATAAAGTAGTCCTTCCCATATCGCTTGAGAACTTCTCGCAAAGGAGCATAGAGTTCCTCCCGATGGGGATCAGGAGGAACGTAGGAGGCAATATTCTCGTCCCGGGAAAGGGGATGCTCAGCAATCTCGGTATACCTTCCCTTCCCAAAGGGTGTCTCGTACTCCACCTGCTTCCAGGTAATACCCCACTCGCAGACGTACGTATCCTCTGAGGAAGCATAGTAAGAGTTGGCAATTCCCACCGAGTACTGGATAATATCAAGCCCCAGGGCCTCTTCGAGGTCGTGAATGACGCCTCCGTGGGGATTCAGATCCTGAGGGGGCAAGCCAAGATGCTGGCGTAGACGCTCAGCGAATTCCGGAGTGAAACTCGCCGTTATGGGTACACGGTCAGGTTCTTCATGAGAGAGGGCAGCAATAACGCGCTCTTTGGAAGTCACGGTAACCCTCCTCCAGGAACCGACACAAGTTGCGGGGTCTTCCCCGCTTCCCAAAGGAGCGTCCGGCTCAAAAGCCGTTCGAACTGCTGAACGCTTCGGCTGCTTGAGGTTCCCGAGAAAATGGGAACAGTGGGGAGATAGAACGTGGGCGTATCCAGGGTGAAGCCGAAAAGCAGATACTGCACGAGGAAGGCAAGACTCAGAAAGCCCTGGAGATATGGGTATTGGTACAGGCAGCAGTCAATAACCCCTTCCTCAAGGTAGGTCTCCCATTCCTTCGCCAGGTCATTCCCCACAACCACAATGCCCCGCTTTCCCGACTCTTTCAAAGCCCTCCCCACACCACAGTTCCCAAAAGCGGTGCTCACGAAAATCCCGCAAAGGCCTTCCTCTTTCAACAGCTCCTCTTTGACCACCTGGTAGGCCTCTTCTTCATCCTTGACCTCCACCACTTTGGACACGTCATAAGGAAGGCCTCGTTCCCGCACAAAGTCGGTGAGTCCCTGCCAACGCATAACATGGGAAGGTGCCTGTTTATGAGTGGTCAGGGTGTAGATGACCCCTTTTCTGTTCCCCAGAAGAAGCTGAAAAATGCGCCCTGCCATCCTCCCCGCTTCTCCACCATGCTGACCCACATAGAACACACGCTTGCTCAAAGGGGCATCGACGTTGAAAGTCACCACTCTGGTTCCCTGGATGAAGAAGGCATTGATGAAGTAATCAAGGCGGGTAAGGTCAGAGGGAACAATAGCAAGGCCATCAATGCGCTCCCCGTGGAGCAGCTTCTCCAGGATTACCGTTTGCTCGCCGAGATTATGTCCCTGGGTCCGGTACATCTCAAAATGGATGCCCCACGGAGCAAACGAACGTACAGCATCACTAACACCTTCTTCCACTTTATCCCAGAAGAAGGCATCCGTTGGGAACAGCACCACAACCCTTTTTGGCTGCGGGAGGGGGAAAACTCCAGAAAAGGTATAACCCAGTTCCCGCGCCCTTCGAACAATCTTTTCTCGCAGCTCCGGATTCACCTTTCCCTTTCCACTCAAAGCCCGACTCACAGTGGCAATGGAAACGTTGAGTTCTTTTGCAATGTCCCTTATAGTAACTTTTTTACCCACCGGTGCAAAACCCTTTCCTGGAGTTAAAAGAATACTCCTCTTTTGCTCTCATATTACCAGAGACTTTCCCGAAAGACAACCCTGTCCTTCCCCGGGAGGGGAAGGACAGGGAAAGGATATAGAGTCTCACTCGGTGAGGAACTTGTAAATCGTAACCTGCTTGTACACTTCTTTGGGGGAAAGGAGCGTGCTTGGGAAATTCGGGTGGTTGGGCGAATCGGGGTAATGCTGCGTTTCAAGGCAGAACCCGGCGTACTGCCCGTAGTACTTGCCGCCCTTTCCTTTAAGGTCAAGCCAGTTGCCCGTGTAGAGTTGCACACCAGGCTGGGTGGTGTACACTTCCATGACGATGCCGCTTCCCGGAGCCTTCACCCGTGCTGCCAGCGCAAGCTCTCCAGTCTGATTGTTGAGCACAAAGTTGTGGTCATAGCCCTTGAACGGTGGCTCAGCAAAGGCCTGGATCCGCTCACCGATTTTGCGAGGTTCGCGGAAATCAAGAGGTGTTCCGGCAACAGGGGCAATTTCACCCGTGGGGATGAGGTTGTTATCAACAGGAGTGTAATTGTCTGCCGCAATCATGAGCTCGTGGTTCAAAATATCTCCTGAACCTTCGCCCTCAAGGTTGAAGTACGCGTGATTGGTGAGATTAATAACGGTGGGCTTGTCTGTGGTTGCCACGTACTCAATCTTCAGCGCGTTGTCATTGGTCAGAGTATAGGTGACGGTCACGTCGAGGTTCCCAGGAAAACCTTCCTCACCGTCATGACTCAGGTACTTGAGCCGCAGGGCAGGTCCCTCAGGCGTCTTCATCGGAATGGCTTTCCACACCACATCCTGGAATCCCTTAACTCCTCCGTGGAGCATGTTAGGACGGGCACCACCGGCATCGTTACACGCCAGCTGGTACGTCACTCCGTCAATGGTGAACCGTCCCTGAGCTATACGGTTGGCATACCGTCCAACTATGCAGCCAAAATAGGGGTCATTTGGTCCTTCGAACTCTGCAAGGGTGTCAAAGCCAAGAACGACATCCCTGAGAAGGCCGTTCTTGTCCGGAACCCAGAGCTCAGTAACGATGCCACCGTAGTTGATAATCTTCACCATTGCTCCGTTGGCGTTGACAAGAGTGTACTGGTCAATGGGGGTACCATCCTTGGTGAACCCGTAGAAGGACTTTTCAATGACCATGTCCTTGAGGGAAGCAGCAAATGCGCAAGACACGAGCACAGAGAGCACTAACACTACACCGACAACGAGCCGCTTCACAACTCCATCCCTCCTTAAAGGTTTTTCGCAAACCCCGTTGCAACGAGGATTTGCACTCAAAATAGTAGGAGAAAAATTTCCAAAAGTCAACAGGTCTTATAAAAATTTTCCAAAAGTGGGGTACACTCCGGAGGATAAGAAACAAGCGTTTCCGTCCCGACCTCAAAGGATGGCTTCAAGATATTCTCTGAGCTTTTCAGGAGAGACCTTTCCCACTGCCGTGGAAACAATTTTCCCCTGCCGGTTGAAGAAAACCAGGTGGGGGAGGAAAAAGACCCCAAAGTCCTTGCTCACGGAGAGATCCCGATCCACCACTACGGGGTACCGGATGCCCTGGAGCTCGGCGAATTCACGTACTTCCTCAGGGTACTTGACACCGACACCAACGATGACAAGGCCTTTCTTCCTGTAGGCCTCGTAGAGCTCGTTGAGGAATGGAGCTTCTTCTTTACAGTCCTTGCAGCGAGGAGAAAAGAAATACACAATAAGAGGGCGGCCGGAAAAACGGCTCAGACGGACGCGGCGATTGTTCAGGTCGTAAAGGGAAAAGTCTTTCTCAAGGTGAGGCCGGGAAAGGAAGAAAAACGCACATATCCCCGAGAAAACTGCAATACCGGCAAGAATCCAGAAAATGCGACGTCCCATTCTTCCCACTCCATTCTCTACCATGATGATAAATTCAGTAAGAATTATTCCAGGGTTCCTCCTCTCCGTCAAGACCCGAAAGAAGGAGAAATTCCCAAGAGGACTTGCCCCTGGCGAGCACAATGGCTATAGTTGTTCTGGAAAGGAGGACGACCCATGGTCACCATAGAACGTGTTGCCCTCTGGGGATGGAACAACAACATTCGCATCACCAATGGTACCGTGGAGGTTGTGGTCACCACGGATGTCGGTCCCCGGATTCTCGTGCTTCGTTTTGTCAACGGGAAGAATCTCTTCAGGGTTCTCGAAGAGGAGTGTGGGGTTTCTGGAGGGAAGGAATGGCACCTTTTTGGAGGGCATCGTCTCTGGCACGCCCCGGAAGCTCACCCTCGTTCGTACTCTCCCGACAATGACCCGGTTGTTTTCACCCTTAAGGAGCGGGGAGGAACCTTTACCCAAAGGGTTGAGGCGCTCACCAGAATTGAGAAGGAAATCGAGGTGGTCATGGACGACGAGGGGAGCCATCTCACGGTTATACACCGCCTCACTAACCGAGGAGTCTGGCCGGTAGAACTCGCCCCCTGGGCTCTTTCGGTTATGGAACGGGGAGGAATAGCTATCATCCCTCAGGAACCCTACCAAAGCTGGTCGGAGAACCTCCTCCCGGTACGACCACTGGTGCTTTGGGGATACACCGATATGTCCGACTCCCGCTGGCTCTGGGGGAAAAGATACGTTACCCTGCGACAGGATCCCGAAAAGACTTCTCCGCAGAAAGCAGGCTTTGGAAACCGGCTCGGGTGGGGAGCATACTTCCTTGAGGGATACCTCTTCGTCAAATACACACCATACCTCCGGGGCGTCCCCTACCCCGATATGGGCTCGTCCTTTGAAGTGTACACAGACCACCGGTTTCTCGAACTCGAAACCCTGGGACCTCTTGCCCGCCTTGAGCCTGGGGAAACAGTGGAACACCGAGAAGACTGGTTCCTGTTCAGGGACATTACCTGTGACGGCACCGAGGAGAGCATTGCCGAAAACATCCAGCCCCTGGTTGAAGGAGCCCTCAAGAGGAAGCTTCACGTGTGACGGTGGGCAATATGAGAGGCGCCAAAGGACTCGGGTTTGACCTTGGCCACAAAACCCATACTCTCAATCATGCCCACGACTTCGCGAATCAGGTTCCGGGTAGGACCATTTTGACCAACGTCGATGTGGATTTCCACATTGTAGTTTGAAAGGTGGTTCCCAGGGAAGCGGTGGAGGAGATCCACAAGCTTCTGAGACACCTGGAGCGAGAGGTACGCTTCGTGGTAAATAATGTCACGAATGGTCTGCACGTCTTTCAGGTACACCCTCCTCCAGAAGTATCGCCCTCCAAAACCCACCCGGTGGACGATAAGGGCGGTAACGAATGCCCGAACAGGAGGGGTCTCCTGAATGTCCTTCGAATCGGTGCCAATGATAATCCGGTACTGGCGTTCCGGTTCTTCCCGGATGAACTCGAAGAGAGAAGAAACAACAGCCTCAAAGTCAAGCACCCCATATGTTGGGCTATGAAAAAGCAACTCCTGCATCATGGTCCTATTCTACCACGCCTCGGGAAAGGAGGTGAGGAAGTGAAAAAATTTCTCTGCCTTTTCTCCCTTATCCTTTTTGCCCTTCCTGCCTTTTCCCAGGAAGACCCCTTCGCCCGGTCGCGGGAGAGAATGCTTGAGCGAGACATCATCGCTCGGGGTATTACTGATTCCCGAGTCATTGAAGCCCTGCGTCGCGTTCCCCGCCACCTTTTCGTCCCCAAAGAACTGGAGAAGCTAGCCTATGAAGACACCCCACTTCCCATCGGATACGGGCAAACCATCTCCCAGCCCTACATCGTGGCCCTCATGACTGAAAACCTTAGGGCGCAGCCGGGTGAGAGAATCCTTGAAGTAGGCACTGGTTCCGGGTACCAGGCGGCAATCCTTAGCGAAATGGGATGCGAGGTGTACACAGTGGAAATCATCAAGGCTCTGGCCGACGAAGCGCAGGAACGCCTTTTTCGGCTTGGGTACAGGAATGTTTCGGTCCTCTGGGGTGATGGGTACCTTGGCTGGGAAGAAAAGGCCCCTTTTGACGGCATCATCGTTACTTGTGCTGTGGACCATCTCCCTCCCCCACTCCTCCAGCAGCTCAAAGAAGGCGGGAGGATGGTTGTTCCTGTTGGTCCACCTTGGAGCATTCAAAGCCTTCTCGTTGTGGAAAAACGCAAGGACGGTATTGTTACCGAAGACTTAGGAGCGGTTCGCTTTGTTCCCCTCACCAGAGAAAAAAGGGTAGAGTAATAGGGAAAAAGCCAGATAGGCGAGAACGGCGAAAAACAGGGCTATCCAGAGTCCCCAGAAAAGCGAAACAAGGTGAGCGAGGAGGGAAGAAAATACCGAGAAGAAACCGTTCCAGGCGAAGACCTCTCCAAAAAGGTGAGGCGCAGTGCACCGGATACTCTGGGAAAGGAGGGGGAAGGGGAAGCCGAGGAACCACCCCACAAGGGCAAGAATCGGCAATACAGCACAGAGACTCCAAAGAGGCGAGAAACCAAGGAATGCCTCTCGAAGACCAAAAAGGCCAAGGAAACACCCCAAAAGCACTGCAGCATGGCTCAAAAGGAGGAATCGAGAGAAAGCCATTCCTTTGCGAAAGACGAAAAAGCTTCCAAGACCGGAAAAGAAAAGGAGCACACCAAGAAGAAGGGAAAAGGCGTACAGAGGAAATCCCAGAAGCACATGGAGGTAAACGATGAGGGGGATTTCCACAAACATGAAGCCCACACCCGTGAGCACTCCTCCCAGGGAAAACCGGAACCGGTACCTGGAGGGCAGGCGTTTCCTCAAAAAACAGGGAAGGAGGATGAAGAATCCCGAGAATCCACCTATCACAGCGAGTGTAAAGAGGACCACGAGAAACCCTGCTCCTCCAAAGGGGAGCCAGCGCTTTCCCACCTCTTTTAAGGCTTCCCCAAGGGCTGAAAGACGCAGGAAGTTCCCGAAATACGGTCGGCCGTCCCGGGGAGGCCGAAGGTCAAAGAGCTTGCTACCCTTCCCCTCTAAAGCCGTGCATACGGCACGGTAATACCGCTTTCCAGTCTGGAACACCCTCTCCATTTCTCCCTCCCCCCACGGACCATATACGAAGTCAAAAGCGTACTTTCGAACCAGAGAAAAGACGCTTTCAAGGTCGTTCTGGGTCCAGGGGATCTTCTTCACAAGAAGGAGAGCAAAATCAAGACTTTTCACTACAAGGAGGCGTTTTCGTAGCTCTTCTTCTCCTAAGACCTCTCTTAAAAGAAGAACGAGTTTGGGAAGCACGGAAGGAGGATTCTGGAGGAAAAACGAGAAAACCACAATCCCCCGGGTGTCCAGGACCTGAAACAGGCTTTTGATTCCTTCAACGGTCAGGAGAAAATCCTCCTCAAGAGAAAAACTTCCCGGGAACACTGTGGCTCTTCCCACAGGAATTCGAAGGACCACCATGTCCCAGAAAGTACGTCTTGCAGCGATGAACTTTCGGGGAAGACCCACATGAACATGGGCAGGAAAAAAAGAAACGTGCTCCTTGAGAAAGGCGGAGAACGTAGAAGATCTCGTAACAAAGTCAATGGCCTGCACCCCCGCCGCCCATGCGGCGTACACCGCAAGTCCATCACGCTCTTCCACCACCAGGACACGGTCTGGTCGAAAGGCCCGAAAAGGAAGGGATACAAGGAGGTGTTCGAGAAAGGCGGAGTCCACTTTCTGAGGGAAATACGCGGTGGTTACATGGTCGTATATCAGGATGAAACTTTCTGGAGGAAGCCCCTGAAAAAGCGGACTCAACCCCAAGCCGGAACGCGCATGGGGAGAAACAAACACCTCGAGGTATTCTGCAGGATTCCGGTAAACCCCAAGGAGATGAGTGTCGGGCAAAGCGGCAATCGCTCGAGAAGGAGCGTAGGGAGAAAGGAAAGGTTGCAGAGGAAGAAACAGAAAGGGGAGAAAACACAAAGCAAAAAGCCTCTTCTTCCCCTGGTTTCCTGCAAAGATAAGGAGGACGAGCAACGCAAAAAGCGCGCGGAGCTCGTCAAGCACCAAAAGGAGCAGGAAGGCCCCACCCACTCCGAGCGCAGACCCGACGAAATTCAGGGCATAGAGAGAAGGAAAAAATTCTGGGAAAAGCTCAAAAGCAGTGATCTGAAGCAGGCCGTGGAAGAAAAAGGGAAAGAAGGCAACGAAAAGAAGTCCTCCAAGATACACCCACTGTAGTGGGCGTACAAAGAACTGGTATACGTCAAGGGGGAGAAAGAGAAAGGCTGCGATAGAGGCAAGGAGAGAAAGTCCAAAAAGAGGGAAAACAAAACGCCGGAAGCGCTCTGAAATGAGAGGAGAAAGGGTTCCCGATGCTCCATATCCCAGGGTGGCTAAAGCCACAGGAAGTGAAACGAAATGGTGCCCAAAAAGGAAGGCAAAAAGCCGAAAAAGGACCATTTCTCCTGCCAGGCAGACGAAGGCCACGAGGAAAACACGCTGTGCCAGGGCTTTTCTCTCCATCTTCCCTCTCCTCCGGTATAATATTACCAGAGGACCAGGGCGCATGAGGAAAGAAGTCGTCATACGATTCAAGCGGCTTACAGAACGGGCACGCCTTCCTCGATTCGCTTACGAGGATGATGCCTGCTTTGACCTTTTCAGTCCCTGCGACCTTATCATCCCCCCAGGAGAAAGCGCAGTTGTCGACCTTGAAATTGCTTCTGAGTTCCCCCCAGGGTATGAAGTCGTCATTCGCCCCCGAAGTGGCATGGGAATCCGCCATGGCATCATGATTCATCCAGGAACCATTGATGCCGGGTACCGGGGAAGCTGGGTTGTGCGTCTTTTTAACTTTGGCACTGCCCCATACCGTATCTTTCAGGGAGACCGCATCGCCCAGGGGGCTCTCCGGGAAGTTCCAAGAGTACGGATCGTCGAGGCTTCCACCCTTTCCCCCACCCAGAGAGGAGAACGGGGCCTTGGATCAACAGGAAGGTGAGGAAGGAGGACACCTCATGGAGATTCTGGAAAACCTCAAGAGAGAGCCAGTCATTGCCTATCTCTCGATGGAAATCGCCCTTTTCAACGACATCCCAACCTACAGCGGTGGCCTTGGTGTTCTTGCCGGAGACACGGTACGGTCCGCAGCCGATCTCTCTTTACCTTTTGTGGCAGTAACCCTTGTGAGCCGCAAGGGATATTTCCGGCAGGAAATCACCCCCGAGGGGTGGCAGGTCGAACACCCAATGGAGTGGGACGTGGAAAAAATCCTCACCCCCCTCCCCCAAAAGGTCACGGTCACCATAGAGGGCCGAAAGGTTATGGTAGGAGCCTGGGTGTATTTCTGGCGGAGCTTCATCGGAAGCATTGTTCCAGTCATTTTCCTTGACACGGACCTTCCAGAGAATAACCCTGAGGACCGAACCATCACGGACTTTCTCTACGGCGGTGATCGACGATACCGGCTGAAACAGGAAATCGTCCTTGGGGTCGGAGGGGCCCGCATGCTCAAGGCCTTAGGATTTGAGGTGCGAAAGTACCATATCAATGAAGGCCATGCAGCCCTCATCACCCTGGAACTCCTCCGACAGAGTCCCCAGTTCGACCCGGAATTCGTGCGAGCCCGTTGCGTCTTCACCACCCACACCCCTGTGGAGGCAGGACACGACAAGTTCGCCTACGACCTTGTCCGGGAGGTCCTTGAGGAGCTCGTTCCTTTCCCCCTGCTCCAGAAATACGGAGGAGAGGACCACCTCAACATGACTCTTCTTGCCCTCAACCTCAGCGGTTACGTGAACGGGGTTGCCCGTCGCCACAGCGAGGTCTCCCGTCACATGTTCCCCGGGTACGCCATTCACTCTATCACTAACGGTGTCCACAGCTTCGCCTGGACGAGCGAGAGCTTCCGTGCGCTTTTTGACCGGTACATCCCTGGATGGGCGTATGAGCCGAGCTTTCTTTCCCGGGCGGACATCATTCCCGATGAGGAAATCTGGAGGGCGCATCAGGAGGAGAAGCGGAAACTCCTTCAGTTCGTGAAAGAAAAAACTAGCGTCGAAATGGACGAGAATGTCCTGACCATCGGTTTTGCCCGAAGGATGACGGCCTACAAACGACCGCTCTTCATTTTTTCTGACCTCGCACGCCTTCGGAGAATCAAGCGAAAAGGGCCATTCCAGATGATTTTTGCCGGGAAAGCCCACCCTCAGGACTGGGAGGGGAAACGGTGCATTCAGGAAATCATCCGTCTTTCCCGGGAACTCGCTGCGGACATCAAAATCGCCTTTCTCGAGAACTACGACCTTGACATCGCCAAAAAAATGGTGGCGGGAGTTGATGTGTGGCTCAACACCCCTATGCGGCCCCTTGAGGCTTCAGGAACAAGCGGCATGAAAGCTGCCCACAATGGCGTGCTCCACTTCAGCGTTCTCGATGGGTGGTGGATCGAAGGGCACGTTGAGGGGGTCACGGGCTGGTCCATAGGACCGGAGAGTGAGGCAGGGAAAACCCCCCAGGAACTCCTTGAGGAGGAAGTGGACGACTTCTACAACAAACTGGAATACCTCATCATTCCCCTGTACTACACACAGAAAGACCACTGGCGGCAGCTCATGAAAAACGCCATCGGCAAAGTTGCCCCGTACTTCAACGCCCACCGCATGATGCGCCGCTATGTGACCGAAGCCTATTTCCACCAACCCCTCCTTGTGAATCACCTCGTCCAGGAAGAAACGGCAAGCTGAAACAAAAAAGCCCCGGCACATGCCGGGGCTCCTCTCTTCGAGGACTCAGAGCTTTCTCACCCGCACTGCCTGAGGACCTTTCGTGCCCTGCTGGACTTCGAATTCCACTGCCTGTCCCTGTTCCAGGGTCTTGAAGCCACTTCCCTCAATAGCTGTGTAGTGAACGAAAACGTCTCCACCTTCATCAGACTCGATGAACCCGTACCCTTTCGTCGCGCTGAACCACTTCACCTTACCGGTTGGCATTGAAACTGAAACCTCCTAAAAAGAAAATTCAGGGTTTGCGCAAACCCAAAAGCATGGTAGCACGCTGCATTGCTCCCTGTCAACGGAAACTGGAAAATTTTGTCTCCTGGGGAGCGATTCGCAGGGGCTTGAAGCTTCTCAAGAAAGCTGGTATATTGTGGGCAGTTCACCAAAAGAAAGTGGGGATTGGACATGGCAAAGTGCGAGATCTGTGGGAAAAAGAGCTCTTTCGGGAATCAAATCAGCCACTCTCACCGGGTGAGTCGCAGGCTTTGGCGACCGAACGTGCAACGGGTACGAGCTATCGTCGAAGGAAGGGTTCAGCGCCTCTACGTGTGCACTTCGTGCCTTAAGGCAGGAAAGGTACAGAAAGCAGCCCGGTAGGGGAGTCTCTATCGGGCTTTCTCCTCAGTAAACCCGTATCTTCTCTGAGAGACGACGCACCGTTCCCCGAATGTCTTGTGCTGAAAAAACGAGAGACCCCGCCACAATGATGGAAGCACCGCAGGAGGCAAGGAACTCGATGTTATCCTCCTTTACCCCCCCATCGATTGCAATCTCTACTCTGAGCCCTTTTTCCTGAATTCTTCGTCGAAGGGTACGAATCTTCTCCTCCATCCCGGAAATGAACCTCTGACCCCCAAATCCCGGGTTCACCGTGAGGAGAAGAACGAGGGAGAGCTTTCCAAGGACATGGTCAAGGATTGTGAGGGGTGTTCCGGGACAAAGAGCCAGGCCGCTCTTTTTCCCCACCCTGGCAATGTCCTGGAGTACGGCATCGAAATCCTGAACTGCCTCGGCATGGAAACTGATGAGGTCAGCCCCAGCCTGGGCAAAATCCCGAACAAAGGCCCGGGGATTGTCCATCATAAGGTGAACGTCAATGAAAGCTTCAGGAAGCACTTTCCGGACAGCTTCAACGATAAGAGGACCAAAGGTGAGGTTGGGAACGAAATGTCCGTCCATCACGTCGACATGGATGATCTCTGCTCCCCCCTCCCAGGCCTCAAGGAGCTGTTCTCGAAGCCGGGAAAAGTCACAGGACAGAATCGATGGAGCAAGCTTCGCCATAAGTCTCTCCCCCGTTAGTCAATCCTCTTCTCCCAGTAGTAGTATCCGTTCAGGAAAATGGTGACCTTTCCTCGCCCCTTGGTGAGCGCGGAAACCTCCACAAGGTCTTCGCCTTTGTGTTCCCGCTCGTACACTACCCGTTCTCCCAGCTCGTCCTGCACCACCACCTGGACGGTAATGGGATTTTGGGAAGAGGGCAGGACAAAACGGAGGTTGAGGGTTTTTTTCCCATCGGTTTCCGTTTGCGGACGTTCCTGGGCCCTGGTGACCTGAAGGCGAAGGCTCTCCCCCCGGGGAACAAGCTCCCCCGCCTGTGGGCTCTGTCCCACCACGATTCCTCCAGGACGTCCCTCCGAGGAGACCTCCTCAACGTCTCCCACCACAAGGCCGTTCCGGGCAAGGACCTCCTGAGCTTCTTCAAGCCGGAGTCCAACAACATCGGGAACCTCAACTTCCTCAACCCCTCCTGCCTTCCCTGCGGAAACAAGGAGGTGCACAAGGCTTCCCGGAACCACCTCCGTTTGAGGAGCAGGATTCTGGGAAATGACGTATCCCCGGGGAAGCGTGTCATGGCTCGCCTCCACAATCCTTCCTACCCGCAGGCCGCTCCCCTCAAGGATGCTCTGCGCCTCTTCAAGGCTCTTCCCCCGAACGTCAGGGAGAAGCACCTGGCCCTTTTGGGGGGTCACCGGCACGCTCCCTGAGATCGTCCCACCGTTCACCACCACCTGGAGGCGGGTATTCTTCTTGGCCCGGGTTCCGGGAGGCGGATTCTGGTCAAGGACGGCAAGGGGAGGGGCACCGGAGTCAGAGGTAACCCTCTCCACCTCAAGGCGCAGGCCAAGACGGGTCGCTTTATTGATGGCTTCAAGAAGCGTCATGTTCCGTACATCGGGAACGAGAACGCTTCCACTGCTGATGTATCCTTCAAAAAGCACAAAGCCCGCAAAAAGACTCACAAAAAGGCCAAGGCCAAAAAGCAGCGCTGCCCCAAACACCTTTCCCAGGAACTCAAGAAGCCGTGGCTTTTTCTGGTCTTCCCTGCGCTCCTGCCTCATGCCTTCTTCCTCCACATAGCCACGAAAAATCCGTCACAGAAAAGGTCATGGGGCCAGAGAAAGACGAAACCATCTCTGACCCTGCCAGGAACCTCTCCTTCAGGCTCCACCCGCACCAGTGCAGATCCCTTCTCCCGCTCAAAGGCTTCTGCAACCCCAACGGTCTCCTCCCAGGTCAAAGTGCACACAGAGTATACCATGAGCCCCTGGGGTCTGACCACCTGAAAGGTCTCGCGGAGAAGCTCAAGTTGCAACGAGGCACACTGCCTGACGCTCTCCGGCGTGGCTTTTAAGAGGACTTCCGGATTGCGACGGATAGTCCCCAGGTTCGAGCAGGGCGCATCGAGAAGAAGACGGTCCGCCAAAGACCAGAATCTCTCGGGAATCTGGAGACAATCGAGAACCTCAGGCTGGACGATCGAAACGCCACTCCGCCGCACAAGCTTTCTCAGAGTTTCAATCCGCTGCCTCTTCCTATCCCAGGCAAAGAGCTTCCCTTCGTTTCTCATAAGCTGGGCCAGAAGGAGGGTCTTTCCTCCCACCCCACAGCAGGCATCGACCACAACCTCACCGCTCTTTGGCGCTACGAGGTGTCCGACAACCTGGGAACCGAGATCCTGGGGATAGAAAAGACCCTGGGCGTATTCGGGAGTGCGCACAAGTGTAGAGTAACTGGAAACCACTTCCAGTGCCCCGCTGACGCGGCTTTTCCTGCTGGGGATACCTCGCTGAGCAAAGAGATTCTGGAGTTCCTCTTCCCCTATTCGCAGGGTGTTGACTCGAACGAAAAGGGGCGGTGGGAGAGCAAGAGACCTCGAAAGAACGTGCAATTCCTCTTCAGGCAAGATTCTCTTCCATTCTGCTTCAAGCCAGGCAGGGAGGTCAATACCCCACCTTTCAGCCTGGGCACGATGGGCTGCAAGATCCCGTTCCACATTCCGCAGCACCGCATTGACGAGAGGGACAAAGGCGACCTGGCCAAAGGACCGCACCACCTCGACCCACTCGTGAACGGCGGCAAAAGGAGGAACATGGGTGTGGAAAAGAAGCTGGAACATTCCTAACCGAAGGGCGTTCTGAACCACAAGGGGAAGCCGCTCCCACTTTGGGAGGTACATCCTGGCCAGAGCGTCGAGCTTTCCCCGGAACTTCACCACTCCCCGCACAAGACTCACGAGTACATCTCGCTCGTGAGGAGAGTACTTCAGAGAGCAGGCCGTGTAGGCCTGATCCAGGAAAGCAACCCGCCCCTCGTAGAGACGGGTGAGAATGGACAGCGCATCACGACGGTACCTGTCGACCAATCCTTACTCCCTGCTCTCCCGGAGAAGCAAGAGCCTCACAAGCTGCAAGGCAGCCACGGCAGTTGCAGCAACATAGGTCAGGGCTGCAGCACTAAGCATTTGCCGCACCAGGGGCTTCTCTTCAGGAGTGATAAAGCCCAGGCGATCCAGAATGCCGTAGGCCCTCCGGCTGGCATCGAACTCCACAGGAAGGGTCACAAGCTGGAAAAGCACTGCAAGGCTGAAGAAGAGAATGCCAAGGTCCATCAGAGGCCGAAGGGCAAAGAGAAAGCCGAGGAAAAAGAGCGGAAGCGCGAGTTGGGACCCAAACCCGGCAGCAGGAACAAGGACACTCCGGAGGGCAAAGGCAGAATACCCTTCACGCTTCTGAAGAACATGCCCCACCTCATGGGCGACGATGGCAAGGTCAGCCACAGAAGTTCCCCGAGCAACAGACCGGGAAAGTCGCAGGGTCTCCCGGGAGGGATCGTAGTGGTCCGTCAAAGCCCCAGGGATTTCTTCGATCTTCACCCGAAGCCCGAGATGCTGCACGAGTTCCTCCGCTACCTGGAGACCGGAAAGACCCACCCGGGCCCTCTTCCGGGAAAGCAGCGCATAGGTCTGCGTCACCTTGGTATGAGCGTACAGGGCAAGAAGAAGCGCCGGAATGAGTATTAAAAAGGTCGGGTCAAGGAAGAACACCTCACCTCACCTCACTTCCTCACCCATTCTCTGGCCCACGGATAAGCGATACCCGCACACGAATTCCCATGAAGACATGGCCCGTCCTCCCTCAGGCTGGAGCCTGTGAATGGCCACCAGTCCTTCCCCGGCACACACCACGATACCCTTTTCTCTCTCTACATGATGAATAGTCCCAGGAGAACAGGGAGTTCCATCGCTCCCTTCCCAGGAAGCCTCAAGGATTTTCAAACGTTTCCCGGCAAAAAAGGTATACGCCCCGGGAGAGGGGAAGAAGGCCCGAACCTGACGGACAATATACCACGCAGGGCTTTCCCAGCAAATACGTGCTTTTTCCTTTTCCACCACCGGAGCGTACGATGGCTCTCCTTCCTGAGGACGAGGAGTGATGCGCCCCTCCTTCCAGGCTGGGAGAACCTCCCGAAGGAGCTTCCCACCCAGGGTTCCGAGCTTCTCAGTCAGGGAAGCATAGGTGTCCTTGGGCAGGATAGGGAGCGACTCCTGGGCAAGAATGGGTCCTGTATCAACGCCTTCGTCCATGAGCATGATGGTCACCCCTGTTACCTCTTCACCGTTGAGGAGCGTCCAGCGGATGGGGTCCGGACCACGGTATTGAGGGAGGAGCGAAGCATGGACATTGATGCACCCAAGAGGCGGCAGGGAAAGGAGGTCCCTTTTCAGAATCTGTCCGTACGCGGCCACCACGATAACGTCACACTGCAGCGACCGCAAAAACCCCACAAAATCAGGGTGATTGACCCGTTCAGGTTGCCATACCGGAAGCCCCAGGCGTTTCGCTTCGCAGCACACCGGAGGGGACACAGGGCGCAATCCCCGCCCGGCCCTCCGGTCTGGACGGGTGACAACCCCAAGGATTTCCAACTGCTCATCTTCAACGAGTTCCGTCAGCACCCTGACCGCAAAGGCAGACGTTCCCATGAAGACAACTCTCAGCTTCAGGAGACTCCCTCCCGGGCAATCCTTTTCAGTTTATTACTCAAAAGCAACCTCTTTGCCGGGTGCAGACGATCCACAAAAAGGACACCATCGAGATGGTCAATCTCGTGCTGGAAGATACGAGCAAGAAGACCGCTGGCCTCGATTTCCACGTCCTTTCCCCCAAGGTCAACCCCCCGCACCAGGACGCGGGAAGCCCGCTCAACCTTCCCGTAAACCTCAGGAATGCTCAAACACCCTTCTTCGCCGATTTCCCGCTCCACACTCACCGCGACAATCTCGGGATTGAGAACGACAAGGTCTTGTCTTGTCTCTGGGTGGAGGACAACGATGATGCGCAGAAGTGCCCCAACTTGGTTTCCCGCAAGACCTATACCCGAAAGCGCATGCATGGTTTCCCGCATGTCCTGCGCCAGAGCCACGATGTTTCCGTCTATACTGGTTACGGGTTGTGCTTTCTTACGAAGGAGAGGGCTTCCATACTTCTCAAGGACCCGAAGCGCCACTGACCACTCCTCCTCAAGGCAGAACAAACTCAAACGACCACTGCATCCCCGACAGGGGAAAAACCTCCGCACACACTTCGAGGGCCTCTGCGGCGTCCTCCTCAGGATACCGAACGATGAGTTCCGCGCTCTTTGCCCGTTCCCGCCGGGGCCGCACACTCGGGAAAGGCCCAAGGACCTGAATCCCTCGGGCTTCGAAGAGCTCCCTCACACGGGAGAGAACCCGAAAGACAGCTTCCTTATTCCGGGCACGAACAACGAACCGAACAAGCCGCACGAAAGGAGGATACCGAAGGGACCTCCTTTTTTCAAGAGCATCGGCGTAGAAAAGGGACCAAGGCTTCAGGAACTCTGGGAATCGCCTCAAACTTTCCTGGCTCCCCTGAACAAGGACCTGGGCATCCTGGGGGAGGAGGCGCAGCACCTTCTGCAGGCGAATATACAGCTGTTCCCAGGCACCGATTTCCGGCAGAGACAACCACTCATCGAGGGAATGCACCACGAAAAGGGAAACCCTGGGGAGAAGGTCTTCTCTCAAAAGAGCACTGGTTCCTACAAGAATTGAAGGGGCTGTAACCTTCCCCCCCCATCCCTCCTCCTCGATCTCGGGGTCCACTCGCTCAGAGAGTACACCGGGGAAGGTTTGCTGAACTTCTTCAAAAACCCTCTCAACCCCTTGCCCCCACTCTCCCCACTGGATTCCCCCACACGACGGACAGGTGCTCTCAGGAGTCAGGCGGAAGTGACAGAGGGGGCAGACGAGTAGCGCAAGATCCTTGTGATACCGTAGCGCAATGCCACAGGAAGGGCAGGTATAGTAGAAACCACATTCCCGGCAACCCAGGGCCGTGGCATACCCGGTTTTCTGTACCCATACAAGCACAATTCCTTTCCTTTCCACCACCGAGGTAATGGCCCGTCGAACAGGCGGGAAAAGGGCAAAATTCCTCCACAGGCCTCTGGCAACAACTCCCTGAACGTTCCTTTTGCCAGAAGGCGGGGTGATCCCCCCGGGCTTCACCCTCCCCTCTCTCCACCGGAAGTACACCCGCAGAGAGGGAAGGGCGCACACGATGTGCAGGCATTCCCCAAAGTGATGCGCCCGCTCTTCCATGACCTCCCCGATATCGTAATGGGGTGCTCGATCGGCAACGTACCCCTTCTCCTCGGGATCAAAGAGCACGGAAAGGCCAAGGTCCCGGCAGGGAAACACGAAAGCTGGAAGTCGCGTCCCCACCACGGCGTCAAAGTCACCCTCGACAATCCGCCAGAAAGCAGCAACTCTCTCCTTGGGACGCAAACGACTGTCATAGCGGATGAGCGACATAGAGGGAAAGCACTCTTTGAGGAAAGCGCAAAAAACATCCACCTTTTGGAAATCGGGGAAAAGGAGAAGGGCCTTTTTCCCTTCTCCCCAGGTCTTTACCAGGATATCCCGAAGGAAGGCTTTCCGTTCCTCGAGGTGAGGGATTTCCCAGAAGAAGCACTCTCCGGGGGTACGAGGGGAGTCTCCGATTTTCAGAAATTCTCTTTCCAGACGGAGAATGCCCTCCTTGAAGAACCGTTCGAGGTCCTTAGCAGGGACACGAAATCGCTCAAGGAAAAGGAAGAGATTCATCCCCCGGAGTGGCAACACGCCAAACCTCTTGCAGCATTCCTGGATGTTCTCTCCCGCGAAAACCCGAAATCCCAGGTACTTCTTTGCGGATTTCCCAAGGGGAGGAAAGAAAGACGCCAGCACTTCCCCCAGGGGAGAGAGATACAGGAGAGAGAGCCTTTGGGAAAACCCAAGAAGAGAAGGGGGAAAGGGGGGGAAGGGAAGCACATCGCGAATTTCCTTGAGACCCGGGAGTTCCTCGCCTCCCTCCTTCACCACCCATCCGGTCAGAACCCGACCATGGAAGTCCACTTCAACGGTACTCCCAGGAAAGACCCTGTCCTGGAGATCGGGAGGAACAGCGTAGGAAAAAGTTCGGAAAAGGGGTAGGGGAAGGGCAACCTGGACAATACGCCTCATGAGAGGAAGTGGGATACCAGGTGCTCAACGATTTTCTCCGCAACATCCACTTTCTCAAGAAGTGGCAGCTCTACCTCATTCCCCTTTCGGTCCACAATCCACACCTTGTTCGTGGAGGTGGCAAACCCGCTTGCCTGGCCAACGAGGTTGGCAACAATCACGTCCAGGTTTTTTGCCGCGAGTTTTCGCCTTGCCTCTTCGAGGACGTGGTCCGTCTCAGCGCAAAATCCTACGAGAATCTTGCCCCCCTTCCTCTTCCCGACTTCTCCGAGGATATCGGGATTCGGAACAAGGGAAAGCGTCAGAGGCTCATGGCCCCGCTTGATTTTTGCAGGAGTGAAAGAGGCGGGGCGAAAATCGGAAACCGCGGCGCTCATCACAAGCACATCACACCAGTCAAAAGATGCCAAAACTGCTTCCCGCAGTTCCAGCGCACTTTCCACCCTGGTAAGCTCTATTCCGGAGGGGGGACGAACGGAGAGCACCCCAGAGATAAGCCTGACCTCTGCTCCCCACGCCCGACACGCGCTGGCCAAGGCGCATCCCATAAGTCCGGTTGAGGGGTTAGAGAGGAAACGCACCGGGTCAATCCACTCCCGGGTGGCTCCTGCAGTGACCAGAACCCTCTTCCCCGCAAGAGACCGGGGAACATGAAGGGCACAGAAAACCTCTTCAACGAGCTCCTCAACCTCCGGCAACCGTCCTTCCCCTTCCTCCCCACAGGCCAGCTTCCCCGAAGCGGGAGGAACAACCCGCACGCCCCGTTCCTGCAGGACCCTCAGGTTCTCCTGAACCACCGGGTTCCTCCACATACTGACGTTCATTGCCGGCGCCAGAAGGACCTTTCCCGGTTCCACAAGGAGCAACGTGCTCAGGAGGTCATCGGCAATCCCGTGGGCCATCTTCCCAACGATATTGGCCGTTGCAGGGGCCACGAGAATCAAGTCGTGGTTTCGGGGAAGGGTAATGTGCGCGAGGGATGCTCCCTCTTCGAAAGAATCCACGTACACTTTCCGACCCGTTACTGCCTCAAAGGGCGCTTTGCCGACTATCTGGAGAGCGTGCTGCGTCATACAGACGGTAACCAGAGCTCCCTTCTCTACCAGATACCTTGCAAGACTCACAACCTTATAGGCTGCAATACCTCCGGTGACTCCAAGGAGAATTCTCTTTCCTTGAAAGAAGGAAGAGGGGTGGTAGACAGTCATTCTTCGGCAAACTCGAACTGAATTTTGTCCTCAAGGAATTCCTGAAGAGCGATAAAAAGCGGTTTATGGGGCTCTTTGAGCTCCACAAGGGGATGGGCACCCTCGTTGAGCTGTCGGATACGACGTGCCACAACCAGCGAGAGAATATAGGCATTCCCCGCCTTCTTCACCAGGTCATCGATGGAGAACATCACAGGCCTTCACCTCTCTCGAATCCGGCAGCGCTCGGCAACGATGATGGCGCAGAGCTGCCGCACAGCCTCCTCAAAGTCGTCGTTCACCACGAGGTAATTGTAATCCTTCATGTGTGCCATCTCAAGATGAGCATTGGTCATCCGGAGAAGGATCTCGTCCTCGGGATCCGTATTCCGCTTTCGGAGCCTCTCCTCAAGTGCCCGAAGCGACGGGGGAGCAATGAAAATGAAAATCCCCTCGGGGCAACTCTTCTTCACCTGGAGCGCCCCCTGAACGTCGATTTCCAGGATAACGTCAAATCCTTCCCGCCACCACTCCTCGATAGGACGGCGAGGAGTTCCGTAGTAGTTCCCGTGGACCTTCGCCCACTCGATGAATTCCCCCCGTTCCTTCATCTCTTCGAAGACCTCAGGGGTCACGAAGTAATAGTCAACTCCCTCCACCTCTCCCGGACGGGGAGGACGCGTTGTACAGGAAACGGAGTACTTCAGACCACTGCAGCGGTTCATAACCTCTTTCCGAAGAGTGCTCTTCCCCACTCCTGAAGGCCCAGAGATAACGAAAAGGAGACCCGCCATTGCACCTACTCCACGTTGTGGACCTGTTCCCACATGCGCTCAAGAATCGTCTTGACATCCACCACAAGGGAAGAAATCTCCGCACAGGGGGACTTCGAGCCTATGGTGTTGATTTCGCGATGCATTTCCTGGAGAAGGAACTCGAGTTCCCTTCCCAGAGGCCTGTCCTGGTGAAGGAGGCTCTTTGCCCTTTCCATATGGGCTTTCAACCGGACGATCTCCTCGTGGATATCGCTTCTTGTGACGTAGAAAAGAACTTCCTGGAGCAAAAGTTGCTGGTCCACTTTCTCCTGGGGAACGACCTCCTGAACCCGCCTGAGGAGCTTCTCATAGTAGTAATCCCGCACCGTGTCCGACCTACCCTCAATGGCAAGGACTTTCTCTTCTGCCTCGGCAAGCCGCCGCTCAAGATCTTCGCGGAGTTTCTCGCCTTCCTGTCTTCGGTGTGCCAGAAAGGCCTGCAGAGCCTTTTCAAGGGTGGGGAGAAAGCGGTTCCACTCCTCAACCCAAATTTCTGTGTCCTGCCTGAGCTCCACAAGGTCCCCAAGTTCAAGAAACCACTCCACTTTAGGCTCAAAAGGCAGGGCTAAAGCCTCCGAGAGTTTCCGAAGGGCCACAAGGTACGCCTGTGCCAGGGGAATGTTGACCTCGACCATCGAAGCCTCATCGCGAGGCTCAAAATCAACCCGGAGCTCAACTTTCCCCCGGGATACATACTGCCGAACAAAGGTGCTGATTTTTTCTTCCCAGAGTGCAAGCTCTTTGGGGAGCCGCAGGGCTACCTCGAGAAACCGGTGGTTCACACTCTTCACGTACACCCGGTAGACGCCCAGAACGCCTTCTCCTTCAGCGTATCCGAACCCTGTCATGCTGCGCATGGGGAAACTCCTTTACAAAAAGACAACTTGCCACTATATTATGGGAAACTACAATGCTCTGTCAATGAGAAACCATGAGGACCTTAGAAGGTCTTGCCCTACGGAGACTCGTTCAGGAAGTCAAAGCCACTATAAGTGGAGGGAAAATCCAGAGGGTAACTTTCCCCAGCGACTGGGAAATCAGCATCGACCTTGCCACATCCTGGGGACCGCGGGGGCTTCTTGTGAGCACCCATCCAGAACTCAGCGCCTTTGCTCTTTGTCCTTCCCCCGAAAAAGGAGAACCTCCGAAGACCGCCTGGCAGAAGCTCCTCCACAAGTACCTCGTGGGAGGAAAAATCCTCTCCTTCGCCCAGGTCGGGTGGGACCGGGTGGTAGAAGTACTCGTCTACAATCCCACCCTGTGGGAGAAGGAAACTGAATTCGTCCTTCTCCTTGAGCTCACCGGTCGGAATGCCAACCTCATCCTTACCCGGAACGATCCAGAAAGAACGATCCTCGGAGCCCTCAGGCAAGTGACACCCGAAGAAAACCGCTGGCGGAGTATTCTCCCCGGAATTCCCTACACCCCTCCCCCAAGACAGAACAAACTCGACCCCCTTGAGTTCGCCAGAAACCCCTCTTCTCCCGAAGCGGATGACATCGCCCACTGGTGCCTGCGCAACCTCGACGGCTTCGGCCCTTTTCTCTCTAACGCGGTAGCCGAGCTCTCTGAACGCTTAGAAGGCGGGTTTCAAGAGGCCTTAAGGCGAGTCCTCAAGCCTCTTGAGGAAGAAACGGGGATTTTCCTGGTCTTCCTCTCCGAAGAAGGTCGACCTTTGGGCGTTTTCTGGGAAAACACCTCTTGCCTTTTCTCTCCCCACGTGTACTCCTTCTCCTCTCTCAACGAAGCCGCCGCCTTTTTGCTTCTCACCTTCCGGGAATATATCCTAGGGGAAACGGCAAGAAGACAGCAAGAAAAAAAACTCCGGGAAGACCTGGAATTCATCACCAGGGAAATCCAGAAAATTGACGCGCTCCTTCCCAGAGAAGAGGACATTGAGCTCCTCCGCCTCAAGGGCGAACTCCTGAAGATCCTGCCACATCTTGAGGTCCTTGAGAGGACCAGCGAGGGTATAAGGGTTCGAAACCCCCTCACGCCCTTTCCAGCCGAAGTCTTCATCGCCCTTTCTCCTACCCTCTCTCCCGGGGAGAACATGCAGGAGTACTTCAAAAAATATCGAAAAATGCAGGAGCGGCTGGCGAGGCTCCGAAAGAAACGGCAAGAGCTTGAGACAAGGAAAGAGAGGGTACTTGCCCTCCTTGAAAATCCTCAGGTTCCCGAGGGTACTGCACAACCAAAGGAACCCCAGAAGGTTGCCACCGGCATCACCCGTTTTCGCACGCCCTCGGGAAACGAAATATGGGTGGGGAAAAACGCTTGGGCAAACCGCCTCCTCGTGCGCATGGCATCGCGGAACGATTACTGGTTCCATGTTCGGGACCTGCCGGGAGCCCATGTCATCCTCAAGATTTCCCATCCTGAGGCGCTCCACGAGGACATCCTTAGGGCAGCCCAAGTGGCTGCACATTTCTCAACAGGGAAACTCGAGAGGAAGGTAGAGGTGGCCTGTACCCAGGTGAGGTACCTCCGGGCCCTTCCGGAAAAAGCCGGAGGGAAGATCCTCTATGAGCGGGAAGAAACCTTCCTTGTTGTCCCTTCCTGCCCCCAGGAGCTCACAAGACTCTGAGCAATCGGAAATAGGAGCTCAGAAAATCCCTCATATCTTCAGGAAGAGCAGCAGCAAACATCATCCGCCTGCCTGAGGCAGGATGCCGGAAAGCAAGGGTAAAGGCGTGAAGTGCAGGGCGAGCGAAAAACGCTCCTGAGTGCTGACTCCCGTATAGCACATCCCCGGCGATAGGAGCACCCAGGGCACTGAGATGCACCCGGATCTGGTGGGTTCTACCAGTCCTGGGCTGTACAAGAAGGAGGGAAAAACCTCCCCCTGAGACCAGGGGGATAACACGGGTTATGGCGCTTTTCCCCCCACTCTGCACTGCCATCCGCAGTGGATTTCGCATATCTCGCCCGATGGGAAGGTGAACGGTGCATCCCTCTCTGAACTCCCCTTCCACAACGGCAAGGTATGTTTTTTCGACTTCCCGGTTTTTAAAAGCCCGCACAAGTTCCACGTAGGCCAGGTCCGATTTTGCCACCACCATGACTCCCGAAGTATCCTTATCCAGACGATGCACGATACCTGGGCGCAGTGGGGCACCATATCGAGCAAGAGGCACGCGAAGGTACACCAGAGCGTTCACCAGAGTTCCCCGCTGGAAAGGGGAGACCGGATGCACGGTCATTCCGGGTCTTTTATTGAGCACGAGGAGATGGTCGTCCTCGTAGAGGATGTCGAGGGGGAGTTCTTCGGGAAGGACGAGAAGCTCGCCCCCTTGGGGCCAGGTGATTTCCAGAAGGTCTCCGGGACGCACCAGGGTACTGGGTTTTCTCAGGGGGATTCTGTTACAGGAAACGCGCCCCTCTTTCACCATGCGGGCAAGAAAGGCCCGGGAGAGGTGGGGAAAGTGCTCTCGAAGCCACACATCAACCCGCTTGAAGCCCTCATAAACCAGGATTTTTTCTTTCCTCACGGCGGAGAAAACCCCAGACAATCCCTATAACGCCAGCGACAATGAAGATATCAGCCACGTTGAATGTCGCCCAGAAAGATGGCTCGATGAAATCCACAACATACCCGCGCCACAGGCGATCGATGAGGTTTCCCCAGGCCCCCGCGAGGTACAGAGACCCCCCAAAGAAGAACGGTAACGAACGGGGATGCCTCCCAGAAAAAAGGACAAGGAGCAGAAAAACCGTAACACCGACCGTCACCACAACGTGCTGGGGACGGTTTAGGAACTGCAGCCCAAAGGCACTGGCAAAATTCTTTCGAAGACGCAGTTCAAGGACCTGGGAAATGACCGGAACAACCGCCCCTTGAAGACACTCTTCGGCCCACCACTTCGTTATCTGATCGAAGAGTACCCCTGAGAACCAGAGAAGAAAGAACACTATCTTTCCCACTGTCCTACTTACTAATCCTTCCCTCGTCGTGCAAATCCTTCAAGGAGAAACGAACCACCTCAGGCGCTTCATCTTTTTCCTGAGACCCTTCTCGCTTCTCCTCCCGGAATTCCTCGCTTAAGCCTTCCTTCTCAATACTCTCAATGAAGGTCTGCAGGAGGGACTTGAAGCGAATCTGGAAAAGACGATACTTCTCAAAGAGACCCCGGTATGCAGTCTCAATTTCCCGCCTCCGTTCCAGGGCTTCGTCGACAATCTTCTGTGCCCGAAGCTGAGCCTCTTTGACAATCATCTGCGATTCACGTCTGGCCAGTTCTTTTTCCACCTCAACCTGCTTCTTCCATTCCTCAAGCTGAAGCTGCATTTTCCGCAGGTACTCCTCCTGTTCAGAAAGCTTTCGACGAAGTTCGCGGTTCTCCTGAAGCACCTTTTCCTTCTCTTCAAGAAGGAGAGCAACTTGTGTCGCCACCTCTTCCAGAAACTCCCGGACCTCCTCCTCGTTATATCCCCGGAAAGACCGGCTGAATTCCACTTCCGCAATATCCTCAGGTCGCAGCGCCAACGCCCTCACCTCACTCCAAAGAAAGCTCCTGAGCTTTCTGATACGCCGCCTTCACGCCCTCCATAAGAATCCCGCGAAAACCTGCCCGTTCAAGAACGGAGAGGCTGGCCATTGTCGTCCCCCCGGGAGACGCCACGAGATTCTTCAAAACCCCAGGGTGAAAACCCTTCTCCTTGAGAAGAAGTGCCGTCCCGAGGACCACTTGTGTGACAAGACGCAGACTCTTTTCCCAAGGAAGACCAACCTGTACCCCTCCATCCATCAATCCTTCAACAAAGAGCGCCACAATGCCAGGGCCGCTCCCGCTTAAAGCAGTAAGAAGGTCTATCTCTTCTTCGCCCGTCTCAAAGACCCATCCCAGTGAAGCAAAGAGGAAGAGAAGTTCCTCCCGGTAGGGCTCGGGAATCTCGGGAGAAAAGACAATAGGAACAACTCCCTCTCCCACCTCCACACAGAGATTTGGCATAACTCGGACAACACCCACAGAGGGTGCAAAGTACTCCCGCAAATTCCGAAGAGGTACTCCAGCAACAACCGACACCAGAATCCCCTCCCGCCACGAAGAGAGAAGCCGGGCCGCCTCAGGAACATCTTTGGGCTTCACCGCAAAGAAGACGAACTTTGGGGGATAGAGAAGAGGGTGTTCCACCCACTCAACACCGCAGGAGGCTGCAAGGTTCTGAGCTCGCTCCAGCACACGGTCAAAGAGGAGAAAACGATACTTGGTGTGCCACTTGTCTCGAACAAGACCTCGAACAAGAGCACTCCCCATATTGCCACATCCAACAAAGAGAATATTCTCCCCCATTCATGTCCTCCTCTCGCCGAAAATCGCCCTTCCAAGGCGAACCATCGTCGCCCCTTCAAGGATGGCCAGATGGTAATCGTCACTCATCCCCATGGAGAGTTCCGTCAGGAAGACCCCGGGTATATTCAGGGCATTCACCATGTCTTTGAGTTCCCGCAGACGCCGAAACACCCGACGGATACCCTCTTCACTCTCCCCCAGGGGTCCGATGGTCATCAGTCCCACAATCCGCAGTCCCGGCAAAGCGGCAACTCTCCTCACAAGTTCAGGGAGTTCTTCTTCCCGCACTCCCCCCTGGGTCTCCTTTCCCGTAAGGTTCACCTCAAGAAGCACTGGATATCCACTCCGTCCAGCACTTCTCAGGCGATGACTCATTTCCCTCCCGAAATCCTCCCGATCCAGAGAATGGACACAGTGGAAGTGCTCGAGAATCTTTTTCATCTTATTCCGCTGAATACGACCAATGAAATGCCACTCCACATCCATCCCCGCAAAGGCGGGCATTTTCTTCATCGCTTCCTGGACGCGGTTCTCGCCGAAAACGCGTATCCCGCATGCCAGGGCTTCCGCCATGCGCTCCGTATCCACGCCCTTGGTCACGGCGACGATTGTCACTTCCTGAGGATTTCTCCCAGCCTTCTCACAGGCGGCGGCAATGGTTTCCCACACCCGTTCGATGTTCCGGCTCACGGAATCCTTCATGTGACCGTTCCTCCCCATTCCCGAGTGCCCAAAGATGCACAACGCTCCAGGGCTTCAACCCTCCCCTCCAGGGAAGCCTCGGCCACTCGCGTTCATCACGACCCAAGGCAGAAAGGATTCTCCGCCAGGAGGGAAGGGAAAGGAATCGCTCTCCCTCAAGGAGTTCAGGAAGGCACCTTGCAAGAGCTCGATCCCCCCGGGTGAGGATGAGCTCCACCCATGCCCTGCGAGGGCTTTCCCCGGAAAAAGCAATCCGCATCTTTCGAAGCCCGCGTTCGAAAATCTCCTTTTCCCTTTTCCAGCGTTCGAAGGACTCGGCCTTGTAATCCTCCAAAAACGTGTGGGGCTTGGGGATGAGGAAACTGTAGGAAACCCAGAGCCGAGAAGGAGAAGGGGCAAGGCGAACAAGACGGGCCAGGAACTCGAGATCGGCTTCAACGGACACCGCATCAGGCTTCCCAAGCATAAAGTAGAGCTTTACCCTGGCAAAGCCTACCCTGAGGCACTCGAGAATCAGCTCCAACCATTCATCGTTGGAGAGTCCCTTCCCCAGAAAAAGTCGAAACGCAACGTCTCCGGTCTCCGGGGCAAGGGTGATGGTCTCAAGCCCTCCCGCGCGAAGGAGTTCCAGGAGGTCGCTTCGCCCGTAAAGGTCCTTCCCCACAAGGGATGAAAGCGTGAGCTTTTTTCCAGAGCTTCGGAGGAAATGCACCACCTCAGGAAAAGCGGGGTATCCCAGAACATCAGAGCCCACGAACCCGACTTTCTCCGGTTGCCACTCCAGGACCTTACGAATCATGCTGAGAACGAGCGCCAAAGACCTCTGACGGAAGGGTGCATAAATGCAGCTTCCGGCACAGAAACGGCAGCGATACCGACAACCCCTGTTGAGTTCCACAAGAGCCGTGTTCCGGAAATGCGCAAGGGGGGTGTAGATAAAGGTCCGTGTCTCAAAATCCTCAAGATTTCCCCACTGACGGTACACGGGGAAGGGCGCTTCGTGGGATATCTCGAAGGCCCGAAGGACATCCCGCTCATACACAGGGGTGTAGAATTCCGGGACATAGACCCCAGGAATGCGGCTTAAGGCAAGCTTCACGTCCTTTCGAGTCGCCCCCCTTGCCTTCCAGAAGGCCCACACCGTGAGAATCTGAGGAAGGGTGACTTCTGCTTCCCCAATGACCGCAGCATCCACAAAGGGAGCTACAATTTCCGGATTCAACGTAACCAGCGGGCCACCGGCAAGGACAAAGGGGTCTTCCTCCTGCCGTTTCTCAACAAAGAGGGGAATGTGCGCCTGTTGCAGCATGAGAAGGAAAGGGAAAACATCGAGCTCAAAGGAAAGGGAAAAAGCAGCAAGATGAAATGCCCTCAAGGGTAAGTGCGCGACAAGGGACCGGGAGCCGGTATCGCTGAAGAACCGATCCCCCCACCACCCTGAAGCTTCAGAAAGGATGCGAAAAAGGGACTGAAAACCAAGGTGTGCCATTCCGAGACTGTAGGCCCCGGGGAAACAAAGGGCAAGACCGTACTGTCCGCCTTGCGGAAGGATAAGGCCCTGCTCATTCACCACAGCAATCCTATGGCTTTCTGGTTTTACGGAGAAAAGCCGGTGCATCAAGGTCCTCAGGAGGAAATGCCTCGGAGAATTCCGGCGTCTGGGTTCTCTCCATCTCCTGGGCGTGGTCAAATCCCGTAGCGATAACCGTGATTTCAAGCTCGTCCTTGAGGTGGTCATCGATAACCGCACCAAAGATGATATTTGCCTCTTCCGAAGCGGCACTGCTTACGACTTCGGCGACCTGACTCACTTCCCAGAGCGTGAGATTTGCTCCACCTGTCACGTTGAAAAGAATGCCCCTGGCTCCACGGAAGGGAATCTCAAGAAGAGGGCTTTCCACAGCCATACGGGCGGCTTCTTTCGCCTTGTGTTCCCCTGATGCCCTCCCCACTCCCATGAGAGACATTCCAGCATTCTCGAGAATTGCCCGCACATCGGCAAAGTCCAGGTTGATGATTCCCGGCACCGTGATGAGGTCGGTGATACCCTTCACACCCTGGAGCAGAACGTTATCTACGATGCGGAACGCCTCCTTAAGGGAGACCGAACCGTCCACAACCTGGAGCAACCGGTCGTTGGGAACGACGATAAGGGCATCGACATTCTGCCGCAAAAGAGCAATACCCTCCTCAGCCTGATGCATTCTCTTCGGACCCTCGAAAGAGAAGGGTTTCGTCACCACGGCAACGGTGAGAATGCCCAGTTCTTTGGCGATTCTCGCAACAACCGGTGCACCCCCGGTACCTGTTCCCCCTCCCATGCCTGCGGTGATGAAAACCATGTCGGCTCCTTCGAGAACCTCAAAAATCCTGTCCCGGTCTTCCTCCGCAGCCTTCCGTCCAATTTCGGGATTGGCTCCAGCTCCAAGCCCCCGGGTGAGCTTCGCTCCAATCTGGAGTTTTACATCCGCCAGGGAGCGGCGCAGCACCTGAACATCGGTATTCACAGCCACAAAGGTCACGCCTTTGAGCCCGGCCTCAACCATCCGGTTCACCGCGTTTCCGCCGCCTCCACCGACACCGATGACCTCTATCCTCACTTCTCCATTGGTCGGTTGATTCCGCCGTAACGCCATTTCCCCCAACCCCCGTCCATTCCTCACTCCATCATGAAGTAGTCTCTGAGACGTTCCACAAACCAGAACCTCGCGCGATGCAAACCTTCAAAAAGGTTTGCTCGCTTCTTCTGCACGGTTTCAAGAACAGCAAGCTGCAGGAGCCCACAAGCGGTGGAAAACATTGGGCTGGTGATTGTCTGTACCATACCAACGTAATTCGTACTCTCGGGATACCCCAACCGAACGGGAACTTTTAAGAACGACGAAGCGAATTCCGCAATACCATCAAGGAGTGCCGTGCCTCCGGTGAGCACTATACCCCCCTGGAGGAACTTCCCCCATCCCGATGAGCGGAGCTCCTGGGCAAGAAGGGCGAAAATCTCCCGGACTCTTGCCTCGATGATTTCACAGGCATACTTCCGGCGCACCGCCTGGAGCGCCGCTCCTCCGAGATCTCGCACTTCCACAACCTCATCATCAGGGATATGCCGGCTGAAAGCACAGCCATAATGAACCTTTACCCGCTCTGCTTCATCCCGCGATGTGCGCAAACCGACAGCAAGGTCAGAGGTAATGTGTTCTCCCCCAACAGGGAGCACCTTGGAGAAGCGTGGGCTTCCCCCGTAGAACACTGTAACGTCTGTCGTTCCACCCCCAATGTCCACCAGGGCAACACCGATCTCTTTCTCGGTGGAAGAGAGTACCGCCAGGGCAGACGCAAGAGGCTGGAATGCAATTCTTGCCACATCAATGCCCGCCTGCTGAAAGCTCTTCACGAAGTTGTGGTAATGGTTTTCCTGGGCAAGGACCAAGTGGGTACGCACCCGAAGTTGCATCGCCACCATGCCCACAGGATCCGCAACGCCCTTCTGGTCGTCCACAATGAACTCCTGTGGGAGGAGATGCAGGACTTTTTGCGCTTTCAGGTCGACCTTGGCCTTGGTGCTTTCAATGACGTTTTCTGTGTCCCTTTCGGTAATTTCCCGTCCTCCTCGCCCTAAAAAGAGCTCCCCTTCGAGATTCAGAGAAACCACACAATCGCCGGCTATACCGGCGTAGACGACATCAGGAGGAACCTGGGCAACTTCCAGGGCTGCAAAGAACGAGTCCCGGAGGGCCCGTGCCACTTTCCCAATATCGACAATGCGACCCTTCCGGATTCCTTGAGAACTGCTCAAGCCGACTCCCAGAATCTCAAGAGCAGAGCCTCGCTTTCTCCCAATGAGTGTACAGATTTTGCTCGTGCCGACATCCACAGCCCCCACAGTAAGAGAGCTTCCTTGGGTCTTTGACCAAGCCTTCAAAAGCCCTCACCTTCACCCGGTGCAATCACCATGTCCTCACCTGGACGGAGATCAAACCCCCGAACCTTCAGGGATTTTACCCGCACGTCCCGCAAGTAAGACCGGAGGAGTACAGCTTTTTTCCGAACGTTCGAGGCTCCCTCGCATTTTATAACTATACCATTTTGGAGCCTCAAAATAAACAGCCTCTCGTTCACCGCCTCGACTTCGCGAAGCGCCACATCGAACTCCCTCTGCCACACTTCAACAAGGTCCAGAACCTCAGAGAGTAGCCCTCCCTCCTGGGAACGAAGCACTACCCGTATGAGTTCGTCCTCGGCAACCCCCGCACAGGGCACCTTGACCCCTTCCCGATCAAGGCAGAAAGGCGTTCCCCTTCCCTCAACCAGGATCTCGGGCCTGCGTTCCTCAATGATTACCCGGAGCGTGTGTGGGAAAACCTTCTCCACCCGAACCCGCCGAACCTGGGGAATCTGTTGCAACCGCCGCTCGATTTCCCAAGATCGGACGGCGAAGATGTTCGTCCTTCCTTCTTCAACCTGGAGGAGTCTCCGAATGCTCTCCTCCTTAAGAGACTGACACCCTACAATCTCCACGGCGTTCACACGGAAAAGCGCGCTTCTGAAAAGCAGGGCAAAAACTCCGAAGGAGATACAGCCCACAAGGAGGTAAAAAAAAAGATTTCAAGGAAAGCAAGAGTTCTTCTGGTCATCGCCAGAGCTCCACCTCATTCTCAAGCCATATCCCCGTTCGGCGATAGACTTCTCTCCGAACCCATTCCATAAGGTACTCAACCTGCCAGGCTCGAGCTCCCCCGAGATTCACGATGAAATTCGAGTGCTTTGGAGACACCTGGGCCTGACCAAGGCGAAGCCCTTTGCAACCAGCCTGCTCAATGAGGCGGGCAGCGTATTCCCCTGGGGGATTGCGGAAAACGCTCCCCGCCGAGGGCAACTCAAGAGGCTGGGAGTTCTTCCGCAGAAGGGAAAAATACCGAACCTTTTCCTCAGCCTGCTTTTTCTCTTCCGGAAATAGCTGGAACACCACTTTAACAACGACCATGTACCCTCCTCTGAGATTCGACCCCCTATAGGAAAAGGAAAGCTCGTCTCTCCCCCACCAGCGCATTGTTCCGTTCCTCTCGCGCACAAGCACCCGCTCAACGAGCTCCCCCACCTCTTTTCCAAAACATCCCGCATTGAGGACAACCGCACCCCCAACAGTTCCAGGAATGCCTGCAAGGAACTCACAGCCCCCAAGACCGTGCTCCATGGCAAACTGCACCAAACGACCCAGAATCACTCCTCCACCTGCCTCTACCTGTCCTCCAGGAAGGAGGGAACACTCAGCAAGGCGGCCTCCAAGGCGGACCACAACACCCCGAAAACCCCGATCGCTCACCAGGATGTTCGACCCTCTCCCCAGAATCCGCCAGGGAATCTCAAGTCGGTCACAGTGATTGAGGACCATGGCGAGCTCTTCCTCGCTTTCGGCCTCGACAAGGGCGAGAGCCTTTCCCCCAATACGCCAGGTCGTCAGTGTCCACATCTCGGGGTCCTTCAACCACCGGATTCCAGAAAAAGAACGCAACAACTCTTCCACTCTTGCCTCTACGCCGTGAGCATCGTTCCAACTTTCCATACGTCTCCCGCACCTACGGTGAGAATTGTGTCACCCTCCCGAGCCATCCGGAGGCATATTGCCGCAGCCTCTTCGAAGGTCGAAGCAAGATGAACGTGAGGGAAGCCCGAGTCCACAAGCACCCGAGCGACGAGTTCCGTCGAAACCCCCGGGATGGCCGGTTCTCCAGCAGAGTAAATCGGAAGCAACACCACATAATCCGCGAGCTCCAGGGCCCTGGCCATCTCCCGGTATAGCCTCTTCGTCCGGGTATACCGGTGAGGCTGGAAAACCGCCACAATTCTCCCCGGGGTTTGTTCCCGGGCCGTCTGGAGAACCGTCCTGATTTCCGTAGGGTGGTGGGCATAGTCATCCACCACCAAAGCACCGTTTACTGTCCCAAGGCGCTCGAACCTCCGCTTGACCCCCCGGAAAGTCTCCAAAGATCTGGCAATAACCCCCACCTCAATCCCAAGCTCCATCCCCACGGCGATACAGGCCAGAGCGTTGCTCACGTTGTGGCTTCCGGGAACACGGAGCGAGAAAACGGCCACACGCCGGTTACGACGAAAAACCTCGAAGGAAGATCCCTCTTCGCCTTTCGCGATGACGCTTCCCCGGTACTGGACTTCAGGGTTTTCCATGCCATAAGTGATCAGAGAGGAGAAATTCTGCATCCCGAGGACATCCCGGACACCAGGATGGTCTCCACAGACCACCCGGAACCCGTCCTCCTTCACGTTCCCCAGAAAACGGGCAAAAGCCCTTTTTTCCTCCTCCATGCTCCCGTAAAACTCCACATGGTCATCCTCGATGTTGGTCACCACCGCACAGAAGGGGTGAAGCTTGAGAAAGGAGCCATCGCTTTCGTCAGTCTCAGCAACGAAGAACTCTCCCCGTCCTGATTTCGCGTTTCCCCCAATGTCCTCAAGCTCTCCTCCCACAAGGACAGTGGGGCTGAAACCTGCAACCTCAAGGAGAAGAGAAATCATAGATGTTGTGGTTGTCTTTCCATGGGTTCCAGCCACGGCAATACCCTTTTTCGGGTTGAAAAGGAGGGCCAGCACGTCCCCCCGATGAAGCACCAGAAGCCCCTTTTCCCGGGCCGCAACGAGTTCCTCGTTCGAAGGAGGGATGGCCGAAGACACTACCACTGCCTCCACACCCTCAACCTGTTCCGGGCGATGACCAACGAACACCTGTACCCCTCGAGCCCGGAGGCGACGTACGGCTTCGTTTTCCACAAGGTCTGACCCACTGACGATGTGTCCCCGTTCGTGGGCCAGAAGGGCAAGCCCACTCATGCCCGTCCCCCCAATGCCGATGAAGTGCAACCGGCGGGGGAGAATGCTCCAGCTCTCAGAAAAAACCTCGTTCAACATCTTTCCTCCTCTGGCAGGTCAAGGATTCCCCGAGCAATACAGGTAGCACTCTTTCGAAATTGTGTACGGCAACTCTCGTTTTTTGGAAAAACCGAGGGCCTGTCAAGCAATCGCACAAACTCCTGCGCCAGAAGGGGCGCTCGGAGCTCTTCTTCGGAAAAGACCACAGCAAGGCCCTGTTTGACAAGCCACTGGGCATTATACCACTGGTGATTCTCCGTCGCTTCTCGGTAAGGCACAAGGATGCTGGGGATACCGAAGAAGAAGAGTTCTGTGACGGTGTTGGCTCCGGCCCGGCAAAGAGCAACATCTGCAGCGGCATAAGCCATTCCCATGGCATCCAGGAACGGGAATACGCGATAGGGAAAGGGCTGTTTTTTCGCGTATTCTGCAATCGGAGCAAAATCTTCTGCTCCGGTGATATGGACCACCTGGATCATCTCCCTGGGGAGAAAGTCAAGGGCTTCAAGAAAGACTCGATTCAGGAAACTCGAACCCCGACTCCCTCCGACAACAAGAAGGGTTCTCCTTGACCTGGAAAGACCAAGAAGAGCACAGGCATCTTCTCTCCTGCCTTCCCAGGCCATAACTTCTTCCCGGAGAGGATTCCCTGTCACCTCGACCCTCCCCTGGGTCCTCAAGTACTCCTTCGTCTCCTCAAAGGAGAGGAAAACCTTCCTCGCCCACCGGGCGACAACACGGTTGGCAAGACCAGGATAGACATTCTGTTCGTGAAGGTAAATAGGGACACGAAGAATTTTTGCCCAAAGCCCTCCAAGGAGAGAGAGATAGCTCCCCATGGCAAAGAACGCTTGTGGACGGTACCGGAGAAAGTACCAGCCCATGGCACAGAAGCCGAGGAAGTTCTCCCCAAGCATCCGGAGTATGTGCAGCCCAATGCGCCTGTCCCACCCCCGCGCCGAAACGTAGAGAACCGGAAAACCGCAGGAAGCAATAACCCTGGCCTCAAGACCCCTCCGAGTACCGAGAAAGAACACCTTGTGGTTTCCGAGTTCTCTGAGCTTTTTCGCCACGCAAAGAGACGGAAAGACATGGCCTCCCGTTCCCCCTGCGGCGATGAAAACCCTCATTTACTCCACCTTCCGCTTTCTCCTTCGAGCAACGTTGAAAAGGATCCCGATTTCTCCAAGTGTCACAAAAAGCGAAGAACTCCCGTAACTCACAAGGGGCAGGGTAATGCCCGTCACCGGGAGGAATTTGAGTACCGCCCCCATGTTGATCAGCGCCTGGAAGAGCATGCTCGCCACAATCCCCATGCTGAGAAGTGCTTCGAATTCGCTGTCGCTTTGCAGAGCGATACGCCATCCCCGCCAGAGGATGACGCCAAAGAGGACCACCACAAGTGCCGTTCCCACAAAACCAAGCTCTTCTCCGATGATGGCGTAAATAAAGTCGGTGTGCCGGTCGGGCAGAAAGAAAAACTTCTGGCGACTTTCCCCCAATCCCCTCCCCCACAGCCCCCCAGAACCCAGAGCGACAAGGGACTGGAGAACGTGGAATCCCTTCCCCCGGGGGTCACTCCAGGGGTTGAAAAAGGCCACAATGCGGTCCATCCAGTAGTCCTTCCCAAAGAAGAGAAGGAAAAGCCCCAGGGGAGCAAGTACGGCGGCAACGAGGAGGAGATGGGCGATATTCCCTCCGCCGAGGAAAATCATAACCAGGGCCAGGAAAAGAAGGAATAAGGCTGTGCCGAGGTCTGGTTCAAGAAGCACAAGAAGGCACATTACTCCGACGAGGATGAGGAAAGGCACCACACCTCTCCAGAAGTCCCGCACCCGTTCTTTGTAGGTCACAAGCGCATCCGCCATATAGAGGATAATGGCGAACTTCGCAAGCTCTGAAGGCTGAAAATTCAGTGGTCCAAGGTCAATCCAGCGATAGGCACCACCTCCAGCTCGTCCAACTCCAGGAACAAAGACCAGAAAAAGAAGCAGAAGGACGAAAAGGAGGAGCTTTTTGCTCATCTTCCGAAGGCGTTCCAGAGAAAGAAAAGTCGTCCCAAAACACCCCAGCATCCCAAAGCCAAGGGCAAGGAGATGACGCTTGAGAAAGAAGAAGACGTCCCCATAGGCGTAGAGGGCAGTGGTCATGCTGGCACTGAACACCATGAGGGAACCAAAAAGAGAGAGGACGAGAACGACCCAGAAGAGCACCGGATCGACTTCCCACCACCACTGCACTTTCCGGAGCCGAGCCTCATACGCCTCAAGAAGGCTCTGGAAATGAACCTTTCCCCAGAGCATGGACAAGGGCCTTGAAATGTTCCCCTCGAACCTCAAAGTTCTCATAGGCATCCCAGCTCGTACAGGCCGGAGAAAGCAGCACGGTATCGCCCGGTTTTGCTTCCCGGCAGGCAATCTTCACCGCTTCTTCAAGGGATTCCACGGAAAAAGACCGTATCCTGGATGGCAAGAAGGCCTCAATGGTCTTCCGGGAAGCCCCGTACACCACAACGCACCTGACCTTCTCCAGGGCAAGGACCCCGGTGAGCTCGCTGAAATCGGTAAGCTTTGCCTTCCCCCCTAAGATAACGATTAAGGGACCCGGAAGTGCCTCAATAGCAACCCGTGTCGAGGAAGGTGTTGTGGACTTCGAGTCATTGTAATAGGTGATCCCGTTCCATTCACCAACCCACTCAAGACGGTGGGGCAGGCCCTGGAAGGACCGCAACACTTCCTCAACGGTTTCCGACCTTACCCCAAGGATTCTCGCTACTGCCACCGCCATGAGGACATTCTCCCGGTTGTGATGTCCAGGAAGAGAACACCCCTCAAGGGAGAGGATTTTTCGGGGAGGTACTCCACCCTCAAAGACCGCATTCCCCAGAGCATACAGACCCTCAAAGAGGCGAACCCCAACCCCAAGCGGGATTACCCGGCCCCTTGCCATGCGACACCACCGCGCCTGCCACAGGGGGCGGGATAACGGAAAAAGCGCCCAGTCTCGATGGTGCTGGTTGAGGAATATGCGACCCTTTGCCTGGAAATACTCCTCCATGCTGGAGTGGTAGTCAAGGTGATTTGGATAGAGGTTGAGAATCCCTGCGATAAAGAAGCGAGCGGTATACACCCGCTCAAGCTGGAAACTGCTGAGTTCTACAACCCCAATCGCCGGGGGTTTTGGGAGAAGAACACTCTCAATGAGAGGAGTTCCGAGATTACCCCCCACAAAAACATCCCATCCGGCTTTTCGAAGGATCTCCCCGATGAGGGAGACAGTGGTGCTCTTGCCACAGGAACCGGTAATCCCCACAAGAGGGAAGGAAATATACCTAAAAGCAAGCTCGATCTCGCTGATGACTGGAATCCCCCACTCCTCAAAGCGACGAACCACAGGATGACCAGGGTGGACACCAGGACTCACCACACATTCCTCCACCAAGGGGAGGACGCTCTCGACTTCCTGAAGGGTGATGGGAGTTACCAGAGGGCTTCCGGAAAGCCAGTCAGGAAAGTCCTTTTCCTTGAGCTTATCGTCAAACACAAAGACCCTCTCTCCCTGATTGAGGAAGAAACGAACCACCGCAAGTCCCGTCCTCCCAAGACCAATGACGCAATGCACCGAACTCACCTCCAAAAACTGATGGAGGCAAGAAGAACCCCCAGCGCCTGGACCATCCACAAACGAACAGTAACCCGCGCTTCTTTTTCTCCCCGCAGCTCAAAATGGTGGTGGAGCGGGCTCATGAGAAAAATCCTTCTCCCCAATACCCGGAAGCTCAGGACCTGAAGAATGACCGAGAACGTGTCTACGACGAAAACGATTCCGGAAAAGACAAGAAGCAGCGAATGTCCGGAAGCCAGTGCCAGAATCCCCATAAGGGCCCCGATGGGCAAAGACCCTGAGTCCCCCAGGAAAATCTCAGCCGGCCAGCAATTGAACCAGAGAAAGGCAAAAAGCCCACCCACAAAAGCAAAAGCAAGTGCAGCGAAGGAAGGTCGGTGCAAAAGCTCAAGGAGAATTCCCCAGAAAAGAAGCGTGAGAATACCGCAACCTGCTGCGAGGCCGTCCAGTCCATCAGCAATGTTAAAGGCATTACAGGACGCCACAATGAGCAGCACGCCGTAGAAGAAAAAAGAAGCCGGTGTGAGAGCGATCACCTTATTCGTAAAAGGAACGACCAAAGTAGGGGGAAAGAAAGCCCTTCCCCACCACATCACCCCACAGGCGAGAAGTACTTCAAGGACGAAGCGATATCGTGCCTTCCAACCCCAGGGTTGCCCGAGAACACTCTTCCAGTAATCGTCAAGGAATCCAAGGAGGAAAAAGCCAAGGAGCAGGAGAATATAGGGAAAGAGATCCGGTACCGGAGGCCAGAGAAAAGCCACAAGGAAGGCCACGAAGACCACAATGACCCCGCCCATGCTCGGCGTGTTCTCTTTATGGAGGTGCATTGCCGGCCCCTCTTTTTTAATCTTCTGACCGAGGGATTTTTGCCGTTGCCAGCGAATGAATAAAGGAAAAAGAACCATCCCCAGAAGCCAGGAGAGAGCGATTCTGAACCCTCCACGCACGATAGGGTCAATCACCAAGACCACTCCTCCACTCCTCCGGCATCATCGCTTCAAGCTCCATGCCCCGGGAACCCTTGAGAAGGACCACCCATTGTTCCTGGGCAGTCGCCAGAGATTCAAGAAAGGCCCTGCCTTCTTCAGAAGAAGCAAGAACCACGAACCGTCCCCGTTCGACCTCGCGGGCAAATTCCTTCCGGGCAATGTCTACAAAGTGAGGACCAAAAAGTAGGACCTGCCTGATTGGTGAAACCTGAATACGTTCAAGAATTTCTCGATGGGCTTCCTCGGCGAAATCCCCAAGCTCCAGCATATCTCCCAAAACGAGATACGTCGAATACCCCCCCTGGGCAAACCGCAAAAGGAGACGCACCGCTTTCCGCATCGAGAGGGGATTGGCGTTATAAGTATCATCGATCACCACGCCATTCCTCCACCGGAAGAACCTTCCCCTCCCCGGGAGCTCTCGAAAAGCCCTCAAGCTTTCCCGGAGCTCCTCAAAAGGCACACCCGCTTCGAGGGCGAAATGAATGGCGGGAAGGCTCGCCACAGCCACCTCAAAAGCAAGAATAGGGGCTTCAAAGGAAAAACTTGTCCCCTCCCACACCACGGTGAACCGCGAGAGCAAGCGGGAAACATCCAGCTCAAAAGAGGTCAGACGAAGACGAGCTCTCTGACTCGCCCCAAAGGAGAAAACCTCTGCCTGAGGGACACGGTCTCTGACCTGGCACTCCTCAGGAATCCCCCGGTCCACATTCAGGTACACCCTTTGCGTCTTCTCCCCCAGAAGCTTCAGCTTTTCCTCAACAACCTCCAAGACCGATCCCAAGCCCTCAAGGTGACCTTCGCCAAAAGCGGTAAAGACCACCACCTCAGGGCGAATGAGCCCGGAGAGGACTTCCATCTCACCCTTCTCGCTTATGCCCGCCTCAACAACAACAAAGGCCGCGTGCTCGTCAAAGTTCGCAAAACTCGAAGACACCCCTACCACAGTGTTGAAGCTCTGGGGCGTCAGGGCCACAGAAAACCTCTGACCGAGACAATGGGCAAAAAGGTGCTTGCAGGTGGTTTTCCCCGCTGTCCCGGTGATGCCAATCTTCACTCCTCTCAGGCGAGAGGAGGCATGCTTTCCAAGGGTCAGGAGCGCTTCTTCTGTGCTGGGAACTACAAAAACCGTTGTCTCAGCATCCCCCTCCCACCGCTCCACCAGAACTCCTGAAGCACCCTGCTTTAGGGCGTCACCAATGAAAGCGTGGCCATCGACCCTCCTTCCCCGAAGGGCCACAAAAAGCTGCTCTTTTTGACACTTCCGAGAGTCAATCGCCACCCCCTCGAAATTCGTAGCCAGGACTCTAAGAACCTCTGCTTGGGTAACCTCTCTGATTTCCTCAAGGGTGAACCGCATCACGCCTCTCCTCCGGAAAGAGTAGCCGCCAGGCCACCTCGTAATCGTTGTGGGGAATGCTTCCTGTAGCATACACCTGGAAACGCTCGGGTCCCTTGCCGGCGAGGAATACCACATCTCCTTCCCGGGCAAGGGAAAGGGCAAGACGAATGGCCTCAACCCGATCAAGCACCACAAACCACTCCACGGGCTTTTCCCTGGCCACTTCTTCAATCCCCCAAACCGCGTCCTGTGCGGTCTGCAGGGGGTCTTCTCCCCGGGGGTTATCTGTGGTCACTATGCAGACATCGCTGAAAGCCGCCACCACCCTCCCCATCTGAGGGCGCTTGCTCCTATCCCGTTCCCCACCACACCCGAAGACGGTGATGAGACGGCGGGGTTTCAGTGCTTTTGCCGTCCTGAGAGCATGCTCCAGGCCATGCCAGTTATGGGCAAAGTCGACAATAACCCTGAAACCCTGGGGAGCCTCGATGACCTCCCACCTCCCCGGGACCCTCCGGGGATGACGAAGACCTTCCTGAACCGCTTCCTGACAGACCCCAAGGGCAAGACCTACAGCAAGCGCCCCAAGAGCGTTGTACACGTTATGCTTGCCTGGAAGAGGAAGGAAAACCTCAAAACGTCCCCAGGGTGTCAGTGCCCAGAAGGTGGAGGAAGAGTGATCCCACCGTACGCGAACCGCCTGAACCTCAAGCCCCTTGAGGAAGCCAAAACGCAAAAAAGGGACCCCTGAAGGACGAACCATGGCAAGAATGTGCTCGTCTTCTCCGTTGACAACGACAACCCTCGGGAAGGGCTTTGAGAGACTCTCCTCCACCATTTCTGCAAGCCTTTTTTTGCTCTGCCAGTAGTGCTCAAAGGTCCCGTGAAACTCGAGATGCTCCGGAATGATGTTGGTGAAGACGGCAGCATCGAAAAGGATACCCTCCACTCTTCCCAGCGCAAGGCCGTGAGAGGAAACCTCAAGAACTGCATGGCGAATCCCCAAGGTTTCCATCTCCCGAAGCGACCGGGCAAGAAAAAGGGACTCCATGGTGGTATTGGGGGGTTCCCACTCAAAAGGACCGACAATGTTCCGGGCTGTGGTCAGAAGGCCGCAGGGCATCCCGCCTTTTTCGAGGATGCTCTGAATCAGGAAGCAGGTCGTGGTCTTCCCATTCGTTCCCGTAACCCCAACGATGCGCATTCTCCGAGAGGGGAAGCCGAAGAAAGCATGGGAAGCCAAAGCCAGGGCCTTCCGGCTCTGTTCCACACAGACCCAGGAGATGTCTTCTCCCAGGGCAAGGAAAGGCTCTTCCCTTTCCCCCACAAGGAGTCGAGCTCCCCGATCAACGGCCTCCCGGAGAAAAGCATGCCCGTCACAGGAGCTCCCCACAAGAGCAAAAAAGGCATATCCCGGACGGACGTCCTTTGAATGCTGCGTTATGCCCACGATTTCTTCTTCCCAATCCCTGATCCGGGCCTTCACGTAAGGGAAGCTCGAGAGGAACTCCCGAATCCTCAAAACGCCTCGACCTCCGCTCGCTCAGGAATAACTCCTCGATACCGGAGAATACGTTCCGCCACCTCCTGAAAGACCGGAGCCGCAATATCTCCACCGTAGTACTCTCCCTGGGGCTCATCAAGGACCACAAGGACTCCAAAGCGAGGGTCGGGAAGAGGGAAAAATCCTGCGAAAGAGGAATAGTACGCTCCTGGAATATACCGCCCACCCTGACCGGCTTTCTGTCCTGTTCCGGTCTTCCCCGCAATGCGGTACCCCACAACCTGTGCCTTCTTTCCCGTTCCCTCGGTCACCACTTTCTCCATCATGGAGAGCACAAGACGTGCCGTTTTCTCCGACACAACCCTCCGAACCGGGGAAGGAGGAAATACTTCAAGGGTGTTGCCCAACGCATCCGTTACTCTCTGCACAAGGCGCGGTCGCATGAGCACCCCCCCATTGGCAAGGCTCGAAAGAGCCACAAGGAGCTGCAGGGGTGTGACCATCATCTCCTGTCCTATAGGTATGGCACCGATGGAAAGCAAAGACCATTGTTCTGGCTGGCGCAAAAGGCCCCCCTCTTCTCCCGGAAGAGGGACACCCGTTCGTTCTCCCAAACCGAAACCTCTGAGATACCTGTAGAGTTTTTCTTTCCCCAGCCTCTGAGCTACGGAGATAATACCAACGTTACAGGAATTTATCAACACGTCTTCAAGTTTTTCTTGACCGTGAGCCTTGATACACCGTATCCGGTGATTGTGCACGTACGTTGCCCCGGAGCAATAGAAAGTATCCCCCGGAGTGACCACCTTCTCTTCAAGGGCAGCTGCAAGCACTAAAGGTTTTACCGTCGAACCGGGCTCAATCACCATGTTGATGGCATAATTTCTCCAGGCTTCAGGGGGAAATTCCTGAAAACGACGATTATCAAAACCCGGACGGGAGGCCAGTGCAAGGATGTCCCCAGTCTTTGGATCGTTCACGATGATAACTCCTCGCTTGGCCTTTGTCCGTTCCATTGCCCGATCGAGTGCTTCTTCGGCGAAGAACTGTATTGTGGCATCGATGGTGAGATGCAGATTCTTCCCCTTTTCAGGGGGATGCAGGGTAACCGTCGTGGGGATTTCCTGCCCCAGAGCATCGCGTTCAAAAGTCACGTACCCGTCTTTCCCCCGAAGGAAGTCGTCGAACACATACTCCAGGCCTTCCAGGCCTTTGCGATCTCTTCCCACAAACCCAAGCACGGCACTCAAAAGGGGTGCTTTAGGGTAGAAACGCCGGGTTTCCCGAACCCAGTACACTCCGTCCACCCGGGCCTCTCTCAGTGTGTTCCCCACCGACGACGGAACTCCTGCCCGGAGAACGACAAACGAGGTACGAGCAGATAGCCGCTCACGGAGCTTTTCTTCGTCCTCTCCAAGGAGGGATGCCAGCCGGGCCGCAGCTTGAGAGGGGTCGGGAACAACCCGGGGACAGGCGTACACCGTCAGCATCTCAACATCCTTGGCCAGCACCTCTCCGTTCCGGTCAAAAATTTCTCCTCGGAGAGCAAGGAGTTCATCAAGGGTGAAACGACGAAGAACCTCCTCACGGTACAGGTGGTGGTTGAGAATCTGGAGATGGAAAAGGCGGAAAACCACTCCACCTAAGAGGAAGAAAAGCAGAGAACTCAAAAACGCGGCCCGCCGGATGAAACTCTGGGAAAGCATCGTCACTCTTTCCCGCGCTTTGACCCCGGATGGTAGGCAACGTGAGTCTCGCCCTCTTCTCTCCCAAGGACTTCCTTCCCCACCACCGCGTACACAACGCGTTCTGGGGGCACCATGCCCAAGCGTTGCTCAGCAATGGAACGGATGCGTTCAAGAGATGAAAGGGTAGCCACCTCAGACTCAAGGCGTTCCTTCTCCGCGGCAAGGTCTTCAAGCACTACCCTCTTTTGGGCTACGAGGAAACTTTTCTCAAGGACCAGAGCCTGCATGCCAAGATACAACATGGCTACTGAAAAGAAAAACAGCAATGCCCCTCCCCAAAGCCACCGCATTTGCCTCATGCTCTCCCCTCCAGAAAACTCACCTTCTCCGCAGCACGCAACCTGGCACTCCGGGCCCGGGGATTCCGCCGAACCTCTTCTGGTGAGGGAAACACGGGCTTTTTGGTCACCTCCTGAAGGGAAGAACTCTGTCGAAAGTGGCGCTTCACAAGACGGTCCTCAAGGGAGTGGTAGCTCAAAACCACCACCCGTCCTCCCTCTTCAAGAAGCTCGGGAAGCTGGACAAGAGCCCGCTCAAGCTCTCCAAGCTCGTCATTCACCACGATACGAAGGGCCAAAAACACCCGGGTTGCCGGATGAATCCTCCTTCGCGGGGCAACACGAGCGACGAGCTCCGAGAGTTCCGTTGTGGTTGTAATCGGTTTCTTTTTGCGGTAACGGACAATAGCCCGGGCAATACGACGAGCGTATTGTTCTTCCCCAAAACGAAAGAAAAGCTCCGCAAGCTCGTCCTCTGAAAGGGTATGGAGAAGGTCAAAGGCCGTTTTCCCCCACGATGTATCCATCCTCATGTCCAGAGGTCCCTCCCTGCGGAAACTGAATCCGCGCTCGCCTCGTTCAAGCTGCCATGAAGAAACCCCCAGGTCAAAAAGGATTCCCCGTACCCTCCGCAACCCAAAAAGGGCAAGAACGTCCCTGAGACGAGAAAACCGTTCGTGAACGAGGCGTACTCGTGAGGCAAAGGGCGCAAGGGTCTTGCGCGCCACGTCCAGGGCTTCTTCGTCGCGATCAATTCCCACGAGCATCGACGATGGTCCCAGGCGCTCAAGGATGGCTCTGGCATGCCCACCTCCGCCCACAGTAGCATCCACGTAGACTCCTTCTCCCCGGAGGAGAAAGTAGCACACCTCTTCCACCATGACCGGCTCGTGGAAGAACACCGTCATATTCCCGTATCCACAATGTGTTCAGAAATTTCGGCAAAACGTTCCTCAACCGCGCTCACGTACTCCCGCCACTGCTCTTCTCCCCAGATTTCAACCCGCGTTCCCACGCCGATGAGTATCACCTTGCGCCCGATACGGGCATACTCGCGAAGATACGCCGGCAACGCTATACGACCCTGAGCGTCCAGGGTGGTTACGGCTACCGTAGAGAGGAAGAGGCGGGCAAAATCCCGGGTTTCCTTTCTGGTAAGGGAAAGAGAGGCAATTTTCGCGTAGAGGCTACTCCAGGAGTCTTCGGGGTAGAGGAAAATGCACCGCTCGATGCCCCGGGAAAGGTACACCTTTTCCCCAAGCTTTTCCCGGAAAGCACTGGGAACAATGATACGCCCCTTTTCGTCGACCCCATGGGCGTACTGCCCGACGAACACACCCCTCCCCCTTCCTCCACTTTGCTCCCCTGAAAACCACTCTACTATACACCCCAGGGAGGGGGAATTGAACACCTGTTTTACAAACGCTCGTCATTGCCGGAGAGAGTGATTCCGCGCCCCTTTTCCCCCGAAAGGGCAAGAAGCAACTCCTCCCACCGGGGAGAGGCCATCCAAAACAGTGTCACTCGCTGGCCGATTTCTGAAAGCCCATGGGCATCAGAGAAAGAGACCAGGGGATATCCGGAAAGGGTAAAACGTTCCTGAGTTTCTTCCGGAGAAAAAGCGGGAGAGATTTCAAGGGCCTTGACCGGAAGTGCAGGAGGAAGAAAACCAAGCTGGGAAAAGACGCTATACGCTTTCCGGTCAACATGGGCAAGCACCGCCACACCCTGATGGCGTTCTACCTCCTCCACCACGTCCTCGAGGGAAAGAGCCACCGGGACCGTAAGGAGAGAGGCCTTTCTGGCAACAATGTTGCCTTCCTCACCGATAACCCACTCCTCTCCCCATACCTCTGCGTCAAGCGGAAAAGTGAGAAGATGTTCCTCCACGAGGTGGTTGAAAGCCAGAAGGTGGTCAAGAGTAGGAAAATAGGCGAGGAGATGTACCTCTTCTCTGGTCTCCACCTCTATACCGGGAATGACCCAGAGCCCGAACCTCTCCCCAAGGGAGAGCGTCACCGCAACGTTGTCGCAGGCATTGTGATCGGTTACCGCGATGCAATCAAGGCCCTTCTCTAAGGCCTCAAGAACAATACAGTGTGGAAGCATGTCTCGCCGGGCACAGGGAGATAGGACAGTGTGGATATGGAGGTCTGCGGTAAATGCTCTAACGCTCACGGCGCTTTTTCCCCGGTATTCCCAGAGCCGAAAGGCGGGCCACCGCCTCAAAAGCACTCAGAGGAGTCCGGAGCACCGTGATGCCCTCTTTCTGAGCACGGTCAAGAGTTTCCCTGTCCACATCGTAGTTGTTGACCACCACCACACAGGGAATGCCGACGAGAATGGCAACGGCGATAACATTTGGGTGGGACTGTACGGTTACCCAGACACTATCCTCAACCGCGTGGGCAATACAGTCACTGAGGAGGTCCCCACAGTATCCTCCCCTGACCTCTCTTTCCATATCTCCAGCCACAAGCACCGTTGCCTCAAGGGGTTCCACGAGATCTCGAATCTTGACTGCCAATGTCCTCCCTCCTCTTCCCCGCCATGGTCTGTGGTACCCGGCTTGCCAGGGCATAGATTTCTCGAGCCAACTCGAGCATGTTGTCGCGAAGGAGGAATGGACAGTCCACTTCTTCGGCTTTCCCCTGAACGACATCCTCTGCTAGAGCCCGACACGTCGGCGAGCCACAGGCACCGCAGTCCAATCCCGGCAAGAGCTCAAGGAGTTTCTCTATCTGCTGGTACTTCTCCATAGCTCGCTGGAAATTCCGATCGAGCTTCAGAACCTCCTTGGCTTCGTAAGCCCGTTCCCGGACGAAAACGCCCGCTTTCCGCCACGCTTCCATTTCCTCCTCGCTCCACGGTCGGAACACACTGTATTTCTTCAGGAGATGGTTCACGTTGACTTTGGCGATAAAGGGATTCTGTACCGCCAAGACCCCTCCCACACATCCACCAACACAGGCCTGGGCCTCGCAGTACACCACTCCCCTGAGCTCCCCCATTTCGATTTTCTCAAAGACCGAGATCACGTTGTGAATGCCATCAACAGCCATGTATTCCCCTTCGCCAAGAGACTCCTGTTCCCCCCCAGACCGGGCCCATCCGATACCCCGAAATCCGGCAATCTGAAGCTCTGGTCTGTCCTCCACAAGGTGGAGTTCATTCATGAGCCGGGTGTAGACACTGGCCATGGAGATGGCCCCATCGATTCTCCCCAGACCTTCTCCGCTCTGGTGAACTTCCGTTACTTTTGCCGGACAGGGAGTGACGAAGAAAACCCCCACTTCCTCCGGGTGGTACCCCCTCTCGAGAGCTCGGAGACGGGCAATTTTCGCCGCCACGCCAAGAGGCGAGTCAAGGGGAAGGAGATTATCAAGAAGGGAGGGAAATTTGACCTCCACAAGACGAACGACGGCAGGACATGCCGAGGATATCACCGGCAGGATCAAGTCCTTTTTCCCCAGAAACCTCGCAATTTCCGCTGAGAGGATTTCTGCTCCCCGGGCAACCTCAAAGACTTCATGGAACCCCAGACGCAAAAGGCCGTTGAGAACCTTCCCCAGAGGAATGGTGAATTTGAACTGGGCATAGAAAGCCGGTGCGGGGAGTGCAACCCGGTAACGGAACCTTTGAATGGCCTCGAGAGGGTCTGTCTGAGCGTACTTGGCGTGATTCGGGCAGGTTCGTATGCATTCCCCACAGTCAATGCACCGCTCTTCATCGATGCGGGCCTTCCCACCCTTGACCCGAATCGCCTCCGTAGGGCAGCGCCGGATGCAGTGCGTACATCCCTTGCATTTTTCTTCATCGAGAACTACCGAATGGTAGACCTCCACGTGCTTTCTCCACCTCAGGAATCCCTCAAGAAAAAGTCCATGACCACTTTCGTCCCTTCACCGACACGGGTGTCAATCTCAAGGCGGTCGGAACACCTTTTCATGTTCGAGAGTCCGTACCCCGCCCCAAAGCCCATCTCGCGAATATGGGGGGGCGCAGTGGAGTACCCTTCCTGGAAGGCAAGCTCAAGGTCAGGAATTCCTGGGCCCTCATCGTCCACCTCAATGTGGATATGCCGCGGGAAAATCCAGGCCCGAAAAATTCCCCGGAAAGCGTGAATCACCACGTTCATCTCTGCCTCATAGGCAGCAATCACCACTCGGCGACTGAAAGCCGCAGGAAAGCCAATCTGCTGGAGAATCCTCTTGAGCTCACTGGATACATCCCCAGCACTCTGGAAATCCCCTCCTGTGATTCTGCGCTCGATTTCGATAAGGGGTTTCTCATCGGTCATTCCACTTCGCTGCAGCCCCGAAGCCCCCTCATGTACAACCTTCCACAGGCCTCATACATGGGGAGCTTCGTGGCCAAGAGGGGAATCTTCTTCATGACCGCAAGCTCAACGGTCGCCGGTTCAGGGCGTTTTCCACGCACAAACACCACGCCGATGAGATCGCTCATCTCCGCGGTACGAATCACCTGAGGGTTCGTAAGACCCGTAAGGAGCAGAGAGTTCTCCTTTGTGAAGGCCAGAACATCGCTCAAAAGGTCGCTCCCGCAAGCCGACCTCGGTTCCCGGTCAAGAAGGTCCTCACACGCCAGGACTTCAGCCTCAAGAATTTCTCTGACCTCCCGAAGTGTCATGGTGACTCCCCTTTCACTTTCCCGCAAAACACTCAATGCCCTGAGACCGGAGTCGAGCCGCTGCCTTCTTAGCCTCCTCAAGGGAAGAAAAGCCGTACACCCTCACCCGGTACATCCCTGAAACGCGCTCGATCGTAGCGGTGTACCCAAACCGCCGGAGCGTCTCCACCATTGCCCGGGCGTTTTTCTCCTGGGAAAACGCTCCCGCCTGAAGAAAAGCCTGACCCCCCGCAGGAGGAGGGGTTTCCTTGCGGATTTCTCGGGGCGGTTGCAGCTTTTCCTGCACTTCCGCGGATTTTTCCCGGTCCTCTTGTACAGGAGGTGGAGAGGGAATCTCTTCCGTAATCCCGATGGGAGAGGACTGGGGGAATTCCTGCGCCCACTGTTCAAGAGGCGAAATGGGAACAACCTCCTCTTTCTCCACAACCTCAACAAGGGAGGGGATTTCTCTGGTCACAAGAAGCTCCGCATAACGGTCGAGATCCCCACGGGCCATAAAGAAGGCAAAGACCACCACCAAAACCGCGCCCAAAAGGACAATGAGCGTCTCCACCGGGTCTTTCCGCCGCAAAGGCATCGGCAGTTTCATCGGATACCCCCAAGGAGTCGCTTAAGCCGCTCAGTTTCTTCCCGCACTTCTCTGTACCGTTCCCTTTCCTGCTCCACGACCTCCTGAGGAGCACGGATAAGGAAATTCTCGTTCTGGAGCTTCTTCTTAAGCCGCTCCAGATCCCCCTCAAGATCCGTGAGCTTTTTCAGAAGGCGCTGAGCTTCTTTCTCAAGGTCCACAACGCCCTCCACAAGGAAGAGCACGTCCACACCCCGTACCCGACCTAAGGCCACCTGGCCCGGCCGAAAGAGGTGCTTCCCAATCCGTTCCACACGGCATTTCGCAAGTTGCTCGACATATCGCCTTGTGGAAGACAGAAGACGCACGGTATCGTCCTCTTCACAGCTCAGCCATACCACACCTTCCACTGAGGGAGAAATGTTGAGCTCCGCCCGCAGGTACCGGATTTCACGGATGAGTTCCTGGAGAAAGGCAACATTGCGCTCTGCGTCCTCGCTGATCCATTGAGTGTCCTCCCGTGGCCAGGGAGCAATCATGATGCTCTCTGCCGCTTTGTAGGGGGCTGGGAGGTACTGCCAGATCTCCTCAGTCACAAAGGGGATAACGGGATGGAGGAGGCGCAGAAGGCCACTCAAGACCGAGAGGAGAACGTTCTGTGTAGCTTTTCGCTTATTCTCCCCTCCCCGGTAGAGGTCTTCCTTGCTCCATTCCACATACCAGTCGCAGTATTCACTCCAGACAAAATCATAGAGGAGCTGAACAAAATCCCCAAACTCCAGGGCTTCAAGCTGTTCCGTGGCCGAACGGAGCACCTTTTGAAAGCGGGAGAGAATCCACCGGTCTTTGAGGTCGAGTTCTCCCGCCTCAAGGGGAAGGAAAGAATATCCTTCGAGGTTCATCAGGACAAAACGGGAAGCGTTCCAGAGCTTGTTCACGAAGGTTCGTGCTGCTTCTATCCTCTTCAGGGAAAGGTGAATGTCCCGCCCCTGAACCGTAAGCCAGGCCAGGGCAAAACGCAGGGCATCGCTTCCGTATTTCTCGACAACTTCCAGAGGATCGATGGCGTTTCCCAGGGATTTGCTCATCTTCCGCCCTGCCTCGTCCCGCACAAGAGGCGTGATGTATACCTTGCGGAAGGGGACCTCTCTCATGAACTTGAGGCCCATCATAATCATCCGGGCCACCCAGAAGAAGATGATGTCAAAACCCGTGACCAAAAGCGAGGTCGGGTAAAAGCGGTTGAGGTCCTCGGTCTTTTCAGGCCAGCCCAGTGTTGAGAAGGGCCAGAGGGCAGAACTGAACCAGGTGTCGAGAACGTCCTCATCCTGCACAACCGCACCGTTACACCTGGGACAGCTCAAAGGCGTCTCCCGATGGGCAAAAACATATCCACAGGACTGACAGTAGAATACCGGAATTCGGTGACCCCACCAGATTTGTCGGGAAATGCACCAGTCCTTGATGTTCTCCATCCATTCGAAGTAGACCCTGGTCCAGCGCTCCGGGACAAAAACAACCTGTCCTTCCAGAACCGCCTGGATTGCAGGACGGGCGAGCTCCTTCATCCGGACAAACCACTGCCGGGACACGAGAGGCTCGATCACCACCCCGCAGCGGTAACAATGCCCGACGGCATGGCGATGTTCTTCGACCTTCTCCAGAAGACCCTTTTCCTCAAGGGCTCGAAGTACCTCTTCCCGAGCCGCCTCCCGGGAAAGCCCCGCGAACGGTCCTGCATCTCCGGTCATCACGCCCCTGGTGTCAATAACCCGAACAACCGGGAGATTGTGCCGTCGCCCCAGCTCAAAATCGTGAGGGTCATGACCTGGAGTAACCTTGAGGACACCAGTGCCGAACTCACGATCCACATACTCATCGGCAATAACAGGGATCTCCCGGTCCAAAAGCGGGAGGCGAGCCCTCTTCCCGACAACATGCCGGTACCTCGGGTCTTCAGGATGAACCGCCAGGGCCACGTCCCCAAGAAGGGTCTCAGGACGTGTGGTGGCCACAACCAGAAAACCCGTTCCATCAACGAGGGGATAGCGAATGTAGTAGAGTCTTCCGGGGATTTCCCGATACTCCACCTCGATATCCGCAAGGGCCGTCTCGCAACGGGGACACCAGTTGACGATGTACTCACCCTGGTAAATCAAGCCCTCTTCAAAAAGCCGCACGAAGACTTCTCGTACTGCCCGGGAAAGACCAGCATCCATCGTGAATCGTTCCCGGGTCCAGTCACACGAGGCTCCCATACGCTTGAGCTGTTGTACGATTCTTGCATGGTACGTCTCTTTCCACTCCCAGACCCGCTCCAGGAACTTCTCCCGCCCCAGATCGTGGCGGCTGAGACCCTCTTTGGCAAGCTGCCGCTCAACGACGTTTTGTGTGGCAATCCCTGCATGGTCTGTGCCGGGAAGCCAGAGGGCTGCGTACCCCTGCATGCGCTTTGCCCGGATAACAATATCCTGAAGGGTGAGATTCAAAGCATGGCCCATGTGGAGATGCCCCGTCACATTTGGGGGAGGAATAACAATGGAAAAAGGAGGTTTCTGAGGGTCCGGAGAAGGAATAAAGTAGCCGTTCTTTTCCCAGAACTCGTACCACTTTTCTTCTACCGCCTGAGCTTCAAAGACCGGTGGAAGGGTAACAGACTTCTCCATGGCACCTCACGCGAGCTTCTCTTCCCGAGTCTCCCTGAGAAAGAGGAGATTCTCACCCTTTACAAAGGCCTCGTTGATGACAACTTTTTTGATATCCCTCCGTGAGGGGATTTCAAACATGAGGTCAGTCATGAGCCGTTCCATAATTGCCCGAAGCCCACGGGCACCGGTACCTTTGGCCAGGGCCTCACGGGCAATGAGTCGCAAGGCTCCCTCGGTGAAGATGAGCTCCACACCCTCCATTTCGAAAAGTTTCTGATACTGCCGGACGAGGCTATTTCTGGGCTCGGTGAGGATGCGTACCAGGTCATCTTCGGTGAGAGGGTCAAGGGCACAGATAATCGGTACCCTGCCAATGAACTCGGGAATCATGCCGAACTTCAGAAGGTCTTCTGGTTGCACTTCGTGGAGGATATTCCGAGAGAGTTCCTTTTCAGAAAGGCTCTCACGGGCACCAAAACCGATTTTCCGGTCCTTCAAACGATTTTCGATAATGCGCTCAAGGCCCACAAAGGCACCACCGCAGATGAAGAGGATATTCTCGGTGTTCACCTGGATGAACTCCTGGTGCGGGTGCTTCCGACCACCCTGGGGGGGAACGTTCGCAATGGTCCCCTCGAGAATCTTCAGGAGTGCCTGCTGCACGCCTTCTCCAGAAACGTCCCGGGTGATGGAAGGATTTTCCCCTTTGCGAGCAATTTTGTCGATTTCATCGATGTAAACGATGCCTTTTTCCGCCCTTTTGACGTCAAAGTTGGCGTTCTGGAGAAGGCGGAGGAGGATGTTCTCGACGTCTTCTCCCACATACCCAGCTTCGGTGAGCGTCGTGGCATCCGCAATGGCGAAGGGGACGTTCAGAAAACGCGCTAGGGTTCTGGCAAGGAGCGTCTTCCCCGATCCGGTCGGCCCAAGGAGCAGGATGTTGCTCTTTTCAATCTCCACGTCCTGAGAGTCCCTGAGCTGCATAATTCGTTTGTAGTGGTTGTATACGGCAACGGAAAGGATGATTTTTGCCCGCTCCTGACCGATAACGTACTGGTCAAGGAAAGCCTTGATCTCGCGGGGTGAGGGGAGCTCTTCGAGAACGAACTCCTTCTTGCCTTTTCGGGAATCCTCCTTCAAAATCTCGTTGCAGAGTTCCACACACTCGTCACAGATGTACACTCCCGGACCCGCGATGAGCTTTCGCACTTCCTGCTGTGTTTTGCCACAGAAGGAACACCGCAACTTGACCTTCTCCTCCTCAAATTTCGGCATCCTCTCTGGTCTCCTTCTTGCTCTTCTCTTCTGGGTACAGAACCCGATCTATAAGCCCGTATTCCCGTGCCTCCTCAGGGGACATGAAAAAGTCTCGCTCTGTGTCTTTGCGAATCTTCTCGATGGACTGGCCAGTATGGCGAGCGAGGATTTCGTTGAGCTTCTCCCGGATTTTCACCATTTCCCGGGCATGGATTTCGATGTCCGTCACCTGTCCCTGTGCACCTCCAAGAGGTTGATGAATCATGATCCGGGAATTGGGGAGTGCCATCCGCTTGCCCTTGGTCCCGGCAGCAAGGATAACCGCTGCTCCACTTGCGGCCTGCCCAATACAGATGGTTGCAACGTCGGGCTTGATGTACTGGATGGTGTCGTAAATGGCCAGTGTTGCCGAAACCGAACCTCCAGGACTGTTGATGTAGAGGTTGATGTCCTTTTCTTTGTTCATTGCTTCAAGGAAGAGGAGCTGGGCGATGACAAGGTTTGCAACGGTATCGTCGATTTCCGTTCCCAGAAAGACAATACGATCCTGCAAGAGGCGGGAGTAAATGTCGTAGGCTCGTTCACCTCTTGGGGTCTGCTCCACCACAATGGGTACAAGGTAACTCAAACGGGGCTCTTTCATCCCTGAACCATCTCCTCTTCAGGATCTCCCAGAGCTTGCCACTGATCAAAATTCAAGGGTTCTGTGATTTCCTTTGTTCTCACCCTCGAGAGGAGGTCTTCGACGAGTTTGCTCGAAAGGAGGCGGTTTGCAGCCTCCACCAGAGCATTGCTCCGGACAAGGCGTTCCGCCACCTTTTCAAGTGGCTTTCCAGTGCGTTTTGCAACACTCTCCACAAGACGATGGAACTCTTCTTCGGTCACCTCAAGACCGTACTCCTTGGCGTACTTCTCAAGAACAAAGTGTTTCTTCAACCTCCAGCGAGCAACGTTGCGCATCTTCTCACTAAACGTGGCAAAATCATACCCCGTAAGCTCAAGGTATCGCTCAAGGGTGGTTCCACTTTCTCGCAACCGCTCTTCAAAAAGCTGGATGACCCTTCGGGTTTCCTCCTCAAGAAGGGGTTCAGGAATGTGGACCTGTGATTCCCGGCAGAGGGCAACCACGGCCTCCTCCTGCAAGCGTTCCTGCACCATTTCTTGGGCCTGCCTCTCGAGGAACTTCCGAACGTCCTCTCGAAAGGCCTCCACCGATGCGTAATCTTCCCCAAAACGCTTGATGAATTCCTCGTTCACCTCAGGGAGTCGCTTCCGGAAAATGGTAAGAAGTTCCAGCTCTTTTTCTTCGCCCTCGAGAGCAACCACTCGTCGCTCTCCCCGTCGCATGCCAAGAACCTCCTGAGCCAGGGGGTGCTGCTCACCCCCTGCATACACCGTATACTGCTTGTCCCCTACGGCGACAATCACCATATCTCCCGACACCACCGGTCCCTCCTGCTCCTCCCATTGCCCAAACCGCCTGCGAAGCTCCTCAATGTACGCGTCGATGTCGCTTTCCCGAACCTCGAGGCGGTACTTTCGTACCTCGAGCTCTTCAGGACGGGCCAGAAGGACTTCGGGATTCTCGATGACCTTCAAACGAAAACGGAGGGGTTCTCCTTCCTCTACGTGGAGGATTTCCACATCGGGTTCCCCTACCACATCAATGCCTTCCCTCTCCAGAACCTCCTTCGTCGCCTCCGGAATGAGGCGGTGCACCAGCTCATCCAGAAAGGCCTCTTTCCCCAGACGGGCACGAAGAATGGCCCGGGGAACCCGACCCTTGCGGAAACCCGGGACTGCGACTCGAAGGTTGAAATCCCGGTAAATGCTCTCGAGAACCTGGTCAACTCGCTCTTTTGCTACTTCCACTTCGAGCTCAAAGACGTGCTTCTCTTTTTCCTCTTTTTTTGTCACCTCTACCATTGAAACAGTGCCACCTTTCTCTTCCAACTTTCCAGCATCGGAAGAATTATATGTTTCCCGAGGGGGTGTGTCAACCTTGGAAGCCATGTCCGTTTCCCCCGGCACCTCCATACACTCCAGGAAGGGCCAGGCTGAGAATCTGTTTCTGTGCTTCGGTAATCCGCCATCGATCACCAGTTCTCTCCACAAGAAGGAGTACCTCTCCCCTCCGTTCCTCGCCAGGAACGTTTGTCACTTCCACCACTTCTTCAAAAACAACGTACCTTCCCTTGTCCTCCCTGACGTATCCCCGGATCTCGATTCTATCCGGCCACGGACTGGAACCGTACCTCCTCAGAGCCTGTCCAGGGTTCTGGAGCTGCACTGCACCCCTTATGCCCCAAAGCGCAGCTGCCTGATGCCATCGGGTGTCTGTTCTCGCCTCATCACCACTCCAGCGAGAACCCCAATGGCAACCTCGCAAAGGTAAAGGACCTTGTTACCGCGCTCAAGATGCCCTCCGTAGGCCCCCTGAGGGTTTGAAACCACTGCATGAACGTGGGGTTCTCCACCGACGATAACACCGCTTAGAGAGAGGAGCTCAAAAGGTCCCTCGTACTTCTCGAAGCGTTCCACAGGTGGCAGACCTGTTGTTGTCACCCAGTGGAGATGCACCTCGCTCAGGGTCCCAAAGCCCGAGAGAATGACCCCGTGTTCGATACGTTCTCTACGGATGACTTCCTCAAGGGTTTCAAGAACGCACTCCCCCGGGGAAATGCTCACCACAACAACCCGTTCGAGTTTCCCAACGCCATACTCCAAAGAACCTCACTCCCCTCAGCGTTCGTACTCCTGCACGGTCTCCTTTCGACTTCTCCTCTGCAACTCCCTTTTCACCCAGCAAGCATACTCCGCCACAGCCTCTTCCATCCGGTAGCGAGGCTCAAATCCCAGCTCTTCTTGGGCCAGAGTGATATCGAGCGTTTCCCCGCGAGGAAAAAGCTTGCCAGGACCAAGGATGACCTCTCGGGGGTGGTCGCTGTATTTTTGCGCAAGGCGGGCAAGGTCGGGGAAGCTCGTTACCTCAGAAGTAGCGATGTTGAAGATACGGTATCTCAAGTGTTCCTTCTCATAGGCCAGCACCGTCCCCCAGGCTGTGTCCTTCACGTAAGTAAAGCCAAGTCTCTGGTCCCTTCCGCTTTCAAGAACAAGCCCCTCAAGGCCTTCAAGGGATCCGAGAAGAACCCGAAAAACGGGGGTCATTTCTGAGGGCAGAAGACCCGGACCGAAAAAGAAGTAAGGACGAACAATACGGACGTCAATACCATAGTGGTGGCCGTACTGGAGCGCGAGGTACTCCGCACTGGCCTTACTTGCGCCGTAGAGATCCGAGGGATTCACAGGATGGGTGAGTTCTCCGGGATTGTCTCTGGTCTCTCCATAAACAGCACCAGAACTCACGTAGAGGAACTTTGGAATCCTAAAAAGACGAGCACATTCCAAGAGATTGAGGGTGCCAACAACGTTGAGAAAGGTAGCAGCGTAAGGATCGTTCCAGTACCGTGGAGAGGCCATCACCGCGGGGGTATGAATGATGCCTTCAATATCGGGAAAGCCAGAAAAAAGCTGCACCAGATGAGACCATTCCAAAACGTTTCCCCGGAAAAAGACAATGGCAGTTCTTCGATCCTCGAGGTAATCCTGGTTGGCCTCCCGAAGGTCAAAGGAGAGCACCCTTTTCCCTCGATCCACAAGATAGTACGTCACCCAGGACCCCAAAAGACCACCGCCGCCGGTAACAAGAACCAAGGCCACGTGCATCACCTCACTGAAGGGTCTTCGCTTCAGCCTTGCGTAAACGGTCCATGATGGCCCTCCCCAGACCAACCTCGGGCACCGGTTCGGCGAAAATAAGATCAAGACCAGCCTCCTCCAGGCGGTGGAGACAGGCAAAGAAATTGGCCGCTGCTTCCCGGAGATCCCCGTTTGACGAGAGGATTTCAACTTTCACAAACCACTCTGGATGCCGTACCACCTGAAAGGCCAGCAACCCCACCCGGAACCCCGGAGGAGGAGGCATTTCCTGAGGGACAATGCGCAGGGGAACACGGGGAGCATAGTGGAAAGGGAGCTGCCCAGGAGCACGGGGACTATCTTTCAGAGAACCTATCCGAATCTTCCCTATGACCCTCTCAAGGTCCTCAAGGGGAATCCCTCCAGGTCTGAGGAGCACCGGTTCCTCAAGGAGCTCAAGAACCGTTGACTCCACTCCAATAGGACACTGACCACCATCAAGAACAAGGTCAATTCGGTCCCCGATTTGTTTGACAACGTGAGCAGCCGTCGTTGGGCTCAGGTGCCCGAAGAGATTCGCACTTGGTGCAGCAACGGGAACCCCTGCTTCTCTGATGAGCTCAAGGGCCACAGGATGGGCAGGCATTCGTACTCCTACGGTCGGCAGCCCTGCGGTAACGATGTCAGGAATAGTGGGTCTTTTGGGAAGAACAAGGGTAAGCGGCCCGGGCCAGAAACGCTTGACAAGGAGTAAGGCCCGGGGATCCAGAAATTCACCGACTTCCCCAGCCATCTCAAGAGTAGCCACGTGAACGATCAGGGGGTCGAAGAGGGGGCGTTCTTTCACCTCGAAAATTCGAGCCACAGCCTGAGGGTTCAGCGCACAGGCGCCAAGACCGTAAACCGTCTCGGTGGGGAAGGCAACGAGTTTCCCCTCCCGGAGAAGAGATGCTGCTCTCTGAATGGCCTTCCTGTCCGCCTGGAGTACTTCGGCCACGGTCACAGGTACTCCGTCCTGCCAGTTTCCCGGAGGTAGGCGAGAAGCCGGCGAATATCCTGGTCCCTGCTTTTTGGTGCAAGGAAAAGCAGGTCCTCTTCCTCCACCAGGATCACATCCTCCATCCCGAAGGTCACCACAGGCTTTCTCGTCCAGAGGATGCACCCCCGGCTTTCAAGGGCAATATGTTCTCCTAAAGCGACGTTGCCACTGGCGTCTTTTGGCAGAATTTCCCCCAGGCTCTTCCAGGACCCCACGTCACTCCATCCAAAGGAAGCGGAAACGACCAGAATACTCGAGGCCCGCTCCATGACAGCATAGTCAATGGAAATCGAAGGAAAAGTAGAAAAGACCTCCAAAAGCACTTTTTCCTCCTCTGGGGTTCCCAGACTTTCTGCGATTCGCTCCAATCCTCGGTTAATCTCTGGAGCCCACGTCTTGAAGGCCGAGAGAATGGCGCCGATGGTCCACACAAATATTCCGCTGTTCCAGAGGTACTTCCCGGAGCGAAGGTACTCCTCGGCCTTGCTGGGATCCGGCTTTTCGGTAAAACCTTCTCCCCGGTATACACACCCTCTAAAGTCCTTCCGGAAGAGCTCTCCACAGCGGATATACCCATATCCGGTGTGGGGATGAGTTGGGGGGATGCCGAAGGTCACCAGCCACTCGCCACTCTGAGCAACCTCCACCGCAAGGCTCACCGCTTCCCGGAATTTCTCCTCTTCGAAGACTATGTGGTCCGCTGGAAGAACGACCATAACCTCGTCGGGCGAGAAAATCCGTGCGAGATGCACTGTCGAGAACCCAATACAGGGAGCGGTATTTTTCCCTACCGGCTCGAGGACCAGATGCGAAGGGGGAAGAAAAGGGAGCTCCCGGAGCGTCGCCTCAAGGTATTCCCTTTGGGTGACCACATAGAGGTGGTCAACCCCCACAAGGGGCAGGATACGTTCCACTGTGTGGCGAAGAAGGGTCTTCCCAAAGAGACTGACGAATTGCTTTGGTCGATGACTCCGGCTCACCGGCCAGAGCCGCTCTCCTTTTCCTCCTGCCATGACCAGTGCAACAGGCACAACAATCACTCCCTTTCGGGTATTATAATCTGGTACAATCTCGAAAAAAGAGGTGAACACCGTGGCGTACAACCTTCTTCTTGTGAAGATCGCCCACCGATCCTCTGCCGCTTCAGAAGTCCAGAGAATCCTTACAGAGTCCGGACGAATCATAAGAACACGCCTTGGTCTCCACGAAACTTCCTCTGAAGGATACTGCGCTGAAGACGGTCTCGTCGTTCTCGAGCTTCGGGGTGGAGAGGAAGACGCCAGAACCCTTGCGGAAACCCTTTCGCGTATCCCCGGAGTTACGGTTCGTGCCGTGCACATGTAAAACCCTCAGGATCTCCACATTTTCCGTTCCAGGCGAAGGGGGGAAAGGCATGCAGAGAAACGGCCTCTCTCCTCCCCTTCCCTGGTCAGACGAATCGCTCCGGGAACAATGGCCTCAACTTTTCCGGGGACACACTGAACCCCCCAGAGGAGGAGCGTACGCTCTTCCCAGAAAATCCGTTCAATAATGCCAAGTCCCAGGTCTTTCCCATCCTTCCCGAAAAGCCCACAGATGAGCCCCTCCAGAGCATCAACCGGAACGATTCGGGGCGCAGAATCCCCCTTCCCCTCAACCCCTCCAGCAGGAACAAGAAGAACTTCCTCTCCAGGACCTGCAAAACGCACGCCCCTTTCTTCTTCTACCATTTCCCAGAGGAAAAAGGAGGGATACCAGGGAAGAGAAAACCGGAGAAAGCCCAGCGGAAACCTCATCTCCTTTCCCGCAGAGAAATAGAGGGCAAAAAGCTTTTGACGGTGGTCGCGACGATGCAGGACATCCTTCTTTGAGGCTTCCGGGGGCACGGGAATTGGCAGAAAACGGTCCTTAAGAAAAGCAGCAAAAGGGAGGAATTCCTCCTCTTCTCCCAGGGCGAGCACCACTTCTGGTTCAATGAGTCGTATTTTGAGCATTTTGAGAAGATACCCCGCAGGGGAATGGAAAAGCCCACAGGTGTCGAGAACGACCACATCACCTCGTCGCCTCACCAAACGCACAAGGTCAAAGGTAGCAAGGGCAAAAGCCACGACGTCCCGTTCAGGCGTTGTGTCCCCGATAAAGTGGAAAAAGGGGGTGAACAACCGCTCCGACAAACCTGCTTCCTGCAAAAGGACAGAGGCTCCGATGGTCGTTGGTGGGCCGACCTGCGATTGACCGGGATCGGCATCCACCCAGCCAACCCTTTTTCCTCTTTCAAGGAAAAATCGAACGATAAGGCGCACGAGGGTGGTTTTCCCGCGGTCTGGAGGCGCAATGACCATGATGGTCCCCCGGAAATCGCGGAGAACCTCTTCAAGGAACGCCCACTCCCTGGGCCAGGAAAAGCCCGCTGTCACTCGAGGAGGGAAGAAAGGGGAACACACGCGTACCCCGCCTCCAGAAGGGCACAAAGAATACGGGGAAGCGCGCAAACGGTGCGGGGGAGAGGATGGAAAAGCACAATGGCCCCGGGGTGGATGCCCAAAAGAATACGCTCAACGATCTCATCCTCTGTTTGCGCCCTCCAGTCTTCCGAATCCAGCGACCAGGTGACGAGACTGTACCCTGTCATGCCACAAGCCCTCTGAACCGCCGGGGTCACAAGACCACCAGGAGGACGGAAGTACAGGGGAAGCCGTCCGGTGGAGTCGACGATGGCCCTCTCGGCGCGCTCTATATCCTCTTTTATGCTCTCTGTCGAGCATTCTTTGGTGAACGCATGAGAGAAAGAATGGTTCCCTATTTCGTGCCCCGCCGCAACGATACGCCGAACAAGGTCTGGGTGCTTGAGCACCTGAGCGCCTATGAGGAAGAACGTTGCCTTTACCTGGAAACGGTCAAGAATGGCCAGGATTTCCGCTGTGTGCCCGTTAGGAGCATCGTCAAAGGTCAGGGCAACCTTTTTCCCCACACGGGGTCCGCTTCGGATACAGCGCAGAGTGTCCATGGCGAACACTCCCCCGCCATGGAGGTCAATGGCTTCCGTCTCCTCGATCCCCAGAACCCCCAAAAGCGCTCCAAGGAGGATCCCCAGAAATGCAAAGACCCTATGCTTCACCCAGAATCCTTTTGAGTTTCTCTTCGAGGACCCGCCTGGGAACATAACCCACGACCCGCTCGACCTCTCTTCCATCCTGGAAGAAAATCAGCGTGGGAATCGCGTGAATGCCGTACCGCAGGGCCAGAGAAGGAACCTCGTCGGTGTTCACCTTTCCAACCTTGATTCGACCGGAGAAGCTCCTTGCAATGTCCTCCACAACCGGTGCCATCATGCGGCAGGGCATACACCAGGTTGCCCAGAAATCCACAAGCACCGGTTCCTGAGCACGCAGCACCTCTTCTTCAAAGTTCGCCTCGTTCAACTCCAGAATGCCCTCTCCCATGTCCCTCACTCCTTCTCTCGCCGATTTTGAGCTCCTGCCTGTGCACAAGCCGGCGAATGTTGTCTTTGTGCCTCAAAAACACCAGGGCTGCTGCGAATATTCCCCACCACACAAAAGCCTGGGGCCGGCGGAAAAGAAAAAGGAGGATCGGCATCGCCAGGGCACCGCTTAAGGAACCAAGCGAGGAATACCTGGTGATGGCTACCATCACGACCCAGACCAGAAAACACAGAAGCGCCGCCTGCCATGAAAGACAAAACAGTACCCCCAGGGTTGTGGCCACTCCCTTCCCCCCACCGAATCTCAAAAAAAGCGACCAGTCGTGTCCCACAACAACCAGAAAAGTGGCAAGGAAAAAGAGCATGGGAGACGAACTCAGAAAGCGAAGAGCAAGATAGGCACCAAGGAACCCTTTGAGGGCGTCCCCTACTCCAGCAAGAAGAGCGGGGAAGAACCCTGCAACCCGGGAAACGTTTGTCGCTCCGATGTTCCCACTCCCGTACTTTCGGAGATCCACACCCCTGAAAAGCCAGGTGACCACAAGCCCGCAGGGCAGAGATCCCAAAAGGTAATTCACCGGAAGCACCCAAATCGCCATAACCCTCACCCCTGATATCTCCCAAACACCAAGGTCCCGTTGTGTCCTCCAAAACCAAAGGAGTTCGAGAGAGCATTGCGAATCTCCAGAGGACAGGCCTTCCAGGGGGTGTAATCGAGATCGCATTCCGGATCAGGCTCTTCGAGGTTAATCGTTGGATGGACAATCCCATGGTAAATAGAGAGAACCGTGGCCGCCGCTTCGATGGCCCCTGCTGCTCCGAGGAGGTGCCCTACCATGGACTTTGTGGAACTGATTTTGATTTTGTACGCCCGGTCACCGAAGACCTTCTTAATCGCCAGAGTCTCTGTGCGATCGTTGAGAGGGGTTGAGGTCCCGTGGGCATTGATATAGTCAACCTCCTCCGGGAGAACACCGCTGTCCTCCAAGGCAAGACGCATTGCCCGGGCTGCGCCCTCGCCCTCTGGGTCTGGGGCCGTGATATGGTAGGCATCACAGGTTGAAGCGTAACCCTTAAGCTCTGCGTAAATTCGCGCCCCTCTCCTGAGGGCCACCTCCTCTGCCTCAAGAACCAGTGCGCAGGCACCCTCAGCCATGACAAAACCATCACGATTCCGGTCGAAAGGACGAGAGGCCTTCTGGGGTTCATCGTTACGGGTTGAGAGGGCTTTCATGGCGCAGAAACCTGCCACCGCAAGGGGTGTGATGGAAGCCTCGGCCCCGACGGCAATCATGAGGTCCGCTTCTCCCCGCTGGATAATGCGTAACGCCTCACCCAAAGCATGGGTCGACGCCTCGCAGGCGGTTGAAACACAGCTATTTGGCCCCTTCAGACCAAGCTGAATGGCCACATTGGCCGCCCCCATGTTGACAATCATCATGGGGATGAAGAAGGCACTGACCTTCTGGGGACCTCGTTCAAGAAGTACCCGGTGCTGCTCTTCAAAGGTTTGAATACCTCCAATGCCTGACCCCAGGATGACTCCCGCCCGTTCCCGGTCCATTCGCTCGAGATTCACCCCGGCATCCTCTAAAGCCATAAGCGACGCACAAACAGCAAACTGCGAAAAGCGGTCCATTCGCCGGGCTTCCCTTCGAGGGAGGAAATCCTCAGGATTGAAATCCCGAACCTCTCCGGCAATTTTCGTCTCAAAAGGCGTCGGGTCAAAGCTCTGGATGATATCGATGCCAGACCTTCCTTCAAGAAGCGACTGCCAGAATTTCTCCTTGCCAGTGCCCACTGGACTGATAACACCAATACCGGTGACAACGACTCTTCGTGCCAACTGGTCAACCTCCTTTACCACTGAATGAGCACAGCCCCCCAGGTGAGGCCCGCACCGAAGCCCACAAGGAGCACAATGTCTCCCTCTCTGATGCGACCAGACCTTGAGGCCTCGTCGAGGGCAATAGGGATGGAGGCTGAAGAGGTGTTTCCATATTTCTCCACGTTGACAAAAACCTTTTCTTCCGGTATCCCAAGCCGTTTGGCCGCCGACTGGATGATGCGGATGTTTGCCTGGTGAGGTATGAAGAGCTTCACATCGTCAACAGTTTTCTGAGCCTTTTTCAGAACCTCAAGAGAAGCCTCCTCCACTATACGCACCGCGAACTTAAACACCTCATTCCCGTTCATTTTGATGTAATGAAGCCGTTTCTCTACGGTTTCAAATGACGCAGGCATTCGCGAACAACCAGCAGGAAGCTCCAAAAGATGCGCCCCACCCCCATCAGCCCCAAGATACGTTGCTAGAATTCCTGGCCGGTCCCCCAGACCCACCACAGCCGCTCCCGCTCCATCACCAAAAAGGACACACGTAGCCCGGTCCTGCCAGTCCACAATCTTTGAGAGGGTTTCGGCTCCCACAACCAGGGCCTTTCCCCTTCCCTCAGCGAGGAGGTACTTCTCGGCCACGGCGAGGGCATAGACGAATCCCGTACACCCTGCCTCCAGGTCGAAAGCAAAGGCCCTTTTCGCTCCCAGGGCATGCTGCAGGAGGCACGCCGTGGAAGGAAAGAGCATATCTGGGGTAACCGTTCCCACGATGATGCAGTCGATTTCTTCAGGAGCAACCTGAGCAGCCTCCAGGGCTTTCTGCGCCGCTTCGAGGGCCAGCTTCGAGGTCGTTTCAGAGGGCGCCGCAATTCGCCGCTCCTTAATCCCCGTCCGTGTGGTGATCCACTCGTCACTCGTGTCCACCATGCGTTCCAGGTCGAAGTTGGTGAGTACTTTTTCCGGAACGCTGGAACCCGTTCCCAGAACACGAACCCACTGCATCCTCAAGACACTTCCTTCCCCGCCTCTTCCCGTACCAGAGAGAAGCCCAGTTCTGCTTCAGCCACAACCTGGTCTTTTACCCTCGCCACACCCTTGAGCTTACCCACCCGGCCTTTCATCCTGAGGAGTGTGACCTCCATGACCAGCTGGTCCCCGGGGACAACGGGACGCCGGAAGCGGACGTTGTCAAGGGAAGCAAAATACGGAATGCACCCCCGGAATTCCTCCATGTACATCATCATGGTGGCTCCGACTTGTGCCATGCTCTCAAGAATGAGGACACCAGGCATGATGGGCCTTCCGGGAAAGTGTCCCTGGAAGAACCACTCGTTCATCGTAACGTTCTTTATACCCACAACTTTTCCTTCCTCCAGGGCAACGATTCGATCCACAAGGAGGAAGGGGAAGCGGTGGGGGAGGATCTCCTGGATTTTGCGTATATCCATTTCCATGGCGTCACAACCCCCATTGAGCACCTTTGGTGTTTCTAATACTCTACCGAAACTCCCCAAAATTGACAAGGATACATCGCTGAAGTAGTATTGTAGCAAGAGAAACTTCAAAAACGGACGCACGAGGTGGACACAAGATGATGAGAGCACTGCGCAAAAACCTGGACATCATTCTTATCATCGTCGTCATCGCTTTTGCTGTCACTATCTACTACGGCTACGGATCGTACCGCCGTTCCGGTCGTGCCGGACAGGCTGTGGCTGCAACGGTAAACCACACGGCTATCAGTTTCTCCACCCTCGACCAGGCTTTCCGGAACTTCCTGAGCCAGTATGATTCAAAGACCCTGAGCTCCTGGGACGAAAAGACCTTTGATCTCCTCCGACGCCTGGTCCTTGAAAACCTCATCAACAACGAGCTCCTGTACCAGGAAGCCCGGGCAAGGAAAATACGGGTTTCTTCAAAGGAGATAGAAACTGAGCTCGAGAAAATCCGGGCACAGTTCCCCTCAGAGAGCGAATTCCGTCGGTACCTCGAGTACCAGGGGCTTACGCTTTCAGCACTTCGCGAATCCCTTCGTCGGGAACTCATGATCCAGAAACTCACGGAGAGTCTTGTTGCTGACCTCCCCGTTCCCGATGAAGAGGTACAGAAGTACTATGAGGAACACCAGGACCTCTTCACCACTCCGGCCCAGTACCACCTTCTGAGGATGACCTTTCTCTCCAGAGAGGATGCGGAAAAAGCGCTGCGCCGCCTGTACCTGGGGGAAGAGTTCGCCAAAGTTGCCCAGGAAGTCTCCCTTGACGAAGCTGCGAAAAAAGGTGGAGATATAGGCTGGGTTTCGGAGGTCGGGCTCTCCCAGGAAGTTCGGGAAGCCCTAGAGAAAGTCAAGGATGACCCCCGCAACGTGACCCCTCCCCTCAAGGTGGGGGATACCTATGTGATCTACCGGGTACTGGAGTGGAAACCTCGGGAGGTCAAGGCCTTCGAGGATGTCAAGGAGAACATTCGCCAGTACCTCCTTGAGGAGCAGAAACGGGTTAGAACAGAGCACCTCCTCGCAGAACTCAGGAAAAAGAGCACCATCACCATCTCCGAAGCGCTTGCAAGAACAACTTCCCCAGAAACCCCAGCTCCTTCGGAAACTCCGGTTCCTTCGGGAACTCCCCCGACTGCAGACTCTGAGGGGGAGGCGGAGTGAGAAAGGGCATCATCCCCGGAGTTGGGGCTTTTGTCCTTTTTCTGGTATATCTCCTTGTGAGTAGCCGGGGAACAGTCTCCTGCACCCTCAAAGAAGAGAGGGTTACACTGGCAAGAAGGGATATTGTACCTTTTCTTGAGACCCTTGAAGCCCGCTGGAGGAAAACCCCCCTTCGCCTTGTGGTCGCCGGCAAAGCCTTTGAGGTCTCCAAAGACACCCTCAGCATTCGCTGGAACCTCAAAGCCATGAAAAAGAAAGCCGCTCGGGGTGAACGTGTCCCGCTCCTTGTCAAGTGGGATGAGGAGAAAGTCAAAGCCCTTCTTGAGTCGATTGCAGCAAAAACGTTCCTTCCGCCACAAGACGCTTCCTGGGAAGGTGATCGAGTGCAACAGGCCCAAGCAGGACGAAGACTGAACGTTGAGAAGTCCCTGCACGCTCTGAAGCAATCCCTTGAGGACTGGAATGACACCGTTATCCTTGAAACCTTCGACATCCTTCCTCCCAGAGTGGATACGCCGGAGGTCCTCAAAAGCCGGGGGATTACGACACTTCTTGCCTCCTTCGCAACGTCCCTCAAAGACCGGGAAGAGGACGTCATCTTCAACATCGAAAAAGCCGCTGCCTCTATCTCCGGATACTTCCTGAAGAAAGGGAAAGTCTTTTCCTTTAATGCTGTGGTCGGTCGGGCGGAGAAAGAAGATGGATACCGGAAGACCCGAATCCTCACCAATGGCCGTCTCGTTCCAGGATATGGAGGGGGAGTGTGTCAGGTGGCCTCAACACTCTACAACGCCCTCCTCAGAACTGAAGCAGAAATCCTGGAACGCCATCCTCACTCCGGGTATGCTCCAATCACTGCCTACGTTCCCCCAGGTCTCGATGCTGCGGTAAGCTACGGGAGTAAGGACCTCCGTTTCCGCTTCCCCTCTCAGGATGTGGTGATTCTCGTGTACCCCAGGGAACAGGAACTCGTGTGCGAAATCTGGGGGGAGCTGGAAAACTCTGTCACCACAACCATCACACAGAAACTCCTGAAGCTTGCAAAAACCGGCGAAACCGAGGGCACACTGACTGTAGAAACAGTGGTGCAGCGCACTGGGTTAAAGAACCTGCACTTCGTCGATACGTACCTCATTCCCTGGGACTTCGCTCCAGAGGTCACCCGCTACCTTTCTGGTTCATGAGCACCTCAAGAAGTGCCACAATGTTCTCGCAGGGAATGTCTCGAGGGAGCGCATGAGACGGGGCAGCGATGTACCCTCCACCGTCCCCAAGCCTTGCCAGAATCTGACGGGTTTCCCTCCGGACTTCCTCAGGAGTCCCGAAGGGGAGGAGCCTCTGAATACTTATGCCACCCCAAAAAGCGAGTTTCCCCTGGTACTCCTCCTTGAGGGCAAAGATGTCCATCACCTCGGGCTGGAAGGGATTGAAGACGTGGAGTCCGATCTCCACAAGATCAGGAAAGATTTCCTGAACTTTCCCGCAGCAGTGGAGAAAAGCCTTCTTCCCCTTTTTCCGGACAAGAGCAATCATCGCGGCCATGCGAGGTTTGATGTACTTCCGCCAGAGCTTCGGCCCCATGATGAGCCCACCCTGCCATCCCCAGTCATCCCCAAAGAGAACCCCATCAAGTCCAAGGTCCAGAGCTCGATCGATGACTTCAAGGTGGAAAGAGGTGATGGCATCGAGCAAGTCCTCGACAAAGTCCTGGTGCATGACCATATCGCTCAAGAATTCCTCCATCCCTCTGAGGCTCCAGGCCCGCTCAAAAAGCGTATACGTCTCCCGCAAAAGCTTGAAAGTGTCCTTGTGCTGCTCAACAAACCCGGGGATATGGGCGTACCGCAGAGGATCGGTGGGATCCGGAAAGCGGTACCCCGAAAGACTCGGGCGCGAGAGCACCGGTGTGGGATTCCCGATATCCGGGTCAACGGTACGATTCCACACCACCCCCCACTCGTCCTGGACAAATCCTGGAGCCACCTCCCGAAGACCCGAAGGGGGAATAGCCTTCACGTAGACAAGATGGTTTCCAAGCTTTCCCAGAAAGTCCGGATCCGAAAGGTACGCTGACATTTTCTCCCGCGCCGGTATGGTAAAGTCAACCTGGTAAGGGACAATGTCTGTACCCGCAAAGGCCAGAGCGTGGAGAACCCGTTCTCTTGGTGTCATAGAGAACCTCCTCCCCGGGCGACGACCTCGATATCGATGGTGGGCTTCTCCTGGTACACCTGGCCAAGGTTGAGCTCCTGCTTCCATACCGTATCCTTCTCTAAAGTCCCATCGACGTAACTGAGGATCTCCCCGGGCATATAGGCTTTGAGCGTCAGCACTATGGACCCAAGGAAAGGCTTGACCTTGGAAGCCCCAAGGGCGTTCAGCGCACTCTCAAGGTCTTCTCCCTTGAGATGGGCTTCAAGAATTACCAGGTCCTGGTCCCTGTACAGCCGGGCCGATTTCCCGAGGAACTGCTCAGTGAACTCCCTTGCCTTTTCTTCATCGGGAAAGCGCCATTCCCAAGCCACCACATAGGGAGAAGCATCCTCCCGAGTTTGCAGGACGACGTATTTTTGCTCCTCAGGGGGGAGCTTTCTGTACTCTCCCGAAGCCGCCTGTTTCAGCTGGGCAAAGACTGTGTAATCCTTGACGTACACTGCAATGCGAGCCCGAGGAATAGTCGCGTCCTGAGCCACCTGGATGGCCAGCTCCACCCGAGCACAACCTCCAAGGATCCCCGCAAGGACAACAAAAACAAGCACTGCAAAAATCCTTCCTGAGCGCATTGCCATGACCTCCCGGAATAATTGCTCCACGCACCATGTTACAGTACCTCAAAGAAATCCTCAAGCGGGGTGAAGCACATGGCCAGAGTAGAACTCACTGCCCAGCGTGGGAAAATCGAAGCCCGTATCGGAGAGGACACCATTTTCTTCAAAAGTAGCGGTGCTGAAAGCGAGATTGGCCACTGGCCAACGGAGTACATCCTCGCCGCCCTGGGAAGCTGCTTCTCCGGAACGGTCTTTTCCTATGCCAGAACCAAGGGTTTCCCTTTGGAGAAAGTCATGGTTGCCCTTGAGGGGGAGGTGGTTTCAGGACCCTCGCGAATAGCCTCCATCACTATGGAGGTGGAGTTCCTCGGGAATCTCACCCGGGCTGAAAAAGAGCAGCTCCTTGCCGTGGGAGAGCGAGCCTGCACGGTGATGAACACCCTGAGAAGAGGAGTTGAAACCATCACCACCCGTCTCAGGGACTAAGACCCAGGATCCTTTGGAGTTCTCGGGCATTCTGCACGGCGAAACCCTGATAGTCGTTGTCAAAGTAACAGTAGACTTCCCCCATCCTGCTAAAGGAGCGGATTTTCTCTGCCCAGGATTCGAGCTCCTTTCTATCGTAACAGTGGGTGTAGAGATTTCGAGAGCCATGGAGGCGGAAGTATACAAAGGAAGCCGTAACCACCTCGGCATAGGGGAAAAAGGGAGTATCGGCGAAGCAGAGGGCAATGTTGTGCCTGTGGAGGAGGTCATACACCTCCTCGCAGAAGAAGCTCGGGTGACGGAATTCAAAAACATACCGGAAATGAGGAGCAAGGTGAGCCACAAAAGCCGCAAAAACTTCCCTGTGGAAGGTGAAGCGAGGGGGAAACTGGAAAAGGAGAGGTCCACACTTTTCCCTAAGAAGCTCAACCCGCCGGAAGAACTGTACAAGGGGCTCCTCGACGTCCCTGAGCTTCTTCACGTGGGTGATGTACCGGCTGGCCTTCACTGCAAAGAGGAACGAGGGTGGAGTCTCCGTATACCACCTTGTGAAGGCTGTTTCCTTAGGGAGGTGGTAGAAGGAAGCATTGATTTCCACGGTATCAAAAAGGGTGGCGTAGAAAGCGAGCCATGCCCTTTTGGGGAGATTCTCGGGATACACCACACCTTTCCAGTGATCGTATATCCACCCTGAGGTCCCGATGCGAACGGTCACCAGTACCGCCCACCTTCCTGAGGGTCGAGACCGGCCCGAAGAAAAAGCGGAGCGAGGTGATTCGTGGGACCAAATCCTCCCCCAAGGGGCAGGGCATGGGCAATCACGAGTTCCATATACCGCCTGGCCTCGGCAACAGCCTCTTTCATCGTGTACCCAAGGGCAAGGAGTGCACAGATAGCAGCCGAGTACGTGCATCCTGTGCCGTGGGTATTGGGAGTCTCAATGCGAGGGCCCGAAAAGTACGTGAAATCCTTCCCGTCAAAGAGCACATCGGTAACCTCGTTCCCCGGAAGATGCCCTCCCTTAACGAGGACGTACCGCGGGCCTTTTTCCCTGATACGCCGGGCGGCATCTTCCATATCCCTGAGGCTCTGCACCGGGAATCCAGCAAGCACTGAGGCCTCTTCGAGATTCGGCGTAACCACATGAGCAAGAGGAAGGAGCTCCTGAACCAGTGCCTGGACGGCTCTCTCTTCAAGGAGCATCACTTTACTTTTGGCCACCATGACGGGGTCCACCACGAGGTACTCAACAGGCCACTTACAGAGCGCCTGCACCACGGCTCTGATGATGTCCTCACTAAAGAGCATGCCGGTTTTCGCTGCATCGACTCCGATGTCCTCCATAACGCTTGCGATTTGTCGCGCGACCATCGATGGAGGCAGGGGAAAAATGGCGTCCACTCCTTTTGTGTTTTGAGCCGTCACAGCGGTAATAGCGGTCATTCCATAGACGCCAAAGGCACAGAAGGTTTTCAAATCGGCCTGAATGCCCGCCCCTCCACCCGAATCGGACCCAGCAATGGTCAGCACTCGTCGCATGTTCCCTTACTCCTTCCTGCTGAAATGATTGAAACCCCGGAGAACAAGGGGAATGAGGGCGTCCTCCCTCCTCAAATACACGCCCGTCCCCTGAACGATTTCTCCCACCCGGTGGACTGGAAGACCAAACCTCTGGGGAATTTCCTCCTGAATTTCCTCTCCCCGGTGGGGAGGAACGGTGAAAAGGAGCTCGAAATCCTCGCCTCCCCGGAGGACAAATTCCCGGGGATCACAACCCTCCTCTTCACAGAACTGAGCAAGAAGGGGCGATATAGGAAGCGCGTCCTCGTAGAGAATGGCCCCTACGTGGCTCTCTTCAAGAATATGCCCAAGATCCTGGAGTACACCATCAGAGACGTCAATGAGGGCAATCCGCTCTCCGAGCGCCCCAAGAAACCTCCCAACGTCAAGGCGGGGTGAAGCGGCAAAGAACCGTTGCCAGAGACCGCGGTATTGCTCCTTGAGCATCTTTCTCTCTGCAAGGATAAGCCCTGCTTTCGCCTCTCCAGGGTACCCGGTGACAAAAATCCAGTCTCCCGGGCGGGCGTTGCCCCGCAAGAGGAGCGGTCGATCCCGCTCCACTTCCCCAAGGAGCACAAGGTCAAGCACTGCTGGCCCATCAGTCCGGGCAAGATTTCCTCCGACCACCTCGACCCCATGCCGGGAGGCTTCCTCCCGAACACCCTGAAGGACTTCGTTGAGCCAGGCAAAGGGGGTATCCTCTCGAAGGGCAAAGGAGAGCAGGGCATGCCGGGGAATGCCACCCATGGCTGCAATATCGCTGAGGTTCGCCACAAGGAGGCGCCGGCCGACAAAAAATGGAGGAATAAGGGTCACCCGGAAGTGCACACCCTCAACCTGGCTATCCACGGTTGCAAGGAGCCAGAACCCTTCCCTCCCCGGGAGGACGGCGCAGTCATCGCCGATACCCAAGGGAGCAGTGGAGGGGAAAACATTACGGATACGGGCAATCAGGCCGAATTCTCCAAGGTCACGGAGCTCCATGGTACTGCCTCCGAAAGGCATCGATTTTCTTCCGAAAGGCACAGGCGGCATCCCGCACCGAGGGCGCCCCAACCACAGCCGACACCACCGCCACCCCATCAACACCTGTAGCCAGGACCGCTTCAAGGTTCTCCAGAGTAATGCCCCCAATGGCCACCACGGGAATGCTTACGGCTTTTTTGATTTCCCGAAGACGTTCAAGACCGATAGGTGCTCCTGCGTCCCTTTTTGTCGTTGTGGGAAAGACCGTTCCCACTCCCAGATAATGGGCTCCAAGGTGCTCTGCCCGCTGCGCTTCTTCCACAGTGTCACAGGAGTACCCCAAGATGAGATGAGGAGCAATACGCCGGGCGTATTCAAGAGGCATGTCGTCCGGCCCAAGATGCACTCCGTCGGCGTCACTAGCCAAGGCGATGTCCAGCCGGTCGTTCACGATGAAGAGAACCCCGTGGCGTCGTGTGCAGTCCCGAAGAAGCAGGGCTTCCTCGAGGAATTCTCTTGTGGAAACCTCTTTCTCCCGAAGCTGTATGACGGAAGCCCCTCCCGCAATGGCCTCCTCAACCACCTCGAGATTCTTGCGCTTTTGAATCCTTCGGTCCGTAATGACGTACAGCGAGAAATCCTTCACTGGAGCACCTCAAAAGAGAGATTCCTGGCAAAATCGTCTTCTGAGAGTGAGTACATCACATCGAAAAGCCGCATACGGAAACTCCCGGGACCCTGGGAATCACGAGCTGCCCTTTCTGCACAGACCCCCAAAAACCCTAAAGCCCCAAGTGAAGCTAAAAGCGCATCGTTTTCCACCGCCGCAAATGCCCCACACAGAGAGGTCGCCATACACCCGGTCCCAGTCACCCGGGTCAACAGGGGATGGCCGTTGTGGACGGCAACAACCCTTTCTCCATCGCTCACGTAATCCACTGCACCAGTAATCGCTGCGGTGACCCCAAATCTCAAGGCTATTTCCCGGGCCAGAAATGCTCGGTTCTCCGCCTCTCCTTCGGACTCCACTCCCCGCTCGTGGGAGGGACAACCAAGGAGAGCGCATGCCTCAGCGGCGTTTGCCCGCACAATGGTCACACGAACGCGGTCAAGGAGAAGAAGCGAGGCCTCCTTTCGGAAGCGTGTGGCTCCCGCCCCTACCGGGTCGAGGATAACAGGGATACCCAGGGCATTAGCCCTCTTCCCCGCAAGGAATGCGCTCTCGATGACGCTTTCTGTAGGAGTCCCAAGGTTCAGTACCAGTGCCTCTGCGCTTGTAACCATCTCCTCGACTTCTTCCCGGGCGTAAGCCATGACCGGTAAAGCTCCCAAAGCGAGCATCGTGTTCGCGTTGTCATTGGCCACAACGATATTGGTGATATGGTGCACCAGAGGCCGCCTCTGGCGAATCCGTGCCAGGATCTCCGCACATCTTCCTCCTAACTCCATGTACCTTTCCTCCTCCGCCAGGCCCAGTAGAGCCCTCCTGCAGCAAGAAAGCTCGGAACAGAGGCACCGAAACCGGGGAAAACCTTCAGGAAAAGGGCATAAACCCCCACGCCCAGAATCCAGGAGACCAGGGCCTCCCAGACAATCGGTGGACACCTGTCGTAGAGTTCTTCGGGTTGTACCTTCTGTCTGCGGATCACAAAGTAATCCACAAGGACAACACCAAAAAGGGGGATAAATACCGCACCAATGAGAAAGAGGAAACTCTCATACCGTTCCATGGGGAAGACAAGGGCGAGAAGTGTCCCCAGCACCCCGAAAAGGACTACCGTCACTTTCTGCCGAAGGCGAGGGAGTACGTTGAGCAGAGACACCGCAGCCGAGTAAATGTCGAGAAACGTTGTGGTGAAGGTGGAAAAGAGCACAATCGCAAATGCTACAGAACCAAGACCAAGCACCACCATAGCCGGGAGAGGGTCGGTCCGTCCCGTGGTCAGAGCACTCACAAGTCCCACAGCGTACATCCAGGAACTCGCCACAAAATACCCCCACCAGGTACCCCAGAAAGCCCCCCGGGTGTTGCGGGCAAAGCGGGTGTAGTCGGCCACAAGGGGGAGCCAGGAAATCGGCATAGCCACTACCAGGTCAAACCCTGCTCCCCAGGGTAAAGACCCTTCCCCCTGGAGTCGCAAGAGTTCACCAAGGGAAACCTGCCGCAATGCCACGAACGTCATAACTCCGGAAAGCCCGGCCAGGGCAATCACGGCTACACGTTCCATCCACTTCCACCAGGGGGTTTCAAGAAAGGCCCAGAACGTGCTCACGAGACCAGCAACGAAGAGCAAAAGCCGGGGGGAGGAAAACCCAAAGAGCGCTCGGAGAATCTCGTCTCCCGCCCGGGCACAGATAATCACCATAATGGCAGTCCAGCCGATGAGCTGAAGAATGTTGAGGAAAGACGCCAGATACGATCCCCACTTCCCGAAGGCAAGCCGCACCGAGACCATGGCAGGAACCCCAAGTTCACTCCCCAGGATTCCTCCAAGGGCGAAAGGTGTATTCCCCACCACATGCCCCAGAAGGATAGCCAGCATTCCACCCACAAAACCCAAGGGGGCGAGAATGCCTCCCGCCCAGACTTCCGATATCGCCACGGCTGCTCCGGCCCAGAGGAGGAAGAGGTCAAACCCCAAGAGGTGCCGTTGTTCCCTGGGGATGGGTTGCACATCGTTTAGCATCGCTTTGAAACCTCCTCACAAAAGAGTGCGTCGTGGACAGTTCTTCGCAGAACCCGGAGAACTACAACGCCCAGAATGCTTCCCGGAATACTGCTCGCAAAGAAAGCGGCCTGGAAAAAGAGAAGCGTCCCCGTCTTCCCCACAAGCGGAGCCACCAGGTACGCGCTGAGGAAAGCACCAACAATTCCCGTTCCTATGGGCTCGAAAAACCCTGCAATATCTCTGCGCCAGAGGCGATATACGAGACCAACCACAAGGGCTCCGGGAATACCTCCCGGGAGGGCGAAAACCGTCCCCGTTCCAAGGAGTATGCGAATGATCCCGGCTATTCCCGCTGCCAGTGCCCCGTACCAGGGCCCGATGGTGATGCCTGCCAGGACGTTAATGGCGTGCTGGAAAGGGAAGACCTTCGCAGGACCAACAGGAACATGGAAACCTGACGCCACAACAGCCAAAGCGGCAAAAAGTCCCGCATACAGGAGTTTTCGCAAATGTCCTCCCTGCATGTTCCCCACCTCCAAAAAAAAGCCACTTGCCAGGTCGGCAAGTGGCTCAAAATTCACCAACTCCCTCCGCTGGCATTACCCAGATCAGGTTCAAAGGGTCGAGAGCTTGCGCTCTCCTCTCAGCCCCGCGTTATGGAGCTCCCCCGGTTTTTGTTCTTCACTTTTTCACTATTATACCCTACCTGTCAACCCCCAACGTTCACCACAACCTTGATGGATTCGGCCTTGTGCTCATGGGCGAAAAGCAGAGCCTCCTGAGTCTTCTCCAGAGGAAAGCGATGGGTGATGAGCGTTGCGAGATTCACCCGACGAGCGTTGAGAAGGTCCACACAGCCTTTGTACATGTTGGCGTACCGGAAAACCCCCAGGATATCGAGCTCTTTATCGAGAATCCTGATGACACCAAAATCGAAATGCGTTTTTGAGGGCAAACCCACAAGGACAACTTTGCCACCCCGTCTGGCCACTTCCACGGAAAGCTGTGCCGTCTGAACGCTCCCAGCAGTTTCAAAAACAAGATCAGCTCCCCTTCCCCGGGTAAAGGCACGAACCTCCTCTTCCACATTTTCTTTTGCGGCATTCAGGACGAGTCGCGCTCCGAGTTCCCGGGCCTTCTCAAGCCGTTTCTCCACAACGTCCACCGCGATAATCTCGGTAACGCCTCTTGAGAGCAACGCCTGTAAAGTCACAAGACCAATCGGGCCACTTCCGAGAACAAGTGCCACATCCCCAGGCTTTGCCTGTGCCCGATGCACGGCATACATACCCACCGCCAGGGGCTCCACAAGCGCCGCCTCCTCGAAACCCACCGAGGGGTCTACAGGATAGGTGAAGTTCGCGGAGTGCACGACGTACTCACAGAAAGTCCCGTTCACCGGTGGTGTGGCCCAAAAAACCACCTCGGGACAGAGGTTATACCTCCCCTGGCGGCAAAAATCGCACTTACCACAGGGAATACCCGGCTCCATGGTCACCCGGTCCCCAGGCTTAAGATGCGTTACTCCTTTCCCCACTTCCACAACCTCTCCCGAACACTCATGACCCAGGATGAACGGGGGCTGGACCACGAAATCGCCGATACGACCCTCCACAAAGTAGTGAACATCCGAACCGCACACCCCGACACTCCGGATGCGAACGAGAACCTCCCCTTCCTTCGGAATAGGAATGGGAAGCTCTTCGATCTCGATATGCCGTATACCCTTCATCACCGCGGCTTTCATCGTTTGTCCCATAGAGAAACCCCCTTTACGATGCAACTTCTATGATTTTCTGCACCAGAAAAGCCTCCGGGACGGCCCCCTCTAAGGCAACGGTTTCGTTCAGGACGATTTTCGGAACCGCTCGTACGCCGTAGCGGTATGCCAGGTGAGGAAACTCGAGAATTTCCACCATGCTGGAGGAAACCCGATCGCTCTCGAAGGCCATTTTGTGAGCCAGGACAACTGCCTGAGGGCAGAAAGGACAGGTTGGCGTCACAAACACCTGAAGGGTGACGTCCTTCGTCAGTGCCTTCAGGAAGGCCTTGGTGTCTTCCGAGAGGTCTGTAGTTCTCTGTGAGACAAAGACCAGGGTTTCGATAAACCCTGAAAACTCGTAACCCGAAGGAATACCGAAGAACCGAATACCGTAATCCCTCTCCCCTTCAACGGTGAATGCCGGGATCTTGTCAATACGGAAAGCGGCTGCAACTTCCCGATCCAGAACAAAGTTGTGCACTTCAAGGCGCAGAAGCGGTGAGAGACGAACAACTTCCTCAAGGAGCATCCGCACCTCGCGGCATGTCTCGCACTCAAGCTCCTGCGTGAAGAAGCGGAGCGTGACCGGGTGAAGAAGGTGCTCCGCAAGGTACGTCTCAAGCGTCCTGCGATCCTTGTCCTCAAGCAATGCCATGTGCTCTCCCTCCTATCCAAAAAGGCTTTCAAATTTCCGCTGAAAACCGGGGAGGCTTTCAACATCTCCTCCGGGACAACGCTCCGCAAAGCGGAGCACACCATGCGCATCGATGAGCACCACCGCCCACTCCGCAAGGCCACTGGCCCCAAGAACCCCAAAGGCCTTGGTGACCTCGAGAAAGACGTCGCTATAAAGAGGAAAAGCAAGCTGGAGACGGCGCTGGAGCTCCTGGTGGGTAAAGATGCTCTCGGTGCTGATACCTATAAAGAGCCCTCCTTTCCTCTCCACCCTTTCCGCCAACCCGTTGTACCGGGGGAGGAAAGTCATCCCCCGGGGGCTAAAACCGGAATCAAAAAAGAGCACTAAAGCCGGTTTCCCCCGAAGGAGCTGGGCGAGGGAGAGCATGTTTCCTGTCCCATCGATAAGCCACCCATCGGGATGGGGCTCGTTCAGGCGGGGCCGGCTCCGCCAGAGAAAAGCCAGGACCTCACGCATGAAGAGAGGAAGTTCATTCGGCCCACGAGCGGTGATAATGTTCCCGTCCACCACCACCGGTGCGTCAACAAATTCCCCGCCGGCATTATTGATGTCGTCCCGAAGCGAGATGAGCCCGGCAATCCTTTTTCCTCGGACGATGTCCGCCGAGATGAGGACCCAGGGCCCTCGGGAAAGCGCTCCAATCAGTTTTCCCTGTTGGTACATCTCCCGCACCAGGTTCGTGACCACCGGAAGCCGACGAAGGTAATCAGGAGCAAACCCTCCAGGAATGATGATGCCGTCGAAGTCCTTCGGGGACACGGAAGAAGTGACCATCTCGGCCTTGGCGGGAAAACCATGACGCCCAAGGAAGGTTTCCTCAATTCCAGGCCCCACAAGCTTTGCTTCCACCCCTTCTTCCCGAAGCCGCAAGAGGGGATACCAGAGCTCCAGTTCCTGGTACTGATTCTCCACAAGGATAACGATGCGTCGATGGACCATGGTTATACTGCCTCCCCGGTAAGTTCCTCCTTAAGTTTTACCAGACGAAGGAAGTGCCGTTTCTCCTCGGCAATGACCTCCTCAACCCAGCCTTGTTTCTCCCGGGGGACAAAGGGCAAAAACCCCTGGTAGAAAAGAACGCTCTCTTTTTCCACCTGAATGCCAAGGCCAAGGGCCTCGGAAAAACCCATCTTTTCCACCGAAACTTCCTCCTTGAGAACCCTGGAAAGCACTCCAGTCTCCACAATGGACCCCAGGTACTGGGAGACCTCGCCATTCACATCGACAACGGTCTCTCCCGTCTCCTCAAGGAGCCTGGTGAAGGTCTCAAGGTGCTGTCGTTCCTCATCGGCGAGGAACTGGAACATCCTTTTCCCATCCTCCCGGGTTGCTCTGGATTTCAGGTGCTCGTAGAAGGCTATGCCTTTTCGCTCAAGCTCTACAGCCATGCTGAGAACCTCCGAAGGGGCAAACCGAAATGCCACCGGTACCACCTCCTCTTGTGTGTTTCCTATTGTACCAGATTCTCTCTCAGGTATAATGGAAGTGGTGACGGCTGTGGGCGAAGTACGACCTCCTCAACCGGTAAAGCTTTTCATCGCCACGCTCTACGAAGACCCCAAGGTGCTCGTGCACCTTCTCCCTCGCTTGACCGAGCGCCTTGGGGACATTGAATGGCAGAGCGATCCCATTCCCTTTACGTACACTGACTACTATCGCGACATTGGGGAACGGCTCCTTCGGGTTTTCCTTGTTTTCCGGGAACTTGTGGACCCTGGAATTCTCCCTGAAGTCAAGCTTTTCACCAACGAGCTTGAAAAATCCACAGCAGATGCTACGCACCCCCGTCGTATCAACCTCGACCCCGGGTACTTCGACGGGGGGAAGATTGTCCTCGCCACGACCAAAAACTTCTCCCACCGGGTGTACATCGGGCGAGGTATTTACGCTGAGGCCACTATCAAATGGGAGAAGGGTGACTTCCGTCCTTTCCCCTACACGTACCCCGACTACCAGAGCGAAGCTTACCGACCAGTCTTGCGGAAGATCCGCGAGCTCTATCGGGCTTCCCTCAACGCTCTGTCTTCGAATCCAAAGAGCGCCTGATAGAGCGGATGAGACTGGAGAAGTGCTTCGTGAGTCCCCTCCCCCTGGACCTCCCCATCGGCGATAAGGACAATGCGGTCCAGGTCTTTCACCATCCGCAGGGAGTGCGCAACAATGATGACGGTTTTGTCCTCCTCAATCTGAGCGATGGTCTCAAGAATGTACCGCTCCGACTCAGGATCGAGATTCGACGTTGCTTCATCGAAAACCAGGATGGGGGAATTTTTGAGGAAGGCCCGGGCAATAGCGATTCGCTGCCTCTGACCCCCCGATAAGCGGCATCCTCCTTCCCCCACGTCGGTATCGTATCCGTGCTCAAGCTGCATGATGAACTCATGGGCTCGGGCTTTTCGGGAAGCCTTCTGGATATCCTCCTCAGAAGCATTGAGATTCCCGTAAAGGATATTCTCCCGAACCGTCCCCCCGAGAACCAGCGCATCCTGAAGCACCACACCGATGAGGCTCCGGAGTGATGAGAGCTTAATTTTCCGTATATCTATCCCGTCGATCTCAATGCAACCCTCATCAGGGTCGTAGAAACGCAGAAGGAGGTTGATGATGGTGGTTTTCCCGGCGCCACTTGGGCCGACAATGCCCACTCTTTCCCCCTTGCAGATGTCCAGAGAAAAGTTCTTGAGAATCTTCTCGCCTTTGTAGGAGAAAGAAACGTTGCGGAAAGAAATGCGCTCTCTGAACTCCCGGAGTTCCACGCCCTCGTCATCCTCGGCAACAAAAGGTGCGGTGTCAAGGAATTCAAAAATCCGCTCTAGCGAAGCGAGACCCTGCTGGAAAAGCTGGAAACCTGAAGAGAAGCGAGAGAGGGGAGAAGAAGCGATAACGAGATATCCCAAAAAGGCGATGAGCTGCCCGGGGGTGAGGAAGCCCCTGATAACCTCACGTCCTCCGTACCAGATGACCGCTGTAACACCACAGGAAGCCACAAGTTCAACGAGAGGATTGAAGAGTGCTCTGGCTTTTGCCTGCTTCATGGCAAGGTAGAAGTTCATTTCATTTTCCCGCTCGAACTTCTCCACCTCGTAGTGACCGCTGACGTAGGACTGAATGACCTTGATGCCCGTCACCGTCCGCTCCACAAGGGAGGTCAGAGCAGCCACCCTACTTTGGAGAAGGTGGGAAAACCCCCGGATGCGCTTCCCCAGAATATCCACGCAAAGACCGACCAGAGGGAAAACGACAACCGAGAGCAGTGCCAGTTTCCAGTGGATGAAAAAGAGGAACACTACAGAACCCAAAAAGAGCAAAAGGTCCATGAGCATCGTCACAAGGGCGCTGGAGAAAAAATTCTGCAAAACGGCAATATCACTGGTCATCCGGGAGATGATCTCCCCCGGTGGGTTCTCCTGAAAAAAGGCCACGGAGAGATGGTGCAGGTGTTGGTAGAGCTCGGAGCGGAGCCGGGTGATAACTCGAAAGCCGGCAAGGGAAACCCAGAAGCTCTGGACATAGGATGCTACACCTTTGACGAAGAAAATCCCCACAATCCCCAGGGCGATGAACACTAAAAGTCGCAGATCCTTCTCAAGGAGGGCCCGGTCGATGGTTTTCTCCACAAGCCAGGGTAGGGCAAGGTTCAGCAAGGCACCAAGAAACGCCAAAAGCAGAGCACCAAGGATGTACCTCCAGTACGGCACAAGGTAACGAAAAAGCCTCACAAGATGCCTTTGACGTTCAGCCATAGAGCTCCTCCACAACGAGTCCCACGAGTTTCTCCACCGCTTGGGATGGAAAGAGCTCTTCCGGAAAATCCGGTGCCTCCTGCCCAAGGAGCCGAAGGGTTTCCTGGAGAACTCTCTCTATGGTAATCTCTCCCCGAAGCTCCGGAAACACCGCTTTCCTCAGGATTTGGTTCGGCAAGCTCAGGAATCTTGAAGAACGAATCATTCTCCTCAGAATCCACCGCTTTACTATTTTACCCCAAAGGGGCATTCTCCCCAAGAACTCTCCAGCACCCATCACCGGAACCCTGCTTGCCGCTTCCTGAAAGAAGGGTACAAGGACAAGACCCCGTCTCTTCCGGTATAGCACTTCGAGGTTACTCGATCCAGGAACCATAAAGACCAGGTCCGAGGCGGCAATGAGGCTTGAGGTTTCGCCAAAAAAGGGGAGGAAACGTTCTGAGAGCTCCTGAAAGAAGGGGACATCCCCAGGAGTATAGTAGGAGGGAAAGGCCACAAGGAAGAGGCCTTGCGGGAAGAAGAGGGAGAGAGCCTCTGCGCAACGGAGGAAGAAGGGCACAAGATACTGGTAAGCGAAGGAGCGACTCCCCGGAAGGAAGAGGAAACGTGGGAATCCTGGAGGCAGAGTCAGAGTCCCCACAGAACGTTCTACAAAGGACCGCAGGAGATCCCCAACAAAAAACTTCTTCACGAAGGACGCCCGGTGGAAATCCTCCTGGAAACGAGCAAGGTAGACGTCAACACCAGGGGACCGACGAGGATACCCATCGTACACCCAGAGAGGGTAACGACTCCGGAATTTGAGAAGGCGCGCGTAGAAGAGGTCCCCTCCAAGGAAAAGCACAAGACCCCGGGGTGGAAAGGCAACCCGATCCCCTCCAAAGCAGAACCACACTGTCTTTTGGGGGTTGAAAACCCTCTCAACCAGAGGAAGATTCTGAATCACCACTTCTTCTTTCCCAGAGCGGAACTGACATGGAGGGGTGAAAACCCAGACACGAGGAGGGACAACGATTTTCTCCAGTTCCTCAAGGAAAGGGGAAAGCCAGAAGGCAACCTCTCCAGGGCTATTCACAGTGACAAGGAGGAGTGGCCTATTCAAGGTACCGCGACACCACTTCGGCAACGTGATCAAAAGTCCGCCCGTCCCCGAGTTGAACGGCGATCTCTTCGGCCCACCCTTTCGCCTTCCCGGGCAGGGAGGAATCGGCAAGCAACCTCTCCATGGTTTTGAAAAGCTCCGTGGGGGTAAACCTCCTCTGAACGAGTTCTGGGGCAATTTCCCGCCCGAGCAGGATGTTTGGAAGGCCAATGAAGGGAGCCCGAAACAGAAGGCATCCCAGAAGAAACGTTCCCCACGAAGTCCGGTACACAATAATCTGGGGGATACCTCCTAAAGCAACCTCAAGCGTCACAGTTCCAGATGACGACACCGCAAGCACCGTGTCCTCAAAAAGCGGGTACAAATCCTTTCGGTCCACAACCTGAACGGGAAAAGGGCCCCGTCCTGTCTCAAGAAGTGGACGAAGCGAAGGAGAGGCGGCAACAAGCACCAGACGGTACCTTAAGAAACGTCCGCCGTATTCGGAGAGAAGCCCCCGCAAAACGGGGAGGAACGATAAAACCTCGTTCCGCCGGCTTCCGGGAAGAAAGAGAATGGTTTGAGGATTTGGACCTCTCTGAGGGATTTTCCCCCACCACGCCCCAAGAGGATGCCCCACCCAGCTGACACGGGCCCTGCCTCCTGCAAAGTACTTTCCCTCCCAAGGGAAAAGATGCAGAATATGGTCGGCGTACCGTGCGAGGAATTTCCCCCGCCATCTCCCCCAGGCCCATACTTGCGGAGGGGCAAAGTACACAACCGGTATGCTTTCCCTGGCACAGAGGCGCACCAGGCGGAGGTTAAAACCCGGATTATCGATGGCTAAAAGCACCGAAGGCTTCTCTTTCCTCAAAAACGCAGAGACCTCACGCCAGGTTTTCTTCCAGAAAGAGAATGCCCGAAGGGCCTCTGCAAGCCCCACCGTTGACTGGGAAACCGTATCGACAAGGAGATGGGCACCCGCCTTTCTGCTCTCTTCTCCTCCCAGGGCCACAACCTCTACCCCTGGCCTGCGTTCTCGAAGAAGAAGGATAACCTGCGATGCCCAGAGATCCCCAGATATATCGCCACAGGAAAGCAAAAGGCTCTTCCTCACAGGGTAATCCCCAAGACGGTCACCCCGGACCGCTTCGAGAGCTCCTGAACCTCTTCCTGGTCCACAAGAAGCGTCCGGCCACTTTCCAGGGCAAGAACCCTTCCTCCACCTTCAACGAGAAGGCGAACGGTTTCAGCGCCAACCGTGGGAATGTCAATGAAAAAGTCCTGGTTGCTTCGCGCCACCTTCACCACCACCCCTCCTCGAGCCAGTGCTAATCCCCTCCGGATAGTCTCATCGGTACCCTCTGCTCCTTCAAGGGCTACAATCGTTCCCCGCTTCACCACCACCGTCTGGCCAATTTCCTCATCAGCCAGGAACCGGGCAATCCTCAAACCATAACGGATGTCATGCCATTCTTCTTCAGTAGGCAGGGGCCCGCAGAATACCCCTTCCCGGGTGATCCACTTCCTGAGAAAATTCACGGGGGAAAGCACCTGCACGTGTTGCTTTTGGAAAAACTCCAGGAATTTCCCGAGAATATCCCGGTCCCGAAGGCTCTGACACGCGGAGAAAAATTCTGCTCCGGAGGCATCCGTAGCCCCAAAAGCAAAAACGTGAGCCTTGGGAACCTTCCCTGCACAGCAGACTGCATAAGGTTGCTCCTTCGTAAGGATCTCCGCTAGCTTTCTCAGGGAGAAATGCTCCAGAAGGTATTCCGGAAAAAGCCGGGGATGCAACCGCAAAAGACGGCAGGATACGGTGATGACCTGAAAGGCACGAGATGCCTCCTCCTTCACCAGAACCGGCAGAATTCCTTCACCAGCCAGAAGGAGTATCCTCAAAGTCGCAGGCCTCCTCCCTCACCCAGCGAGTGATGCCCCGTCTGGTTTGCAGCAGGAAAGTGAGAATCTCCTCCACCACCTCCTGGTCAAAACCTTTTTCCCGAATCTCCTCCATAGCCCTTCGAAGGGGCAAGCCACTGCGAAAAAGGAAACGATACACCTGAGCGATACCTTCTCGCTTCTTCTGAGGAATTCCTCTTCGTCGCATGCCAACCCTGTTGAGCCCGAAAATCCTCGCCGGATGACCGTCAGCGAGCACATAGGGAGGAATGTCCATAACGACTTTGGAAAGCCCTCCAATCATGGCGAGTTTGCCAATCCGCACGAACTGATGAACTCCCACAAAACCGCTGAGCGTCGCCCAGTCCTCAACGGTGACGTACCCGGCAAGGCTTGCTCCATTGGCCATCGTTACTCCGTTACCCACGAAGCAGTTGTGGGCAATGTGACAGTACGCCATGATGAAGCAGGACTTTCCGATGTGCGTGACCTTCCCCTCGCCGGTTGCCCGGTGCACCGTTACAAACTCCCGGAGCACGGTTCCTTCACCGATGACGATCCCGCTCTCCTCCCCCCGGAAAGCCACATCCTGAGGGGGCGCACCGATGACGGCATGATGCCCAATCACACAGGAAGGACCGATCTCCACCTTGCCCTCAAGAACCGCAAAGGGTTCAATCCTGGTCCCATCCCCCACCCGGACCTTCCCCCGGATAATGACGTAGGGACCAATTTCAACGTCTGCTCCGATTTGCGCTTCCGGGTCTATCCGTGCCGTCCTGTCAATCCCCATCCTTCACGGCCTCCCAAAGCAACTTCACCATGGCCTGATTCAGGGCGTGTCCCGACCGCAACCCCAGGAATCCCCCCTGAATTCTCTTCCCAAGGAGCATCAAATCACCAAGGAGGTCGAGGATCTTGTGAGCACAAGCCTCAGAGGGCAACCGGAAGGGCTTATTGCCCACACCCAGAACATCTAAAAGTACTGCCTCGTCCTGCACTCCCTTCCCAAGACCCAGTTTCCTGAGTTTCTCTTCTTCCCAGAGAAAGGCAAACGTCCGGGCTCTCAGGATACCTGTTGGTTCCTCTCCCTCCTGGAACGTTAGACCCTGGAGAAACTCTCCTTTCTCCGTACAGTCAAGGATATACGTGGCCACAAAACGCTGTGCCGGAAAGGCAAAGAGATGCCCTGCACCCTGCTGCACGTGGAACACCCGATCAATCACTAACGTCTTTCGGGGAACTTCTTGCTCCTTTATCCCGGCTCTCTCAAAGGCCTGAAGCCAGAGAAGAGCGCTGCCGTCTCCTCCAGGGAGTTCTTCGCCTTCCACCACCACCTCGAGGTTATCCACCCCTATACTCCAGCACGCTCCAAGAAGGTGTTCCACCGTGGCCACGACGATCTCTCCGTTTTTGAGGAGTGTTGAGCGGTACCCCAAAACTGCATACGGGAAAAGAGCCGGGACAACGCCTTCTCTTTCCCCGCAAAGGACCCGAAAGACTATCCCCTGGTTCACCTTCCCGGGGAAAAGGGTAACCCGGACCTCCTTTCCGCTGTGGAGACCCTGTCCTTCGACCACCACAGAGCAACCGATGGTGCGCTGCAACGGAAACACCCTCACTCTTTGAGGAGCTTTCGAACACGCTCCTCAAGTTCTTCGATTTTCTGCCACATCTTTGGAAGCTTTCGAACCAGGGCTCGTTCCCTCAGTTCCTTGTGGTGCTCCTGAGCGGGGAATCCAGAAACCACCTCTCCCGGTGGCACCCTCGCCGTGACTCCTGCCCGGGCAGCAATCCTTGCTCCCTTCCCAACCCAGCAATGGTCCGTTACCCCTGCCTGCCCACCCATCACCACGCCATCCTCAAGAATGCTACTTCCAGCAATTCCCGACTGGGCGACGATGATGACGTGATCTCCAATACGGACGTTGTGAGCCACCATGACCAGGTTGTCGATTTTCGTCCCCCGGCCAATTCGAGTACATCCAAGGGTTCCCCGATCCACAGTAGTGTTCGCTCCAATCTCCACGTCGTCCTCAATGACCACCGTCCCGATATGGGGAATTTTCTCGTACCTCTCCCCGGTCCATTCATACCCGAAGCCGTCTGCTCCCACCACAACACCGCTGTGCAGGATGACCCTGTTCCCCACGGTACAGTACTCCCGCACAACCACCTGGGGATAGATGAGACAGTCAGCGCCAATTTGAACGCCTTTCCCGATGTACACCTGGGGGAAAATGCACGTCCTGTCCCCTATGGAGGCGTCTTCCTCAATAACCGAGAAAGCCCCCACCGACACCCCAACACCAAGTCTTGCTCTGGGGTGGACAAAGGCCAGGGGATGGATACCAGAGGGAGGGCGGAAAGGGGAAGAGAAACGGGCAAGAACCCGGGCAAAGGCAATCCGGGGATGGTCAACCTCAATCACGTGTTTTTCGGGTAGATACTCTTTGCATCCCCTTCCCGCAACGACCGCCTTTGCCCGAGACGAGAGCACCTCAAAAAGAGCACGGGCGTCGAAGAGGAAAATCAGGTCCTCCTCTTCGGCTCTCTGAGGCTCCTGAACACCTCTGACGACAAAATCAGGGTCACCAAAAAGGTGACCCCCAATGATTTCTGCCAGTTCACCGAGACGGAAAAAGCTCACTTCTTCTCCTTGGCAGCCACAATGTTCTGGAGCTCCTGAATAACCTGATCGGTAATGTCCACACCGCCGTAGAGCACAAGGGGCATTTCCAGAACTTCTTTCTGGTTGACCGGAATGCGCAGAGTACTGCGGACAACCAGGGCGAGTTTCATGGATTCAGCCACTTTCCGGATGGCGCTGATCACGTCACTGTAACGCTCTTCGATGAGCGCCTGACGCTCTTTCAGCATTTCATCGCGCACCGGTGCCCAGGCAGCGTTCATTTCCTCTTCGAGCTTCTGGACTTCTTCACGAGTCTTCCCTTTCCCTTTTTCGTTCAGCTCCTGTTGCCGCTTCTGAAACTCCTCGGCAATCTTTTTCTCAAGTTCGGCAATCTTCGCCGTATTGGGATGGGCGTCGAAGATCTTGTTGATATCCACCACCCCAATGGCCACTACTCCTGAGGATGGCGCAGAACCCGTTTGTCCCTGAGCAGGCTTTTTGGTCTGCGCCTGCGCTACAACCAGCGTGCTCCCCAGAAGGACCACAAGAATTCCGACCATTGTGGAAATCGCAAACTTCCTCATGGACACTCTCCTTCCCTGAAACATTCAGAACGTTTGCCCGATGCTCACATAGGTTTGGCTTCCCGTTTCACCAATACCGTAATCAAGGCGAATCGGCCCGATGGGCGTATCAAAACGGAGCCCAACCCCGTAGCCTATCTTCACATCCCCGAGGTCGATGGGCTCTTGAAGGTCCCAAGCATAGCCAGCGTCTCCAAAAACCACAAGCTGCGTATTCTTGGCCACTTCAAAGCGATACTCGAGGTTCGCCACAAGCATTTTGTCTCCCTGGAACTCATAAAGGTCATACCCTCGGAGGGTATTCACCCCGCCCACCGAGAACTTCTCGAAACTCGGGAGCTCTCGATCGGCAATGCCCCCAAGGACCCTCAGGGCCAGCACCGAATTCTCTCCAGTGTTAATGTAGTTCCGGGCATCGAGGACATACTTCGTGTAGTCGTAATCACCTCCCAGGAATCCTCCCGCAAATTCAACCTGAAGCGTGCAGTACCACCCCTCGTGGGGATTGAAAACATCATCCCGAGTGTCATAGACGATGGTTGGTGTAAGGGAATTCGTCTTCCCATCCGCCTTAGGCACTTCTCCAGAGAGAGGCGTGATGGTGATATCCTCCGACTTGTACTGAACACGCCAGCGCCATGCGTCACCGAAACGACCACCAAGGGCAACCTGGCCCCCGAGGCGCTCCTCTTCGTACTCTCCGACGACCTCCTGCTCCACCCAGTGTTCCTTTTTCTCCACCCTGTCATAGAGGGCAACCCCGAAGAAAATGGGTTCGCCAAAAAGCCAGGGCTCTTCAAACGAGATACGGTAGAGGGTTCGAGCTCCAAATTCGTAACGGAGTTCGAGTTTCTGGGCATTTCCACCAAAGTTGGACTCCTGGTACCGGACAAACCCCATCCATCCCTTCTCGCTGTTGTAGCCCACCCCGATTCCGGCTTCCCCCGTGGGCTTTTCCACAACCTTCACCTTGACCACCACATGATCCCGGTCACTCCCCGGCTCAAGCTTCATGCTGATATCCTCAAAAAACCCCAGGTTATAGATGGCCCGCATGCTCTCTTTGATTTTAGCGAAGTCAAAAACAACGGGAGGGGTGAACTTCAGCTCCCGCCGCAGGACGTATTCCTTTGTCTTCTGCAGACCTTCAAAATCCACCCGCTCCACAATACCCTCCCGGATGGTGAAGTGGAGGACACCCGATGCATCGAAACGGATGTCCTCGGCCGCAGTCATGAGGAAACCCCTGTTGCTGTACAGCGCCTTGATGCGCTCAAGGTCCCGCTGAAAAATCTTCCAGTTCATGACCTGCCCGGGGGCAACAATCATGGCCTGACGGATCTCCTCCGTGGAGAGCACAGTATTTCCCTGAATGTCTATGGCCTGGATGACTGGCAACTCCTGGACCTTGTAAATGACCTCAATGCCGTCAGGGTAACGCTTTGTTTCCACCCAGACCTTTGCAAAGTACCCGAGGTCGTAAATGCTTTTGACGTCCTGCTCAACCTTCTGGGGATTGAAGGGCTCTTTGAGACCCAGGGAAATGGCCGAAAGGATGAGCTGGGTATGCACGTGTTCATTTCCTTCCACTCGCACGGCAACGACAGGAAGTGCAACTTCCTGGGCAAAAGCCTGAAAGCCACAGGCGATCACCACTGCTACGGCGATCACGACAAGCCACCAAGAAGACCGTTCGGCCACCAGCTCCTCTCCCCCTTTCAGAACTTCGTGGAAAACTGGAGCATCCACTCCGTTTCACCGCTCTCGGTCCGCTCAAGCCTCAGGGACCATTCTTTCCCAAAGTCGATGTTCATCTCAACCGCTGATCCTCCATCGCTCAAGTTCTGAGTATACCCGAAAGCCACGTTCCTACCAAGCTTTTTCTCAAAAGTAATCCGGGAAAAATCCCCCAGATCAAAGGTGATCCCGTCAAAAAGCGGTTTGAGGCTCAGCGAGAAGTCCTTCTCAAGCAAGAATCGAGCAATCTTCAGGAAAACCGGCGCAAGGTTCACCCGGTTGAGCGCAACATAGGCATCCTTGTCACCCAGAAATAGCAGGGACAGGATTTCCTCCTGCGAGAGGGGAGGCTCGGAAGAGAAGGCCACTGTGTAGGCATCAAGTGGTCCGGCGATATGCACGCTGAGATCATACCCTCTGAGGCTTTTTCGGCCTTCAAGGCAAAGCCTTGGAGTGAATCCGTCAAGCTCCGTGAACACGATGTATCCTTCAAGGGGGATGCTGCAGGCAATAAGGTCATACGTCCCCTGAAGGACATCCAGGCGACCAGAGAGCACCAGGTCTTCACCTTCCCGATGAACCAGCACGTTCCCGGAGAGTGTAAGCTGCAAGAAATCCGTCTTCACCGTGAGAGTATCCTGAAAGGAAAGGCGGAGTTTCAAAGGAAAAGGAATTTTTGCCACCACTTGAGACAGGGAATCAAGACGCAAAGATCCTCCGGTTCTTCCTCCCCGCGTATCCAGGACAGCTTCCCGCACCACGAGATCCCCTTCAAGGGTGTACTGCCCTTCCTTCCCTGTCACCACGAGTTCACCACTCCACCGTCCTTGGAATATCCCCTCAAGCCCAGGAAAGCCCCCATCCCCCTGAACCGTTCCATGAAGGATGAGGCCCTCTCGGGAAACCTCACCCCTCACCACAAGCTCTCCCCCAAGGAACGTTCCCTTCCCCCCGGAAAACCGCCACCTCCCCCCTGCGAGATCCCCCTGAAGACCCTGCAGGGAAAGGTATTCTCTCCCACCAGCAAGAACCCGAAACCGCTGGAGTGTCACCGAGCCCTCCGCAACAGGCGATACGTAATCCCCAAAAAGGTGCAGCGTTCCTGATCCTCCAAGCTCAACCACAAATTCCTCAAAGGGGAAAGAGAGTTCCCCTCCAAAGGCACACTGGAGGTCCAGAGTCCTTGCCAGGGTATCCACGATTCCCTTTCCGGAAAGGTGCACACCCTGGGAACCGGAAAGCTCAAGCCTCTCAACCACAAAACACCTGCCATCGTACACCCCTTCCACCTTTCCCTGAAAATCCCCGTAAGGAGGGAAGGAGAGCACAACCTCGCCGGAATGGAAACGCCACAGGCGATCCCCAGGGTCAAGCACAAAAGAAAAATCCACGGGTTTCACAGCCTTCGCGAGGAAGCTTCCTCCAAGAAGGGCGAGATTTGCCCTCTCCACCAGAATGGTCCCTTCGCTGAGGGTTTCCGGGTTCAGGATGTCGGCAAGAGCAACTTCTCCTCCAAGAAACGAAGAAAGGGGAAGGACTCCGGAAAACTTCAGCACAACACGCTCCCCCAGGGGCTCATTCAGGATTCGAAGGGATGACCCTTCGCCTTCAAACTTCCAAGAAACCCTCTCCCACGGTCCGGAAACGGCGAAACGGGCCCTGTGAATCATCCCGCTGAGCCGAAAATCGTTGTCCGGAAGACGGAGGTTTTCGATTTCTCCAGAAAGGTCCACTTCCCGGTCAAGCACCACCCTCCCCCGGGCGTTGAAATACCCTCCATCCCACTGCAGAGCCAGGCAGTCCAGGGTGATTTCTTTCCCCCTGACGGCGCCAGAGATGGAGAGATCTCGACCCTGAAGATTCCCGAAAAACCACGAGGGCGACGAAAGAGAAAGCCCAAGACAATGTTCCTTCCCCCACTCCAGGGCTACAGAACCCCAGAGGATGAACCCAGCTGTCTTCCCCTTCCAGGAAACCTCAAGGGGATACCCCGCAAATTCTCCCTTCCCCCGAATACCTGAAGCGTCCCTCGTCACATTGCCAGAGAGCTTCCCACTACCCCGGGTTACAAGAAGGTTCCGGACCTCAACGCGTTCCCCCTCAAGCAGAACCTCACCCCCCGCAATGCTGCCAAGGTCCACACCTTGCCAGGATAAGGACCCATTGGTGAGCCGGAGAACAAGACGAAAATCTCCCACTCTCCCCGTGCAGGAGAGGTCCCCCGAGAAAGTCCCAGAAAGTGGCACACCACTCTGCTCCAGAATGCCCTCAAGGGTGACCCCTTGGACCCTTCCTGAGGCCTGAATCACGCCCGACTCATAACTTCCGGAGAGCTCAAGATTTCCCCCAAACATGTGCCCGGATCCTGAAAACGTTACCCGTCCCCCATCCAAGGCAACCCGTGCAGATACCCCCTTAAGCCTCAGACGATCGACGAGGATCTCAGGGCTCGAAAACGCAATCTCTCCCTGCCACAGTCCCCCCTTCCTTTCCACCTGTCCCTGGATTCTGCCACTCCCTCGCACAGGAAAGAGGGCGCATTCCTCCTCAGGGGACACAAAGAAGTCGCGGAAATTGAGACGGAGACCATCATCCACCGAACCTTCGAGGCGACCTGAAAGACGAACACCCCGCCATACCGACTGGGGGGTAAACTCCAGAACGAAAGAAGAATTCCAGAGATCGGCGCGGAAACGGCCCGAAATAGTGGAGGTTGTACTCCTCCCCTCGAAGTTCCCCTCAAAAGAGGTCTGGACATTTCTCCCTCGAAGGGAAACGTCGATATCCTCCTCCAGAACACGCGCTCTCCCCGAGAGCACGAAACGACCGTCATCTCCCCGGAAAAGTCGGCCGGAAAAGAAGAGCCCTCCCTGGTCTACCTGGAGAGGAGACAGTTCCCACCCCTGAGTTTTCCGAGAGAGTATACCTTCAAGGTGAACCCTCCGGGAACCTTCGCCAAGTTCTCCTTCGAAACGACCCTCTGCAGGAACAAAAGACCCCCGAAAGGGCAGGGTACGGTACTTCCCCTCAAGAACCGCTTTTCCTCCCTCCACGGTCCCCCTCACCTCAAGGTCGCCTGCGGCAATCCCAAAACGGAGCACGGTACCACTTTTCTCCACCCATCCATCCCAGGGAGGAAGATTCTGCCCGCTAAGGCGAGCCCTGCGAACCTCAACAAAGAGAGGAGGAAGGGACTCCAGAGCAGACCACGGCAAACCCGAGGAGAAAGTGAACTCACCGTCCTCAATAACGACAGAAATCCCCCGGTTCCAGCTCAAACGGACCGAAACTTCCGGAGCCTGGAAAGCGAACCCCTCACCCGAGACCCGAACCCCCCGAAGGGCAAACCCCAGAAAGAGCGGAACAGTGCGCTCAACGCGAACAACGATGCGATGGGTTTCTTCGAGTTCCCGAAGGACCTGCCGAAGACCATGCCTTCCCCCTTCCCACAGGAGAAAAGCGAAAAAAAACGCCATACTCCCCCAGAAAATTTTTCTCCTCAGTTTACCCATACCTTGCTCGAAGCATCTCCCTCAAGCACGAATGGAAGGAACACATGGGTCCTGGTATAGGTGGTCTTTTGGGGAACACTACCCTTGGCGAGGATCTCAAGGTCCACACCGTCATTCCGAAGCTCGTCAAGCTTCTGATTGAGGTACTCCTGAAAATCTGCGGTAAATGTCTCCTCCCGTGACTCCCCGCTATTCCCCCCTCTCCCCCGAACCACGATCTCCGCCTCACCCGGGGCAAAGTCAGAAGGCACAGCCACCTGGAGGGAAACATCCCGTATGCCCTGGCGATACAGGAACACCGTGGCCTTCCCTGCGGCAATTTCGCCCCGCTTCACGATTCGGGGGAAATCGCAGGAGAGAATCCATCCCCGCTGGATTTCAGGAAATACCTCAACCTCAAGAGCAATGTTCTCCACGTTTACCGGCTGGTAGGGATTTTTCAGGAATGCCTCGAGTATCCGGCGAAACGTGTTCGAGGTAAAAGTTGCGATATCCGGTTCGCTGACCCAGAAAAACTCATCCTCGAGGTTGAGATTTTCTCCCGTTATTCGGAACTTCAGATCAACGCTCCCTGGAGACTGGCGGTCGATGGTCCGATCAATGGCGTCAAGGAGAAGCTCGGGGAGGAAATCCACGAGAATGTCCTCTTCCTGGACCACCGAGAAGTGGAAATCTCGCCTTCTTGTCCCCTCCTTCACCCCTATGGTGACCTCCGTTGTTTTCGGGAAAACTCCAAACCGTCCTGCTATACCGACGCTGCGATCCTCTTCCACCACACCCACAATTTCGATGGGCGTTCCCACCTTGAAAGGGAACTCATCTCCCTTCAGACTGAAATTCACGTATACCGAAGAGAGAAAATACTGCGCTTTCCCCCGGTGGAGAAAGGGATGCCCGAGCGCCAGGAATCGGTCCCCATCCCGCAGGGTCAGAGTCCCAACACTCACAATTTCCGCGTCTCCGGTCACAAGTTGCACTCCTATGGCACTCCCAGGCTCAAGAGAAGCCGCCTGCTTCTCAGACTTCTCCGGAAAAAGACGCGGAAAAGCAAGCACCTTCCTCAAAGCGTACGTTTCTCCAAGGCGTTCCCTCAAGCGAGACCATGCCCGATTGCCCACCCCAAAACAGAACACTACTGATGTCTCTTTTCCAAGGGGAGCAAGCACTTCCTCCTCTTTCCATATTTTGAGCATGGCCTCAATGGGGGTAACAACACCCACGAGGTGATCCTGCGTCTCGAAGCTGTGAGAGAGCGCCCCTGCAATTTTCCCTCGGATGTACACCGGGCTTCCACTCATCCCGGCAAGGATACCCCCCAGGCTGCGAATTTTCTCATCGGTGACAAGGACAACAAAGTAGCTGTCTGTGATGTCCTTCGCCTGCACAACATCGATGACCTCGAGAGAAAATTCTTGCACCTCTGTTCCGAGAAGAACCGTCTTTCCGGTGGCCTTCATGCCCTTACGGATTGCCGAAAAAGGGAAGATAGCAATCTCCCCACCCCAGACCGGAAAAGCGCACAGGACCAGGCTCAGAACCCAGAAAATGAGAAGGACTTTACGCCGCCACAAAAGCTATGTATTCCTCCCCTTGGTGTAGAGAAAGCCGTTTCGGAGAAACTTCAGGTAATCGAGGACCTTCCCCGCCCCGAGAGCAACACAGGACACCGGATCCTCGGCAACGTACACAGGGGTCCCCAGAGCCTTAGCGAGCATCTCATCAATGCCCCGGAGGAGCGATCCCCCCCCGGTGAGACAGATACCCTTCTCCCCGATATCGGCAGCAAGCTCAGGAGGTGTATGCTCGAGCACCATCCGTGCCGCCTCGACAATGTACGAGAGAGGTTCAGTGAGGCATTTGTAGACCTCCGAAGCACTAAGGAGAATCTCCTTGGGAAGCCCCGAGACAAGGTCCCGTCCCTTGACACGGACCGCTTTATCTTCCGGAGGAGGCACAGCCCACCCGATCTCAATCTTAATCATCTCTGCAGTCTTCTCACCGATGAGGAGATTGAACTTTTTCCTGAGGTGACGGGCAATGGCCTCATCCATTTTATCCCCTGCCACCCGCACGGACTGGCTGACCACAATCCCCCCCAGGGAGAGCACGGCGACGTCCGTGGTCCCTCCTCCAATATCAATCACCATATTCCCTGAAGGGCCCGTGATATCGAGGCCGGCCCCCAGAGCCGCTGCCATGGGCTCCTCAATGAGGTACGCCTTACGGGCTCCTGCGTGGTACGCTGCGTCGAGCACTGCTCGCTTTTCAACCTCGGTGCCTCCTGAGGGAACGCAGATCACGACATCGGGCTTGAAAAGGCTTCGCCCACACACCCGCTGGATGAAATAGGCTAACATCTTCCGGGTGATCTCGTAATCGCTGATCACCCCATCGCGCAGGGGACGGTGGGCCACGATATGTTCCGGGGTCTTCCCAATCATCTCCCAGGCTTCTTTCCCCACCGCAAGAATCTGATTGGAGTCCTTAGCAATGGCCACAACCGAAGGCTCGTTGAGCACAATCCCCCGTCCATGGAGGTAAATGAGCGTCGTTGCTGTGCCGAGGTCAATTCCCAATCGTTTATTCCACATACAGGATTCCTCCCGTTCACCCTCGCACTCGTTCGATAAACGCCCCCAGGGATTGGAGCTTCACCTCGAGGTCCTCATAGCCCCGGTCAATATGGTGAATCCCATTGACTTCAGTCACGCCTTCCGCAGCAAGACCTGCAAGAACAAGAGCTGCCCCTGCCCGAAGGTCTGTGGCCGTTACCCGGGCACCGGTGAGCCTCTCCACTCCCACCACTACCGCACTCCGCCCTTCTACCTGAACCTTCGCTCCCATGCGTTCCAGTTCCCCAACATGGGCAAAGCGGCTCTCAAAAACCGTTTCGGTGATGACGCTCACCCCATCGGCAAGGCACAAAAGCGACATGAACTGCGCCTGCATGTCCGTCGGAAAACCCGGATAGGGCATGGTCTTAATATTCGTGGGTCTGGGACGTTCACGCATCGCTACCCGAACAGCGTCTTCGCCGACCTTCTCAACCTGCGCACCGACTTCCTCAAGCTTTGTGAGAACAGACCGGAGAAGAGAGGTTTCCACGCCATGCACCGTAACGTCCCCCCGGGTAATAGCAGCAGCAACGCAGAACGTTCCGGCCTCGATACGGTCGTTCATAATGGTGTACTCGCACCCCCAAAGGTCCTTTTTCCCCCGGATAACGATGGTGTCCGTTCCCGCCCCCTCGATGGAAGCTCCCATCAACGTAAGAAAGCGGGCAAGGTCCACCACCTCAGGTTCCCGGGCAGCATTGGTGATAACTGTCTCGTCCTCAATGGTTGCCGCAAGCATCATCACGTTCTCTGTGGCTCCGACGCTTGGAAAATCAAAGTACACCTCACCCCCATGGAGCTTCTGAGCCCATGCCTCGATGTACCCGGAACGCATGGAAACGTCCACTCCAAGGTGGGCAAATCCCTTAAGGTGCAGGTCAATGGGACGAGACCCAATGGCGCATCCCCCAGGGAGCGGAACCTGCGCCCTGCCCAGTCGGGAAATCAGGGGCCCGGTGACGAGAAACGATGCCCGCATTTTCCGGATGAGCTCATAAGGAGGCTCGAAGCGAGAAATGGTGGCTGGGAAAATGCGGTAGGAATGTTTTCCGATGCGCTCAATACCGGCCCCAAGACTCTCGAGAACCATCACCATGGTGCGAACATCAAGGAGATCCGGGACGTTGTGAATAACAGAGGGAGTGCTGCTCAAAAGCGTTGCAGCAAGGATAGGCAATGCCGCGTTCTTCGAACCCCCAACGGTTACGCTCCCCCTAAGAGGCTGAAGACCACAAATACGAAAGTACTCTCTCACTTCGGTCTGGTCTTTTTGCTCGTCCATATCCACGCTAATTATACTCAATCTCCCTTATCCTCGCCATCGTCTCTTTCGGTCCGTACTTTAGAGGGCACATGAGGAAACGCAAATTCTACCTTGCCGTCTTCGGAAAGAACAAGTACTGCGGAGAACTTTTTCCCTTTTCGGGAACGGAAGCCCGAAAGCCTGTCCGTTCGACCGCTTGCCAAGAGTTTCTGGACCTGCTGGCGGGAGATTTTCTTCCCCGAAATGGTCTTCCACACCGTGAAAGGACAGCCCTCTTTCCACCGGGAACAGTTGAAAGCAACTTTACCCTCGTACACCGGAGCACCGCAGAGCGGACAGGAACCCAGAGGATACCTTGAGGCCACCATGCGGCTCTTTGCTTCCCGAACATCTTCCAGGTTCTGGGCCTTGACCTTAGCAACAATTTCCCGGGTCAAATGCTTAATACCCTCCATGAAGAGCTCTCGGGTGAACTGCCCTTTCTGGATGAGATTGAGCTTCTTCTCCCACTCACCCGTGAGCTGAGGCGAAGCAAGTTCCGGAATAGGGATGCTCTCCACAAGACTCACAAGCTCCATGCCCTTGGGAGTGGGAATGAGGGTTTTCCCCTCCCGCTCCACGTACCCGACCTCGATGAGACGTTCGATAATGGCCGCCCGGGTTGCCGGCGTTCCAATGCCGCTCTCCTTCAGTATTTCCCGAAGTTCCTCGTCCTCAACAAAACGCCCAGCCCCTTCCATGGCCGCAAGAAGCGAAGCCTCGGTGTACCTTGGAGGTGCCTTGGTCTCCTTGTCTTCGATCCAGACCTCCACAACATCCACCTCTTCCCTCCGGGGGACAACGGGGAGAAACTCTTCCTCTTCCCTGGGATAAAGCACACGCCACCCCGGTTCGGCGAGAACCCTGGCCTTGCTCAGGAAGATTTCCCCCTCCACTCTGGTCCTGATTGTCCGGTGCACCCAGACCGCCGAAGGATAGAAAACCGCCAGGAAGCGGCGCACGATGAGGTCCAGAACCTTCCGCTCCCCCTCCTTCAGCACTTCCCAGCGGATTTCCTCTCCCGTAGGAATGATGGCGTGGTGATCCGTGACCTTGCTCCGGTCAAAAACACGCCGGTCTTTGAGGGCCTCCCGGAGCGGAAGATCTCTCGCAAACTCGGCGAACCCGCACCGGGCAAGCATGGCAACGCTTCTTTCCACCTGACCCAGAAGGTCTTCAGAGAGGTAACGGGAATCCGTCCGGGGATACGTGATGAGCTTGTAATGTTCATAGAGCCTCTGGGCAATATCAAGGGTTCTTTGCGCCGGATACCCGAAGAGCTTGTTAGCATCCCGCTGGAGTTCGGTGAGGTCGTACAGCAAGGGATGGGCTTCCTGGGTTTTGTGCTCAGAGAACTCCTCAACTCTCCCCCGCTTCCCCAAAACCCCAGCCACAACTTTTTCTGCCTCGCCTTTGTCGAAAAGACGGTCATCCTCACCTCCCCGCCACTTCCCCACATACGTGAGGTCCCCATACTGGAAACGGGCAAAGACTTCAAAGTAGGGGGTGGGACGGAAGTTCTGAATCTCCTGCTCCCGATGGACCAGGATGGCCAGGGTTGGCGTCTGGACCCTTCCAACGGAAAGCAGGATCTTGTAACGACTTGTGAAAGCCCGGCTTCCGTTGATGCCCACGAGCCAGTCTCCTTCAGAACGACACTTGGCCGCCTGAGCAAGGAGCTCATATTCTGAAGCCGGCTTAAGCCGCGCAAAGGCCTCCTGAATCGCCTCTTTCGTCATCGAAGAGAGCCAGAGACGAAACACCGGCTTTTTCAGGCCGAGGAACTCATAAATATAGCGGAAAATCAGTTCCCCTTCCCGTCCCGCATCACAGGCATTCACCAGCGCATCAGTGTCTTCTCTTTCGGAGAGCATCCTGATAACCTCAAGGCGCTTTTCCGTCTTCTCCAGAGGCTTCAGCTTAAAAACCTCCGGGATAATGGGCAAAAGCTCGAGATCCCATTTCCTGAAACGGTCGTCGTAGTCTTCGGGCTCGGCAAGACCAACGAGGTGTCCCACCGCCCAGGTAATGATGTACTCTGCATTTTCAAGGTACTCCTTGTGGTCCGTGAATTTCCCCAGCGCCCTGGCGATATCCCGTGCCACGCTGGGTTTTTCCGTAATGATGAGCTTCTTCCCCATAGATGCACTCCTTTCACTCCTTAGCTGTCGGTCGGCGGTACGGCCGGTAGGGTAGAGGAACGTATTCAACCGTGGGGCGTTGCTGGGGTGGCTGCGGGTAGAGCTCCATGAGTTCGTAGATTTCCTCTGGAAGGCCCTCCTGCACCGGAAGACCCAGACTCTTCGCTATCTCAGGAGTGATGGGGAAATCATGAGTCCACCGCCCCTCAGAAAGCACCTGGGCAAGTTCCCTGGCCCTCTCTTCGGACATTTTGTCCCGTACAAGGTCAAAGACCACCTGGTACACCTGACGGATAGCTTTTCGGGCAATATCGCCGAGAATGAGCGTCTCGTCATCCCGATTCGGGTTGGGTTCCTCAAGCGCCCGAAGGATTGACGCCGCGGGATACTGTCCACGGGCCGTGGTGATCTGGGGGTCCACAGGGCCCAGAACGGCGTTGGGATCCATAACGATTTCGTCTGCCGCAAGGGCAATAAGCGTTCCTCCAGACATGGCATAGTGGGGAACAAAAACCGTGACCTTCGCAGGATGCCGCTTGATGGCCCAGGCAATCTGTTCAGCAGCGAGCACCAGTCCTCCAGGGGTGTGGAGGATGAGGTCGATAGGCATGTCGGGAGGTGTCATGCGGATAGCCCGAAGCACTCGTTCTGAGTCCTCAATGCTGATATAGCGGGCAATGGGAAGGCCTAAGAAACTCACCGATTCCTGACGGTGGATGAGCACGATGACCCGTGAGCGACGTTTTCTCTCGAATTCCCGTATCATTATGATCCTTCGCTGTTCGAGAATTTTCTGCTGAAGCGCTGGAAAGTACACGCTGAGAAAGAGGATGAGAAAAAGGATTTCCCAGAACATACTCATTCCCCCCTATTCGAATTTTCCCGGTGGTACAGGAGAATCCGCCGGTACCGGATCTTCCCCTCCTCAAAGAGGTCACCGCCAAAGGCATCATAGGCCACCATGAGGGGGAAGTCCTTCACCAGAAGGCGAAACAGTGCCTGAGCACCCAGGTCCTCGTAGGCCAGAACTTCCTGGGACACCACAAAGGTCGAGAGATAGGCCCCGGCACCACCACAGGCGATGAAGTACACTGCCTTGTATTTCTCGAGGAGCTGCTTCACCTCTTCTCCCCGTTCACCCTTCCCGATAGTAGCCCGCAAACCCCGCTCGAGGAAGAACGCAAGATAGGGATCCATCCGTCGGCTTGTTGTTGGTCCGATGGACCCCACGGGCTCATGGGGTGGCGGTGGTGTGGGTCCAGCATAGTAGAGAACAGCTCCATGAATGGGAAAGGGAAGCTCCTTGCCCTGAGCAACCTCGCTGAGCATCCTTCGGTGGGTTGCATCCCGGGCAACGTAGAGTTCTCCGCTTAAGAAAACCCGATCGCCAACACGAAGTGCCAGAATGTCCTCAACACCCAGGGGAGTTTTCAGGATGAATTCTCGCCCCGTCATGTTCCTCACCATCTCAGGGTTTTCCTGCGGAAAACATGACAGCTGCACACCAGTCCCACGGGAAAACTGGCAATATGGCAGGGATAGGTCTCGATGCGAACTTCAAGACAGGTTACTCTTCCTCCTACCCCCTGAGGACCGATGCCCAGGCGATTAATATCCTCACACCACTTCTTTTCTAACTCCCGATACCGGGGGTCTGGATGCAAAGACCCCAGAGGACGGCTCAGAGCCCGGGAGGCCAAAAAGAGGGCATAAGCCCCGTTCCCACCAATACCCACACCCACCACAAGCGGTGGGCAGGCCAGGGCGGCTTTTCTGTCGAGTTCCCGCAGGATGAACCGTTCCACGTCATCAGGAGTGCTCCCCGGTTCAAGCATCCCCAAAGTGGTGATGTTGTCGCATCCCCCTCCCTTTACCAGGAGGTCGATTTCAAGGCAATTCCCCTCCACCCACTCGAAGAAATACACTCCCGGAGTATTGTCCTGGGTGTTTTTCCCAAAGAAGGGATCAGCAATAATGGATTTCCGGAAATACCCTTCCCGGTAAGCCAATCGGATGGCTTCATCAAGGGCCTGCCGCAAGTTTCCCCCACGAATGGAGACTTCGCTTCCCACCCGGACTTCGGCCATGACCATTCCCGTATCCTGGCAGAGAGGGAGCCTCCGTTCCTCGGCCACCACGTAGTTCTCGAGAATCTGCGTCAGCATCTCCCTCCCTGCTTCGCTCTCCTCTGCCACCAGGGCATCGAGCATCTTCTGGCGAAGTGCAGCATCGCTTCGTATATTGATCTCCAAAAGGGCGTTTTTCACTTTTTCAACGATGTCGAAAACCCAGATTTCCTTCACGCACCCTCACCTTCAGGGGGGAGAGGAATGGTCCCGTTTTGAACCCCCTCAGTCACCATCTTCCGGGCCCGGAGAATGAGATTCCGGGCTTCTTCTTCCACTTCTTCAGGACAGCGTGGTCTGCGGGCAAGACCCTGCTCCACCGCAACAGAGGCCACAGCTTTAGCCTCTTCCACGTAAACCTCCCAATCGTCCATGGTCGGAATAATGTACTCCTCGTGGAGACCTCGCCTCTTCGCAAAATGGTACAGTGCAAAAGCGGCAGCAAGACACATCTCGTCGGTAATCTTTCGGGCCTGGACGCTCAGAACACCCCGGAAAAGACCTGGAAAACCAAGAGAGTTGTTGATCTGGTTCGGGAAATCCGACCGTCCGGTAGCCACAATTCTCGCCCCGTGTTCCTTAGCCTCCCAGGGCCAGATCTCTGGCACAGGATTCGCACAGGCAAAAACCACTGGGTCCCTGTTCATCCGGGAAATCCACTCGGGTTCGATGACCCCAGGACCAGGGCTCGAAAGCGCAATAAGCACATCTCGACCCTCGATGGCCTCTTTTTTCCCTCCTTTGAGGTTCTCCCCGTTGGTCACAAGACAAAACTGCCACTTCCAGGGATTGGTTTTTGCAAGATCCTCCCGATCTCGATGGAGGATACCCTTTGTGTCACAGAGGACGATATTCTCCCCCCGTATCCCTGCTTTCATAAGGAGTGAAGCAATGCGGAGATTGGATGCTCCTGCTCCAATAAGAGCAACCCGGATATCCTCCCTTTTCTTCCCCACGACATCGAGAGCTCCCAAAAGCCCTGCAAGCACTACCAGAGCCGTGCCCTGCTGGTCATCGTGCCACACCGGGATCTCCAGTTCTTCCTGAAGTCTCTCAAGAATGGAAAAGCACGCAGGCTGAGCAATGTCCTCAAGGTTCACCCCGCCAAAACTTGGCTCGAGCATCTTCACTGCTTCTACCAGCGCATCAGGGTTCGGAACTCGCAGACACAGAGGAACGGCATCTACGCCTCCGAGGTAACGGAAAAGCAGCGCCTTACCTTCCATAACGGGTAGAGCAGCTTCAGGACCAATGTTCCCAAGACCGAGCACCCGTGAACCGTCGGAAACCACGGCCACGGTGTTCCAGCGGCTCGTATAAGTAAAGGAGAGACCGGGGTTCCGCTCAATGTGGCGGCAGACCTCGGCCACCCCCGGAGTATACCAGAGGGCGAAGTCCTCGTAGCTCCTCACCGGACACTTCAGGTGCGTTTCGATTTTCCCCCGATAAAAGGCATGGAGACGAAGAGATTCCTCAAAAGGTCGCCGGAGCTCCCTCTCGCTCTTCCTTTCCACGAATGCTCCGTCCTCCTTTGCTCTCCCGATTCTGCCCCATTGTACCATAACTTCGAAAAGCCTTTGCTTTCCCCTTCCTGGGATTTACAATAAGGGTGTGATGGAGAAAACGCTGGTGTTTCTCTACAGCCCCAAAAACAGGCTGAGCATCAACGCCCTTCTGGGAGCGTTGTCCTCTTCTCCCCTGTGGTCCAGAGTACGTGTGGTACTGTGCACTACCGAGGAAGAAATACTCGCTTTTGCTCTGCGCCAGTCCGGGGTGTCTCTTTTTGTTCTCTCCAGCATGACGCCCGAAAAAGACCGTCGCCAGCGTCTTCTACAGGATTTCCTGCGCTATCCTAACGTCTTCACCTGCTGTGGTGGTCCCCACGCGACAGCCCTCCCCCAGGACTTTGCCCCCTGGAGTACCTTCCTCGTTCAGGGAGAAGGAGAAATAGCCTTTCTCACCATTGTTCAGGCGTTCCTTGAGGGTATCCTCCCTTCCCTGCCCCAGACTATAAGGGGTGAGAGGGCGCACCTTGAACGCTTTCCCTCTTTCCCGTACTACCTGGGATTCCTGGGGCCAATCGAAATCAGTCGGGGATGCCCGTTCGGGTGTGCCTTCTGCCAGACCCCCCGTATTTTTGGGCGAACCATGCGACACCGAAGTCTTGAGTCCATTCTCGAGCATGTCCGCGGTATGATGCGCCAACGCGAGAGAATCGACCTTCGCTTCGTGACCCCCAATGCCTTTGCCTATGGGTCCCCGGATGGGCGAAGGCCAAATATCAAAGCCCTGGAAAACCTTCTCAGAGGCCTTCGCGAACTCCTCGGCCGAAAGGGGAGAATATTCTTCGGTTCCTTCCCATCCGAAGTTCGCCCGGAGTTCGTCTCGGAAGAAATCCTGCACCTTGTCCGTCAGTACGCAGACAACCGGAGCATTGTCATCGGAGCACAGTCAGGAAGTCAGAGACTTCTGAACCTCATGGGGCGGGGGCATACCCCTGAAGACGTTCTCTCAGCGTGCGAGACGAGCATCCGCTTGGGATTTCAGGTTTACGTGGACTTCATTTTCGGATGCCCCGAAGAGACCGAGGAAGACCTCCGCATCACTGCAGAGTTCATTGAGAAGCTCGTTCGTCTTGGGGCCATTGTTCACGCTCACACGTTTTTGCCCCTTCCCGGAACTCCCTGGGGAGAGAAAACCGGTACCCCTATTCCTCGATGGATGAGGCAATTCCTGGGGAAACTCGCCCAGGAGGGGAAGCTCAGAGGACAGTGGCAAACCCAGGAACGGATGGCCCGGGAATTCCACCTCAGCGAGGGGAAGTGAACCGGAAATACACGATATCCCCATCCTGAATCTCGTATTCTCTCCCTTCCAGGCGGATACGTCCTTCCTGACGGGCCCGCTCGAAAGACCCACAGGCCACGAGGTCCTCAAAATGAACAACCTCGGCCTTGATGAATCCCCGCTCCATGTCCGTGTGGACCTTCCCGGCAGCCTGGGGAGCCCTGGTACCCCGAGGGAGCTCCCGTGCCCGGAGTTCTTTCTCACCATACGTGTAAAAGGTGATGAGACCGAGCAGCCGGTACGCTTCCTCTACAAGACGGACAAACCCCGGACCAGGAATGCCAAATGCTAAAAGAAAGGCTTCTCGCTCTTCTTCTTCAAGCTCGGAAAGCTCTGCCTCGAGTTTGGCCCAGACCGGGAGGAGCGGAAGCCCTTCCTCTTCGAAACGCTTTCGCACCTCTTCGAAAAGGCGACGGGAGGACTCCTCTTCATCGAGATTGGCCACATAAAGCAGGGGCTTGGCCGTGATCAGCTGATAGGGCTTTAAGATTTCCCGCGCACCAGGCGGGAAATCCACTGCCCGCACGGGAATACCCTGAGAAAGCGCCGTAAAGCACTGTTCCAGGACCTCTTTCTCTTCTCTCAGGCGCTCATCCTTCGTTTTCCGCGAAAGTTCCCGGAGCTTTTCAAGGCGTCGTTCCACAACCTCGAGATCCGCGAGAAGGAGTTCCGTATCCACGATATCCCGGTCTCGAAGCGGGTCGATATCCCCCGCGACGTGGGGAACGCTTCTGTCTTGAAAGAAACGGAGCACCTCGACTACGGCATCCACTGCCCGTATATGGCTGAGGAACTGGTTCCCCAGTCCTTCTCCTTTGCTTGCTCCCTCCACAAGCCCCGCCACGTCAACGAACTCTATGGTCGCTGGAATGACCTGGGGCGGATGGAGAAGACGGGTCAGCACTTCGAGCCGCCTGTCAGGAACCGCCACCACACCCCGGTTGGGGGAAACGGTGGAAAAGGGGTGTCCCGCAACCTCTGCATGACCCCCCGTGAGGAGGTTGAAGAGCGTCGTTTTCCCCGAATTCGGGAGTCCAACAATCCCAACCTGAAGCCCCATCTCACACCTCGATGATGCACTCTTTCGGCTTGAGACAGCGGCCCTGGCGGTAAATCTCCCTGATCTTCCCCTCGAGCTTTCTCCGGGGAATCATCACAAAGCGCCCGCAACCCAGACACTTTATGCCAATATCCACCCCAAGGCGCACAATGCGCCACTTCTGGCTTCCACAGGGATGGGTCTTCTTCAGGGTCACGATATCATCAATCTCAAGGTGCAGCACACCCAAAATCCATCACCATCACTCGACAAAGACGTCTTCACAGTAAATCTTCTCGAGAGGCCGGCGAGTCGTCGCCTGGGGGATTTTCACCGGATACCCCAGAGGAGTCACGGCAACGACCCGAACCTCAGGAGGAATCTGACAGATTTCCTTGATGCGATCCTCGTCAAAGGCCCCAATCCAGCAGGTACCCAGCCCTTTTGCCCAGGCCGCAAGCACAAGATGCGTCATCGCGATGGCCACGTCAACGGGCCAGCTCTCCATATACCCCCCAATGCACCCGCCTCTTCCCGTGGCACAGGCCACAATCACCACTGGGGCTTCTCCAATGAATTCCTGTCCAAAGCAGGCCTGCGCGATGAGGCGGCGTTTTTTCTCGTTCCGCACCACGATGAATTTCCACGGTTGCAGATTGTTAGCCGAGGGCGCAAGACGAGCCGCCTCGAGAACTTCCTTCACATCTTCGTCGGCAACATCTTCTGCTCGAAACTTTCGAATGCTCCTGCGCGTGGCAATGACTTCAGAAAGGTCCATAGACACTCCCCCTTTGGTTCGCCCCTTTCCTTAGGAATTCTCAGGAACGCGAGGAATGCGGATCTCGACATAAGGCTGGAGCTTCTCGGGATCGGGAATCTTCTCCCGGTTGGCTTCCCAGATAATTCTCCACTTTCGACCATCCCGGTAGTATCGACGAGCAATCTTCCAGAGGCTGTCCCAGGGCAAGATGACGTACGAGGTGAACTTTTTCGCCTCCTCAAGCTGAGCAGACAACTCCTCATTCCTCCGCTGCAGAGCCTCAATCTGGTCTTCTTTGTCTTTGAGCTCTTGCTGGAGCCTGTCGATTGCTTTTTCTGCCTCCTCTCGCTCTCGCTCAAGCTCCTGGATGCGTTCTGCCGAACCCTCCTGAGCCCGCAAAACCTCAAGTTCCCGGTCAATACGGGCAAGCTCCTCTTTTCTGCGACCAAGCTCTCCTTCAAGGTCCATTCGCTCCTGAGCAAGACGTTTGATTTCTTCCTGCAGAGTGTCCTTTTCCCTGAGCAACGATTCAATATCCTTCTCGATTTCCTCGCGCTTTTTGCCACTCTCAAGGAGACTGTAGAGTTCTTCGATACGTTCCTCAAGAGAGGCCTTGTTCTTCTCAAGGTTTTCAAGAAGACTTCGGATGGTTTGCAACTCTGGAATGGAGGCTCGTGACTCTTCGGCAACCTTCCCCAGTTCCCCCTGCAGGGTCGCAATTTCACCCTCTATGGCTTTAACCCTGGTTTTCAGGTCTTCTCTGAGCATCTCTTTACTGAACTTTTCGATTTCCGCAAGACGAGCATCGAGAAGCTCAAGGGTCTTCTGAATCTCGACAAGGTCTTCCCGAACCGGGGAAAGCGCCTGTCCCTGCGCGTGAACTTCTTCAAGACGTCGTCCAAAAGACTCCAGGCTCTGGGAGAGGTCCTGAACTTGAGCAAAGAGCTTCTCAAGAGTCCTGGCAACTTCCTCATCCTTCGCTTGCAAAGATGCCTCAAGAGCTCGTATGTTTTCTTCGGTCTTCTTGAGAGCGTTCTCGAGATTACTCTGGACATCCAAAAGCATTGCAAGCTGAGCTCTCAGATTTGCCACCTCTTCTTTCTCCGAGAGCGTGGCGATTTTCTCCTTTAAAGCGAGAATATCTTTCCCTTTCCCCTCCAGTTCCTGAACGATATTCGCCTGCTCTGCTGCAAGTTCCTGGAAACGTGCCCTGAGAGACTCGCGCTCCTCAAGGAGCGTGACGACTTCGGCACGGACTTCCTCGAGATCCTGAGGCGAAGGTAAGGCAGCAGCCAACGCCTCGACTTCCTTCCGGAGAGACTGCAGGGTGGTTTCTTTCCAGGTATCCATACCACTCTCAAAACCCAAGAGTTTCTCCTGGAGACTACTGAGTCTCTGGGAGAATTCCTGGAATGTCGCCTGGACTTTCTCGAAGTCTCCCCCAAAAGACGCCACCGACTGCGAGAGACCCTGGAGTTCCTTTTCGAGAGCGGTGATTTTCTGTGAGAAGGTCAGGAGGCTTTCCTCAAGCCTCCTGCCGTAGTCCTCCTGGGCGAGCTGAACCTCTCCAAGCAGCTCGCGAAGATTCCCCATGCTCTCCTCGGTCTTTTTCTCGTACTCGGTGAACTCTTGCTCCAGAGACTGGAACTTCTCCTCAAGGGTCTGCAGCGCCTTTTCAAAAACCTCAAGGGGAACCGTCTTTTCTTTCCAGGCAGTCACCTCTTGCTGAAGCGTAAAAAGGGCATCCCGCACTTCCTGAATTTTCCCCTCAAAGTACTGAAGAAGCGCGGAGAAGCGCTCATCAACACTCAAAGCGGCAATACTCCGCTCTATAGCACGAACTTTCTCTTCAAGAGCGATTATCGCCTTTCCCACATCCTCCTGAAGCGTTCTGGTCTTCTCCTCAAGGAGCTCACGCATTTCTCCCTGGAGGCGCTGGACATCACCCTGAGTGGATACAAGGGTGCTCCTGAGCTCTTCCACCTCCTGAGAGAGCGCTGCAGAGGTTTCCAGTCTCCCCGAAAGGTCCGCTACCGTCTGCTTAAGCTCTCGAACCTTCCCCTCAAAGTACTGAAGAAGCGCAGAGAAGCGCTCATCAATACTCAAAGCGGCAATACTCTGCTCCAGATTCCTCAGAGACTCCTGAAGAACCTCCAGTTTTTTCGCCGTCTCTTCAAGGGTCGTGACTTTTGTAGTCCACGCGTTCAGATTCTCCTCAAAACGAGCCAGAGAGGATTCCATGGCTTTTCTTGCCCGGGAGAGATCCTCAAGAGTTTGGCTTTTCTCGGCCAGGGTAGCAGAGAGAGCACGAATTTCCTCTTCAAGGCCTTTCACCATTTTGAGCTGTCCCTCAAGGTCGGCAATCCTCTGCTCCATCTCGGCCATACTCTGGGGAACTGCACGAGTTTCTTCCAGACCTTTTTCCACTGCCACCATTCTCCCGGCGATATTCCGGACGTCTCGAGAAACACCGGTCAACGAAACAATCACAACCAGCGAGACGCCAAGAGCAAGAAAAGCGATAATAAGGGCAAGCCAGTTCTTCAAGGTGACACCCCCCTCCGTTCTCGGGCTTCCCTTGAATTATAGCACACTCAGGGGGAAAAACACGTCAGAAGGAGGAAGAAGGAGACCAAGGAGGAGGAAGAGGAGGAGAAGACCACACAAAAGGACGAAGACCAGAATACACCAGTTTCGTCCTTTCCGACGCCGGAAAGAGAATTGAGACGGAACGGGGTGCCTCACGTTTCAGTCTTCGTCCATGATTCGAGCATAGACCATTCGGGCAAAGTCCTTTTTAGTCGCCCGGTCCACAAACTTCAACGCCTTCAGGAGTTCGTACTCGTCCTCCCGGAGATTCCCCTGGCGGAAATGACGGTCGAGTTCCGGAACCTGAAAGTGGGCAAGACTCATTGTGGCGATGAGGTAATTCCGACCATCCCTGGTCTTCACCCGGGCTTCGAGCTTCTCGACTACCGAGACGTCCCCGGAACGGTACCGCTCGACGATTTCATCGGCAGAGTACCCGGGAAGACTCCGAAAAACGGTGTGGATCACAATGTCGCCGAGTTCCCTGCCCGATTTTACCTCCTCTTTCACCTCCCACAAAAGAGGCGAAAAGTGAATGGCATCCTCACCAAAGACCGGCTTCAATGCCCCAAAATCCAGACCCAGATCCTCGAGCTTTCGCAGTGCCCGCTCAAGCACAACCTGCCTGGGCTCTTCCTTTGGTTCCTCGCTCCGGATTTCTTCCAAAGGGACAGTCTCAACCGTCTCCTGAGACTCCAGGGGTTCAACGCTTTCTGCCACCTCCTCTTCTCTCTGTGCTTCACGCTGAGCAGCAAAACGTGGCTTCCTCAAAACGCGTTCGGGCTCTTCCTCTTTTCGGGAAGCTACTGCTCGCCGCAAGCGCGGTTTTTCCGGTTCCTCTTCCTCGTACTCCTCTTCCCGCCAGAGCCTCCGTTCCCGGGCATTCTCCCGGAGGATGAGCACAATACTGATGAGGATGGCCACAATGAGCACAGCAAGGACAAGGCCAATGATATCCTGGATGCGTAATCCAAACTGCATATCCCCACCCCTTATTCTTTCCGGTCAAAATAGATGTTCTTCCCCCACGCCGAAAGGGGAATGCCCATGACCACGTCATCGGACACCAACCCCTCCCGTCTTGCCACAACACCAATACGGTACATGATACGGTTGTCCACGTTCAAAAGGGAGGCCACCTTCACCGCCGACCCAAGGGCAATCCCCAGGTCCAGAAGTCGCATAACGCATTGAGGTCCCTTGAATTCCCTCTGTTCCTTGGGAACAAGATCCACACACCGTTCCAAGCCACAGGCCCCACAGTTGAGCCCTGCAGGTTGAGCATCCTTCAAGCCCACAAGCACCACTGCCTGGGAGTCAAGGACGTTTTTCCCGTCACGAATAAACCCCCGGATTCCACTTTCCTCCCCGTACCGGATCATGGCCTCTCCGAGCTTCTGCACTGCTTCTCCCTCAAGAATGGTCACGGTCACAAAATCCTTTCCCACTGCCTTCGGTGCCGTTTTCGCTGCAATCACCATGAGTCGCGCCACTTCCAGGATGGCTTCCTTCACGTTCCCATCCTCCCTTCTACTGGAGAATGAAGTTACGAAGCCCCAGGGACCTGCCATACTCCAGAACTTCCCGGTAGGTCCGGTCACTCACAAGGTGGGCAATCTCTGGAAAGTCCTGCGCCCGGTAGAGAGGGCGGTACTGCCGAAGAAGGGTAACGAAAACGTCCCGGGAGATCTCCGTGGCAAGGAAACGGAGATTTTCTTTAGCCTCTTCCTCAAGGGAAGGGATGATGAGAATGCGGACGATAAGCCCCTGACGCGCGATACCTTCTGCATCGAGCACCACGTTGCCCACCTGCAGGAACATCTCCCGGATGGCTTCCCGGCACACTTCAGGGTAACGGGGTGCCTGGGAATACCGTATTGCACTCTCTTCTTTTGCGTACCGCATGTCGGGAAGATAGATGTCCACAAAGCCCCGCAGAAGCCGGAGGATCTCGGGGTCCTCGTAACCACTGGTGTTATAGACAATAGGGATACGGAGACCTTCCTGGCGAGCACGGTCAACGGCTTCGAAAATCTGCGGAACAAAGTGCGTTGGCGTGACGAGATTGATGTTGTGGCATCCCTGCCGTTCCAGCGACCGCATCATAGCGGCAAGGCCAAGGGGAGTGACCTCAATCCCTTCGCGAAAATGGCTGATCGTGTAGTTCTGGCAGTACACACAGGCCATATTGCATCCCGAAAAGAAAATAGTTCCCGAACCCCGGTACCCGCTGAGGATTTCCTCTTCCCCAAAGTGGGGATGAAAACTCGCCACCCGGGGAAGCATCCCACCACCACAGAATCCCCGCTCTCCCTTCGTGCGGTCAACACCACACCGCCTGGGGCAGAGGGAACAGGATTTCAGGCGCTCGGAGAGCTCCTGCAGGATCTCCCGGGCTAACACGATACCTTATCCTCCGGAAGATACGGAACCTTCACGAAAATCCCCCGCAAAGGCACATCCAGAGCCAGAAGGTCATGTCGCTCCCCCGGTTCCACTCGAAGGGCCATGCCCGCTGCAACAGGAACGTCCTGGCCATTGACCCTGAGGATGCCCCGACCCTCAAGGATAAAGAAGGTTTCCTCGACTTCCCGGTGGTAATGGGCACCCATGCTGGTTCCTGGCTTCAGGTACACCACGCCACAGTCCAGATGGGGTCCCCGAAAAAGGTACTTGATGCCCCAGTCACCTTCGCGAAAAGTCCTATCTCTTTCGTGGACGATCTCCACACTCTCCCTCCTCACCATACCTCCTCAAGGAGCGTTCGAAGGTCTTCCGGAGTCATCGGACGGGGATTCTCAAGGATGCTCCGTCCAATGCGTTCTTCCCGCACCACCCCGCCCAGGGCTTCACGAGGAACACCGAAATCCCGCAGCCTCGTCCGAAGTCCCACCCCCCGCACAAAGTCCTCAAAGGCCCGTGCAAGAAGCTCTCCCCAATCCTCGCGTTCGCCGCCCTGAAGACCCACACAAAGGGCGACATCCCGATACCTTTCCTTAAGCACTTCCTTGTTGAAGCGAATGACTGGAGGCAGGAGCAGACCACAGGCCTCCCCATGGGGAATGGCAAATTCCGGTCCCACCATGTGGGCGAGACCGTGACAGGCCCCGGAGGAGGCATTGGCAAAAGCCATGGCACTCAGCATGCTGCCCTTGGCCACCTGTTTCCGGAAAAAGGCATTCTCCCCCTCTCGGACCGCCTGGGGCAGGTACTCCCAGAGAAGACGCATGGCTTCAAGAGCAAGCACATCGGTCACGACGTTTGCCCGGGGGCTCGTGTAGGCCTCGATAGCCTGAACCAGCGCATCAACCCCACTTGCCGCAGTGTGATAGGGGGAAAGGGAATGGGTGAAGGTAGGGTCGATGATGGCCACCCGGGCAACCAGAAAAGGGCTTCGCAGACTCTTTTTGAGTTTTCTCGTGGCATCGGTCAGAACGGCGTTGTTGGTCATTTCCGAACCTGTTCCCGCAGTGGTGGGCAAGGCAATCCAGGGAAGCCCAGGACGAGCAAGAGGCGCCCCTTCAAAGTAAGGGACAACACTTTCCCCGTTCGGCAGAACTCCCGCAATGGCCTTGCCACAGTCCAGGACGCTCCCCCCTCCCAGAGCCACAACACTGTCACAGCGGGCTTCTCTTGCCATCCTTATCCCCTCATCGACCACCTCAAGGGTGGGCTCGGGAGGGACTCCGCTGAAGACTACCGCCTCAAGACCGTGTCTGGCCAGGGAGCCGAGGACGTCCTCGAGGATTCCTGATTCCCGGGCAAAACGTTGCCCCACAACCACAAGGGGACGTTTCCCAAAACGCCCAAGATGCTCCCCAACCCGTCTCCCCTCACCTGGTCCAAAGTAAATCTCCTGGGGCAAGCGAAAAACAAAGGACTCCTCCATCAGGGTTCCCCCACAATCTGGATGATGATGGTTCGCAGGCGGGGACGGTTGTCGAAGTCCACAAGGACGATGTCCTGCCATGTCCCAAGAAGGAGCTTTCCGTTCACAAAGGGCAAGACAAGAGACGGACCAGAAGACTGAGCCCGCACATGGGCATACCCGTTTCCATCCTGCCAGCGGGCGTTATGCTCGTAAAAATGGGAAGCCGGCGCAACCCGCTCCCAGAAATCCCTGATGTCCTTGACGAGTCCTGGCTCGAACTCGGTCGTCGTGAGGGTTGCCGTTGTTCCGGGAACGAAAAGGCAGAGAATCCCCACACGAAGACCGGACCGCTCAAGGACTTTCGCCACCTCTTCCGTCAGCGGAACGATATCGGTATGGCCTTTCGTCTCTACCCGTAGCTCTTCCGTGACGACCAGAACCCATCACCCCCTTAGAGCTTTCGCCACACCCCAACGACTCTCCCGATGACGCTCCCCGAACCTTCTCCCTCCCAAAGGTCGTCCCGCTCCAGGAACACCCTCCCCTGACTCACAAGGAAAAGCAGCGCTCCATCCCCAAAAGTCTCTCCCCGCTCCACAAGAAGATAATCCCCCTCGAGGATATGCCAGCGGCTGAACGCCCCATTCTGTACCCGAAAGACGAAATACTCCCCCTCGCCGACGAAATGCCTGGGGAAGGGGAAAAAGGCACGGGTGAATTCAAGACACACTCCCTCCCGACCCTGGGTTACTCCGCGAAGAAGAGGCACAAAGACAATCTCTTCTGAAGGGAGACTCTCTTCGCTTGAGGAGACCAGCTCAATAGCCCGGGGCTTTGCCGGTTTTCGACGGATGAAACCCTTGGCCTCGAGCTTCCGGAGGTGGTAATGGACGCTGCACGATGATTGCAACCCCACTGCCTTCCCAATCTCCCGAACCGTAGGAGGATACCCCCGCTCCTGACAGTAACGGGTGATGAAGGACAGAATTTCCTCTTCCCGGGGAGAGATAGGACCTTTCGGTTTCATGGCCTTCAGGGAATAACCGGGCACGTCAGGGTCCTTTTGACCCCGTTCATAGATTGAATTTCCTTGAGCACAACCTCCCCAATTTCCCGGTTGCTCTCTACTTCCACAAGGGCAATAAGGTCGAAAGGTCCCATGATACGGTCAACCCGGAGGAAATACGGAAGCTGACTCAGTTCCTTTTTGATTCCCTGAGCCTTTCCAGCCTGGACCTGGATAAGGATATACGCCTGAACCGCCAAACACCTGCACCCCTATAAGACATCCCGGGATGTCACCCGGATGATTTCCTCGATGTACCGTTGAAGCGCCTCGGGAAGACCGGGAAGATCAAGGTTCAGAAAACCCTGGACAAGTAGCGACAGAGCCTCTTCCCTCTTCAGCCCCCTCGCCCTGAGGTAATTCACTGCTTCCTCTTCAAAAGGACCCACCGCTGCCTCGTGGGACAGCCGGGCTCTGGGAGCCCCATGCACCTCAAGCTCCGGCACAGAGACAATCTGGGCTCTGGGAGAAAAGAGCATACCCTTGCACTCCAGGTGAGCCTGAACCTCATCGTGGTACGCAATGAGCCGGCCACGAGCGAAAACCTGTGCTTCGTCCGTTGCACACACCCGGGAAATAGAGCTTCCCCGACAACCCCGGTTCTTCAGAAGGAGGGTGGACCCAAGATCAATATAGGAGTTCCCCTTGGCAAAGACGATATTCTGAAACGTTGCCTGCGCTCCCTCACCCTCGAGGAAAACCTGGGGGAAAGCCTGAATGGAAGCCAGAGGTTTCAAAAGCACATAGGTACTGCTGAAAAAAGCATTCTTCCCCAGTCTTGCCGCGGTTCGGGGACGGACGTGGAATGCCTCTCCCCAGTTGTGCACCATGGTGAAGGTGAGACGGGCATTATCTCCAAGGTAGAACTCGCTCACCCCGATATGGACCCCACTCTCGTTTCCCCGTACCGAGGCACACCCAGTGATGAGATTCGCCTCAGCTCCTTCTTCAAGGATGACGATGTTGTGGACACTCTGCACCCGTGCCCTCTCTGACATCAAAAGGCAAGCCTGAAGAGGGATCTCCACTTTTGTGTGGGCGAACACCCTAATGAAGTATCCCTCTGTCGGGCAGAGCTCGGCAAAGGCCGTGTATTTGTCGGCATCAACGGGAACAAGACCCCACCAGTATTCGAAAAGTTCCGGGTACTTCTGCAGAGCCTCCTGAGAGCTCATGATCTCAAGCTTGCCCTGAAACGCCCGTTGCACCCGCTCGTACACTGCTGAGCGGTCCACCTGAAGGTACGTAGCGGCCTTCTCTCCCTCAAGCTCCACCCCCGCGTAGAGCGCTGCCTCTTTCAGCTGGTCCTCAATCTCCCGGACATCCTCAACCCGTTCCCGGGGGGAACAGAGGTAGAACTGAGAGAGATCGATATCCGGTCCCAGAGGGGCTTTCTTCGTAAGCGCCTTCTCCGCGCGTTCCCTCAGGTCTCGCAGGTACTCTTCCTGAACCTTCATCGCTCGCACCTCGCACATTCCTGGTACCCTCGTTCCCTGATGTCGGCGAAAAGGTCACGGGGATTGCCACTGCAAACAATTCGGCCGTTCATGAGCACGTGCCCCCGATCGGCATTGAGGTACTCAAGAATATACCCCGTGTGGGTGATGATGAGACCAGACCGTTTTTTCGTCCGCACCTGATCCCGCTCAAAGAGTTCTCGGAGAGCCTGACCCACGAGGGCAATGCTGTCCAGGTCAACCCCCGATTCCGGCTCGTCCACCATGGAGAAGAGGGGGCGCTGCAGAAGGAGCTGGAAAAGCTCGGCCCTCTTCATCTCCCCACCGGAAAAGCCCTTACCCACCTCCCGATCAAGGAGGTAGAGGCAGTTCACCCGCGATGCTGTCTCTTCGAGGGCATCGGTCAAGCCTCGCTTTTCAAGCACCAGGCGACCAAGCGTTCGAAGCGTGATGCCGCTTATGGTGGGTACTTTCTGAAAGGCCATGCCAATACCCATTCTGGCTCGCTCTTCTACATCGAGATTTGTGATGTCCTTCCCCTGGAAGAAGATTCGTCCTCCAACAATCCTGTACCCCGGCATCCCCATAATGGCCATGAGGAGCGTCGTCTTCCCCGCTCCATTGGGACCAAGGAGGACATGAACTTCTCCTTCCTGGATCTCGAGGTTCACGCCATCGAGAATCAGAGTATCGCCAACGGCCACCTTAAGCTGCTCGATGTAGAGCATGCCTTTGCCCCCCTTCCCATTATAGCACACTACACCATGACCACCTGGGGCTTGTCGAAACCATTGAACGTCGTTGCCGAAGCCCAGGAGTACGCTCCGATATCCGGGACCACCACGAGGTCGTCAACCTCAAGAGGAGGAAGCACAACGTCCTCGGCCACAACATCCAGCGAATCACAGGTTGGTCCGGCAAGGGTGCAGAGGACTTCCTGGTCACTCTCCTTCAGAGCATAGAAGGAAAAGCGAGCCTTATCAAAGGGAATGGCCGAAAAGGTTCCGTAAAGCCCATCATCCAGGTAGTACCAGATTCTCCCTGAACGCACCGCTTTCCCGATCACCCGAGTGACGAGTATTCCCGCATTTCCCACAATGCTCCGGCCTGGTTCTGCAATAACCCGGAAACCCCGGGAGAGGAAAGGTTCAAGAAGTGGATACACCACTTCACTCACAATCTCAAGACTTGCAGGTCCTCCTTCACTCGAATAGGTGGAGAGGGGGAATCCTCCACCGATATCGATGAGGGTAAGGAAAAGACCTCGTGCCTGGGCTTTCAAAAGGACTTCCTCCACAATATGGAGTGCCGTGGCGTACGTTTTAGGATTGTGGCAGGGCGACCCCACATGGAAGCTCAGACCCACGGGGGCAAGCCCCATGTCCTGAGCCCTCAAAAGGAGCTCCAGGGCCTCCTCCGGCTCGGCACCAAACTTGTACGAGAGGTCGATGCGACTCCCATTGGAAGGGGTTTTCAGGCGAAGAACGAGTTTCGCCTCGGGGTAGTACCGCTGAATCTTTTTCAGCTCCTCTTCGTTGTCGTACGTCATGAGAGAAACCCCAACCCTCCGGGCGTAGAGAATACCCTCCCGGCGCTTAACGGTGTTAGCGAAAATCATCCGCTCCGGAGCAACACCAAAACTCATTACCAGGGCAATTTCCTGTTGCGAGGCCACATCGAAAGAAGAACCCAAAGAGGCCAGAAGGCCAACCACCGAAGGGTGAGGGTTCGCTTTCACCGCGTAGAAAACCTCCACCCCCGGGAGGAAACGCTGAAATGCCCGGTAGTTCCTGACAATGCGTTCCCTCAAAAGAATGAGGAGAGGGGTACCAAACTGGCTGGTCAGCTCTTCAATCCGCTCTTCGCCCAGTGGAAATGCCCGCTCTTCGAGAACCCGCAATCGCTTTCCCATGTATGCACAGTCACCCGATTCCCAGGAAGTACCTCTCTGCGAGGTCCGCATGAAGTATAGTCATTTCCCACCCCCTTTGCAATACACTCCTGCGAATTTCTTCCCAGCTCTCACCGGACAAGAAGCCACCAGAGCATCACTGCCGAGAGGAGGTACACCGCTGGATGTATCCCCCGGCCCCTTTTCAGAGAAAGTCCAAGGAGAGCAAGGCCCAGAATCCCAAAGGCCATTCCTCCTGCAAAAGACAAAGTTCCCAGAGTCATTCCAAGGAGCAAAGCGGCAGGAATACCCTCAGACGCATCCACAAAATCCACGCGACTTAAGGGTTCCAGGGCGAAAATTCCCCCAAGAAAAAGGGCGGGAGCGGCAAAGAAGGAGGGAAGACCGGAACAATACGGCACTGCGAAAAGGCTCAGAAGGAGTAAAACCCCGCACACCACTCCAGCAAGCCCTCGTCGTCCCCGTTCCGCTATCCCGATGACGCTTTCTGGCGCCGGAAAAAGCCCGGGAACCCCAAAGAGGATCCCGAAAACGGCCATCAGGGTACCCAGGAAAAGCCCCCGGGAGAACTTGGTAACACTCCCCTGCACTCCGAGGGTACTCAAACGCATGAGGTACCCACCCAAAGACCCAAAGGTCTCAAAAAAGACGAACACGGAAACCACACCGGCAAGGCCGACAGTCCCATACTGCAGTGCTCTGGGAATATCCAGGGCAAACAGCAGGGAGGGAGAAAGTGCAGGAGGATTTCCCCTCATCCCAAAGGACCACAAACCCCTCCACAGAGAAAAACCCAGCGCAGCGAGCACTCCAAAGCACGTAGCCCCTTTCAGGCGGATACCGTATCCCGCTGAGACCACGAAAAGGCCGAGGAACACCGCCAGGACCCGGGGATGGGCAAGGTCCCCAAACCCGAACCACCCGGACTCTTGGGGAACGAGAATCCTCGATTCCAGAAGCCCCCGGAAAAGGAGCAGAAGACCAAGGCTTCCCGAAAGGGCAAAGCGAAAGTTGGGTGAGAGCCTGTGGAAGAAACGGTTCCATCCCGGAATGGAAGCAAAAAGAAACGCCACAAGGCTTCCAAGAAAAAATGTCCCCAGGGCCACTCTCCAGGGAAGCCGCAGTTCCCCACACAGGACAAGGTAGAACGCCACAAGATTGAGTCCCGGAATCACCACAAAAGGGAGATCCATGACGAGGCTGAAGCAGAGTGTTCCAAAAGCAGACACAAGGATCACCGCAAAAAGAGGGGAGGGCACTCCTGCACCCTCAAGAAGCCCTGCAATCATAAAGAGAAGCGGGAAAACCCCCAAAAAGAGGGCAACTCCTGCAAGCACTTCCTGGTTCCACCGGAAGTTCCCCCTCACCAGTCTTCCTTCCCTCCTTCCTTTCCCCTACAATACTGGCAAAAAGGAGGGAAAAGTCCTGTGGGTGCGGCAAAAAACCGGGTAGCTCTCCTTCTTTTTGGCCATGCCTGCATTGTTCTGGGGTGCTTGCTCATCACCTGGGGGGTGTACCTTCTCCCCTTTTCTCGCCCCGTCCTCTCCCATATTCTCACCCGCCCGCTTTTCTGGGGTCTCTTTTCCCTTATGGGCGGGGTGTGCGCCAACTTCCACGGTTTTTGCCGTTGCGTGCGTGGAGAATGGAGACAGCAACGCTGAGGGGAGGTCAACACCTCCCCAGAAAGTCACGGCGCAACCGTACCCGAAACTACTGTTGGGCTCACGCAGGCGTTCCCCGCCTCATCGGTCACCACAAGTGGACCCGCAGGGGCAAAACCCACGATAACGCTATCCCCGGCAACAAGTTGCGAAACAGCATTCCCAGTGATGGTCACGGTTTTTCTGTCAGTGGCAAGCTGGATGCTCGTGGGAATGAACACCGACGACCCGGTGACGCTCACCGTCCAGAACCCTCCCAGAGGAAGGGTGAAAAGGACCATGTCATTCACCACAATGGGTTCGCTGAAGACCACGGTAACCCTGGGTGGGGTACCACCAGAAGGAGTACTGGCCCGGGCGGTGACGCTGGACAGCTCAGGTGGGGTGCCATCAACCACCAGGGTGAAGGAAATCCTGGGGCTTTCCACAAGCACCGGGTCCTTGGCGGCAAACTCAAGGAGAAACGTCCCTTCCGTGGATCCCGAATTCCAGGTAAAGGTGAACTCTCCTGAAGCACTGGTTGAAGTAGTGTCCAGGAGATTTCCTCCCTGGTACACCCGAATCTGGACGTTGGCCGGTCCACGACCGGTAAAAACGACGTTCTGGTTGGGTTGCACAGCATCACCGCTTGAGAGCACCCGTACCCCCACGATCTCCGCCTTGAGAATTTCCGGCGCCTGGGTCTGTCCTGGTCCTGGAGAGGGGGAAGTTGCCGGTCCACCGGAAGGACCACACCCAAAAATCCCCAGAACCAGAGTCACAAGAAGAGCCCCCACCACAACCTCTTGAAGTCGCATTGCCTGCTCCCCTTTCCTTTCAAGATACCCCCCCATTATACCACTCTTCAGGCGGCCTCCTTCTCTTTCTTTTTCCTCTTCCGAGGCCGTACCTTCCCATAGGTCCCCATGAAGATTTTCCCCCGCCGTGTCCGGTGATCGCCTTTGCCCATGTCCACGCAACCTCCTTTGGTGGTTTTTTCCTTTAGTATACCGGAGGATTCTCCTATCGAGAAGAGGAATGTTCCTCCCCTTCTGGTACAATGGAAGGGGGGAGTACGCATGGAACGGGGTATGGTTTTCTCGCTCTCAGAGTTTCTGGAGATGATTGGCGAAACCCTGGAAGCGTGTTTTGCTGCCCCTCTCTGGGTTGTGGCAGAAATCGCCGACCTTCGGTTTGATCAGACTGGTCACTGTTACCTGGAGCTTGTGGAAAAGCACAATCAGGAACTCCGGGCTCGGGTGAGGGGAACCATTTGGGCCTCTTTCTCCTCGGTGCTCTCCTCGTTCTCCGCCGTGACCGGCAGAACCCTGGCAAAAGGCATGGAAATTCTCGCCCTTGTCAGGGTTCGTTTCCACCCGGTGTACGGTCTCTCCCTGGACATCCGGGACATTGACCCCCAGTATTCCCTGGGAGCAATGATGCGCCACAAAAAGGAAGTGCTCTCTCGTCTCGCCCAGGAAGGGTATCTGGAGAGGAATCGTTCCCTCCCCTTTCCCCTTATCCCCCAGCGCCTGGCTGTTCTTTCCTCTCCTCATGCCGCAGGCTTCGGGGACTTCCTTGCCCACCTCCAGGAAAACCCCTACGGCTTCCGGTTCCAGGTTGAACTCTTCCCTGTTTTCGTTCAGGGAGAAGAAACCGAACTCACCTTCCTTTCGGCCCTTGAGGAAGTCCGCAGGCGGGCCAGAGACTTCGATGTACTCGTCATCCTCCGGGGCGGCGGAGCTCAGTCAGACCTTCACTGGTTTGATAGCTACACCCTGGGGAAGGCCATTGCTACTTTTCCTCTTCCTGTTCTTGTAGGCATCGGGCACCAGAGAGACGAAACCATCCTTGATGCCGTGGCGTACCACTCTCTGAAAACCCCAACAGCCGTTGCGGATTTCCTCATCGAACGCATGCGAGCGTTTGATGAACTCGTCCTTGCAGCGTACCTTGCGCTCAAAGGCGCTGTGACACATCTTCTCCAGGACCAGAAAATCACTCTTACGGAGCTTTCTGCACATCTTGAGCGACGCAGCCGGAATGCTCTTGAGGGTGTGCAGGAAACGACCATGCAGCTTCGATGGAGGCTTAAAGAGTGCGCACGTCGTACCTTAGAGAAAAACGACAACGCGTTTTCGGGAATCTGGCAGAAGCTGGGTGACGCTTTGAAGGCGACGTTTCTCACCCACACCGCTTCTTTAGAGCAAATCACCCGGGCTGTGGCGCTTCTTGACCCTCACAATACCCTCAGACGAGGGTACACCCTGACCTTACGGCAGGGGAAAATTATGAAGAGCGCAAAGGAGTGCGCCCCTGGAGATGTTGTAGAGACGAGGTTCTGTGATGGATGGATACAAAGCGAGGTGACAACCCGTGGGTCCTTCTGAGAACCTTACCTATCGGGAGGCCCTGGCAGAACTCCAGGCCATCGTTCAGGAGCTCGAGGACGGCATGGTCGATATCGACCTCCTTGTGGAAAAGGTGAGGCGGGCTTCGTTTCTTTGTCAGTTCTTGCGACAGAAACTCCGAACCACAGAAGAGGAGGTACAGAAGATTCTGCAGGAAACCGAGCACCTCACTCCTGAACAATGAGGTCCCCGCCGCACGATTGGCACTCAAACTGGATGGTGCTGTGGTGGATGCCGAACTCTTTCCAGAGGATTGCAGCGATTTCCTGCCGAAGCACATCCACCTCCTGCAAGGTTGTGCAGGTCGTCACCACATGGAATTCTGCGTAGTGTTCTCTTTCGTTCAGCGACCAGAGGTGGAGGTGGTGGACATTCTCCACTCCCGCAATGGCTTCAAGGCGTTTCTTGAGAGCCTCCGGCTGGATGTGTGGTGGAGTCCCCTGCATGAGGATGTGGATGGTCTTCCAAAAAAGTGGAAAGGCCTCCCGCAGAACAAAGACCACTACCCCCAAGCCCACGAGGGCGTCAAGCCATGTCCACCCCAGGTACCCGGCCATCCCAACCCCCAGAACCACTGCGCAGGAGGAAAGGGTATCAGCCACAAGGTGCACAAAGGCGCTTCGGATGCTGAGGCTCTCTCGGGAAGAGGAAAAGAGAAAAACGGCAGAACCAAAATTTCCCAAAAGCCCCGCAACGGCCACGAGAAGCGCCACCTCAAGCCGGAGAGGTGAAGGACGGAAGAAACGTTCCGCAGCTTCCCGTACAAGATACGCTGCTACCCCAAAAAGGAGCAGTGTGTTCACAAACGCCGCAAGAATCTCCGCTCTCCGGTAACCATAAGTTTTCCCGGCGTTCGAGCCCGCAAGGCAAGACGCAGGGCGAAAAAAGCGGTAAAAAGGGGAAAAATATCCGCGAGATTGTGCAGGGCATCCGAAAGGAGGGCCAGGCTCCCCGAGAGGAGTCCTCCCATAACCTCAGCCACAAAAATTCCGGTGTTTAGGGCAATGCCAAGAGAAAGCGGCAACAGGGTACGGTGGGAGCTATTTTCCTTGAGGCTCATGGGAACCCCAGAGCCCCGGAGCGCTCCGGGGCTCTGCCTCACTCGATGGTAATCGCTTTTTCACTCCTCCAGAGGCCGTGAATGTTACAGTACGACGTAGCGTAGAGGACCCCAGAACGGTCGAGTTTCACGGCAAAGAGCGCCTGGGGTTCGGTGTGCGCAGGACCCTGGTTGGCCCCCGCAACGCTCTCCCCATGAGCGGTGAACTCCACCCTCCCCAGCTGGTATGGGAATTTCTCCCCCTCAGGGGCGAAGTAGAGTTCAATCCACCGGATGTGATGCTCGGTAGTGTTGGGATGGGGGATTTCCTTGCCCACGGTCACCCGGAAGACCGCAACTTCCCCCTTTTTCACCACTTCCGGCCCCTCGAGGACCGGGACGTGCTTTTCTTGCTTCCAGTCTGCCGACTGAAAAAGGTTCTCAAAGGCCATGGACACCACCTCCTCAAAAACTCTTGAACGACGCTTTAGGCGTGCCACAGATGGGGCAGAACTCTGGGACCTCCCCTTCCACCGTGTAGCCGCAGACAGGACAGATGGACACCACGCCGAGTTCCATATCCTTCCCCTGCAGCGCCGCTTCCTTGGCTTTCTGGTACATCCTGGCGTGGATTTTCTCTGCTTCCAGGGCGTAATGCGTACTTTTCTCGGATTCCTTCTCCCCCTGGAATTTCGCTACCTCATGGTACACCGGGTACATTTCCTCCACCTCAAAGGTTTCTCCTGCAATGGCCATGTCAAGGTTCGCCACCGTGTCGTTGATGTTGCCTAAAGCCCGGTAGTGGTTCGTGGCATGGACCTGCTCCGCATAGGCTATGGCCCGGAAGAGGCGAGCGATGTTCGGCTTTCCCTCTTTTTCCGCCACCTCGGAGAAAATAAGGTACCGCATGTGGGCCTGGGACTCCCCGGCGTAGGCATTTTCCATATTGGCCTGGGTCATCTTGTGGGGAATCTTACTCACCTGGACATCCTCCCTTCTTTGGGCTTTTTAGGCAAAAACCACGGCCCGCTTTTTTCTATTCCCACCCCTAAACTTTTCTTTGCTTCTGCCGAACATTAGGGATGGAAGGGAGGAAGACCATGGCCATTCGAATCCGGGAAAACCACCTCAGCGGGAATCAATACCGGGCCATCATCGCCTGTACCCTTGTGGAGGAAAAGCCGACCCTCTCCCAGAGGGAGACGGAGAACGCTCCACAGAATACTCCAGAGCCTGCTCTGCGCCGAGAAAAATGAGGTACAATGGAAGGGAGAAGCGGCTCTGGAGGTGAAACCATGCGGTACATCGAACTCCATGGGGCAAAGGTCCCGGTTATTGGCCTTGGCACCTGGGACCTGCGGGGTGAAGAGGGATATCGGGCGGTCTTGAGCGCGCTCTCTTTGGGATACCGACACATCGACACCGCCGAATTCTACGATAACGAAAAGGAGGTTGGGCGGGCCATCCGGGATTCGGGAGTTCCCCGGGAGGACATTTTCCTCACCACCAAAGTCTGGTACACCCACCTGCGTTTCCAGGACCTCATCCACTCCTGCGAGGAGAGCTTGAGAAAGCTCAGCACCGACTACGTTGACCTCTACCTCATCCACTGGCCCAGCGAGGCCGTCCCCCTTGAGGAGAGCCTCAGGGCCATGGAGAAGCTGCACAGAGAGGGGAAGGTTCGCTTCATCGGGGTGAGCAACTTCGACGTGGCTCTTCTTGAAAAAGCCAGGACACTGACTACCCTTCCCATCCTCACCGACCAGGTGGAGTACCACCCCTACCTCTCCCAGAAACCCCTCCTTGAATACTGCCAGAAACACCGTATCATTCTCACCGCATATTCCCCCCTTGCCAGGGGCCGGCTCCTCGGGGATCCTCTTCTCCAGGACATTGCCAGGAAGTACGGAAAGACTGTTTCCCAGGTTGTCCTCCGCTGGCTCATCGAACAGGATATGGTGGCGGCCATTCCCAAGGCGAAAGACGTGAAACACCAGCGGGAAAACCTTGAAATCTTTGATTTCTCCCTCACCCAAGAAGAGCACAAAGCCATCGCCCGTCTGGACCGGGGAGAAAAGGTGGCCTCACGGCTTTGATGGGGCGGTACATTCTCCTGTTCTTGTTCCTCTTGGCCCTTTTTCCACCTTCTTTGGGGGACGCGCTGCCACGGTACGTCTTCCTTTTCATTGCTGACGGACTGGGCCAGGAGGAAATCGACCTGTATATGGCTTTGGCCGCAGCCAGGGGACGTATCCCTGCCTTTGCGGATTTCCCCATCCGGGTTTTCCTGGACAACCGGACCGCACAGGGTGGTATCCCGGACTCAGCTTCCGCAGCCACAAGCATCGCCTGCGGGGTGAAGGTTTCCCAGGGCGTGCTGGGCGTGGATGGTCAGGGTCGTCTCCTTGAGAACGTTGCCCAGGTGGCGAAAAACCAGGGACTCCGGGTTGGCATCGTCACCAATGTCGCCGTAAACGACGCTACTCCCGCAGCCTTCTACGCCCACGTCCCGTCTCGAAAATCCTACGACGACATTGCCTGGCAACTCGTGGAGTCCGGCTTTGACCTTTTTGTGGGAAGTGGGATCGCAAGCTCAGGTGAAGCATCACGGGAAAGGATTCTTGCTTTAGCCCGAAAGAAGGGGTACAGGGTTATCCAGGACCCTGCCGCCTTCTTCTCGCTTAAGCCTGCTTCCCTTCCGGTCATTGCCCTTCTCCCCTTCACCTTCGCCATTGACCGGAGGGATCCTGCACCGAGCCTTGCCTCTTCCGTCCGGAAGGCCATAGAGCTCTTGCAGGATTCTTCGGGGTTTTTCCTTGTGGTGGAGGGTGGACGCATCGACTGGTGCAACCATGCAAACGACATTGCCTCGTCTCTTGCTGAGGTTGAGGATTTCGAAGCCGCTGTCCGCGTCGCCCTTTCCTTCGGGAAAGCACACCAAGACGAAACCCTGATTCTTGTGACCGCCGACCACGACACCGGTGGCCTCATGTTCAGGAGAAACCCCCTCCCCAGAATTCCCCCACAGGCCTTCTCATACGAGCGATTTCTGGCAAAGCTCAGAACCACTCCCAAGAAAGAAGAAGCCCTCTTTGCGCTTTTCGTCTCCACCTGGGGTGAGGAAACCCTGCAGGGTCTTGAAGAGGAACTTGCCAGAGCTTCTTCGGAGTTCCTCGTTCATGGAAACGGTAACACCCTCTGGATAAGGCTGGTTCGGCTACTTGCTGAGCGAGAAGGTCTTTTCTGGTCCACCACGGGACACACTGCTTGCCCTGCGCCGCTGTACGCCTGGGGAGAGAGTTCTCAGGTTTTCCAGAACGCCTCAAGCAACACGGATATTGCCAAGTTCCTGAAAGCCCTCTTCAGAGCGCAGGTTGTCCCTGAAGAGGTGTTTTGATATAAATGGAAGGGGAGACCTATGAGACAGGTGGGGAAGGTTCTGCGCACTGAAGGTGAATACGCTCTGGTCCATGTGGAGAAGCGCCTGGGATGTGGAGGGGAAAGATGCCCCCTAAGCTCCTCCCTCATCGATGATTCTGGAAGCGACTTCTACACGGTGCGGGCCCGAAACGACGTCCACGCCTGTCCGGGGGATACGGTTTTCGTCGAAGTGCGGGACACCGTAGCACTCTCCGTTGCCTTCTTCCTGTACCTCTTCCCCATTCTCCTCGCCTTAGGCGTGTACCTGCTTTTTCTTGTGCTTTTTGCCCGGCAGGTCCTTGCGCTTTTTGGGCTCTTTGGAAGTCTGGGAGGATCGTTCCTCTTCCTTCGCTGGCTCAACGCGCGATTCGTGATAGACTACCGGGTGAGCGCCTTCGCCCACCCTGAAACGTGCAATCAGTGTCCTCTGCAACCGGGGAAAATCCCCCAGGGTGAGAACCGTGATTGAGATGCTCAGGGCTTTTCTTGGGAGGAAAGGGCGGGGATACGGGGCGCTGGCTTTTGGGTTCCTCCTCCTTGGTGCCGGTGCACTCTTCCACGCAAGGCTCATGGAAACTTCCCCATCCCTCTTCCTCTTGCTCCTTCTTGGGGGCATCGCCGTGCTCTTTTTTGGGGTCATGTCCCTCTTCTTCGAGGAACGCATCCAACGCATCCTCACCCAGAAGGCAAAGGCCCAGGAACGCCTCCTTGAGTTCCTCATGGAGTACACCCCGGACCACATCTACTTCAAGGACCGGCAAAGCCGCTTCATTGGAGGGAGCAAATCCCTGGCAAGATACTTTGGCCTCAAGCGAATAGAGGACCTTCTGGGCAAAACGGATTTTGACTTTTTCTCTCCACCCCACGCCCAGGAAGCCTACGCCGATGAGCAGCGCATCATGGAAACTGGCGAACCCATCGTAGGGAAGGTAGAACTCGAAACCTGGCCCGATGGCCGGACAAGCTGGGTTCTGACCACCAAAATCCCCCTCCGGAACGAAAAAGGAGAAATCACCGGCATCGTGGGGATTTCCAGGGATATTACCGAAATCAGGTTGAAAGAAGAAGCCCTGGAACGGGAGCGGCAGTTTTTGAACGACGTCTTCGAAAGTATCCAGGATGGCCTTTGTGTCCTTGACCGGAACTTCACCATCCTCCGGGTGAACTCCTTCATGGAGCGGCTTTATGAACACGCAATGCCCCTTGTGGGGAAAAAGTGCTACGAGGCGTACCAGGGCCGCACTTCCCCCTGCTTTTTCTGCCCCACCATCCCCGCCATGGAGAGCGGGAAGAGGGTGACCCATGTCGTCCCCTACACGAAAGAAGGAGCAATCAGAGGGTGGCTTGAGCTCACCGCCCACCCTTACCGGGACAGAGACGGCACCATTCTTGGAGTTATCGAGTACGTGAAGGATGTCACCGAGAGAATTCAGACCGAAGACGCCCTGCGGGAGAGCGAACGCAAGTTCCGGACCCTCACCTGCCTTGCCCCGGTGGCCATCCTCATCTACCAGGACGGCCGCTACGTCTGGTGCAACGAAGAAGCCGAAAGGATCACGGGGTACTCCCAGGAAGAGCTTTTGACGCTTCCTGTTGAGGCCCTCGTTCATCCTGACTTTGTGGAACAGGTACGGGCAAACGTCGCCAGAAGGCAACGCGGAGAGGAAGGGGAGGCCCAGTACGAGATTAAAATCCTCCGTAAAGATGGGGAAGAACGCTGGATCCTGGTCCGTGGCTCCACCATCCGCTACCGGGGTCGATTTGCCGGTCTTGCGGTGTGCCTTGATATCACGGAAGAAAAGCGTCGGGAGGCCCGTCTCTTCCACCTGAACCGGGTGCTAAAAGCCGTCCGGAACGTGAACCAGCTCATCGTCCGGGAAAAAAACCGGGAACGTCTCGTCCAGGGAATATGCCGGGAACTCGTCGAGGGGTGCGGGTACACCGGGGCGGGCGTAGTGCTCTTCGGCACTGAGCAACCTTCTGTCATCGCTTTGGGATTTTCTGAGGAGCACCTCAGCACATTCGGTACCGTCTTAGAGCGCATCCTGAAGGATCCCGGGCATCCACAGGACAGGGTCAAAAAGATGGCTCCCACCGATCTCACCGTTCCTTCTTCCCTTCCCCGTCCGGGTGAGGGGCTTTTCGTCGCCCCCCTCAGGTGGGGGGAACGCCTCTATGGGGGAATCGTTGTAGCCCTTCCTCTGCCCTTTCTGAACGACGAGGAAGAAGAAACGCTCTTCCTCGAGCTTTCCCAGGACCTCTCCTTTGCCCTCTACAGTATCGACCTTGAGACCATCCGCGAAGAGGCTCAGCGAGCGCTGCAGGAAAGCGAAGAGCAGTTCCGGACCCTTGCCGAGTCCCTCCCTGTGGCCACCCTCATCCGCGCGCACACCGGATGGGTCTACGTCAACCCCTTCTTCGAGGCCCTCACCGGATACCGGGCAACAGAGCTCACCGACGAACTCTGGTCAGAGATTTCCCCCGAGGGTACTGCGCTACTTTCACGGTGGCACGAAAGAATAGCGATGCTCCCCTTTGAGGCGGAATTCACCCTGACGACAAAGGGCCAGAAAACCAAATGGGTTCTGGCTCGCCTCACGCCCATACGGTACCGCGAGGAAGAGGCGCTCCTTGTGCTCCTTTTGGACCTCACGGAACGGAAACTCGCCGAAGACCGCATCCGCTACCTCACCTTTCACGACACCCTCACGGGTCTTTATAACCGGACGTTCTTTGAGCAGGAAATGAACCGCCTTGACACTCCCGAGAACCTCCCCTTAAGCGTCATCATGGGGGACTTAAACGGCCTGAAACTCGTGAACGACACCTTTGGCCACACCATGGGGGACGAGTTCCTGCGCCAGGCAGCACGCATTCTTGAAGGAGTCTGCAAGGACCGGGGTGTGGTGGCTCGTCTGGGAGGAGACGAATTCGTGGTACTCCTTCCCCGTACCTCAAGTGCTGAAGTCCAGGCGCTTGGGGAAAGCATTCAGGAAGAGTTCAAAAAGACAGCAGTGGCGTCCATCCCGCTGAGTATCTCCCTGGGTTACGGCACCAAGACCGACCCGAACCAGCCCCTTGATGAGGTCCTGCGCATTGCCGAGAACTGGATGTACCAGCGCAAGCTCACCGAAAGCCTGAGCTTCCACAACCAGGTTCTCCAGGCCTTTCGGGCATCACTCCGGGCGGTGACCCAGGAAACCGAGGAGCACTCCCAGCGCATTCGAGAGCTGGCCCTTCGTCTTGGAAAGGCCCTCGGACTCTCCCAGAGGGAACTCGACGAACTGAGCCTCCTTGCCGAATTCCACGATATCGGGAAAATTGCCATTCCCCAGAATATTCTGGAAAAACCTGGTCCTCTGGATGAGGAGGAATGGGCCATCGTCAAAAAGCATCCGGAGGTGGGTTTCCGGATCACCCAGTCCATCTGGGAGCTCTCCTCTATCGCCAACTACATCCTCTTCCACCACGAACGCTTTGACGGTACCGGATATCCCCGGGGGCTTCAAGGAGAGGACATTCCCCTCCTCTCGCGCATCATTGCCATCTGCGATGCGTACGACGTGATGGTAACCGGCCGCCCCTACCGGAAAGCAAGGACTAAGAAAGAGGCTATTGAGGAACTCCGGCGCTGTAGCGGCACGCAGTTTGACCCCCGGATTGTCGAAGCCTTCATCGAGATCCTCGAAGAGGAAAGACACCAGAATCCCTAAACCCCAAGGTCCATAGGCGCCCGCCCAAGAGACCGGAGCAGGCGAATCGTCTGTTCAACCTGTTCCCGTATGGTTTCCCCCTCGTGAGCTCTTCCGGGATACAGGGTGTAGTATGGTCGGAACTTCAGAGGTGTGACGTTCAGCATCAGCGAGCTTGCCCCGGAAAGCAGGCCCATCCTGCGAGCCTGAGGATCCAGGGTCTCAAAGGCTGTGGTGATGAGGACTTTGGCGTTTTTAGGGTCCACAAGCCGGGCCACCGCCAGGGTGTTGAGCACAAGAGATGGGGAAGGAGGGGGAGAAAACGCCAGGGGGGTTGCCGGATGAGGCAGGAACGGTCCGAAGCTGTACATTTCTGCCGAAAGCGCCCTCGCAAGGAGAATATCCTCAAGGATGTCGGAGAGCTTCTGCCCTGGAAGCCCGATGAGTCCCCCCGTAGCTACAAGGTACCCGAGTTCCAGGGCCCTCTCAAGATGGGCAAGGCGGTGTGAAAGTTTGTACCCCGGATGCAGTTGCTCGTAAAGCCCGGCGTTGCTCGTCTCAAAGCGGAGCAAGATCCCCCTCGCCCCGGCTTCGTAGAGCACCTCAAGCCCCTCAAGACCAATCTCCCCAAAGCTTATGAAGATAAGGACGGCATGACGCCTCTTGATTTCCCGCACAAGCTCTGCAAGTTCTCTCACCGAACGCCCCGGATCCTCCCCGCTCTGGAGCACAAGTGCCTGGAACCCATAGACCTCAACCGCTTCACGCACCGCTTCAAGAATCTCTTCGTCACTCATGCGATACCGCAAAAGAGAGCCATTGTGGGTCGAAAGACCACAGTAGGCGCAATTGCGAAAGCAGAAGTTCGAGATTTCGAGAACCCCATGGACGCACGTGGCGTTGCCGTGGTACTTCCTCCGGAGGAAATTGGCCACTTTGTAGAGCAATTCCTGCTCTTTTGGAGACTGAAGACCAAGGAGGGTAAGGAGTTCTTCTTTCGAGAGCGAACGTTCCTCAAGAGCCTTATCGAGGATACGGAGAATTCGCCGATCCACTCCCTCCCTCTCCACCTCAAGCCGGGCAAGACGAAGATCCACCTCCTGGAGCTCGAAAAAGGTTTCCCTCCAGACGGCAAGGATTTCCTGCGCCTCCTCAGGTGGAACGACCTTGATCACAAATCCTCCCTGGGCGTAAACAAAATCCCCCACGCTGAGGGAGGGAAACTCATTGTACGCCTTCCTTCGCTCACCGAAATATTCCACCGTGGCGATCCGCCCATGAAGGGCGACAACCTGTCCTGGAATGGCGTAGCACAAAGCGACTATTCCCCCTCAAAGGAGAGGAGACGCAGCTCCCTCAATGGACTGTGCTCTATAATGATCTCGGCCCCCTCGAGGATGGTCCCCCGGGACTTTTCAGCAAAAAAGTACCTGAGGACCTCCGGGTCAATCTCGGTGAACTCCCCCATCCGGAGGTACACCCGGGTAATCCTTTGCAGGCCCTCCGTTTCCCCCCGGCGGAGGAGATCCTCGAAAACCTCTCGGACCAGTCGGAGTTCATGCATAACGCAACCCTCCAAGGTACGCCACAATGGCAGAGGCGGCGCGTTCCACCGCTTCACTCAATCCTTCCCCAAAGGAAACATCCTCAGGCTGAATCCCCACAAAGACAACCTCGCACCCTGTTGCATCAGCCACAATCCTTGCAATCACCGGGAGGGGAAACGTATGGGTACTGAGGGTGACCGAAACGACTTCTTCCTCCGTCAGCACCCGGATTTCCCCCGGAACACCGCCAAAGGAGGCAGCGTCGATGAAGATCACCTTTGCCGGTTGTTCGCTGAGAATATCGTCGATGAACCGCTCCGGAGCAAAACCTGCCTGGATGAGGCGAAAACAGGGAGGGAGCACCGGGGCAAGCTTCTCCCCGATATACACCCCCACCCCATCGTCTTTTCGGAGAGGGTTCCCGACAGTGACAATAACCGTTTTCCCCGTGAAAGCTGGCTCAAGAGCCTTTCGGATTTTCTCGTCCAACAAAGGTAACATTGAGGAAATGGGTAGAACAGGAAATACAGGGGTCATACGCCCGCACGAGCATCTCAAGGGCAAGCTGGATTTCTTCTTCGCTTCGGTCAAGAATTTCAGGAACGAGCTTCCGCATATCGTACTCGATGTTCCGGAGGTTCTGTCCAGTGGGAATGACGCAGTTAGCATGCACAATGCGGCCGTGGTCGTCAACCTCGTAGTGGTGGTAGAGTGTTCCCCGGGGTGCTTCCACCGCCCCAACACCGCTTCCAGCCCGAACCGGGATGCGCTGTTTCTCGTTAAGCCCTACCACAATCTCCTCGTTGTAGTCGAGGCCTCTTTCGAGAAACTCCTCCACGATACCCACCGCGTGGTAGAGACAGTGGAAACACTCCACAAGCTGGGCAACGGTATTCAGATAGGGGTTCGTGACCTTTCGATGCATTCCAAAAAGGTCTGCTATTTCCTTCGCTCTGGGATGGAGTTTGGGGTAGTTCAGATTCAGACGGGCCAGAGCTCCAACCATGTAGGAATCACGGCTCAAGTGGGTATGCTTTGCCGTCGAGTGGGGAACCACGAATTCATTGGTGATTTTCCTGTAGTCTTTCTTCGGGAGGCGGACCCCATCAGTTGAACCGATATCCCCCATAAGGAGCGGATATTCATCGTCATCAGACACCAGGGCCACGTACTCCGTTTCCCGCTCGAATTCAGGAAAGCGGAATCCTCGAACGAGGTCGACCGTAGCCTCAAGGTCGGGAATCATCCCAAGGAGGAGGCTACGCATCTTCTCGAGGTCCCCAGGACGAGGAAGCTTCGTGAATCCCCCCACAGTGCAGCTTATGGGGTGGACATGTCGGCCCACAAGGATATCACAGACATCGTTGCAGGTTTTCTTGAGTCGTAGTGCTCTCCGAACCACCGCGTTGTGGGTCTCCACAAGAGGGACGAAACTCTTCGCGCCAAAAAGGTCCGGGGCAACGAGGAAGTAGATGTGGAGGACGTGGCTATCGAGAATTTCAATATCAAGAAGGAATTTCCGCAGCTTCACCGTCTGCTCACTGGGCACAAAACCGATGGCCTCTTCCGCTGCCTGAATGGAGGCCAGGGAATGGGCACAGGCACAGATGCCGCAGATTCGAGAGGTGATGTGCTGGGCCTCGAAAATGGACCGTCCCCGGAGCATTCCCTCGAAAAATCTCGGCGATTCTATAATCTCCAGGCGACATTCCCTGAGCGTTCCGTCCCGGACGTCCACCACGATGTTCCCGTGCCCCTCAACCCGGGTGAGGTATTCAACGTCAACGCGTATGCTCTTCCCCATGCCCTTTCCCCGCTCCTTTCAGGATTCGACAGGCGTTGTACATGTCCATCCGTCGGACCAGAAACTCTACACGGACACCGTAACGCTCAAGCACCTCGAGGAATCCCCGCTCATTGGGGTTGGAAACCATCCCCCGGCACCCGTAGCAGATGTTGCCATTGTTGATGCACCAGGAGTTGCACCCCGCCCGGGTGATGGGACCAAGACAGGTGAGACCTCGCTCGTAGAAACAGACGTTCTCGTTGAACTTGCATTCTACACAAACGGCCACATCCGGTACGTGATAGGGAATCCCAAGGAGAGCACACTTGAGCACTTCGAGGAACTCAGGCTGGTACACAGGGCATCCATGGACGAAGTACTCCACAGGAACGACTTCATGCACCGGACGGGTGGGAAGGGTGGTGAAAAACCTTGCCCCTTCTCCATAGACGTACCGGAGGATCTCCTCAAGGTCAAAGGCGTTCTTCATGCCGTTGACCCCGCCGATGGTGGCACAGGACCCGTAGGCAATGAGTGTTTTCGAGCGCTGGCGGATCCGTTTGATTCGTTCAACATCATGAGGAGTGGTGATACTCCCTTCGATGATGGCAATATCGTAGATCCCATCCCACCGCTCGCTCATGGTTTCCCGGAATTCCACAAGATCCAGGAACTTGAGGAGCTCGAGGAGCTCCTCCCCGAGATTGGCCACCTGAAGCTGACATCCTTCGCAGCAGGTGAAGTCGAAAAAAGCAACTTTTGGCGCCTTCATCATATCGCCCCTTTGAGATCCTTGATTCTCTCGTAAAAGAACACCGGGCCATCCTGGCAGCAGTAGATGTCGTGAATCTGACAGTGCCCGCACTTCCCAAGGCCGCACTTCATATGGCGCTCAAGGGAAAGAACAATCTGGTCCTCGGGAATACCCTTCTTGAGGAGCTCGGCAATCACGAAACGGTACATCACTGGGGGACCCACCATGACCGCAAAGGTCTCCTCTGGGTTGATGTCCACCCCAGGGATAAGGGCCGTCACCATGCCCACGTTGCCCTTCCAGTCAGGGTCCGCACGGTCCACCGTGCACTGGAAACCCACGTCCATCCGCCGCTGCCACAGTTCGATTTCATCCCGGAAGAGGAGATTCTGAGGGTCTTTGCAGCCAAAAAGCACATGCACCCTGCCGAAATCGCGTCGGTTGTCCATGACGTAGTTGATGAGAGAGCGAAGCGGAGCAAGGCCTATACCCCCGGCAATGAGCAAAAGGTCGTGCCCGATGAGCCTGGTGATGGGGAATCCAACCCCAAAAGGCCCCCGGATGCCCACCACATCCCCCGCCTCAAGACGGTGCAAGGCAGTGGTCAACCGGCCCACCGCCCGGACACAGAGTTCAAAGCTCTGGCGCCTTGTGGGCGAAGAGCAAATGGATATCGGAGCCTCACCCACGCCAAGGAGTGAAACCTCCACGAACTGCCCCGGCTCAAAATCGAGAATCTCTCCACCGATTAGGGAAAGCTCAAAGAGCTTGTCCTTTTCGGTGAGGCGAGAAGTCCTGAGAATTCGAGCCTCTTTCACCTCGTATCCGGTGTGACTCAAAAGGAGTTTCTCCACGGTTCCACCCCTCACACTTTGAGGTATCCGGTTTCCCGAGCAAGCTGGGTAATGGTTTCTTTCAGATCAATCTTTGCCATACAGACTCGACTGCACCGCCCGCAACCGGTGCAGAAGAACCGGTTGTACCGCTTCACAGGATACGAAAACTTTCGGTTGAACCGATGCCGCTTTCGGTCTGAACGCTCTGCCCGGAAACTCTCTCCACTGGCAATTTTGGCGAAGGGCTCATTCTGACAGGAATCCCAGACCCTGATACGCCTTCCGGTCACAAGGTTCACATCCGGGACGTCCCGAACGTCAAAGCAGTAGCAGGTAGGACAGACGTTGGTGCAGTTGGCGCAGGAGAGACACCGACCACCAATCTCCTCCCATACCTCTGCCTCAAAACCCTCCTTGAACATCCGGGGGAGAAGGGCGCGATCCACAGGGACCTCGGGACGGAAAATCTGGGCCTTCCTGGCCCGGAGCGCCTCAAGCTCAGCAAGGTGCTGCGATTGTGCTCGCCCAAGAAAAGGCATATCCTGCACGAGGTCCTCACCTTTCTGGGTACCCACGTGGATGAGAAAGTAGGTCTCAAGGTCCGTGAAGAAAAGGTCGTATCCTCCTTGAGGGAGGAACGTCCCCATGAGTCCACAGGAGGCATAGGTATCGCAGTAGTCGTTGCACTCAAGTCCGATGACGGTGATGTACTCCCTGCGAACGAGGTAGTTCAGGTCTTTGGGGCGATCGCTGAAGACCACGTCAAGACACTGAATCCCCGCTAAATCGCAGGTGTGCACTCCAAAGAGGATGAGGGACTCAACCTCTACCACCGGCTGGAGCTTTTGCCCTCTGCGGGTGTCGTACTCTGCAAGAGTCTCATACTGGGGCATGAAGTACTTCTTTGGGGGGAGAATGGTCGGAATGTACCGGAGGGCGATGTCGCTGCCTTTTTGAACCTCGGAGAACACGAACTGCCCGTTGCCCCTTGCGACAGGCGCAACCACCTTTCCGCGGCGGACCAGGGACTCCACAAAAAGATCGAAGGAACTCTTGGGAAGGACGAGATGCTCCACGCATTTCCTCCTTTCCTGCTTTTTGGGGAATAACCCTCCTGCTTCCCTCAGTATTCCTTAAGCGCCTCCCCCAGGACACATGCGTTTCTTGAAAAGCACAGAGACTCTGGTATAATTCTCTCTGTCGGGGCGTGGCGCAGCCTGGCAAGCGCACCTGCCTTGGGAGCAGGGGGTCGGCCGTTCAAGTCGGCTCGCCCCGACCAGATTTTTTTGGGCCGAACCTCTCAAAGCGTGTCTCTCCCAGTGCAGGAGTATTCCCAAAAATCAGTATAGGAGTACTTCTTTCCTTCTGTCAACGGGAGGCAGAAAAAAAGACACTGGCTTTTCTCCGGAAATCCCTGAAGGCATCCGGGGGCAATGGATCGTACGTTGCGGAACTCGAGAGGGTTCCCGATGTGCCATCCCTGAGGGCCTGTCTGGCCCTCAATCCCTTGCCCATCTCTCGCGCCCGGGATTTGGTCGCTTGAGAGCGGGGAAGCCTGGGAGCAGAAAGATGCGGCGAGTTTTACTGACCGCCGTGCTTTTCCCGTTCTCTTTTGCCGTACAGACCTTTGTAACGGAAACGATGAGCTTTTGAGGTACACCGAGCACGAGAGTCGCAAAAGCTCGAAGGCGGCGGCATTGGACGGGGCGGAATGCAGGGCAGGGAAACAGAGGCCTAAAAACCGCTCTACAAAACCCCTGGCGCCCCCAAGCGGATTTGAACCGCTGCCGTCGCCTTGAAAGGGCGATGTCCTAACCTGGCTAGACGATGGGGGCGCAGGCAAGCCCTATTTTACCGAAAGGTTTCCAAAAAAGCAAGCGATGTGGAGCGCCCTCCACAAATTACTCCCGGATGATGGCACTCGTGGGACAGGAATCGATGGCCTCGTCAACACAGCTTGCGCTTGTGTCAGCGCCGTCCTTCACCACGCTCTTCCCGTTGGCGTTCATTTCAAAGACATCGGGGCAAATCTGCACGCACAGTTCACAACCAATGCAGAGTTCCTCATCGACTCGGAGAGCCATAGCATATCTCCTCCCTTGGACGGAATTCGAAAAACCAGGACACATTATAACAAACTGGGGGCTTCTTTTCTACGCGTCAAGGAACTCCCGGGCCAATCTTTTCCCCACAGGAGTTATGAAAACCCGATCCACCAGGACAGCAAAATCTTCTCGACTCACCGTCCCCTCCTTTGCGTTGACGAGAAGGTCAGCCTCAACGAGAATCTGAAAGTCCATTCCATCGATTGCCGAAAAGTCGTGGTGGTGCCCGACGATGAACAGAACCCGTTCCGCTATCTCCCTCTCCTCTCCCATTCCTTCAAGGATCTTTCTGGCTACGGGAGGACCCTCAAGGTGTTGGTATTTTCCCTCCCGAGAACCATATTTTCTCTGGGCCGCAACAATCCCCACGTCATGTAAAAGAGCTGAAAGTTCGACAATCCTCTGTTTTCTCTCTGGGATTGCCATTTCCCGGGCAATGTGCCGGGCCAGGGCCAAAACTCGCTCTGTATGTGCAACCATCCCAGGATCCTCGGCAAAGATTTCCCTAACCCTTTTCCAATACGCTTCGTACATCATCCTCCCTCCCCAAGCAAGCGCTGCAGGTCTTCTTCGCCAAAGCCAAAGTAATGTCCGATCTCGTGAAGGAGCACCTCCCTGACCTTCCTGCGGAATTCTTCCTCCTGAGGCGCTATCCTCCGGATGTTCTTTAGGTAGAGGACAATCTGGTCCGGGAGCACAAAGGTGTACCCCAGGCCTCTTTTGGGAAGCGGAACTCCCTGGTAGAGCCCAAGGACAAATCCCAGCCCTCCCTCTGCCTCATCCCGGACAACAAACTCCACGTTCTCCAGCCTCTCCCGCAAAGGAGGTGGAAGGGCATCGAGAACCTCCTGAAGGACCGAGGCGATGATCTCCCGCTCTCCCACAAGAACCCCTCCGAAATTCAAACCTCCTCACAGGTCTAATGGAACCCTTCCTGAAGATACCATGGGCAACCGGAGAAGTCAAAGAGCCTTCCCGCGCCTTTATCCTTCGGCTCAGGGTTCTGGTATACTCTCTCCCAGGAGGGGTGGAAGGTGACCCGAAGAAGAGACTCCCCCAAGGTAACCCGGTCTTTCCTCTCTACGCTTGCGAGGTTTCTCGGAGACGTCGCGGCCGCAAAAGGAAGCCCTAAGCCCTGGGAAAGAGAATCCTCCGGAGGGCCTCCGGGAAAGCAATGTCGAAGTTCTCCCGATAGCAGAGGTGTACTGTGGTGGGGGTGTTTCTTCCTCAACCTTCAGGAAAGGTTCTGAGGTGGCTGGCTGCAGCCTGCGCCCTGCTCCTCGTCTTCCTTGTTGCCAACGCAACCGATGTATCGTCGCTCCGTGCTTTCCCTGTGGAGGTCATCGAGGTAGTCAACGGGAGTACTGTTCGTGTCTGCGCAGGCGGTAGGGAAGAGATTGTTCGGCTCATCGGTGTGGGTGACACAGAGGCACAACCTCAAGGTCAGTAAGCGGAACCCTGTGAGTTCTCTTCCGAAGGCCTTATCCATTCACAGCTTGAGGGCAAGACAGCTACTTGGAAAAAGACGCCCAGGAATGGGATGAGGACGGCCGGTTTTGGGTCTGCGTATGACTCGATGAGCCTAACGAAATTAGCAACCAGGAAATCAGGCTGAAGATGTTCAACGCTCAGCTCCTCTACGGCTACGCCGAGCCTTCTACCATATCGAAAAACCTCCGGCACGCTCCAGGTTGAAGCACAGAAAGCCGTATACATCACCCAAACCGGCAAGAAATACCACCGGGAAGGGTGCCGGTATCTGGCAAGGAACAAAATCCCCATCAGCCCCAAAGAGGCTCAGGTAAGGGGCTATGAACCCTGCAATGCCTGTCACCCGTCACATGTACTTACCCCACCTCCTTCACCCGCCTCTTCACAAGAAAGATTCACTGGCTTCCTCACTCCTCTCCCGGCAAAAGCCTCGGGGAAGCAATGGAAGAAAATGGAGATATGTTCCTCGTAGTCCCGGATGGTACGGGGAAACACCCTTCAGCTTTTTCCAAGGAGAAAAAGCTCAAGTAGGGTTTCAGAACTTCGAGCACGGTGGAGCTAAATAGCCTCGTGTCAAGGCCATCGGACTCGGGAGAAGCACAGGGAAGAAAGAGAGAAAAGCAGATAGCGAAGAGCTCCGGAAGAAGCGGCACGCAACTCCTGGCGCGCCCGGCGGGAATCGAACCCACAACCTACGGATTAGAAGTCCGTTGCTCTGTCCTGTTGAGCTACGGGCGCTTGATTGTAATTTTACTCGCCTTCAAAGCGTCACGCAATAGGTCCAAAAACACTTCTCTCAGCACCTCATACCGGTTTTCCCCAGGTATCTCTCCACAAGACGCATGGCACAGAAACTCCCACACATCGAACAGGTTTCCTCAAAGGCCACGTTGCGTTCCCTCCGGTATCGTTCTGCCTTCACAGGGTCCAGGGCCAGGGCAATCTGCTTTTCCCAGTCCAGGGCCTTTCGGGCCTCGCCCATTGCCCTGTCCCATTCCCAGGCCCCAGGCACCCCCTTAACAAGGTCTGCCACGTGAGCCGCAAGACGGGCGGCAATAACTCCTTCCCGCACATCCTCTACAGTGGGTAATCCCAGATGCTCGGCAGGGGTAACGACACAGATGAAATCGGCTCCGGAAGATGCCGCCAGCGCTCCTCCTATGGCCGCTGCAATATGGTCGTAACCCGGCGCTACATCGGTCACGATGGGCCCCAGAACATAGAAAGGAGCACCATGGCACAGACGCTTTTCAAGGAGCACATTAGCCTCCACGGCCTGAAGGGGCACATGACCAGGACCTTCAACCATGACCTGCACTCCAGCCTCCCGGGCCCGGTCAACAAGTTCCCCAAGGATGAGGAGTTCCTGAATCTGAGCCCGATCGGTGGCATCAGAGAGGCATCCAGGCCGCAAACCATCACCGAGGCTCAAGGTGACGTCGAAGCGCCGGGCGATTTCCAGCAGGCGATCGTACTCAGCGTACAGAGGGTTCTCCTTTTCGTGGTAGAGCATCCATCCAAGGAGGATTGACCCTCCCCGGCTCACGATATCGGCAATCCGCCCTTCCCGTTTCAAGCGCTCCACCACCTCCAGGGTCACACCACAGTGCACGGTCATGAAATCAACACCATCTGCAGCCTGCTCCTCAATGACCCGGAAAAGGTCGGAGGCCGTAAACTCTACAATGCTTCCGTGCTCATCCTGGGCTTCTGAAGCAACCTGGTACACGGGCACCGTCCCAACCGGTACCGGCGAGGCGGAAAGGATACGGCGTCGGCACTCTCGAACCCAAACAGTACTTAAGTCCATAACGGTGTCCGCACCGGCCTCAAGAGCTGCTCTAAGCTTCTCCAGTTCCGCTGCAATATCGGGGCGGGAAGGGGAAGTACCGATGTTGGCATTGACCTTGGTCCTCAGGCCCTGACCGATACCGCAGGGGTTGAGGTGAGGACGGTGGTTGTTCGCAGGAATCACCACAGTTCCTTCGGCTATCCGCTTCCGGAGAATCTCAGGATCCACCCCTTCTTTTTTGGCCACGAGCACCATCTCAGGGGTTATCTCTCCCCGACGAGCTGCCTCAAGCTGAGTCATCCCGACACCTCCTTTGCCACTCCCTTAAGGTACTCACCGATGAGGTGGGCGGCTTTTTTGCCCGAAAGGAGCATCCCTCCAAAAATCGGTCCCATCCGGCATCCTCCCGCCACGTTGTTTGCCGCCATCCCTGCCACAAAAAGACCTGGAGCAACCATGCGGGTGTTCGCCACAACGTCTTCTTCACCTCTCTCCGCGTTCATGAAGGACTCCCTGACGAGGCTCAGACCCGTGCGTCGACTGTAGAGGGTAACGAGCACCGCCTCGTGCCCCGTGGCATCAAGGACAGCCGAAGCTCTAAGGACCATGGGGTCCACATGGAGCCCTTCCATTTCGATAGCGCTCTGGTTCACCACCACCCCTGTGACGCGCTCTCCCGTCACATGGAGGTCAACGGCGGTCATGAGGTTCAATAGCTTTACCCGGGGATGAGCAGAGGCCCGAGCAATGAGTTTGCTGGCAAAAAGCGGTGCAGAAACCACCAGGGCATTTTCGTCCTCCTCAAAGGGAATCTCGGCTTCCCTGAGAATTCCCGCAACGTCCTTCTGAAGAACGACTTTGTTGAAACCCATGGCGCCGCCCCATATGCCACCTCCAGGGGCGAGTCTGCGGTCAAGCACTGTCACCCGGTACCCCTCATCGGCCAGGGTGAAGGCACAGACAAGACCCGAAGGACCGGCACCGACCACAACGACGTCAGAGTTCACCGCCTCGCTGAGGTCTCGGAAATAGTGTTTCAGGATGAGTCTGCTCACCTTCTCATCGGGAACAGGATTCGAAAATGCTCTCACGGCAACCACCTCCAGAAAGCCTGGGATAAAAAAAGCCACTTGCCAGGTCGGCAAGTGGCCCAAAATTCACCAACTCCCTCCGCTGGCATTACCCAGATCAGGTTCAAAGGGTCGAGAGCTTGCGCTCTCCTCTCAGCCCCGCGTTATGGAGCTCCCCCGGTTCCGTATGCACTTTGAGAGCATTATACCAGAAAAGAGCTGGGGATTTCCACCGGGCTTTTCGAAAACCCCTTGACACTTCGTATTCCTCATAGTATATTCTACCTTGCCTGGTGGGCCGTTAGCTCAATTTGGCAGAGCAACTGACTCTTAATCAGTGGGTTGCAGGTTCAAGTCCTGCACGGCCTACCAGAAACTCTCTGAAATCAGGCCTTCTGGCAACCGCTACCTCGAGGGAAACACCCTTTTGACAACAACGCCATCAGAAGACCCCTTGAAGAGGTCTCGGAGCTTCTCCGTGCTCATCTCTTTGAGCCCGGGGATGAGCTTGCTCTGGGTGCCCATGGTGATGCTAAAAAGCTGAGCATTTGTCCCTCCACTGCCCTGGCAAAACGTCAAGGGGTGATTCCCTGGCCCTCTTACTGTGCAAGCATCTCTTCCAGGCCAAAAATCCGGACCGAGTTGCGGTACATGAGGGATTCCACGAGGAACGCAGCACCCCGGCGGGAAATCTGGCCCTCAGCGAGGAGTTTCCCCACCACCCGGCAAATCATCCGGTCAAAGACCTCGAATCTGCTTCCTTCTGAGAGAATCTTTCGCCCATCGGCCACCGGTCCTCCCATGGAGGCAAGAAGCGAGGAATTCGCCACTTCCAGGAGGGCTTGTTCAATGAGGTGAGGAGCGTCGTTGAACCACCAGGGGAAACCCGTGTGCACCCCGGGAAAAGCCCGCTCCAAAGCGATGTTCACGTGGAGACACTCGTGGCTCATGGCGTAGAGCACCAGGTGAGACTCGTCCTTGCTTTTCCCACTGAAAAATCGGGAAAGGAGGGGTCGGAGGTTTTCCACAACCCGGACACCATCAAGCGTCACATCGCCTCCAGTATCACTCCCCCACCGGGCATAGAGGGAATCATTGGCGTTCCTGAGCACTCCATAGTGGATCTGAGTCACCATGCGATGTTCCCGGTTCATTTCGCAGAAGTGGTGCATCATGAAGGAGATGAAATCCCGTACCTCCGGAGAATGAGGAGCAAAGTGTTCACCTTTCTCGTATGCCCGGATGAAGATTTCCTCCGCCCTCTTTTCTTCCACCTCAAGCCCAAAGGGTTCAAGAAGCCCATGGTCACTTGCGCGGGCCCCCAGAGAAGCAAAATACGCGTGGCGTTTGCGCAGGGCCTCCACAAGACCCCGGAGGGTGGTATCCTCACCGGTGAGTGCACAGAGTCGCTCAACGTTCTCCCTCCACCTCTTGTCGAAAATGTTGCAGTACACATCGGGACGAAAAGTGGGGAGAAAGATTATATCGGGAATCATCTCCTTCGCCATTCCGTGGTGCACAAGGTCATCGGCAGGGTCGTCGGTGGTGCAAAAGAGCCTGCCACCCATTCGCCGAAGGAGTTCCTGTGGACGCATCTCCTCCCGCTGCAGGGCTTCTTCCGTTACCCTGAAGATATGCTCTGCCGTATCCGGACCAAGACACTCCTCAAGGCCAAAGACCCTCTTGAGGTCAAGGTGCAACCACTGGTGCACATGGTTCCCCTCAAGATAGGGAAAGACCCTCCCCAGGGCCATCCACTTTTCACAATCGGAGAGAGAAGGGTCGTAGGCCAGGTCATAGGAGAAAGGCGGGAATTTTGCTGCAAGCTGCAGCAGGTAGTGGTCACGATTCCCGTAGCGCTCATCCACCACCTCTGCTTTCCAGATGTTCACCAAAGACCGGTTCTCACAAATCTGCTGGAGGCTCAGATGGGTGTGGACATCGACAATGCCACAAGTCTTCCGAAAAGGCAAAGCAACCTCGTGGTAAAGCCACACGGCCTCTTTCGTGGTAAGCAACCACTCCGGTCCCAGGAAATCCCTATCAGCCAAAGGAGCGAGACCTCCTTTCAGGACTTTCTGGAGGACATTCTACCATGGTTCTCCTCCAGCCCTCTTCATTGTTCTCGCCCGTATGCTGGATGCGTTCCCCAGGACGCACCCAGACTATCCGATTTGGGAAAGAATGCATCGCGATTCCACCCTGCAAGCTCTTCAAAGAAGGGGCAAAGGAGGTATACTCCTTCCTGGTTTCTGGCATTCTCCGTGAAGTTTGCCGTTTCAGGGAAAATCACTAAAAATTCCAGGAGGTTGAAGACACACTCATTGCAGGCTTTGTGGGAAGCCCAAGGCGGGGTGGTAACACAGGAATCCTGGTGCAGAAAGTCCTCGAAGGCGCAGCCTCGCAGGGAGCAGAAACGGCAATCTCCTACCTCAACGAGCTCACCATTCACGGGTACCAGGCCTGCAACTCCTGCAAAGAACACGCAAGGTACCACCAGGAGGACGACATGACCCTTCTTTACGAGGTCCTGAAAAGGGCCGACGGCTTTGCCCTTGGCTCACCCATCCGTGGGTTACCTGACTGCGCAAACCAAGCTCTTCCTGGACCGGCTTTGTGCTTTCTTCGGCCCCAATCTCGAATGTACCCTCCCCCGGGGGAAGAGAACCGTCCATGCTCCACCCAGAGCTTTCACTGCCCTTTACCCCACAGCCTGTGCGGGGTCTCTGAGCTTTTTGAGGATTCTTTGGCACTCAAGGCCCGGATCACCATCAACACACCGTAGAAGAGTACCCAAAAGGCAACGAGCACCTTCTGCCGAAACTCTACAAGGAATCCTCTAAGGCTTCAGCCAGCCCCTGTCGGGAATACTATACAGGAGCACCGTGCCATCCTCGGCACCGGAGGCCAGGAATTCCCCGCCGGGGGAGAAGCACACCGCTGTGACCGTCCCGGAATGGTCGGAGAGACTCACCACTCCTTCTCCCTGAAGTGCCTGCAGCTGCGCCTGGCCATCCCGTGAGCCTGAGGCAAGGGCTGCTCCATCGGGAGAAAAGGCTATTGACGTCACCCAGTCACGGTGACTTTTAAGAACCCTGCGGGAACCTGCAACTCTGGTCTCCCAGAGCCACAGCGACCCGTCATCAAGTCCTACCACAAAATGCTCTCCATCCGGTGCAAAGGCTACCGCCGTTACTCCGGCATCGTTAGAGAAGACAAACACCGGGTTCCCTTGCGTCCAGTCCCAGAGCACCGCTGTGTTATCGAGGCTACCGGAAAGGAGAAACTTCCCATCGGGGGTAAAGTCCAGAGCTACCACCCAGTTACTGTGGCCTTCAAGGGTTCTTATGAGATTCCCCGTTGCCACTTCCCAGAGTCGCACCGTAGTATCGTCAGAACCCGAGGCCAGAAATGCTCCATCGGGGGCAAAGGTCACGGACCGCACCCAGTTTGTGTGTCCCCTGAGCACTCGAAGGAGCTCCCCCGTTGCCACGTTCCAGAGCTCCACGTTCTTCTCCGACCCCAGGGCAAGAAGCGCTCCATCGGGAGAAAGGGCCATGCAGTTCACGAAACCGGTCTGCGCCCGGATGGAACGTACCTCCCTGAAGGTAGGAACCTCAAAGAAGCGCACGCCGAGCACCACACCCACCGCAAGCTCGCCTTCTGAGGTAAAGCCAAGCCCCTTAACGCACCCCACATCGACCTGAGAGACCGGTGTTTTTGCGCTGGCCCCACCGGTTGCAGTCACGAAGAGCAGAAAAAGCAGTAGAACCGTGCCGCCCCTTCGGGACACCATATTCTCCCCTCCTCACGATGTGTTTGGCTCATTCTACCAGAAGCACACCAGAGTGTCACCCTGAATGCGTCGGAACCGTCACTCCCGGCGTGAAACAGGGCGCTGCAGCGGATTCGAAACGACGCCCCACCACAGGGTTCTCCACCACGGTGAGGCCCTGGTTCTTTCTCCAGGGCAATGCTGTTCTCTGGGGGCTTGACTTTGCACCCAAAATACCGGCTCACCATTCCGTTCCTTGCCCCTACAAGGTCGTCGTTTCGTCCCCCCAAAGCAGTCTCACCTCTCAGGGGTCATCGTGAGCCTTGCTTTTTCGCCCTTTTCTTGGTCATTGCGATCCTGTCTTTTCGCCCTTTCCCCGGTCATTGCGAGCCTCGTTTGTTCGTCTGGCGAAGCAATCTCAGACTGCTTCGCTTCGCTCGCAACGGCGAAAAATGCCGCCGGACTGCTTCGCTTCGCTCGCAGTGACAGGGAAAGGAGCTCACAGTGACAGGGAAAAGAACTCGCGGTGACGGGGAAGGGAGCTCGCGGTGACGGGGAAGGGAGCTCGCGGTGACGGGGAAAGAACTCGAGGTGGCAGGGAAGGGAGCTCGCAAATATACGGTGATAGAAAAAGGAGCTTGCAGTAGCGGAGAAAGGGGACACAGTGGCGGAGAAAAGAACTCACGGGACAGGGAAGGGAGCTTGCGATGGTCCACAAAAAGTGTCACTGTGAGGTCGTAGTGTCGTTTCCGAAGCAGTCTCTCCTTTCCCCTCACTGTGCGGAAATACGAGACTGCTTCACCGTGCTCGCAACGGCAAAGAACCATCGCCGGATTGCCCCGGGAACTTTGTCCTCTCGCGCTCTACGTTTCTCTCAAGGCCCCAGCGGTGGCAAGAGCAACGGCGAGCGCCATCCTCCTGAGCAATAGAACCTTACCCCAAGGGGGGTTAAGCCCCGCCTTCATGGTATAATGGAACAAAGAGGTGACATCCATGCGCCTTAAGGTCGTCCTTGAGCCCTCCGAAGACGGGGGATACACCGTCTACGTCCCCTCGCTTCCAGGGTGTATCAGCGAGGGTGAAACGATTGAAGAAGCCTTGGCCAACATTCGAGAGGCCATTGCCCTGTACCTTGAACCCCTTGAAGAGGAAGGCCTGAAGGAACGGGGTCTGGTCATCCAGGAGATTGACATTTGACGAAAGTTCCTTCTCTCCCCTACACGGCCATTGTTGCCGCCCTGCAGAGAGACGGCTGGGTTGTGGTTCGCCAAAGAGGGAGCCACATCCGCATGGAGAAAACGATGGACGAGAAGACGCTGAGGGTCATCGTCCCTGCACACAGACCGGTGAAAAGAAGCACTCTGGCGCACATCCTCAAGCAGGCTGGTCTTGAAGTGGAAGATTTCCTTCGCCTTTTGCGGTAGGATTCTCGAGGTACTGCGGCGAAACCCTGGACAGGGTTGGGGAGATTGCTTCGCTTCGCTCGCAACGACGGAGAAAGCATCCGTCGGATTGCTTCGCTTCGCTCGCAACGGCGAAGAAATACCGCCGGATTGCTTCGCTTGCAACGAATCCTTGTTTGTCCCTGCGAGGTCGTCTTCTTGTTTCCGAAGCAGTCTCACCTCAGAGATTCCTCGCCGCTTCGCGGCTCGGAATGACCGATGAGGAGTGTCACTGCGAGGTCGTAGTATCGTCTCCGAAGCAGTCTCTTCCCCTACCCCGTGGGAATACGAGACTGCTTCGCTGCGCTTCAGTGACAGAGAAAAGAACTCGCAGTGGCGGAGAAAAGGAGCGCAATGGCAAGGAAAGGAGCTTGCACTGACGGAATGGAAATACGAGACTGCTTCGTCGCTACACTCCTCACAGTGACAAGACAAAAAGCCCCTTGCAGTGACAAGACAGAAAGCCCCTCGCGGTGACCCTTTATTTGTCACTGCGAGGTTGTCTTCTCGTTTCCGAAGCAGTCTCGCTTTTTCGCCTTTTGGGCGGTCATTGCGAGCTCGTTTTTACGTTTGCGAAGCAATCTCTTCCTCTTTCACCCTGGGGGAATACTGTGGGAATACGAGACTGCTTCGCTTCGCTCGCAGTGACGGGGAAAGGAGCTTGCGGTGACAAGGAAAGGGCTCGCTTCGCTCCTCGCAGTGACAAGGCAAAAATCTCCTCGCAAGTGACCCTTTTTGTGTCCCTGCGAGGTCGTCGTGTCGTTTCCGAAGCAGTCTCCTTTCCTACCCTGTGGAAATACGAGACTGCTTCGCTTCGCTCGCAGTGACAGGGAAAGGAGCTCACAGTGACAGGAAAAGAGCTCGCGGTGACGGGGAAAGGAGCTTGCGGTGACAAGGAAAAAAGGCGTACACTGGCAGAGAGAAGACCCGCGGTGACGGAAAAGAAATCCCTCGCAGTGGCCAACAAAGGGATTCTCGAGTGCCAGAAAAGGGGCTTGTGGTGACAGCAAATGGAGCTTGCGGTGACGGAGAAAGGCTTCAGGAAAGAGCACAAGAGACCGCAAGGACCGGGAGAGAGCCCCAGTGGCAGAAAAAGTCCAGGGTCTTGAGAAAAGGCTTGCAAGGACAGGGAAAAGGAACTCTCCATAGCGACAGAAACCTACCTCTCACAGGACAGAGGCTGGCCCATCGCGATGGGAACAATCGCGGTTCCTCTCGGGGAAGGAACGTCTCCCACGAAAGACAGAGAGAAAAGAATTCCCGGAAAGGCAAAAAGAACGGGCAATCGCATCACCTGGGTCACTCCGGGGTCCTGGAGCCTCCTGCGAAAGGCGCAAATACCACCAGACGGCCAGTCCTTACGGCAGGGAGGCTCTGCGGCGGAAGGTCTTCCGGTGGCAGAAGAAAACCCCTGGAGCATAGCGAGGAGAATCCCGGGGGGAGTACTTCGGGGTTTCTGGAAGACGCAAGGAACCCTATAAAGACGCCGGGGAAGCCCACTCCTTTTGAAGGCTCCACCGGTCATTTCGAGGAAAGGGCCCGCCCTGGGCTCAAGTCCCCTGGAGAGGGAGGCACCTATAGGATACTGAGGCTGGGGATAACCCCTGCATCCCCATTCTTCTCTTGAAAGGGAAGGAGAAAGTCACGGGAAGAACATCCCGAAGTACCAGGAAAGCATCCGCTCACCGAAAAAGAGGCCGAGCAAAGCCCCCAGGGCTAAAAAAGGGCCGAAAGGCAGGGGGTCTTTGAGGGTTTTCCTGCGCAAAACCACAAGCACCACCCCCACAAGGCCCCCAGAAATGAAGGCCAGAAAGGCGGAAAGAACACCAAGCCGGAACCCCAGGAAAAGCCCGATGCTCCCAGCAAGCTTCACGTCCCCAAAGCCCATGCCTTTGGGGAAGAGGAGGTGGAGGAGGAGGAAAAACCCGAAGAGCGTGAGGAACCCGGCGAGGGAGGACGCGTAACTCCCTTCAAGGACCATTTTCAGCACCCCAAGCCCGAAAAGCACAACAACCAGAGGGTCGGGAATGCGGAGGCTTTGGAGGTCAATGAGGGAGATGATGGAGAGGACAGCGAGAAAAGGAAGGGTAAAAAGCATCACGAAAGTGACCTCCCTGCTTTTGTCTTTTGAAGTATCCTCCAGAACGCCCGCGGCATAAAAAGCTCTCGTTAACCTTTCAGGGGAAACCCTGTACCACGACGTTCATCTTTTTTGAGTATACCATGGGTTTTTGCAAGCGCCCCACAGAAGACCGGGCGAGAGTGTGCTTTTCGCCGATACCGACCCCGGAGTGGTCTCCGTCCAGCCGCCGCACGCCTTCAACGGGGGGCCGAATCCCGCAGCCGGAAAAGGTCAGGTGCTCGTAACTCGGAAAGGCCCCTTTGATGGCCAGCTACGGAGCCGATGAGTCCACCGCGTGAGGTGCTTCAGGAAGACGTAAGTTTCAGCATCGACTGCAGGAAATTCCCGAGGGCTTGCGCTGAGGCCCTCCTGAGCCCGCACATCACACCCTGAGAAAGCTCCCGGCCCTTCCGGCTGGCCGTACCAGTCCACCGGGGAAACCCTTCCGGCCCTGAAAACCCAAAATTAGAATGTCCGGTGGGGAAAAGTTCAAAACACCCCGGGCCCAGGAAGAACCAGGCCCGGAGGGGCAGACTATTGGGTTCACATCATCCCGTCGGTGACGGTTGTGGTGACTGTGGTTGTGGTGACTGTTCCTCCTCTACTATAATCCCGCTCTCTTTGACATAGTACTTATAGGTTTTCCCACCGATGGTATACGTATTGGGATCCTCAATCTTGTAGCCGGTATCTGTCTTCGTATACGTGTACGAGCCTCCCTTGGGTGGCTTTGGTGGAGTGGGGACATAATCTTTAATAGCCTCCCAGAAAGCCTGGTCACCCGCCGGAAGTTCGGCAGACTGCTCTGTAAGGTACAGCTCCAGGGAGGTCGCCAGGTTGTGGAGGTTGGCCTTGGTGGCTGCTGCGGCTCCCTGCTCCCGAGCCGTCATGTACCTTGGAATCGCTATGGCAAGCAGGAATCCCAGAATCGCCACGACCACGATGAGCTCAATCAGCGTGAACCCCTCTTCTTTTTTCCTCTTCCGCACGTTCGCCATGGATGTTCACCTCCCGGTTTCTCAACCTTTATGATGAATTTTTATGCCAAATTTCCCCTCCCTGAAATCACCTCCCCTCACAGGATTTCGAGATTCCTCAAAACAGTACGCAATACCCAGGGCAGAACGACGCCTGCATGCACCTAGGACTCTCAGGACGCCCAGGGAAGTTCCGCGCATATCCTCTCACATCCCCCCAAAGCCTTTAGACGCCATCTCGAAGATGGGCAGGAAAAACGCTAAGGCCACGAAGAAGACCCCAGCGCCAATCAGGAGGGTGAGGATGGGCTCGATGGTTGCGGAAAGCCTCCCCACGAAGATGGCAATCTCTTTATCGTAGAGTTCGGTGACCTTGGAGAGGGTGAGCTCGAGGTTCCCCGACTCCTCCCCTACGCTCACCATCTGGAGCACAAAGGGCGGGAAGAAGGGGTGCTCAGAGAGGCTCTGGGTGAGGTTTCTGCCCCGGCGGATGTCCTCGGCGACTTTTCCGAGAATCTCCTTGAGGTACGTATCCCCCACCGCACTCCCCGTAATCTCCAGGGCCTGGACGACGGGCATGCCACTCCGGACAAGGGAGTTGAACACCCAGGCAAAGCGGGAGAGGATGAGCTTGCGGAAGAGCTGCCCGAAGAGGGGCAGGCGGTGCCGCCGCTCGTCCCAGAACCTCCGGCCCTTCGGGGAATTCACGTAGAGGAGAAAGAGGAGCACCCCGCCGAGAAGCCCCCCGTAGATGAGGTACCAGTTGGCGTTCACAAAACGGATGAGGGAGAGCATGATTTGCGTGGGCAAAGGCAGGGCGATGTTGAAGCCCTCAAAAAGAAGCAGAAACTGGGGGAAGACGAAGTACACGAGGAAGAAGGAGGCTGCAATCATGGCCACAACGAGAATAATGGGGTAGTACAGGGCCGACTGGATTTTGTCCCGCAGGTCTTTCTCCCACTCGAGGTAATCCGCAAGCCGTCCCAGAGTCCAGTCGAGGTTCCCTCCCGCCTCTCCGGACTGGACCATGCCGAGGATCACCCGGTTGAAGACCCTGGGGTATTCGGCAAGGGCCCGGGAGAGGGAGAACCCCCGCTCCACAAGGCTTGCCACCCCAGCAATAACCTTAGAGAAATAGGGATTCTCCGTCTGGCGGGAAAGGCTCCCCAGAGCCGAAAGGAGCGGAACTCCAGCCTCAAGCATCACCGAAAGCCCCCGCACGAAGGCGGCCATCTCCTGGAGCTTCACTCGCTTCGTCTCGAAAAGGGAACGGGAAGGTTCCTTCTTCGTCGTTGCCCCCAAGGGCTTCTCCTCCTCAATGGAGGTCACGAAAAGCCCCCGCTCCTTGAGGTTCAAAACTGCCTCCCGGATCCCCGGAGCCTCCACTCTTCCCGAAAAGACGCCACCGTTTCTGTCTCGGGCCTTGTACACATAGGTCGGCATCAGAATCGATTCCTCCAGGTCGCGAATTCCTTCTGGTCGATGGCCCGGGAGTAGGCCTCCTCCCAGGTGACAAAACCCTTCTTGTAGAGCTCAAAGAGGGCCCGGTCCATGGTGACCATCCCCTCCCCAAATGAAGCCTGCATGATGGTATAGAGCTGGTGGCTTTTGCCTTCCCGGATGAGGTTGCGGATGGCGGTGTTCGCTATCATCACCTCCACCGCAGGAATCCTCCCTTTCCCGTCAGCGCGGGGGAGGAGCTGCTGGGCGATGATGCCCTGGATGCATCCGGCAAGCTGCACCCGGACCTGGGTCTGTTGGTGTGGAGGGAAAACGTCGACGATCCGGTCGACGGTCTGGGGGGCGTTGTTGGTGTGGAGGGTGGCAAGAACGAGGTGTCCCGTTTCGGCCGCCTGGAGGGCAATGGCGATGGTCTCGAGGCTGCGCATCTCCCCAACGAGAATCACATCGGGGTCTTCCCGCAGGGCGTGGATGAGGGCGCTCTCAAAGGAGGGGGTGTCGGTCCCCACTTCCCGCTGGTTGATGATGCTCTTCTTGTGGGTGTGGAGGTACTCGATGGGGTCTTCAATAGTCACGATGTGGCAGGAACGGGTGGTGTTGATGTACTCAATCATGGAGGCTAAGGTCGTGGACTTGCCGCTTCCTGTGGGACCGGTCACAAGCACAAGCCCCCGGGGAAGAGAAGCAAGGCGCTCCAAGGCGTCCTTGGGAAGGTGCAGCTCGTCCATCGTGGGGATGCGGTAGCTCAGCGCCCGGATGGCAAGACCACAGGACCCCCGCTGGCGATAGACGTTCACCCGGAAGCGGCCAAGGTCCGGAATGCCCACCGAGAGATCAAGCTCGAGGTTCTGCAAGAACTCCGCCCACCGCTTTTCCCCTGCGAGCGTCCGGGCAAAGAGCTCCGTATCCTGGGGTTTTAAGGACGGACCCTCAAGGGGGACGAGGTATCCGTGAATGCGAAGGGTTGGGGGAATCCCCACGGTGAGATGGAGGTCCGAGGCATTCCGGTTCACCGTTTCCCGAAGAAGCTCAAAAATATCCCAGGCCATAGTTCCTCCCCTCATACAGGAATATCGGCAGAAGGTTCCGCAACTTTAGCCCCTGCTCCGTCCCTCACACCCTCGCCGTGACCCGGTACATCTCCTCAAGTGTCGTCACGCCCCGCAGGACTTTACGGATGGCGTTCTCCCGAAGCGTCCTCATCCCCTTTTCACAGGCTTTTTCGGTGATTTCTCTCTCTGTGGCATTCCGGAGCACCAGCGCCCGGAGGTCATCGTCCATGACGAGGACCTCGCTCACGGCAATCCGCCCCCGGTACCCCGTCTTGTTGCACTCCGGACACCCCTTCCCCCGGAAAAGGACAAGATGGTCCTCCTTCCCTCCGGTGAGTTCCCGGGCAATGGGCCCCCGAACCTCAAATTCCACCTTGCAACGCTCGCAGATTTTCCGCACCAGGCGCTGGGCCACAACCCCAACGAGGGCCGAGGCAATGAGGTAGGAGGGAATCCCCATCTCCTGGAGCCGCACCAGGGCCCCTGCAGCGGTGTTCGTGTGGAGGGTGGAGAAGACGAGGTGCCCGGTCAAAGCAGCGTGGATGGCGATTTCCGCCGTTTCGTAGTCCCGGATTTCCCCCACCATGATGACGTCGGGGTCCTGGCGCATGATGGCCCGGAGGGCGCTGGCGAAGGTGAGGCCGATTTTGGGACGGACCTGGACCTGGTTGATACCCGGCAGGCGGTACTCCACCGGGTCCTCGATGGTGATGATGTTGAGGTCGGGTTTATTAATGAAGTTGAGGGCGGAATAGAGCGTCGTGGTTTTGCCGCTTCCTGTCGGGCCGGTGAGGAGAATCATCCCGTAGGGGTGCTGGATGAGGCGGTAGAACTTCTCGAGGTCCTCTTCCTCAAACCCCAGACGGTCAAGGTCAAGGAGAAGCGTGGATTTATCGAGAATCCGCATGACGATTTTCTCGCCGAAAATGGTGGGAAGGGACGAAACCCGGAAATCCACAGTCCGGTTGTCGACGGTTACCTGGAAGCGGCCGTCCTGGGGGAGACGGCGCTCGGCGATGTTCATCCGGGAGAGAATCTTGATGCGGGAGACAAGCGCCGGATGCACCTGAATGGAGGTGGAGGTGATGTCGTGGAGAATGCCGTCAATCCGGAAGCGGATGCGCACCTGGTCCTCCTGGGGTTCGATGTGGATGTCGCTTGCCCCAGAGCGAATGGCCTGGAGAATGAGCATGTTGACCACCCGGATGATGGGGGCCTCTTCCCCCAGGGCCTTGAGCTGGTCAATTTTGAGCTCTTCCTCCTCTTCAGGAAGGACCAGGCCCTCTCTGGTTTCCGCCTCCCGGATGAGTTCCTCCACCGACTCCCCTATGCCATAGTAGGCGTTGAGGACCTTTTCGATGTCCTGGGGAGAGGCCATCACCGGTTTCACTTCTTTTTTCGTCATGAGCCGCACCCGGTCAATGGCTACAACGTCAACGGGGTTAGCCATGGCGAGAATCAGGGCGTTCTTCTCCTCCCCGATGGGGACAAGCTGGTACTGGCGGCAGAATTTCTCAGGAAGGAGGGTCACCACCCGGGGGTCGATGACGTAGCTGTCGAGGTCCACGTAGGGGACGCCCAGTTGTTCTGCCAGGGCCCCGTACACTTCCTTGCTCTCCACAAGGCCCATCTTCTGGAGGATTTCCCCGAGTTTCTCTCCGGTTTTTTTCTGCTCTTCAAGCGCGCTCTCAAGCTGCTCCGGGGTAATCCTGTACTTTGCCAAGAGAATCTCTCCAAGTCTTCTGGGGCGAAAGGCGCGGTCCTCCATACTCACCCCCCAGAAAGCGCCTCCTCCATGACCGAGAGGGGAGCCGGAACCCCCGTGAAGAGGAAGAAACTCCGGGCTCCCTGGTGGAGGAGCATGCGCTTGCCGTCAAAGCCTTTGAGGCCCCGCTTTCTCGCCTCCTGCACAAGAGGCGTCCCCTCCCTGTGGTACACCACGTCACAGACCACCTCAAGAGATGGGAGAAACTCCCAGGGAACCGGAGGCATCTCTCCGGAAAGCCCAAGAGCGGTCACATGTATTATACCACTCACAGACCGCAATCTCGGGACAGCATCCTCGCAAAGACTCCGGTCCCCCATCCACTCAAGGACTTCACAGGAAAGCCCAAGGGTTTTCTTTCCCCAGCAGGCCAAAGCTTCGGCCCGGCTTTTCGTACGGTTGGTGATGAGGACTTTCCCGACACCTTTCCTGGCAAGGACGAAAAGGACGGAACGGGCCGTTCCCCCTGCCCCGAAAAGCAGAAAGGTCTTTCCCTGAACCTCAACGTTTTCTTCTTCGAGGCTCTTTGCAAAACCGTAGACGTCGGTGTTGTAGCCCAGGAATTTCCCGTCCCGCGCCACCACAGTGTTCACCGAGTGGAGAAGCTTCGCCTCCCCCTCAAGGGCATCAAGGAGGGGACAGATGGCCTCCTTGTGGGGAACGGTGACGTTGAAGCCCAAAACCCCGAGAACCCGGAAGGCCCGGACGGCCTCCTCAAGCCGGTCTTCCGGGATATCAAAGGCAAGGTACACGAAAGGAAGGCGAAGATATTGCAGCGCGGCATTCTGGAACACAGGGGACAGGGAATGGGCCACAGGATGTCCGATGAGGGCAAGGAGCTTCGTCGAGGCGCTAATCATGGGGGGTGAACCTCCGGAGAATCCACCGCTCGACGACTCTTCCAAGGCGCGTCGTAACAAACTCATGCCGGGAAATCGGCCGAACGAGGATAGTGTAGAGCCCCAGGCGGTTTCCCCCGAAAACATCTGTAAATACCTGGTCCCCGATGACAGCGACTTCGCTCCGGGAAAGGCCGAGTTCCTGCAGTGCCGCCCGGAAGGCTCCCCGGCGGGGTTTCTGAGCTTTTGAAATCCCAGGAATGGCAAGGAGTCTCGAGAAATAGGCCACCCGCTTTTCAAGGGCATTGGACACGATGCAGATGGCAAACCCCTGGGATTTCGCCCTTTCCACCCACTGGAAGACGCGCTCCTCAAGGTCATAGGCATTCCAGGCCACGAGAGTATTGTCGAGGTCCACGATGAGCCCGCGAATACCCAGGCCCTTGAGTTTCTCAAGGTCAATTTCCCAGAGGTCGTTCACGAAGAGCCTGGGGAAAAACCACCGCCAGAGACTCCTCACGGGGCACCTCGTTTATTCTTCAGGTGTTCCTCATACGTCCGGGCAAAGGCGTGTTTTCCGTCCTCCTGGAGGACAAAGTAGAGGTAGTCCGTCTGCGCCGGTTCAAGGACCGCCCGGATAGCATCAAGACCAGGGTTGCAGATGGCATGGGGCGGAAGCCCCTCATGGAGGTAGGTGTTGAAGGGCGATGGGAAGACGAGGTCCCTTTCCCGAAGCGATGTGACACTCACGCCCTTTTCCTTTTTGAGGGCGTACACCACCGTTGCGCAGGACTGCAGGCGCATGTTCTTCTGCAGACGGTTCAGGAAGACCGAGGCCACAAGGGGCTTTTCCTCCCGGAGACGCGCCTCCTTCTCCACAATGGAAGCAAGGACAATGCTCTCATGGAGCAAGGCCTCCTTCCCGGAAAAGAGGGGAAGAACGAGCTCCTCAAAACGGTCAAGCTGCAGGGCGATGACCTCAGAAGGAGGTGTGGGAACCTGGAGGAAGTAGGTGTCGGGGAAGAGGAAACCCTCAAGGCTCTTTGCCCCAAAAAGCCAGGGTCGGGCGAAATGCTCAGGATGTGCCACAAAAGCAAGGTACTCCTCTTTCCTGCACACCCCGAAGTGCTCGAGGACCTCGGCCATCTGCTCTGCGGTGAAACCCTCAGGAAAGGTCACCCGGACCCGCGGCGGACCCTGGGAGAGGAGACGCACAATCGAAGCCACCGGCATACCCGGCCACAGGCGGTACTGCCCGGCGATGGGAGTAGTCTTTCGGGAAAGCAGGGCGAAGACCAGAAAACGAAAGGACGAGGTGATGCCCTCCTTTTCAAGAAGATGAGCGACACCAGAAAGCGACATACCCTTCGGGATGACAACGTCCTTTGGTGCCCCAAGGGAGTGGTCGAAGAAAAAGGCAAAATCCACGAACACCCACCCAAGGAGTACCAAAGCCATAAGCATAACAACCCAGGACTTCATACCCTCTCCCTCGCAAGGTACGTCTCGAGGATGAGGCAGGCGGCAATCTTATCAACGAGGCGTTTCCTCTTTGCCCGGCTCGTATCAAGGTCGAGGAGGCATCGTTCGGCTTCTTTCGTAGAGAAACGCTCATCAACAAGAACCACTTCCCCAGGGAAGTACCGCCGGAGCTCTGCGGCAAACTCCTCTAAAGCTTCAGCCTCTTTCCCCTTTGTGCCGTCGGTGCGGATGGGAAGACCAAGGACGATGGTGTCGATACGGCATTCCCGGGCAAGGGCAAGGATACGGGCAACGTCGTCTTTCCCCTTTCGGGGGAGAATCTGATAGGGGAAGGCGAGTCCTGTCCCCCAGTTCATGGCAATGCCAATGCGCTTTTCCCCCACATCAAGGGCCATGACCCGTTTCATGGGCTTTCAGGAACTCTTCAAGATACTTCAGAAACTCGCCCCAGCGGGATTTCGGAATTCCCCCAAACTGGGCGAAGTGGGGTTTTCCTCCTCCACCTCCTCCAATAGTCCGGGAGACTTCCCGCAGAAACGCTCCAAGATTCGTTCCTCCCCCAAGCCCCACTCCAGCGAGGATACCCCTCACCTTCTCCCCCTCGGCCGTCCCCAGGGCGATGGCACCCCGGGAGAGTGCACCGCGCAGGACATCGGCAACCTCCCGCAAAAGCTCAAGGTCCAGGCCATCCTCAAAAAGGTAGGCAAAGACCAGTGATCCCTGGGGCATCTCCTCAAGCCTTTCCTGGAGCTCCCGGAGGATACGCTCTTTCCTTTCCCGGGCAAGGAGTTTCCGGAGATTCCTGTTTGCTTCGAGGAGTTCCTCAAGCGTCCTCAGAAGGTGAGCTTCCTCGACATTAAGGAGTTCCCGCACCTCCTGCAAGACCTTCCGGGAAGCACGGAGCACCTCAAGCGCTCTCCACCCTGCGACAGCCTCAATTCGCCGGATACCAGCACCAATACTTGACTCTGAGAGAATCACAAACGCCAGAGCTTCACTCGTTCTTCTGAGGTGCGTCCCTCCGCAGAGCTCCGCCGTGTAGTCCCCCACCCGGACAATCCGTACCGGAAACTCGTATTTCTCCCCAAAGAGGGCTACCACGCCGTGTTTCTGGGCTTCCTCAAGGGAACTGAAACTCACGTACACCGGGAGGTCCTCGGCGATTTTCTCATTGACCCTTCTCTCCACTGCTTCAAGCTCCTCGTCACTCAGAGGAGCAAAATGGGTGAAGTCGAAACGAAGGCTCTCCTCCCCCACAAAGGACCCTGCCTGCTTCACCTGCTCCCCAAGAACCTCCCGCAGAGCCCGGTGGAGAAGGTGTGTGACCGTGTGATGGATTTCAAGACCCCGACGACGTTTCTCGTTGACGAGTGCCTTCCCCCGTTCCCCTGCCCTGAGCTTCCCCTCCCGGACGATCCCCCGGTGCACGGAAAGGGTTGCCGAGGGACCACTAACCTGGAGGACCTCCACCGTTCCCGAGGGTGTCACAAACCACCCAGTATCCCACTCCTGCCCGCCCTTCTCTGCATAGAAAGGCGTAACATCGAGCACAAAGAGCACCTCTTCGCCCTGGGAAGCCTCAGGGATGAGCTCATTGCCATCAGAGAGGGCAAGGAGCACGCTCTCTGCAGAAAGACGGTCATACCCTACGAAGGTAGAGCAAAAGCCGGAAAAGAGCTCTTCTTCCTTTTTCTGCCCCTTGAGGCCAGAGAGTTTTTCCTCCTGGGCTTTCCGGGCACGGGCTCTCTGACGCTCCATCTCTTCCTCAAACTCTTCCTGAGAGAAGGAAAACCCCTCTTCTCTCAGCACCTCCTGGGTAAAGTCAAGGGGCAGGCCATAGGTATCGTAGAGCTTGAAGATTTCCCTGCCCGGGATCGTTCTTGTGTTCTTTGTCCTGGCTTCTTCAAGGAGTTCTTCAAGGCGGGCAAATCCAAGGGCAAGGGTATCCTCAAAGCGCTTCTCTTCCTGGAATACGACCTGGGCAATGGTCGTTTCATTTCTCCGGAGCTCCGGATACACATCGCCCATGAGCTCTACAACCCGAAAGGCAAGTTCATACAGGAAAGGCTTCGCAAGTCCAAGCTTTTTCCCAAAACGGTGGGCTCGACGGATGAGCCGCCGCAGAACGTATCCCCGCCCCTCATTGGCCGGGTACACCCCATCGGCAATGAGGAAGGCCACCGCGCGGGAGTGGTCGGCAATGAGGCGGAAGGCAGGTTTTTCCTTCTCATAAGGAACTCCACTCAATCCCTCAAGCGACCGGATAAGGGGAAGGAAAAGGTCTGTCTCGAAGTTGGATTCCACATTTTGCACCACGGCGCTCACGCGCTCAAGGCCCATACCGGTATCGATGTTCTTGCTCGGGAGCTCCCGCAAAGTCCCGTCGGACTGGCGGTCGAACTCCATGAAGACGAGATTCCAGACCTCGAGGAACCGGTCGCAGTCGCACCCCGGGCGGCAATCTTCCCTCCCGCAACCTCGCTCTTTTCCGGTGTCGTAGTAAATCTCCGAACAGTACCCGCAGGGCCCCACCGGTCCCGAAGCCCAGAAGTTATCCTCGTCTCCGAGATAAACGATTTTCTCTTCCGGAAGCCCAACAACATCCCTCCAGATGCGAAAGGCCTCCTCATCCTTTTCGTGCACCGAAACCGAAAGGCGCTCTACCGGAAGGCGGAGTTCCTCCGTGAGGAACTCCCAGGCCCACTGACAGGCCTCTTTCTTGAAGTAGTCGCCAAAGGAAAAGTTCCCGAGCATCTCGAAGAAGGTGTGGTGCCTCGGAGTGTAGCCGACCTTCTCAAGGTCGCTCACCCGGACACACTTCTGGACCGTGCACACCCGCCGGAAGCTCGGCTTCACCTGGCCGAGGAAGATGGGCTTAAAAGGCACCATGCCGGCGATGGTGAGAAGGAGTGTCGGGTCTTGAGGGACAAGCGAAGCACTGGGCAGAACTTCATGACCCCGGTTCCTGAAAAAGGCGAGGAAGAGATTCCGGATGTCCCTGCTTGAGTACACGGTCATCGCTCCTTTACGACGTCCACAACGTGAAAGGTTCGCAACCGCCTGTTGGTTGAGGGGAGGAAAACACACTCTACGGGGAAGGCGAATTCCGGCTGTATCCTCCCCCGTACAAGCCAGAATCGGGAGAGCTCGTTGTGGTAAATGCCGGGATTAGCCCGGACCACAAGCCGCAGGGGTCCATCCACAAGGACCACCCGGGAAAGGGAAGGAAGGGCCGAAAGGCCCTCAAGAATCCTGGTCCTCAGAGGCTCTCCAGGCAGAGGAGACACATTCACCAGGGCGATGTTCTCCCGCAAGGGGCCCACGACGGCGACGTTGGCAAGGTCTCTCGCATACCCTGCCTCATCGAGCACCCCAAGAAGGCGTTCGTTGGCCTCCACCACCGCCTGACCATGAAAGGAGGGAGAGGCCAGGGGTTTCAAGAGGTGTTTGAGGAAACAGCCTTCCCGGACGGCGTGTTCCCCGATCCGGCGGATGGGGATACCAAGGAACGCCGCTAAAGCGGCAATCGCTTCCTTCCCCAGGTCAAAAAGCGGCGAAAAAGTCCCCCTGAGGAACTTCACCCCCCGGTTACCCCAGCTGTCGCTTTTGTTGGCCCCACCAAGAATGAGCGTACCCTCCCCGAAATACTCCCGAATGCGGGCGAGTTTCGCCCTTTTTGTGCAGAGGTTACAGGAGGGACCACCCTTTGCCACCTCTTCAAGCACACTCTGGCCGGGGAGCATGATGTGCTCCACCCCGAAGTGCTCCACGAGGAAGCGAATGTTTTCACGGGCCTTCCGGGGAAGATACGGCCCCCAGTCAACGGTGCAGGAAACGACGTTCCTCCGCCCCAGAGCCTCGCAGGCCAAAAAAAGCGTAACGGTGCTGTCCATCCCTCCCGAAAAGGCCACAACGGTTTGTCGAAAGCAAGAAGCCACTTCCCGGATTTCTTCAATGATGGTGCGGGCAAGGGCAGACAGAGCCGGTTTTTCCAACGGGACGTTCATTTTTTCAGGTTGTTCAGAATGGTCGCCAGTTTCTCCCCAATGACGTCCCCAAGGGTGATTTTTCCTTCTTGAGTCTGTTCTTTGCGGGCTTTCTCCTCTTCTTCCCGCAGCGCCTGCTTGATGCTTAAGCCAATCTTCCGCTCGGCATCGTCGAGCTTGATGACCTTGACCTTGACGACATCACCCTCTTTGAGAACCTCCTGGGGAGAACTGATACGCTCTTCAGCGATTTCCGAGATGTGCACGAGACCATCCCAGCCCTCCTCAAGCTCCACGAAGGCACCAAAATCCACCAGTCGGACAACCTTCCCCTCGTGGACGCTCCCCAGAGGATACCGGGTTTTGATGATTTCCCAGGGATCCGGGAGGAGTGCCTTGCGGCTCACCACAATGCGCTGCTCTTCCGGTTTGAACTCGATAATCTTCAGCGAAACCGTCTGCCCTTTCTTGAAGACCTGACTGGGGTGCTTCACCGGTTCCCAGGCAATTTCAGAAAGGGGAAGCAGGGCTTCAATCTCAGGGGCAAGCTCCACAAAGGCACCGAAGTTCATGAGGCGCTGAATCTTCCCCTCGACGATGTCCCCAACCTGCCACCTCGCCTGCGCCTCTTCCCAGGGATTAGGACGGAGTGCCCGCAGGCTCAGGGTGAGTTGCCGGCTTTCCCGGTCAATGGCGAGAACCTTGGCTTCCACAAGCTGGTTCCGCCGCACCACGTCGTTCACCCGGGTAACCCGCTTCCAGGAGAGCTCCTCAAGGGGGATACGACCCTCAACACCCTCCTCCACCTCAACCAGCGCTCCCCTGGTGCTCACCTTGTTCACCCGGACACGGACGGTGCTTCCCACAGGATACTTCTCCTCGATGTTCTCCCACGGATCAGGGAAAATCTGCTTGAGACCGAGGGAAATGCGACGCCGCTCAGGGTCAATTTCGAGAACCTTGGCCTCCACAATATCGCCGACCTTCACCACTTCCCGGGGATGCTTCACATACCCCCAGGAGAGGTCTGAAATGTGGATGAGCCCCTCCACGCCTTCCTCAATCTCCACAAACACCCCGAACTCCTTCAGGGAGACAACCTTCCCCTTGACGACGTCGCCAACCTTCACTTCCTGGACAAAGCGCTCCCACGGATCAGGGGTGAGGCGTTTCAGGCTGAGGCTGATTTCCTCTTTCTCCGGATCCCAGGCAATGACCTTGACCTCGATTTCGTCACCCTTTTTGAAGAGGTCCTCGAGTTTGCCGACCTTGCCCCAGGAGACCTCGGAGATATGTAAAAGCCCGTCAATGCCTCCGAGGTCCACAAAGACACCGAAATTGGTGATGTTCTTCACAACGCCCTTTCGAACCTGACCGACTTCAAGTGAGGCGATAGTCTCCTGGCGGCGACGGGCGAGTTCCTCTTCAATCACCGCCCGGCGAGAGACAATGACGTTACGGGTCTTGCGGTCGGCCTCGATGACCTTCACCTGAATCGACTGGTCGATGAGCTCGTCGAGATTCCGGGGAACGACGTCAACACAGGAAGCGGGAAGGAAAGCGTTCACCCCAACATCCACAATGAGCCCACCCTTGACCTTTCGCTTGACCTTCGCCGTGAGGACCTTCCCCTGGTCCTTGCTCTCCTCTATGTCAATCCAGGCACCCTGGTAACGGGCCTGCTCCCGTGAAAGCCATACATACCCCTGATCGTCGATGCGGGTCACCATGACCCAGATTTCCTCTCCCTCTTTGAGATCGTGCTCCACCTCACCTTCTCTCCCCTGAGCCCGTTCCCGGAGAGGGAGAATGCCCTCGGCTTTATAATTGATGTTCACAAAGTAGCCTTCGTCGCCCTTTTTAATGACCTTTCCCTTGATGAGGTCTCCGGGTCGCACCATGCGGATTTGTTCGAGGTTTTCGTGGAGCAGCTCCATTGCTTTCTCGTTTTCCACACCCAACACACTCCTTCCTCACAGTGTGACCCCGCTTTTGCCGTGTGTCAACCGCTTTGATCCTCGTCCTCCAAAAGGTGGGTGCCCTCCCGGAAGAACCACAGCTCTTCCGGAGTCCAGGCTCCCTGGACAAGGGTGTTGGGTCAAAGCCTCATTTGACATCACGCGCAAAGCAGGGTCACAAACCGACTTCTGCCAAGATAATAGCACAAGCCCTCGCCTTTTGCAATGACGCTCAGAAAGCCTGGAAAACTGGGGGGTCGAACGCCCCGACTACCGCTTTTCCTCCTTGAGGGCAATGCCAAGGATATCGAGCTGCTCCTTCTCCACCGGAGACGGAGCACCGGTGAGCAGGCACACACCCTTTTGCGTTTTGGGAAAGGCGATGACTTCCCGGATGGAACCTTCACCGCAAAGGAGCATCACCAGCCGGTCGAAACCCAAAGCGATGCCCCCATGGGGAGGACAGCCAAACTGCAGCGCCTCCACAAAGAAACCGAATTTCTCCTGGATTTCCCGCTCCGTCAGGCTGAGGCGGGAGAAGATTTTCTCCTGAAGGTCCCTCCGGTGAATCCGGATACTGCCCCCACCAATCTCGTACCCGTTAAGGACGAGGTCATAAGCCTTTGCCCGAACACGATCCGGATGCTCGTCAAGAAGGGGAATATCCTCATCAAAGGGAGCCGTGAAGGGGTGGTGAACTGAAACCCAGCGCTTCTCCTCCTCGCTCCACTCAAGAAGGGGAAAGTCCACAACCCACACAAAGGCGAAACGCTCTTTCTCGGGCATCTCTTTCCCAAGTTGCACCCGAAGATTCCCCAGAAACTCCTGGAGAGCCTCCTCCTCCCCCCAGGACACAAGGAGCACCGAACCCTCACCAAAGGGGTATCTCGCCACAAGGCGCTGGAAGAGCGTTTCGGGAACCTTCCCTTTGAGGGGAGAGGAGAAGTCCTCCTGGGCCCTTCGAACCCAGGAAAGGGCAAGGTGCCTTTCCCTTGCCTCCGCTGCAAAGAGGTCGAGCTTTTTCCGGGAGAGGGAATGGTCCTGGGGCACGAAAAGTCCCCGGAAGACAATGCGGCCTTTTTCCCCGGGGGAAAGCACGCCCTCTCCTTCCTCAAGGAAAAGCGGTGTGAGGTCGTCGATAGTGAGAGAGAAACGAAGGTCCGGCTTGTCCGTGCCGTACTTTCTCAGGGCTTCCTCATACGTCAGGCGCGGGAAGGGAATCTCCAGGGTCACCTCAAGCACCTCGGCAAAAACGTGCTGCATGAGTTCTTCCACAAGCCGCAGCACATCCTCCCGGTCCACAAAGGACATCTCGATGTCCACCTGGGTGAACTCGGGTTGCCGGTCGGCCCGGAGGTCCTCGTCGCGGAAACACCGGACAATCTGAAAGTACCGGTCAAAGCCAGCCACCATGAGGAGTTGCTTGAAGAGCTGGGGCGACTGGGGCAGGGCGTAGAAGGAGCCGGGATTCAAGCGGCTGGGCACAAGGAAATCCCGGGCACCCTCAGGTGTGCTCTTCGTGAGGAAAGGAGTTTCGATCTCAACAAAACCACGTTCGGTAAGGAACCGGCGGATGCTCTGCGCCACTTTATGGCGCAGCATGAGGTTTTCCTGCATTTTGGACCGCCGAAGATCCAGGTATCTGTACCGGAGACGGAGGGATTCGTCAACTTCCTTTCTCCCCTCAATCTCAAAGGGTGGGAGCTCGGAAGGCGAGAGCACCGCAAACGTCAGCGCATGGACCTCAATGTCTCCGGTAGCCAGACGGGGATTGGTGAGACCCTCAGGCCGCTCCCTGACAACACCCCTCACCTGCACCACGTATTCAGGACGGACAGACACGGCAACCTCATAGGCTTTTTTGTTCTCCGAACTCACCACGACCTGGGTGATGCCGAAGCGATCCCGGAGATCCAGGAAAATGATGCCCCCATGGTCCCGAATCCGGTGCACCCAGCCTGCAAGGGCAACTTCCTTCCCTACATCGGTTTTGCGAAGCTCACCACAGGTATGGGTCCTCAGCATGCCTTCCGCTCCTTTCGCAGTCGCCCAAGGAGTTCTTCTCGGGAAAGGAGCATCTGCTCCCCCGAAACAAGGTCTTTGAGGGAAAAGCCTTCGTTTTTCCGTTCCTCTTCCCCGGCAATGACCACAAAGCGCACGCCCATTTTCTGCGCCCGTTTCAGGTGGTACCTGAGGCTTTTGCTGGCAAAGTCAAGACAGAAGGGGATACCCGCTTCATGAAGAACCTGGCTTAGCGCGAGGAGGTCCTTCTCTCCCTCTTCATCCTGAGGGGCGAGGTACACTCGAAAGGTATCCTTCCGGGGGAAACCGCTCCGTTCAAGGAGGAGGACAATGCGCTCCATGCCTGCCGCAAATCCGACCCCCGGAACCTCAGGACCTCCAAGAACCCGTGCCAGGCCATCGTACCTCCCTCCACCGCCAATGGCATCCTGAGCCCCTAAGGCGCGGACCTTAACCTCAAACACCGTACGGGTGTAGTAATCAAGGCCCCGGACCAGACGGGGGTTGACCACAAAGGGGATACCAAGGCGCTTGAGGAGGGAAAAGAGTCGCTCTTCATGCCTGCGGCACTCAGCGCAGAGGAAGTCCTGAATGTTCGGAAAAGATGCCTCGCGGAACACCATCTGGCACGTCTCGTTCTTGCAATCAAGTACTCGGAGCGGATTTTCCACAAGACGCCTTTTGCAGTTCTCACAGAGTACGTCCTTGCGGCTCTCCAGGTACTCCCGAAGCCGCTGCACGTAGTGGGGCTTGCAGAGGGAACAGCCGATGCTGTTGAGCTCAAGAGAAAGGTCAGAAAGACCGAGTTCCCGGTAAATCGTCCAGGCAAGGAGGATGATTTCGGCATCACAGGCCGGGTCCTGGAACCCTAAAGCTTCAAAACCGAACTGATGGAACTGGCGCATGCGCCCTGCCTGGGGACGCTCATACCGGAACATGGGGCCGAGGTAGTACCACCGGACGCGGGGATCCCGGACGAAGAACCCGTGTTCAAGGTATGCCCGCACTACAGGAGCCGTCCCTTCTGGCCGAAGGGTGATGCTCCTTCCCCCTTTATCGGTGAAGGTATACATCTCCTTCTGCACGATGTCGGTTTCCTCTCCCACCCCACGGGTGAAGAGTTCCGTATGCTCGAAAACAGGGGTTCGGATTTCCTCGTATCCGAAAAGATGGGCATTCCGGCGCACAACTTCCTCAAGGTGCTGCCAGAGTACCACCTCTTCGCCGAGAATATCCCGTGTTCCCCGAGGCGCCTTTATCTCCATACACCCATCCCTTCCCTACCGGATCTCAAGGTTCTCCACTACAGAAAGCCCACGCAGAGCCGAGGCGATCTCCACCACGCCGGTGCCTCTGGGAGCATGGGTGAAGAGCAAACAGAGCACCCTCCCCTCACCCTCTCTCTGAACCCTGGCAGCAGCGATATTCACGCCGAGTTCGCCAAGGAGTGTTCCCACCTTCCCTAAGGCCCCGGGCTCGTCGCGGAGCACAAGCTCGATGGAGAGGCCGCCCTTGGTTTTGAGGAAGTGCCCTTCAAAGTACTCAAGAAGCCAGAGGACAAGAAGGATGAACCCCACCCCGGCAAACCCCAGGGTGAACATCCCCACTCCCATGGCGATACCCACCCCACAGGTGGCCCAGAGACTTGCCGCCGTGGTGAGTCCGGCAATGGTCGAACCATACCGGAAGATGGTGCCCGCTCCCAGAAACCCGATGCCGCTCACAATCTGGGCCGTGATGCGGGCAGGATCAGAACCAATCCTCCCGAAAAAGAAGACAGAAACCAGGGTCATCAGTGCAGAACCAAGACACACGAGAATGTGGGTCCTGAGACCTGCGGGCTTCTCTGCCCGTTCCCTTTGCCAGCCAATGATGCCTCCCGCCACAAAGGCAGCAAAAAGGCGCAAGAGAATGGTTACCGTGTCACCCATGGACACCTCAGACACTGAGAAACTCAACCTCTCCCTCGCCGTGTTCTTCAAGGAACCGCTCAAGGTCCCGCATGGAAGGCAGAGCACTTTGCGCGCCAACCCTGGTGCAGGCAATGGCTCCAGCGGTGTTGGCCAGTTTCAGGGCACTCACCCAGTCCTTCCTCTGAGCGATGCCCACCAAAAGCCCGGCATTGAAGGCATCGCCTGCAGCGGTGGTGTCCTCAACCTGGACTTTCCGGGAAGGGAGGTACACACATGTCGTATCGTCCACGCTGGCGATGGCCCCCTGGTCCCCCAGGGTGATCACTGTGCGGGCCCGGGTACGCCGGCGAAGGACCCGGAGTGCCCGCACCGCATCCTCGAGGGTCGTAATGGTGACACCGCTGAGAACTTCCGCTTCGTACTTGTTTGGAGTCATTATATCACTGGCCGTCAAGATTTCGATGGGGAACTCCTGAGCCGGAGCAGGGTTCAGGACCACGATCATGCCGAACCGGTGGGCAACCTCAATGGCCCGCCGAACCACTTCGTGGGGGACCTCAAGCTGCAAAAGCAGGAAGTCGCAGGATTTGAAGAGCTCCAGAGCGTTCTCCACATCCTGCACCGAGAGCTTCATGTTCGCTCCCGGGGCAACGAGAATCCGGTTCTCCCCTCGCTCGTCGATGAAGATGAAAGCCAGCCCCGTGTGGGTGAGCGGTTGCTTGGTCACAAAGGCGTAATCCACGTTCTCCTGCTCGAGATTGAGAAGGAGGCGAGCACCGAAATCGTCATCCCCCACTTTGCCAATCATGCTCACCAGTGCTCCCAGGCGGGCACAGGCAATGGCCTGGTTGTTCCCCTTGCCTCCTGGGAACATGGAGAACTCTCGAACGAAAAGATTCTCCCCCACCTCAGGCATGCGTTCAATCCTGAGCACCATGTCCATATTGAGGCTGCCAATGACGAGGACTTTTGCTCTCTCCACAGGCCCCACTCCCTTTCCTTTCATTCTACTACAAGGCGTTCCGGTATTGTACCACAGCCGTCCTTTTCAAGACCCCTCCTCTCCGGTACAATGGAGAAAAGAACGCAGGAGGGTGTTGTCCATGATCCGGGTGACCACAGCGCTTCTCAGTGTTTCCGACAAAGCAGGCCTTGGGGAACTCGCACAGCGCCTCAGCGCCCTGGGGGTGCGCCTTTTCGCCACCGGGGGAACAGCGAGATTCTTGAAGGAACTCCACCTCGAGGTCCTTGAGGTTTCGGAGGTCACGGGCTTTCCGGAAATCCTCGGAGGGCGGGTGAAAACGCTCCATCCCCGGATTGAGGGGGGAATCCTTGCGCGGCGGAACCTTCCTGAGGATATGGAAGACCTGAAACGCCACGGTATCGACCCCATTGATCTAGTCGTCTGTAACCTCTACCCCTTCGAAAAAAAGGTGAAGGAAGGAGAGCAAAACCTCGAGGCCCTCGTTGAGGAAATCGACATTGGTGGCGTGACGCTCCTTCGAGCAGCGGCGAAAAACTGGCAACATGTCGTCTGCGTCTTTTCTCCCTCCCAGTACCCGGAGCTCCTTGCGGAACTCGAAAAGCACAACGGGTATTTCCCCGAAGAGAAATCCCTCCAGTGGGCCATTGAAGCCTTTGCGCGAACCTCGCAGTACGACAGCACCATTGCCACTTACCTCAGCAGAGTGAGTACCCGAAGCGAAGACCCCTTCCCTTCGTACCTTGCCATCCACCTCAGGAAATCCTCATCCCTCCGGTACGGTGAAAATCCCCACCAGAAAGGAGCACTCTACGAGGACCTCTCCCTTGACCCGGAGGGATTCTGGAGGCACCTTGAGGTTCTTGCCGAAGGCAAAGAGCTCTCCTTTAACAACATCTACGACGTTCAGGCAGCCTACAGCCTCGCCCGGGAATTCCAGGAACCCGCCGTGGTCATCGTGAAGCACAACAACCCCTGCGGCGTTGCCGTACACGAGGATCTTGCCGAGGCAGCCCGCTTTGCCCTTGAAGCCGACCCCGTCTCGGCCTTTGGCGGGATTGTGGCCATGAACCGGACGGTCACAAAAGCAAGCGTTGAGGTCTTTGGCAACCTCTTCCTTGAGGTCTTCATTGCCCCTGCTTACGAGGAGGAAGCCCTGGAACTCTTGCGGCGGCGGAAGAACCTCCGTATCCTCGCTGCACCCCTTCTCCCTCCAGCTCTCTGGGACCTTAAGAAAATCGACGGAGGATTCCTCCTCCAGGAGAACGACACCGTAACGGCCAGCCGGGAGAACCTCCGGGTGGTTACCGAGGTGAAACCGAAGGAAGACGACCTCGAGGACCTGCTCTTCGCCTTCACCGTGGCCAAATACGTCAAGTCCAACGCCATAGTCCTGGCGAAAGACCGAAAGACTGTAGGGATTGGTGCAGGGCAAATGAGCCGGATCGATGCCCTTCGCATAGCCATTGCTAAAGCCCAGGGAAGAGCACAGGGAGCCGTCTTAGCTTCTGATGCCTTCTTCCCCTTCTCCGACGTTGTGGAGGAAGCCGGAAAGCACGGTATCCGTGCCATCATCCAGCCCGGGGGCTCCATCCGGGATGAGGAGTCCGTCACAGCCTGCAACCGCCTGGGCATCCCTATGGTCTTCACCGGAGTGCGGCACTTCCGGCACTGAGAGGGAACATGCGGAGAGAGCAAGATTTCCTGGGGGAAAAGGAAATCCCGGAAGACCGGTACTTCGGCATTCATGCTCTGCGGGCAAGGGAGAATTTCCCCCTTTCGCTTCCTGTGCCCCGGTCGCTCATCCGAGCGTTTTTCGCCGTGAAGTGGGCCTGCGCCAGGGCAAATTTCGAGGTCGGGCTTTTAGAAGAACCCGTGGCGTCGGCCATTCTCAAGGCCTGCGAGGAGGGCATGGCAGGACGGTGGGACGAGGAAATCATCGTTCCCATTTTCCAGGGCGGAGCGGGAACCTCCCTGAACATGAACGTGAACGAGGTCATCGCCAACCGCGCCCTGGAGATTCTCGGATACGAAAAGGGGCGTTACGATGTTGTGAATCCCTTCGATACCGTGAATCTCAGCCAGTCCACCAACGACGTCTTCCCCACGGCTTTGCGGGTTGCCGCTCTGTGGGAGATGGAGGAACTGGAAAAGGCTATCGTGGCCCTTCAGGATGCTCTCCAAAAGAAGGAGAGGGAATTTGCGGGAATCCTCAAGGTCGGCCGCACCGAGCTCCAGGACGCCGTTCCCGTGACCCTGGGGATGGAGTTTGGTGCCTGGGCAGAGGCTATCGGCAGGGACCGCTGGCGCCTGTGGAAGGTGAAGGAGCGCCTGAAAGAGGTGAATCTTGGGGGGACAGCCGTAGGGACCGGACTCAACGCTCACCCTCGTTACATCGCCCGTGCCATCACCTACCTCAACGAGATTACGGGGCTTCCTGTGGCCCGGGCGATGAACCCCTTCGAGAATACCCAAAACCTTGACGTCTTCTCTGAGGTTTCAGGGCTTCTGCGGACCCTTGCCGTGAACCTCCGGAAAATCACGAACGACCTGCGGCTTCTTGCCATGGGTCCCCGGGCAGGAATCGGAGAAATCGTCCTTCCACCTCTCCAGGAGGGTTCCTCCATTATGCCGGGGAAGGTGAACCCGGTTCTTTGTGAGTACGTTGAGGGCATTGCCCTCGACGTCCTGGGCAAAGACGTGGCCCTGAGCTTTGCCGCTTCGAGCGGACAGCTTGAGCTCAACCACCTTCTGCCCTTTGTGGCGTATTTCCTCCTCACCATGATCGAAGAACTCCGGGTTGCCTGTACAGTGCTTGCGAAAAACTACATTCCTCTCATCAGGGCCGACGAGGGTCGTTGCCGGGAACTCTTCGAGCGAAGTTTTGTTCTCGCGACCTGCGTGGTCCCCTACCTCGGGCATGAAAAGACCTCACTTCTTGTTCTTGAGTGCTTGAAAACCGGCAAGGATTTTCGGACGCTTCTTCTTGAGAAGGGGCTTTTCACCGAAGAGGAACTCGGAATAATCCTTGACCCCACGGAGTTACAAAAACCCGGAATACCGGGAATGGGAAAACTCAAAAGGAGTGACCATGCAGGGAACACCCCGTAGCCTGAGACCGCACATTGGGATTTTCGGACGGCGAAACGTGGGGAAGTCCTCGCTCATCAACGCCCTGGTGGGCCAGGAGGTGGCCATCGTTTCAGACATTCCTGGCACAACCACTGACCCGGTCTTCAAGCCTATTGAACTCCTCCCCTTTGGTCCTGTGGTCCTCATCGACACCGCAGGGCTTGACGACGAGGGATTCCTGGGAGAACTCCGGAAGAAAAAGTCTCTGGAAATCCTCAACCGTTGCGACGTGGCCCTTCTTGTGTGGGATGGCAAAACCGACTTCGCGTTAGAGCGGGAAATCCTGAAACTCCTCCGGGAACGGAATGTGCTTGTCCTTGGGGTGGCGAACAAAATCGACGAAACCCCGGGGTCCCTTGATCCTCCTGAGGACTTCAATATCCCTGTGTTCCGCACAAGTGCCAGGACGGGAGAAGGCATCGCCCACCTCAAGACCACCCTCATTGAAGTTCTGCGACAGGGGGTTCAGGAAAAGCCTCTCATCCGGGACCTCCTGCGTCCAGGGGATCTCGTGGTCCTTGTGGTGCCCATCGACCTTGGAGCCCCCAAAGGACGGCTCATCCTCCCCCAGGTCCAGACCATCCGGGAGATTCTCGATGCGGATGCATTGAGCCTCGTGGTCAAGGAGCGGGAGCTCTCCGAAGCCCTGGAGCGCCTCAAAACCCCACCCCGCCTTGTAGTCACTGACTCTCAGGTGTTCCACAAGGTTGCCGGGGCTGTTCCTCCCTCCGTCCCCATAACGAGCTTTTCCATCCTCTTTGCCCGCCACAAGGGGGATCTCAGGACTTTTGTGGAAGGGGTGAAGACCGTGGAACGGTTGAAACCCGGTGACCGAATACTCATCCTTGAGGCCTGTACCCACCACCCTCTTCCCGATGACATCGGGCGGGTGAAAATCCCCCGCTGGCTCAGACAGTACACCGGGGCGGACCTTCAGTGTGATGTCGTCGCTGGCCCAACGGTCTCGGTATCTCTTGCCGAGTACCAGCTCATCGTCCACTGTGGGGGATGCATGATCAATCCCAGGGAAATGCTTTTCCGGATCCACGAGGCCTCCCGTGCCCGCGTTCCCATCACGAACTACGGTGTGCTCATCGCCTACCTCCACGGCCTTTTCCCCCGGGCCTTGGAAGTCTTCCCGGAAATGGCTTTCCTAAAGGAGGAAAGAGAAGAGGAAACCCTCACCCTTTTCCGCAGGTCCGGTGGCCGCTGGAACCTGTAGCGTCAGTTGAGCAGGGCCTGGAAGATATCGTACTTGCGGAAAGTCAGATACCGGTCGGTCATGACGTTCAAGGGTTTTTTCGTAAAGCGGAAGTTCTCCGCGATGTAAGAGAGGAGCGAGTCCAACTGGTACTCCCGGGCTGTGGAGCTTTCGCTGGCCCGCCGGTAGAGTTCCGCGCCCTTTTCCTCAAGTTCCTCTCCCCTCCCCCGGAAGCCCCGCAGCCAGGCACGCCTGGCAAAGGAGGCGTGGAGCTCTCCGAAAAGCTGCTCGGGGAAGATGCCGCTCACAAAGAGCGCGATGTCTCCTGCCCGTTTGAGGAAGATGAAACGGTACGGCTCGTCCACCCGCTCGCTGAGCTCGGCAAGGAGGTCCAGGTCAAAGTCTGAGAGGGTCTTCTTCAGGTAGATGCCCCGACCCCGGCGAATGTACACCGTGATGTGGTTAATACGGATGAAGGATACGAGAAGCTCCACCAGGTAGTCTCGCAGAGCGTCCCGGGCAAGAACTTCAAGAACCTTTTTTCCATCGAATACGGGAACCACCGTCCGGTACCCGATGCGCTCAAGAGTGTACGACTCTCGCTCAATATCCCGGATGGCCTGCCGGAGCAAAAGCTCAAAGTAGAGATACGGGCTGACCTGCACGAAGAGGCGTTCATCCTGGGCCACTCGCCGGAAGAGGAGGTCGTTCTCCAAAATCCGGTCAAGGGTTTCGGGGTCCTTTTCCACAAGCGAGAGGAAAGCCTTTTCCTCCCCTCCCCGGCAGAAGACCTCAGCAAGGAAGCGGAAATCCGAAGGGGTGAACTTCTCGAAGATTTTCCGCACTCCCGGTCACTCCCTAAAAGACCACGCCGAACTTCTCGCCATAGAACCCCCTGACATCCTGTATTTCTTCGTGCCTCCGTATATTATAAACATACCGGAGCACCCGCTTCTTCCAGAACTCGTCAGAGCTCAGATACCCCCGACGCCAGATATCAAAATCGTAGGCCTTTACCTGGAAGCTCAGAACGTACTCCTTATCCATGACAAGCTGCACCACAAGCCAAGCCGCTTCAGGAAAAACTCGCTTCAGAGCGTCGAAGCCAACCCCAAGCTGATTCCAGAGCGCTTGATCGAGAGCGCGGCTTGCCATCTCCATGCGGATATAGGCCTGGTTATCCTCTTCTGAGAACCCCACATCGAGCACAGTGTACCCGAACTCTCGAAGGAGCGACACGGTCCGCTTGATAGCCTCCTCTCGCGAGGCGCTCTCCACGATGCTACTTTCCACAAGGGTGAAGGAGGTCTCAACGAGCTTGTCCTGCGCAGCGTAAAATCGGGCAACCCATTTCCCCGAAGGAACGGTCCGAGAACCCAGAGGGAGCTCTCCCCGGACCCCCACGTATGCTTCATCGTCCTCAAGAACGAGAGAACTTTCCACTGGAGGGCCTTCGGGGGGAAGAAACTCAAAGCGGAACTCGTCCCCCTTTTTTGCCCCTTCAAGGAAAACCCAGAAAATGACCACCTTGTCCTCAGTGCTGAACTTGTCGGTCCGGTCCAGAGGAAGGCCGTCCTTGTCCAGACCCCGGCAGAGGGCATAGTCAAGGACAGTCGCGGCCAGCGAGGTTCCAGCAAAGAGCACAAGGAGAACACCCAGAAACACCCCGGAAAGGCTTCTACCCACCACACCCTCACCCGCATTCATCATACCGCAAGAACTTCAGGAACACAACTTTCCGGAACGATGGGCTGCGATGTAATTCATGCAGAACTCATCCTGTCCGGTGAGGGCAAGAGCGGCAAAGAGCACAGCCATGAGCTCCTGATCAAGCGGGTCGACAATCGCCGCGTCAAGACCATACCCGATACAGAGGGCCAGAAAGGTGCGGTTCAAAAGACGACGATTGGGCATGCCGAAAGAGATGTTACTCAGCCCGCAAATCGTTCGTACCCCAGGAAACTCCTGCTGGACGGCTCGCAGAGTCTCGAGGAACACCCTGCCCTGTCTCTGGTCCGTCCCGATAGGCACCACAAGGGGGTCGATGAAGAGCCGCTCTCTGGGAATACCGTAATCCTCGGTTGCCCGCACCAGGCGCTCCACGAGTTTCAGACGGTCGGCAACAGTCTCTGGAATCCCCCCATCCCCCATGGCCAGCCCCACCACATACGCCTTGTGTTCTTGAGCAAGGGGGAGCACCGCTTCAATCCGCTGGACCTCAGCGGTGAAGGAATTAATCATGACCTCCCCCTTCCGGTATACCCGGAGAGCCCGAGCAAGAGCCTCATCATTTGCGGTATCAAGGCAAAGCGGAATGCTCACCGCATCCTGCAGGAGCTCCACAAGCCAGGGGAGATTCTCAATTTCTTTTTCTGCCTCCGTCCCGGCATTCACATCCAGGAAATGGGCACCTGCTGCTTCTTGCTTTTTCGCCTCCTCAAGGAGAAACGCCACATCTTTCCGCTCCAGGGCCTCCCGGATGGGTTTCCGGGTCGCATTGATGCGCTCGGCCACAATCAGCACAGTTCCACCTCCTCTTCGAGGACTTCCTCAAAACGCAGGATTTCTTTAAAGGCTCGGGCAAGGTAGAACGAGCCGGCCACGAGAAGAGGAAGGCCAAGGGTTCTTGCCACGCTTTCTGCCCTTTCCCGGGCCCGATACGGGTCGGGAATGAGCTCTACGGGAATACCAGAGGACAAGAAGAAGGATGACGCTACCTCCACCGGCAGAGCCCTGGGGTGGAGGGGTTCGGTGACGATGCAGTACTCAGGGAAAGTCCGGAGCGCCTCGGCAATCCCTGCACAGTCTTTCCCTTCAAGGAACCCCAGAAGGCACACGGCCTTCTTGACGTCGAGGTAGTCCCGGAGGGTTGCAAGGAGTACCTCAAACGATGCCCGGTTGTGAGCAACATCGAAAACGCAAAGAGGTGAAAGAGAGAGCACATCCACCCTCCCGGGCCAGCGGAAAGTGCCCGTAACCTCCCGGAGACGGGAAACCTCACAGGGAAGACCGAAGAGCTTCACGACAAGAAGGGCGGTGAGGAAGTTCTCCACCTGGTGGTCCCCAAGAAGAGGAAGCACGATTTCTCCTTCTCCCCACCCCCGAACGTGGAAGCGGAATCGAGAACCCCGAAGGCCACGGAAGGTGATGTCGGCATGGCACTCCTCTGCCACCTCAAGTACCGGTGCTCCTTTCCTTTTCGCCTCCTGGAGAACGACCTTTCGGGCTTCTTCCCTCTGGGGAGCAAGCACAAGGGGAACGTTACTTCGGAGAATCCCGGCCTTTTCCCAGGCGATTTGCTCGAGAGTATTCCCCAAAACCTCCATATGGTCGAAGCTCACCGGAGTGATGACCGTCACCCGGGGTTCGGTGACGTTGGTGGCATCAAGCCGCCCTCCAAGGCCAACCTCCACCACGGCTACATCGACCTGTTTCTCGAGGAAATAGAGAAGCGCCAGACCCACGGCGACTTCAAAGTACGTGGGCTGTCCCCAGGGGGATTCCCGCTCCATCGCTTCCACCACAGGGCGAACCCGGTCCACAAGGCGGGCAAGCTCCTTGGGGCTTATGAGCCGGTCGTCAATGCGGATGCGTTCCCGGAAGGTCAGAAGGTGGGGCTTGGAGAAGAGGCCGCAGCGCAGGCCAAAAGCGCCAAAAAGCCGGTGCAGCATGTAGGAGGTGCTGCCCTTCCCCTTTGTTCCGGCGACAAGGACCGTGGGGATGGTTTTCTCAGGGTTCCCCAGGCGCTCCATAAACTCCCGCATGCGTTCGAGCTTTAAGTCCGTGTAGGGAACCCGGGCCTTTTCGTAGTTGATGAGCCCATAAAGGTACTCCAGAGCTTCCCGGTACTCCATGGTCAGTACTCCTCTGGCATCTCCAAAAGGGTTTCATACGAAAACACTGGTCCGTCCTGACACACGTAATACGGGCCGATGTTGCAGCGCCCGCACTTCCCAAGACCGCACTTCATTTTCATCTCGAGGGTCGTGAGGATATCCCCCGGTGCAAAGCCGAGCTCCCGGAGTGCTTTGATAGTGAACTTTATCATAATCGGGGGGCCGCAGACAATACTCACCCAGCCGGTGCACGGGAAAGGGAAAACCTCCCGGAGGACGTTCGGCACAAGCCCCACTCTGCCCTCCCAGGACGCATTGCCTTCATCGACCGTAAGACAGAGTGTAAGGTCTTCTCGCTTTCTCCAGCGCTCGAGCTCCCACCGGAAGACAAGGTCCTGAGGCGTGCGGGCACCGTAGAGAATGAAGACATCCCCGAAAGACAAGCGGTGCTCCGGAGAGAGGACGTAGTTGACGAGGGAACGCAGGGGCGCAAGGCCAATCCCCCCGCCCACAAAGAGGAGGTGCTTCCCAAGGAGTTCCTCAACCGGGAACCCGTTCCCGTAAGGCCCCCGCAGGCCAACCGTATCCCCGGGGTTCAAGCGGTGTAACGCTTGGGTCACCGAGCCGATGCGCTTGATGCTGAACTCAAGGAAAGTCCTCTCGGTGGGGGAGGAGGAGATGGAAAAGGGTGCCTCTCCCACTCCGGGCACGAAAATTTCGGCAAACTGCCCCGGACGGTACACGAAGTGCTCGGGACGTGGAATCCGGAAGGTCTTGATATCCCGGGTCTCCTCGACAATCTCCGCTATGGGGAGAAGGCACGGCGTGTATATCCCTTCACAGGGCACAGGACACCACCCTCTCGACCGCTTCCCGAATATCCCAGTTGACCGGACACAGCGCCACACATCGCCCGCACCCCACACAGCCGAACACACCCTTCCGGAGAGGATGGTACGAGAACTTGTGGAGGATTCTCTGGCGAACCCGCTGCATGGGGTGGGATCTCGGGTTGTGGGAAGAAGCGTGGAGCGTGAACTTCGGGAACATGCAGCTATCCCAGGTCCGGATCATCGCCCCCCGGAGCCTCCCTTCGAGCGCCAGGTCAAAGCAAAAGCACGTCGGGCACAGAAACGTGCAAGCCCCGCAGTTCAGGCACCCCCAGGCAATATCCTCCCAGATGTCACGTCCAAAGGCCTCGTAGAGGTACTCCGGGGTCTTTTCGGGGAAGGGTGGGGGAGCAGTCTTCTCAAGGTCTGCCACAAGCGCTTCGAGTTCCTCCTTCTCGCTGGATGCAAGGGGCCGTCCTGATACCCCCTCTCCTTCAAAGTACATCCCAGAGGACAGCGGCAGGGCGAAGAAATCCGCACCTTCCCGGGAAAGCGGATGCCCCCCGACTCTTGTACAGAAACAGGTGGCTTCAAAAAAGGTGCATCCCAAAGCGCCGAGGATGAGGTTCTTACGTCGCGTCGCATAGTACGGGTCCTGAGGAGCATTCCCGAGAAAAACGGCGTCAAGAACATCGGTAACGGCTTTCACTTCACAGGGAGCGGCAAGAAGGAGGATGGGTGTACCCTCCGGGGGGAGGGGATGCACGTTCCACGTCCTCCTTGCCCAGAAGAACCGGTACAGCGCTTCATGCTGGGGAAGGAGAACGGCTTTGGGGGTGGGAACGGAGGGAAAGGGAGGGTGAAAACGCCTGGCCACCGTTTCCGTCACAAAAGTCTTCCCACGACTCAACCACTCAAGGAAAGCCTCACGGGTGACTACCACACCGTTACCGGATAAACGCATTGGGGTCATCCTCCCGGTACGTCACAAAAGGTGCCGGGGCTGTAACGTCCACCCCGGCCTCAAAGGCAAAGTGCTCTCGCACGGTGTCGGAAACGGCAAGGAACATCGTGGCAATCGGTATTCCGAGGGGACACGCCCGCTCGCAGGCTCCGCACTCGACACAGCGCCCGGCAAGGTGCATCGCCCGTCCTATGTGGAAGACAAAGTTATCCCGGAGCGTTGGGGAAGGATGGAGGAACGAGGGTTTGTGGCTTTCGGCAAAGCACTCCTTGCAGTAACACATGGGACAGGCGTTACGGCAGGCGTAGCAGCGGATGCACCGGGAGAGTTCCTTCCGGAAGAACTCCCACCGCTTTTCTTCGGGGAGACTCCGGAGCTCTCTCAGGGTATCCTCCTGGGGAAGTGACGGCACCTCACCACCCTCGACGAGGATATCGTACACCAGGGGGCTACGGTAACGGCAGCGCCGGCATGAAGCGTCAAGGAACGATGCAAGGGGGTACGCCACACCCCGAACCACGATTTCCCCGCCTCTTAAGGTCACCTCATGTTCTTTGAGGCCCTCCCATTCGGCGAGTTTCCTCGTATCCACCATGCCCGGACAGGGCACACCGAGGATGAGAAGGTTTTCCCGGCGCAGCCGGTTCTCCCTCACAAGCGCCACACAGGCCCGGCCATCGCACCCCTTGGCCACGATGGCGACACGCTCAATGCCCTGCGGAAGGAAGAGAAGGTACCGCGCCAGGTTCAGGCCGCAGAAGGGGGTGAAGACGAGTTCCTCAATCTCACAGGGGTCCCGGAAAAGATACGGCCGGGTGCGGAAGGGGAGTGAGCCCTTCCGGTACCCGAGAACCCCCTGGACTTTGTGCTCTTCAAGGAGCTTGCGGGCAGCGTCATGGAGCGTCACAGGTGCTTTCCCCCTCACGCAGCGGATTTGGACCAAGGCTTCGCACTGCCTCAGTAACCGCTTTGACCACATCGGCAAAGCGCTGCCCCTCAGATGCTGAGACCCAGGAAAAATGCACCCGGTCCCTGAGACCAAGAAAGGCTAAAAGCTCGTGGAGCACGAGGAACTTCCTCCGGGCAAAGTAGTTCCCACTCAGGTAGTGGCAGTCCCCGGGATGGCACCCGGAGACGAGCACCCCATCGGCCCCCTCCCGGAGGGCTTTCAGGATGTACAGAGGGTCAACACTCCCCGAACACGGTACCCGAACAACCCGGATATTCGGGGGGTACTGAATCCGGCTCACTCCGGCAAGGTCTGCCCCTGCGTAACTGCACCAGTGACAGAGAAAGGCCACAATTTTAGGTTCCCATGGAGAGTTCATAGAGGTACTCCACCTCGGAGAGAATCGCCTCTGGTGTGAAGCCATACACTCTGATTGCTCCGCTGCGGCAGGTCGCACTGCACAGCCCGCATCCTTTGCACAGGGCCCGATTGACCCGTGCCACGCCCTTTTCCCAATCCACGGCAATTGCCCGGTACTGGCATACCCGCTCGCAGTCCCCACAGGCCACGCACTTTTTCTCGTCCACCGAGGCAATCTGGGCCTCGGCAAGGAGAACGTCTTTACTGAGGACGGTCATGAGGCGGGCGACCGCAGCCTTTGCCTGAAGGATGCTCTCTTCAGCGAGCTTCGGCCCATGGGCGAGCCCGCAGACGTAAATGCCCTCCGTTGCAAAGTCCACCGGGCGGAGCTTCACGTGGGCCTCGAGGAAAAACCCATCCTGAGTGAGGGGAACCTTGAGGAGCCTGGCAAGAGCCGGGGCATCCTCATGGGGCACGATGCCTGTGCTGAGAACCACAAGGTCCGCACAGAGGGTGACATCCTCCCCAAGGAGAGGGTCGACAAAGCGCACAAGAAGCTCCTCGTTCCCCTCCTCTACCGCAGGCATCACCTCATCCCCAAACCGCACGAAGAGAACGCCTTTTTCCCGGGCTTTCGTGTAGTACCGCTCATAGAGGCCGTACGTCCGCATATCTCTGTAGAGCACCACGACTTCCGTGCTCGGAGAAATCTCCTTGAGGCGCAGGGCGTTTTTCACCGCCTGGAGACAGCACACCCGGCTGCAGTAGGGATGTTCGGTGTTTCGAGAACCCACACACTGAATCATGACCACCCGCCCCGGGGGCGAGAAGGTCCCTGCGTGGATACTGGCTTCAAGTTCCCTCTGGGTGAGGACCCTCGGGTCCCTGCCGTAGAGGAATGCCCCATCCTGAGGGAGGTACGCCCTGCCACCCGTGGCAACGATGATGCCCCCATGCTTGACGATGTGGAGGGTCCCCTGCCTTTGCACAACGCTCTCGAAGTTCCCCACAAAGCCGTTGACCTCAAGGACGCTGCTCTCAAGGAAAACCGTAATCCTCGGGTTTTCGGCAATCTCCTTCTTGAGTTTCTCCCGAAGCTTCCCAAGGTCCACCCCCTCAACGGTGTACGGGGGGCTCTGTCCTCCAAGGTCCTTTTTCCGTTCCACGAGGTACACCGGGATACCCTGCCGGGCTGCCTCCAAAGCGGCGGTCATCCCCGAAAGCCCTCCGCCGATGACCAGAACTCCCTTCTCCACAGGGACGGGAATGGGGGCAAGCGGCTCAAGGAGAGCGGCCTTCGCCACTGCCATGGCCACGAGGTCTTTCGCCTTTTCGGTGGCCTCTTCCTTCTCCTCCTGGTGGACCCAGGAACACTGGTCACGGATATTGGCCATCACGAAAAGGTAAGGGTTGAGACCTGCTTCCTTCAGGGTCTCCCGGAAGAGGGGCTCGTGTGTTCGTGGAGAGCAGGAAGCCACCACAACCCGGTTGAGCCCAAGTTCTTGAATCTTCGCCTTGATGCGCTCCTGAGTGTCCTGAGAACAGGTGTACAGGTTCTCCTCGGCGAACACCACCCCGGGGAGATTCTGTGCCCACTCCACCACCGCTTTTGTGTCCACAACCCCGGCGATGTTGATCCCGCAGCGGCACACGAAGACCCCGATGCGAAGCGGCGCAGCGGTGACATCCCGCTCCGGGGGATAGGTCTTTTCCCGAACAAGGCGAAAGCGAGACGGGGCGAGGAACGACCCAACCTCAGACGCCACGGCACTTGCCTCGACCACCGTTCCCGGAATGTCTTTGGGACCGGCAAGGCTCCCGCACACAAAGATTCCCGGCCGAACCTCCCGCGTCCCAAAGTCGGTAAAGTACGGGAAACCCTCGCCGTCAAGGGCCACACCGGAACGGGCAAGGCGCTCTTTCTCTTCGTCCGGGACACAGAGCCCAACAGAGAGCACCACAAGGTCGAAGGTCTCGCTTTGTTTTTTCCCGCCTTCGTCAACGTAGAAGACCACCAGATCGCCATCTTGAGAAGCAGCAATGTGGCTCACCCGTCCCCGGACAAAGTGGATCCCTGAGGCCTTTGCCCGCTCGTAGTACCTCTCGAAATCCTTCCCGAAGGCCCGCATGTCGATGAGGAAAACGGTGACCTCAAGAGGAACGCCCCCTCCCTCATGAGGCAGTGCACAGCAAGAAATTTCTCCCTCTACCCGGAGGTGTTCCATGGCAACAAGCGCTTCTTTGATGGCGTACATGCAGCATACTGAGGAACAGTAGGAACCGCCCCGCTCCCGATCCCGGGAGCCCACACACTGCACGAAGGCGATTTTCCGTGGAACCTTTCCGTCAGAGGGCCGGACGACTTTCCCCTTTGTGGGACCGGAAGCGCTGAGGATTCGCTCAAAGTCAAGGCTTGTGATGACGTTGGGGTACTTCCGGTACCCGAGTTCTCGAAGGCGCTTCGTCGGATCGAACACCTCAGTCCCGGTGGCGTAGATGATGGCCCCTACCCTAAGCTCCCGCAAGCGTACCTCATCCTTGTGGCGTATGGCGTTCCTCCTGCACGCTTCAATACACCTCAGGCACTCCGCACACCCACCACAGGAGAGACACCTCTTCGCCTCATCCCGGGCTTCTTGCTCAGTGTATCCGGAAACCACCTCAGCAAATCCTGTGACCCGCTCTGGCACCCCGAGCTTCCTCGGGGGTTCCCCAGGGTTTTTCCGTTTCCCCCAGGGGATGGCAAGCGGAGCAGGTGAAAGGCGCTGCTCTTCAAAGGGCACCCCCCGAAGGTACGCATCGATGGCGTACGCAGCCCGCTTTCCGTGGGCAATGGCCTCAACAAGGGTCGCCGGCCCGAGGACGAGGTCTCCTCCGGCGAACACCCCAGGACGGGAGGTCGCGAGATTCTCCCCCACCTTCACCGTCCCCCAGGGGGTGAGCTCGAGACCTTCCTTTTCGGGAACAACCACCTTCTGACCTGTCGCCACAATGTAGAGGTCCGCAGAGACGGTGAATTCGCTCCCCGGGATGATTTCGGGCCGCCGCCTCCCCGACTCGTCCGGAGCACAGAGCCTGACCCCGGCCATCTCAAGGAGGAGTTCCCCGTTGACCTCAACGAAGCGCTTCGGTGCAGCACAGAAGACGAACTCCACGCCTTCTTCCTTTGCCTCCTCGACCTCTTCCGGGCGGGCAGGCATCTCGTCGAAGGAACGGCGGTAGTACACGGTGACTTCTTTTGCCCCCTGACGGAGGGCGGTCCGGGCACAGTCAACGGCCACGTTTCCTCCGCCAATCACGGCAATACGCTCGGCCCTGGGGACGTCTTCGCAGCGGTGACAGCGAAGGAGGTACGCCAAGCCGTCGAGGACCTGGGGATGGTCCTCCCCCTCAATCCCGAGCCTTGCGCCTTTCCAGGCCCCACAGGCAAGGTATACCGCAGAAAACCCCTGGGCAAAAAGGTCCTGGAGGAGGAAATCCCTTCCCCAGGCGGTGTTGCAGCGAATATCCACCCCAAGCTCCTGCAACGCCCGGATTTCCCATTCCACCACATCCCGGGGAAGGCGGTAAGGAGGAATGCCGAAACGCATCATGCCTCCGGGGTGGCTTTGCGCTTCAAAGACCACTACCTGATACCCGAGAAGACGCAGGAAGTACGCACAGCTCAAGCCACTCGGTCCCGCACCGACAACCGCAATCTCCTCAGAACGTTCTCCCCGGACTTCCGGAAGGAGCGCTTTGCCGAGACTGTGCTCGAAATCGGCAAGAAATCGCTTGAGGTACGGGATACGAAGCGGCGCATCGAGCATGCCCCGCTGGCAGTGCTCCATGCAGGGGTGGTGGCAGGCCCGGCCACAGATTCCCGGGAAGGGGTTGTCCATCCGGACGACCCGGAGGGCTTCTTCAAAGCGCCCCTCCCGGATAAGGGCGATGTATCCCTGCGCTTTCTGCTCAAGAGGACAGGCTGCCTGGCAATTGGGAATCCCCCGCTTCTCAATCTGAAAAGCCCCGGGGAATGCCTGAGGAAAGAGGCGGAAGATGGCCTTTCGTGTGCTCAACTCCCCCTCGAAGTCGTTGGGGAGGTTGACCGGGCAGGCATTCGCACAGTCCCCACACCCGGTACAGGAAGCCACGTCCACGTACCGGGGATTTTCCCGAACGGTTACGGTGAAGTTCCCCGCCTCTCCCGAGACGCTCACCACTTCCGCAAGGGTGAGCACCTCAATGTTGAGGTGGCGACCGCATTCGACGAGTTTAGGAGAGAGAATGCACATGGCACAGTCGTTCGTGGGGAATGTTTTATCAAGACGCGCCATGAGTCCCCCGATGCTTGCGGACTTCTCGACGAGGTACACGAAGAACCCCGCCTCCGCAAGGTCAAGGGCGACCTCAATGCCCCCAATGCCCCCTCCCACAACCAGGACTGCCCCGAAAGGCTCAGGCGCCCTCTCCATGTCTTCCTCCCTCCAGGCGCTCTTTCCAGAGGTCCTCGTACTCCTGGAACGTAAAGGCTCTCTTCTCCCACAGGGAAGCGATGACATCCCGGCGAAGCCTCTGCGTCCGGGAATCGAGGTCCTCGATGATTTGCTTCCACGCTGAAGGCACATGACCCTCCTCAACCGCCATTTCCCGGAGAACCTGAAGGACGTTAGCGAACTCCACCCCCTGCGGACAGTGGGCCACGCAGCGGAAGCAGGCCGCACACATCCAGATGGTCCGGGACGCAAGAACGCTCCGGTCCCCAAGGAGCACCTGGTGGATGATTCGGCGAGGGTTGAACTCTTCCTCGACTTCCGCTACCGGGCACGTTGCCGTGCACACCCCGCAGGAAAAACAGAGGAAAAGTCCCTCCCCTCCCGGTCGGTGGGCAACCTCGTACCGGAAGGACATATCATACACCTTCGCCACCTCCCTGACCTGGACGGGGGAAAAGACCCGAGGCCCGAACAATCTCGGGAACAATACTCTCCCAGGCTACCGCCATAATGTGGACACCCCGCACCCCCTCAATTGCTCGAAGGGCAGCAATAGTTTCAACGGCAATGCGTACCCCCTCCTCTTTCGGATCCCGGGCGTTTTGCATCCGTTCCTCAACCCAGGCCGGGATGACCATTCCCGGGACCTCGTTCTTCATGTAGCGGAGGGCCTGGAGTGACTTGAGCGGGATAATCCCGGCAAGAATGTGGACCTTCTCGTGGAGCTTCAAGCGGCGGATCTCCTCCATCCACCGGGAAAAAAGCTCAAGGTCGAACACCGCCTGGGTCTGGATGAACTGAGCTCCGGCCTCCACCTTTTTGGCAAGACGAAACACCCGAAACTCCAGGGGATCTGCAAAGGGATTCTCACCGGCCCCCAAGAAGGCCCGGACTTCCCCTTTCACCTTTTCACCGTTTGCGAACACGCCCTCATCCCGGATTTTTCGAAAGATACCGAGAAGCTGCACCGAGTCGATGTCGAAAACACTCCGTGCCTCAGGATGATTGCCAAGACTCTGATGGTCTCCGGTGAGGCAGAGGAAGTTCTCAATGCCTAAGGCGCAGGCCCCGAGGAAATCGCTCTGGAGGGCAATACGGTTCCTGTCCCGACAGGTGAGCTGCATCACCGGCTCAAGACCTGCCTCACGCACGATGAGGCAACTCGCAAAACTCGAAAGGCGGACGATGGCTGTCTGATTGTCGGTAATGTTCACCGCATCCACAAAACCTCGAATCTGGGCACACTTCTTCACTATGCTTTCCCGATCAACCCCCTTCGGAGGACCGACCTCAGCCGTCACCACAAAGACTCCCTGTTCCAGAAGTTCCTGAAGCACACTCACCGCCTGACGTCCTCCCGAACGATCTTCCTCTGGGCCCCAAAGCGTGAGGGCCCCCAGTTCTTGGGGGGCTGGATCACGAAGAGTTCCTCAAGCCTCCCGAGGGCTTTCATCCGGTCGTAGATGAGTTGCCACGCACAGTCCCGATCCGGCCGGACCTCGCACCGGCCATTCTTCGACCCTCCACAGGGGCCGTTCAAGAGATTTTTGGCGCAGCGAGCCACAGGGCAAATCCCTCCAAAGCGGTGCACGATGCACTCCCCGCAGCCGATACACCGCTCCTCCCACACCCCCTGCGCAAGCGGTGCCCCCATGAAGCTGGTATTGAGACCGGGGAGAACGGGAATACCTGGAAAAACCTCGCTCAGCGTCTGCACCCCCACCCCGCAGGCAAGAGAGAGCACCGCCTGGAACGCCGGAATCTTCTCCCGGAGTGGCACAAGGAACTCCCGCTCACACTGCCGCTCAACCGAAGCGGCTTCTGCCGCAAAACCTTTGAGCCGAAGCAGCGCCGCCACTTCCCGGGCCTCCTTTTCCCCTCCGGCAAGGCACACCGTGACGCAAGCCCCACACCCAAGCACCAGGACCTCCCGGTAGGGGGAAAGGCTTTCCAGGATTTCCCTGAGGGGTTTCCGCTCACCGACGATCACACGACCACCCTCGCTTTGAGCTCTCCAAGGCGATTGGGGTTTGCAAAAACACAGAACACCCTTTTGGGGATTTCGGCTTCCTCAAGGAGCTGAGAAACCCTCGCCACTCGCTTCTCCGCAAGGGTGCTCCCCCACGCATTCCGGCAACTTGCGGGGGGACAGCCCACAAGAAGGAGCGTATCGCACCGAAGGAGGATCCTGAGGATGGTCTCCTCATCCACACCCCCAAGGCAGGGTACAGGAAACACCTCCACGATGCGGTCCCAGATTTCCGGTTCTTCCTTCCCCAGGGCACAGAGTGCCGGGAATCCGCTCCGTTCACAACCTATGATTCCCAAGGACACGATGCACCACCTCAAACGTGATGGCCTTTGCCGGACAGAGCCCGGCACATATGCCGCAGCGGGCGCACAGCGCTTCATTCACCGCAATGCACCGCTTGAGGTCACCCGAAAGCTCAATGGCTCCGGTGGGACAGCTCCGGAGACACGTCAGGCACAGGGCACAGCGCTCCGCATCAACACGTACCCGCCCCTCTTCCTGAATGCTCCCCTCTTCAAGGTACCGGGAAACGGTCACCACGAGGTCCTCCACATCCCCCCACGCCACAAAAACTCCGGGAATGTTCGTGGCAAAAGGAAGGAGGTTGGGATTCTCGGGAAGTTCAAGAACGACCTCCCGGTCGCTCAGCAAAACCTTGTCAAAAGGCGGGAGCACACAGGTCTTCCGGCTCACCGGAACGAGCCAGTGGGCTTCACAACGCACGGGGAAGGGGTCTTTTTCCGGAGTGTACGTGACGACCACCCGACGCATATCCAGGCTTGGCGAAAGGGAAACCCGAGAGAGGGGGAGCTTCTCGAAGAGCACCCCCGCTTCCCGGGCTCTCCGGAACGCCTCCTCAAACCCCTCACGGGCCACAAACACCTCTTCGGCGAGCACCAAAACCTGCGCACCCTGAGGAGGCAAAGAAGCCAGGGCAAAAATCCTTTCCCAGTCCTCCGGGTACGGGTGCGGGGAAGGGACAAGGAGGACCACACACATCTTCCGGAGGGACGAAAGCCCGAGGACCTGGGGCAAACGTTCAAGAGCAACGACTCTCCCGGTATCCAGAACCTCCCGGGGGAGCACAACGGGCGGCTCTTCCTGCAGTGAGGGAATGAGGACACACGCCCCCACAGGGATATCATGCGGCATGACATGGAAATCCACGCCTTTGCGGGAGAGCACAAAAGACGGAAAAGAAACAACTGGAATCCGTGCTCTGGCGAATGCCTCACAGAGCCTTTCGTCACCTTCCGGGTAGAGAAGCACCCTCCGGGTTGGGGTCACCCGAAAGGCGGCAACGTCTATCTTCGGGGGCACAAGGGACCGGAGGAAACCCTGCCAGAGCGTCCGGCATTTTTCTTCAGGAAGATCGCGTACCTCCTCATACGGGAAAACCGCAACCCTCAGGGGATTGACCCCAAGGCGAAGCGCGAGCTCTGCCACCTCGTCCTCTGTGAGGAGGGCACTTCCGAGGACCACGACAAAGGATGAAGGCAAGAGGGCTTTCGTCTTTTCCGGGGTCACAACTTCGAAAGAAAAGGCCATCCTTTCGAGTTCCTCGGTCACCCACAGGGGCAAACTCCTGTCACTCCCGAAAAGCGCAACCTGCACCCACCTTACCTCCCAAGAAACGCTTGAAGCTCTTTTGAAAGCTTCTCTGCCTCAAAGATGGTGCTTGTGATGTCCTTCGGTCCTGTAGCCGTCCCGCAGGCAAAGACCCCGTCCCAAAGGTGGGGGACGATGAACCCGCCTTCCCTTTGTGGAAGATGGAAGAGCTCTGCCATCCGCTGTGTCCCGGGTGAGGCCACAAGACCAACCGAAAGCACCACCGCATCGTAGCGCCGCCCTGTAGCTTTCCCGTCCACCTCCACAAAGACCGTCACCCCATCCGCATCCTCCTCAAGGGCAAAGGGCAGGGAACGATACCGGAAGACCGAAAGGGCCGCATCACGAAGGGCTTCCTGTCCGTCCCCAAGGACCTGGAGATCCATGGAGTAGACATCGATAGTTATTTCGGGGAACCGGAACCGGAGGTTCGCCGCAAGGCGGAGGGCGTAACGGCAGCAGACTTGCGAGCAGTACCCCAATCGCTTCCGGGCATTCCGGGATCCCACGCACTGCACGAACGCAAGGGAACGGAAAGCGGCAAACTCCTCGAGGTTGCTGTCTTTGAGCCTACGCTCGAGTTCAAAGCCGGTGAAGATTCGCTCCCTCCTCCCCCAGAGGTACTGGGGGAACTCCTCCACCGGGAAAGGCACCGCACCTGTCGCAAGAACAATCAGGCGGGCAGCAAGTTCTCTACGGTCTGTGGTGATACGGAAACCTCTTTTTTCCCGAACCACCGCACGTGGGGACTCTCCGGTGATGCTCTCTACCCCAATCCGCCCCTTTCGCACAACTTCTGTAGCCCGGCACACACCGCAGCGGAGACACCGGTCAGTAGCTTTGCAGGAGAGTTCTACCGCAAGGCCCCCCAGATATGCCTTCTCCTCAAGAAGGAGGACGTCACCCTTCCCCTGAAGGGCGGAGGCCACCGTAAGCCCGGCAATACCTCCGCCGACCACAAGGACGTCAACACGTTCCATCAGAAAAGCCCCACAATTCGTCCTTCCGCATCGATATCTACTTTATTCCCCGCAGGCTCCGAAGGCAAGCCGGGCATGGTCCGAATTTCTCCACAGAGGGGATAAAGGAACCCTGCACCGATGGCTGGACGAATGTCCTTGATCGGGAGCTTGAATCCCCGGGGGCGTCCTTTGAGTTTCGGGTCGTGAGAGAGGGAAAGATGGGTCTTGGCCATGCAGATGGGGAGCTTGTCCCAGCCGAATTCGGTGAAGCGCCTGATTTTCTCCTCCACGCCTTCCTCGTACACGACACCGTCGGCCCCGTAAATCTTCGTGGCGATGATTTCGATTTTCTCCTTGATCGGGATATCCAGGGGGTAGAGGAACCGGAAGTTCTTGGGTTCGTCACAGGCCCGAACCACTGCCTCGGCAAGCTCCCTTCCTCCGGTACCGCCTTTTGCCCAGACCTCAGACACCGCACAGGCATAGGCGCCGTTCTCAAGGGCAATCTTCTCAATGGCCCGTATTTCCCGGTCGGTGTCCGTCGCAAAAAGGTTGATGGCCACAACGACCGGAACCCCAAAGAGGCGAGCATTCTCAACCTGCTTCACCAGGTTCTCTGCGCCCTGCTCTACTGCAGCGACATCTTCTTCTGCAAGTGCAGGGTCAAGGGGTTTCCCGGGCACCACTCTGTACTTGCCGCTGTGCATTTTGAGCGCCCGGACCGAGCACACCATGACCACACAGTCGGGAGTGAGGCCACTGTAGCGGCACTTGATGTTCATGAACTTTTCCATGCCGCAGTCCGCACCGAAACCGCTCTCCGTGACCACGTACTCGCTCAGGCGAAGGGCAATCTGGTCGGCGAGAATGGAGCTGTTCCCATGGGCAATGTTGGCGAACGGTCCGGCGTGGACAAAGCAGGGTGTGTTCTCCAAGGTCTGGAGAAGGTTCGGCTTGATGGCGTCTTTGAGAAGTACTGCCATGGCCCCAGCACACTTCACATCCTCCGCCGTCACCGGTTTCTTCTCCACGTTGTACCCGATGACAATCCGGCCAAGGCGTTCCCGCAAATCCCGAAGGCCCGTTGTGAGGGCGAGAATGGCCATGACCTCTGAGGCCACAGCGATATCGAAACCCGATTCCCGGGGGATGCCGTTGTCTTTGCCCCCAAGGCCAATGACGATTTTCCGCAGCGCCCGGTCACTCACATCCACGACCCTCGGCCAGCTTATAGTGAAAGGATCAATGCGCAGGGCGTTCCCGTGGTAGATGTGATTGTCGATGAAGGCAGCCAGGAGGTTGTGGGCGAGGGCCACCGCATGGGTATCCCCGGTTAAGTGCAGGTTGAAATCCTCCATGGGGACAACCTGGGAGTAGCCACCACCTGCAGCACCCCCTTTGATGCCGAAAACCGGACCCAGGGACGGTTGGCGGATGCAGACAATGCTCTTCTTCCCGATTCTGTTGAGGGCCATGGAGAGGCCGATGGTGGTGACGGTTTTCCCCTCCCCGAGGGGCGTGGGGGTGATGGCGGTCACATCGATGTACTTCCCCAGGGGGCGGTCCTTGAGCTTCTCAAGAACCTGAAGGGACACCTTTGCTTTGTACTTCCCGTAGAGCTCAATGTCGTCTTCCTCAAGGCCGAGGTCTCTAGCAATCTCCACGATGGGCTTTAAGTGGGCGCTCTGGGCAATTTCAAGGTCTGTCAGCATGTTTCCCCCTCCAGATTTTTTCCAACTTGAATTATAACATAAATAAAGCTATTAAGTAAGAAGGAGGAACAAAAAGGGAGGGTACTTCCCTCCCCTTTCCCTCAGTTCAACCCCAGAAGCTCCTTAGCCTTGTCCACCGCTGAGGCCGCATCGGGAGCATAGCCATCGGCACCAACCTCATCGGCGAACTTCTGGGTCACCGGAGCACCACCAACCATGATCTTCACCTGGTCTCTGATACCGGCCTCTTTAAAGGCCTTGATGTTCTCCCGAATCTGGATCATGGTGGTGGTCAGGAGGGCCGACATCCCCACAAGCTGGGGTTTGTGCTCGCGCACTGCCTGGATGAACTTCTCGGCCGGGACATCAATCCCAAGGTCGATGACCTCAAATCCTGCCCCTTCCATCATCATGGCTACGAGATTTTTCCCGATGTCGTGGAGGTCTCCTTTGACCGTTCCGATGACCATCCTGGCAACTGGTTCCACGCCAGTCTCCACGAGCTTGGGCCGCAAAATCTCCATCCCTGCCTTCATGGCCCGGGCGGCAATGAGGACCTCGGGGACGTAGATTTCGTTGGCCTTGAACTTCACGCCCACCTCGTTCATCCCCTTGATGAGGCCGTCGTTGAGGATTTCCTGGGGAGAAAGGCCTTCATTCAAAGCCTTTTCCACGAGTTCCGCCACCGCTTTCGCATTCCCCGCAAAGAGTTCCCGGGCAATCTGATCCAGAATCTCCGCCATTCTGAACCCTCCCTCTCCGCCGGTTTCTGCGCATATTGTACCAGAGGCACCGGGGGAAATCCATAACCCTTTTTACAAAACTTTGCAAAGAAAACAAAATGCTCTATTATTTGTCTGAATGAAGAAAGGAGGGAAAACTATGGACCTTTTGAACTGGTGCAGAAGAAAACTCGAGAAAACTCCAGGAAAACTCCTCCTTGGGGGGTTCCTCGCCGGAGCCTACATCGGTTTTGCTGGACAGATTTTCACGCTCGTCACGCTTCCCCAGGAACTCCCCTGGAGCCTCCGTCAGCTCCTCGGGGGCCTTGTGTTCTCGGTGGGGCTTGTCATGGTCGTCCTCGGGAAGGCAGACCTCTTCACCGGAAACTGTCTTCTTGTTGCGCACTGCATCAAGGAGAAAGCTCCCCTCCGGAGGGTACTCCTGAACTGGGCCCTGGTGTACGGAGGGAATTTCCTTGGCGCGGTTTTCCTGGCACTCCTCTACATCGCCTCAGGACTTCCGGAAGTCCAGGGGGGTGCAGTTGCCGAAAGAATTGCCGCCATCGCCCAGGGGAAAGCGGCCATCACTTTCTCTCAGGGGTTCTTCCGGGGGATACTCTGCAACTGGCTCGTGGACCTTGCGGTGTTTTTCGCCATCTCTGCGGAAAGCGAAATTGGCGCAATCCTCGCCATTCCGGGACCCATCATGACCTTCGTGGCCTTAGGATACGAGCACAGCGTGGCCAACATGTACTTCTTTGCCGCGGGGATCTTCCAAGGAGGTTCTGGCATCACCTGGGGAAGGGCTCTCCTCCAGAACCTCCTTCCGGTCACCCTCGGCAATATCGTGGGAGGAAGTGTCCTCGTCGGAGTCCTCTACAGCCTCTTCCTTTAGAAGACCTGTTCAACGGACTTGACTTCGGGGACTTCCTCCTTGAGGATGCGCTCAATGCCGTCTTTTAAGGTGATCATCGCCATGGGGCAGGCGCTGCACATGCCCTTCAGGCGAACCTTCACTACTCCGTCCTCAACGTCCACGAGCTCCACATCGCCGCCTTCGTATTGAAGGTATCCCCGGATTTTTTCGAGAGCCTGTTCGACTTTCTCACGCATTGGTCATCCCTCCAAGAAGAGTTTACCCTTTTGTAACCCCAAAACTCCACAACTATTCCTCAACCTCTGGGTAGAGTGGGAAGGCCGCACAGAGGTCCCGCACCTCTTGCCGCACCTTTTCAAGGACTCCGGGATCCTCGCGGTGGCGAAGGGCCGTATCAATGAGCTCGGCAATGTGGTACATTTCGGCCTCTTTCATCCCCCGGGTAGTACAGGCCGGGGTGCCGAGGCGAATACCGCTTGTTACCGCGGGTTTTTGAGGGTCAAAAGGAATAACGTTCTTGTTCACTGTTATCCCCACCCGGTCAAGGACAGTTTCCGCCTCCTTCCCGGTGATGCCAAGAGTCCTGAGGTCCACAAGGAGCAGGTGGGTATCCGTTCCCCCGGAAACAAGGCGGTACCCCCGCTCTTTCAGGGCCTCGGCGAGTGCCCGGGCATTCGCTACCACCTGCCTCTGGTAGGCGGCAAACTCAGGAGTCTGTGCCTCCTTCAGTGCCACGGCTTTCGCCGCAATGACGTGCATGAGAGGACCACCCTGAATCCCAGGAAAGAGGGCCTTGTCGATAGCCTGGGCAAACTCCTTTGTGCAGAGGACAATCCCTCCCCGGGGACCCCGAAGGGTCTTGTGGGTCGTCGTGGTCACAAAATGGGCATGGGGAACGGGGCTGGGATGAATCCCCGCTGCCACAAGCCCGGCAAAATGTGCCATGTCCACCATGAGGTACGCCCCAACTCTGTCACAAATCGCCCGCATCCGCGCGAAATCAATCACCCGGGGATAGGCACTCCCTCCAGCCACGATGAGTTTTGGGCGAACCTCAAGGGCTTGCCGTTCCAGGGCGTCGTAATCAATGGTCTCCGTTTCCGGGCTCACCCCGTAAGGGACGAAGTGGTACAGCATTCCCGAGAAGTTCACCCGGCTCCCATGGGTGAGATGTCCCCCGTGGGCAAGATCCATCCCCATGACCACATCCCCGGGCCGAAGCACCGCAAAGTACACGGCCATGTTCGCTTGAGACCCAGAGTGAGGCTGGACATTGGCGTGTTCCGCACCGAAGAGGGCCTTCGCCCGCTCGATGGCCAGGGTCTCTGCCTCGTCCACGAACTCACATCCCCCATAGTAGCGCCGTCCCGGGTACCCCTCGGCGTATTTATTCGTGAGCACAGACCCCTGGGCTTCCATGACGGCAAGGCTTGTGAAGTTCTCGGAGGCGATGAGCTCCAGGGTATTCCGTTCCCGCTCAAGCTCCGCCACGATACAGCGGTAGACTTCAGGGTCTCTGTCTTTGAGATACTCCCACATACCCCAACTCACGCCTTTTCGAAAGACCCGTATTTTTTGAAGTAGTTCACAAGCCCTCCTTCCCGGAGGATGTCAATCATGACCTGGGGGAGAGGAGGAACGGAAAGGGTAACACCTCTTGTGAGATTCACAACTTCACCTTTCTCAAGGTCCACCGTAACCTCGTCACCATTTTCGATTTTGTCGGTATCGCACTCCACCACAAAGAGCCCACAGTTGATGGCGTTGCGGAAGAAAATCCGGGCAAAGGACTTCGCCAATACACCCCTGATGCCACAGGCAAGAAGGGCTCTTGGGGCCTGTTCCCTGGAAGAACCACAACCGAAATTCTTCCCTGCGGCAATGAAATCCCCAGGCCGGACCTTCTGGGCAAATTCCGGGTCAAGGTCCTCCATCACGTGCTTGGCCAGTTCCCGCATATCGAGGGTCTTGAACTTGTACTTCCCTGAAATGATGTAGTCCGTGTTGACGTCATCGCCGAACTTGTGCACTCGTCCAGTCAAGCGCATAGCTCTCACCCCAGGTATTTTCTCGGATCCGCAATCTTCCCCTCAATGGCCGAGGCCGCCACCGTTGCCGGAGAGGCAAGGTAAATGGAAGCCTCCCGATTCCCCATCCGTCCCCGGAAATTCCGGTTGGCCGTGGAGATGACATTCCAGCCGTCTCCGGGAATCCCCTGGTGTGTCCCCACGCAAGGGCCGCACCCCGGGGGAACAAAAACGCCTCCCGCTTCCACGATATCCCTCACCCATCCCCTCTCAAGGGCAACAAGGAAGGTTTCCTTCGAGGCCGGCGCAACAATGAGCCGCACCTCAGGGTGCACCTTTCGACCCCGGAGAATTCTCGCCACCACCTCAAGGTCGGGAATCCTTCCGTTGGTGCAAGTCCCTACAAAGGCCTCACGAATGGGAATGCCCAGGGCCTCGGTGATAGGCTTGACGTTGTCGACCCGGTGCGGAAAGGCAACCTGCGGTATAAGACCAGAGCAGTCAATGTCCAGGGTCCTTGCGTACACCGCATCAGGGTCAGGAAGCACTACCTCAAAGGGGCGGTCGGTGCGTTCTTTCACCCACCTTATGGTCTTCTCATCAGGGGGAACCATCCCCGCCTTGGCGCCCACCTCCACCGCCATGTTCGTGAGGGTCGCCCGTTCTTCCACGCTCAGGCGCTCCACCACTGGCCCGTGGAACTCAATCGCCTGGTACGTCGCTCCATCGGCTCCAAGGAGCGCCGCAATGTGCAGGATAACGTCTTTGGCGAACACCCCGGGGGAGAGTTCTCCAGAAAGCCTGATACAGAGGCTCTCCGGAACTTTAAACCAGAGTTTCCCGGTCATCATCACCACGGCAAGCTCTGTGCTTCCAATCCCTGTGGAAAACGCCCCAATGGCCCCGTAGGTGCAGGTGTGGGAATCGGCTCCCACGACAAGATCCCCCGGAACCACAAGGCCCCGGCTCATCATGAGCTCATGGCAGACCCCTTCCCCCACCTCAAACACCCGGATGCCGAATCTCTGGGCAAAAGAACGCATGAGGTCGTGCAGGCGGGAGACCGACTCTAAGGGGCTCGGGGCGTTGTGGTCAATGACGAACACGATCCGCTCCGGGCAAAAGACGGTTTTTCCGTTCATCTCTTCAAAAGACTGGATTGCCAGAGGGGTGGTACCATCCTGCCCCATGGCCCAGTCCACCGGAACAACCACGATGTCTCCAGGGCGAACAGGTTTTCCTGCTTTCTTTTCGAAGATTTTTTCGGCCATTGTCTTCCCCATGCTACTTCCCCGCTTCCCTTGACGTAGTGTTGGCAACATAATACATTACGGGAAAAAGGAAAGTCAACGAGAGGAGGAAGCCCCTTGACACCCCAGGAAGAGGTTGCACGGATTGTGCAGTGGATGCGAGAGAAAGTTCTCGAAGCCCGCGCCAGGGGCCTTGTTTTTGGTATGAGCGGAGGTATAGATTCCTCTGTGGTGGCGGTTCTCGCGAAAAAGGCCCTCGGAGAGAGTGTCCTGGGTCTCATGATGCCCTGCTACAGCGACCCGAAGGACCTCGAAGACGCCCGGGAGGTTGCCGAGCGGTTCTCCATCCCCTACCGGATCGTCCCCCTCGAAAAACCCTTTGACGCACTCCTTGAGGTCCTGGGAGAAGAAAAAGCGGCGAAGTCTCTTCCTCAAGCCAACCTCAAACCGAGACTGCGAATGTGCGTGTTGTACTTTTTCGCCAACGCCCTGAACTACCTCGTCTGCGGCTCGGGTAACCGCAGTGAGCTCACCGTAGGGTACTTCACAAAGTACGGCGACGGCGGTGTGGACATCGCCCCCCTGGCGCACCTCACCAAACGTGAGGTTCGGGCAATCGCCGCGTTCTTGGGCATTCCAGAGCGCATCATCGCGAAACCCCCTTCTGCGGGTCTCTGGCCCGGTCAGACCGATGAGGGAGAAATGGGTCTGACGTACGAGATCCTCGATCGCTTCATCGAACAGGGGGAAGCCGAAGAACCCTACCGGTCGAAGATTCTCTCCATGGTTCAACAGAGCGCCCACAAAAGGCGGCTTCCCTCAATGCTCCTCTCGAAGGAGGAGTTTCCGTTTTCTGGCCAGGAACTCTAAGAGTTCCTCCCGGCCAAAAGTGTTGAGGACGTCCTCCTTCCGGAGCCAGGCCCGTCTTGCCTGGGCCACACCGTAGCGCATGTACTCTAAAGACCCCGGGTCATGGGCATCGGTGGAAATCACAATCTTTATGCCTTCCTGGGCGGCTTTCCGGGCATCCACATCGCGGAGATCCAGGCGTTCGGGCTGGGCGTTGAGCTCCAGAGAGGTATGAGTGGCCTTTGCCATGGCAAAGAGAACGTCGCAGTTGACCTCGTACGCCTCTCGCTTGCCGATGATGCGCCCCGTGGGGTGGCTTATAATCTGAACGTAAGGGTTCTTCATGGCGAGCTCCAGACGCTTCAGGATCTTTTCTTCCTTCTGGGTGAGTCCAGAGTGGAGGCCGGCCACCACCACCTCAAGGAGGGCGAGTTCCTTATCGGGGAAATCCAAGGACCCGTCGCTCAGGATGTTGGCCTCAACACCATTAAGGACCAGGAGCTCCGGATGACGTTCGTTCCAGCGCCGGATTTCCTTTTCCCGCTCGTGAATTTCCTCCGGGGTGAGCCCTGAGGCCACGGCCAGAGACTGGGTATGGTCGCAGATGGCAAGGTACTGATAGCCTCGCGCTAAGGCCGCCTGGGCCATCTCCTCGATGGAGGCCACACCGTCGCTCCAGTGAGAGTGGACATGGAGATCCCCCCGAATATCCTTCATGTCCACAAGCACAGGGAGTTTCTTTTCCAGAGCACACTCAATTTCCCCCTGGTCCTCTCGAAGTTCCGGAGGAATCCACTCCATTCCCAGGATTTCGTAGATATCTTCCTCCCGTTCCCCTCCCACCCGCTCGTTGGTGTCCAGACGGAAAATCCCGTACTCGTTCACCTTGAAGCCCTTCTTCAGAGCAATTTCCCGGAGTTTAATGTTGTGGGCCTTGGAACCGGTAAAGTACTGCAGGGCCGCCCCGAAGCACTCCTCTTCCACCACGCGCACATCCACCTGGATGCCCTCGTGGGTCACGATGCTCGACTTCGTATCGCCCTTTGCCAGGACTTCCCGAACCTGGGGCAGAGCGACGAAGACGTCCATGATGAGCTGGGGACGGGAAGAGGCCACTAGGATGTCGATGTCCCCTATGGTCTCTTTCATGCGACGGATGCTCCCCGCAGGGCTGATTTTCTCCACCCCCGTTCGCTCCCGAAGGAGCGCCACAATACCCTCCACAAGGGGCAGGGCCTGCCCAAGGAGCATGCGACCGGTTTTTCGCCGGAACATCTCAAGGCCCCGGGCAATTTTTTCCTCGCTCTTTGCACCAAGGCGAGGGAGGTTGCGGAGTTTTTTCTCCCGGATTGCCTTCTCAAGGTCTTCAGGAGTCTTTATCCCCAGCTGCTCATAGAGAAGCCTGGCGATCTTGGGTCCTACTCCGGGAATCTCCGTGAGCTCGATGAGCTCGGGAGGAATTTCTTTTGTCAGCTCCTCGTAATAGGTCATTTTTCCTGTAGCGAGGTACTCGGCGATTTTGCTGGCAATGCTTTGCCCGATACCCGGAATGTCCTCGAGTTTCCCGTTCTTCCAGACCTCCTCAATGGGCTCTGGCCAGCCCTCTATCCGCCGGGCGGCCTCCTCATACGCCACCACTCGGAAGCGACTCTCTCCTTTGATATCAAGAAGTACCGAGATATCGTGGAGAATTTTGGCCACTTCCTGATTCCGCATCCTTTCCTCCCCCTTCCCTCTTCCACGGTACTATGCTATCATGGACCCCAAATGAAAGCAAAGGCGCTCATCCTTCCCCTGCTACTTCTGGGGTTACTCTTTGGTGGTGGAAGACCGGAGAGCGAACCCGGACTCAGCGTTTCCGAGCGGCTCCACTTCCTCTTCATCGAGACTCTTCTTCGCTCTCCCATTCGTTTTGGCGTTCGAGAAGACATCGTGCAGAGCCTCAAGAGGGGCCGTTCTCTCTCAGACCACCTGGTGCTCCTTTTTCTGGAACACCTTGAGGGAAACCCTCAGGAGCGGTGGTTCTTCCTTCACCTCCTTGAAGAGTTTGCCCCCACTTCACCGGTCCGGTTCCCCGCCGCCCTCGTCTGCGCACAAAAATCCCGGAAAGAAGGGAAACCCGACGAAGCATTCGCCTTTGCCCTTGAAGCCCTGCGCCTTGCCGAAGCAGAAGAGGAGAAGCTCACCGCCTTTCGAGAGCTCTTTACCCTCCTTAAGGAAGAGGGTTACTCCCTTGAGGCGGTCTTCCTCCTGCACAAGATGTACCGGGACCTCCGCGACCAGACCCTCCTTGAGACCCGAAGGGCCCTTGAGCCTCTCCTTCCAGAGCTTTCCCCCGACTCCCTCACACCTCCCGCCTGTCTCCTCCTTGCTGAGTTTTGCCTGAGCCTGGGACTGCTGCAAGATGCCGAGCGCCTCTTGAATACCCTCAGGGGAAAGACTCTCCCCCCACCTTTAGACGATACGTTCTGGCTTCTCCAGGCTCGTCTCTTCCTGCGAAAAGGGGACCTCAAGGCTCTGGAAAAACTCCTTGAGGGGAGAAAAGATACCGAGGACGTGCTTTTTTTCCGGGGTGTCCTCGCCCAGCGAAAAGGTATGCACCGTGAGGCTATCCGCTTTTTCGACCGGCTCCTCGCTGAATACCCAAAGAGCCAATACCTTCTCACAGTCCTCCAGAATCTGGCCACCTCTTACAGTGCTCTGAAGGATGACGAACGACGCATCGCCACCCTGAGGAGGGCAACAACGCTTTTCCCGCAAAACGGGGCACTCCTCTTTGATCTCTTCTGGGCCCTGTACCAGAAAAAGGACAAAGACGGTGCTTTAGAAGTCCTTGAGCGGCTTGCCGCTCTCTCTGAGTGGCGGAACCAAGCGCTCTTCTGGAAATTCAAGGTCACTGGAGAGACTGCCCTTCTTGCCACAATCCTTGCAGAATCTCACCTTGACTACTACTATGTCCGGGCAACCGAGATTGTGGGGTTTTCCTCACCCTTTGTGGAGCAAAGCCCGCCTCCTCCAGGCCTTTCCCGAGACCTTACAATGCACTGGGCAAAGTACCGGTTCTTCTCTTCTCTGGGGCTTTTCAACCACGCCGAGATTGAACTCCTGTTTCTTCTCCGGAAAAACCCCCGGGATACTCTGCTCCTCCTTGAATGTGCCAGACTCTTCGCCCAAAGAGGAATGTACCGGAAGAGCCTGCAGTTTGCCTTCCGCCTTTTCCCGGAGAGGGGACGCATTCCGGACTTTGCCGGGAAAAGCTACTATCCGCGTTTCTTTTTCAAAGACATCGAGGAGCTCGCCCCACAACAAAACCCTCCCCTTGACCCCTACCTTGTCCTTGCCCTGGTTCACGCAGAGAGTGCTTTCGACCCCCAGGCGGTTTCTCTGGCCGGAGCCTTAGGACTCACCCAGGTTCTCCCCTCAACCGGAGCGTGGGTTGTTGAAAAGGGGTGGGTGAATCCGGGAAAAGATGGCGATATTACTACTCTCCTTCTTGAGCCCCGAGAAAACCTGGCCATCGGCATGGCATACCTTGCTTATCTTCTGCGGAGGTTTGAAGGAGATCTCCTCCTTGCCCTCTGCGGGTACAATGCCGGTCCAGGGAGAGCCGAGCGCTGGAAGGAGGAACTCCCCCAGGACCGGGATGCATTCCTTGAATCCATTCCTTTTACTGAAACCCGAAACTACGTGAAAAAGGTCCTCACGAACTACTTTGCGTATTCCGTACTGTATCGGGGTATCAGTCCATTCCCAGGTACTTCTTAAACTCCCTGATTTCTTCCTCCCCGTCCACAATACCGATTTCCAGGGTAATCTTCCTGGTCTCACCAGGCTTGAGGATGACCAGTCGCCCCTCCTCCCGTTCTGTTTTCCTCCCCAGAGGGAAGCAGTTGCCGGGTTCCATTCCCACGACGTACTCACCCTCACCCATCATCTTCCACTCCGTGAAGTAGGGGAGTTCTTTTGTATCGAACTTCACATAGACACCGAGCTTCAACCGTTCATTGAGAAGCAGCGAGGCCCCAAAACCATCGTCCAAAGTTTTGGGGTAGTGGAGGTACACCTTTTCGAAGTATCCTTTTTGAGGCGCGTGGAAACGGAACCATTCCTCTTTCCCCTCTTCGGCCCAGTGGTCTCGAGGGATGGTTCTTGCTGCCGGAAGCAGAAGGACACTCCCCTCGTCAAGAAGAGGATACCCGATGTTGATGTGGTAGAGAATCATGAAGGGACTCTCGATGAACCCCTCATTGGTTACCTGATCCTCGATGTGGATGACCTTCTCCCCCAGACAACTCCAGATTTTCCTCACAAGCACCAGTTTTTCCCCGAAGACAATGGCCTCCCGAACCTTCCCCTGAACCCACATGAAGTACTCGTCCCCCTGCCAGGCACCGTCAGCGTACACGTTGCCTGCTGGAAGGTACGAGGCCCGGCCGTGGAGTCCCAGGTCCTCTTCTTCGAGGCGATGCGTCAGGGTCGAGGTGTCACGGCACGGTGCTCCGGCGTACGCAAGCCCACAGGTGTTCATGAGCCCTCCATGGAACCCCCGGAGCCACCCAAATCCCTCCGGCTCAAAAAGGAAAGGCGAGAGGTTCTGTGTCGCCGACCTCCAGCCAACACTCACGCCCTTGTATGTCGTCCAGGCGATATCCATCCCCCGGTCAAGGAGAACCGTATAGAAAAGGCCACCCCCTGTGTTCACCTCGGCAACCCGCACGCCCCGTTCAAGGCCGTCGAGGAGCTCGGCAATCCGTACTCCTCCAAGCTGCGAGATGTCTCCAACCCTCCGGAGAATCTCCTCCCTTGTCATCTGCTTTCCCAGAATCACCGCCATGACTTACTCCCCCTTCATCCTTCGGAAGAATGGAAAAACGTCGTTCGTCTTCCGCTCCTGAAAAGCCACCCGTTTCTGGGATTCCCGGAGAAACGCAGGAATATCAATATCGTCGTCGATAATGATGCGGCCCCCAACGTCCTCTTCGTCTTTCCCTCCTGCAAAGGAAAGGAGTGCCTCCTCGTGCTTTTCAGCCTCAAAACGGGTGGCAATGACGGTCACCACGATTTCATTGGACAGTGCCTCGTCTACCTTGCATCCCCAGAGGATGTCGGTTTCCGTCCCCGTCGCCGCGGTGACGAAGTTCACAATCTCGGTGACCTCGTTGAGCGTCATATCAGGACCACCGGTAACGTTGAGGATGACCGAGCGGGCACCCTTCACTGAAATCTCGAGGAGAGGGCTGTTAATAGCCTCTTCCACCGCTTGTCTCGCCTTTTCCCGTCCCCGACCGTTGCCGATACCAATGAGCACCATTCCGGCACCACTCAGGACCGTCCGCAAATCCGCGAGGTCGAGGTTGATGTCCTGAGGCGAGGTGATGAGGTCCGTGATGCCTCGCACTGCCTGGTAGAGGACGTGGTCCGCTACCTTAAAGGCTTCCTGGAGAGAGGTGTCCTTTTTGGCTACCTGGAGGAGGCGTTCGTTGGGGATCACAATGAGCGCGTCGACTACTTCCTGGAGTTTCCTGATGCCTTCTTCTGCCTGGGTTCTCCGGCGGGTCCCTTCGAAATGAAAGGGCTTGGTCACCACGCCAAGGGTCAGCGCTCCGGCCTCCTTCGCCAGCGAGGCGATTACCGGAGCCGCACCTGTTCCCGTTCCCCCGCCCATACAGGCGGCGATGAATACCAAATCCGCATCCTCGACCACCTGGAGGAGCTTGTCCCGGTCCTGCTTGGCCGCCTCTTCCCCAATGCGCGGGTCTCCTCCAGTTCCCAGACCCCTTGTGAGGTTGAAGCCAATCTGTACCTTCTCCGGAGCCAGGGACCGCTTGAGGGACTGCACGTCGGTGTTGACCGCCACAAGGTCCACCCCGTCAAGGCCTTCCTCAATCATGTGGTTGATGGCATTGTTGCCTCCCCCACCGACACCGATGACTTTAATCGTTGCGACCCGGTCTTCAGCCCTCCGCTCTCTGGGTTTTTCTGCAGGCTTTTTCACGGACTTTCCACCTGTTTGGGATTTGGGAGGAGAGAGGGCAACGTCAACGTCTTCGGAGTCCTCGACGCCTTTCGTCGTGTCCCGGATGAGCTCCCTCTTGAAATCAAGTCTTTCGGAAAAGCCTCTTTTTAGGCTTTTCTTTTTCAAGACGAATCACCTCTTTCGCCAGAGCAAGGTAATTCTGCGCCCCTGTAGACGTGGGCTCGTACTCAATCACCGGCACACCATGGCTTGTGGCCTCAGCGAGCGCAATATTGCGGTGGATAATGGTCTCAAACATCCGGTCCCCAAAGTACTCCCGAACCTCCTCGATGACCTCCCGGTAGAGGTTGGTCCTTGTGTCGGCAATGGTGATGAGCACGTACACTTCGGGATCATGCTTCAGGTTCTCCCGCATGAGTTCCAGGGTTTCCATGAACTCTTCGATTCCCCGAAGGGCAAAGTAGTGAGGCTGGATGGTGATAATCACCTCACGACAGGCCTTGAGAGCATTGATGGTGAGAATACCAAGAGATGGGGGACAGTCGATGAGAATGTAGTCAAAGGGGAGATTGGCCCGCTGAATACTGTTATTCAAAAAGTCTTCCCGTCCGAGTTTGTCGATGAGGCGGTACTCCGCTCCTGCCAGGTCGATGTTTGCCGGGGCCAGGTAGAGATTGGGCGTCCGCGTGGGCACAATGACGTCTTTGAGTTCAAGACGGTAAGGGCTTCGCGGAGGTTCGAGGACGTTCAGAATGGTCTTATCGAACTCATTGGGCTCAAACCCAAGACCCAGCGTCGAATGCGCCTGAGGGTCCATATCGATAATGAGCACCTGTCGAGCATGATACGCCAGTGACGCTCCCAGATTAATGCACGTTGTGGTCTTCGCCACCCCTCCTTTTTGATTGGCAATGGCAATAATTCTCATAGGTCCTCCCCGAACACTGAGAAAAACCGCATCCCCGTCTCCCGCTCTTTCAGGCTTCTCAGGGCTTCCCTTTTAATGATAGCACATCCTCAGGGGATTGGAAGACCCCTTTCTTTCCGGTACAATGAAAAGCGGAGGGCGAAGGCGGTGCCGGCAAACCTTCCTCCCCAGTACTTTGAGGTAGAGGCGAAATACCGGGCGGCAAAAACTGTTGCAGAGAAGCTCGAGGCCCTGGAGGAGATGCTTGCGGTCATTCCCAAACACAAGGGAACTGAAAAACTCCAGGCTGAGATTAAGCAGAAAATTGCTAAACTCCGGAAATCCCAGGCCCAGGAGAAGAAAAAGGGAGGCACGCATGACCCCTTCCTCATTGAAAAAAGCGGCGCGGCGCAAATCATCGTCTGTGGGCCTCCAAACAGCGGGAAATCCACCCTTGTTTCGCTCCTTACGAACGCCCGTCCAGAAATCGCCGAATACCCTTTTACCACGTTCTCCCCTACCCCCGGCATGATGGACTATGAGGACATCCAGATTCAGCTTGTGGACTTTCCTCCTTTTAGCGGAGAGGAGCTTGAGGGCAACATGGCCAGTGCCCTCCGGCGAAGCAACGGCGCGGTGCTGCTTTTTGATGCCCAGGCCGAGAGTCTCCTTGAAGACGTCGAACACACACTCAAGCTTTTAGAAAAGGGAAAAATCCTCGCTGGAACCCGACCCCTGCCCCTTCCCTCCCCTTCCTGGCACCACCTTCCGGCCTTTCTCCTCCTCACCAGGGCTGAAAACCCAAAAGAGATGGAAAAGGTTGCGATTCTCCAGGAGCTTTACGAGGACCGCTTCGAGGTCCTTGGCGTCTCTTTAAAAGAGTTTGGCCCCCACGAGCAATCCGTGAAAGAGGCCATATTCCGCATAAGTGGCATCATCCGGGTGTACAGCAAACCCCCGGGGAAACCCCCTGACCTCTCCCGGCCCTTCGTCCTCAGGCGAGGGAGCACCGTCAGAGACCTTGCCGAAGCCATCCACAAAGACCTCGCGAAGCACCTCAAGGGAGCCCGGGTATGGGGGTCGACGAAATTCGGGGGTCAGCTCGTTCCCCCTGACTACGTGCTTCAGGATAGGGACGTCGTGGAAATCCGTGCCTCCTGAAGGAAACAGTGGGGGTCTTCCCCAAAGGGGTCTCCCAAAACCGCGTACGCCAGTGCCCGACACCCCAGACACCCCGCTACCGAGCACTGTTGGCACTTCCCCCGGAGGAACTTCCGGTTCTTTAGCTTCCCAAGGAGAGGATGCGTGGTAATCGCCGTAAGGTCCTCCTTAAGAAGGTTCCCAAGGGGGATAGGCAAGCGGCGACAGGGGAAAATTGTGCCGTCGGGCATGAGGCAAAAGGACTCCCCGAGGCTACAGGGAGCTCCAAGGAGACTCACACCTTCTGCAAACTCCACCCAGAAAGCCCGGTATGGGAGAAGCGAAAGAGCAGCAACATCAAAACCGCACAAAGCGCAGAGTTCTTCAAGAAACCACCGCCATTCTTCTTTTTGCAAAACGGCCGAAGCCATCTCCTTCCCCCTTCCCTCGGGGACGAACCGCTCAAAGATGATGCCAGAAAGCCCGAGATCCCTGGCAAGGCGCCATACTTTTGGAACCTCCCCAAGGTTCCCCCGGTGAAGCGTCACCATAAGGACCACCCGGAAGGGGCCTTTCACAAGGTGGACCAGAGCCTGAAGTACTCGATGAAACACACCCCTCCCCCGGATAGCATCGTTGACCTGTTCCATCCCTTCAAGGGAGACTTTGATGGTGGTGAGCTTGGCAAAAGAGGTAAGCTCTGCCACCGTTCTCCGGTCGATGAGGAGGGCGTTGGTGATGAGCATGACCTCCAAAACCCTGGGATGGCGGTCAAGAAGGGCAAGAAGGCGAAAGAGCTCCCTACCAAGGAGGAGAGGCTCCCCACCGGTGAGGTTGAGAACAGTCTGGCGGTCGAGCTCTTCAAGCCCCTGAAGGAGCCGCCCAGCAAGAAGGGAGAGCTCTGGAGGTTTTTCGTCCTCGAAAGCTTCCTGGTAACAATGGCGGCACCGGAGGTTGCAGCGATTTGTGAGGTGCCACTGGAAATCGAGAGAGACCTGACCCTCCAAAGAGCTTCACGCTCCGTCGCAGAGTACCTGAATCTTCAGGTGGTCTCTTGTGGTGAGCATTTCCTCCAAAGCGTCACCGAAACGCTCAAGAGGATATTGAGAGGAAATGAGGTCCTTGACTGAAACCGCTCCGCTTTCCAGAAGATTCAGGGCATACTGCATGGTCTTTTTCACCGCAAAGGATCCCACAATGTGCAGGTCTTTTTGGAATATCCGGTACGGTTCAACCCTCATCGTCGCCCCTTGTGGGGCAACCCCAAAAAGGAGAAAGGTTCCATCGGGCTCAACAAACGTCAGAGCCTTCTCCATGACTTCTGGAACCCCCGTGGCATCGACCACTACCGGAAACCCCAGAGGCGCGATTTCCCGAAGGCGCTGTTCTTCCTTCCCATCGGCAAGAAGGGCTTCCCGGGCCCCCCGCTTCAGCGCAAGCGAAAGCTTGAACTCGCTCACGTCCACCACCACCACTTCCGCTGCTCCCGAAACCCGGAAAAGAGAAAGGAGAAGAAGTCCTATGGGACCCGCTCCAAAGATGAGGACCTTTTCCCCGGGACGGATGCGACTCCGCGACACTCCGTACACCGCACAGGCCAGAGGCTCTGCCAGAGCCCCTTCGGCAAAACTCACCCTTTCAGGGAGAGGGAAAACGCACTTTTTGGGGACGACCACGTACTCGGCAAAGGCTCCGTTCCTTGTCACCCCCACGGCCTCGAAATTCAGGCAGTGGTTGTTCTTGTTGATTTTGCAGAAGTAGCAGTGGTCGCAAAAGATATTGGGATCGGCAGTCACCCGCTCCCCCGGGGAGAACTCGGTCACACCCTCTCCCACCGCCGCCACCTCTCCCGAGAACTCATGCCCTGCGATGATAGGGAAACGCTGGAAGTACTCCCCCCGGAAGATGTGGACATCTGTCCCACAGATTCCCGCCACCTTCACCCGGATGAGAACCTCCTGAGGGCCGGGACAGGGGTCATCGACTTCAACGATCCGCCACTTTTCCTTTCCTTCAAAGACGCACGCCCGCATCTTTCCCACCTCCTGTAACGAGCGACACTACCGGGAAGACTCCAAGAGGAATGAGCATGGCGAAGGACCCCAAAAGGGGCAGCACCGATGAACGGAAGCCAAAAAGGACAGCTCCAAAAAGCCCCACAGAGAGCCCCGAGAGCATGCTCGCCAGGGCTCCCCAACGATTCCCTCCCTTCCAGTACAGCCCGTAGAGGTACGGAGCAAGAAAACTCCCGGCTACGGTTCCCCAGGAAATCGACATGAGGTTCACGATGAAGGAAATCTTAGAAAGGGCGAGAAAGAGAGAAAGGGCGACGAAAACGGCGCAGAACACCCGCATGAGAAGCAGGGATCTTGGCCGGGTGGCCGGGGGAAGAAGGTCAATGACTACAGCTGAAGAGGAAACAAGAACAAGGGAAGAAAGGGTGGACATGGAGGCGGAAAAGACAAGGAGAAGGAAAATCAGGGCAAACGACGGAGGCATGATGGTAGCGATGAGATGCGGCATGAGGAGATCCGGATCGGCTTGCCCATTCACGAGGGGTGGCTCTTTGAAGAAGAGATGGGTGAGGGAACCGGAGAAGTAAGCAGCAAAAGTACAAACGAGAGCAAAAATGGTTACCACCACGGTGGCAGTGGCGACCATTTTCTCGTTCCGGATGGCGTAGAACTTCTGGACCATCTGGGGCAAACCCCAGGGACCAAGACTTGTGAGGACCACAAGACCAAAAAGCGGCCAGAACCCCGGAGGACCAACAGGACTCACAAGACGGGGATCCACCTGGGAAAGCCTCGCGACTGCCTGAGGTAGGCCCCCAACCTCAGGTCGGGCAAGGAGATACCCCACAAGGAAGAGCGACCCAAAGAGCATAATCATCCCCTGGACGGCATCGGTGAGGCTCACCGCGAGATACCCACCCATGAGGAGGTACACCCCTGTGAGCACAGCCATAAGAAGGAGGGCATACCGGTAAGGAATGCCCAGGACGGCATCGAAGAGATAGCTCAACCCCATGTACACCGAAGCAGAATAAGGAACGAGGAAAAAGAAAATGACAAGGGCTGCCAGAACCTTCAGCAACTCACTCCCGTACCTTGCCTTCAAGAACTCCGGCATGGTCATGGCGTTGAGGCGTTCAGTGAGACGACGGGTCCTCTGGGCAAGGACAAGCCAGGCAAGGAGCGACCCCACGATGGTATTCCCCACCACAATCCAGAGACTCGAAAGACCAAATCCCCAGCCGATGCGCCCGGCATACCCAATGAAAAGGACAGCGCTGAAGTACGTTGTCCCGTAAGCGAAGGCGGAAACCCAGGGACCGAGGTTCCGGCCGGCCAGGAAGAAATCCCCAAGGCTTCTGGTTCGCCGCGAGGCGAAATACCCAAGACCAAGCATCCCCACCACATAGAGCACAAGGACAGCGGTTTTCACTTGTTTTCTCCCCCTCCACCGGGTATCATGGATTCGTGGACCAGAGAGACATCCGCCACGTTTTTGCCATTCTACAGAAAGAGGCCAGGAACTGGCAAGATGCCACGGTGGGAAACATCACCAAAGACCCCTTTTTGGTTCTCGTTGGGGCCCTCCTGAGCCACCGGACTCAGGATAGAACAACCCACAGGGTCCTGCAGCGCCTTGTGGCCTCCTTCACAAAACCTGAGGATTTCCTGCACGTTTCCGAGGAGGACCTTGTCCATCTCCTCTATCCCGTAGGATTTTACCGGGAAAAGGCAAGAAGGCTCCAGCAAATCGCCCGAATCCTCCTTGAGGAATACGGGGGAAAGGTCCCGGAAAGCGAAGAGGAACTCTTGCGGCTCCCCGGAGTGGGGAGGAAAACGGCCAACTTGGTTCTGAGCGTTGCCTTTGGGAAGCCGGCAATCTGTGTTGATACCCATGTCCACCGCATCACGAACCGCTGGGGCCTTGTGGCCACAAAAACCCCTGAGGAAACGGAAAGAGAACTCCAGAAAAAGCTCCCTCAGGAACTCTGGGGAAGCATTAACAAGCTCCTCGTCCTCCTCGGGCAGAACATCTGCCTTCCGAGAAGACCTCACTGCAGCAGGTGTCCCGTTGCACCTTTCTGCAAGCGTCAGGGAGTCACGGATGCCCGGTGAAGCTCAGAGGAATGACCTCTCCGGGCCGAAAGGGTGGGGGGAAGACGAAAACACAGACTCCCCCAGGGCACGAAGCTGAAACCACCCGGACCTCGTGGGGGAAATCCAGGGTGATAAGACACCGAATCGCCCCAAGCGGAGGAAGGTCCCCCATCCTCTTCCCGTCAAGGAAGAAGGGTCCGCCGATTCGTTCATCCACAGACTGAAAGGTCACGTACCCCAGGCGGACCTCAACCCCAATCCCAATGCGACACCCCGAAAGGAAGAGGGCAAGAAACAGCGAAACTACAAAAACGGCAATGTTCCTCCGCATCAGTCAATGGTCACAATCTTCCCCGAGTAATCGAGGTAGAAATCCCGGATGTACACCCCACCCCAGGGATGATACAGCCGGGCAGTGTGCCATCTCCCCAGAGCAAGGCCTGAAACCGTGAGACACTCATTGGGTTCGAGGTATCCTGCATAGTCCCCATCAACGTAGAGCTCACCGTAAATACCAGGACGCCCGGAACAGATAATTGCCGAGCCGTAGGTGATAGGGACGACAATTTCCGCTGTGCAACCGGCGGCAAAAAGCACTACCAGAACGAACATCCCAAAAACCCAGGGCTTTCGCATCTTTTCCCTCCTCCAGCGAATCTCTTTTTGAGGGTACCAGAAGCCCCCTCCTCTGTCAACGGTTCCGTTTTCTGACCCCTACCGTGGATAGGTCCACAGAGATCTGCGGGAGGTAAGGCAAAAAGGGAGCAAGACCTGTATCCTGACTCAGTGTCGAAAACCTCAAAAGAAGAAAAGCCCTGCACCTCCATAAAAGGAGCACAAAGGGAACAGGGATGCTCCAGGCATGCTCTGGGAATCCTCCACCTTTTGAGCTTCCCCTCAAGGAGTGCCATCGCTAAGCTCGCTCAAGTCCATGGACTCTCCTTGCGGTGGGCCTATTCCTCCCTCCATTTGGGGGTATTCCTCGAGGAACTCCGAAAGGTCCCCCTTTCCCGCTCAAACCCCAAGGTACTGGAGGGCGTTGATGCTCTGGGGAATTTGAGGGTCCTCGCAAGGATACGGTATCACGCTCTTCGTCCTTCCTCCAAGATCTCCCATATCCGTGGAATGGTGGAACGGTGCAATCGGACCTTCCAGGAAGTTCTCTCTGTCCTCCAGGGAGGTGGATCGTGACCCCATGAATTCCCCCACCTCAAAAGGTGGATAGAAGTGGAGCATAGGAAAAGACCACACTGGAGCGTGAGGAAAAGGAGCCCTGGGAGGAGCTGAGAGATACTGGTTTCTCGAGTGTCCCACATGATGTGGACCTCTACAGACCGTTGACCTTTCCCAGAGACTCGGGTATAATTGGAGTAGCGTGCGCGGTTAACTCAGCGGAAGAGTGCCATCCTCACACGGTGGAAGTCGCTGGTTCGAATCCAGCACCGCGCACCATTTTTATTCCTGCCTCTTCCCTTTCTCAAGCCGCTCGATTTCCGCGTCGATGAAGGCCCGGGCTGCCCGCAAAAGCTCAAGCCGCGCCCGGGAGAGGTGTTGCCGTGCTTCCTCACTCAGGAAGGGGTCAAGGAACCTCCCCAGGGGACCAAAGAAGAACTCCTCGAAGATATCGCGGATACTTTCTCTCCCGCGGTCCACAGGAATCATCCCCTCTTCACATGCCGCTCGATGAGGTTCTGGGCTTCCCTTTCTCCCCGCACCGCTTCGAAATCCACCACGAAAGCCCCAAGCCTCTCCATGTGGGCCATGAGGCGCTTCAGGGCCTTATCGGTCCCGAAAAGGGAAGGAAGAACGTAAGCAACGGACCGTTTCCCCTCCATGCCTGTGGCGCTATTCAGGAAGTTCACAACCTCCTGTGAGATGTGTCCCCCAAAGGCGCTCACCACCTGGGCACCCACAAGGACAAGGTCAAAGGGGCGGAAGTTGACCGGAGAGGTCATGTTCTCAACTTCAACGGGTTTCACCGAACACCCTGCCCGCTCACAGAGTTCCATCATGTACCTCGTGAGGGTCACAAGCCTTTTATCCTTCACCGAATACACAAAGGCAACCCGCAAGAGGTTCTTCACCTCACTCCCCTTTTATCATACCACAGGAAAGCGATGCAGGACCACGACCATCCACGAGGAATCCTCAGCAATCTCCACATCCTGAAGGTGCTGCCTGCGAGCTCTTCCAAGGAGGGGTATGAGGTCTTTCTCTGTGAAGCCCGAAAGGATGAGGTACCCTCCCTCCCGAAGACGCCTGAGAAGGTCCTCGAAATGACGATGGCAGAAAGACGCGCTGATATTCACCACGACGCAATCGAAGGTTCCCCGCACCAGGGCAAGGTCACCCACGAGGGTAATGTCCTCCCCAGGAATACCGTTCAAAGCGGCGTTGCGCTCAAACTCGGCACAGGCCAGAGGGTCGCAGTCGACCGCAACGATGGGCCGGGCCCGCATTTTCCAGGCAAGAAAAGCAAGGACACCAGACCCCGTCCCAACATCAAGGAAGGCCATGCCTTTTTTGAGGTACTTCCGAATCATCCGAAGGCACAGCACGGTGGTGGGATGGTGCCCTGTGCCAAAGGCAAAGGCAGGGTAAATGACAAGGTCAAAGGGTACTCCTCTTGTCCTCTCCCAGGGAGGTCGAACGGTGACATCCTCCGCAGCCCACACCGTGGTGAACTTCTCCTGCCATTTCCTCTCCCAGTCCTCCCCGGCTTCCTCCTCCTGGGTAAAGCTCTCCACAAGTGATTCCGGGGGAGGAGGAAAGGGGGAAAGCGCGTAGGCCACCAGCGTTCTATCGTCCACCTCCCACACACCCCGCGTGCCGCTTTCGGCAAGCCAGAGCAGGAAGGCCTCCTTCTCCCGCACCCGGGCGGTGAGCTTAAACCACCCCGGCATGGTGTTCACCCTCCCTCCGGGCAACCACAAGGAGTCCCGAGGCCACTCTTGAACCCACGCCCAGCACTTCAAAATGGGCATCGTACCGGTGAGAGAGCTTCAGGAATTCCTCATAGAGTTTCGGATTCCGGACAATGCGCCGAAGGATTCTCGGAGAGACAAGCCGCGAAAGGGTCCCCGTTGCCACCACGCGCTGCACTCGAAGACCAGAGGACTCCACCTCCTCCACAAGTTCCATGGGGAGAAAGGCGTGGAGGGGAGGGAAGAGAAAGCGGGAGAGTAAGGGAATCCTCTCCTCCATAGCCTGGAAAAAGGGAGGATGGTCCCAGTTTCCTTCCTCAAGGAACTTCCGGGAAAGGGCGAAATCCCCCCGCCAGCGAGCTTCCATCTCAAGAGCCACCGGGAACTGACCGAGCCGATTCACCACGGAAACGATGAGCGTCTTCCCCGTCACCCGACAAAGTTCCCGCAAGGCCTGCTTCTCAGAGGGGTAGGCGTAAGAAACCGGGGCATCGAGGGAGATGACAAGGTCAAAGGCCTGATCCCCAAAAGCCGAAAGGTCCTGAACCTTCCCTAAAACGAAGGTCATCCGCTGCTCAACCCCCTCGCGGCGGGCAACCTTTCGCGCCTCTTCAAGCATACGAGGGGAGAGATCAAGATGCACCACCTGGCACCCTCCCCGGGCCAGAGCCACGGAGTACCGGCCGTAGCCTCCACCAGCGTCAAGAACCCGAAGACCCGGCGCCACAAAAGGGGCAATCTCAAGCCACACGAGGTCTGTATGGACCCTTTTGAACAGGTCTTTCTCCCGTCTCCGTTCCTTCCCCACATGGGCGTTCCAGAAAACGCGGTGGAGGTGTTCCCGTTCCATACTCCTTAATCCACGGTTTTCTCTTCGATTTCCTGTTGCAGGTGCCTCAGAAAGCCCTCAAGCTCCATGTTCCCGAGGTTGCCCACCCGTCGCCGCCGCACACTCACCGTGCGATGCTCCACTTCTCTGTCGCCCACAACAAGGATATAGGGGACTTTTCCAAGTTCGGCTTTACGGATTTTCGCCCCCAGGGTGGCATTTTCTTCATCACACTCGACCCGGATATCCCGCTGGGCGAGAAGATCGGCAACTTCCCGGGCATAGGGAATGTGCCGTTCCGCAACGGGGAGCACTGCAACCTGCACCGGAGAAAGCCACACCGGGAAAGCCCCAGCGAAGTGCTCGATGAGAATCCCCAAGAAGCGCTCGATGCTTCCGAGGATTGTGCGATGCAGCATCACCGGGCGGTGCCGTTCTCCATCCGCACCGATGTACACGAGGTCGAACTTCTCGGGCATGGCAAAATCAAGCTGGATCGTCCCGCACTGCCAGCGCCGTCCCAGGCAATCCCGAAGGTGAAAGTCAATCTTTGGTCCGTAGAACGCTCCTTCACCTTCGTTCACCGTGTAGGGAATACCTACCTCCTCAAGGGCCTCCCGCAAAGCACTCGTTGCCATCTCCCACATCTCATCGGAGCCAATGGACTTTTCAGGGCGAGTACTCAACTCCACCTCGTACTCGAAACGGAAAAGACGGTAGAAGTACAGGGCAAGGTCAATGACGCCGATGATTTCCTGCTTCACCTGGTGGGGCTCCATGTAGATGTGGGCATCGTCCTGGGTGAACGCGCGAACCCGCATGAGGCCGTGGAGCACTCCGGAGAGCTCGTGACGGTGAACAATGCCGAGCTCTGCCATCCGCAGAGGGAGCTCGCGGTAGCTCCGCAGGCGGCTCTGGAAAACGAGAATCCCTCCGGGGCAGTTCATGGGCTTTATGGCAAACTCCCGGTTGTCAATGGTGGTGAAATACATGTTCTCCCGGTAGTGGTCCCAGTGCCCTGAGCGCTCCCAGAGGCTCCGCTCAAGGATAATGGGCGTGCGAATCTCCTGGTATCCACGCTTCCGGTGCTCTTTTCGCCAGAGGTCTAAAAGGGTGTTGATAACAACCATCCCCCTGGGGTGGAAGAAGGGAAATCCCGGACCCTCCTCATGGAGGCTGAAGAGGTCAAGGTCCCGCCCGAGACGACGGTGGTCCCGGCGTTTTGCCTCTTCCAGACGCTCAAGGTACGCCTTGAGCTTTTCCTCACTGTCGAAGGAAATTCCATAAATCCGCTGGAGCATGGGGTTCCCCTCTTTTCCCCGCCAGTGGGCCCCCGAGACACTCAGGAGTTTAAAAGCCTTGATGTAGGATGTTGTCGGCACATGAGGTCCCCGACAGAGGTCGATGAACTCCCCCTGCTCGTAAATGCTCACCGTATCGTCCTCGATCTCGTCGAGAATCTCCAGCTTGTACTTTTCCCCCCGGGCAGCAAAAATTTCCCGGGCTTCGTCTTTGGAAACCTCACGTCGGCGGAAAGGAATGTCCTCCTCAATGATCCGTCGCATCTCTTCCTCAATCCGGGGGAGGTCTTCCTCAGAAAGGGTTTGGGGGAGGTCGAAATCGTAGTAGAAGCCCTCCTCAATGGCCGGACCAACGCCGAGCTTCGCCTCGGGGAAAAGCCTCTTTACCGCCTGGGCCATAATGTGGGAGGTGCTGTGCCAGTAGATGGCCTTTCCTTCCCGATCCTCAAAGGAGACGTAGCGGGCAATCCTTTCATTCCGGACCCCGTCCCCAAGGTCCACAAGCCGACCATCCTCAGTCACTGCTGCCAGGGCGCTCTGGGGTTTTTCCTCCATGGTCCTTGCCTCCTCAATTCCTCAATAAAAGAAAAAGCGCCAATCCCCCCAGGGTGGCGCTTTGGAGATTCCTGGTGGGCGACACTGGACTCGAACCAGTGGCCTCTTCCGCGTCAAGGAAGCGTTCTCCCTCTGAACTAGCCGCCCACACCATCTGCCTTTGGAGGCGGCACCCGGACTCGAACCGGGGAATGAAGGATTTGCAATCCTCTGCCTTAGCCGCTTGGCTATGCCGCCTTATTCTGGAGCGGAAGACGGGATTTGAACCCGCGGCCTCCACCTTGGCAAGGTGATGCTCTACCCCTGAGCTACTTCCGCTCGTCGAACCTATGGTGCCGAGACCCAGAGTCGAACTGGGGACGCAAGGATTTTCAGTCCTTCGCTCTACCACCTGAGCTATCTCGGCACCTTCTGGCGGGGTCGACGGGATTTGAACCCGCGATCTTCAACGTGACAGGCTGACGTGTTAGGCCAGGCTACACCACGACCCCGCACTGCATCATCAATTTTACCCACTTCCCCTGTTTTTGGCAAGTCCCCCTTCCTGGGGAGCGCCAATTTTCTCTTCCCCAGCAATTGGGGAGAAAGCATACTCCCTGAAGAGTTCCTCCGCCCTTTCAAACTCCCGCTCATTCCAGCTTCCCCAGGATACCCCCTCGAAGAGTTCTCCGAATCTTCCCACCATCCGCGCAACGAGTGACTCCCTGGAGAGATCCCCCCGGATCTCACAAAGCCCCAGAGCCCCTTCAAGGAGTTCCGCGTACACCTTTTCCTTTTCTCTGAAACACCGGGCAAAACGCCAGCGGTCAAGGGTAAGGGGGATGGACCCTTCGAAGAGATTGCCTCGCTGTCCTCGAGCCTGGGCAACTCCAGCAACTTTCTTCCCCGAAACCGTGATCTCGTGGGGAAGGGAGAGGGCAAAGCACGCCGGAGAGGCCAGAAAAGGCTGGGAGGAAAACACTTCATCCGGATGTATGTCGGCATCCTCAAACGAGGCGATGAGCACCCTTCGGACGAGTTCGTACAGAAAACGGTGGGAATAGCCTCTTTCGCCCCTGGGGAGGAAGAAACTGAAGGTGACCTCGTCCTCGTGGAGAATAGCCCGACCCCCTGTGGGTCGCCGTACCACGGCAAGACCCATCGCTGCAATACAGGAAATATCAAGGTCCTCAACCCCCTGATGTCGCCCAAGGGAAAGCGTTGGCCGCTCCCAGAGGAAGAAACGAAGGGTCGGAACCTCCGCCACCTCAAGCAGTGCGGCATCCCTCGCCATGTTCTCATGCCCCGAAAGGGGCGGATCCTGAAGAACCCGCAGAATCCCCTGAAACCTCATTCCTCAAAGGAGCTTCCGGTACGCCGAAGCATCAAGGAGAGTGCTCCACTCGCCTTCGTCCTCGCACCGGATGCGGCAAATCCACCCCTTCCCGTAGGGGTCCTGATTCAAAAGTTCCGGGTGCTCTCTGAGGGCCTCGTTCACCGCCACGATTTCCCCAGAAAGCGGGGCGTAGAGATTGGACACGGTTTTGATCGATTCCACGTCCCCGATGCGTTCGCCTTTTCTCACTTTCGCTCCTACTTTTGGGAGCTCCACGAACACCACGTCCCCAAGTTCCCCCTGGGCGTAATCGGTGATGCCACAGAGTGCCGTCCCGTCTTCCTTTCGCACCCAGAAGTGCTCAGGGGTGTAGAGAAGGTCCTCAGGAATGTGCATCAGCGAATCCCTCCCTCGACAAAATGGAGCGGAGAACCGAAAACAGCCTCTGCGGCTTCCATCACCGCTTCAGAGAGGGTCGGATGAGGATGGATGGCCGAAGCAATTTCATGAGGTGTTGCCTCAAGGCCCATGGCAAGAATTCCCTCCCCGATGAGGTTTGAGGCCGAAGGGCCGATGATATGGATGCCGAGGATTTCCCCGCTCTTCTCGTCGCTCACGATTTTCACAAAGCCCTCCACTTCACCTTTAATCAGGGCTTTTCCGTTCGCCCGGAAGGGAAAACGGCCACAACGGACCTTGTACCCCTGGGCTTTCGCTTCATCTTCGGTGAGACCAACAGAGGCAATTTCAGGGAAACTGAAGATGCAATTTGGCACCACCCGGTAGTCGATGGTGGCATGTTCTCCGCAGATATTCTGCACCGCGACTTCTGCCTCTTTGTAGGCGACATGGGCAAGGAGGTGTTTCCCGTTGACGTCTCCCGGAGCGTACACCCAGGGAAGGGAGGTCCGGAGGGTTGCATCGGTCACTACCGCCTTCTGGTTCATTGCAATACCCATTGCCTCAAGCCCCAGACCTTCTGTGGCCGGAACCCGGCCCACGGCAACGAGCACGTACTCTCCGGAGGCGGTTCGGGGTGTGCCGTTTTCAAGGTAGACCACTTCGAGTTTCTCACCAGCTTTCCGGATTTCCTGAACCTTTGCGTTCACGTGAACCTTCATCCCCTGCCGCTCCACAATCCGGGTGAGAAGGTCCGTCACCTCCCGGTCCACCGGGGGGAGAATCTTGGGCATCATCTCAATCACTTCCACAAAAACCCCAAATCCCTGGAAGATGCATGCCATCTCCATCCCGATAACCCCACCGCCGACGACCACCATACTCTTTGGGAGTTCCGGAAGGTCCAGAGCCTTTTCGCTGTCGATGACCCCGGGGAGGTCACTCCCGGGAACGGGAAGTTGTGCTGAGCGGGAACCCGGAGCAAGGAGGACGAAACGGGGCTGGAATTCCCGGATGACTTTCCCATCCTGGTGCACCTGAACCGTCCGGTGACCGGCAAAAACGGCAAATCCCTGGACAACCTCGACCTTCGCTCTCTCAAGAAGCAACCGGATACCCCCCGTGAGCTGACGCACAACCCGTTTTTTCCGCTCGAGGACCTTCGCCCAGTCAAGTCCCCGGTATTCCCCCAAAACCCCAAATTCCTGTGCCCGTCGTACGAGGTGGGCAACCTCCTGCGCTTTAAAGAGTGCCTTTGTCGGGATACATCCCCGGTTGAGGCATGTCCCCCCAAGATCCCGGGCCTCCACAAGAACGGTTGTCAATCCTTTTCGGGCACCACGAAGGGCACCGGCGTATCCTGCCGGTCCACCGCCGATCACAAGAAGGTCCACCGTTTCCATCCTGTCACCTCCACTGGGGGAAACTGTCCGGGTCCTGGAAGAAGCGGTCGATGGCCCGGGCAGCCCTCTTCCCCGCCCCCATGGCGGAGATCACCGTTGCCGCCCCGGTGACGATATCCCCACCGGCGAAAACACCCCGTAGGTTCGTTGCCCCGGTTTCAGGATCCGCCACGATGTACCCGCGCTTGTTGAGGGCAAGGCCCTTGATGGTCTCAAGGAGCAGAGGATTTGGTCCCTGACCGATGGCCACAACAACCGTATCCGCAGGGATGATGAACTCCGACCCCGGAATGGGCACCGGACGGCGCCTCCCCGATTCATCCGGTTCCCCAAGCTCCATCTGGATGCACTCCATCCCTGTCACCCAGCCGTTCTCGTTGCCGACGAAGCGAACAGGGGTCGTGAGGATGACGCAGCTCACGCCTTCCTCTTCCGCCCGCTCAATTTCCTCAATCCTTGCCGGCATCTCCTTTTTCGTCCGCCGGTACACCAGGCAGACTTCTTCTGCCCCGAGTCGCAACGCCGTACGAGCGGCGTCCATGGCGACGTTCCCTCCACCGATGACCGCAACCCTTCTTCCAACCTTGATGGGCGTGTCGTACCTGGGGAAAAGATAGGCCTTCATGAGGTTTGAGCGGGTGAGGAACTCGTTGGCCGAGTAGATACCGTTGAGGTTCTCTCCGGGAATATTGAGGAAGTACGGAAGCCCGGCACCCGTTCCGATGAAGAACGCTTCATACCCTGCATCACGGAGGTCCTCAAGGGTGAAGGTCTTCCCGACCACCATGTTCACCTGAATCTCCACCCCCAGGGACTTCACGTACTCCACTTCCTGGCGCACGATGGCCTTCGGGAGGCGAAACTCGGGAATCCCGTACACCAGAACTCCCCCGGGGGCATGGAGGGCCTCGAAAATCGTCACCTGGTATCCCATTTTCGCCAGCTCTCCAGCACAGGTGAGTCCTGCAGGACCAGAACCAATCACCGCGACTTTTTTCGGGATGGGGCGAGGAAGCGGCGGTGTTGTGATACCCTTTTCCCGCTCGTAATCAGCCAGAAACCGCTCAAGGTACCCGATAGCGATGGGTTGCCCTTTCTTCCCCAGAACACACTCTTTCTCGCACTGGTCCTCCTGGGGACACACCCGCCCGCAGATGGCAGGGAGGCTATTCTTCTCTTTGATTTTGGCGATGGCCTCGTCGAAACGTCCCTCCCCCAGGAGCCCGATGAATCCCGGAATATCAATTTCCACCGGACACCCCTTGACACAGGACGGTTTCTTGCACTGGAGGCACCGCCGCGCCTCTTCTACGGCGACGTCTTCGGGGAGCCCAAGGGGCACTTCGAAGAAGTCCCGAATTCGTTCTTTCACCGGACGCTGCGGCATTTTCGGTCGGCCAAAGAGGCGGTCAGAAGCCATGGGAAACCTCCTCCTTTGCTTTCTCCGTAAGCCAAAGGTCGAGAGCCCGTCGCTCCTCTTCAAGGTACGTCCTCTGGCGGGCCAGAAGTTCATCGAAGTCCACCTTCCAGCCATCGAAGACCGGTCCGTCCACGCAGGTGAAGCGGCACTTCCCGTCCACCGTCACCCGGCAACACCCGCACATCCCCGTGCCGTCGACCATGATGGGGTTGAGGCTCACAAGGGTCGGCACCCCATACTCTTTTGTGAGCAGGCTCACCATCTTCATCATCATGACCGGTCCCACCGCCACCACAAGGTCCACTTTTTCCGACTTCAACACCCGCTCAAGAACATGGGTGACGAAGCCCTTCTCCCCGTAAGTCCCATCGTCGGTCGTCACGTAGAGCACATCGCTCACCGAGCGCATCTTCTCTTCCCAGAAAAGGAGGCTCGCCGTCCGGGCACCGATGATTGAGGTGACTTTATTCCCACAGGCCTTCAGAGTCTTCGCCTTGGGGTAGGTCGGGGCAATACCTACCCCTCCACCCACGCACACCACGTGGCCGAAATATCTCTCCTCAATCTCCCGCCCCAGGGGTCCCACAAAGTCCAGGATGTCGTCACCCTCCTCAAGCTCCCCAAGCATCATGGTCGTCTTCCCCACTTCCTGGAAGATGATGGTCACCGTTCCGAGAGCGGGATCGTAATCGGCAATGGTGAGGGGAATCCGCTCCCCCTCTTCGTTGATCCGGAGAATCACGAACTGCCCGGGTTTTGCTCTTTTTGCCACCCAGGGCGCCTCAACCACCATGAGTTTGATCTGTGGGGTCAGCACTTCCTTTTTGAGAATCTTCGCCACGTCCATCCTCCTCCGGAAACCGGTAGCTCTTTTCCCAAAAGAGCCACTCGTAGTGTGTCGCTCTGGAAAAAACCGTAAAGGCCTTCTCCTTCTGCCAGGACGCCGCTCGGGAGGCTTCCTGCTCAAGGAAGGCAAGGAGACCCTCTACCAGACTCCCGTATGCCTCCCCGGCATAGCTCTCAACGAAGGCCCGGTAAATCAAGGGCGTACAGTCACAGAGCTTTCCAACATACTGGAGCCCGATATCCCGGTAGCTCACAAAGCAGGGGGCAAGGGCCACGAGAACCTCGAAAGGACCGGCAGTGAGCGCCGTACGGAGGAGGAAATCGCCGTACTGCAGGGTCACATCGCCCGGAGGAAAGGGAATGAACCCTTCTTCTTTTTCGAGAAGCTCATGGGGGGCGATTTCCCCCTGGACCGTCTCATGGAGAAGCCGTACGGCAAAACGGCGAAGGTCCCGGGTGCTGGCTTTGGCCACAAGGATTCCAAGAGTCGCCAGCATGTCCTCGAGGTAGTGGTCATCCTGGCTCAGATAGTAGAAGAACTTCTCCCGGGGCAGGGTGCCGCGGGCAAGCTCCACAAGGAACGGATGCTCAAGAACCTCCTGCCACTTTCGCTCCACGCTCTTTCGAAGTTCTTCGAAAAACCCCTGCACGGTTCTGGCTCCTTCCTGGGGGATTATACCATAATACCGGATTTTGCAAACTCCCAGCAACGCGCATCACCTCGTTGCCGAAGGAGTGGAAGAAACCCCTTAACACGGATGGGCTTCAGTGATAGCATATTGACGTCTAACTTTTCGACGTCAATTGAAAGGGTGAGAGGATGAATGAGGACACCATTTTGAAGAGGCTCTTCCTGATCCAGAGGCTCCACTTCCACGTCCTCCACAGAGAGCTGGAAAAACACGGCTTGCACCCGGGTCAACCGCCGGTGATCATGATCGTCGCAAGACACGAAGGCATAACGCAGAATCAGGTTGCAGAGAAACTGAACCTGAGGCCTGCGACGGTCGCAATCATGCTGAGGAGGATGGAGAAAGCGGGTCTGGTACACAGAAAGCAGGACGAAAGCGACAGACGACTCCAGAGAGTGTACTTGACGGAAAAGGGGAAGTCCTACTACGAGTTTGTGAGCCAAAAGATGGAGAGGATGGAAGGCATAGCGACACAGGGATTCAGCGAGGAGGAAAAATTCAAGCTGAGGAACTTCCTGGACAGAATCATTACCAACTTCAAAAGCCACACAAGAGGTGATTCGGATGCTTAGGATTTTGAAATACCTGAAGCCCTATCTGTGGCTGGTGATGGTAACGGTCTTGCTCGTTATCATCGATTCGTACGTGACGCTGTACCTGCCGGACCTCATGTCCCAAATAGTGGACAAGGGAATCGCAAAGGGTAATATCAACTACATCCAGAAGGTCGGTACCAGGATGCTCCTCGTCTCCCTCATCCAGGTTGCCGCAATCATCGTCATGAGCTACACGTCTTCCTGGGCAGCGATGTATGCCGGCAGAGACATACGGAGCGATCTCTTCAAGAAGATCCAGAGCTTCTCGCTGGCAGAGATTGACAGGTTCAGCACGGCCTCGCTGATCACCAGAACCACCAACGACATAACCCAGATACAGCAAGCGCTCGTCATGATTCAAAGAATGGTCATAAGGGCACCGGTGATTGCCGTCGGAAGTATATTCATGGCCATCTCGAAGGATGCCAAACTCACCATGATACTCTTGGTCTTTGTCCCCTTAGCCTCAATCGCGCTTTACCTCGTGTTTGCAAGGGTTACGCCGCTCTTCAAGAGCATGCAGAAGAAGATAGACCGGCTCAACCTCGTCTTGCGAGAAAGGGTCACGGGGATTCGAGTGATCAGGGCGTTCAACAGGGAAGAGCACGAGAAGAAGAGGTTCGACGAGGCGAACAGGGACCTGACGCAGACGGCTCTGAGGGTGAACAGGATGGGGGCCGTTGTCTTTCCCATCATGACCATCGTCATGAACTTCACGATAGTTGCCCTGATATGGCTTGGGGCCAAGCAGATAGACATGGGACAGCTCCAGGTGGGTGCGATGATGGCCGTTATGCAGTACATCATGCAGGTACTCTTTGCCTTCACGATGATTTCCATGATCTTCGTCTTTCTGCCCCGCGCCTCTGTTGCTGCGCAGAGGGTTCTCGAAGTGCTGGCAACTGAACCATCCGTGAGGGAGCCGGAACAGGTCGAAGAGCCTGCAGGTCAAGGCGTGGTGCAGTTCAAAAACGTGACATTCTACTATCCCGGAGCAAAGGAGCCGGCACTCAGGGACGTTTCCTTCACGGCGAAGCCCGGACAGATGACCGCAATCATCGGAAACACGGGCTCTGGGAAAACCACCATCCTCAATCTCATCATGAGGTTCTACGATGCAACCGAAGGTTCCGTCGAGATCGACGGAGTGGATGTCAGGAAGATACCCCTCGCAAAGCTCAGAAGGTTGATAGGCTACGCGCCCCAAAGGCCAATCATTTTCTCGGGTACGATCGCTGAGAACATACGATTCGGGAGGAATGAACTGACGGACGAAGACATCTTCAGGGCTGCGGAGATCGCCCAGGTGAACGAGTTCGCCCAGAGAATGCCCGGAGGTCTCAATGCGCCGGTCGCACAGGGTGGAACGAATCTCTCGGGCGGCCAGAAACAGAGGATCTCCATAGCGCGTGCGATTGCGGCAAAGCACAAAATTTACCTCTTCGACGACACCTTCTCGGCAGTCGATTTCAGGATAGATGCGAAGATCCGTTCGAGGCTCATGAAAGTACTGAAGGATGCGACCATGATAGTCGTCGCGCAGAGGGTGGCCACAATCATGCACGCGGATCAAATCATCGTGCTGAAGGATGGTGCGGTGGAAGACATAGGCACGCACGAAAAGCTCATGAGAACGTGTCCGGTCTACAGAGACATTGTGTTCTCACAGATCTCTGAGGAGGAAGCAACGGTCGGGGGTGAGCTCAATGGCAGATGAAAGGAAAACTGTACAGCCGGGAGTGCTCCCGATGAGAGGGCCAAGGCCGGGTGGCCACCCGATAGGTATACCTGCAGAAAAAGCCAGAGACTTCAAGGGCACGCTGAAGAGGCTGATCGCTTATCTGAGGCCCTACCTCCTGCCCATGACGATCGTTCTGGGCCTCACAATCACTGCCACCGTTTTGACAATCATCGCACCGAAGATTCTCGGCAGAGCGACGACCGAGGTCTTTCGTGGCATCATGGCGAGAATGCTCAGACGCCCCAACACAAGGATAGACTTTTCGTACGTGGCGAAGATCCTCATCCAGGTAAGCGTACTATACTCTCTGAGCGGCCTTTTGACCTATCTGCAGCAGTTCATCATGGCGGGGGTTTCCCAGGAGATTGTGATGAAGATGAGAAAGGACATCTCCGAAAAGCTCGCAAGATTACCTTTGAGATTCTACGACTCTCGAACCCACGGTGAGATCCTGAGCCGGGTGATCAATGACGTCGACCTCATCAGCAACACGCTCCAGCAAAGCCTCGTTCAGTTCGTCTCCGGGGTAGTTTCCGTGGCAGGCGTCACGATCATGATGCTCACGATAAACCCTTTCCTCACAGGGGTTACGGCGCTTACGTTGCCGCTGAGTATCGTGACGACAGCCATCATCGCGAGATACTCCCAGAGGTTCTTCTTGAGGCAACAGAAGAAGCTTGGAGAACTGAGCGGGTACGTAGAGGAAGTTTACGCCGGGCACGTCGTTGTGAAGACGTACTGCAGAGAAAAGGATGTGATCGAGAGGTTCGAGAGCATAAACGAGCAGCTCTGCGATGCGAGTCACAAGGCACAGTTTTTGTCCGGCATGATCATGCCGCTGACGCGGTTCATAGGCAATCTGGGCTATGTGATCGTCTCGGTGGTGGGAGGCATCCTCGTCACGAAGAGGGTCATCACCATTGGCGACGTTCAGGCCTTCATCCAGTACTCCCAGCAGTTCACACAGCCCATCGTGCAGATCTCCAACATTGTCAACCTCATCCAGTCGACGATTGCAGCGGCGGAGAGGGTGTTCGACATCCTCGATGAAGAGGAAGAAAAACCCGAAAAACCAGACGCGCTGAGGATTGAAAAGGCGAAGGGAGACATCAGGTTCGAGAACGTCTCCTTCAGCTACGTCCCCGAGAAACCCCTCATAGAGAACCTGAACATCGAAGTCCTCAGCGGCCAGAGGATTGCAATTGTCGGCCCAACCGGTGCCGGAAAGACCACGCTGGTCAATCTGCTGATGCGGTTCTACGAAATACAGAAAGGCAGCATCAAACTCGATGGGATAGACATCAGGGACATCCACAAGCACAATTTGAGGAGGTGCTTCGGCATGGTCCTGCAAGACACGTGGCTGTTCAACGGCACGATAAGGGAGAACATAGCCTACGGAAAAGAGAACGCCACAGAGGAGGAAATCATATGGGCTGCGAAGATGGCGCAGGCGCACCACTTCATCATGGCCCTGCCGGATGGATACGACACCGTGATCAACGAAGAGGCAACGAACATATCTTACGGTGAAAAGCAACTCATAACCATTGCAAGGGCCTTCCTGGCCAATCCAGACGTGCTCATACTGGACGAAGCCACAAGCAACGTCGACACGCTCACCGAGATCTCCATCCAGAAAGCGATGGACGACCTGATGAAGGGAAGAACGTGCTTCATCATCGCCCACAGACTCTCGACGATTAAGAACGCCGATTTGATCCTCGTCATGAACGAGGGGAAGATCGTAGAGCGGGGCACACACAGAGAGTTGCTCGAAAAGGGAGGATTCTACGCAGAGCTCTACAAGAGTCAATTTCTCGGCGCGCTCGTCGAGGTATAGCCAGCGGAGAACCGTACAGTGGTCACCGGCGGGGTCAATCTTTCCTTTTACCGGATGCAGCGCTGAGCCCCTTGTGGGCTTTCGGCATGGTTCCATCACCCAACCTCCGATAGAAGGCTGGAGAGATGACCATCAGTCCTCACCATCTGCTGCGGAGGTACCGGCTGTAGGTTGCGGTCTCCACTATGGGGAAAAAAGGGGGTTCCTGTGCCACCGATACATCTGCATCTGCCCAGGAGGAATGCCCATCCTCTTCGGGTGTTCCTCAAATGTGTTCTGGTGCAAAAATTCTCTATATCCCCTTCGGGAACTTCCCATCCACATCCTCGAGATTGCAGGCATGGGATTCCAGGATCTCCATAGCCTCCTTGAGACCAACTTTCTGAGGATAAACTTCCTTGCAGAGTCTACCGTCGATGAGCTCAATAACCCGGTCGGCCTTCAGCGCCACATCCCGGTTGTGGGTCACCATAATCATCGTGGTGTTCGATTGTTGCCGAATTTCATCCAGAAGCTCCAGCACCTGCTCCCCGGTTTTCGTATCAAGGGCCCCGGTGGGCTCATCGGCGAGGATGAGCTGGGGGTCGTTGAGGAGGGCCCGGGCAATGGCCACACGTTGCTGCTGACCTCCAGAAAGCAGGGTGATGCGCTTCCTCGCAGCATCTTTCAGGCCTACCCGCTCCAGGAGATACATGGCTTTCTCTGTGACCTCTTTGCCGGGTTTTCCGGAACCAATCCAGTAGGGGATGAGGACGTTTTCTAAGGCGTTGAATTCGGGAAGAAGGTAATGGAACTGGAAGATGAACCCCAGGAACCTGTTCCGAAAGCGTGCCAGCGCCTCGTCAGAGAGCTTTCCAAGGTCCTGCCCTTCGATGAGAACGTGGCCGCTTGTTGGGCGGTCGAGGGCCCCGATGATATTGAGGAGTGTTGTTTTTCCCGATCCCGATGGTCCGAGGAGCGCCAAAAATTGCCCCCGGGGAACGGTCATGGTGATGTCAAAAAGAACCTGGTACTTCACCGCTGCCCCATAGACCTTGTTGACCTTTTGCAGTGCAACGAGCACCGGCTCATCCATTACGAATCACCTCGATAGGAACGAGTTTCCTGGCCTGCCGAGCAGGAGAAACGGATGCAAGGAGACTCGCCACGGTGGAAATCACGACAATGGCCAGAAGTGTTGCAGGTTGCACGGTAATGGAGAAGGAAATGGCACCACCGCTGGATCTTGCCGCCTGCTGGAAAAGGCGAATGAGGAAAAACCCCTCGATAGCCTTCCAGAGTTCCCCTCTTTTATGAGGTTCAGGGCATGTTCCCTGGATGCTCTGCGCCAGGTGGAAGCGAGGGAGGATGAGATGTCCTGGGGGATGATCTTGAGTCCTTTCTTGAGGAGGAGCTCCATCACCGTAGAAGCAGATGGCTTCCACCGATTGAAGGTCGTCGTTCTCCTCCAGGTACTCGAGGACCTCGAGGAAGCTTCGGCGTCCTCGAAGCGGCGAGCAAAGTCGTGGGGATTCTTGAGCCCTGTTCTCCCTGAGTCTCGAGCTTCCTTCCCCTCATGGACGT